>Ga0209916_1000028_pt1 | contig 420332 bp, 408 predicted proteins | sample ThiBio_1000_plan_FD_183956 | JGI IMG/M metagenome (GOLD analysis project Ga0209916, IMG submission 183956) | Wastewater bioreactor microbial communities from Cape Town, South Africa - Thiocy_solids_2 (SPAdes) | ecosystem: Engineered > Bioreactor > Thiocyanate-remediating > Anaerobic-Aerobic ... | reverse complement strand
CAACGTCCTTTTTCGTTGCCCACGTCATCGAGACGGGGCCGAGTTAATGGGGATGGAGCCCCTTGCGGGGCGGACCCTCCACGGGTCGGCCGCCTTGCAGCGGCACGAAGCACTAACGGGACGCACCTGACCGGCCCGTTGCCAGGCCAGCCATTGGCACTCCGACGAGTTCGACTCGTTGGAATATTTGAAGGTCAGGTTTTGAAAGAGCGACACGGGCAGTCTCGTTATCGAAACTGCCAGATACATCTTATTACAAAGGTGGGTGTGTTTTATCAAAAATGGCTTTTTTGCATCACTTGTGTCATTTTTGATGTGCTGCAACCCCTCGGACTGCAATCCGTTGCTTCCCGCGACTGTGCCTGCGCTGACCCCGGTCCAATGCACCGGCGCATGACGTGGGTGCATTGGGTCGGCTCACTGGGGTGACGTGATGGGGGCTCCGAGGGGACATCGCCTGCACCGAGCGCTGACGACAGAGCCGGTATGGGGGCGGGATGGCTAGAGTGATGGAACGGGCGAGGGCGCAGGCTGCGAGCCTTGCCACTCCCCAAAAGGCCTGCTCCCAAAGGCTGCCTTGTCCGCCTTGCGGGGAGTGCGCCGCCGCTTGGGGCGCAGTGCCGGGAGGGGTGGCGCACCAGAACGTCCGTGCAAGCACGCGGATGTGGGTATCGATGGCGTCCCGATTTGTGCAGCAGTTTGTACAACTGACGCTGCGTTGTACAAGTGGCTGGCTGCAAAACATTGCAGAGTTTGGCGTACAATTGCGCTGCAACGTATTGATTTATCAGGATGTTGCGTACGTGAAGTGATTTCAAGCGGCACGCGGATGGCATTGAAAATCCTTGTGTCGGTGGTTCGATTCCGCCCCAGGCCACCACCCCCTCTTCTCAGACGATCCCAAGACAGCTAAAAAGTCCTTGAAAATCATGGACTTAGCCTAAAAAGGCGGCTCAAGTGGTATCGTTCAATCTCACAAAATCCTGTTCTTGCGTGTACCCATCGGTGTACCCCAGACTGCTTTTCAACCGCAGTCGATTTTGGGTACACCATGGGACAACTCAGCGAGCTTCAGATCAAGGCAGCAGCGCAGCGTGACAAGGAATACCTGCTGGCGGACGGCGAGGGTCTTTACCTTCGCATCCGGCCGACCGGCAAGGTTTGGGTCTACCGCTACAAGCAGTTCGGCAAAGAGGCCAAACTGAGCCTCGGCCACTATCCGGTGGTGTCGCTCGCGGCGGCGCGCAAGAAAGCGCGCGCCGAAGCCGAGAAGCGCGCTGACGGCATCGACCCCCGGGAGGCGCGCCGGGTGGCAGAGGAGCGCGAGCGCGTTTCCCGCATGAACACCTTCGAACTGACGGCCCGCGCCTGGCACGCCCAGGCGAAGAAGGACCAGGAGTGGTCGGACGGCTATGCCCAGAAGGTGATACGCCACCTGGAACTGCACATCTTCCCGTGGATTGGCGCGCTGGCGGTGGATGCCATCGCCCCCACGGAAGTGGTTCGCTGCCTGCATCGCATCAAGGAGCGCGGCCACCTGGAGACGGCACAGCGCGTGCGCGAAGCGGTGCAGCACGTGTTCCAGTACGCGGTGGACGTGGGGACACTGAGGCCCGGGCAAAACTTCGTGAACAAGGGTACCGGCGGCCTGCCGGCGCCGCGTGGCCGCCACTACGCGGCCATCACCGATCCCCAGGAACTGGGGCAGTTGCTGCGGGACATTCAAGGCTACAGCGGCAACGTCATCACCCGTGCGGCCTTGCAGCTTTCGCCTTTGCTCTTCCAACGTCCCGGCCAGTTGCGCCTAGTGCATTGGGAGAACGTGGACCTCGATCAGGCGGTGTGGCGCTGCCCGCCGGAGAAGATGAAGCTGCGGGAGTGGAAGAAGCGCGATAGCCGCACGCCGGCCCACCTCGTACCGCTGCCGACCCAGGCTGTCGCCATCCTGCGCGATCTTCTTCCGCTGACCGGCCCCACCGGGCCGATCTTCAAGAGCATGGCCAAGCGTTCGGAGAAGACGCGCTACATGAGCGACAACACCGTCAACAGCGCCTTGCGCACGCTGGGCTACGACACGAAGGAGCAGATCACAGGGCACGGGTTCCGCGCCACGGCGCGCACCCTGATCCGCGAACTGCTGGGCTGGGACCGCGAGGTGATCGAGCGGCACTTGGCGCACGTGTCGGACGAGGAACTGGGTAGCAGCTACGACCGGACGACGCACTTCGAGCAGCGCCGCCGGATGATCCAGGTCTGGGCGGACCTGCTGGACCATCTTGCCGCAGGCAAGCCGGTCGGGCCGGTGCGCGACTTGCGCCAGCTTGATGGCGCGCCACACGCACTGATCGATGTTTCAGCCTCGTTTGCCGGCCTGGCGCGCAGCGAGGGCGAGGGTTTCAGGATGGCAGCGTAGCCGCCTTCCCGTAGCCGTTCGGATCGTCGATCCACGCCTGAAGGTCGGCACTGGCCCAGGCCGAGGCACGGCCTCCCAGGTGGACCGGAGCGGGGAAGCGGCCTTCCGCAATGCGCCGATAGACCGTCGAGCGGCTGAGCGCGCAGATGCGCATCACGTCGCGCAGGCGGTAGAAGGCCGGCGGGGCTTTGGAAGGATTGGGCTTGGGGAGGGTCTGATGAAAGAGCATGGCAGTTCCTTGTCGGGGATGCCGGCAGGATGCGTCTCCCTCGGGTTCAGACAAACCCAAGGGAGCGCAGGAGAGCGCACCCTGTACAAGCCGGCCACAGAGCCGGCCTGCTTCCTGCGCTGGCCAGGAAGGGCGGCGCCTGCCAAGGCGGGTGTGTGGCGTGGTGGGCTGCCTTGCCAAGCAGGTGCACCCGCGGCCTTACCCTCGCGTCCACCTGATTTGATATATAGCACTGAGTGCTATAAAATGACTTTATTGGAACGGCCGAATGTCGATCTACAACACCCGCTGGTTTGACCGCTGGGCACGCAAGCAGGGTCTGCCAGCGGCCATCCTCTGCGCAGCGGTGCGCGAGATGGCCGCTGGCCTGGTCGATGCCGACCTCGGCGGCGGCCTGGTCAAGAAGCGGGTGGCTCGGCCTGGCCAGGGAAAGAGCGGCGGCTTTCGCACGCTGGTCGCCACGAACCGGGGAGACCGCTGGGTCTTCGTGTTCGGCTTTCCGAAGAACGAGCGCAGCAACATCGACAAGGACGAAGAAGAGGCCTTGAAGAAGTTGGCGGCCCATCTGCTGTCGATGACGGCCGAGGCGCTCGACCAAGCACAGCGTGCAGGCGAAATTGTTGAGGTGAACTGCGATGCGTAAGACCAAATCGGCGATTCTCGAAGCCGTCCATGAGACGGCCCAAGGGCTGCACAAGGCCGGCGTGATGGATCAGGTCACGCTGCGCGAGTTCGACCGCCTGTGCCTGCCTCCCGTCGAGCCCTTGAAGCCCGAGGAAATCAAGCAGATCCGCGAAAGCTCCCGGGTCAGCCAGGCTGTCTTTGCCCGGCTGCTCAACACCAGCACCTCCACCGTCCAGAAGTGGGAGATCGGCCAGAAGCGCCCCACGGGCACCGCGCTAAAGCTGCTTCACCTGGTGCAGGAGCGTGGTCTGGAAATCATGGCGTGATGCGGAGGGCCTGCGTTTGATTGGTCTGAACATTGCGGCAAGAACTACTTGTCTGCGCCGCATCAGCGCGACATAGCGTGCTACGTGCCTCCACAGGCAAAGCATTGTTGAACTAACGGTTCCTCCAAGAAGATTGGCTTTGAGGCCTGCGCGTGCCGGCAGTGCCTGTCGTCAGGCTCTGCGGGCTGCGCCCCGAGCCGGCTTTCCGCCGTCTTGGCCTCCCTGGCTCCGATCCTTCACGCCTCCGGCCTTTGGCCTGCGCGCTGCGCTTGCCATTTGGGTTGCGTGGCGGTGTGGGCTGGCTTGCTGGTTCCCTCCATCCTGTCACACCGTTCTCGCGCTCAAGGTCTGCGCGTGCGCTGCACGCTGGCGTCCTTTGGCCGTCTGCGAACCTGTGACCGTTGCGCTGCGGCGTGCCATCTCCGGTCTCGGGCAATCCCGCCTGATCACTGGAGTCTGTCATGACGCACGATCTGTTTTTTTCCCTCGATTCTTTCGTTGCCGTTCCTCCGTCGTCGCTGATGGTCTGCGACCGTGCTGGTGAGTACCGGCCGGCGGCGGCGCACGAGGTGCTGCTGGCCGCGCAGCGGGTGCTGGCAGGCCGGGTGCGCGGCAGCCAGGTGCTGGCTTCGCCGACGGCAGTCCGGGACTTCCTGCGGGTGCGGCTGGGTGGTTTATCGCATGAGGTCTTCGCGGTCGTTCACCTGGACACGCAGTTCCAAGTGCTGGACTACGTGGAGATGTTCCGAGGCACGGTGAGCCAGACGTCGGTGTATCCGCGCGAGATCGTGAAGGAGGCTTTGGTGCGCAACACGGCGGCGCTGCTGCTGGTGCACAACCACCCTTCGGGCGCGGCCGAGTCTTTGGCGCATCAAGGACATGTAGCGCCTCCCAATGCAGCCTGTTCTTGTTTGGTCAATCCGTACAGTTCAAAGGCATGTGCATTGCAGGCTTCGAGGTCGCGGGCAATGGCGGCATTGATCAGCTTGCCGCGAAGTGTCGTGGGAACATCTGTCCAGCGGGGAATCCGAATCCGCCGCAGATACTGCGCCTGGAACCGCAGGAAGCCCCCCCTCATGCGCGTCGAGTAGGTCGCGACGAACAAGCGGGCAATACGTGAGAGCAGCACCGCCTGCAGGGCTCGGAGATCCCATTGTTCTGCGGTAATGAAGTACAGGTTGTGATGCGGGTACAGACGACCTTCTTCGTAGACGATGTGCGCTTCTCCCTTGATGTCGGGTATCAAGAGCTTGGGCGTGCGTGTCAGCGACGGCGTGATGCGATCGATGGTCTTGTACCAGTGGCCTGGTGTCTTCTGCGCGCAGTGGCGCTGGCTGAGGATGTCCTTGCGGGTATCGAGATAGCGTTTCAGACGTGGGTAGCGATCCAGATCCACCAAACCACCTTCATCTGCAGCGGGATTGATGACGCCGAGCCCACGCCACTCCACCGTGCCATTCTGGATGTCTCGGGTCATGACCAGTGGTTGTTTGCGATCATCCTCTACATCGAGTTCGTCGTAGGGACCGATGAATGCCTGATCCGCACCCGTAGCGACACCGATGCCGACCTTGCAGCCAACCTCTTCGATCGGGGGGAAATCCTGCTCCAGTCGGCGCACCAGGGAGAGCTGGTCCGCTGATTCCAGCAACCAAGGGTTGTCGCCGACCGCGACGCCATGGAGTTCACGCACCTCACCGCCATTTTGCGGGGCTTCAAGTGTCGTTAGCTGGCGAGCCAAGCTACTCAGGACGAGACCGTCGATCCTGGGTCGGTGTGCCAAGCGCGTTGTCCCAGGCTTCTCCCGAGTGATGATCGTGATGGCTGGGTAGGCAATCACGTCGGCATGGAAGGCCGGTGTGTCGGTCATATCGACATGGGCCTTTAGGTGGAACTCTTTCGCGATCAGTGCGCGCAACGGTCCGCCGTAGCGGTTCTTCATCCAACGATCTGCGCAGATGAAGCCGAGTACACCTGCACGCGAAAGCAGGCGTAGGGAGCGTTCGATGAACGGAATGTACAAGTCGGCCCGGTCGTAGATGGTGGCATATCGGTTGCGGTATTCCGCTAGCAGGACACCCGGGATCATTTCCTGCCGCACGTAAGGCGGGTTGCCGACCACAACATCGAAGCTGTCTGGCAGCTCGGCCAGCAGGAAATCCCCATGCACCATCCAGCGGTTAGCGATGGCTTCGGCAGAGCTGGCCGCGATGCCGTGGCCAGCGAGGCGTGCGACTACCGCCGCATGGGTGCGCTCGAAAGTACTGCGGTGGAGCTCGACGGCGCGGATGCAGTCGCCAAGCGTTTCCTGAGGAGGAGGCATTGCTGCTGCCTTCCACGCTGCCAGCAGGCGGTCTATGGCCGGAAGCAGAAAGTCGCCGTCTCCAAACGACGGCTCCAGCAGCCGAAGTTCGTGCAAGGGGCGGTCAGTGCGGTATCCGACCAGGTCCAGGATGAAGTCCACGACCTCACGGCGAGTGAAGATCGCTCCTCGCTCTTCGATACCGCCTGCGTTGGACAGCGCTTCAACAGCCGCCGTGATGGGGCAGAGGTCGGGGAACGCACGCTGGCGTACGGCTATTTGGGGCGGCATGCAAGCAATCCGGTCTGCTGATGAAGCTCAATGCTTTTTGTCTTTGGGCGGATGCAGGTCGTTGCCATAGCTGTCGCTATCGCGGATCGTTCCATCTCGCTTGTGGATCACAACTTCCACGCGCTCTCGCATTGCCTGCTGGCGGGCCCGGCCAATGGCTTCCTTCTGTGTATCGACGACGACACCTGCTCGTCCCGCCCCTTCTCTCTTGGTGGCCCAGCCGTTTTCGTGCGGCACTACATGAATGTCCTTTTTGGTCATCTGCGTATCTCCTTTGAAGTGCTCACGACATGAAGTTGAGGCGGTTTCCTGGCCTTACCGTCTCCGTTGTTTCTGCTGCCATTGAGCCCTGTGAGCGCGAGCCCGAACACCAGTTGATCTAGCTCTTCTGCCGCGACGTGCAGCTCGCTGGCAATGTCTCTGCGAGAGATGCTCTCGTCCCGCAATGCTGCGAAAACCTTCTGAAGCACCTGGGAGGTTTCCCGTGCTCCCTCGTCAGGCTCTTTCTTTCGATAGCCTCTGGAGGAAAGCTCAATGTACAGAGACTGGTAGTGCCAATCGCTCAGGACGCCAACTGCATGGAGCCTGTATGTCAGTGCAGCGACCGAGACTCCCCAAAGCTTCTTGAGCTGAATCAGATGTTCGAGAGTCGCCATGCGGGGGGCGTAGGCCAAAACGCTGGCTTTGGGCATCAACAGGGCAGAGGCAAAGGCATTCGCTTCACGCTCGGCCTCTCTGCCTTGTGGTGATCCATGGCGATGCAAGACCAGATGTCCCAACTCGTGCGCCGCATCGAAGCGGCTGTGCTCGGCAGATTTCTTGGTGTTCAGGAACACAAAGGGCGTGCTTTGCCGCCACATCGAGAAGGCATCGACTTCGGCTGCGTCCACCGAGAGCGAAAAGACTCTGACCCCTTTCGCCTCCAGCAGGTGGATCATGTTCTTGACGGGCAACTCGCCTAGCCCCCATTGCTGGCGGAGGGCAAGTGCTGCGGCTTCAGGGCTGCCTTCGCGACTCAGGTCTGGAAGGTCAGATGAGGGGAGTTCAAATCGTGCTTCGATCCAGGCGTTGAGCATCAGTGCAATCGCACCTGATCCGAGGGCCGTGTCGCGCTGGCCGGCTGTCATCTTTGACAGTGCCCGAAAGCTGGCGATGTCAGGCGTGGGTTCATCCAGGTCGTCGCCAAAGAAGAACGACTCGGGAAAATTGAGCGCGGACGACAGCTTTGTCAGGCGCTCGTTGTCCGGGCCGAATTCACCCTTCTCGTAAGCTGAGACCGAGCGCGGCTCCACGCCAACCGCGGCAGCCAGCTTGGTCATTGTTAGTCCGCGGCGCTTGCGTGCGAGGGTCAGCCTGGAGGGGTTGAAATGGCGGTTCACACTCATGCCCGACGCTTGACGTCGACGGAGATGTCGGGCAGCGGCTGGGGTGGTGTGATCTCGATGACCTCGGGGTCGGTGGGGATGGCCTTCAAGATGATCCGTTCACGCCACCCATCGACGCGCCCGTCTGTTCCCATCGACGTAGGCAAGGAGAGCTCGCAGCGGACCTCGTTGTGAGCGCGATGGACGAGGAGAATCCAAGTCATGCGCTTCTCTTCAGGGCTTCCGTCGTCGGCTACCACCGGCGCGGAGTCGAAAATGTAGGGGAGCTCCAATTGCATCTGGTTGGAGTTCACTGCGTCAGCGGTGCTGGGTCCCTTCGACGATTTCGTTGTGGGGCTGGCGTCGATGCGGCCTGTAGCATCGTCTCCTGTTGCTACAGCGATGGCCATGGTGCCACTCGGATTAACGACCAGCGAATAGTTGTTCTCATCGCACCGCGACCAAGCGGGAAGCAGATACTCACGCAGACCACGGACCATAGTGGCCCAGGCACTAAACCCAGGGTAGAGCGGAGGATCGTTCGGTGTGCAGGAAGCGAAGGCAAGGTGCCCACGGCGTACGACCTCGGTGAGCCGATCTTCTTCGAGGCCCAATTGCGCCAAGCGATCCTCAATGGCACCATCTTCTGCGTATACCTGCGTCATGTTCAGCTTTCTGTCCGCACGGCGGAAACTTCCGGTTTTTATACCTCAAATCAGGAGAAAAAACAAGAAGCTGTACTGGGTACAGATGCCCGCCAAGGCGTTTCCATTCCGCTGTCCCTCTTTGTTACCTTCGTGTCGCCCCTGCTTGGATGAACTTGCTCAGGGGAGTGCACGGATGGTCTGAAACGTGGGACAATCGCGCCCAGAACTCGTGGTTCGATTCCACAGTTCCTCTTGGTTGGTCTGGTGTACCTGAAGGTGTACCCAGAGAACAGGAGAGATGAGAAAATCGAGTGTTGGCGCGGGTTGTGGAGGTTTTTGCGAACCAGCCCCAGGCCACCATCCATCTGTCCACGCGTGTCCATGCGCGTCTAAACGATAGCAAAAGCCCTAAGCAAAACAACCGCTTAAGGCTTTTTTCTTGTCCATAGGCGTCCACGGGAATCCATGCCAAGCCAATCAAGTCTGGGGGCAGCTTTGGGGGCAACTGCTAAATTTTGGGCAGCTGCCCCCAAAAGTTGCCCCCAATGCCTCTGACAGATACCGCTATCCGGCGCGCCTTGCCCGGCCCCCAACCCGCCGGTTTACAGACGAAAAGGGGCTGTACCTTGAGGTTTCGCCCGCTGGGGCAAGTGGTGGCGTCTCAAGTACCGCATTGCCGGTGTCGAGAAGCGCATTTCCCTCGGCACATACCCGGAAACCGGCCCCTGTGCCGTGGTGTCCGCATGTCGGGGATTCGTTTTCCTAGGCAGCGAAATGGATAGCGAGTGGATTTTTCACCTCAAGCGCGAGTACCAGTTCTTACCCTGGCTGCCAGTGCCACCAATACCAGCACCGGCAGGCCCAGCAGCGCGGTGGCGATGAAGAAGTTGCTGTACCCGTAGGTATCCACAAACTGCCCCGAAAACCCCGCCAGCCATTTGGGCAGCAGCAGCATCATCGAGCTGAACAGCGCGTATTGCGTGGCTGAGTACTGCACGTTGGTGAGGCTCGATAAGTATGCGATGAACGCTGCGGATGCGATGCCGCCGGCCAGGTTGTCGGCCGAAATCACGCCGATCAGCCCCGTCAGATCGTGCCCCTGCGTCGCCAGCCAGGCGAACAGCAGGTTGCTGGCGGCCGAGAGCACCGCGCCCAGCATCAGCACGCGCATCACCCCCAGGCGCATGGAGAGCACGCCGCCGACGAAGGCGCCCGCCAGCGTCATGATGACGCCGAACACCTTGGTGACGGCGGCGACCTCGTCCTTGGTGTAGCCCATGTCCACATAAAACGGGTTGGCCATGATGCCCATCACGACGTCGCTGATGCGGTAGATGGCGATCAGCGCAAGGATCAGCGCCGCCTGCCAGTGGTAGCGGCGGATGAAGTCGGCAAAAGGATCGACCACCGCGCCTTTGAGCCATTCGGTGAGATTCTTGGCCGGCGACAGCGGACGCGGATCGGGTTCGGGCGAGAGCAGTACGGTGATGCTGCCCACCAGCATCGACGCGGCCATGGCAAGGTAAGCGGCGCGCCAGGCCGCGAGTTGGTAGCCCGCCGCGCCGGCGACCTCGGCGCGTGCAGCGATCCAGAGTACGCCGGCGCCGGCCCAGATCATCGCCAGGCGATAGCCCGTCTGGTAGGTGGCGGCCAGCGCCGCCTGCCGGTCGGCGTCGGCCGATTCGATGCGAAAGGCGTCCAGCGCGATATCCTGCGTGGCCGAGCCGAAGGCCACCAGCAGCGCGTACCAGACCATGGGCCCGAGTGCGTCGCGCGGGTCCACGAGTGCCATGCCGACGAGCCCGGCGATCACCACGCCCTGTGCCAGCAGCAGCCAGCTGCGCCGCCGCCCCAGCAACCGCGTGATGAGCGGCAGCGGCAGGCGGTCAACCAGTGGCGACCAGACCCATTTGAAGGCGTAGGCCAGGCCCACCCACGAGAGAAAGCCGATGGTGGTGCGGTCTATCCCCGCCTCGCGCAGGCGAAACGAGAGCGTGCCCAGCACCAGCAGCAGCGGCAGCCCGGCCGAGAAGCCGAGCGCGAGCATGCGCAGGCTGGCGGGTTCCAGGTAGACGCGCCAGGCGCTGAGCCAGGAGCGGCGGGGAGTTTCAGGGGAAGAGCTTGCCATGGGATGCGCGGGGTTTGGGAAGACGCTGCGCGCAAGGCGCGTGCGCCATTATCCGGAGCCCCGGCCATGCGGTGGGAGGTCAGGGGTGGATGGAGCGCTTGTAGCGGCGGATCAGGCGCTCGGCTTGCTCGGGATCACGATAGGCCGAGGGGGTAGCGAGTGCTCCGGACTTCTGCAGCGTCTGCTTGTCCTGCTCCAGCGGCAGTGCGGGGCAGTTGATCTGCCGCTGTTCCAGGGTTTCGCCCAGCAGGTAGCGCGTGGCGGCCAGGTCCACGCAGTTGTCCATGTAGGGATAGAGCGCGTGGTGGTATTCGCCCGGCACGTAGATCAGTTGCGCCTTGGGCAGCAGATCGAACATGCGCAGCGCGCCGGGAGCGGGGGTGGCGGAGTCGTATTCGTCCTGGATCAGAAGGATGGGCAGTTCCCGCAGGCGCTCGATGGCGGGTTTGTGTATCTTGGGTGGGCTCCAGAATAGGCAGTGGTTGTCCAGCAGCACGCTGGAGAACAGAGGGGCGTTCAGGATGGCTTGTTCGTAGCGGCCCCTCCAGGCGGTGAGACTGGTGTCGGAGATGTCGTCATTGCACGTCACCACCCGGAAACCTTCCTGGGCCCTGTAACTCGTGCCCCTTGCAGGGGTGAGCCAGAGGTGGCCTGTCTCGTTCCAGAGAAAGGCGACTTGCTCTTGCACCAGCGCATTCGCAGTGGTGGGGCCGGGCACAAAACCCTTGCTTTCGGCGGCATGCTCCATGGCTTGTTCCATCGCCTGCGCGATGGCTGCGTTGCGCTGCCCTGGGGGCAACCCCTGCGGCGCGGCTTGCTCGGCCGACTTCAGGGCGGCGTCCAGCCAGGTGCCGGCCTTGATGGTGGCCACGTACTTGTCGCTGTCGCTCCTGGAGTAGATGGCGCCACCCAGCGGGTCAAGCGCGCGTTGCACGCGCCAGTCGAGCCGATCGATCTGCGCCTGGATCCCGGCAGCGCTGGTGCCCAGGCCGAAGTAGCTGTCGTGGCGTGCGGCGTAAGGCAGCAGGATGTCCGTGTGCGCGGCCTGGCGGGCGCGCGGCAGATCGAACAGGCGTGCTTCCATCGGCTCCGACAGCGGCCACACGCTATCGAGCACCATGCGCCCCACCCGCTCGGGGTACATGCCGGCGTACCACGCGCCCAGCCAGGTGCCGTAGGAATAACCGATGTAGTTCAGCTTTTCATCGCCCAGTAGCTCGCGCATCAGATCCATGTCGCGCGCGGTGGCCTCGGTGTGGATGTGCGGCGTGAGCGGGTTCTTCGCGCAGGCATCGGCAACGTACTTGGCGTTGAACAGGGCGTTGTCCAGATTGACGGGGTCCAGCAGGTCTTGCGTGTGGTCGGTGGGGCGCTTGAAGGCATTGCCCGAACAAACGATGGGGGTGCTGTCGCCCATGCCGCGTGGAGAAAACCCGATGAAATCGTAGCTGTCCAGCAACTGCAGCTGCATCTTGCCCAGGGCGGTGTCCGGATTGCTGCCTGCGTAGGCGCGGTACAGGCTCAGCGCATCGCCCAGACCGTCTCCCCCAGGCCCGCCGGGGTTGGCCAGCAGCGAGCCCCTGCGCAGTTGCGGCTGGGCGGAGACCACGCGCATCAGGCTCAGCGTGACATCGCCCTTTTCTGGCGCGCCCCAGTCCATGGGCGCGCGCAGGTAGCTGCACTGCAGCCTGTCGCCCAGTTCCTTCCAGATGCCCCTGGTGATGTCGGTGTCCGCGCCAAGGATGGTCGGCTCGCACGCGAACCAGTTCACAGCCTGGGTGCGGTAGGGGGCGAGGGGGTCTGGGTCTTCGCTGCCGCCGCAGCCCGTAAGTGCGCCAACGGACAGTGCGCCACCGGCAAGGGAGAAAAGAATGCGGCGCAAGGCAGATCGGTGGGACGGGTGCATATTGTTTGCAAGGTTTGAGGTGTCGGCGACAGCACAAGCCGCTGTCGTGCTGCGATTTTTGGGTAGTCTAGTGGGACTGGATGGCGTTTTCGCTGCCGGCAGCGTGCAGTGAAGCGAGGTCTTACCATTGCCGCCATGCGCCACGCCAACCCGCTCGTCGAGCCGCAGTATTCGGTGCGCCGCTACGACGGCGAGCACCACGCCCATGCGCATGGTTTTGCGCAAATCCTCTATGCGCTCGAAGGCGCCATGGAGCTGAGCATTGCCGGGCGCGGCGCCTTCATCGACACGGCCAGCGGCATCGTCATTCCCGCCGGGGCGGATCACGGCTACTACGCCGAGCGCGGTGCGCGCATTCTGGTGATCGATGCACCAGAGCAGCAGGGCCTGGCGCGCATGCGCCGCTTTGCGGTGCCTGAGCCTTGGCGCGCGCAGCCTCCCCAGGCGCCCGTGCTGGCCCAGTGCGTGGCCGAGGTGCTGCAGGCGCCCAGCCTGCTGGTGCGCCGCCGCATCGACCTGGCGCAACTCACCCGGCAGGTGGGTACCGCCCTGCACGAGGACTGGCCCACGCCGCGCCTGGCCGCGCTGTGCCACCTGAGCCCGCAGCGCTTTCACGCGCGCCTGCTGGAGTTGACGGGCAGCACGCCACAGGCCTGGCTGCGCGATTTGCGGCTGGATCGGGCCGAGCAGTGGCTTGCGCGCGGACAGTCGCTGGAAGCCACGGCGCTCGCCTGCGGCTACGCCAGCGCCAGCGCGCTCGCCTACGCGCTCAAGCGCGAGCGCGGCATGGGCGCACGCACACTGCGGCGCTGAAATACTTCTGAAAAGATAGCTATTGGCGCTTGCAGGACGGACGTAAGACCCTGATTTGTCTCGGATAAACCGCTTTACCCCTCACGCTCACGCCCGACCTCCCACTACGCGCGTTGCTCGATAGTTGCGCCCCTTGGCTGCGCCACCATTGCCGCCATGACCGATGCACGACATTCCGCGCGCGGCATCGCGCTGGTGCTGATGGCCGCGATGCTCTGGGGCACCACAGGCACCGCGCAAAGCCTGGCGCCCGCCACCCTCTCGCCCTACTGGGTGGGTGCGCTGCGGCTGGTGATTGCCAGCGGCTTCTTCGCGCTGCTGGCCCTGGGCGCCCCGGCGCGTTCGGGTGCCTGGCCCTGGCCGCCGGTGCTGCTGGCCGGCGTCAGCATCGCCGTCTACAACCTGAGCTTTTTTGCCGGCGTGCGCGCCAGTGGCGTGGCGCTGGGAACGGCGATCGCCATCGGCAGCGGGCCGATCTGGGCCGGCCTGCTGCAGACCGTGGTGGCACGCCGCCTGCCCGCGCCGCTGTGGTGGCTGGGCACGCTGGTGAGCGTGGCGGGCGGCGCGGCCATGGCGCTGGGCCAGGGCGGCGGCCCGCGGCTGCAGGCGGGCGGCGTGGCGCTGTGTCTGCTGGCGGGCCTGTGCTATGCGGTGTATACGCTGGCCAACAAGCACTTGGTGCTGGCGCTGGGGCCGGTGCGCACCAATCTAGTGGTGTTCGCGGGTGCTTCCCTTCTGTCGGTGCCCATGGCCTGGGTGCTCGGCGGGCCGCTGCAGGCCGGGGCGCAGAGCTGGGCGGTGGTGGCCTTCCTCGGACTCGTCAGCACCGGCATCTCCTACCTGCTGTTTTCCAGCGGGCTGCGCCACATCTCGGGCGCCACCGGCGTCACGCTGGCGCTGGGCGAGCCGGTGACCGCCTTCATGCTGGCGGTCTGGGTGGTGGGAGAGCGCCAGCAACTGCTCGCCTGGCTGGGTCTGGCGGGGGTGATTGCGGGGCTGCTGGTGGTGATCCTGGCGGAAATGCGCGCGCCCACCTCAGAGCGTGTTCAAAGTCTCCGCGTAGTGCCCGTTGCCCCGCCAAGGTAGTGGCTGCCAGGCGCAAGCCACAGCCGGGCTTGGAGCGCCGAAAGCGCGTCGGTGCGCAAGCATCGCCCGCCCTTGGCGTGGTGGTTTCTGGTTTCCCGGCAAGCGATCCGCTTGCACTTGCTCGCGCTTGATTACAAACACCCGTCAACCCCTGTTCCGTCGTGCCCGTTGCCTTTTCGAGCCCGTTGCGCACCGGTGGTGTTGGGCATGCAAAGGAAAACCATGAACTATCGACAACTGGCGCTCGCGCTCTGGATGGGGGCGGCCGCCGCTGCTGCGCAGGCCGAGGTCAGCGTGAGCGTGGGCATAGGCGTACCGGGTTGGGTCTACGCCCCGCCCGCGCCGATATACCTGCCGCCACCACAGCCGACCTATCTCGTGCCGCGTCCCGTGTATGTGCCGCGTCCCGTCGTCGTGCTGCCGCCCCCCGCCTACGCACCGCGCTGGCGCGGCGATGACGAAGACGAGTGGAAGCACGAAAACAAGCGCTACTGGAAGGAACAGAAAAAGGCGTACAAGCACTGGCGCCGCGAACGGGACGACCACGACGACTGATACGACTTCGCCTTCAAACGTATCACTGCGCTGGTTCGCCTTGCCGTGCTACAGCACTGATCTGCGGCTTCCCGCCTTGTTCTACGCTTGAATGCAAAGTCGCATGAATGCCGCCGTGACGCCCGCGCCAAGCTGCCCTGCGCAGTATTTTCGCGGTGCCGACATGGGTTTTTGATGGCGCCGTGGTGTGCGCGGCGCGGTCTCATGGCCCGCGTGGGCTGGGGTATCCTTCATCGCCAGTCGGCCGGAATGCCGCTCCTTGCGCCGGTCGGCCGGCGTCCGGGTCGGCAATGCCGAGTCGGCAGGCTTGCCGCTCGCGCAGTGGTGCGCTGTCGCGCCGGGCCCCAGGCTGCTGAACCCAGGACATGTCGATGTTTCATTTTGCCGGCCGCGGAGGCCGTCGGCCCATCGCCAAAGAGAATCGGCCTCGCTGCGCGCCGCTGGCTGCCGTGCAGAAGGCGCCGTGGGCTATCTTAATTGCCGCCGCTTGCGCAGTGGCAGGGCCGGCCCTGGCGCAGGTGGACGTGGGTAATGCCTCGGGCATGCGCAAGCTGGTGCCCGCCGGGCAGTTGGAGCAGGCGGCCACGCAGCAATATGGCGAGATGCTGGCGCAGGCCAGGGCGCAACGCGCGCTGGCGCCGCCCGAGCACCCGCAACTGGTGAAGCTGCGCGCGATTGCCCAGCGGCTGATCCCGTTCGCCATGGCCTGGAACGAGCGCGCACGCCAGTGGCGCTGGGAGGTGAACCTGATAGGCAGCAAGGAAGTCAACGCCTTTTGCATGCCCGGCGGCAAGATCGTCTTCTACACCGGCATCCTTGACCGGTTGAAGCTGACCGACGACGAGGCCGCCATGGTCATGGGCCACGAGATGGCGCATGCGCTGCGCGAACATGCGCGCGAGCGCCTGGCCAAGACCCAGGCGACCAACATTGGCCTCAGCCTGGGCGCTCAACTGCTGGGGCTGGGCGATCTGGGACGCATGGCGGCCAATCTGGGTGGGCAACTGCTCACGCTGCAGTTCAGCCGTTCCGACGAAAGCGAGGCCGACCTGGTCGGCCTGGAACTAGCGGCGCGCGCGGGCTACAACCCGCGGGCCGCCGTCAGTCTGTGGCGCAAGATGGGCGAGGTGACGGGCGGAGGCGGCATCGGCTTTCTCTCCACCCATCCAACGGGGCCGGACCGCATCCGCGAGCTGGAGCGCAGCCTGCCCCGGGTGCAGGGCTTGTACGAGGCGGCGCGGCGCTGAGCCGCGAGCGCGGGTATTTTCGGAGACGGGGCATGGCAGTACCGCTCATCGTCGGCATAGGCGGCACCACGCGGCCCGGGTCCACTTCGGAGCGTGCGATGCAGGTGGCGCTGGCCCATGTCCGCGCCCTGGGGTGCGAGGCTCTGGCATTCGGCGCCGGCCAGTTGCCCCAGGCGCTGTATGTGCCAGGGCACGGCGATGGCGGTGCCCTGGCGCTGGATTTGCTCGCCGCGCTGCGCCGCGCCAGTGGCGTGGTTCTGGCCACCCCCGCCTACCATGGCGGAATATCGGGCCTGATCAAGAACGTGCTCGACTACGTGGAAGAGCTGCGGGACGATGCGCGCCCCTATCTGAGCGAGCGCGCCGTCGGCTGCATCGTCTGCGCCGACGGGCCGCAGGCCATGGGTACGGCGCTGACCTCGCTGCGCTCCACCGTGCATGCGCTGCGCGGCTGGCCGACACCCTATGGCGCGGCGGTGCACGCGGCGTCCGATCCGTTTGGCGTGCGCAGTGGCGTGCCTGACCCGGCGGCGCAGCGCGCCTGTCAGGTGGTGGCGGAAGAAGTCTGTTTTTTCGCGCGGCGGATGGCCGTCTGCGCGGCGGACTGAGCGGGCGCGGCGCCCGGCAGCGTCACCTTGCCGTCGCGCAGCGCCTGGATCAGCAGGTCGGGCGTGGTGCGGATATGGGCCTCCAGCGCTAGCGAGGCGCGCGCATCCTGCCCGGCCATGGCGTATTCGAAGATTTCGGTGTGTTCGGCATGCACGTCGCGCGTGGCGCCAGGCAGCTGCATCGCAAAGGAGCGATAGCGCTCGCCATGGCGCGAGAGCAGGCGCAGCACGCGCAGTGTCCAGGGCGATTCGGCACCCGAGAGCAAGGCCTCGTGAAAGCGCTCGTTGAGCAATTCCCACTGCCGCCGGCGTCCGGGAGCGATCGGCTCTTCGGCGGAAATGGCGTCGTAGGCGCTTTGCGTCGCATTGCGCCAGCGGAGGCCGCCTGCGCGAATCGACTGGCGCAGCGCCGCGGTCTCGATCTGCACACGCAGTTGCGTGAGGTCCGCAAGGTCTTCCAGCGTGATGGGTGCGACGCGAAAGCCGCGCTGGCCTTCGGCGCTGGCGAGGGCGTCGCTCACCAGCCGCGTGAGCGCCTCGCGCAGCGTGCCTGCGCCCACCGCGTACTGCGTGCGCAGGTGCTCGATGCGCAGCTTGCTGCCCGGCAGCAGCCGGCCTTCGATGATGTCGTCGCGCAGCTGTGCGTAGGTTTGCTCGATCAGTGTGCGCGTGGCGGTATCGGGGTCGCCGTGGCCTTGGGCGGCGCTGGCGTGCACGAGGGAGACGAGGGGTTGAAAAGTGCGTTTGACCATGGTGGATTCATTCCTCCTGTTGCAGGCGCGAGAGGCGGTAGCTGAGTTGCGCGCGCGTGAGCCCCAGTGCGCGCGCCGCGGCGGCAAGGTTGCCGCCCGCGCGCGCCACCGCCTCGCGCAGCAGCGTGTTTTCCAGTACCTCCAGCGTCATGCCGCTTTGCTGCAGCTGTTCGTACAGGTCGCCGGCCTGGGCCTGGTCGGCCGGTGACTGCGCCGGCTCCAGCGCACCACCGGGGTTCACGGTGGTGCCACCCGCCGCTGGCAGGTGCGGGAACAGGGTTTCGGCGTCGACCGTTGCGCCGGCCGACGCAAGAATGATGCCGCGCTCGATCAGGTTCTCCAGTTCGCGCACGTTGCCCGGCCAGGGGTAGGCGCGCATCGCAGCCAGTGCGCGGTCGGTGAAACCGAGCGCGCGCTTGCCGTGCTGCGCCACGTATTTGTCGAGCAGGTGCAGGGCCAGCGGCTCGATGTCGTCCAGCCGCTCGCGCAGGGGCGGGATGCGGATGGGGTAGACGTTGAGCCGGTAGAGCAGATCCTGGCGGAAGCGCCCTTCGCGCACCGCCTGCGCCAGATCAACGTTGGTGGCCGCGACGACGCGCACGTCCACCTTGCGCGGCGCCGCCGCGCCCAGGCGGTCGATCTCGCCGCTCTGCAGCACGCGCAGCAGCTTGGCCTGCGCGGGCAGGGGCAGCTCGCCGAGCTCGTCGAGCATCAGCGTGCCGCCGTGCGCCCGTTCGAAGCGCCCCACGCGCGTGGCGGCGGCGCCGGTGTAGGCCCCCTTCTCCGCGCCGAACAGCTCGCTTTCGATCAGCTCGGCCGGCAGCGCCGCGCAGTTGATCGCGACGAAGGGCTTGTCGGCGCGCGCGCTCATCGCGTGCAGCGCCCGCGCGAAGCGCTCCTTGCCCACGCCGGTCTCGCCCGTGAGCAGCACGGTGACCTGCGTCTGCGCCGCCTTGCGCAGCAGCTCGATGGTCTGCACGAAGGCGGGCGACTGGCCGACCAGCGGCCCCTGCTCGTCCGCCGGCTGCAGCTGCGTGCGCAGGCTGTGCACCTGCGACTGCAGCTCTTCGAGCTTGACCAGCATGGAGTCGGCGTCGTAGTCGCGCGCCATGGCGTCGCCGTCGGGCCACTCCTCGGCGAAGCGCCCCTCGATGCGGCAGTGTGGCGCGCCGCAGGCCACGCACTGCACCTCCTTGTAGAGCACCGAACGGCCGAAGAACGCGCTGGTGTAGCCCGAGGCATAGCCCAGCAGCATCCAGCAGACCGGCTCGGCCTGCGGGCCGAACTCGCGCAGGTGCACCTCCACCTCCCAGCTGTGGTCCCAGCGGTAGTGCCCGAGGTAGTGGCCCTCGTCTTCGTTTACCTCGAAGGTCTGGGGCGTGACCTGCACGGCGCCTTCGAGCATGTGCAGCTGCGGGCCGACGGAAAAGGCCTCGAACAGCGAGGCGTCGCGCCGTATCTGGCGCGCCAGCAGCGCGTCGCGCTCGCCGGAGGCGTAGCCCGCGCGCATCAGCACGCGCCGTGTCTGCACCGGCCCCAGCGTCGTCATGAGTTCGCGTCGCAGCGCGCTCAGCGCCGCCGTGTGCAGGAGCGCCATGCGCTGATCGGCCAGCCAGATGCGGCCATCGCTGGGGGAAAAGTGCACCAGGCGGCGCAGATCCCGGTCGGACGGCATGGGGGGAAGCGTGGTGTTCATGGCAAAATATCGATAAAACAGAGACCGTGGGCTATCCAGTGTTTCGTTGATCTTCAACCCGACTTCACCATTTGAACACTTTCCTGGCGGATCAATATGCGGATATGAACATGCTGCAGCGCAACATGAATCAAGATATTGCCGTGGGTTGCGGAGAAATCGATTCTCAGGCGTCCAGACCCGGATGGGAATTCAGGGTTTACCCTCGTTTTATCGATAGTTTTGCAGTTTTGTCGATTCTTGGCATGGCATCTGCATTACAACGGGAGACAAAGCCAATTTTCCGGAGCCCGCGATGAACCCAGAGTTGTTACCGCACTGCGATGTCACCCGCAAATACATCAACGTGCTGGGAAGACGGGACAACGGCCTTGTCGAGTTCGAGTTTTCGATGGGATGGCCCGAACTGACCGTGGAGCTGATGTTGCCCGAGCAGGCGTTCGCGGAGTTCTGCCGCACGCACCAGGTGAAGCAGCATCCCGGCCAGATCGATACCCACCCGTTGTCCACTGTTTCAGGAGACACCACGCATGAACATTGACCTGCAGGCGCGCGAGATCAAGCCACAGCGCCAGACCTTCCAACGGGTGGCTGCGTACATCGGCGACAAGCCGGCGTCGCGCTATGAAGAGGCCACGCTGGGGGTGCAGCCCTCGGCCAACTTCCACTACCGGCCCACCTGGGAGCCCGAGCACGAGCTGTTCGACGCCGGCCGCACGGCCATCACGATGGCCGATTGGTACGCGCTGCGCGATCCGCGCCAGTACTACTACGCGAACTGGACCATGGCGCGCGCCAAGCAGCAGGATGCGATGGAGGCCAATTACGACTTCGTCGAATCCCGCGGCCTCGTGACCAAGATGTCTGACTCCGTGCGCACCAAGGCCAGCGAAGTCCTGATGCCGCTGCGCCATGTGGCCTGGGCAGGCAACATGAACAACTGCAGCATCTGCGCACGCGGCTGGGGCACGGCCTTCACCGCCCCGGCAATGTTCCATGCGATGGATCACCTGGGGGTCGCTCAGTACCTTACGCGCCTGGGCCTGGCGCTGGGTGAGCCCGAGGCGCTGCAGGCCGGCAAGAACGACTGGCTGGGGGATTCGCGCTGGCAGGTGCTGCGCCGCTACGTCGAGGACACGCTGGTGCTCAAGGACCCGTTCGAGCTCTTCGTGGCGCAGAACCTCGCGCTCAATGGCCTGCTCTACCCGCTGATCTTCACCCACTTCGTGGATGACCGCGTGGCGCTGCAGGGCGGCACGGCCGTGGCGATGCTGTGCTCGTTCATGCCTGAGTGGCACGAGGAAAGCGCCCGCTGGATCGATGCCGTGGTCAAGGTCGCGGCGGCGGACAACGCCGACAACCTGGCGCTGATCACCGGCTGGTACCAGCGCTACACCGGCCTGGCCCAGGCCGCTCTGGCGCCCGTGGCCAACGCCGCGCTGGGTGCGGAGGGCGATGCGCTGCTCGCCGATGTGCGTGCCACCCTCGATGCCCGTGCCCGCAAGGCCGGTCTCGCCCTCTGAGAAGGAGCGCAGCATGAATGCCCCCGTCGTATCCAGCGTCTTCATCGCCTTCCAGGACAACGAGGAAGCCCGCCCGGTGGTCGATGCCATCCTGCTCGACAACCCCAACGCCAGCGCTCAGCGCTCGCCCGGCCTCGTGAAGATCGACGCGCCGCGGCACCTCGTGATCCGCCGCGAGACCATCGAGGAGCAAACCGGCCGCCGCTTCGATCTGCAGCAGATCCACATCAATCTGGTGACGCTGTCGGGCCATATTGAAGAAGACGACGATGAGTTTTCGCTGAGCTGGCGCGACTGAGCGCAGCGCACACCACAAACCAACCATTGAAGGAGACGCCACCATGGACGCACCCGTAGTCAAGAAGAAACTCAGCCTCAAGGACCGCTATCGCGCGATGACGCGCGATCTGCACTGGGACACCACCTACCAGCCGATGGACAAGGTCTTCCCGTACGACAAGTACGAAGGCATCAAGATCCACGATTGGGACAAGTGGGAAGACCCCTTCCGCCTGACGATGGACGCCTACTGGAAGTACCAGGGCGAAAAGGAGAAAAAGCTCTACGCCGTGATCGAGGCCTTCGCGCAGAACAACGGGCAGTTGAGCATTTCCGACGCGCGCTATGTCAACGCACTCAAGGTGTTTATCCAGGGTGTGACACCGCTGGAGTATATGGCACACCGAGGTTTTGCCCACGTGGGCCGGCACTTCACCGGCGCCGGTGCGCGCGTGGCGGCGCAGATGCAGTCGATCGACGAATTGCGCCACTTCCAGACCGAAACGCATGCACTGAGCCAGTACAACAAGTACTTCAACGGCATGCACCACGCGGCGCACTGGTACGACCGGGTCTGGTATTTGTCGGTGCCCAAGTCATTTTTTGAAGACGCGGCCACCGGTGGACCGTTCGAGTTTCTTACCGCGGTGAGCTTTTCGTTCGAATATGTGTTGACCAACCTGCTGTTTGTCCCCTTCATGTCGGGTGCTGCTTACAACGGGGACATGTCGACGGTCACCTTCGGTTTTTCGGCGCAAAGTGACGAATCGCGCCACATGACACTCGGCATCGAATGCATCAAGTTCATGCTGGAACAGGATCCGGACAACGTGCCCATCGTGCAGCGCTGGATCGACAAGTGGTTCTGGCGCGGCTATCGGCTGTTGAGCATCGTGGCCATGATGCAGGACTACATGCTGCCCAACCGGGTGATGAGCTGGCGCGAGAGCTGGGAGATGTACGTCGAGCAGAACGGCGGCGCGCTGTTCAAGGATCTGGCGCGTTACGGCATCCGCAAGCCCAAGGGCTGGGACCAGGCTTGCGAAGGCAAGGACCACATCAGCCATCAGACCTTCGCCGTGTTCTATAACTATAACGCCGCGGCCCCCATCCACACCTGGGTTCCCACAGAAGAAGAAATGGGGTGGCTGTCGGAGAAGTACCCCGAGACGTTCGACAAGTATTACCGTCCGCGTTGGGACTACTGGCGCGAGCAGGCCGCCAAGGGCAACCGTTTCTACAACAAGACGCTGCCGATGCTCTGCACTACCTGCCAGATTCCGATGATATTCACCGAGCCTGGCGACGCAACCAAGATCTGCTATCGCGAGTCGGACTACCTCGGCGACAAGTATCACTTCTGCAGCGACCACTGCAAGGAGATTTTTGACAACGAACCCGAGAAGTTCGTGCAGTCATGGCTTCCGCCGCAGCAAGTGTATCAAGGAAACTGTTTCAAGCCGGATGCCGATCCGACCAAGGAAGGTTTCGATCCCTTGATGGCCTTGCTCGACTACTACAACCTGAATGTAGGCCGGGACAACTTCGATTTCGAGGGGTCGGAAGACCAAAAGAACTTTGCTGCCTGGCGTGGAGAGGTCTTGCAAGGAGAAGCCAAATGAGCGTTGTTGCCCTCAAACCCTACAAGTTCCCGGCACGAGACGCGCGCGAAAACTTTCCGGCGCCGTTGCTGTTTATCGGCTGGGAAGACCATCTGTTGTTTGCGGCACCTGTTGCCTTGCCCCTGCCGTCGGACACGTTGTTCGGGGCGCTCTCGCAGGCGGTGCTGCCGGATATCTTCGGCTACCACCCGGATTTCGCCAAGATCGACTGGAGCAAGGCTGAGTGGTTCAAATCGGGCGAGCCCTGGTCGCCCGACCCGGCCAAGTCGCTGGCGGAGAACGGCCTGAAGCACAAGGATGCCATCCGGTTTCGCACACCAGGCCTGACGGGTGTCGCCGGCTCTTTTTCCTGAAGCATGACGGCACTGCATCCGCCTGGATGCAGTGCCCCAGAGACACCATGAGCTACGCATTGACGATCGAACCGCTGGGCGCTGAAATTGAAGTCGAGGAGGGGCAAACCATCCTCGATGCCGCGCTGCGCCAGGGTATTTACCTGCCCCACGCCTGTTGCCACGGTCTTTGCGGCACTTGCAAGGTGCAGGTGCTGGATGGCGAGGTTGATCAGGGCAACGCCAACCCGTTTGCGTTGATGGAGGGCGAGCGCGCCGATGGCAAGACGCTGGCCTGTTGCTGCACGCTGCAGTCCGACGTGACCATCGAAGCCGATATCGAGGAAGAGCCCGACGCCGAGGTCATCCCGGTACGCGACTTTGCCGCGACGGTGCTGCGCATCGAGCGGCTCACGCCCACGATCAAGGCGCTGCACCTGCAACTGGACAAACCCATCCACTTCCAGGCGGGCCAGTACGTGCAGCTTGAAATCCCGGGCCTGGGCGAGAGCCGGGCGTTCTCGATCGCCAATGCGCCCGACGCGAACGGCGACAGCACGCAGATCGAACTCAATGTGCGCCAGGTGCGCGGCGGCAAGGGCACGGCCTGGCTGCACGAGCAGCTTGAGGAGGGCGCTCGGCTACGCCTGGCCGGGCCCTACGGGCGCTTCTTCGTGCGCCGCTCGGCGCGGCAGCCCATGCTGTTTCTCGCCGGCGGCTCAGGCCTGTCGAGCCCGCGCTCGATGATCCACCAGATGCTGGCCAGCGGCTGCACCGAACCGATCACGCTGATCTACGGGCAGCGCACGCGCGAGGAGCTGTACTACGACGCGGAATTCCGCGCGCTGGCCGCACGGCACCCGCATTTCACTTATGTGCCCGCGCTGTCCGACGAGCCCGAGGGCAGTGACTGGGACGGTGCGCGCGGTTTCGTGCATGATGTCGCCAAGGCACACTGCGAAGGTGGTTTTGTCGGGCACAAGGCCTACCTCTGCGGTCCGCCGGTGATGATCGAGGCCTGCATCGGTACGCTGATGCAGGGTCGGTTGTTCGAGCGTGACATCTATACCGAGAAGTTCCTCTCCGCAGCCGACGCCGGGCAGGCCCGCAGCCCGCTGTTCAAACGTGTTTGAGACTACGAACGCCAAGGCAGAAACCGCATGTGGATGACCCCGCGCCCCACCCACGAAGTCCATGTCACGCAGACGGGCGAGCGCTATGCCTGCGCCACGGACGAGAGCCTGCTGTGCGGCATGCTGCGCCTGGGACGCAGGGGTATTCCCGTGGGCTGCGTCAGCGGCGGCTGTGGCGTGTGCAAGGTGCGCGTGATCGAGGGCGGCGTCAAACCGCTCGGACCGATCAGCCGGGCGCATGTCAGCGTGGACGAGGAGGCGCAGGGCTACACCCTGGCCTGCCGTGTCGCGCCCACCGCGCCGGTGAGCCTGGATATCTGCGGCAAGCTCGCCAAGCCGTTTTCCCGACCTTCCCCCAGTGCGGCGCCCGCGCGCGCCGCCGATTCCGTTTCCCCAACCAACCCAACTCAGGAGATATGACATGGGTGTATTACGCATTGGCCACGCAAGCCTCAAGGTGATGGACATGGCAGCCGCCTTGAATCACTACGAGAAGGTGCTCGGCCTGAAGAACATGATGACCGACAAGGCCGGCAACGTCTACCTCAAGTGCTGGGACGAGTGGGACAAGTTTTCGCTCATCCTCACGCCCAGTGATCAGGCCGGGCTGAACCACGTGGCCTACAAGGTCGAGAAGGATGCCGACCTGGACGCGCTGCAGAAAACCATAGAGGCCTGGGGCGTCAAGACCACCATGCTCGACGAGGGCGCGCTGCCCTCGGTCGGCCGCATGCTGCAGTTCAACCTGCCCAGCGGTCACGAGTTCCGGCTGTACGCGCACAAGGAGTTCGTCGGCACCGACGTCGGCTCGCTGAACCCCGATCCCTGGCCCGATGGCGTGCGCGGCGCCGGCGCGCACTGGCTTGACCACTGCCTGCTGATGTGCGAGATGAACCCCGAGGCGGGCATCAACACCGTCGCGGAGAACACGCGCTTCATGACGGAGTGCCTGAATTTCTTCCTGACCGAGCAGGTGCTGGTGGGCCCCGAGGCCAACATCCAGGCAGCGACCTGGATGGCGACCACCACCACGCCGCACGACATCGCCTTCGTCGGCGGTCCGCGCAGCGGCCTGCACCACATCGCCTACTTCCTTGATTCTTGGCACGACGTGCTCAAGGCCGCCGACATCATGGCCAAGAACAAGGTGCGCATCGACGTCGCGCCCACGCGCCACGGCATCACGCGCGGCGAGACCATCTACTTCTTCGACCCCAGCGGCAACCGCAACGAGACCTTCGCCGGTCTGGGCTACCTGGCCCAGCGCGACAGGCCGGTGACCACCTGGAGCGAGGACAAGCTGGGCAGCGGCATCTTCTATCACACGGGCGATCTCGTGCCGTCCTTCACCGACGTCTACACCTGATCTGCTGCTGGAGGCACCCGCGCTCCCCCGGCGGGCCCGAGCCTGCCGGGGGGATTGTTTTTGTTTTCTTTCAGGAATTTTCGAGGCATGCAACAGCCTTCTCTTTCCGATGCCGGCGCGCCCCTGAGCGCAGCGCAGCCGGTGATCGACGCCCCCGCGGCGCTGCGCGCGGTGCAGGCCGCGGTGGCGCACGCCGCTGGTTTGGGCGTGCCTGTGAACGTGGCCGTCGTCGATGCCGCCGGTCTGCCGGTGGGCTTTGCCCGCATGGCGGGCGCGCCGCTGCACTCGATCGACATCGCCAGCGACAAGGCCTACACCGCCGCCAGCTTCGGCCTGCCGACGAGCCGCTGGACCGAGGCGCTGGCAGGCCACTCCGAAGCCGTGCGCCAGGGCTTGGTGCTGCGCCCGCGCTTCGTCGCGTTTGGCGGCGGCTTGCCCATCATGGAGGGCAGCGCGCGCATCGGCGGCATCGGCGTTTCGGGCGGCAGCGAGACGCAGGACGAAGACATTGCCCGGGCAGGCCTGGTTGCCCTGGGCCTGCAGGCATGAACCACAGAGAGCAAGCATGAAAGACATCCTCAACTTCATCAACGGCAAATACGTCAGCAACACCAGCGGCAAGACCTTTCCTGACATCAATCCGGTCAACGGCGAGGTCATCGGCAGGGTCCATGAGGCCGGCAAACCCGAGGTGGATGCCGCCGTCGCCGCCGCCAAGGCCGCGCTCAAGGGCGACTGGGGCCGCATGTCGGTGGTCGAACGCTGCAAGCTGCTGGATGCGCTGGCCATCGGCATCAACCAGCGCTTCGACGATTTCCTGCAGGCTGAAATTCTTGACACCGGCAAGCCCAGCCACCTCGCGTCGCATGTGGATATCCCGCGCGGCGCGGCCAATTTCCAGGTCTTCATCGACACCATCAAGAGCGTCTCGACCGAGTCGTTCACCATGCGCACGCACGACGGCAAGACCGCGCTCAGCTACGGCGTGCGCACGCCGCGCGGCGTGATCGCCGTGGTCTGCCCGTGGAACCTGCCGCTGCTGCTGATGACCTGGAAGGTGGGTCCGGCGCTGGCCTGCGGCAACACCGTGGTCGTCAAGCCGTCGGAAGAAACCCCGGCCACCGCAGCGCTGCTGGGCGAGGTGATGAACGCGGTCGGCATGCCCGCGGGCGTGTACAACGTGGTGCACGGCTTCGGTCCGGATTCGGCGGGTGAATTTCTCACGCGCCACCCGGACGTGAACGGCATCACCTTCACCGGCGAGACGCGCACCGGCACCGCCATCATGCAGGCAGCGGCCGAGGGCATCCGCCCGGTGTCGCTGGAACTGGGTGGCAAGAATGCCGCCGTGGTGTTTGCCGATTGCGACTTCGAAACCGCGGTGGATACCGTCACGCGCTCGTGCTTCGAAAACGCCGGCCAGGTCTGCCTGGGCACCGAACGCGTGTACGTTGAGCGCCCGATCTTCGACAAGTTCGTTGCCGCGCTCAAGCACAAGGCCGAGACCATGACGCCCGGCCGCCCGTTTGACGCGGCGACCAAGATCGGTCCGCTGATCAGCAAGGAGCATCAGGCCAAGGTGCTGGGCTACTACAAGAAGGCGGCCGAAGAGGGCGCCACCGTGGTCACCGGCGGTGGCGTGCCCGACATGCCCGCAGACCTCAAGGACGGCTGCTGGGTGCAGCCCACGATCTGGACCGGCCTGCCCGAGACCGCCAGCGTGATCACCGAGGAAATTTTCGGCCCCTGCTGCCACATCGCGCCGTTTGACAGCGATGACGAGGTGCTTTCCAAGGTGAATGCCAACCGCTACGGTCTCGCCACCTCCATCTTCACGCAGGACATTGGTCGCGCCAACCGCATGGCGCAGCACATCGAAGTGGGCCTGGCGTGGATCAACAGCTGGTTCCTGCGCGACCTGCGCACACCGTTTGGCGGCTCCAAGCAATCGGGCATTGGTCGCGAGGGTGGCGTGCACTCGCTCGAGTTTTACACCGAGTTGCGCAACGTCATGGTAAAAATGTAATGAAAATATGTCCCAGCACTTATGCATAAAGCGCCGGCAGCTATTGTTTTTGAGGAGTCCATGTGACGGTATCGGCTGAGCAGAATCCGGAAGTGGGGCGCAGTATCGAGGCTGCGGGCATCCGCACCAATTACCACGACAGCGGCAGCGGCGCGCCCATGCTGCTGATCCACGGCTCGGGCCCCGGGGTGTCGGCCTGGGCGAACTGGCGCGGCGTGATGCCGGAGCTGGCGCGCCGCGCCCGCGTGATCGCGCCGGACATGGTGGGCTTTGGCTACAGCGAGCGCCCGGCGGGTTTCGTCTACACCATGGATGCGTGGGTGCGCCAGGCCGTGGGGCTGCTGGATGCGCTGGGCATTGCGCGCGCCGATCTCGTGGGTAATTCTTTTGGCGGCGGGCTGGCGCTGGCGCTTGCCATCCGCCATCCCGAGCGCGTGCGCCGCCTGGTGCTCATGGGCAGTGCAGGGGTGTCGTTCGAGCTCACGCCGGGGCTGGATGCGGTGTGGGGCTACGAGCCTTCTGTCGCGGCCATGCGCGGCCTGCTCGATATCTTCGCCTATGACCGCTCGCTGGTGACGAACGAGCTGGCGCAGCTGCGCTACGAGGCCAGCATACGGCCCGGTTTTCAGGAATCGTTCGCCGCGATGTTTCCCGCGCCGCGCCAGCGCTGGGTGCAGGCGCTGGCGAGCGACGAGCAGGACATCCGCGGCCTTGCGCACGAAACGCTGGTCATCCACGGCCGCGAGGACCAGGTGCTGCCCTTGAGCAACGCCTACCGGCTGGCCGAATGGATACCGCGTGCGCAGCTGCATGTCTATGGCCGCTGCGGGCACTGGACGCAGATCGAGCATGCCGCCCGTTTCGCGCGGCTGGTAGGCGATTTCTGCGCAGAGGCGAGCGACCATGAGCCCCTGCCTTTGAGGGCCTGAACCGATTGTGTGAATCAAATGAACAAGGAAAAACCCATGAATTCGGCACTGCGCAAGCGACTCGGAGTGGAGCTGCATGAGGCGCTCGCGTCCTGCTCCGTCCTGCCGCCCCTGAGCACGCGGCATCCGGAAATCACCATCGACGATGCCTATGCCATCCAGCAGCACCTGATGGCGCGGCGCCTGGCGGCCGGCGAGAAGGTCATAGGCAAGAAGATCGGCGTCACCAGCAAGGCGGTGATGGACATGCTGGGCGTGTACCAGCCCGATTTCGGCTGGCTTACCGATGCCATGGTCTACAACGAAGGCGAGTCCATCCCCATGGACCGCCTGATCCAGCCCAAGGCCGAGGGCGAGATCGCCTTCGTGCTCAAGAAAACCCTCAAGGGCCCGGGTGTGACGGTGGCTGATGTGCTGGCCGCGACCGAGGGGGTGATGGCGTGCTTCGAGATCGTTGATTCGCGCATCGAGAATTGGAAGATCAAGATCCAGGACACGGTGGCCGACAACGCCAGTTGCGGCGTCTTCGTGCTCGGCGACCGTCTGGTCGATCCGCGCGACGTGGATCTCACCACCTGCGGCATGGTGCTGGAGAAGAACGGCGAGATCGTCGTCACTGGCGCGGGCGCCGCGGCGCTGGGCCACCCGGCCAATGCGGTGGCGTGGCTGGCCAACACGCTGGGCGCACATGGCACCGCGCTGGAGGCGGGCGAGGTGGTGCTCTCGGGTTCGCTGGGCGCCATGGTGCCGGTCAAGACCGGCGACAACCTGCGCGTGACCATAGGCGGCATTGGTGGCTGCTCGGTGCGTTTCGTCTGAGCTGGCAAGGAACAAAGGAGTGAAGTGATGAGCAAGAAAGTGAAATGCGCCCTGATCGGGCCCGGCAACATCGGTACCGATCTGCTGGCGAAGTTGAAGCGCAGCCCGGTGCTGGAGCCGGTGTGGATGGTGGGCATCGATCCCGCGTCCGACGGTCTCAAGCGTGCGCGCGAGATGGGCATCAAGACCACCGACCAGGGCGTCGATGGCCTGATCCCGCATATGCGCCAGGATGGCGTGCAGATCGTGTTTGACGCCACCAGCGCCTACGTGCACGCCGAGAACTCGCGCAAGGTCACCGAGCAGGGCGCCATGATGGTCGACCTCACGCCCGCCGCCATCGGCCCCTACTGCGTGCCGCCGGTCAACCTCAGGGAACATGTCGGCAAGCGCGAAATGAACGTCAACATGGTCACCTGCGGCGGCCAGGCGACGATTCCCATGGTCGCGGCGGTCAGCCGCGTGCAAAGCGTGCCCTACGCTGAAATCGTCGCCACGGTGTCGAGCAAATCCGCCGGCCCAGGCACGCGCAAGAACATCGACGAATTCACCCGCACCACCGCCGGTGCCATCGAGAAGGTGGGCGGCGCCAGGAAGGGCAAGGCCATCATCATCATCAACCCGGCCGAGCCGCCGCTCATCATGCGCGACACCGTGCATGTGCTGACGGAAACCGACCCCGATCAGGCCGCCATCAAGAAGAGCGTCGCCGCCATGATGGCCGAGGTGCAGAAATACGTGCCTGGCTACCGCATGGTCAACGGCCCGGTGTTCGACGGCAAGCGCGTCTCCATGTACCTGGAGGTCGAAGGCCTGGGCGATTACCTGCCCAAGTATTCGGGCAACCTGGACATCATGACGGCGGCTGCCGCGCGCACTGCGGAGATGTTTGCCGAAGAGATTCTGGCCGGGCGGCTCAAACTGGAGCCCGTCGCGGCCTGACCCGTATTTCTCCCTCCCCCTCTGGGGGAGGGCCGGGGTGGGGGCTTGCAGCCATGAAGTAGACGCCAGCGTAGGCAGCGGGCACGCCCCATCCCAACCTTCCCCCAAAGGGGGAAGGAGTTGAAGACAAGGAAGGAATTGGATATGAGCATCAAAGGCAAGAAAATCACGCTGCATGAAATGGCGCTGCGCGACGGCATGCACCCCAAGCAGCACCAGATCAGCATCGAGCAGATGACGAGCATCGCCACCGCGCTGGACGCGGCCGGCATGCCGCTGATCGAGGTCACCCATGGCGACGGTCTGGGCGGCGACTCGGTCAACTACGGCTTTGCCGCGCACACCGACGAGCAATACCTCAAGGCGGTGATCCCGCTGATGAAGCGCGCCAAGGTCTCTGCGCTGCTGCTGCCGGGCATAGGCACCGTCGAGCACCTGAAGATGGCGCACGAGGTGGGTGTGCACACCATCCGCGTCGCCACGCACTGCACCGAGGCCGATGTCTCCGAGCAGCACATCACGCAGGCGCGCAAGCTCGGCATGGATACCGTGGGCTTCCTGATGATGAGCCACATGAACAGCCCGGAGGGTTTGGTCAAGCAAGCCAAACTAATGGAAAGCTATGGCGCCAACTGCGTCTATGTCACCGACTCCGCCGGCCACATGCTGCCCGAGGATGTGCGCGCCAAACTCGGTGCGGTACGCGAAGCCCTCAAGCCCGAGACCGAGCTGGGCTTTCATGCGCACCACAACCTCGCCATGGGCGTGGCCAATTCGATCACTGCGATCGAGATGGGCGCCAACCGTGTGGACGCGGCCAGCGCAGGCCTGGGCGCGGGTGCAGGCAACACGCCGATGGAGGTGCTCGTCTCCGTGCTTGACCTGATGGGGGTGGAGACCGGTGTGGACGTGTTCAAGATCCAGGACGTGGCCGAGGACCTGATCGTGCCGATGATGGATTTCCCCATCCGCATCGACCGCGACGCGCTCACGCTGGGCTATGCGGGGGTGTACGGCTCCTTCCTCCTGTTTGCCAAGCGCGCAGAGAAAAAATACGGCGTGCCGGCGCGCGAAATCCTCGTGGAAATGGGCCGGCGCGGCTGCGTGGGCGGGCAGGAAGACATGATTGAGGACACGGCGCTCACGCTGGCGCGCGCACGCGGCCTCAAGGTCGCCTGAACTGAAAGGACGCTCATGGCACTCAGCAGCAAGATTCTGGACAAGCTCGCGAAGCACCTGCACGCCTGCCAGCGCGAGGCGCGCGATACGCCCAAGATCACCGACGACCATCCCGAGATGGATTTTGACGATGCCTACGCCATCCAGGACCGCATCCTCGCCGCCAAGCTCAAGGGCGGCGCGCATATGGCGGGCTACAAGGCAGGTCTGACCTCGCATGCCAAGATGAAGCAGATGGGCGTGACCGACCCGGTATTTGGTTTTCTCGTCGATGAGTTCACCGTGGCCGACGGCGGCGAGGTGAAGGTCAGCGATCTGATCCATCCCAAGGTCGAACCCGAGATCTGTTTCGTCACGCGCGATGAATTGAAGGGCCCGGGCTGCAGCATCGCCAACGTGCTCGCCGCCAGCGACGTGGTGCTGCCCGGTATCGAGGTGATTGACAGCCGCTACCGCGATTTCAAGTTTGACCTGAAGAGCGTGGTGGCGGACAACACCTCGGCCTCGCGCTTCGTCGTCGGTGGCCACGCGGTCGATGCGCGCAGCGTCGACCTGCGCACCACCGGCATCGTGCTCGAGAAAAACGGCGTGCCGGTGGCGCTCGGCGCCGGTGCCGCGGTACTCGGTCATCCGGCGGCGGCGGTGGCCATGCTGGTGAACCACCTGGGGCGGCGCGGCAAGACGTTGCCGGCAGGCTCGCTCGTGCTCTCGGGCGGCGCCACCGAGGCGGTGGCGGTACAGGCAGGCGACCATGTCTGCCTGCGCATGCAGGGCATGGGCAGCGTCTCGCTGCGCTTTGTCTGAATGGGCGCGGCGACGGTTTTTGGTGTAACAATCATTGACATGAATTCACACGACAGGAGACAAGCATGGTTGACGGTTCGCGCAGAAAAATCCTCGGTTCCATGGGCGGCGTCGCCGCCGCGTCGCTGCTGCCTGCCCCATGGGTGCATGCCGCCCAGAATTTCAAGATCGGCTACGTGGCGCCGGCCACCGGGCCGCTGTCGGTCTTCGCCGAGCCCGACCCGTTCACGCTCGAGGTGATGAAGAAGCTCACCGCAGGCGGCATCAAGGTCGACGGCAAGACCTATGGCGTGGAGGTGATCTACAAGGATTCGCAGTCCAGCGCGTCGCGCGCCGCCGAGGTTGCCAACGAGCTGATCCTCAAGAACAAGGTGGACATGGTGATCTCGGGCTGCACGCCTGAAACCACCAACCCGGTGGCTGACCAATGCGAACTCAACGGCATGCCCTGCGTGACCAACGATACGCCATGGCAGCCGCATTTCTTCGGCCGTGGCGGTGATCCGAAAAAGGGCTTCGAGTGGACCAACCACTTCTTCTGGGGCCTGGAAGACGTCATGGGCGTGTTCGGCAGCATCTGGGACAAGACGCCGACCAACCGCGTGGTCGGTGCGCTGTTGCCCAATGATCCCGATGGCAACGCCTGGGGCGACCCGAAGGTGGGTTTGCCCATGATGTGCAAGAACAATAATTTCAAGCTGGTCGACCCGGGCCGCTACCAGAGCCCGAACGACAATTTCACCAACTACATCACCGAGTTCAAGAAAGCCGGCGTGGAGATCGTCGGCGGGGTGCTGCCACCACCGGATTTCGGCAACTTCTGGGCGCAGTGCGCGCAGCAGGGCTTCAAGCCCAAGATCGTCACCGGCGCCAAGGCGACGGAATTCCCGGCGGCGATCGCGGCCTTCGGCCCGCGCAGCGAAGGCCTGACGGTGGAGGTCTGGTGGTCGCCGCACCACCCGTTCAAGAGTTCGCTCACGGGCGAGAGCTCGGCCGAACTGGCAGCCGCCTACACCAGGGCCACGGGCAAGCCCTGGACCATGCCGGTCGGTTTCAAGCATTCGCTGTTCGAGGTGGCATTGGCCGCGTTCAAGAAGGCCGGCGGCAAGGGGCCGAAGGCGCTGCGCGATGCGCTGCGCGCCACCGATCTGGACACCATCGTCGGTCATGTCAACTTCACCAAGGGGCCGGTGCCCAGCGTCAGCAAGACGCCGTTGGTGGGCGGCCAGTGGCAGAAGCAGGGCAATGGCTTCGAGCTCTTGATCGTGGAGAACAGCCAGGCCTCGATGATTCCGGTGGGCGCCAAGCTCAATCCCATCGTCTGAGCAGGTTGCATGGTGGACGCTGCCGGCGCGACCACAGCCGCACCGCTGCTTGAGCTGCGCGACGTGAGCCGCCGCTTCGGCGCGCTGCGTGTGGTCGACCGCCTGAGCCTGCAGGTAGCGCGCGGTGAGGCGCTGGGCGTGATCGGCCCCAATGGCGCGGGCAAGACCACGCTGATGAATCTGATCGCGGGCGATATCCCGGTCAACAGCGGCCAGGTGGTGTTCGATGGGCGCGACGTGACGGCCTTGGCGCCGCAAGAGCGCTGCCGCGCTGGGATCGCCCGCAGCTACCAGGTACCCCATCCCTTCGTGGGCCTCACGGTCTATGAGAACGTGCTGGTGGGCGCGGTGTTCGGGGCGGATCTGAGCGAGCAGGCGGCACGCCCCCATGTGGCGCAGGTGCTGGAACGCACCGGCCTTGCGCCCAAGGCGGACCGCGTCGCGGGTGCGCTGCCGCTGCTCGATCGCAAGCGCCTGGAACTGGCGCGCGCGCTGGCCACTCAGCCGCGGCTGCTGTTGCTCGATGAAATAGCGGGCGGTCTTACGGACCAGGAGGTGCAGGAGCTTCTCACCACCATCCGGGAGATCCGTGCCTCGGGCGTGACCATCATCTGGATCGAGCACATTGTGCATGCGCTGTTGGCGGTGGTCGATCGCCTCGTGGCGCTGGATTTTGGCCGCAAGGTCACTGAAGGCGATCCGCAGGCGGTGATGAACGATCCCGCGGTACGCGAAATTTACATGGGCATAGACGCCGCCGAGGAGATCGTGCCGTGATACGACTTCGCCTTCAAACGTCTAAGGCAACGTTGAACAAGTCCCTCGCGCGCGGCGCATCCCTGGCTTGGGCGGTCTGCGTCGTTGCAAATGCTCGCCATGGCTGCGGCCATGTCTGTGCTTTGCGCCTCGCAGCCCATCCCAAGCCAGGGCGTGCCGCATCGCGGGGACTTATTCAGCGTCGCCCTAACTGCGTTGGTTCGCCTTGCCGTGCTGCAGCACTGATCTGCGGCTTCCCGCCTTGTTCTACGCTTGAAAGCAAAGTCGTATGAGTCTGCTGCAAGTGCGCGGGCTGACCGCTGGCTATGGCGACTTCCAGGCGCTCTACGGTATCGATCTTGCCTTGGACGCGGGCGAGGTGCTGGCCATCATTGGTGCCAACGGCGCCGGCAAGACCACGCTGCTGCGCACGCTGGCCGGCGCCCTGCCGGTGCGTTCGGGTACCGTGTCGTTTGACGGCCATGCCATCAGCGGCCTGCCGGCGCACCGCATCTGCGCCGCAGGCCTGGCGCTGGTGCCGGAAGGCAGGCGCCTGTTTCCCAGCCTGAGTGTCGAAGAGAACCTGCTGATGGGCGCCTATGTGCGGCGCGAGGGGCCGTGGAATCTTTCGGCCGTATTCGGTCTGTTTCCCATCCTGCAGGAATTCCGCCGCCGGCCCGCCACCGAGCTTTCGGGCGGCCAGCAGCAGATGGTGGCGCTGGGCCGTGCGCTGATGAGCAACCCGCGGCTGTTGATGTGCGACGAGCTCTCGCTGGGGCTCGCGCCGGTGGTGGTCAAGGACATCTACACCGCGCTGCCAGCGATCTGCGAGCATGGGGTGTCGGTCATCGTGGTCGAGCAGGACATCAGCCAGGCGCTGCGCGTGGCGCGCCGGGTGGTCTGCATGCGCGAAGGCCGCGTGGTGCTCGAAGGAAAGCCCGGCGAGATCGGGCGCGAGCAGATCGCGCAGGCCTACTTCGGCATGGCGGTGGAGAGGGCGCACTGATGCTGGCGGATTGGATCAACACCATCCTGCAGGGTGTGCTTCTGGGGGGGCTATACGCGCTGTTCGCCGCAGGCCTGTCGATCAGCTTCGGCGTGATGCGCATGATCAACATCGCGCATGGCGACATGATCATCTTCGCCAGCTACGCCACCATCGTCGGTGCCTCCTACCTCAAGCTTCCCATGGTACTCACGGTGGTGCTGGTCACGCTGGTGCTCTCGGGCATGGGCTATGCGGCGCAGCGCCTGGTGTTCAACCGCACCCTGGGCAGCGATCTGCTGCGCCCCCTGCTGCTGACCTTCGGCCTTTCCATCGTGATCCGCGAGAGCCTGCAGGCGGCATTTTCGGCCGACGTGCGCAGCGTCGATGTCGGCCCGCTGGCCACAGCCACCTGGAACCTGGGCGCGCAGATCAATGTCGGCGCGCTGCCGCTCACGGTGATGCTGATCGGCCTGGTCTCGATCGCGGCCCTGCAATGGTTGTTTGCCAACACGCGCATGGGGCGGTCGTTCCGTGCCACCTCGGACGACGCCGACACCGCCTCGCTCATGGGCGTGAACCGCAAGCACGTTTACGCGCTGGCCATGGTGTTCGGCAGCGCGATGGTGGCACTGGCCGGTGCCTTCCTGGTGATGCGCACCACCGTGAGCCCGAGCGACGGCCCGATCCGCCTGATCTATGCGTTCGAGGCCGTCATCATCGGCGGTCTGGGGTCGCTTTGGGGCACGGTCGCCGGCGGCGTGGTGCTGGGTGTGGCGCAGGCCATAGGCGCGCGGCTGGATCCGGGCTGGGGCACGCTCGCCGGGCATCTGGCGTTTCTGGGCATTCTGTGGGTGCGCCCGCAGGGCCTGTTCCCCACCACGAAGGACCGATAGACCATGCGAGCCGATCTGCCCGCCCGCGTCACCGCCGTCGTCGGCATTCTGACCGTGCTTGCGATTGCCAGCATGCCCTGGTGGGCAGAGCGATCGACGATCTATCTCGCGGTGGAGATGCTGGCGATGCTGGCACTGGCGCAAATGTGGAATCTGCTGGCCGGGTACGGTGGGCTGCTGTCCGTCGGCCAGCAGGGCTTCGTGGGCCTGGGGGCCTATGCGCTGGTGGTGTTCGGGTTGCAGATGGGCGTGAACGCCTTCCTCGTGATTCCGATCGCGGGTGTGGTGGGTGCCATCGCCGCGGCGCTGGTGGCGCCGCTGGTGTTTCGCCTGAGCGGCGCGCATTTTGCGATCGGCACCTGGGTGGTGGCCGAGGTCTTCCGGCTGGTGATTGCGAACCTGCCGTTCGTCAGCGGCGGCTCCGGCACCAGCGTGGCGAAGACCGTGATGGGCATGAACATCGATATGCGCATCAGCCTCACGCTGTGGTCTGCGCTGGCCCTGGGGGCGGGCGCGACGCTGGCCGTCTACCTGCTGCTGCGCTCACGCTGGGGCCTGGCGCTGGTGGCGGTACGCGATTCGGAGCGCGCCTCGCAAAGCCTGGGCGTGCGCGTCTCCCGCATCAAGTGGGCCGTGTGGGTGGCGGCAGCGGCCGGCTGCGCGATGACCGGCGCGCTGCTCTTCATCACCAAGCTGCGCGTGGCGCCCGATCCGGCGTTCTCCATCGACTGGACGACGACCATGTTTTTCATCGTCGTGATCGGCGGCATAGGCACGCTGGAGGGGCCGATCATCGGCACCATCGCCTACTTCCTGCTGCGCGAATGGCTGGCCGACCTGGGCAGCATCTACCTCATCACGCTGGGGCTGCTGACCATGGTGGTGATGTTGTTCTTCGAGCATGGCTTGTGGGGGCTGTGGCAGCGCAAGATCGGCTGGGAACTGTTCCCGGTGCGCCGGCGTTTCAAACCGCCGGCTTCCTGATCCGCATCATTGGCAGGCGGCGCGCGCCGCCGCCACGGCATGGGCCCTTTCTGGAAGCCACTCGGTGCCGGCTTGGGCGAAAAGCGATTTGCGCCGCGCCATGTCCGCGGGTTGTCCTGCCAGCCCATGGACGATCACCGTGACGTGCCGTTTTTGGCAGATCTGCAGCAAGGCGAGCAGCGCGTCCGCTCCCGTGGTGTCCATGTAGATCACTCCCGCGAGATCCAGCACCAGCGCGCGCTGGGGCAGCGCATCCTGAAGGATTTCCATCGTGGTCGCGGAGCCGAAAAACAAGGCCCCCGTGAGGCGCCAAGCGTGCACCTTGCCCGATGGTTCAGGCAGCAGCTCCGACAAGTCCAGCGGCTCGGCCCGCGTGAGTTGGGCCATGCGCCAGATGAAGGTCACGCAGGCCGCGAGAATGCCTACCTGCACCGCCACCGTCAGATCGAACACCACGGTGAGCAGGAACACCGACAGCAGCGTGATGCGGTAGGGCACCGTGAGACGGCGCAGGTGCGCGAACGCGCGCCATTCGCCCATGTTCCAGGCCACATGCAGCAGGATGGCCGCCAGGCAGGCCAGCGGGATGGAACTTGCCAGCGGCGCGGCGGCGAGGATCACCGCCAGCAGCACCAGCGCATGCACCATGCCGGCCACCGGGCTGGTGGCGCCGCTCTTCACATTGGTGACGGTGCGCGCGATGGTGCCGGTGGCGGGCATGCCGCCGAAGAAGGGCACGACGAAGTTGGCGATGCCCTGCGCCATCAGCTCTTGGTTGGGGTCGTGCCGGTCGCCGATGATGCCGTCGGCCACGCGCGCGCACAGCAGCGATTCGATCGCGCCCAGCAGCGCCAGCGTGATGGCCGGCATCAGCACGAAGCGCGCCGATTCCCACGAGAAATCCGGCAGCGCGAACGCGGGCAACGCCGCCGGAATGCCGCCGAAGCGGCTGCCTATGGTTTCCACCGGCAGCTTGAAGATTGCTACTGCGATGGTAGCTAACACCAACGCCACGATGGCGCCTGGCACCGTATTGAGCTTGCCGGAAAACGGCGCACGCGCGCCCAGCGACGGCATCCCATGCTGCCAGGCCACGATGGTCGCCAGGCAGCCGAATGCGATGCCCAGCGCCCAGCCATTGAGCGTGTGCGCGTGTTCCCACAACGCCGCCAGGATGCCGAAGAAATCCGCCGGCATGTTGGCGATCTTGAGGCCCAAAAAATCCTTGATCTGCGAGAGCCCGATCAGCACCGCGATGCCATTGGTGAAACCGGTGATCACCGCCACCGGAATGAAGCGCACCAGCGTACCCAGCCGCAGCACGCCCATCGCAAAGAGCAGCACCCCCGAGAGCGCGGTGGCGATGATGAGATTGGCCACGCCGTACTGCTGCACGATGCCGTAGACGATGACGATGAAGGCGCCCGCGGGTCCGCCGATCTGCACCCGGCTGCCGCCGAGCAGCGCGACCAGGAAGCCCGCGATGATGGTGGTGAAGATGCCGGCCTCGGGCTTGAGCCCCGAGGCGATGGCAAACGCCATCGCCAGCGGCAGCGCGACGACGGCAACCGTCAGGCCCGCGCCGAGATCGGCAACGAAACGCGTGCGGTCATAGCCCGCAAGGGCCGCTATGAGACGGGGGCGGAAGGAAAAGGCCACAGACCAGGCTCCAGGCAAGAGACGAACGACAAAGCGGCGAGAGTCGTTCTGCCCGGGGTGGCCCACAGTGGCGCAGCCGCGTGATGAAGCGGCGCCGACGGGTGAGCTGCTGGTGGATGAGCATGGTGTGGGGTGGCAAGTGGCGCGAGTGTACGCTTGCGACAGCCCGCCCCGTGCCGTGTGGCCCGTGCACTGAGGGCCTTGTGGATATGCGCCACGGCCTGGATGAACAGGCGTAGAGTCGCGCGGTCGCGCGAGGCGCTCTCTTTGTGCGGCAGGGCATTCAATCGCAGTTCTCGAAGGCAGGTACTCCGTGCAGGAAATGGATTTTGATGTCGTCATCGTCGGCAGCGGCCTGGCGGGCCTGAGCGCGGCTTTGCGCCTTGCGCCCACCCACCGCGTGGCGGTACTGACCAAGCGCGCGATAGAGGATGGATCCAGCGAGCGCGCGCAGGGCGGCATCGCCGCGGTGCTGGGCGAGCACGACAGTTTTGAGTCGCACGTGCAGGACACCTTCATCGCCGGCGCCGGCCTGTGCGCGCCCGACGCCACCCGCCTCGTGGTCGAACAGGCGCCGGGCTGCATCGCCTGGCTGCGTGAGTTGGGTGTGCCGTTCTCGATGGAAGAAGGCGCGCTGCACCTCACGCGCGAGGGCGGGCACAGCGAGCGGCGCATCGTGCACGCCACGGACGCCACCGGCGCCGCGGTGCAGCGCACGCTGATTGAGAAAGTGCGCGCCACGCCCGCGATCACGGTGTTCGAGAACCACACGCTGGTGGACCTGATCACCGCGCGCAAGCTCGGGCGCAGGGGCCAGGCCTGCCTGGGGCTGTATGCGCTGGATGAGGCGGCGGACACGGTGCGCACCTTCCGCGCGCCGCAGACGATTCTGGCCACCGGCGGCGCGGGCAAGGTCTACCTCTACACCACTAATCCCGATACCTCCACGGGCGACGGCATCGCCGCTGCCTGGCGCGCGGGCTGCCGCGTGGCGAACCTGGAATTCATCCAGTTTCACCCTACCTGCCTGTACCACCCGCACGCCCGGTCCTTCCTCATCAGCGAGGCGGTGCGTGGCGAAGGCGGCGTGCTGCGGTTGCCGCAGGCGATGGGCGGCACGCGCTTCATGCCGGCGCACGACGAACGCGCCGAGCTGGCGCCGCGCGACGTGGTGGCGCGTGCCATCGACTTCGAGATGAAAAAACACGGGCTGGACTGCGTCCATCTCGACATTTCGCACCGCAGCCCCGAGTTTCTGCACGAGCATTTCCCCAACATCCTTGGGCACTGCGCGCAGCTCGGCATCGACATCACGCGCGAGCCGATTCCCGTCGTGCCCGCCGCGCACTACACCTGCGGCGGCGTGCTCACCGACCTGCGGGGCCGCACCGACCTGCAGGGTCTGTACGTCGTGGGCGAGGCGGCCTGCACCGGGCTGCACGGCGCCAATCGGCTGGCGAGCAATTCCCTGCTGGAATGCATGGTTTTCGCGCAGGCGGCGGCCGAGAGCATTCGCGGGGCCGGCGCGCCGCCGCAGCTGCTGCTGCCGGCCTGGGACGACAGCCGCGTGACCGACGCGGATGAGGCCGTCGTCATCTCGCACAACTGGGACGAGCTGCGCCGCTTCATGTGGGATTACGTCGGCATCGTGCGCACCAATAAGCGGCTGGAACGCGCGATGCACCGCATCGCGCTCCTGAAGAGCGAGATTCAGGAGTTCTACGGGCAGTTCCACGTCACGCGCGATCTGCTGGAGCTGCGCAACCTCGTGCAGGTGGCCGAGCTCATCGTGCGCTCGGCGCAGGCGCGCCACGAAAGCCGTGGCCTGCACTACAGCCGCGACTGGCCGGACATGGCGGCACCGGCGGTGCCGACCATTCTGGTGCCCGACATGGTCTGACGAATGGGGCGTGCGTTTTCGCCCGGCGTGCCAAGCTCGTTTTGAAGTCAAATCCGGCTTTGGCGCTTTTCTGTAAAGCGCTATAAGCTATCAATAGAGAAGTAAACGAATTAGGCTGCGCCGATGCCGGCCACGAGTGTGCCGGGTGCGTGGCCCTGCTTCAAGCCTGCGGTGAAGGCGAGCATGCGGTCGATCGGCACGCGCGCGCGCAGGCCGAGCGCGGGCTCCACATGCACCTCGCCGCTGCCCGTCTCCAGCGCACGCGCCACGCCCGCCAGGCTGTTCATCGCCATCCAGGGGCAGTGCGCGCAGCTCTTGCAGGTGGCGCCGTTGCCGGCGGTGGGCGCTTCGATGAAGGTCTTGCCGGGGTTCCTCACGCGCAACTGGTGCAGCAGGCCGGTGTCGGTGGCGACGATGAATGCGGGCGCGTCCATGCGCGCGGCGGCGGCGAGGATGGCGGAGGTGGAGCCCACGGCATCGGCCAGCGCGATGACGGCGGGCGGCGATTCGGGGTGCACGAGGATTTTTGCCCTGGGGTGCTGCTCTTTCATGAGCTGCAGTTCCACCGCCTTGAACTCATCGTGCACGATGCAGGCACCGTTCCACATCACCATGTCGGCGCCGGTCTCGCGGCGGATGTAGTCGCCCAGGTGCCGGTCGGGCGCCCAGAGGATTTTCTGCCCCGCGTCCTTGAGGGCACGCACGATGTCGAGCGCGCAGCTCGACGTCACGAGCCAGTCCGAGCGCGCCTTCACCGCCGCGCTGGTATTGGCATAGACCACGACGGTGCGATCCGGGTGGGCGTCGCAGAACTCGGAGAATTGGTCTATGGGGCAGCCCAGATCGAGCGAGCAGGTGGCGTCCAGATCGGGCATGAGGATGCGCTTGGCGGGTGAAAGAATTTTGGCTGTCTCGCCCATGAAGCGCACGCCCGAGACGACCAGCGTCTCTGCCGCATGGTCGCGCCCGAAGCGCGCCATCTCCAGCGAATCGCTCACGATGCCGCCGGTCTCCTCGGCCAGTTCCTGCAGGTCCGGGTGCACGTAGTAGTGCGAGACCATGACCGCGTTCTTTTCCTTGAGCAGCCTGCGGATGCGCGCCTTGGTGTCCTCGCGCTCCTCGGGCGTGAGCTCGGGCGGTACGCGCGCCCAGGCGCGGCGCGTGTCGCAGACCGAGAGCGCCTCTTGGGCCTGCTGTACGTCGAGCGCCACCGGCTGCTCGTATTCCACGTCGATGATGTTGCTCATGCTCTCCGCCTTCAACCCTTCTGCAGCCGCCAGGAAAAATCGGTGGCCTGGATGTCCTTGGTGAGTGCGCCTATCGAGATGCGGTCTACCCCGGTCTCGGCCAGTTCGCGCACCTGGTGCAGCGCCACGCCGCCCGAGATTTCGAGCACCGCGCGCCGCGCGCCGGCCGCCTCGTTGCGCCGCACGGCTTCGCGCAGCGTGGGCACATCCATGTTGTCCAGCAGCACCATGCGCGCGCCGTGCGCCAGGGCTTCGTCAAGCTGCGCCAGCGTTTCCACCTCGATCTCGATGAACTTGGCACGGCTTCCCGCAGCGGCTGCGGCCTTGAGCGCGGCAGCCACGCCGCCGGCTGCGGCGATGTGGTTCTCCTTGATCAGGATGGCGTCAAACAGGCCGATGCGGTGGTTCACCCCGCCGCCCACGCCCACCGCGTATTTCTGCGCCAGGCGCAGCCCCGGCAGCGTCTTGCGCGTATCGACGATGGCCGCGCGCGTGCCCGCGACCGCTTGCACATGGCGTGCGGTGCTGGTGGCCACGGCGCTGAGCATCTGCAGGAAGTTGAGCGCGCTGCGCTCGGCCGTGAGCAGCGCCCGGGCATTCCCCTCTATCCGCAGCACGAAGCTGCCCGCCTTGCACTGCGCGCCTTCCTCGGCCAGGCGCGTGATGCTGGATTGCGGGTCCATCTGCCGCACCACCGCCTCGAACCACGGCAGGCCGCAGAGCACGGCGTCATGGCGCAGCAGCACGCGCGCGGTCACGGCCTTGTCGGCAGGAATCAAGGCAGCGGTGAGATCGCCGCCGCCCACGTCTTCCTGCAGCGCGCGCCGGGCGTCCTGCGCAGCAAGTTCAGCGAGTTCCGCCGGGGAGAGGCTCCAGTGAGGCGCTTGGTTCATCTTCAGGAAATCAGTAGCCGTTCAGATGGCGTGCATTGTGCCTTGCCCCTTTGGGGCAATGCACCATCCTCGGCTCAAGTACCTGATCGTGATGTCTCGGCGCTCACATAGGGCGAACCACCCCCATCACGGAACTCCGCCGCCTTGGTTTCAAGGCCATCACACAACCGGCCCCACGTGCCGGGTGAGCAACGCGGTGAGTTCGTCCATGTCCAGCCCCTGTTCGGCCAGGCGCCGCGGCAGCACCAGGTACTGGTTCGGCGCCACGTAGACGAGGGTGTTGTGCCGATCCTGCCGCCATTGGAAGATCTGGTCCCAATCCAGCCTGGACGTGCCATTGGGGCTTTGCAAGTGGATACCCTGCTCTGTGACGTGCAGCGCGAGCGGTTGTTGCATCAGTTTGTGCCGGCGGTAGTTGCGCCGCGCCAGCCAGGGCTGCACCAGTCCTGGTATGCCCACGCCACCCAGGACGCCGCCCACCAACGACAGCGCGCCCACGGCCAAAGCGCGCATCCAGCGCAGGCCCGGCGTCAGGCGCGGCTCGACGTACCAGGTCACCAGCGCCAGCGCCGTGGGCACCAGCACCAGCACCACAGCGATGAACCATTTGATGCGCCGCGTGGGCCAGCCGTACAGTCGCGCGGCCAGCGCCGCGTCCTTCTCGGTAATGCGAAAGTGGACTTCGGTGGGTGGATTTGTCATTTCAGTCGCTTCGTCCGAGCCCACATCAGGTGCCACCCACGAACGGATTGCTGCGCCGTTCCTGCCCGAAGGTGCTTTCCGGTCCGTGGCCGGGGATGAACACCGTCTCGTCGCCCATGGGCCAGAGGCGCTGGGTGATGCTGTCCATCAGCTGCTGGTGGTTGCCCTGCGGAAAGTCGGTGCGGCCTATGCTGCCGGCGAACAGCACGTCGCCGACGAAGCAGCGCTGGATCTGCGGCGCATGGAACACCACATGGCCCGGCGTGTGGCCGGGGCAGTGGCGCACGTTGAGCGTTTCCTTGCCGACGGTGACCGTGTCACCGTCGTGCAGCCAGCGCGTCGGGGTGAATGCCTGGGCAGGCGGAAAACCGAACATCGCGCTTTGCCGCGGCAGGCCGTCGATCCAGAACTGATCGCCCTCCTGCGGACCGATGATGGGCAGCTGCAGGCGTTCGGCCAGTTCGCCCGTGCCGCCCGCGTGGTCGATGTGCGCATGCGTGAGCCAGATCGCGGCCAGGTGCAGCTGGCGCTGGTGCGCTTCGGCGAGGATGTGGCCCAGATCGCCGCCCGGATCGATCACGGCCGCCTGCATGGTCTGGTCGCACCAGAGCAGCGAGCAATTCTGGGCGAAGGGCGTGACGGGGATGGTGTGGTAATGCAGCATGCGCCGATTGTGCCGCGCAGCTTCCACGCATCGCATGCGCAGCCGTCTGAAACGCGTCGTGCGCTGCCCGCATCCAATGCAGCGGGACTTTGCGTTGGTTGATCTCACGCCCGTGGTTGGGCTGCGCAAGGGTTTCCCCGATGTGCAAGTTCTCCCCTCCCCCTCGTGGACTGACATGAGTCCACCCGCGCGGGTCGGGTCTGAAAACCATGAGGAGCGAGATGATGCTTGAGACAAATGAAACACCGCCCGTTGCGCCTGTGCGCGGCGGGGCGAGGCGCCCGGTCTTCGCGGCGGCGCTGCTGGCCTCGGCGGTTGCGGCAACGGCGGGACTGAGCGGGTGCTTCGGCGGCGGCAGCGACAGCGCGCCCGCACCGGCACCCGCCGATCCGCCGCAGGCGCAATTCCTGCATCCGGAGCTTGTGGGGCAGGGCCAGGAGGTGTTCCGCAACGACACCTTCGGCGACGAAGCCAAATGGACCGACCAGCTCAAGATGAACGAGGTGATCGAGGCGGCGGTTGATCCTCTGACGGCGGCTGGCGTCGGGATCAAGGTCGATCTGGACGCCTTGCCTGCAGCAGTGGCCGGAGCGATCCTGGCCGGGGATGTGCCACTGGACAATCCGCAGTCCACCCTGGCTCTTCTGGAGCTCAATGCGGTGGTGGGCATCAGGGGGCAGGTCAGCACCGACGCCCAGGGCAAGAAGCATCTGGACCGCGTGGGCATCACCTGCGCGCTGTGCCATTCGACGGTGTCCAGGGAAGACCTGCCCGGCCCGATCGGTGCAGCGCTCAAGGGTGTGGTGGGGCATCGCCTCGACGGCCATGCCAATCGCGATCTCAACCCCGGCGCCATCATCGCGTTGTCTCCGGCGCTGGCGGGCGACAGCAACAAGGCGGCGCGCGCGCAGCTCAATTCCTGGGGGCCGGGCAAATACGACCCGCGCTGGAATTTCGATGGCATCAGCAACCCCACGGTCATCCCGCCGGCCTATGGCTTGGCCACGCTGACCAAGGCCATCTTCACGGGCGACGCCGACGCCGCGCATGAGCCGGCCGGCCCGGTGGCGTACTGGAACCGCTATGTCAGCGTGACGCAGATGGGCGGCATCGGCACCTTCTCCGACAGCCGGCTGCAGGGCAAGCTCGGCGGCTACCACGATGTGGACAACACCAATGGCGGCAAGCTTGCGGACAGGGTGACCGGCGTGCTGCCGGCATTGCAGGCCTACCAGTATTCGCTGCCGGCGCCCAAGGCGATCGCAGGCTCGTTTGACCCGGCCGCCGCGGCGCGCGGCCAGGCGGTGTTCAGCGGCGCGGCCAACTGCGCCAGCTGCCACGCTGGCGAGGCGTTCACCGATGCCACCCAGGGCAAGCTGCACCCGGCAGAGGGCACGTCCGTCGCCAATGACCAAGACTATGTGAAGCGCTCGGCCACGCAGCAATGGCGCACCTCGCCGCTCCCGGGCATTGGCTACCGGGCCAGCCTGGGCGAGAAGTTCTTCCATGACGGCTCGGCCGACAACCTTGCCGAAGTGGTGGACATGTACGACACCCGCAAGAAACTGGGCCTGACGGCGGCGCAGAAGACCGATTTGGTCGAATACCTGAAGTCGCTCTGATCGCTCTCGGCGCGCAGCCCGCCGCGCACCGCGCCCGGCGGGCTTTGTGTTGTCTCTGGGAGGGGAGGGCGCGGCTCAGGCGTCCTGGCGCAATTCGGGGAAATCCTCTTCCCGGAATTCCTGCCCGCCGCGCTCGCCCCTGGCATACCGCGTGGCCTCCTGGGCCCGCAGCTGCACGCGCCGGATCTTGCCGGAGATGGTCTTGGGCAGTTCGGTGACGAATTCGATGCGGCGCACCCGCTTGTAGGGGGCCAGCTGGCGCCGCGCGAAGGCCAGGATTTCCCTGGCCATGGTTGCGTCGGCCTGGTAACCCGGGGCGAGCATCACATACGCCTTGGGAACCGCCAGGCGCAGCGGATCGGGGCCCGGCACGATGGCCAGCTCCATCACGGCGTCGTGCTCTATCAGAGCGCTTTCCAGTTCAAAGGGGCTGATGCGGTAATCCGACGCCTTGAAGACGTCGTCCGCGCGGCCGACGAAGGTCAGGTAGCCGTCGGCATCGCGGGCGGCCGTGTCGCCGGTGTGGTAGTAGCCGTCGCGCATCACTTCGGCGGTTTTTTCGGCGCTATCCTCGTAGCCGGCCATGAGGCCGACGGGGCGTTCGCGGATGTCTATGCACACCTCGCCCTCGTCGGCTTCGCGGCCGTCGCTGTCCAGCAGCACGATGCGGTAGCCGGGCAGCGGTTTGCCCATGGAGCCGGGCTTGAGCGGTAGGCCAGGCGCGTTGCCGACCTGTGCCGTGGTCTCCGTCTGGCCATAGCCGTCGCGCAGGCGCAGGCCCCAGGCCTGCTCCACCTGCTGGATGATTTCGGGGTTCAGCGGCTCTCCGGCGCCGACCACCGATCGCAACTGCAGGCGGTTGCGCCAGACGGCAAGGTCTTCCTGGATCATCAGGCGCCAGACCGTGGGCGGCGCGCACAGGCTGGTGATGCCGCAGCGCGCAAGAGTCTCCAGCAGGCCGGGCGCGGTGAAGCGCGGCGTGTTGTAGATGAACACGCAGGTGCCGGCGTTCCACGGTGCGAACAAACAGCTCCAGGCATGCTTGGCCCAGCCGGGGGAGGAGATGTTCAGGTGGATGTCGCCCGGGCGCAGGCCGAGCCAGTACATGGTGCTCAGGTGCCCGACGGGGTAGCTCTCATGCGTGTGCAGCACGAGCTTGGGCTTGGAGGTGGTGCCCGAAGTGAAATACAGCAGCAGCGGGTCGCTGGCAGGCGTTGGCGCATCGGGCTCGAAACCGCCGGGGGCGGCGGCGGACTGCGCGTAATCCGTCCAGCCGGGATGCGCGCCGCCGATGCAGATGCGGCCGTAGTCGCCGGGCAAAGGGTCGAACTTGGGCGCCATCGCCGCGGAGGTGACCACATGGCGCACGCGGCCGCGCTCAAGCCGATCGCGCAGATCATCGGTGGTCAGCAGCGAGGTGGCGGGGATGACCACCGCGCCTATCTTCATGGCCGCCAGCATGGTTTCCCAGAGCGCCGGCTCATTGCCCAGCATCAGCAGCACGCGTTCGCCGCGCCGCACGCCTTGCGCGCGCAGGAAATTGGCAACCTGCGAGGAGCGCTGGGACAACTGCTCGAAACTGGTGCGGTATTCGCTGCCATCGGCATCCACGATCCACAGCGCGGGCGCGGTGTTGCCGCGCGCCATCACGTCGAAATGGTCCAGCGCCCAATTGAAATGCTGGTGGCGTGGCCAGCGAAACTGCGCGCAGGCGGCCTCCGGATCGCCATGCAGGCGCAGCAGCAGATCGCGCGCGGCGTGAAAAGAGTTCTGGTTTTGGTCCATGGTCGTCGTCTCCTTTGGGTAAGCATGGTGCGCCATGGTGCGGTCACCGGCGCATCGCCCGCATTCGAGAATGCGCGTGCGGTTGGCCAAGCGTAGCGCATGCGGCTGCGCTCCGCCGGAGGCGGCGGCCCGCGCCTTACCGCATCGGCAGGCCGACGTAGTTTTCCGCCAGGCTGGTGGATGCGGCGCGGGAGTTCACCACATAGTCCAGCTCCGCCTCCTGCACCTTGGTGTGGAACGCGCCTTCCTCGGGGAAGTTGTGCATCAGCGTGGTCATCCACCACGAGAAGCGCTCGGCCTTCCAGACGCGGCGCAGGCATTGTTCCGAGTAATGGTCTATGCCGTGCGTGCTCTTGTTCTGGTAGTAATCGACGAAGGCACGCGCGAGGTAGCCGACATCCGAAGCGGCGAGGTTCAGCCCCTTGGCGCCGGTGGGCGGCACGATGTGCGCGGCGTCGCCCGCGAGGAACATGCGGCCGAAGCGCATCGGCTCGGCAACGTAGCTGCGCAGCGGCGCGATGCTCTTTTCGATCGAGGGGCCGGTCACCAGGCGCTCGCGCGCCTCCGGGTCCAGGCGTCGCTTGAGCTCATCCCAGAAGGCCTCGTCGCTCCAGTTTTCCACCTTGTCGGTCAAAGGCACCTGCAGGTAGTAGCGGCTGCGCGTGAGGCTGCGCTGGCTGCACAGCGCAAAGCCGCGCTCGCTGTTGGCGTAGATCAGCTCTTCGCTGACGGGCGGCGTGTCGCTCATCAGCCCGAGCCAGCCGAAGGGGTAGACCTTTTCAAAGTGGCGGATGCGCTCGGGCGCGATGCTGGCGCGGCTGGCGCCGTGAAAGCCGTCGCAGCCGGCGATGAAATCGCAGTGGATTTCGTGCAGTTCGCCGTCTTTTTCGTAGCGCACGCGCGGGTGCTCGCTGTCGTAGTCGCGCGGCTGCACGTGCAGGGCCTCATACACCGTGGTCAGGCCCTCGGCGGCGCGCACCTCCATCAGGTCGCGCGTCACCTCGGTCTGGCCGTAGACCATGACGTACTTGCCGTCCGTCAGGCCGTGCAGGTCGATGCGGTGGCGCTGGCCGCCGAACAGCAGCTCGATGCCGTGGTGATGCAGGCCATGCGCATCCATGTTCTTCGCCGCACCCGCCTGGCGCAGCAGATCCATCGAAACCTGCTCCAGCACGCCGGCCCGGATGCGGCTGAGCACGTAGTCGGGGCTGCGCTGCTCCAGGATGATGTTGTCAATGCCGGCCTTGTAGAGCAACTGGCCGAGCAGCAGTCCGGCGGGGCCGGCGCCGATGATGACGACGGGGATGTGTTGGGTAGTGGGCATGGCGGGGCCTCCGATGGCGTGCTGTGAAGGGAAAGGGCAATCCGGCGAGATTACCCAGCCGGGCTGTGAACGCCTAGATGCTTTGTGCAGGTGTTGTGCGATCATCGCGCAAACACTTTGATGATCGCGCAGAATGACGGAGCCTTCAGTCCCCCCGATCGCCCATGCCGACACGATTGCCGGCCTTGCCAAGGGGCTGGCGGTGCTGGAGAGCTTTGACACCGAGCGCCAGCGCCTGAACGCCACCATGGCGGCGCAGCGCGCGGGCCTCACGCGGGCTGCCGCGCGCCGCCACCTGCTGACGCTGGCGCACCTGGGCTATCTGGAGACCGACGGCGCGTATTACTGGCTGGCCCCCAAGGTGCTGGGGTTTTCCGGCGCCTACATGGCCAGCGCGCGGTTGCCGCGCGTGGTGCAGCCCGAACTGCACAGCCTGGCGGCGCGCACTGGGCTGTCGTTTTCCTGCGCGGTGCGCGATGGCGATTTTGTCGTGATCGTCGCGCGCAGCGCCGTGCGCGAGCGCGGCGACCGGCTGCTGGCGCACGGCGTGCACCTGGGCTCGCGCCTGCCGGTGCATGCGACCTCCACCGGGCGGGTGCTGCTGGCGGCGCTGCCCGATGCCGAGCGCGCTGCCTGGCTTGCCCGCGTGGAGCTGCGCCGCCTGACGGCGCATACCGTCAGCGATGCGGCGGCCCTTGCCGCCACGCTGGATCAGGTGCGGCAGCAGGACTATTGCTGCGCGGCGCAGGAGCATGAGCTCGGCATCCAGGCGCTCGCCGTGCCGCTGCGCGACGCGCGCGGGCGCGTGCTGGCGGCGCTGAACGTGGTCACGGCCACGAATCGGATGGACCCGCGGCAACTGGTGGCGCAATTGCTTGCGCCACTGCAGGAAGCGGCGCGTGTGCTGCGGCCGTTGTTGTGAGCCAGGGCGCCTGCCGATAAATGTCGGCGCCTGTTGATTGCATTGCGCGTGGCACACGCCATCGCACCACGGGAAAACCCTAGTTGTCAACGAAGCTCATCTGGTTGAATAATCAACTTGTTCCAATAATTACTAGTCGCAAATGCGACTTTGTTCCCTCTGGTTTGGGACTTGTTATTCATCCTACGGAGACCTTGCATGAGCTTGGTGAAATGGCGGCGTGCCGCCGCAGTGGCTGCTGTTTTGGCGTTTGCTGGTGGTGTTGCCACGGCAGATGTGGTCAAGATTGGCATCCTGGGGCCGTTCTCGGGCCCGTTTGCACACTATGGCGTGCTGTTCAAGGCGGGCGCGCAAGCCTATCTTGCAAGCCAGGGTGGAAAGCTCGCCGGCAAGGATGTCGAGCTGATCTATCGGGATACCGGTGGTCCGAATCCAGGCCAAACCAAAACGCTGGCACAGGAGCTTCTGGTCAGGGACAAGGTGGACTACCTTGGCGGCGTGGTCTTTACGCCCAACGCGATGGCGATCGCCCCGCTCATCACGCAGTCCAAGACACCTATGGTGATCTTTAACGCGGCAACTTCGTCGATCACTGAGAAGAGCCCCTATTTCCTGCGAACCAGTTATACCTTGTGGCAGGTTACTGTGCCGCTGGCGCAATGGACTGCAAAGAACGGCATCACCAAGGTCGCTACGGCGGTCATGGACTACGGTCCCGGCATCGATGCAGAGACTGCATGGAAGGCGGAATTCACAAAGAGCGGCGGCACGGTGGTCGAATCGATCCGCATGCCGATGGCGACCAACGATTTCGCGCCATTTATCCAACGCATCAAGGCCAGCGGCGCTCAGGCGGTGTACACCTTCCTGCCGGGTGGCCCACCCAACCTTGGCTTCGTCAAGAGCTACAACGAAAACGGACTGGCCAAGGCGGGTGTGCAGTTTCTTGGCACGGCTGAGATGGACGAGTTCGATCTGCAGAAGTTCGGCGACGCCGCGCTGGGACTGAAGACGGCCTTCCACTACTCGGCCGCACATGACTCCGACGCCAACCGCAAATTCATTGCGGCGCTGGCAAAGCAGGACAAGAACGCTGTTGCGAACTACGCCTCCGTCGGAGCGTGGGATGGGATGCACGTGATCGAAAAAATGATCGCGGCCACCGATGGGAAGAAGGATGGTGAGAAGGCCATGGCTGCCGCCAGGGCACTGAAATGGGAAAGCCCGCGCGGGCCGGTGCATATCGACCCGGACACGCGGCACATCACTCAGCATGTTTATCTGCGCGAAGTGGAGCGCATCGGTGGCGTCCTCGTCAACAAGGAAATCGCAGACTTTGGCGATCAGGGTGACCACGGACTGGGCAAGTAAGCCGGTATTCAAACAGCCAGTCTGGGCGTAGACGCAATGCAATCACTTGCCAATATCCTGATTGACGGCGTGAGCTACGGCATGGTGCTTTTCATCATTGCCGTAGGCATGTCGATCACGCTCGGTTTGATGCGATTCATCAATCTGGCGCATGGGGCGTTTGCGATGATAGGCGGCTACACCACGGCCATGCTGATCCGCGAATGGGGGTGGCCTTTTTTGCCGGCCTTGCTGATGGCATTGCTGGTGACAGCCGTTGTCGGTGCCATTCTCGAGGCGTTGGTCCTGCGGCATTTGTATCGGCGACCAGAGCTTGATCAGGTGCTCTTCACATTTGGTCTGACCTACGTATTGATCGCCGCCATCAATGCGCTTGCCGGCCCACAGGTGCAATTGATCGGACTGCCCGCCGCATTGACGGCCTCTGTCGATCTGGGATTTCGCGTCATCCCCGTGCAACGCATTGTCGTGGTGGTAGTGGGGATCGGAGTGGCATTGCTGTCAGCCCAGGCTATGGGCAAGACGCGTTTTGGCGTCTGGCTGCGTGCCGCCGTAGACCACCCCGGTACGGCAGCCACACTGGGTATTCCGATTCGGTTGGTGCAGTGTGCCACGTTCGCGTTCGGCGCGGCGCTGGCGGCACTCGGCGGCGTCCTGGGCGCAGAACTCATGCCACTGGAGCCCTACTACCCGCTCAAATACCTTGTGCTCGTATTGGTGGTGGTGGCCGTGGGCGGCATGGGCAGCCTGCTGGGGGCGCTGGCGGCCGCCCTGCTGCTGGGTACCTTGGAGACCGCGACCAATTACTTTACGGAAGGCTGGGGTTCGGTGGCGTTCTTCGTGGCCATGGCGATCTTTCTGGTCTGGCGTCCGAACGGCCTGTTCAAACGGGGATGACCATGCGCTTGCTTTCAGCTTCATCCGCAGATGCCTTGGCACTTGCCCCTGCCTGGCGGGCGCCGTTGATCACCGTGCTCCTGGCATTGCTTGCGCGGTGGTGGTTGCCGGACCAATTGGGCCTTTTGAGCCACATCGTCATCATGGCGCTGCTGGTGATTTCCTTGGATCTGGTAGTTGGCATCGCCGGCCTGGCCACACTTGGGCATGGCGCCTTGTTTGGCGTCGGTGCGTACGCGGCGGGCATCTTCGCCAGCCGAGTGTCCGGAGATCCTTTGCTCGGTCTGGGTGTGGCTTTGGTCGTCGGCGCCGTGTTTGCACTGATCACCGGGCTGTTCCTTTTACGCTACCAGGGCTTCACTTTCCTCATGCTGACCGTGGCGGTGGTGCAGATCACGGCCAATCTGGCCCAGAAGGCACGCGCCTGGACGGGCGGTGACGACGGCCTGAACAGCTACACCATGAACCCCTTGCTTGGGCATTTCGAGTTCGATCTGGATGGCCGCGTCGGATCGCTGTATGTGATTGCCGTCCTGGGGATTGGCTACTGGCTGGCCAAGCGCGTCTTGCAATCACCTTTTGGTCTGGCAGTGCGTGGCATTCATGAAAACCGTGCACGCATGGCGGCGCTTGGCACTCCCGTCTTCAAGCGTTTGTTGGGCATGTACGTGTTCGCTGGCGCACTTGCTGGCGTGGCGGGCGCACTCTCGGCCCAAACCAATGGCATCGTGGCGCTGGACAGCCTGTCGTTTGCGCTGTCCGCCGAAATCCTGGTAATGCTGATTCTGGGCGGAACCGGCACGCTCAACGGAGCCGTGATCGGGGCGGTGATCTTCACACTGTTGCACCACACCGCAGCCTCGATCAATCCGTACCACTGGCTCTTCGTGATCGGTACGGCGTTGATGCTGGTCGTCATCCTGCCGCCGCACAAATGGGGTGGACTGCTTGCGCGCTTGCGCTCAGGGAGAGCCGCGTGACAGCCGGCGTACTTGAAGTCCGCCACCTGGACAAACATTACGGCGGCCTGCATGTGACGCGCGATGTGTCGCTGCAGTTGCAGCGCGGAGACCGCGTGGCGTTGATCGGTCCCAATGGCGCGGGCAAGACCACTCTGGTTAACCAGATCAGCGGCACGGTGGCGCCCAGCGGTGGATCGGTGCACCTGCTGTCGCACGATGTTACGGCGCTCAGCCAGGCCGAGCGTGTGCGTCGCGGCCTGGTACGCACCTTTCAGATCACCACTTTGGCGCCGCATCTGGCGGTTCGCCGCCAGGTGGAGCTGGCCTTGTTCGAGCGCGCCCATTTGACGGGCCGCTTCTGGCGCTCCATCGATGACTATCCCTTGCTGGCCCAGGAGGCGCAAGGCGTGCTCGATGCTCTGGGTCTGGGCGAGCGCGCTGCCTGGCCGACACAGCGACTGGCGTATGGCGAGCGGCGCCTGGTTGAACTGGCCCTGGCCATGGCGCTCAAGCCCAAGGTGCTGCTGCTTGACGAGCCCATGGCCGGTGTGCCGCAGGGCGAAGGCGCGCGTTTGCTGGCGGCGCTCGATGCACTGCCGCAGGAGCTGGCGGTGCTGATCATCGAGCACGACATGGAACTGGTGTTTCGCTTGGCAAAGCGCATTGTGGTGCTGGCCGAGGGCGCGGTGATTGCCACGGGCACGCCGGCCGAAATCCAGGCCGATCCCGTCGTGCGTGGCGCTTATCTCGGGAATTGACCATGGCTACGCCTTTGTTGGAACTCATGGATGTGACTGCCGGCTATGGTCCGGTCACGGTGCTCGACGGCTTGAGCCTGTCCATCGATCAGGGCGAAAAACTGGCCTTGATCGGACGCAACGGGGTCGGCAAGACGACGACGCTGGCGACCGTGATGGGCTTGGCGCAGTTGCAAGGCGGCTGCATCCGCTTTGACGGAGAGGACTTGTCGGGGCTTACAACGCACCAGCGTGCGATGCGTGGGCTGGGCCTGGTGCCGCAGACGCGGGATGTGTTCCCCTCGCTCACCGTCGAGGAAAACCTGTTGGCCGGCCTCAAGCACCGCAGCCGCGCCGCCTTGTCCGAGGCCTATGACTTGTTTCCCCGCCTGGCCGAGCGTCGCTATAACGGCGGCGCCCAACTCAGCGGTGGCGAGCAGCAGATGGTGGCGGTTGCACGCGCGCTGCTGGGGCAGCCGCGATTGTTGATGCTGGATGAGCCGCTGGAAGGGCTGGCGCCGCTGATCCGGCTGGAGTTGCTGCGTGCTTTCAGCCGCATGGTCACCGAACGTGACTTGACCTTGGTGATCGTCGAGCAGCAGGTCCGCGAAGCCCTGCAACAGACAGACCGTGCCGTGGTGCTCTCACGCGGCAGGGTTGTGCATGACGGCCCTGCGCAGGCATTGCAGCAGGACGCCGACGCCTTGGGGCGCCTGGTGGGCGTTTCTCACTCTTGATATTGAAAGGAAGCACCATGAACGAGAACAGCGGCATTCCCGTCCTCGACGTCGATCCCTACTCTGCCGAAAATTTGACCGACCCCTACCCGATGCATGCGCTGATGCGCTCTGCCGGCCCGGTGGTGCGTTTGAAGGACTACCCGACGGTGGTGGCCTGCGCACGCCACCAGGAGACCCATGCGGTCTTCAATGATGCGCAGACCTTCATTTCCGGCGCTGGCGTGGGACTGGCCAACTTCAATATCGAAAAGCCCTTTCGCCCCAGGAGCCTGATTCTGGAGGCCGACGCGCCGCTGCACACTGCAACGCGCGCCGTCCTGTCGCGCATCATGAGCCCCAAGACGGTGATGCAGATTCGCGCCAGCTTTGCACAGGAAGCCGAGCGGCTGCTGGACAAGGCGCTGGAGCTCAATGCGGCCAACGGCTCGATCGACTGGATGGCGGTGGTGGCCAACCCATTCCCGTTGAAAGTATTCGCAGATTCGATTGGCATCCAGGAGGAAGGCCGTGAAAACCTCTTGCTCTATGGAGACATGGTTTTCAACTCGATGGGGCCACAAAACGAAGTTTTCACCAAGTCGGTGGAGCGTGTGGTGCCGGTGACGCAATGGATCATGGATCAGTGCGACCGATCGAAACTACGCCCCGGTGGCTTCGGCGATCTGATCTGGCAAGCAGCCGAGGCAGGTGAAATCTCGATGGAGCAGGCGCCCATGCTGGTGCGCTCACTGCTCTCCGCCGGGCTGGACACGACCATCAACAGTCTGGGCAACGCGATCTATGCGCTGGGGCATCACCCGCAGGAATACGCCAGGCTGCATTCTGATCCGTCGCTGGCCCGCCCCGCTTTTGAAGAAGCATTGCGCTGGGAATCCACCGTGCAGACCTTCTTTCGCACCGCCAACAGGGATTGCGAGATCGCGGGTGTTCCGATCGCGGCGCAAACCAAGGTGCTGTGCATGCTGGCATCCGCCAACCGCGATCCGGACAAGTGGCCCGATGCCGATACCTACGACATCGGGCGCAGGCCCAGTGGCCATATGGCGTTTGGCTCGGGCCTGCACGGCTGTGTGGGGCAGGCCATCGCGCGGCTCGAAGGCGAGCTGATCCTGACGGCCCTGGCCAAGCGCGTGAAAGGCATTGAATTTGCCGGCCCCCATACCCGGCGCCTGAACAACACCTTGCGCGCGTTCGACACCTTGCCGGTGCGCCTGATTCCGGCCTGAAGCGCACGCATTTCGGAGAATTTCATGTCTGCCATTCATTTCATATCCCCCACGGGCGAAACCACCACGCTGCAAGCCAAAGACGGCGACAGCGCGATGGCGACAGCCATGGCCGCCGGCTTGAACGGTATCGTTGCCGAATGCGGCGGCTCGGCCATGTGTGCCACCTGCCATGTCTATGTGGACGAGGCCTGGGCAGACAAACTGCCTGCACCGCTGGCCAACGAACTGGAAATGCTGGAATGCACCGCGTCCGAGCGGCGCGCGACCAGCCGGCTGTCGTGCCAGATCAAGATCGATGCCGCGCTCGATGGCATCGTGTTGTCCTTGCCGGAAACCCAGCAATGAGGCAGCCATGAACAGCGAGGACTCCATCGTCATCGTGGGCGGAGGCCATGCGGCAGCGCAACTGTGCGCGAGCCTGGCTGCAGCTGGCGTGGGGGGGCGGATTGACCTTGTGTGTGAAGAGGCGGTTCTGCCCTACCAGCGCCCGCCGCTGTCGAAAAGCTACGTCAAGAATCCGGACGAAACGCCGCAATTGCACCGCGGTGAAGCGTGGTACGCACAGCAGGGCATACGCGTGCACCAAGGCGATGCGGCGACCGCGATCGACCGCGCCGGGCGCAGTGTCACCTTGCGCTCAGGCGCGCACTTGCGCTACCGCTGGCTGGTGTTGGCCACCGGCACCCGGGCGCGGCATTTGCCGCACCTGTCCCCGTCATTGGACAACGTGCATGTGTTGCGGGATGCGGCGGATGCCCAGCGTTTGCGTGCACTATGGCCTGCCATGCAGCAGCTCACGGTGTTGGGCGGCGGGTTCATCGGGCTGGAACTGGCTGCGACGGCGCAGGCCCTGGGAAAGAAGGTGCAGGTGCTGGAAGCAGCGCCGCGGCTCTTGATGCGTTCGGCGTCCGCTGAACTTTCGAACCACGTGCTTCAGACACACCGCAACAGCGGCATGGACATTCGGCTCGGCGTTTCCGTGGGTGATTTCGAAGTGGCGAGCAACCGTTTGAGCGCGCTGACCGTTGATGGCGTTCGTACGCCTGTGGATAGTTTGCTGCTGGGCATTGGCGCCGCGCCGGAAACGTCACTGGCCGAGCAGGCCGGACTCGATTGCGGTAATGGCGTGGTGGTCGATGCCGGCATGCGCACCTCTGATCCAGCGATTCTGGCGATTGGCGACTGCGCTCTTTTTCCGGGCGTCATGGGTTCCGGTGCGATCCGACTTGAGTCGGTACAGAACGCCAACGATCAGGCGAAGGTGGCCGCAGCAACCATCATGGGAGAGCCGCACCACTACGAGGCTGTTCCGTGGTTTTGGACCGAGCAAGCCAGCCTGCGGATTCAGATGGCAGGGCTGTTGCCAAAAAATGCTAGCTGTTACCGCAGGCCAGGAAAGGATGAAACCAGTTTTTCACTCTTGCACTACGCGCAAGGGCAATTGCGTTGCGTGGAGTCGGTGAATGCGCCTGCAGACCATATGGCCGCCCGCAAACTGCTGGAGCTGAAGCTCTCACCCGCGCCCGAGCAGGCGTGCAATCCGCAGGTGGCTCTGCGAACCATGGTGACGCCTGCCGCCTGAGGGGTTTTCTACAATGGCGGGATGGCAACACGACGGAAAAAAATCATCGAAACCCCGGCAGAAGAGGCGAACGTGAGCATTGACCTCAATCGCTATGCACCGGCGTTTTTCACCTGGATTGCCGCCAAGCTCTCCCGTGGCGCGTCCTATCACTATTTGCGTGCTTTCGACATCGGCATCGAAATATGGCGGTGCCTGGTGCTGATTGCGGCAGAGGGCGAGGTCTCCGCGCAGCGCGTGACCAAGGTGATCGGCATGGACAAGGCGTCCGTCAGTCGCTGCTTCAAGAGCATGGCCGAGCGTGGTCTGATCGAATTTGCGCTGGATCCGGCGGATGGGCGGTTGCGTCTGGCCCGGCTGACCGAAAAGGGACAACTGCTGCATGGGCAAATCCGCCATGTCGCCTTGGAGCGTGAACGCGTTTTTCTTTCGGTGCTTACGGACGATGAGCACGAGGTACTGCTAGGCTTGTTGCGCAGGCTGCACGAAAATTTGCCAGAGGTGGAGACTGCGACGGAACGGTATATCACCGAGCGCTTTCCTGGTGTGCTCAAGCGTGCGCCATAACATCGGCCGCAGGTTATTCGGTGCCTATATTTGCCATCGGGATTCACTGTCCGCTTTCCACAGCGCACACCCGCAGGCTCAGCCGTTGCAGCAGCTCGGCCGTGTGCTGCACCAGTGCCGTCGCGCGCTGACGCGCGGGTTGCACCACGCACAGGGTGCTGACGATGTGCGGGCTGTGGATGGGCGCCTGGACCAGTCCATCGGCCGTGCCCTGGCCGTACAGGGCGCTGTCGGTCAGTGCGGCAAAGCCGTGGCCGGTGCGTACCAGGTCAAGGATCACGGGCACGCTGGAGACCTCCCACACCACATCCAGCTTGATCTGTGAAAGTGCCGCCTGCGCCTCCATCAGCTTGCGGAAAATCTGCGTGCGCTGCGGCATCACCAGCGGATAGCGCCACAGCTCGGCAAAGGCCACGCCGCCTGCGGTGGGCAGGCTGCCTTCGGGTCCGACGAGGTTCAGGCGCTCCTGCAGCACGGGTTCGATCTCGATCTGCGCGTGCCTGGCGGGCGAGTAGACCAGGCCCAGATCCATGCGCGCGCTGCCCAGCCATTCGGCGATGGTGGTGGAAAACGCCTCGACGATTTCCAGCCGCGCCTGCGGCAGCTCGTGGCGGAACGCGGCTATCAGCGGCAGCGTCAGGCGCCGCGCCAGGCTGGGCGGCAGGCCGACGGCCACGCGCCCGGTGAGCGCGCCGCGCGCATGGCCCAGGTCTTCCTGCGCGCGCGCCATCTGCTGCAGGATGGTGTGGCCATGTTCCAGCAGCATCTGGCCGGCTTCGGTCAGCGTCACCCCGCGGCCGTTGCGCTGCAGCAGGTGCTGGTGCAGCTCCAGTTCCAATTGGCGCACCTGGCGGCTGAGCGCCGGCTGGGCAATGTCCAGCGCCTGCGCCGCGCGCGTAAAGCTGCCCAGTTCGGCCACGCGCACGAAGTATTGCAGTTGCTTGAAGTCCATTGCAGCTCGCATCCAATACGCCTATCGTACGCTGAGCTATGCCATTTTGTTCTAACTGATAGTGGCGATATGGGCTTGTTTGCATGAATTCCCTTGCCCACAATGCTTGGACCCCCGTGGATTGCCCCACCTCGCCATGAACAGCCCGACCCAGCCACCCCTGCACGCCATCTCCTCCATGGCCACGCGCGCCGTGCTGGGCGATCTGGCGCAGCTCTGGCAGCAGCAGGGCGGGCGCCCCGTGGCTGTGGAATCCGTCGGCGGCGTGGATGCGGCGAAACGCGTGCAGGCCGGTGAGGCGCTGGACCTGGTGCTGCTGGCCAGCGATGCGATCGACAAGCTGATCGCCGGCGGCCACGCCGTGGCGGGCAGCAAGGTCGATTGGGTGCGCTCCAGTACCGCCGTCGCGGTGCGTGCCGACGCAGCCTTGCCGGATATCCGCACCGAAGAGGCCTTGAGGGCCGCCGTGCTCGCCGCCTCCAGCATTGGTTATTCCACCGGCCCCAGCGGCACGGCCCTGATGCGCTTGTTCGAGCGCTGGGGCATCGCCGGGCAGCTCGGGTCCCGGCTGGTGCAGGCCCGTCCCGGCGTGCCCGTGGGGCAGCTGGTCGCCCGGGGTGAAGCCGCCCTCGGCTTTCAGCAGCTCAGCGAGTTGCTGCATGTGCCGGGCATCACCGTGGTCGGCGAACTGCCGGCGGCCGTTGCCATCGATACCGTTTTCTCCAGTGCCATCGCCTGCGCATGCCAGGACCGGGAAGCCGGGCGGCCATTCCTGGCCTTTCTCGCCGGCCCGGCCGCTGCTCCGACCAAGCAGCGCCACGGCATGCAGCCGCTGTGAGCGCGCATACCTTCAACAAGGATTGACTCATGATCATTGACGTTCACGGCCACTACACCACCGCACCCGCGGCGCTGGGCGAGTGGCGCAACCGCCAGATTGCGGCGCTGCAAGACGCCAGCCTGCAGCCCAGGGTCTCGGAGCTGAAGATCAGCGACGACGACATTCGCGAGAGCATCGAGAAAAACCAGTTGCGCCTGATGACGGATCGCGGCTCGGACCTCACGCTGTTCAGCCCGCGCGCCAGCTTCATGGCGCACCATATCGGCAATTTCGAGACGTCGAGCACCTGGGCGGCGATCTGCAATGAGCTCTGCCACCGTGTGAGCGAGCTCTATCCCGATCATTTCGTGCCGGTGGCGATGCTGCCGCAGTCGCCCGGCGTCGATCCGGCGACCTGCATTCCCGAGCTGGAAAAGTGCGTGAAAGAGTACGGCGCCGTCGGCATCAACCTGAATCCTGATCCCTCGGGCGGCCACTGGACCAGCCCGCCGCTGACCGACCGCGCCTGGTACCCGATCTACGAGAAGATGGTGGAACATGACCTGCCGGCGATGATCCACGTGAGCACCAGTTGCAACGCCTGCTTTCACACCACCGGCGCGCACTACATCAACGCCGACACCACGGCCGTGATGCAACTGATCCAGGGCGATCTGTTCAAGGATTTCCCGACGCTCAAGTTCCTGATCCCGCACGGCGGCGGCGCCGCGCCCTACCACTGGGGCCGCTACCGCGGTCTGGCGCAGGAGCTGAAGAAGCCGCTGCTGGACGAGCACCTGCTGAAGAACATCTACTTCGACACCTGCGTCTACCACCAGCCGGGCATCAACCTGCTGACCGAGGTGATTCCGGTCAAGAACATCCTGTTCGCCAGCGAAATGATAGGCGCGGTGCGCGGCATCGACCCGCAGACAGGCCATTACTACGACGACACCAAGCGCTACGTCGAGGCGACGAAGAACCTCAGCGCCGAGGAGAAGCACCAGGTCTATGAGGGCAACGCGCGAAGGGTGTTCACGCGGCTGGATGCGCGGCTCAAGGCGCGCGGGCTGTAGCAGGGTTTATGCATGAAATTGGCATCCAGCCCTTATCCAGCAAGCGCTGATAGCTATTGATTCAGGAAATTGATCGGAGCAAGCAATGTACGAACTCGGAGTCGTCTACCGCAATATCGAACGCGCCGACCGCGCCACCACCGACGCGCTGGCGCATTACGGCGCCGCCACGGTGCATGAGGCGATGGGCAAGGTGGGCCTGCTCAAGCCCTACATGCGGCCCATTTACCCCGATGCGCGGGTCTCGGGCACGGCGGTCACCGTACTGCTGCAGCCTGGCGACAACTGGATGCTGCACGTGGCGGCCGAGCAGATCCGGCCCGGCGACATCGTGGTGGCGACGGTGACCAGCGAATGCACCGATGGCTACTTCGGCGACCTGCTGGCCACCAGCTTCCAGGCGCAGGGCGCGCGCGCCCTCATCATCGACGCCGGTGTGCGCGACGTGCGCACGCTGCACGAGATGGGTTTTCCGGTGTGGAGCAAGGCCATCAGCAGCAAGGGCTGCATCAAGGCGACGCTCGGCTCGGTCAACATTCCGGTGGTCTGCGCCGGCATGTGGGTGCGCCCGGGCGACGTGATCGTGGCCGACGACGACGGCATCGTCTGCGTGCCGCGCGAGAAGGCCGAGGCGACGCTCGCGGCCGCGAAGAAGCGCGAGGACAACGAAACCGGCAAGCGTGAAATCTTCGCCGGCGGCGTGCTCGGGCTGGACTACTACAAGATGCGCGAAGGCCTGGCCAAGGCCGGGCTGCGCTACATCGATTGAAGCGCGCTGCGATGACTGTGCCTGCGTCAGCGCGTGAATGGAGCATGGGCCTCGTCGGCTACGGCGAGGTCGGGCGCATCCTGGCCGAAGACCTGCGCGCGCGGGGCGTGGCGGTCGCGGCGTATGACGTGAAGCTCGGCGGTGCTGACGCAGCGCCGCTGCGCGCGCACGCCCATCAGCACGGCGTGGCGCTGGCAGACGGACATGCGCAACTGGCGGACAGGGCGGACTTCGTCATCAGCGCCGTCACGGCCAGCCAGACGCTGGCGGTGGCGCAGGCTTGCGCGCCTGCCATGCGCGGCGGGGCGTTCTATCTGGATTTCAACTCCGCATCGCCCGGTGCCAAGCAGCAGGCGGCGGCGCTGATCGACGCCGCAGGCGCGCGCTACGTCGAAGGCGCGGTGATGACCAGCGTGCCGCCCTACCGCATCAAGGTGCCGCTGCTGCTGGGTGGCGCGCATGCGGCGGAGCTGGCTGAAAAAATCAATCCGCTGGGTTTCGCGGCCAGGGTGGCGAGCGAAAAACTCGGCGTGGCATCGGCCACCAAGATGTGCCGCAGCGTGATGATCAAGGGGCTGGAGGCCATGGTCATCGAGAGCTTCACCGCCGCGCGCCACTACGGCGTGGAAGACGCCGTGCTGGCCTCGCTGGCGGAAACCTTTCCCGGCATGGACTGGGAAAGACAGGGCGCGTATTTCTTCCAGCGCGTGATCGAGCATGGCCGACGGCGCAGCGAGGAGATGTTTGAATCGGCCCGTACCGTGCGCGATGTCGGCATGCCCTCCTGGATCGCCCAGGGCGCTGCCGAACGCCAGGCGTGGATGGCGAATCTGGCGGACGATGGTGTTTTCGGCGAGCGCGGCACGCCTGGTTTTGCCCGCGGCAGCGACTGGCGCACCGAGGCCGACCGGCTGCTTTCCCACCTCAAGGAATCTTCCGCATGAGTGCCTTTGAAAAAACCCCGGGCTGGCTCGATTGGTACGCCAACCCGAGCCAACCGCAATTCAAGCTGCCCGCGGGCAGCGTGGACGCGCACTGCCATGTGTTTGGCCCCGGCGACGAATTTCCCTATGCGCCCGAGCGCAAGTACACGCCGTGCGACGCGAGCAAGGCGCAGCTCTTCGCGCTGCGCGACCACCTGGGTTTTGCGCGCAACGTCATCGTGCAGGCCACCTGCCATGGCGCGGACAACCGCGCGCTGGTGGATGCCTTGCAGGCCGCGCATGGCAAGGCGCGCGGCGTCGCCACGGTCAAGCGCGGCATCACGGACGAGGAGCTGCGGCACTTGCACGCCGCCGGCGTGCGCGGCGTGCGCTTCAACTTCGTCAAGCGCCTGGTGGATTTCACGCCCAAGGACGCGCTGATGGAAATCGCCGCGCGCATCCAGCCGCTGGGCTGGCATGTGGTGATTTACTTCGAGGCGGTCGATCTGCCCGAGCTGTGGGACTTCTTCACCAGCCTGCCCACCACCGTGGTGGTCGATCACATGGGCCGACCGGATGTGAAGAAGGGCGTGGACAGCGATGAATTCGGCCTGTTCCTGCAGTTCATGCGCGAGCACGGCAATGTCTGGAGCAAGGTCTCCTGCCCCGAACGCCTCTCGGTCAGCGGGCCGCCGGCGCTGCAGGGTGAGCGCAATGCGTATCGCGACGTGATCCCCTTCGCGCGCCGCGTGGTCGAGGCATTCCCCGATCGCGTGCTCTGGGGCACCGACTGGCCGCACCCCAATCTCAAGAACCACATGCCCGACGACGGCCTGCTGGTGGATTTCATCCCGCACATCGCACCGACCGCCGAGCTGCGGCAAAAGCTTCTGGTGGACAACCCGATGCGCCTGTACTGGCCGGACGAAGAGGTTGAGCGTTGAGTGTTCGGCGTTCAGCGAATACCAACCTTCACGCCTCACGCCTCACACCTCACGCCTCACGCTCAACAAGGAGTTTGCAATGGCTCTGGATAAACCCTACCTTGACGTACCCGGCACGATCATTTTCGATGCCGAGCAATCACGCAGAGGCTACTGGCTCAACCAGTTCTGCGTCTCGCTGATGAAGCCCGAAAACCGCCAGCGCTTCAAGGCCAACGAGCGCGCCTACCTCGACGAATGGGCCATGACCGAGGAACAGAAGAAGGCCGTGCTGGCGCGCGATCTGAACTGGTGCATGCGCACCGGGGGCAACATCTACTTCCTCGCGCGCATTGGCGCGACCGATGGCCTGAGCTTCCAGCAGATGGCGGGCTCGATGACCGGCATGACCGAGGACGAATACCGCGCCATGATGGTCGCGGGCGGCCGCTCGGCCGAAGGCAACCGCTACCTGGGTGAAGACGGCGACGCACAGCCGCAGCACCAGCCCCAGGGCCACGCGGCGAAAGGACACTGACATGGCACGCATCACCGCATCCGTCTACACCTCGCATGTGCCGGCCATAGGCGCGGCCATGGACTTGGGCAAGACGCACGAGCCCTATTGGCAGCCGCTGTTCGCCGGTTACGACTTCTCGCGCCAGTGGCTCAGGGAAAATACGCCGGACGTGATTCTGCTGGTCTACAACGACCACGCCACGGCCTTCAGCCTGGACATGATTCCGACGTTCGCCCTGGGCACCGCCGCCGAGTACCAGGTGGCCGACGAAGGCTGGGGTCCGCGCCCGGTGCCCAAGGTGATCGGCCATCCGGAGCTTGCCAGCCACATCGCGCAGAGCGTGATCCAGCAGGACTTTGACCTCACCATCATCAACAGGATGGATGTGGACCACGGCCTCACGGTGCCGCTGTCGCTGATGTGCGGCGAAAAGGACCCGAAGAAGGACGCCTGGCCCTGCCCGGTGATCCCGCTGGCGGTGAACGTGGTGCAGTACCCCGTGCCTTCGGGCCAGCGCTGCCTGAACCTGGGCCGCGCCATCCGCAAGGCGATCGAGAGCTACGACGGCGATCTGAACGTGCAGATCTGGGGCACCGGCGGCATGAGCCACCAGCTGCAGGGCGCGCGCGCCGGGCTCATCAACAAGGCCTGGGACAACCGCTTTCTGGATCTCTTGACCGAGAACCCCGTGGGCCTTTCGGAAATCCCGCACATCGAATACGTGCGCGAAGCCGGCAGCGAAGGCATAGAGCTGGTGATGTGGCTGATCGCGCGCGGCGCGATGGCGGATGTGGATTGCGCCAAGCCGCTGCCCAAGGTGCTGCACCGCTTCTACCATGTGCCGGCGTCCAATACCGCCGTGGGCCATCTTATATTGCAAAATCAGGCTTGAACGCTTGATGCATCAGTGCAAGCAGCTATCAAAGGAAGAGTCATGAGTTCAACCATCAAAGTGGTGCTGGCGGGCGCCGGGGCCTTTGGCATCAAGCACCTGGACGGCATCAGGAACATCGATGGCGTGCAGGTGGTCTCGCTGGTCAGCCGCGATCTGGACAAGACCCGCGAGGTGGCCGCCAAGTACGGCATCGCGCATGTCACCACCGATCTGGCCGAAAGCCTGGCGCTGCCCGAGGTGGATGCCGTGATTCTCTGCACGCCCACGCAGATGCATGCGGCGCAGGCCATCCAGTGCCTGCAGGCGGGCAAGCATGTGCAAGTGGAAATTCCGCTGTGCGACAAGCTGGCCGACGGCCAGAAGGTGGTCGATGCGCAGAAAAAGGCGGGCAAGGTGGCGATGGTCGGCCACACGCGCCGCTTCAACCCCAGCCACCAGTGGGTGCACCACAAGATCACGGCGGGCGAGTTCCATATCCAGCAGATGGATGTGCAGACCTATTTCTTTCGCCGCACCAACATGAATGCGCTGGGCCAGCCGCGTTCCTGGACCGACCATCTGCTGTGGCACCACGCCGCGCATACCGTGGACCTGTTCGCCTGGCAGGCGGGCAGCCCGATCGTGAAGGCCAACGCCGTGCAGGGCCCCATCCATCCGCAGCTGGGTATCGCCATGGACATGAGCATCCAGCTCAAGGCAGCCAACGGCGCCATCTGCACGCTCAGCTTGAGCTTCAACAACGACGGGCCGCTGGGCACGTTCTTTCGCTACATTGGCGACACCGGCACCTACATCGCGCGCTACGACGACTTGTTCAATGGCAAGGAAGAGAAAATCGACGTCAGCCAGGTGGCGGTATCGATGAACGGCATCGAACTGCAGGACCGTGAATTCTTCGCCGCCATCCGCGAAGGGCGCGAACCCAATGCCAGTGTGCAGAGCGTGTTTGCCTGCTACCGGGTGCTGCACGATCTTGAGCGCCAGCTGGCGGACTGACCCCTTGTTTTTTACCCCAGGAGACTTCCATGCGATTTGCAAAGACCGTTCTCAAGGCCACGCTGGTGGCGACTGCGCTGGCCACGGCCGGCCTGGTGCAGGCCAAGGACCTCACCATAGGCCTGGTGCTGTCGGTATCCGGCCCGTTTGCCGACTACGGCAAGCAGATCAAGCACGGCATCGACGTCTACATGGCCGAGCATGGCGACACGGTGGCCGGGCGCAAGGTCAAGCTCATCGTCAAGGACGACACCGGCATGGCGCCTCAGGTGGCCAAGCGCGTGGCGCAGGAGTTGCTGGTCAATGACAAGGTGGACATCCTCGCGGGCTTTGATCTCACGCCCAACGCCTTCTCCGCCGCGCCGCTGGCCACGCAGGGCAAGGTGCCGATGATCGTGATGAACGCCGCCACTTCCTCGGTCACCGAGAAGTCGCCTTACATCGTGCGCGTGTCCATGACGCTGCCGCAGGGCGCCTGGGCCATGGCCAAATGGGCGGCCGAGAACAACATCAAATCGGCCTACACCCTGGTGGCCGACTACGGCCCCGGGCACGATGCCGAGCAGCAGTTCAAGAAGACCTTCACCGAGCTGGGCGGCAAGATCGTCGGCGAGGTGCGTACGCCGGTGAACACCGCCGACTACGCGGCCTATCTGGAGCGCGTGAAGGATTCCAAGGCCAATGCCATGTTCACCTTCGTGCCGCCGGGCAGCTCCATGGTGGCGCTGATGAAGGGCTTTCGCGAGCTGGGGCTGGACAAGGCCGGCATCCAGGCCATCGGCCCGGGCGACCTGACCGACGAGAACGAGCTGGCCGCCATGGGCAATTCGGCGCAGGGGCTGATCACCGCCTTCCACTATTCGCAGGCGCACGATTCGCCCGAGAACAAGGCCTACACGGCGGCCTACCTCAAGGCCTTCCCCAAGGACCGGCCCAACTTCATGTCGGTCGGCGGCTACGACGGCATGCAGCTGATCTACAAGGTGCTGGAGCAGACCAAGGGCGATGCCAGCGGCGATGCCTTCGTGGCGGCCGCCAAGGGCATGAAATGGGTGAGCCCGCGCGGCCCGGTGCAGATCGACCCCGAGACGCGCGACGTGATCCAGAACGAGTACATCCGCAAGCTGGAGAACGTGAACGGCACGCTGCAGAACGTCGAGTTCGCCACCTTCCCGGCCGTCAAGGATCCGGGCAAGGGAGCGAAGTGATCCATGACGGAATGACCGCGCTGCGCTTTGAAGAATCGCCTCGCGGCGCATGACGGTGACCCGCCGTCATTGCGTCATGTCGGCGCCAGCCGGCGGTCATTCTGTCATTTGACGTGAGATGTGAACACGGATAAACCAATATGACGATCATTTTTGACGGAATCGCCTTTGGCATGCTGCTGTTCCTCATCAGCGTGGGCCTGTCGGTCACGCTCGGGCTGATGAACTTCGTCAACCTCGCGCATGGCGTGTTCGCGATGGTCGGCGGCTATGTCTGCGTGGTGCTGCTCAATGACTGGGGCGTGCCCTTTCTGGCAACCATCCCGTTCGCCATCATCGTGCCGGGCCTGGTTGGCGTGGTGCTGGAGCGGCTGCTGTACCGCAGGCTCTACGAGGCCTCCGACCTGGACCAGGTGCTGTTTTCGCTCGGCCTGGTGTTCATGGCGGTGGCGGCGACGCATTATTTCTTCGGCGCGCGCCAGCAGCCGCTGCACCTGCCGGCGTTCCTTTCGGGGCAGATTCACCTGCCTGGGGTGGACATCGGCGTGTACCGGCTGTTCCTGGTGATCGCGGGCATCATCGTCGCGGTGGCGCTGCAGTGGTCGGTGATCCGCACCTCGTTCGGTGCGCGCCTGCGCGCCGCGGTGGACAACCAGCGCACCGCGCGCGGCCTGGGCATAGACGTGAACCGGGTGTTCATGCTCACCTTCGCCCTCGGCTCGGCGCTGGCGGGCCTGGGCGGCGCGCTCGGGGTGGAGATGCTGGGGCTGGACCCGGAGTTTCCGGTGAAATACCTCGTGTACTTCCTGATCGTCGTCACCGTCGGCGGGGGCGGCAACATCCTGGGCTCGCTCTGGGCCGCGCTGCTGCTGGGCGTGGCCGATGTGGCCGGCAAATACTACATGCCGCAGATCGGCGCCTTCATCATTTACGCGATCATGGTCGTGATCCTGATCTTCCGCCCGCAAGGCCTGTTCGGCCGCGCTAAACACTGAGACGCAGACATGAGCTCTTCCGTGACATCGTCGATGCCGCCGGCCCGTCCCGCGGATCTGCATGAGACGCTGCAGCGCTTTCGCCAGTCGGCGCGCTGGAAACCGCTGGAATACCTGTTCTGGTGCCTGCCCGTCGCGGCGTACTTCCTGTTTCCCGGCAACTACCTGCTGCTGAGCCAGATCGCGGTCACCAGCCTGTTCGCGCTCTCGCTCGATCTGATCTTCGGCTACGCCGGCATCATCTCGCTGGGCCATGCGGCGTTCTTTGGCGTCGGTGCCTACACCGTGGGGCTGCTGGGCCTCCAAGGCATGGGCGATCCACTCACTGGCCTGCTGCTGGCCGCGGTATGCGCGGCCATCCTGGGGTTCTTCAGCAGCTTCCTGCTGCTGCGCGGCAGCGACTTGGCGCGGCTGATGGTGACGCTGGGCGTGGCCTTGATGCTCTATGAATTGGCCAACAAGTTCAGCAGCATCACCGGCGGCGTGGATGGCATTCCGGGCATAGAGATCAAACCCATCCTGGGCCTGTTCGCGTTCGATCTGTATGGCCGCACCGGCTACGTCTATGCGGTGGTGGTGCTGTTCGTGCTGTTCTGGGTAGCCCGGCGCATCGTGCATTCGCCGTTCGGCCAGAGCCTGCGCGGCATCCAGATGAATGCGCAGCGCATGCCGGCGCTGGGCGTGCCGGTGAACCACCGGCTGGTGGCGGTCTACACCCTGGGCGCGGCCTATGCGGGTGTGGCGGGTGCGGTGCTGGCGCAGACCAACCAGTTCGTCTCGCTCTCGGTGCTGGGCTTCGAGAACTCCGCCGATCTGCTGCTCATTCTGATTCTGGGCGGCACCGGACGGCTCTACGGCGGGCTGATCGGCGCCATCGTATTCATCGTGGCCAAGCATTTCCTGTCGGACATGAACCCGCAGTACTGGCAGTTCTGGCTGGGCCTGGCGCTGGTGCTGCTGGTGATGTTCGCGCGCGGCGGCATTCTGGGCACCGCGGCAAAGTGGCAGGAGGCGCGGCGCCAGAAGGCGCGCAACCGCCAGCAGGAAGGCCGCGCATGAGCACCGTGCTGCAAACCCATGAGCTGGTGCGCCGGTTTGGCGGCTTCGTCGCCACCGACCATGTGAGCCTGAAGGTGGAGGCGGGCGCGCGCCACGCGCTCATCGGCCCCAACGGCGCGGGCAAGACCACGCTGATCAACCTGCTGACGGGCTACCTCGCGCCCACCGAAGGCCGCGTCACGCTGCTGGGCGAGGACGTGACCGCGATGGCGCAGTACGCGCGCTGCCGCCGCGGCCTGGTGCGCACCTTCCAGATCAACCAGCTGTTCGCCGACATGACGGTGCTCGAATCGGTGGCGCTCTCGGTCAGCGAACGTTTGCGGCTGGGGGGCAGCTGGTTCAAGCCGCTGGCGGCACGTGGCGAAGCGGTGGACGAGGCCGCCGCTATCCTGCAGCGCCTGGGCCTGCTGCCCGATGCCTACGAAGCGACGCGCAACCTGGCCTATGGCCGCCAGCGCCTGATCGAAATCGCGCTGGCGCTGGCGCAGCACCCCAAGGTGCTGCTGCTCGACGAACCCGCCGCCGGCGTGCCCACGAGCGAGAGCCGGGAACTGTTCGACGTGATCGCGCAATTGCCGCGCGACGTGACCATCCTTCTGATCGAGCACGACATGGACCTGGTGTTCCGCTTTGCCGAGCGCATCTCGGTGCTGGTCTCGGGCGCGCTGCTGCTGGAAGACACGCCCGACGTCATCGCCAGCCACCCCAAGGTGCGCGAGGTCTACCTGGGAGAAGCCCATGACTGATCTGCTGCAGGTGGAAGGCGTCTGGGCCGGCTACGGCGACGCCATCGTGCTCGAAGACCAGAGCTTCGGCATCCCGGCCGGGGGCAGCCTGGCGCTGCTTGGGCGCAACGGCATGGGCAAGACCACCTTGCTCACCACGCTGATGGGCGCCACGCGTCTGCGCCGTGGCCGCATCGCCTTCAATGGCGTGGACATCACCCGGATGCCCAGCCACCAGCGCGCGCACCTGGGTCTGGGCTGGGTGCCGCAGCAGCGCGACGTGTTCGAGTCGCTCACCGTGGAGGAAAACCTGACGGTGGTGGCGCGGCCGGGCGCGTGGACGCTGGAGCGCGTCTACGGCGTGTTCCCGCGCCTGCGCGAGCGCCGCGGCAACATGGGCAACCAGCTCTCGGGCGGCGAGCGCCAGATGCTGGCCATCGGCCGCGCGCTGATGCTCAACCCGAAGATGCTGCTGCTCGACGAACCGCTGGAGGGCCTGGCGCCGCTGATCGCGCAGGAGCTGCTGCACATCATCCACGGCATGGTGCTGGAGGGCAGCATGGCGGTGATTCTGGTCGAGCAGCACGCGCGCCAGATCCTGCCGATCACGCAGAGCGCACTGGTGCTGGAGCGTGGGCGCGGTGTTTACTTTGGTTCCAGCGATGCCTTGCTGGCCGATGGCGCCAGGCTCGATGGCTGGCTGGGCGCGGGGTCAAGCGCCGGCAGCGGCCAAGGGGAGGTGACGCATGCCTGATACATCCCTGCCGCAAAGGGCGATCGGCCCGTTCGGCGTCGGCGCCATCGCGCTGGGCTGCATGGGGCTGAGCCATGGCTACGGCCAGCGCGCCGACGCAGCGCAGGCCAAGGCGCTGCTGCATGCGGCGCTGGATGCCGGGGTCACGCTGTTCGACACCGCCGCGCTCTACGGCTTTGGCGCCAACGAATCGCTGGTCGGCCCGGTGCTTAAGCCCCATCGCCAGCACATCACGCTGGCCAGCAAGGGCGGGCTGGCGGGTGAGCCCGGCGAGGATGGCGTGCTGCGCCGCGTGATGGACGGCCGCCCCGAGGCGATCCGGCGCCATTGCGAGGCCAGCCTCCAGCGCCTGGGCACCGACGTGATCGATCTGTACTACCTGCACCGCTGGGACCGGCGCGTGCCGATTGAAGAGTCGGTGGGCGCGATGGCACGGCTCAAGGACGAGGGCAAGATCTGCGCGCTGGGCCTGTCCGAAGTCAGTGCCGCCACCTTGCGCCGGGCCCATGCGGAGCACCCCATCGCCGCGCTGCAGAGCGAGTATTCGCTCTGGTCGCGCAATGCCGAGCTCGGCACGCTCGCGGCGTGCGCCGAGCTGGGCGTGGCCTATGTCGCCTTCAGCGCGCTCGGGCGCGGTTTTCTCACCGGCGCGATGACCGACGTGCAGGGGCTCGACGGCGGCGACCTGCGCGTGAAGATGCCGCGCTTTGCCCCGGAGGTGTTCGCGCGCAACCACCGGCTGCTCGCGCCCTTGCAGACGGTCGCCGAGCGCCTGGGCTGCACGCGCGCGCAGCTGGCGCTGGCCTGGCTGCTGCACCAGGGCGGGCACGTGGTTGCGCTGTCGGGCACCACGCGGGTGGCGCACCTGCACGAGAACCTGGGCGCCGCGGCGATCGCGCTCGATCCCTTGACCCTGGATGAGCTCGGCACTCTGTTTGCCCCCGAGCGCATCGAGGGTGACCGCTATGCGCTCACCGGGCAGCGCGAGGTGGATACCGAGAAATTTGCCTTCGAGCAAACCTGAGTTCCGGATCAAAGCGCGAAGGCATACTCCACCGTGATCGGTGCGTGGTCCGAGAAGCGCTCGTCCTTGTAAATCGAAACGCTGCGCGCCAGGGGAGCAATCTGCTGCGTCGCGAGGTGGTAGTCCAGCCGCCACCCCACGTTGTTGGCCCAGGCCTGGCCGCGGTTGCTCCACCATGTGTAGCAGGCCTCGGTCGTATCGGGGTGCAGGCGGCGGTAAACATCCACCAGCGCTGCCGTCGCGCCGGCCGAGAGCCGCGCCGTCATCCAGGCGCGCTCCTCGGGCAGAAAGCCGCTGTTTTTCTGGTTGCCGCGCCAGTTTTTCAGGTCGATCTGCTGGTGCGCGATGTTGAGATCGCCGCAGAGGATGAACTCGCGCTCGCTTTGCAGGCGCGCCAGGTGCGGGGCCATCGCATCCAGAAAGCGGTACTTGGCCTGCTGCCGGTCTTCCCCGGAGGAGCCGCTGGGGAAGTAGGCGCTCAGGATGGACAGCTTGCGCGCCGGGGTGTCGAAGCGCAGCTCGACCAGGCGCCCTTCGGCATCGAATTCGCCCGCGTCAAAACCGATGACGACATCGCTCGGCTCATGGCGGGTGTAGATGCCGACGCCGGAATAGCCCTTTTTCTCGGCAAACTGAAAGTGTCCTTTCAACCCGGCAAGCACTTCGAAGCGGTCTTGCACGTCACCGGCCTGGGCCTTGAGCTCCTGCACGCAAATACAATCCGGGCGCCTGGCCAGCAGCCACGGTTCCAGCCCCTTGCTGGTGGCGGAGCGGATGCCGTTGAGGTTCAGGCTGGTCAGAATGAAACGAGGAGTGGGCATGGCGATGGGTTCTGTGCAAGCGACGGATCAGGAGCGCCTGGCGCAGGAGTTTGTGCGCTTTGCGCTCGAATGCGGCGTGCTGCGCTTTGGCGAGTTCAAGACCAAGGCCGGGCGCATGAGCCCGTATTTCTTCAACGCGGGCCTGTTCAATGATGGCGCCCGGCTGGGGCGGCTGGCGCAATTCTATGCACAGGCGCTGCTCGCCAGCGGCATCGGGTTCGACATGGTCTTCGGCCCGGCCTACAAGGGCATCGTGCTGGCCAGCAGCGTGGCGATCGAACTCGCGCGCCTGGGGCGCAATGTGCCGTTTGCCTACAACCGCAAGGAGGCCAAGGACCACGGCGAGGGCGGGACGCTGGTGGGCGCGCCGCTGCAAGGGCGCGTGCTCATCGTTGATGACGTGATGAGTGCCGGCACCGCCGCGCGCGAGGCCATTGCGCTGATTCGTGGTGCCGGCGCCACGCCGCATGCGATGGCGATCGCGCTGGATCGGCAGGAAATGGCCACGGAAAACGGCCAGGATGTGCCGCACAGCGCGGTGCAGTATGTGCGCCAGGCGCTTGGCATGCAGGTCTGCGCTATCGCCAATCTGGGGGATTTGCTGCATTATCTGTCCGTGAACGGGGGCGATGCGCGGATGCAGGCGCATCGCGAACGGGTTGAGGCCTATCGTGCACGCTACGGCGTCGCGGATTGAGGAAGGGCGGCAGCGTGGCAATGGCGCATGGGCGTAGGTTATGGGTGGTGGTGCTTGCGGCGAGTGTGGGTGTCACGGTGTTCGCGCAGACCACGGGCGGGGCGGGCGAGGTCTATACCTGCATCGACAAGAACGGCAAGAAGCTGACGTCCGATCGCCTGATTCCCGAATGCAATGACCGTGAACAGCGGGTGCTGGACGCGACCGGCGCCGAGCGCCGGCGCATAGGCCCGTCCCTGACGGAGCATGAGCGCTCTGCGCAGGAAGCGCAGCGGCGCAAGCAGGCACAGGAGAAAGCGCGCGTGCTCGCCGAGCGCCGCGCCGAGCGGGTGCTGATCACGCGCTACCCCGATCAGGCGGCGCACCAGGCCGAGCGTGAACAGGCGCTCGCCCAGGTCGATGAAGTCATCGCCGTGGCGAGAAAGCGCATCACCGATCTGCGCACCGATCGCAAGGCGCTGGACGAGGAACTGCAGTTCTACAGCGGCGCGCTGTACAAGGCCCCCGTGAAGCTGCAGCGGCAATTCGCCGACAGCGACCATGCGATCGAGGAGCAGGAGCGTTTCATCGCGGCGCAGCAGCAGGAAAAGCAGCGCATCAACGAGCGCTTCGATGCCGAGCTGGCCAAGCTGCGCGTGCTTTGGGCGCAGCAGCGGGCAGCGCAGGAGACGCTGCTGCCCCCCGCTGCAAGAAACTGAATTTTGATAGCTCCTGACGCTTGCTGGTCAAGCGGTTCAGGCCAATTTGGCCTTTAAAAGCTCGTTGACCTGCTGCGGGTTGGCCTTGCCCTTGCTCGCTTTCATGACCTGGCCGACCAGGGCGTTGAAGGCCTTGTCTTTGCCCGCGCGGTACTGCGCGACGTTGGCGGGGTTGGCGGCGATCACCTCGGCGATGATTGCCTCCAGCGCGCCGCTGTCGTTCATCTGCTTGAGGCCCTTGGCGGCGATCAGCGCATCGACGTCGCTGCCTTCGCCGCTCCACAGCGCCTCGAATACCTGCTTGCCCGCGTTGTTGGAGATCGTGCCGTCGTGGATGCGGGTGATGAGCTGCGCCAGCTGGAGGCTCGAAACCTTGACCGCCTCCATGGTGATCTCTTCGAGGTTCAGGCGCCGCGAAATCTCGCCCATCACCCAGTTGCTCGCCAGCTTGGCCTGGCCGCAGGCCTGCGCTGTCTCTTCGAAGTAGGCCGCCATCGCCCGGCTCTGCGTGAGCGTGGTGGCGTCGTATTCGGGCAGGTTGTACTGCTCTACAAAACGTGCGGCCATGTGCTGCGGCAGCTCGGGCATGCCGGCCCTGACCTGCGCAATCCAGTCTTCGGCAATCACCAGCGGCGGCAGATCGGGGTCGGGGAAGTAGCGGTAATCGGCCGCGTCTTCCTTGGTGCGCATGGCGCGGGTTTCGCCGGTGTCGGGGTTGAACAGTACCGTGGCCTGGCGGATCGCGTGGCCGTCCTCGATCTGCTCGATCTGCCAGCGGATCTCGTAGTCGATCGCCAGCTGCATGTTCTTGAAGCTGTTGAGGTTCTTGATCTCGCGCCGTGTGCCCAGCGGCGCGCCGGGCTTCCTCACCGAGACGTTGGCGTCGCAGCGGAACGACCCTTCCTGCATGTTGCCGTCGCAGATGCCTATCCAGGTGACGATCTGGTGCAGTGCCTTGGCGTAGGCCACGGCTTCCGCGCTCGAATGCATGTCCGGCTCGGTCACGATCTCCAAGAGCGGCGTGCCCGCGCGGTTCAGGTCGATCCCGGACTGGCCGATGAAGTCCTCGTGCAGGCTTTTGCCCGCGTCTTCTTCCAGGTGTGCGCGCACCAGTCGCACGGTCTTCTTTTCCTCGCCCAGATAAAACGAAACGCTGCCGCCCTGCACCACGGGAATCTCGAACTGGCTGATCTGGTAGCCCTTGGGCAGATCAGGGTAGAAATAATTCTTGCGCGCAAAAATGCTCTCTGGCGCAATGTGGGAGCCGAGTGCCAATCCCAATTTGATAGCGCACTCCACCGCCTTGCGGTTCATCACCGGCAGTGCGCCGGGCAGCGCCAGATCGACCGGGCTGGTGTGCGTGTTGGGTTCGGCGCCAAAAGCCGTGGAAGCGCGGCTGAAAATCTTGGAGACGGTGGCCAGCTGGGTGTGCGTCTCGAAGCCGATCACGACTTCGTAGCCTGCGATGAGTGGTGTGGTCATGTTCAGAAACCCTCGGGCTGGCGCAGGTGAAAGTCCGTCGCCTGCTGGAAGGCGTGCGCCGCGTTCAGGAGCCGCCCTTCCTGGAAATGGTTGGCGATGAGCTGCAGGCCCACGGGCATGCCATGCGCGCCCAGGCCCACGGGGTGCGAGAGCCCGGGCAGGCCCGCGAGCGAGGCGGGCAGGGTGTAGACGTCCGCGAGGTAGTTCGTCACCGGGTCGGTCTGCGCGCCTATGGCGGGGGCCACCGTCGGCGCCACGGGCCCGGCGATCACGTCGCACGCCTTGAACGCCTGCTGGAAGTCGTCGGCGATCAGGCGCCGGATCTTCTGCGCCTGCAGGTAGTAGGCGTCGTAATAGCCTGCAGAGAGCACGTAGGCGCCGATCATGATGCGGCGCTTGACCTCCTCGCCGAAGCCCTCGGCGCGGCTCTTCTGGTACATGTCCAGCAGGTCGGTGTACTTGTCGGCGCGGTGGCCGTAGCGCACGCCATCGAAGCGCGAGAGGTTGGAACTGGCCTCGGCCGGGCTGATGATGTAGTAGACCGGCACCGAGAGATGCGTGCGCGGCAGCGAGATCGCCACGCGCCGGGCGCCGAGCTTTTCGTATTCGGCAAGCGCGGCGTCGATGGCTGCGCGTACGTCCGGGGCCAGACCTTCACCGAAGAACTCCTGCGGTACGCCGATGCGCAGGCCATCAAGTGGCTGGCCCAAGGCCTGCGTGTAGTCCTCGGCCGGGCGATCGACGCTGGTCGCGTCGTGCATCACATCCGGTCCGCACATGGCGGAGAGTATGAGCGCGCAGTCTTCGGCAGAGCGCCCGAGCGCCCCTGCCTGGTCCAGGCTCGAAGCGTAGGCGATCATGCCGTAGCGGCTGGCGCGTCCGTAGGTGGGCTTGATGCCGGTGATGCCGCAGAAACCGGCGGGCTGGCGGATCGAGCCGCCGGTGTCGCTGCCGGTGGCGGCGGGCGTCAGGCGCGCGGCCACGGCGCTCGAAGACCCGCCCGAGGAGCCGCCGGGCACGCGCGCGGTGTCCCAGGGGTTGCGCACCGGCTGCGGTGCCTCAAAACCCATGGCCGGAGTGCCCACGTTCTCGCTGGCGCCGCCCATGGCGAATTCGTCGCAGGCGAGCTTGCCCAGCGTCACGCAGCCGGCCTGCGCCAGATTGCGCACGATGGTGGCATCAAACGGCGAGCGGTAGCCCGCGAGCATCTTGCTGGCGGCGGTGGTGGTGAAGTCGCGCGTGACGAAGACGTCCTTGTGCGCGATGGGCACGCCCGCCAGCGGCCCGCCTTCGCCTCTGGCGATCAGCGCATCCTGCGCGCGTGCCTGGGTCAGGGTGGCTTCTTCGTCGATCGCCAGAAAGGCCGCCAGGCTCTGGCGCTGGCGCGCGCGTGCCAGGAAGTGCTGCGCCGCCTCCACGCTGCTGATGTGTTTGTGGTGCAGTTGCGCGGCCAGCGTGGCCACGCCCATTTGATGCAGTTCGGTGTTCATGGCGTCACTCGATCACGCGCGGCACGAGGAACAGGCCGCGCTCGGCCGCAGGGGCGTTGGCAAGATAGGCTTCGCGCTCGTTGGGTTCGCTCACCGCGTCGTCCATCAGGCGCAGCGCTACCTGCTGCACGGCCGACAGGGGGTGGGCCAGGGGTTTCACGCCCGTGGTGTCCACCGCCTGCATCTGCGCGACGATGCCAAAAAAATCGTTGATCGTGCTGCGCATGCGATCGGCTTCGGCGTCGCTCAATTCAAGCCGCGCCAGCCGGGCGATGCGCGTGATGTCTTCGGGGGTCAGTGCCATGGATGGGGCGGCGTCGTAACCGCTTGCAAAACAATGCAATCGGCTGTAGAGAGAGCCAAGTTATACACAGGGATGCAGTATTATCCGAGCTTTGCCGCAATACCCCGCGCCGCGCTGGTCATTGAGCGAAAAACCACCCCATACACCCGACAACCGCGGCGATGGCAGGCCGACGCGCATGCCGTGCCCGCAAGGATTCCTGCATGTTCGGAGCATTCCGCCGGTATTTTTCCACCGATCTGGCCATTGACCTTGGCACGGCCAACACCCTGATCTTTGCCCGCGACAAGGGTCTGGTCCTCGACGAGCCCTCGGTCGTCGCCATCCGCCACGAGGGCGGGCCGCATGGCAAGAAAGTCATCCAGGCCGTGGGCAAGGAAGCCAAGGCCATGCTCGGCAAGGTGCCGGGCAACATCGAGGCCATCCGCCCGATGAAGGACGGCGTGATCGCCGACTTCGTCATCACCGAGCAGATGATCAAGCAGTTCATCAAGATGGTGCACCCGCGCAGCGTCTTCACGCCCAGCCCGCGCATTATCATCTGCGTGCCCTGCGGCTCCACCCAGGTCGAGCGCCGCGCCATCAAGGATGCCGCGGAAGCCGCGGGCGCCACGGCGGTCTACCTGATCGAGGAGCCCATGGCCGCGGGCTTGGGCGCGGGCCTGCCGGTGAACGAGGCGAGCGGCTCCATGGTGGTGGACGTGGGCGGCGGCACCACCGAAGTCGGCGTGATCTCCCTCGGCGGCATGGTCTACAAGGGCAGCGTGCGTGTCGGCGGCGACAATTTCGACGATTCCATCGTCAACTACATCCGCCGCAACTACGGCATGCTGATCGGCGAGCCCACGGCCGAATCCATCAAGAAGCAGATCGGCAGCGCCTTTCCGGGCAGCGAAGTGCGCGAGATGGAGGTGCGCGGGCGCAACCTCTCCGAGGGCGTGCCGCGCAGCTTCACGATTTCCTCCAACGAAGTGCTGGAAGCGCTGACCGAGCCGCTCAACCAGATCGTCTCGGCGGTCAAGAATGCACTGGAGCAGACGCCGCCCGAGCTCGGCGCCGACATCGCCGAGCGCGGCATGATGCTTACGGGCGGCGGGGCGCTGCTGCGCGACCTCGATCGCCTGCTGGCCGAAGAGACGGGTCTGCCGGTGCTCGTCGCCGAAGAGCCGCTGACCTGCGTGGTGCGCGGCTGCGGCATGGCGCTCGATCGGCTCGACCGCCAGGGCAGCATCTTCACCAGCGATTGATCCGGATTGGCGGGCGCGGGGGGCGGGGGCTGCATCCATGCCTTTGGGTACCTTGGAGCGCAGGGCGCCGTCGTTCTTCCGGCAGGGGCCGTCCGCGCTTTCGCGGCTGGTGCTGTATGGCGCGCTGGCGCTTTTCCTGATGGTGGCGGATGCGCGTTTTCACGTCACGGAACCGCTGCGCCAGGTGGTTGCCACGGCGCTCTACCCCTTGCAGTGGCTGATGCTGCAGCCGGTGGAGTTTGCCGGCCGCGGCGCCGGCTATTTCCAGTCGCTGGATGACGCGCAGGAGGCGCTGCGCGAAACGCACCGCCAGATGGCGCAGATGGCCGTGCGCGCCGGTGAGACGGAGCAACTGCAGCATGAAAACGCGCGGCTGCGCGAGCTGCTGGCGCTGCGCCAGCGCATCAATGCGCCGGCGATTGCCGCGGAGGTGCTCTATGACACGCCCGACCCGTACGCGCGCAAGGTCACGATAGACCGGGGGCAGCTCGCGGGCGTGCAGCCGGGCTCGCCGGTGGTGGATGCGCGCGGCGTGCTCGGGCAGGTCACGCGCGTGTTTCCGGCGCTCAGCGAAGTGACGCTGCTCATTGACCGTGACCAGAGCATTCCGGTACTCAATGCGCGTTCGGGTGCGCGCAGCATCGCCTTTGGCGACCCGACCGTGAGCCACGACGGCGGCATGGAGCTGCGTTTCACGCCGGGCAATGCGGATGTGCAGGAAGGCGATCTGCTGACCACCAGTGGCGTCGACGGCGTCTATCCGCCCGGGCTGCAGGTGGCGCGGGTGGCGCACATCGAGCGCCGTGCCGACACCACCTTCGCCCGGATTTACTGCGCGCCGCTGGCACAGATGCAGGGCGCGCAGCAGGTCATGGTCCTGCAGCCCGTGCAGTCCGATGCCGAGCGGCCGCCGGCGAGCCCACGCACCGCGCCGACGGCCACGGCGCCGCGCAGCGACCGGGGGGCGCGGCCATGATCCTGCCCAGGGGCCAGCAATTGCTGTTGCCGGTGAGCCCGGCCTTCATGGTGGCCAGCTTGCTCGTCGCATTGGCACTGGATTTGCTTCCTCTGGGGCGTGTGACGTGGACGCCGGACTGGCTGATGGTGCTGCTGGCCTTCTGGAGCATGCACCAGCCACGCTACGTGGGCATGGGGGTGGCGTTTGCACTGGGGCTGGCGATCGACGTGCACCAATCGACGCTACTCGGGCAGCATGCGCTGGTCTATTGCCTGCTGGTGTTCGGCGCGCAGGCGCTGCAGCGGCGTCTGCTCTGGTTCAACCCCTTGTGGCAGGCACTGCAACTGCTGCCGCTGTTTGCCGGTGCCCATCTGCTGGCCGTGGCCGTGGGCGTGCTGGGTTCGGGTGTGGCGCCGGGCTGGCAAAGCCTGCTCGCGCCGCTGCTGGAAGCGCTGATCTGGCCGCTGGCCAGCGTGCTGCTGCTGGCGCCGCAGCGGCGCCCGCCGGACCAGGACGAGAACCGCCCGCTCTGATGACAGAACTGCGCGATGCCGAGCAGGACGCCGGGCGCTTTCGCCTGCGGGTATGGGTGGTGGGCGCCCTGGTGCTGCTGGCGTTTGCCCTCATCGCCTGGCGGTTGTATGTGCTGCAGGTGGTGCGCTATGAAGACCTGGCCGAACAGGCCGAAAGCAACCGCACCGCGGTGGTGCCCATCGTGCCGATGCGCGGGCAGATCCTGGACCGCAACGGCGTGGTGCTGGCCACCAACTATTCCGCCTATACGCTGGAGATCACGCCTTCGCGCGCCATCGATGTCGATGCGACGATAGAAGCGCTCTCGGCGATCGTCGATATTCAGCCGCGCGACAAGCGCCGCTTCAAGCGGCTGATGGACGAGTCGCGCCGCTTCGACTCGTTGCCGGTGCGCACGCGCCTCACGGACGAAGAGGTGGCGCGCTTCGCGGCGCAGCGCTGGCGCTTCCCGGGGGTCGAGGTGAAGGCGCGGCTGTTTCGCTCCTACCCGCTGGGCGAGGCCGGCAGCCATGTGATCGGCTACATCGGCCGCATCAACCAGCGAGAAAAGGAACGCATCGAGGACTCCGACGATGCCGCCAATTACCGCGGCACCGATTACATCGGCAAGCTCGGCGTGGAACAGAGTTATGAAGCGCAGCTGCACGGACAGACGGGGTTCGAGCTGCTGGAGACCTCGGCCGGCGGCTATGCGGTGCGACGGCTGGAGAACCATCCGGCGACCCCGGGCGACACGGTGATCCTGTCGATCGACATCAAGCTGCAGAAGCTCATTGAAGACCTGTACGGCGAGCGGCGCGGGGCGCTCGTGGCGATCGACCCCCGCAACGGCGAGGTGCTGGCGCTGGTCTCCAAGCCCACGTTCGACCCCAACCTGTTCGTCGACGGCATCGACCAGGAAAACTGGCAGCAGCTCAATGAATCGATCAACAAGCCGCTGCTGAACCGCGCGCTGCGCGGCACCTATCCGCCGGGCTCCACCTACAAGCCCTTCATGGCGCTGGCCGCGCTGCAGCTGGGCAAGCGCGACCCGAAGCTGGTGATCAACGACCCGGGCTTCTACAACTTCGGTGGGCGCACCTTCCGCAGCCACGAAGGCGGCCTGGGCGGCGTGGACATGACGCGCGCCATCCAGTTTTCCAGCAACACCTATTTCTATTCGCTGGCGGTGGACATGGGCGTCAACGCCATCCACGACTTCATGGCGCCTCTCGGGTTTGGCCAGCGCACCGGCATCGATCTGGGCGGCGAGGTGCGCGGCATCCTGCCCAGCACCGAGTGGAAAAGAAACGCCTACAAGCGCGCCGACATGAAGAAGTGGTTTCCGGGCGAGACGGTGTCGCTCGGCATAGGCCAGGGCTACAACAGCTTCACCATGCTGCAGCTGGCCGTCGCCGAGAGCGTGCTGGCCAACGATGGCACGCGCTACCGCCCGCACGTGGCCAAGGCGGTGAAGGACCAGATCACAGGCACCGTCAGGCCGCTGGAGGAGCCGCCCGGCGAGAACTTGCATTTCAAGGAAAAGAACCTTGCCATCGTGCGCAATGCTTTGGCGGCGGTGAATGAAGCAGGTACCGGCCGGCGCGTGTTTGCCGGTGCGCCCTACACCTCGGCCGGCAAGACCGGTACGGCGCAGGCGATGAGCCTGGGGCAGAACGTCAAGTACAACGCCAAGCTGCTGGAGGAGCACCAGCGCGACCATTCGCTGTTTGCCGCCTTCGCGCCGCTGGAGCACCCGCGGATCGCAGTCGCGCTGATCGTGGAGAACGCCGGTTTTGGCGCCGCGGCTGCCGCGCCCATCGTGCGGCGGGTGTTCGACTACTGGCTGGCGGGCCAGTACCCGAGCGAGGAAGACATCGCCGCCGTGGCGCGCGGGCAGGCGAGCGTGCCGCTCGGCACACCCAGGCGGGCGGACGAGGTGGCGCTGCCTGCGGCCCAGTGAGGCGGCCGGCTGCCGGCTCACTGGGTCAGCGCAGGAAGGCGTCGTAGCCTGTCTTCAGGATCAGCAGGCTGACGACCGCGATGAAGAGCGTGCGCACGAAGCCCGCGCCATGGCGCAGGGCCATGTGCGCCCCCAGCACGCTGCCGAGCACATTGGCGGCGGCGAGCCACAGCGTCAGGTGCCACCAGACATGGCCCTTGGCGGCGAACAGAATCAGTGACGAGGCGTTGGTGGCGAGGTTCAGCAGCTTGGCCGAAACCGAGGCGTTGAGAAAGTCGTAGCCCAGGAAGCGCACGAACAGGAAGATGAAGAAGCTGCCGGTGCCGGGGCCGAAGAAGCCGTCGTAAAACCCGATCACCGCGGCGATCGCGCAGGCCACCAGGCGTTCATGGGCCTGGCTGAGCAATGGTGCATGCACCCGCCCCAACTCCTTGCGCGCCAGGGTGTAGACCAGCAGCCCGATGAGGATGATGGGCAGGAGCTTGCGCAGCACCTCGGCCGAGACCAGCGTGACGACCCAGGCGCCGAGGAATGCCGCGACGAAACAGGTGGCGGCCGCTGGCAGCATGGCCTGCCAGCGGATCTGCACCCGCCGCGCGTATTGGGCGGTGGCGACGCCGGTGCCCCAGATGGCGGCACTCTTGTTGGTGCCGAGCAGATCCCCGGGGATGGCGGCAGGGTAGGTGGCGAACAGTGCCGGCAGCAGGATCAGCCCGCCGCCGCCAACGACGGAATCGACAAAGCCGGCCAGCAGCGAGGCCAGGGCGACGAGGATGGAGTCCATCGCCGCGATTGTCGCAGCGGGCGATCGCAATGGGGGCGAAAAAAAAGCACCTGGCTGGCAGGTGCTTCTCAAAAATTTGGCGCCTCTTGTCGGGCGCCTGGCATTGCGTATTGTTTGGCTGGCGTGTCTCCCCGGCCCTCGGTGCGCACCTGGGGGAGCGCCTTGAGTGCCGTGACTTTAGTCACTTATGCGATAGCGCGCATCGGTATTTTCCCGAATAGCCGTCATTGGCCTGCATTGATCCAGCCGGCCGCCATCTCGGCCATCATCAGGGTCGGACTGTTGGTGTTGCCGCTGGTGATGGTGGGCATGGCACCGGCGTCCACCACGCGCAGTCCGTCCATGCCGTGCACCCGCAGGTGCGGGTCGAGTACCGCCATCGGGTCCGCGGCGCGGCCCATGCGCGTCGTGCCCACGGGGTGAAAGATGGTGGTGGCGATGTCGCCCGCCAGGCGCGCGAGCTCTGTGTCGCTCTGGAACTGCACGCCGGGCTTGTACTCCTGGGGGCGGTAGCGCGCCAGCGCCGGCTGGGCGGCGATGTGCCGCGTGACGCGCAGGCTGCTCGCGGCGATGCGCCGGTCTTCCTCGGTGGAGAGGTAGTTGGGTGCGATCGCTGGTGCATCCTTGAAATTCGCGCTTCTGATGCGCACCGTGCCCCGGCTCGTGGGCTGCAGGTTGCAGACGCTGGCGGTGAAGGCCGGGAAGTCATGCAGCGGTTCGCCGAAGGCGTCGAGCGAGAGCGGCTGCACGTGGAACTCCAGGTTGGCCCGCTCTCGCTCCGGGTCGGAGCGCGTGAACGCGCCCAACTGGGAGGGCGCCATGCTCATCGGCCCGCTGCGGTTCATCAGGTACTGCAGGCCGATCCATGCTTTGCCGAACGGGTCGTTGGCCAGGGTATTGAGCGTCTGCACACCCTGCACCTTGAACACCGCGCGGATCTGCAGATGGTCCTGCAGATTGGCGCCGACGCCGGGCAGCGCATGCACGACAGGGATGCCGTGCTGCCGCAGCAGATCGACCGGGCCTATGCCCGAGAGCTGCAGCAGCTGCGGGGAGTTCACCGCGCCGGCGCTCAGGATCACCTCGCGCACCGCATGCACGGTGATTTTCTCGCCGCCCTTGAGCACTTCCACCGCGCTGCAGCGCTTCTTGCCGCTGGGCGTGGTGCTGGTGATGAGCCTCATCGCCTGCGCGCCGGTCCAGATCGTGCAGTTGGGGCGGTTTTCGCAGGTCGGCCGCAGAAAGGCCTTGGCGGTGTTCCAGCGCCAGCCGCGGCGCTGGTTCACTTCGAAGTAGCCCACGCCTTCGTTGTCGCCGGTGTTGAAGTCCGGCGTGGCGGGTATGCCGGCCTGCACGGCGGCGGCGGCGAAGGCATCGAGGATTTCCCAGCGCAGGCGCTGCTTTTCCACACGCCACTCGCCGCTGCTGCCGGTGGAAAAATTGCCGTGCAGCTGCCTGAAGTGCGCATCCACGCCGTCGGGGCGGTCCAGCCGCCAGTGGTCTTCGTGGCGCTTGAAGGTTTCCAGCACATTGCCCCAGCGCCATGCGTCTTCACCGGTCACTTCGGCCCAGTGCGCGTAGTCCTGCTGCTGTCCGCGCAGGTAGAGCATGCCGTTGATGCTGGAACACCCTCCCAGCGTGCGCCCGCGCGGGTAGCGCAGCGTGCGCCCGTTCAGACCTTGGTCGGGCTCGGTCTGGTAGAGCCAGTCGGTGCGCGGATTGCCGATGCAGTACAGATAGCCGACGGGGATGTGGATCCAGTGGTAGTTGTCGCGCGGTCCGGCTTCGAGCAGCAGCACGCGCCGGTTGCGATCCTGGCTCAGGCGGTTGGCGAGCAGCGAACCGGCCGTGCCGGCGCCGATGATGATGGTGTCAAACGTGGTGTCGCTCATGGGGCGGAGCCTTTGCGGATACCCGGCAATTGTGCGTCGCGCGCGGCGGGTCCGGCAAAAAACCATGACACTATTGAATTCATAGTTGCCTGCGCTTGTACCATATGCGCGATCCACCTGTTTGCGCAGAGCCGCGCCGTTGCGCCGCCGCGCTTGTGTGACACTCGCCCCCATGCCGATGTTTTCCCCTCCCACGCTGACTCTGGAGCAGGGCGGCGCGCCGTGCGTGCGGCTGCGCGGCGATTGGGTGGCGGCCGCGTTGGCCGATCGGCCGACCTGGCGCGCCCTGACGGCAGCGCTGCGCGGCACCGATGCGCGGCAGGCCTGGGACGTGCAGGGGCTGGGGCGGCTTGATCACGTGGGCGCGCAGCTGCTCTGGCACCACTGGGGCCGGCAATGGCCGCGCGAGCTGCGGGCCGGCGAGGCGCAGCGGCAGATGCTCGAACATGTCGCGCAGCTCACCCCACCCGGGGCGCAGCTGCGCAAGCCACGCCGCACGGAGGCGCTGGAACACCTGGGCGAGATGGTGCTGGGCGCGCTGCAGTTCGTGCGCCAGCTGGTCGAGGTCATGGGCCAGCTGCTGCTGGACCTGGGGCGGCTGCTGCGTGCCCCCGGGCGGGCGCCGTGGCGCGATATTTCGGGGCATCTGTACCAGATGGGCGCCACCGCCCTGCCGATCACCGCGCTCGTGGGTTTTCTGATCGGCGTCGTGCTGGCCTACCTCATGAGCCTGCAGCTGCAGCGCTTTGGCGCCGAGGCCTTCATCGTCAACATCCTCGGCATCTCGCTGATCCGCGAGCTCGGGCCGATGCTGGCGGCCATTCTGGTGGCCGGGCGCTCGGGCTCGGCCATCACCGCGCAGATCGGCGTGATGCGCGTGACCGAGGAGCTCGATGCCATGCGCGTCATGGGCATTTCGCACAGTTACCGATTGGTGCTGCCGCGCGCCGTCGCACTGGGCATCGCCATGCCGCTGGTCTCGGCCTGGACGACGGCGGCAGCGCTGGCGGGCGGCGTTCTGGCATCGGACATCGTGCTGCACATCACGCCGGGGTTCTTCTACCAGTCGCTGCCCATGGCGGTACAGGGGATGACGCTGGTGCTGGCCACCGCCAAATCCATCGTGTTCGGTGTGTTGATCGCGCTGATCGGCTGCGTCTGGGGCATGCGGGTGCAGCCCAATACGCAGAGCCTGGGCGAGGGCACGACGGCTTCGGTGGTCAGCGCCATCACCGTGGTGATCCTGGTGGATGCGCTGTTCGCCATCCTGTTCAAGAACGTGGGGTTCCAGTGACTGGCGATGCCGCACCCGCCCTCGTCGAGATCCGGGACCTGGCGACCGTCTTCGGCAAGGGCGCGCAGGCCTTCAGCGTGCACGAGCACCTGAACCTGACGGTGGCACGAGGCGAGCTGCTCTCGCTCGTCGGCGGCTCGGGCACGGGCAAGACGGTGCTGCTGCGCCACATCCTGGGGCTGACCACGCCCAGCGGCGGCAGCGTCACGGTGGCGGGGCGGCCGGCGGCGGAGCTGGGCGGCGACGGCGCCAGCAGCCGCGTGGGCATGCTGTTCCAGCATGGCGCGCTGTTCACCGCGTTCAATGTGCTCGACAACATCGCTTTCGCGCTCTACGAATTGCACACCGTGCCGCGCGATCTGGCGCATGAGATCGCGATGGTCAAGCTGCGCATGGTGGGTCTCAAGCCCGAGCACGCGCTGCGCATGCCGGCCGACCTTTCAGGCGGCATGATCAAGCGCGTGGCGCTGGCGCGGGCGCTGGTGATGGACCCGCCGCTGCTGCTGCTCGATGAACCCACGGCCGGGCTCGATCCCAATGGCTCGGACGAGTTCTGCGATCTGCTGCGCGAAATGCACGCCGCGCTGGGGCTCACCGTCATCATGGTCACGCACGATCTCGATACGCTGTATGCGCTGTCAAGCAAGGTGGCGGTGCTGGCCGACAAGCACGTCATCGTGCATGCGCCGCCCGCCGAGGTTGCGCGTTTTGACCACCCCTTCATCGACCATTTCTTTCGCGGCCAGCGCGGTTTGCGCGCGCTGGCACCGGCGCCGACGCAGCTTGCACAGGCCAAGGAGCACTGATGGAAAACAAGGCACATGCCCTCGCCGCGGGCCTCTTCATCGTCCTCATCGGGGCGCTGCTGGTGGTGCTGGGCTACTGGATATCGAGCGACGAGATACCGCACACGAGCTACGAGCTCACCACCACCGAGAACGTCAGCGGCCTGCAGCCGCAGGCGGCCGTGCGCTACAAGGGCGTGCCGGCGGGTCGCGTGCTCGCGATCGGCTTCGATCCCAAGACGCCTGGCCGCGTGGTGATCCGCATCGACGTGGACAGCAACGCGCCTATCAGTCCCACCACCTATGCCACGCTGGGCTACCAGGGGGTGACCGGGCTGGCGCACATCCTGCTCAACGACGCGGACAAGCCGTTCGAGAAAATTCCGCCGGGCGCCGACGGCCTGCCGCGCATCCCGATGCAGTCCTCGCCCTTCAGCCAGCTGGCCGAGCAGGGGCCGCTGCTGCTGGGCAAGGTGCAGGAGGCGATGGAGCGCGTCAACCACCTGCTGAGCGACGACAACCTGCAGGCGTTTTCCGGCCTGCTGGCACGCCTGGGCACGGCGGCGCAGAACATCGACCGGCTGGCGCTGAGCCTGAACCACAGCGTGACCAGCGGCCTCGACCCCGCCATCGCACAGCTGCCGGCGCTGCTGGGCCAGACGCGCCAGGCCCTGCAGGCGCTGCGCGATGCCGGGGTCAATACCGCGCAGACCGCGGCCGACGCGGGGCAGATGGTGCGCTCGCTCAATGCGCCCAGCGGCGTGCTGCACGAGGCAGGCCAGGGCGCGCGCGCGCTCACCGGGGTCGCCGAACGCTTTGGCGACCGCACCCTGCCGCAATTGGATCGCGCTGCGAATGAAACCGCACAGGCCGCCCGGCGCCTGGGCCGTGTCGCTGCGGGCGTGGGCGACAACCCGCAGAGCCTGATCTACGGCCCGCCGCGCGTTGCCCCCGGACCGGGCGAACCGGGCTTTGCGGCGCCCTCCGCCGCACGATGAGGAGAATTTGCATGGCGTATTCAAAAAAAGTAGCTATTGGCGCTTTCCATACAAGCGCAAAAGCGGGTTTTTGCCTGATTTTTTCACTCGCCATGGCGGCCTGCTCATCACTGCCGCAGCCGCCGGTGCGCGCCGAGGTGTATGACTTCGGACCCGGCCAGCAGGCGGCGTCGGCCCCTGCCGCACCGGCCGCCGCACACGCGATCGTGCTGGCGGATGTGGTGAGCACCGGCATGCCGGACGCCGACAGCGGGCTGAATTACCGCCTGGCCTATGCCAACGCGCAGCAGTTGCGCCCCTACCGCGACGCGCGCTGGAGCCAGCCGCCGGCGCAGCTTTTGACGCAGGCGCTGCGCGAGCGTCTGGGCCAGAGGCGGGCGGTGCTGACCGAGGGTGGCGTGGGTGTGCGCCTTGCCGATGGCGCGCGGCCCGAGGTGCTGCGCCTGCAGTTGGAGGAGTTCAGCCAGGTGTTCGATGCGCCGCAGACCAGCCACGCGCTGGCGCGCTTGCGGGCCTCGCTGGCGCGCAGCACGCACGGCGGTGAGCGCTTGCTGTCCCAGAGGCTCTTTGTCGTGCAGCGCCCGGCAGCGACACCGGACGCCGCCGGCGGTGCCAAGGCGCTGGCCGAAGCGGCCGGGCAATTGGCGGATGAAGTGGCGCAGTGGCTGGAACAGCCCTGACGCCTGGCTTACCCGCGCAGCGCCGGAAACAACCCCACCAGCCCGTTGGCCATCACCTCCACGGCGAGCGCCGCAAGGATCAGGCCCATGAGCCGCGTCATCACGTTGATGCCGGTGCGTCCGAGGATGCGAGAAATCGGGTCGGCGAGCGAGAAGCACAGCGCCGTCGCGCCCGCCACCACCACGCCGTAGCCCACCAGCGCCAGGTGCTGCCAGAAGTTGCTGGCACGGTCAGCGTAGATCACCACGGTGGACATCGCGGCCGGGCCGGTCAGCAGCGGGATGGTGAGCGGCACCACCGCGATGCTGTCGCCCTGCGCGGCCTTGTCGGCGGCGTCTTCCAGTTCCTGCGTGTGCGGCTTGGCCTCGGCGGGGTGGGCGTTGAGCATGTTCAGCGCGCTGATCAGCAACAGCATGCCGCCGCCCACCTGAAAGCTCGCCAGCGAGATGTTGAAGAACGCCAGGACTTGCAGGCCGATCAGCGCGCAGGCGGCGATCACGCAGAACGCGGTGAACGCCGCCACCTGCACCGTGCGCTTGCGCTGCGCGCTGTTGAAGCCCTCGGTGTAGTGGATGAAAAAAGGGACGATCGCCAGTGGGTTGACGATGGCCAGCAGCGCGATCAAAGGCTTGAGTGATTCCATCACCGGACCTCGCCGCGCCCCGGCGCCATGGCTGGCTGCGCAGGTGGGAAAAGGGCAGATACTTGCATGCTTTCAATTGTCACAAAAAGGAGGCGGCATGGGCCAGTGGATCACGATCAAGGGTGCCGACGGCTTTGCCGTGCCAGCCTGGCAGGCGGCACCCGAGGGTACGGCCCGGGGTGCCATCGTCGTGCTGCAGGAAATCTTCGGGGTGAACGCGCATATCCGCACCGTTGCCGACCGGCTGGCCGCGCGCGGCTGGTGGGCGCTGGCGCCGGCGATGTTCGAGCGCGTGCGCCCCGGGGTGGATCTGGGTTACAGCGCCTCCGATGTCGGCGTGGGCGTGGCGCTCAAGGCGCAGGCCGAGGCGCTGCCGGCGCCTGGCGTTATCGCCGACATCCAGGCCGCCATCGACCATGCGGCGCAGGCCAGCGGGCGCAAGGTGGGCGTCACCGGGTTTTGCTGGGGCGGACTGCTCACCTGGCGCGCGGCCGCGCTGTGCACCGGCCTTGCGGCCGCGGCACCCTACTACGGCGGCGGCATGACGGGCGAGGCCGAGGCCGCGCGCCAGCCGCGCGTGCCGCTGATGGCGCACTTCGGCCGGCGCGATGCGCATATTCCCGTGAAGGGTGTGGAGGCCCTGGCCGCGGCGCACCCGGAGATTGCAGTGCACCTGTACGACGCGGACCACGGCTTCAACTGCGACCAGCGCGGCAGCTACGACGAAGCGGCTGCCGCGCTGGCGCGCGATCGCACGCTGGCGTTTTTCGAGGCCCATCTCCAGTAGAACGCAGGGGCGGACGGAGTTTCGGCGGAACCCGCTACACAGGCTCCCCCACCACAAGAGCGCGCCTGGCCTTCCAGAGTGCGCCCGCGGCAAACGACGGCAATGCCGTGTTCGCCTCGTCCACCAGCAACCAGCCGATGCTTTCCCGACCCAGCTGCGTGAACATGCCGGGCGTGGCGGCGAACGTCGTTGAAACAACCGGTACCACAAGGCACAGGGAATCCAGGGCCAGTTGTGCCAGATCCTGCGGCATGGGTTTGCCGGCATACCAGTCGCTTGCCAGGTCAATGTTGGCAATGATGGGTTCGGCGTTGGTCTGGATGAAGGCGTCATGCAGACGAAGGGCTGCCAGGAAAACCGCATGCCTTGCCCGGATCCAGTCCTGGTCTGCCCATGGTTGCTGATATTCGTGTTGAGGGCTTGGCATCTCCGTTTGCAACCACGCTTCGCCCAGGCTCTCGTGGCCATGCATGAGCTTGCTCTGCTCCGTATCCAGCTGTGCCTGCACTTGCACGAGGTGTTGCTCAATGCGGTCGCGTTCGCGCTGAAGCGTGGCGATGTCTTGGTCAATCCCCTTCATCTTGGCAAGTTCGGGCTCGAACCGACTCAAAAGGGTATCCCCCAGCGTGATCTGCTCCTGCATCCGGGCATCAATCTGCTGGGCCGTGCGATGCCACTCGCGGTCGCTGATGCCAAGGCTCCTGATTCTTGCAAACCATCCCGGGCGCCTGGCCATGTGCTGACGGATCAGCTCATTGCTGTCGATATGTGCTGCGCTCAGCAAATGCAGACTTTGCTGCAGTGGCTTGAAGCGGGCTGCCAGGCGCAATTGGTATGTGCTCTTGTCCAGCAGGTTCTGCTCTGCAAACGACAAGGCGCTCTGCAGCTTGGCGCGTCGGGCTACCAAATCGGCCAGAGTTGCTGCCCGATCCGCGGCGGTGACGTGCTGCGTGCGCATCTTCCGTTCTGCCGCCATGGCTGCATTGAAGCCCTGCACTGCCTCGTGCCAAAGCACCTGCGCTTGCCCCTGACCCTGCTTGAGCTGCTCGCGCAGACCACCAAATGCGTGCATGAACTTCGCGTGGCTGCCATGCGTGTCCAGCGCTTCGGCCATCAGCGCCCAGGCCGGCTTGCCGGTCGCGCGCCCGGCGACTTGCACGCAGCAGTCACCGTCGTTGACCACCTCTTGCGGCACCGCCTGCAGGGCACACAACGCCCGCAAAAAGTCTTTGATCGCGCCATGGGTGCTCGAAGCTACCACGATGCTGAAACCCTGCAGTGCCGCATGCAGCCGGTAGTAGGGAGTACAGACGTTCCCTACGCGCGCACTTTGCCTGGAACCGAACACCGTGCCTGCAAGCGCAGCCAATTGCTTGGCTCGCTCGGTGACTATTGCCGCCGCCACGTCGTACAGCACGGCCGTATTGGCAATCCTTGGGGAGCCATCCACGGCGAGCAGTTCCCTGCCGTCCTTGAAGCTTGACCAGATCACGTTGACCGTACTCTGCTGGCTCGACATCAGAGGATGCGAGCTCGACCAGCACGCCTCGGGAAACTGGGATGGATGCAGCGTCGGCGTGAAATCATGGGTTGATTCCAGGTCGCGCACATCGATGCAACTGTCGGCTCTGTCACCGGAACGAATGAATTGCATCAGCGGCCGAAAGAGTCCCCCGGCCTGTTTGCTCGCGCTCACCAGATTGCGAAGACCCTGCGCCTGCAAGCTGCCCGCGCGCTCCTCGGGCTTGACCCTTCCAGATTGCGCGATTCCGATGAATTTGCATGCCTTCAAGCATTGGCTGGCGGGCAGTTGCAAGCCGGTTTCATGCAACACCCGATCAATCAGGCCGCCCAGCCAGGTGCTGTCCGCCGTCTGCTTGGTTTCAGCCAGCATCCGGGCCTGCGCGCCAATCCAATGCCGCATGGCGCTGGTGACGGTGTCGTAGCTCTCAAGGCCAATGCCAGGGTGCACAGCCTGTGCCGGTACAAGGGTGCCGGGCAGGTTGGTGCCGCCGGCCAGCAAACCCCGTGTGTCACCTTGCGTGCGCTGCAGAAACCCCGTGGCCCAGGCACCCAGCGAGAGCGCGAAGGAGTCTGCAATCGGCAGTCCCTGTGCGTCAAACTCAAGATCGAACACACGGGTAGTCAGCCCGTTGGATGGCTGTGCAAGCTGTTGCGCACCGTGCTGTGTCGACGCCAATGCCTCGCAAAGCACGCCGGTGTCGAGCAGCACACATTGCGCAACAAACCCGGCAACGTGTTGCAGCGCCTCTGGCAAAGACCCAGGCGCCATGCTCCATGGCATCACACACTCGGTGGCCAGATCCAATACGCATGCGTCGTTGTCGTCACGCACAACCTTGCTTTCCGGCAGGTGCAGTGCTTCCAGCGTCATCCACAGACCAAATACGGTGTTGGCGGTTGTCGTTTTCATGCTTGTCAATTGCGTCTATCTCGGCGGTGCGGTGATGCTGTTTCGGCCTTCCGTGGCTGTGTTCGGCATGGCACCCCTCTTGTGGATCAAAAGTTCTCCCATTCGCCAGCAGCTTCAGTCACGGGTTCGAGCGCCCTGGCCGGCAGCTTGCGTTGGGCCGCAGCTGTCTTTTTCGGTGCACTGACGGGCGATGGACGGGGTGCTGCCGCTTTGGACGGCGGTGCGGCGTATCGAACGGCATGCTGCACGGGAGGTGCAGCACCCTGCGATGGGGTGTGTTCAAGCGTGAACACCTGTATCGCCTTGACAAGTTCCTGGGCCTGGTTTTCCAGGCTGGCGGCGGATGCTGCCATCTCCTCCACGAGAGAGGCATTTTGCTGCGTCACCAGGTCCATCTGCGATACCGCCTCCCCCACCTGGGTGACCCCCTGGCTCTGCTCGTGGCTGGCCGCGCTGATTTCGCCCATCAGGTCGGTGACGCGGTGTATCGCCTGCACCACCTCCTTCATCGTCTCCCCAGCGGTATTGACATGCGCTGTGCCCGATTCGATGCGTTCCACACTGTCCGTGATCAGTGACTTGATCTGTTTTGCGGCCTCTGCGGAGCGTCCTGCCAAGGCCCGAACTTCGGAGGCGACAACCGCAAAACCTCTGCCCTGTTCCCCGGCGCGCGCGGCTTCCACGGCAGCGTTGAGTGCGAGGATATTGGTCTGAAAGGCGATGCCATCTATCACCCCGATGATGTCGGCAATCTTGTGCGAACTCTCGCTGATGCCCTGCATCGTCTTCACCGCATCGCCTACGGCGGAACCTCCGCGCGCCGCGACTTCCGATGCGGACTTGGCCAGTTGATTGGCCTGCAGGGCGTTGTCGGCATTCTGCCGAACCGTCGAATTCAGCTGCTCCATGGAAGCGGCGGTTTGTTGCAGCGCGCTCGCCTGCTCTTCCGTGCGCGAGCTCAGGTCCATGTTGGCTTGCGCGATCTGGCCGCTTGCGCTGGCCACCGATTCGCTGCTGCGGCGCACCTGTTGCACGACCTCGGCCAGGCTGGAGCGCATGGTGTGCATGGTCGCCATCAGGCTGTTCGTGTCTCCGGGTCTGACGGGAACCGCCGCAGCAAGATTGCCGCTGGCGATTTCCTGAGCAACCGCGGACGCACTGGCGGGCTCACCGCCCAGCTGCGTGGTGATGCTGCGTGTGAGCCACCATGCGATGAGCGAACCGACGACTACGGCGACCAGCCCGATCGCGAGCATCAGTGCCCGGGTGTCGCTGGCGGTCGTTTGCGCCGATCCAGCGGTTTCCCGCATGAGTTGCTGTTGTGATTCCGAGAGGGCGTTGAGTGCCGCAAAAACGGCCTGATGGGCCGGTACTGCCTCCTTGAGCAGGGCATCGCGCCCGGCGTCTTTCTGGTGCGCCACGGCCAGGGCCATGACCTTGTTCACCGCCTCGTTGTAATTGTTGCGCCCGTCCAGCGCACGTTGAAGCAGTTCGCGTACCCGGGGAATCGTGACGGCTTCGTCCAGGAGCTTGAATTGCTTGCCGGTGTCGACGCGCAGCGTCTCGATGCGGTTTTTCTGTTCCAGCAGTTGGATATCGTCGGCCAGCAGCAGCATGTTGCGCACGTTCATCGCCTGCAGGCTCAGGTTGTCCTTGATGTGGCTCGCTGTTGCGACGTTGACCATGCGCGTGTTGACGAGGACCTGGATCTCACTGTTCACCTTGCCCAGTTGCAAACTGGCGATGGTGGCGATCAAGGCGCCGAAAATAATCACTGCGAAGAATCCCATCGCCAGCGACTTGCCTACGGTCAGGCGGGAAGAGCGTGTGTTGGCCATCGGGTTGAATCTCCAGGAAGTGCTTCGGTTGGTTGTGTGGTGGGCGCGTAGTCCCCCAGCCAGCTCGAAAACTGAGCAAGCGGCATGGGGCGAGAAAACAAATAGCCTTGGAAAAACCGGCACCCCTGCGTTTGCAGGGCAGCGAACTGATCGTCGCTCTCGACGCCCTCGGCGATCGTCTGCAAGCCAAGGTTCTGGGCCAGGGTAATGATGGTGTGCACCAACGTGGCGCTTCCACTGTCCGAGGCAATGTCACGCACGAAGGTGCGGTCAATCTTCAGCACATCCAGCGGCAACCGGCGCAATAACGACAGCGAGGAGTAACCTGTTCCGAAATCATCCAGCGCGAAGCGCACGCCACGCCGGTGCAGAACAGTCATCTTGGCCACGGTGTCATCGATGTCGTCAACTACCAGGCCTTCGGTGAGTTCGAGCACCAACAGCGAGGCGTCGATCTTGGTCGCGTCCAGCAGGCGGACAAGCTGCGCAACGAAATCGACCTGCTTGAATTGCCTTATGCTGACGTTGACAGAAAGTCTGAGACTGCGCATGGCAGGAGTCTGTTGCCAGCGCGCCAATAGGTGGCAGGCTTGCTCCAGCACCCAGGAACCTATGGGGACGATGGCACCGTTGGCTTCGGCCAGCGTGATGAAGATCTGCGGGGGAACCTGCCCGTGTATCGGATGCGTCCAGCGCAGCAGGGTCTCTGCGCCAATTACCCGTCCATGTACGTTAACCAAGGGCTGTAGGTGCACTGCGAGTTGATTGAGCTTGATCGCGTCGTGCAACGCGGCAGACAGCGCAGCGCGGTATTCCATCCGGGTCTGCATCGGTGGATCAAAGACGCACCAGCGGCCACGCCCGGAGTTCTTGGCTTCGTACATTGCCAGGTCGGCGTGTTTGAGCAAGTCCGTCACAGTCACTTGTCCGGCGCTGAAGAGACATACGCCGATGCTTGCGCTGCCGTGGCGCAGTTGCCCGCGTGTCTGCCAGGGCTGGGCTAACCGTTCCAGGATTTCGCGCGCCAGATTTTCGGCTTGTGCCAAGGCAGCGTCAGGATTGATGTCCAGCGGTCCACTGAGCACCACGAACTCATCCCCGCCTATGCGAGCCGCAAAGTGTCTCGGGCTTGCCGCCGAGCGCAGGCGTTCGGCCATTTCCTGCAAGTAAGCATCTCCAATCTCATGGCCCAAGGTATCGTTTATCGCTTTGAAGTGATCCAAATCCAGCAATAGAAGGGCGCGTTCACCTTCGTGTTCCGAGGAGGAGCGCAGAGCCTGCGTCACGCGCTCGCGCAGTAGCCGGCGATTGGGCAGGCCGGTGAGTTGGTCGTAGTGGATAAGGTGGTCGATCTCGCGCTGGTTGTCGGCAAGACGTGCTTGAAGGGCGGAAAGATCGCGCAAAAACGAACTGATTTCGTCGCGCCCCAGCATGGGTATCGGGTTGTTGAAATGACCGTCCGCGATTTGCTTGAAGACCGTCCGTGCGATGCGCAACGGTAGGGTGATGGCCAGAATCTGGCCCCAGCCCAGAAGGGTCAAGAGCACGACAGCGAGCAGTAGCGTTGCAAGCGCCCGATTGCGGGTACCACGATACTGCTCCATGCCCTGTTCATAGGCGCTGCGTGCACGGGCGAACTGCATATCGATAAGAGACTGGAGTTCCGCGTCGGCCTGCTGGTACAGGTCGTGCGTCTGGCGCGCGCGCTCCACGACCCTGTCCAGGCGGCGCTCGCGCAGCGCCTCGAGTGCAGGCACGATGCCTTCGCGCAAATAGGCAGCTCTCTGCTGGGCAAAGCGCTCGGCCAGAGAGGTTTCATCTCCTTGCGCTGGCAACGTGGTGCGATAGTCATCCCACAGCCGTGTGATGTTGCGGGCGCTTTGTGTGACTGCGGCTGCGGAGGCCTCAAAATCGAATTGCCCCGAGCGCGCCGTGGACTCGGCGGGGTCCTGTGGCTGGCGCGCCTGTGCGAGCAGCAGTTGCAACTGGTACTGGTTTGCCAGCATCAACTGCGAGACCCTGGAGAGCGTTCGCACGGGCACCATGCGTTCGTCATGCAGGCGTTGCAGCTCGGCGGCAGTACCGGCCATGCCACGCATGCCGCTGACCGTGAGTCCGATGCCGATGACGGCTGCCAGCGCCATGAGCGCCATGAGGCGCGTGCCGACGGACCAGCGAAACAGCAGCTTGCGATAGCGCAAGCCCAGTTCGGCGTCAAAGGGGAATTTACTGGAAGCAAACACGCGGCAAGAGCACCAAGGGGCTGCCCATCACTGATGGTGGGCGCAGGTGGTCAGGCGTGTTCGCGGCCTGGGAATGCAGCCGCGGCGAGTGCACGGACGCAGCTTTGCAAGAGCGCGGAATTTACTTCTGAACCATAAGATTCACCATGCTGAAAACCCGACTTGTGTTTTACGATATTTCGTGCTAGTCGTTCATGGTGGCAATGTGCAGTTTTTCGCTGTTTTGGACGACCTCGCGCGCGAGGTCCTCGAGTTTGCGCCGCTGTCTTCGTGCAGCGGCGCGCAGCAGTTCGGAGGCCTGCGCGCGCGGCAACCGGTATTGCATCATGGCGATGCCGACGGCGACATTGATGTCCCGTTGTGTCGTGAGTGCGGTTTGCAGCTGCGTCTGCTCTTGCGCGCGCCTGAGTGCGGTGTGCAGCATGGGTGCGAGTTGCTGCGGATCCAGCGGTTTGACGAGGTAGCCCAGTGCGCCCCATCGTGCGGCCGTCGCCGACGGTTTCATCATCGCTGTAGGCACTGAGCATGACGAACGGAAGCAGGAAATCGTCGCGCAATTGGGCTGCAAACGCGAGGCCGTTTTCGACAGGCATGCGCACGTCCAGCAGCACCAGATCAGGGTGCAGACCGGCGCGCAGCTGCGCGCGGGCGTCTTCGGCTGAATCGGCGCAATGTGTCTGCCAGCCCAAGGCTGACAGGCCTTGTGCGAGGGTGGCCAGTACCAGTCGATCGTCATCCACGATCAGTACGCTGGGTTGGCTGTTGGTGATATCTCCAGATGTTTTAGTCATCAACTATTTGTACCACAGGCATCGCCAACGTCAGTGTGGTCACGACCATTGATCCGCGCGCCTCGTGGCTGAGCGTGGCGCCCTGCCGGGGCAGCAATATCCGCACGAGATCGAGCCCGTGTCTGTCAGGTGCAGAGGCCGCAGCAGGCGCTTGTGGCCAATGCCCTGGGTTGGATAGGGTCACGGTTGCGCTGGCCGTGCCATGGTGCAGTGAGGCTTGCACGTTGCCGGCACCATGCTTGATGGCATTGGTCATCAATTCGTTCAGCACCAGCGCAATCGGTACGGCCTCAGTGTGTGCCAGCAGAAGGCGCGCGGATATGGGGTCGTCGTTCACTTTCAAGACCGCATTGAATGCTTGTTGGACGCCTTGGACGACGGCATGCATCAGTTCCCGCAGGTCGACTCCCTCGCTGGCGCTGCGCCCCTGCAAGCCATGCACGATGGCAATGCTTTGGACCTGGGTGGCCATCTGCTTGACGGGGTTGCTCAAAGAAGGGTGCTGCTGCGCAAGCATGCGCAGCATGCCGACTACGCCTTGCAAATTGTTCTTGATCCGGTGGTGTACCTCGCGCACCAGGGCGTCGCGCTGTGCCTGCTCGGCGTGGCGTTGTCGTGCCTGTGCCGCTTCAAAATCGGTGATGTCGGGCAGAGCGATGACGTAGTGGGTAATGGCATCGCCTTCCGCGCCTACGGGTGTGACGGTGGCCCAGACAGGGATGTAGGGTTTGTGCGGGCCACGCAGCACCAGCCGTTGCTCGACCGGAGCGTCGGGCGTGAAGAAGGATGGCGGTGGATTGGCGGTGTCCTGAGCAAGAAAATCTGCTGGCGTGTGCTGCAGAACTTGCGGCAAACCGAGTCCGCTCAACTTCAGGAACGCGGTATTCGCCTGAAGCACATGGCCGCTCTGACTGGTGATGAGAACGGGCACCGTGATCTCGAAGGTTGCGGCCGCGATGCGCAGCCTCTCCCTTTGCAAACGGGCGTCAGCCACGTACTGCGCCAGGATCAGTCCGAAAAATCCCAGGATCGTCATGTACGACCAGTAGCCGAACCCCCAGACGTTGGGAATGTCGTGCGCAAAAAAGCCGATGCGCTGGTTGGTCGCCCATTGCGCCAGCCAGGCAACCAGGCTCAGCAGGGCCGCCGTGGGCGGCAAACCCATGCGGATGGCGGACCAGCCGACAAAAGGAAACAGCCAGTAGGCGTTGGCGAGTGGCGCAGCCCATGACGGATCGATGTAGCCAAAAATGAGTGCGCAGGCCGCAATCGTCAGTAGCCACAGGGCGGTTGCTTCCTGCCAGCGTGCCCGGCGCGCAAGTCCTGCCGCGCGCCCACACGGGCCCAGGCCGATGGGCGTGACCAGCAGGACGCCCAGTGCCTGTCCCATCCACGCCTGCACCAGATGCTGACGGGCGCCGTCACTCGGGATGGTGGCGCCGCCAAGGGCCCACAGCAGCAGATGGCCCGTGAGGACGCCGCATGCCGGGCCCACCACACAGCCCCACAGAGCGAGGCGGCGAAATACTCGGAGGTACGGTGCCTGCTCGCTGCGTAGCGGATGCCGGGAGAGCAGGCGACTGGCCAGCCCAGCCATAACCACCACGCTCAAGGTCTCGGCCAGTGCGTGCATCCCGGACTGACCCGTCAGCGCGGCAGCCAGCATCACGCCGACCGCGATGGCAGGCAGCATCACCAAGCCCCAGCGCAGCGTCAGTGCCACTGCGATGCCGCTCATGGGGAGAAAGAGCGCGACGGGGACATGGTCCTCGATGGCTTGCGGGCTTGCAATGCCCAGCACAAACACCAATAAGGTGGCTCCCAGCCAGTGCAGCAATTGCGCGGATTTTCGGTGTCGGATTGCGGCAGTGGGCTGCGCGGCGGGCGGTTTCATGGAGCGCCATCGTACGGTGCCCGCATGTGTCTACCGTGGTATTCAGTGCGCCCCGGCTGCCGTGCCCGCACCCGCCCCACCGCGCTTGGGTTTGTCGGCCAACCACACCAGCGGTACGAGCAATAAAAACAGTACCGCCGAGGCCCAGTTCACGTCGTTGGCCGCGAGCGTGAAGGCCTGCTGCGTCACCAAGCGCTCCACCTGCGCCAGCGCCTGTGCGGGCGTGAGGCCCAGCGATTGCAGTGTCTGCAGCGCATCGTTCAAAGGCCCGTAGCCGCTGTGCAGGTGCTCGATCAGGTTGGCGTGCGCCAGGGTGGCGCGCCGCTCCCAGAGCGTGGTGGTGACCGAGGTGCCGACCGCGCCGGCGGTGATGCGCACGAAGTTGGTCAGGCCCGAGGCCGCGGGCACGCGGTGCGCCGGGATCTCGGAGAGCGTGAGCGTGACCAGCGGCACGAAGAAGAAGGCCACCGCCGCGCCCTGGATGATGGTCGGGATCATGATGGTGCTGAAGTCGGCCGTGGTGGCAAAGAGCGAGCGCATCCACAGCACCAGCGCGAAGACGAAGAAGGCCACGGTGGCGTAGCGCCGCGGGTCGACCTTGCCTATGCTTTTGCCGACGATGGGCGAGAGGATCATCGCCAGGAATCCCACCGGCGCCATCAGCATGCCGGCCGAGGTGGCGGTGTAGCCCATGTACTGCTGCAGCCACAGCGGCAGCAGCACCACGTTGCCGAAGAAGATGCCGTAGCCCACGGCGGTGGCGATGGTTCCGGCCCAGAAATTGCGGATCCTGAAGAGCGAGAGATCGACGATGGGGTGTTCTTCGCCCAGTTCCCAGATCACGAAGGCGATGAGCCCGAACACGGCCGCGGCCGCGAAGCCTATGACCATGCTGGAGGAGAACCAGTCGTGCTCCTTGCCGATATCCAGCATGATCTGCAGGCTGCCCACGCCCAGGATCATCAGCGCCAGGCCCATGGCGTCTATCGGCAGCTTCTTCGTGGCGGTTTCGCGCTCGGCGTAGATGGCCATGGTGCCGATGGCGGCGACGATGCCCACGGGGATGTTGATGTAGAAAATCCAGGGCCAGCTGATGTTGTCGGTGATCCAGCCGCCCAGGAGTGGCCCCATCACCGGCGCGATCAGCGTGGTCATGGACCACATCGCCATGGCCAGGCCTGCCAGCGCGCGCGGGTAGCTGGAGAGCAGCAGCGCCTGCGACAGCGGAATCATCGGCCCGGCGACGAAGCCCTGCACCACGCGCGCGGCGATGAGCAGCGGCATGCTCGGCGCCAGGCCGCACAGGAAGGAGGCGGTGAGAAACAGCAGCACGCTGATGACGAACAGGCGCACCTGCCCGAAGCGCTGCGCCAGCCAGCCGGTGAGCGGCACCGAGATGGCGTTGGCGACGGCAAAGCTGGTGATCACCCAGGTGCCCTGGTTGGGGCTCACGCCCAGATCGCCGGCGATGGCCGGCAGCGATACGTTGGCGATCGACGTATCGAGCACGTTCATGAACGTGGCGGCCGAGAGCGCCAGCGTGCCCCAGGCGCGCGCCGAGCCCGAGAGCGGCGCGAGCTCGGGCCCCGCGGCTTGCGATGTGGCCATGGTGGTTTCTCTTCAGTGCCTCAGTGGCTGCCGAGGTTGGCGCGGATGATGCGGCCGATCTCGGCGTCGGCGTCGCCATCCTGCGTGGCGTAGACGGCGGTCTGTGCCAGCGGCTCGGCGCGCGGCGCGGTGGCCAGCTGGGCGCCGTTCTGGTCGCGCGTATCGACGGTGACGAGCATCGACAGGCCCAGGCGCAGCGGGTGCCTGGCCAGCGGCTCGGGGTCCAGCGCGATGCGCACCGGAATGCGCTGCACCACCTTGATCCAGTTGCCGGTGGCGTTCTGCGGCGGCAGCAGCGCAAACGCCGCGCCCGTGCCCACGCCCAGGCCGGCAACGCTGCCGGTGTAGCGCACGCTCTCGCCGTAGAGATCGGCCGTCAGCGTGGCGCGCTGGCCGATGCGCAGGTTGCGCAACTGCGTTTCCTTGAAGTTGGCGTCCACCCACACGCCGTGCAGCGGCACCACGGCCATCAGCGGCGTGCCGGCGGCCACGCGCTGGCCCAGCTGCACGCTGCGCCGCGCGATGAAGCCGTCCACCGGCGCGGGCAGCGCGGTGCGGTGCGCCGCCAGCCAGGCCTGGCGCAGTTGCGCGCTGGCGGCCTTGACGCTGGGGTGTTCGGCAATCTTCACGCCCTGCGTGAGCGCCTGGTTGCTGGCGAGCTGCTCGCGCGCGGCGGCCACGCCGGCGCGCGCGGCAGCCTCGCCGGCGCGTGCTGCCTCCAGCTGGGCGCGTGCGGCGGTCTGCGCGCTCTGTGCGTGCTTGAGTTCTTCGGCGGAGACCGCGCCCTGCGCCCCCAGCTGCAGGCGGCGCTGCACGTCCTGCTCGGCGCGCTGCAGATCGCTGTGCGCCGCCGTCTGCGCGGCAACCGCCTTGGCGACATTCGTCTCCTGCAGCTTGATCTGCGCGGTCAGCGTGGCGTTGTTGGCGTAGAGCTGGCGCACCTGGCGCACGGTCTGGGCCAGGTTGGCCTCGGCCTGCTTCAGCGCCACGTCGGTGTCGGCCGGGTCCAGCTGCACCAGCGGCGTGCCGGCGCGCACGAGGTCGTTGTCGTCGGCCAGGATGGACATCACCGTGCCGCCGACCTGCGGTGTGATCTGGATGATGTTGCCCTGCACGTAGGCGTTGTCGGTGTCTTCCTGGTGGCTGGCGACGAGCAGGTCGTAGGCGCCCCAGGCAACGCCGCCGATGAGGGCGACGATGACGAGCAGCGCCAGGCGTTTGCGGCGGCTGGTGGGGGCTTGCGCCGCGGAGGCGGAAACTTCGGGGGCGGTCATGGTGGGTGCGGAAGTGGGTGCGGGCGTGTGGCCTGCGGTGATTTGAAAAAGATAGCTGTCAGCGCTTGATGGATATGCGCAAATGCCGGTTTTGCTTCAGTTTTTTTGTGGCTGGTCCAGCGCCATGGCGTTGTCCTGCAGCCGGGCGAGCATGGCGCGCAGCTGCGCTTCCTCAACGCTGCTGAAGCCGTGCAGCAGTTCGTGCTGCACCTGGGTGAGCATGCCGGGCAGCTGGGCGGCCACGCGCTCGCCTTCCGGCGTGAGCGAGATTTCCACCACGCGCCGGTCGGTGCGTGAACGCTCGCGCTGGCACAGGCCTTTGGCCAGCAGCCTGTCCACCAGACGCGTGAGCCCGCCGGTATCCAGACCGCAGCGGCGCGCCAGCTCGGATGCGGTGGCGGGCGAGCCGTGCAACAGGCACAGCAGCGGGCGCCATTGGGCATCGGTCAGCCCCAGAGGCTCCATGCGGCGGTCCACCGTGGATGCCAGCTGCGTCACCAGGCGGCGCAACTGCCGGCCAATGCTGCTGTTCGCGTCGTAGGGGGTGGCGGAGGGCGGAGCGCAGGCGCCTGCCAGGGTTTCGGGCATGCCGCATTATATTTGCATCATCAATAATTGATCAAGCAAATAAATAGGAAAACATCATTTCCGCGGCCCGCCCGCAACGGTGGCGGCGATGGTCAGAAAGTGGCGGGCGTGGTGTGCTCGGCCTGCAGCCGCTGGGCGAAGGCCTCGGCCGCCATCGGTTTGCCGTACCAGTAGCCCTGGCCGAAGTCGCAGCCGGCGGCGCGCAGAAAGTCATGCTGCTCACGCGTCTGTACGCCTTCGGCGATGACGGCGATGTCCAGTTGGTGGGACATGGCGATGATGGCGTTGCACAGCACACCGTCTTCGTCGGACTGGGGCAGCTTGTCGACAAAGCTGCGATCGATCTTCAGGTAATCGATGGTGAAGCGCTTGAGGTAGGACAGCGACGAATAGCCGGTGCCGAAATCGTCGAGCGAGATGGCGATGCCGGCGCCTTGCAGCGCCCGCATCTTGGCGCCGGTGGCGGGAGCGCCATCGAGCAGCACGCCTTCGGTGATTTCGACCGTGAGGCTGTGCGGCGGCAGGCCCAGCTGCCGCAGCCAGTCAAGCCAGTCCTGCACGCGGTGCGCATCAGCGTGCAACTGGCGCGGGGAGACGTTGACACTGAGCGAAAAGTCCGGTGCGATGCGTGCACGCCAGTGCTGCAGCTGGCGCGTGGCCTGGCGCAGCACCCAATCGCCCAGGGGCACGATGAGGCCGGATTCCTCGGCGGCCGGGATGAATTCGGCCGGGCTCACCAAGCCGTGCACCGGCTGCTGCCAGCGCACCAGCGCCTCGGCCTTGACGGTGCGCAGCGTGCGCATGTCCACGATGGGCTGGTAATGCAGCACGAATTCCTCGCGCTGCAGCCCTTTTTCCAGCTCGTGCAGCAGTTGCAGGCGCTGCTGTTCGCGCTCCAGCAGCGTGCTGGAGAACTCCGAATAGCGGTTGCGCCCTCGGGCCTTGGAGGCGTACATCGCCAGGTCCGCGTTCTTGAGCAGCGTGGCTGCGTCGGCGGCGTCGCGCGGGTAGAAGGCGACGCCGGCGCTGACCGATATGTGCACCGTGTTGCGCTGCAGGGCATAGGGCTGCACGATCGCGTTCAGCACCTTCTCGCACACCGCCTCGACGTCCCTGGAGCTGCGGATGTCCTGCAGCACGATGGTGAATTCATCGCCGCCCAGGCGCGCCACTATGTCGGAGCTGCGCACCAGCGCGAGCAGCCGGCGCGCCGCCTCCCGCAGCAGCGCATCGCCCTCGTCGTGACCGAAGGTGTCGTTGACCTGCTTGAACAGATCCAGATCAAGAAAGAGCAGTGCCACCGGCAGGCCGCTGGCACGCGCATGCTCCATGCTGGCGTGCAGGTGCTGTTCGAACATCTGGCGGTTGGGCAGGCCGGTCAGGTGGTCGTAATTGGCCTGGCGCCAGAGCGCGGCGGCGCGCATGCGCTCTTCGGTCACATCGGCGAACAGACCGATGCGGCAGTGCACGCTGCCATCGTCGTTGTAGGCGGTGGAGATGGTCAGGTGCTCGGTGAACTGCTCGCCGTTCTTGCGCCGGTTGTGGATGTCGCCGCTCCAGGTGCCGGTTTCCCGCAGGCTCGCCCACATCGCCTGGTAGAAGCCGCGGTCATGCAGGCCCGAGCTCAGCAGGTTCAGGCGCCGGCCGATGATTTCTGCGGGCGCATGGCCGGTGATGGCGGTGAAGGCCGGGTTCACGTCCTGCACCACGCCGTCCTTGTCGGTGACCACGATGGCGTCGCGCGTGTGGCGGTAGACGATGTCGCCCTGGCGCAGCGATGCCTCGGCGCGCTTGCGCTGGCCGATGTCCATGAACAGGCCGATGATGCCGGGCTGGTCGCCGAGCTGCATCACGGAGCTGAAGATCTCGAGCTGCACCGATGCGCCATCACCGCGCAGCGCCTCGCATTCGTAGCGCGCACTGCGCGCGTGGCCCCGCAGGCGGTCGTCGATGCTGCGCTCTACCTGTGGCCATACGGCATCGGTGAACAGGCGCTTCACCTCGAACCCGTCCTGCAGCGCATGGCGCGGATAGCTCAGCATGCGCGCGAGCTGTTCGTTCACATAGACGAAGCGCAACTGCGCATCGAGCATGTAGATACCCGCCACATCGTTCTGCGCCAGACCATCGAACATGGCCTGCACCCGCGCCAGCGCCTGGCGTTCGGTCCGCACGCCGGCCAGCAGCCGGGCGATCTCCCGCGATGAGGCATTGAGCACCTGTGCCAGCTGCGCCAATTCGTTGCGGACGACGATGGGCGTCTGCCGGCCGAAATCGCCGCGGGCCATCGCCGTGCACTGGCGCGCCAGCGCGCGCGCCGGGCTCAGAATCTGGCGCTTGACGACGGCATAGCCCAGCGCCAGCAGCAGCGCGTCCAGCAGGAAGAGCCCCAGGCTGGCTGCGCGCGCACTGCGCTGCACCTCGCCGGCGTGCGCCACCAGCGCGTTCATCAGCGCTTCCGTACGTTGAAGCAGGGTGTTGCCGGTCTCGGAGAGGCGTGCCAGCGCGGCAGCGTTGGGAGGGGCCCGGGCGGGCAGCGCCGCCAGCTCGGTGCGATGGACCTGCCAGCTGGCCTGCTGCGCCGCCAGCAAGGGCTGCAGCGTGTCGGGGAGCGCCTGCACGGACAGATCAAAGGCTGTGCCGCCGTGCGCCAGCGCCTGCCCGGCGGTGCCAAAGGCCTGGTCGTAGTCCGCCAGCGGCAGTGCCCGGCCATCGGGGGCCGCGGTGAGCGCCGTGAAGCCTGCCCGCTGGCCCAGCATGCGCAGCTTGCCGGCCACGTTCAGCGTGGCCGCGATGTTGTCCGAGCGGCGCAGCAGCGATTCGACCGTCAGCAGGTTGCCCAGCGCCAGCAGTGCAATCAGGGCTACGGCAAGCAGCGACTGGCCGTGCAGCGTGCGCGGCAGCCAGCGGGACAGGCCAATGCCAGTAGGTGCAGTAATTTGGGCCGCTCCCGACGCGCCGTGCCGTAAATGTTAATAAATGTCGCATTTTAATGCGACGTCAATAGTTGACATGACAAAAACATCGGCAGCCCATTCCCGGAATGTGGCCGCCGCCGCGGGCTTGTGTGTCCGTGGGGGCGCCGTGGCCGGAGTCAGCGCAGGAGCGCCTTGGCGCGCCCGGCAGGCAGCGCCGCCGCGGCGTTTGCCGGGGCGCGCGGCTGGGCGCCCGGGTCCTGCGGGCCGTCCTGCAGGCGGAAGGCGGAGACCGACCGCACCATGTCCTCGGCCTGGCTTTGCAGGCTGCCCGCGGCCGCCGACATTTCCTCGACCAGCGCGGCATTCTGCTGCGTCACCTGGTCCATCTGCGAGATCGCCTCGCCGACCTGCGCCACGCCCTGGCTCTGTTCGGTGCTGGCGGCACTGATCTCGCCCATCAGGTCGGTCACGCGGCGAATGCTCCGGACCACGTCCTGCATCGTCGTGCCCGCCTTGTCCACCAGCGCCGTGCCCTGGTCCACGCGCTCGACGCTGTCGGCGATGAGCTGCTTGATTTCCTTGGCCGCTTCGGCGCTGCGTCCGGCCAGGGCGCGCACCTCGGTGGCCACCACGGCAAAGCCCCGGCCCTGCTCGCCCGCCCGCGCCGCTTCCACGGCGGCGTTGAGCGCGAGGATGTTGGTCTGGAAGGCGATGGAGTCGATGACCGAGATGATGTCCGCGATCTTGTGGCTGTCGTCGCTGATGGCGCGCATGGTCCGCACCACGTCGGCCACCACCTGCCCACCGTCTTCCGCGACGGTGCTGGCGCCGTGCGCCAGCTGGTTGGCCTGCTGCGCGTTGTCCGCGTTCTGGCGCACGGTGGCGTTGAGCTGCTCCATGGAGGCGGCGGTTTGTTCCAGCGCGCTGGCCTGTTCCTCGGTGCGCGCGCTCAGATCCAGGGTGGCCTGCGCGATTTCGCCGCTGGCCGACGCCACGCTCTCGGAGTTGCCGCGCACGCCCGACACCACCGTGTGCAGGCTCTGCACCATGCGCTGCAGCGCCGCCAGCAGCTGCGCCGTCTCGCTCTTGCCGCGCGCGTCGAGCTGGATCGAGAGATCGCCCGCGGCCACCGCCTCGGCCGTTTGCACCGCCTGGCGCAGCGGGCGCGTGATGGCGCGGATGATCGACAGCGCCAGCGCGGCCGACAGGATCAGGCCGACGATGAGCGCCGCCCAGATCGCCGTTTGCGTGCCTTGCGCGCTGGCCTGGGCCGTGACGGATTCCTTCGCGAGCACCTGGCCCTGGAAGGACTGCAGCGCGGTGATGGCCTGGCGGTAGCTGGCCAGCACGGGCCGGGCGGTGGTGGCCAGATAGGTCTGCGCCGAGACGACGCCGCTCTTGTAGTACTCATCCATGAAACCGTCCTGCACGGCGACGTACTGCGCGCGCTGGGCCAGCACGGCGGCCAGCAGTTGCTGCGCCTGGGGTGCCGCCATCGCGGTCTTGAAGCCTTCGAGGATCTCGCCGATGCGCGCACGGGCCTGCGGAATGCGGGCCTTCGCGTCCTCGAAGTCCTGGTCGGTGGCGACGGTGAGGATGTCGCGCATCGCCACGTCGATCGCGCCCAGTTGCTGCTCCACCTCGTGCATCATGATCACGCGCGGAATGCGCTCGTTGGTCACGCGCGCCACGCTGGCCGCGAGTTCGGCGCTCTTGTACAGCGCCACGCCGCCCACGACGATGAGCAGCGCGCACATCAGCGCGAACCCCAGCGCCAGCCGGGTCGAGAATTTCATGTCTTTCATGGGGAATTCCTGGAAGGTGTCCGCCGGATGAATCCGGCGGCGTTTTCGTCGGCGCATTGCGCGGCACGCATTGTAACTAACGGTTAATGGCGAGGCCGGGGCGGTGCGTCGGAGTGTGCACGCACGGTGCGCTGCGTCAGCGATATCGGCCAAAAAAAGGCCGCCCGGCCAGCGGGCGGCCTGGCGTGCGCGGCGGTCAGCGCAGCGCCTTGACCTGATCGGCCGTCACCAGCTTGGCCTGGTTGCCCCAGGCGGTGCGCTCGTGGTTGGCGATGTCGGCCACGTCGGCATCACTGAGCTGCGCGGCAAACGGCGGCATCGGGCTGGGGTAGCTCACGCCGTCGATGACCTCGCCGCTGACGCCGTGCAGGATGGAACGGATGTGCTTGGCCCCGTCGGCAGCCAGCACGGCGGGGTTCTTCACCAGCGGCGGGAAGGCTCCGGGCAGGCCCTCGCCACCGGCCTGGTGGCAGGCGGCGCAGGTGCTGGCGTAGAGCTGCGCGCCGCGCCCGGCGTCGAACTTGTAGGGGCCTTCGGCCGCAGGGGCCACGGCCGCCGGTGCAGCGGCCGCATGGCCTTCGATCTTGGAGACCTTGGGCTTGACGAAGTTGTCCGGGTTGCCGATGCGCAGCGAGCCGGCCGCGCCCTTTTCCAGGTGGGCGAAGGAGTGGTCAACGAAGACGTAGTTGCCGACATCCGGAATCACCACGTCAAAGACGATGCCCTCGCCCGGGCCCACGCTGTAGGTGGATACGCCGTTGAGCGCGTGCTTCGGGTTGCCGTCCGGGTAGACCTTGTCGAAGATCGCCCCGATCACGTGGAAGGCGCTCCACAGGCTGGGCCCGGCATTGACCACGTACAGGCGCACGCGCTCGTTGGGCTCGGCGGTGAGCGGGTGGTCCTGGTACTGGAAGGCCACGCCGTTGAAGGCGACGATGTCGGGCTGGATTTTCTGCATCTTGGCGAAGTCCGGCCCCATCAGATTGCCCGAGACCTGCTGCGTGTACCACTCGCTCTGCACCAGCACGTATTCCTTGTCGGCCCTGGGGCGCGGGTCATCGATCGGGTCGACGATGATGGCGCCGTACATGCCGTTGGCCATGTGCAGCAGCACCGGCGGCGTGCCGCAGTGGTAGACGAAGGTACCCGGCACCTTGGCCTCGAAGGTGAATTCGATCTGCTCGCCGGGGTTGATGTCGGCGAAGCTGGTGTTGGGCGGGGTGAAGGCCGAGTGGAAGTCGATGGAGTGGTGCATCGAGGCCTTGTTGGCCAGCACCACCTTCACCATCTGGCCCTGCTTCACGTGGAGGATCGGACCGGGCACCGTGCCGCCGTAGGGCCAGGCCTGGTACTTCACGCCGCTGGCGATTTCCACCGCCTCGTCGGTGATGTCGATGTTGAGCACCACCTCCTTGTCCTTGGAGAGCGGCGGCAGCGTGGCGTCGTACGCCTTCTTGACCGGCTCCTTGCTCATCAGTTGCAGCGGCGAGACGGCGGCGGCCGCCGCCGCCGGCGTCGGCGCCTTCACGTTCAGGCTGCTCTGCAGGCCCGCCACGAGGAAGAACACCACGGCGGCGACACCGGCGAGGATGCCGGTCTGCGCCCACCAGCCGACGCGCGGCGCGTCCGAAAGGCGCCGCTCGCGCCATTCGGCGACCCAGCTCCAGGCGGGCCACTTCAGCTCGATGAAGTAGTCCAGGCTGTAGGGGCTGGTGCCGCCGCGGTGGTTGATCGCGATCAGCACCGCGAAGATCAGCAGGTAGATGATACCCACGCCGGTGTTGGAGGCACCTATCGTGTACGGGCCGCCGAAGCCGCCCGCCGTGCTCCAGATGAGCAGGCTGTAGAGCGCGCCGATGACATAGACCGTGCGCCGGGCAAAGCCGAAGAGCAGCGCCAGCGCCAGCGCCGTCGTCGCCAGGCGCGTGAGCCACAGGAACAGAGTGGCGTTGGGCTCGACGATCGCGATCCAGGTGTCGAACCACCAGGCCGACCAGGCGGGCTGCCCCTCGGCGGCGTTGCGCAGGTAGCCGGCGTAGTTGGCGCTGAAGCTGGGCAACCAGGTGAAAGCCGCGTTGACGATCCAGATGATGCCGAAGGCCACGCGCAGCGCGGCGGTGGACAGCGCCGGCCAGGCGTCGTGCGATGCGTTGGGGGCGGGGGCTTGTGTCACAGGTGCTTCCTTTCTGCAGACAAGAAATCAGGGTGTCTGTCCGGCGGCAAGCACAAGGGGGCTTTGGGTCCCAATTGGCTCCCCGCGCCGGGCGCGGGCGTCGGATAGGCGCAAGGGGTTCAGTTGCGCTGCTTGAGCCAGCGTGCCGCGTCCAGTGAAAAATAGGTCAGGATGCCATCGGCCCCGGCGCGCTTGAATGCGAGCAGCGCCTCCATCATCACGGCGTCATGATCGAGCCAGCCGTTGGCGGCTGCGGCCTTGAGCATGGCGTACTCGCCGCTCACCTGGTAGGCAAACGTCGGCATGCGGAATTCATCCTTCACGCGGCGCAGCACGTCAAGATACGGCATGCCGGGCTTGACCATCACCATGTCGGCGCCCTCGGCGATGTCGAGCGCCACCTCGCGCAGCGCCTCGTCGCTGTTGCCCGGGTCCATCTGGTAGACGTTCTTGTCGGCCTTGCCGAGCGCGCCGCGCGTGCCCACCGCGTCGCGGAACGGTCCGTAGAAGCTGCTCGCGTACTTGGCGCTGTAGGCCATGATGCGGGTGTGGATGAGGTGCTGGGCTTCGAGCGCGCGGCGCACAGCGCCTATGCGCCCGTCCATCATGTCGCTGGGCGCGACAATGTCCACGCCCGCGTGCGCGTGGGTCAGCGCCTGCTGCACCAGGATTTCCACCGTCTCGTCGTTCAGGATGTAGCCGGTGTCGTCCAGCACACCGTCCTGGCCGTGACTGGTGTAGGGGTCCAGCGCCACGTCGGTCATCACGCCCAGCGCGGGGAACTCTTTTTTGAGAGCACGCACCACGCGCGGAATCAGGCCGTCGGGGTTGGCGGCCTCCTTGCCGTTGGGGGTCTTGAGATCGACCTCGATCGCCGGAAACAGCGCCAGCACGGGAATCTGCAGCTTGACGCATTCCTCGGCCACGGGCAGCAGCAGATCGAGGCTCAGGCGATCGACGCCCGGCATCGACGGCACGGCTTCGCGGCGCTTGCTGCCCTCGTGCACGAACACGGGGTAGATGAAATCATGCGGCGTGAGAACCGATTCGCGCACCAGGTTGCGCGAGAAGCCGTCGCGGCGCAGGCGGCGCGGGCGATTGGTGGGGAACGGAGTGGGACTGGATAAATGCATGGGCCGATTGTGCGACAGACGCCGCGCAGGGTTACGCTATCCCCCCATGGAACCTGGGTTTGCAACAGCCGCTGAGGAACAGCGCTGGAATGCCGAGCAGCTGGCGCAGCCGGTGCAGGCGCCGCGCTTCGCCGTCTGGAGGTATGCCGCGCCTGCCATCGTGCTGGGCTGTTCGCAGCGCCAGCAGCTGGAGGGGCTGGTGCAGCGGGTGCCCGAGGTGCGGACCCTGGTGCGCAGTTCGGGCGGCGGTGCGGTGCTCACGGGGCCGTGGATGGTCAGCAGCTCGGTGGTGCTGCCGCCCGATCACCCCTGGGTGGCTGGCCGCATCAACGAGAGCTACCGTGGGCTGGGCGCGGTGTACGTGGATTTGCTCGCCCGGCTGGGCGTTGCCGCGCGGGCGCTGCCGCCGGGCGAGGTGGCAGCGGCCGATGCCCGGCTGGGCGCGCCCATCGCCTGGGCCTGTTACGGCTCGCTGGCGTCATGGGAGGTGGTGGATGCGGCGGGCGGACGCAAACTGGTCGGTCTGGCGCAGCGGCGCCAGCGCCATGGCGTACTGCTGGTGGCGGGCACGCTGGTGACGCCGCCCGACTGGGCGCTGCTGTGCCGCGCGCTGGGCCACGAAGCGGACGAGGCGGCGATGCGCCAGCGCACGGTGTCGTGCAGCGCGCTCAAACCGGATTTCGTCGATGCAGCCACCTACGCCGCGCGCCTGCAGGCGGCGCTGACGCTCGCGCTGACGTAGCTGCCCCTGTCCTGCGCCGCAAGGCGCGTCATCGCCGCGCGGCGCGGTCATCCTTCATGCGGCGGCCCGCGTCAACGCGCCCCACAGCGCCGCCAGCACCAGCGCCACGGTGGGCAGCAGCGTGAGGATGAAGCCCACGGCGCGGCTGTTCGGGTCCCTGGTGTATTCAAAACGGTAGAGCACGCGCCCGACGAGCCAGAGCACGCCTATGCCGGCGATCACGTTGGGCGACCAGTACTGCCCCGCCAGAAACAGCGCGGGCAGAAAGGCGACGAGCTGCTCCAGGGTGTTCTGCTGCACGCGGAAGGCGCGCTCGAACGCCGGATCGCCCGTGGTCGCCGGCGCCACCACGCGCCCTTGCATGCGCTGGCGCCCCACGAGCACGGTGAAGGCGATGTAGAGCAGCACCGCCAGCAGGGCGACGACGTGAATGGGGTTCATGGTGATTCCTTTGCAATAAATAAACCGTGTTTGCGCTTATCTGACGTACGCTGTCAGCTATTCATATTGTAGTTTCGTTGCTTGTTCGTAGGCGGCGCGCAGCTGCCACGCAGCGTGTCCCCAGCGCTGGTCGGGCGGCAGATAGCGCAGCCAGGTCAGGCGCGTGGCGGCCTGCTGCACCGCGGCGCGAAACGCATCGCCGCGCACCGGCTGGGCGAGCCACTGGGCCCACAGCGCCCGCGCCGGATCGCGCGCGCCCGCCAGGTGCAGCAGGCCAGCCGTGGAGAACAGATAGGCCAGCGCATCGCGCGCCTGCCCCTGCGCCAGCCCCAGCGCGGCGGCAGGGTCGTCGCGCAGATCGGTGAAGCCGATCACGCCATCCGGGCAGCGCACCATGGCGTGCGCGAATGCCCGGCCCACGCACAGTCCTTGCGCATGCGCGGTATCCAGCGCCCGCAGTCCCTGCTGCCAGAGCGTGAGCACGGCGCCGCTGCCGGCGGGCATGGCGGCTTCGATCTCCTGGTGCAGCGACGGGGCGCCGGGCCTGCTGCCGCGCAGGTCGCTCATCAGGAAGGCGTCGTCGGCGGACGCCAGCACGCGGGGCACGCGGATGCCGCGAGCCGAGAACGCTTGAAGGCGTGCGCGTTCGTCGGCCATGGCGGTGCGCGCATCCGCCGGGGGCGAGGGCCGCAGCATGGGCAGCCGCGCGGCGCGAGCGATCAGCCCCAGCAGGCGGCGGCGCAGGCCGCGGTGACCGTACGCGCCGCGCCTGAGCCAGACGCGTTCCCCTTGCCACTCGTAGGCGGCCAACGGCACCGATTGCAGCGGCGCCTGCCGGGCGAGAAAGGCGGCGTAATCAACGGTGCGGGCGTGTTCGGGCATGGGCGGCGCGATGATAGGGGGAGCGCGGTGCCAACGGCGCGGGCATGGGCACTTGTACCGATGCGCGATCCGGCGTTTTGCCGCACCATGCATGGTTCAATCGCCGTTTGCCAGAGCGCCATGAAGCCTTTTCAGCAAGCCCATATCCAGACCGTGCTCCAGGTGGCGGAGCGCGGCGTGAACGCGCCCGGCGTGCAGCACGACCGCCTGATCCGCGAATCCTGGCTGCGCTGCGTGACCGAGCACGGCCTGGAGCCCACGCGCATGCAGGAGGCCATCATCGTGCCGCAGCAGCGTCTGCGCGAACACCAGGAGCAGATGGAGGCGCTGCTGCAGATCGCGCGCCACGGGCTGGAGTCGCTCTACGGCCAGATGGCGGGGCTGGGGTATTGCGTGCTGCTGACCGATGCGCGCGGTGTGACGGTCGATTTCCTCGGTGATCTGCAGATCGAGCCCGGCCTGCGCAAGGCCGGGCTGTACCTGGGTGCGGACTGGAGCGAGGCGGTGGCGGGTACCTGCGGCGTGGGCACCTGCATCAGCACCGGGCAGGCGCTGACGGTGCACCTGAACGACCACTTCGATGCCTGCCACATCCCGCTGACCTGCACCACCGCGCCGGTGTTTGACAGCCAGGGGCAACTGCGCGCGGTGCTCGATGTCTCGCAGCTGAGCTCGTCGCAGCCCAAGGCCAGCCAGCACCTGGCGCTGCAACTGGTGCAGCGCGTGGCCAACGATATTGAAGACGCTGCCTTCCTGCAGCGCCACCGGCGCGACTGGGTGCTGCGCCTGTCGGGCGCGCCGCAGTTCCTCGACGTGCAGCCGGAATATCTGCTGGCGCTGGATATGGCCGGGCGCGTCGTCGGTCACAACCAGCGCGCGCACCGGGCGCTGGGCGATGCCTGCGCGGGTGGCTTGCTGGGTGCGTCGTTTGAATCGCTCTTTGGCCAGCCGCTGGCACAGATCGGGCGCTTTGTCGCGGCGGAGCCGTCCGACCGGCGTGCGGTGATGTTTGCCGGCGGGCCGCGCCTGCTGTTCCTCTCGGCCACGCCGCCGGTGCAGACGCGTGCGCTGGCACCGGCGCAGGTGGAGCAGGCGGCGATTCCCGCGCCGCTGGCGCAGCTCTCGGCGGGCGATGCAGCGCTGCAGCAGCAGATAGCGCGCGCGGCGCGGCTGCTCAACTCGCCGATCAACCTGCTCATCACCGGCGAGACCGGCACGGGCAAGGAATACTTCGCCAAGGCGGTGCACGAGAGCAGCGCGCGGCGCGCGCGCCCCTTCGTCGCCGTCAACTGCGCGGCGATCCCCGAGGCGCTGATCGAGAGCGAGCTCTTCGGCTATGTCGGCGGCAGCTTCTCCGGCGCATCCGCCAAGGGCAAGCGCGGGCTGATCGCCGAGGCCGAAGGCGGCACGCTGTTCCTCGACGAAATCGGCGACATGCCGCTCACCTTGCAGACCCGGCTGCTGCGCGTGCTGTCCGAGCGCGAAATGCTGCCCGTTGGCGCCACGCGCCCGGTGGCCATCAACGTGCGCGTGATCGCCGCCACCCACGCCGCGCTGGAGCAACGCGTGCGCGAGGGGCGCTTTCGCGACGACCTGTACTACCGCCTGAACGGTGCCCATATCCAGTTGCCGCCGCTGCGCGAGCGCAGCGACCTGCTGGCACTGATAGAGCGCTGGGCCGCCGGCCGCCGGTTTTCGCCAGCGGCGCAGGAGTTGCTGCTGCACTACCCCTGGCCGGGCAATCTGCGCCAGTTGCGCAACGCGCTGGAGTACGCCATCCATGTCTGCCCCGAGGGAGACATGGACGTTGGCGATTTGCCCGACTGGCTGGTGTGCGCGCCGGTGCAACCGCAGGTAGTAGAGGCGCCGCCGCAACGAACGGCCGCTGCAAAGCCCTCCGAACCGGATTGGCTGCAGGTCTTGCAGGATCAGGGCTGGAATGTGAGCGCCGCCGCGCGCCAGCTGGGTCTGTCGCGCATGACGCTGTACCGGCGCATGCAGCGCGCCGGGCTGCCGCTGCCGCAGCGCGGACAGGCGGCTGTCACGCCTGAGTGACAGCTGTCACCCCTGCGTCAACCGGGGCGTCACAGGGTGACAGCACGCAAGGGCGCTTTGCGTAGTTTGGACGCCTGCAGCCCTGAAAACCCGGGTGGCACGGATCGTGAAAGCCCCTGTCTGCCGCCCGCCGTGGGCGGGAGTTCTACAGGAGACATAACGATGACGACACCTACCGAGCGGGCCAGTGCCTGGCTCGCCCAGTTCGAGGCCGCGCTGGCCAGCGGCAAGCCGCAGGCCGTGAGCGCGCTGTTTGATGCCGATTGCTATTGGCGCGACCTGGTTTCCTTCACCTGGAATATCCGCACGCAGGAAGGCCAGGCAGCCATCGAAGAGATGCTGAGCGCGCAACTGGCCAAGACGGCCCCGGGCAACTTCCGCCTCGAAGGCGATGCCACCGAAGCCGACGGCGTGGTCGATGCCTGGTTCACCTTCGAGACCAAGGTCTCGCGCGGGCGCGGCCATCTGCGCCTGAAGGCCACCGCCGCGGGCGACCGTGCCTGGACGCTGCTGACCACCATGGTCGAGCTCAAGGGCTTCGAAGAAAAGAAGGGAACGCGCCGCGTCAAGAGCGCCGAGCACGGCGTGCACCCTGGCCGCAAGAGCTGGTTCGAACAACGCCAGGACGAAGTCGCCGCACTCGGCCACACCACCCAGCCCTATGTGCTCATCGTCGGCGGCGGGCAGGGCGGCATTGCGCTGGCAGCGCGGCTGCGCCGCCTGGGCGTGCCGACCATCGTCGTCGAGAAAAACGCACGAGCCGGCGACAGCTGGCGCAACCGCTACAAGAGCCTGCACCTGCACGACCCGGTCTGGTATGACCACCTGCCCTACCTGCCCTTCCCCGACGATTGGCCGGTGTTCGCCGCCAAGGACAAGATCGGCGACTGGCTGGAGAGCTACGCCAAGATCATGGAGATCAACTACTGGGGCTCGACCACCGCCAGGAAGGCACGCTTTGACGAGGCCAGGGGTGAGTGGGAAGTGGTTGTGGAACGCGAGGGCAAGGAGATCACGCTGCGCCCCAAGCAGCTCGTATTTGCGCTGGGCGTGTCGGGCTACGCCAACGTGCCGAAAATCGAGGGCGCCGAGACCTTCCTGGGCGATCAGCACCACTCCAGCAAGCACCCCGGCCCTGCGGCCTACAAGGGCAAGAAGGCGGTGGTGCTGGGCTCCAACAACTCGGCGCACGACATCTGCGCCGCGCTGTGGGAAAACGGCGTGGATGTGACCATGATTCAGCGCAGCAGCACGCACATCGCGCCGTCCGATTCGCTGATGGACATCGTGCTCGGGCCGCTGTACAGCGAGCAGGCGGTGGCCAACGGCATCGATCACCACAAGGCCGACCTGATCTTCGCCAGCGTGCCCTACAAGATCATGCACACCTTCCACATCCCCGCCTATGAGGAGATGAAGAAGCGCGATGCCGATCTGTACGGGCGACTGGAGAAGGCGGGCTTCATGCTCGACTTCGGCGAGGATGGCTCGGGCCTGTTCATGAAGTACCTGCGCCGCGGCTCGGGCTACTACATCGACGTGGGCGCGAGTGAACTGGTGGCCAATGGCAGCGTCAAGCTCAAGAGCGGCGTGGACATCCAGAGCATCAAGCCCAAATCCGTGGTGCTCAGCGACGGCACCGAGCTCGATGCCGACCTGCTGGTCTATGCCACCGGCTACGGCTCCATGAACCACTGGCTCGCCGACCTGATCTCGCCTGAGGTGGCAGACCGCGTCGGCAAGGTCTGGGGCCTGGGCTCCAACACCAAGAAAGACCCGGGGCCCTGGGAAGGCGAGCTGCGCAACATGTGGAAGCCCACCAACCAGCAGCAGCTGTGGATACACGGCGGCAATCTGCACCAGAGCCGGCACTACTCGCAGTTTCTTTCGCTGCAGCTGAAGGCGCGCTACGAGGGGCTGGAGACGCCGGTGTACAAGGTGGCGCCGGTGCACCACCTGCGCTGAGAAGCAGCCGTTGGCGGGCCGTCAGCCGAGGAGCGCGGCGAGCCGCGCCAGCGCATGCTGCACGGTCGCCGCGCGCACGGCGGCGCGGTCGCCGGCGAAGTGCCGCACCTCGCTGTGCGTGCGCTCGTCAACCCGCCAGCCAAACCAGACCGTGCCCACGGGCTTGTCGGTACTGCCGCCCGTCGGGCCGGCGATGCCGGTGACCGAAAGACTTGCCTGGGCAGCCGAATGCTGGATGGCCCCTTCCGCCATTGCGCGCGCCACGGGCTTGCTGACGGCGCCCTGCTGCTCGATCAACGCCGCCGGCACGCCAAGCAGCTCAGCCTTTGCGGCGTTGGAATAGGTGACGAAACCGCGTTCAAACCATTGGCTGGAGCCCGCGAGTTCGGTGCAGGCCGCGGCGATCAGCCCGCCGGTGCAGCTTTCGGCCGTGGCCAGCATCTGGCCACGCGCGAGCAGTGCATTGGAAATTCGAGCTAAAAGTGGCTCCAGTCCTTGCTGGACATGCGTTGATAGCTCATTATTTTGTAGTGACATTGGCAGAGGCAAGGTGCGGCCGCGGGCTCAGCGCACCCGTTGCAGTTCGACGCTGCCCGGCGGCTGGTAGTAGGGGTCGCTGGTGCTGCCGTAGGTCCCATCGGGGTGCTGCAGCACGCGGTCGCCGCCGTGAATGCTGGAGCGCACCGGCTCGCCCGCGGTGTTGCTGTAGGTGTTGTATTCGCCCACGCCCTCCAGCGTGCGCCGCTGGATGCGGTCGTTCGTCGCCTGGGTATTGGCGTAGGTCTGGCTCTGGATGTTGGCGATGTCGCGCTGGGTCTGGGAGCGGATGGCTGCCCTGTCCGCCGCGCCCTTGGCGTTGATGCGCGCCATCTCGCCCGCATGCCATTGCTGGATCTGGCGGCTCTGGTTGGCGGAGTGCGTCTGCACGAAGCGCTGGCTGGCCTCGCTCACCTTGGCCATCCAGGCTGGATTGGTCTTCATCGAAGCGACGATGCGGTCGCTCACCGCACGGTCCGGCGCGCCGCCCAGGCGGCGATGGGCGTAGACGGTGCCGGCATTGCCCATCAGCGAGTTCTGCATCGCCGTGAAGGTGACGCTGGTCCACAGCCGTTCCTGGATCTCGCCGCCGCCCGAGCCTGCGTAGGCAATCACCACTTCGCCCGCCTCGATCCTGCGCTGCATGCCGTTCTGCGGCGGCGGTGCCTGGGACGTGGCGCTGGCGACGATGTCCGCGCGATCGCTGTAGTTCAGCACGCGTGCGCCGGGGCGGCGCTGCTGCACCACCGCCATCAGAAAATCGCGCGCCGAGGCGACGGCCATCACCGGGCAGGGATTCATCTGGATGCTGCGGCCCTGCACCTGCCACGCGTAGGGGTGCATGACTTCAAACGCTTCATCGTCCCGGGGGCTGGTGGCGACCCACGCGATGCGCATCTGGTTGCTCACGCAGGCGTCGCCGCGCTGCCAGTTGACGCCGCCCTGGGTTCGCCAGCCCCTGGGCACCTGGAGCGTGGCCGCGGTCATCGGCTGCCCGAAGCCCTGCGCATCCACCATCTCCACCTGCTGGCTGGTACCCGCCGCTGAAACAGTGCCGCAGAGGACCATGGCGGCGGCCAGGGTCAGGGCGGTGGCAAGCGGTTGCCGGATGGTGGCCATGGAGTCCTCCCTTGTAATGGTGCGCAGCGCCTGCCCATGCTAGCGCCAATTCCCGATACCGCAAGCCCTGTGCGCCCGAGTGCGCCTCAGGCGAGGAAGTAGCGCCAGAGCGCGATGACCAGCAGCGTGCAGAGCGCGGCCACCACATCGTCGAACAGGATGCCGAACCCCCCGCGCCAGCCCATGCCCTTGAAATGCTTGTCCGCCCATCCCACGGGCCCCGGCTTGACGGTATCGAAGAAGCGGAACAGCGCAAACGCCAGCAACTGCCCGAGCAGGCCCGTGGGCATCACCAGCAGCAGGATGAGCCAGATGGCGACGATTTCATCCCAGACCACGGCGCCCGGGTCGGCGATGCCCATGTGCCGCGCAGTGACGGTGCAGGCCCACCAGCCCACGGGCAGGGCGGCCAGCGTGACGAGGGCGAGTTGCGGCAGCGAGAGCCATTGCTGGACGACCACGAAGGCCAGCCAGCCCCAGAGCGTGCCCACCGTGCCCGGCGCGACCGGCGAAAGGCCGCTGCCGAAACCGAGCGCGATCAGGTGCGCCGGGTGCGCCAGCAGAAAGCGGATTCCGGGGCGTGCGGTGCTGACCATGGCGTTGTTGGCCGCCGTCAATGGCGCTCCTGTACGCGCACGTCCTTGTCGTGCTCGACGACGTGGCGCGCGGCAAAGCGCGCCGTGGCGCCCGCCGCCAGCTCCCGCTGCCAGGCGATGCTGCCTTCCTGCCCGCCCCAGGCGGTTTCCTGCGGCGCGGGTTCGTAGCTGGATTGCACGCGGATCGCATCGTTCTTCGAGATGGGAGCAGCGTCCAGCACCTGCAGCGCGATGGCCCGTTCGTGGCGGTTCTCCACCTGATAGGCGCGTTCCAGCGTGCGCTCTATGCGCCCGCCGGTGAAGCCTGCATTGGCCGTATGGTCCTTGACCGGCTCAGCGGTGACGAGGATGCGCTCGTCGCGCCCGAAGGACAGGCCATTTTTTTCCCAGTCGCTCGCGCCCGGATTGAACTGCCCCTGGCCCACGTAGGCGCCATCGCGCAGCAGCGCCACCGGACCCGCCGGCCAGATGCCGGCCAGCGGCGGCATCTGCGCCACGAGGTAGGCGGCCGGCTCCAGCGCCGGCGTGGTGCGCGCGATCAGGGCGGCATCGACGGTCTGTTCGCCCAATGCCAGCGTGACCTTCTCGCCGCCCGTGGGCACGCTGACGCGCTGGGGCACGGCAAAGGTGGTGGCAAAGCTGCCTTCGCTGACGGCGACATCGAAGCTCGGCTCGGCCGCCTCTGCGTCGGCGGCCTTCAGGGCTGGCGCGGCGGCCGCCATGCGGGCGGTGGGCGCGGGTGCCGCCAGCACGGCAGGCATGGGTGGCTGCACGTTCAGCGTCCACGGCCGGGGCAGGCGCCCGCTGGTGGCGGCCAGCGGCTGGCCGGTGGAAAGCGTGAGCTGCACGCCGCCCCAGTCCTCGCCCGTGTCCTGCGCCACCAGCGCCAGGCGCTCAATGCGCACGCGGGCGGTCCTGCTGTCCAGGCTGGCGCGGTAGCTGGGCGACCAGCTCGGCCCCCGCACCTGGTAGGAGAGCTGCAGCTGCGCATCGGCCGGCGCCGCCAGCGTGATGCGCACCATCGCCACCTTGCCTGCCTGCGCGTTGCCGGGCTCGGCCTGCAGGCGCTTGAGCACGCGCTCCTTTTCCTGCAGGGTGCGCTGCGCCAGGTGCAGTTGCTGCTGCGTTTCGCGCGTATGACGGCGCAGCGCCTCCATCATCGGGCCCATCTGGGTGGCCGTCGCCGCTGCCGCGCCGGGCCCGGGGGCGTTGCCGGCCTGCGATTTCAGGTAGGTCTGCGCCAGCTCCAGCGCGTCCACGTCGGCGCGTGCCTGCGCCAGCGCATCCTCGGCGGCGCGCAGGCGATCCGGCTGCGTGCTCTCGCAGCCTTCAGCGAGTTGGCGGTCCATCACCTGCACGCTGATGTCGCCGATGCGCACGGCGCCGGTGCCGGCCACCTGCAGGCTGCGTGCATCGAGCTGCGCCGGCAGGCAGGCGAAGGCGGCCGTGCGGCTGCCGGCCGCAATGCGCAGGCTGCGCTGCACCGTGGCGCTGCCGGGGTAGAGCGTGATGCTGGCTATGCGCGAGGTGTTTGCCGTGCTGCCGGCCTGCGCGCTGGCCAGCAGCGGCGCAAGCGCAAAGACGGCAGTCAGCACGGGGAGCGATCGCAAAACCATCGTTCGGGTATTCCAATAGGCCGGGACAAGAGGCATAGTGTGCCCCAGCCCTTCTTCAATATTTTTCTGCACCGCACCGCATGACACACGCCGCCCCCGCCTCCCTCTCCGCCGCCGACGGCGCAGCCCTCACCGACGCCCTCATGCGCCTGCTGCGCCTGAAGACCACGCCCATCGTCATGCAGATGTTCGCCAGCGTGGCCGAGATGGAGGCCGTGCCGCGCATCCGGCGCCCAAGCCATGTGCACACCACCGACCAGATCGTCGGCCAGGCCGCGCGCCTGGGCTTCACCGTGGGCATCACGGTGGACGACCTCGTCGGCCCGCAGTGCAGCGCGGTGCTGGGCCTGTCGCCGCGCGATGCGGCGTTCGAGCGCGGCGAGGATTTCGCCGGGGTCTGGTTCGACACGGTGGAAGACGCCAGCGCCCATCAAAAAGCCATGCACACCGCGCCGTACGGGCGCTGGACGGCGATGGCGGTCTCGCCCCTGAACAGCGGGCGCCTGACCGCGCCGCAGATCGCGCTGGTCTATGCCAACCCGGCGCAGATGATTCTGCTCATCAACGGTTTGCAGCACAGCGGCTACCGCAAGCTCGAATGGGGCGCGGTGGGTGAATCGGCCTGCGCCGACTCCTGGGGCCGGGCGCTGGCCACGGGCGAGCCCAGCCTGTCCATTCCCTGCTTCCCCGAGCGGCGCTACGGCGGCGTGGCCGACGACGAGCTGCTGCTGGCGCTGCAACCGGCCGATCTGGCCAAGGCGGTGGCGGGGCTGGAGCGGCTCTCGGCCAACGGCCTGCGCTACCCGATTCCGCCCTACGGCGTGCAGATGGACGTGCGCGCGGGGATGCAGCGCAGCTATGGGGCGAAGAAGGTGTGATGGGAGCGCACTACGGCGCGCGGCATCATTTTTCGGCAACACCTCCGTCGAGCACAAGCATGCGGTGGACGTGCAGGGATATGTCGGCAATCAACCGGTCGTCGTGTGTCGAAAAATCCAGCCCGGTCAGTTGCTCGATTTTTGCGATCCGGTTGGCAATGGTCTTGCGGTGCACGCCCAAATGGCGGGCCGCGGCTTCGTGAGAGCAATTCGTATCGAAGAAAACCCGCAAGGTCTGCATCAGCTGGTCGGATGATTTTTTTTCCTCGCCGAGCAAGCTTCCAAGGTGCAAGGAGACGAAGCGCTGCATGTCCGCTTCATGGCGCAGACCCAGCAGCATGCCGAGCATGCCGGCCCGGTCGTACACCACTGCTGCGCTGCGCTGCAATTGGCGCGCCACGTCCAGGGCAATCTGGGCTTCGCGGAACGCCACATGCACGGCGTGCACAGAGGCGCAGCTGCTGCTTACCCCGATCAGGACCGTGCGGCCAATCAGGCTTTCCTGCAATCGCCGCACCAGTTGGACGGCCTGGCGCTCGATGGCATCCAGCGCTGCATCGGCGCAAAGCACCACCAGGGAGAGGCCTCGCAAGGCGACGGCACGCACGTCATGCATGCGCACGGCCGCCGTCGCCTCAAGCATCACCTGCCGCAGCGAGGATTGCGGCAATTCCACGCTGTCCTGGGTCGTAGGACCCAATTCAGCGACAAAAAGGCGCAGCGCGCCCCCCAGGTCGAGTTGAATGTCTGCGGCCCGGTCCAGGGCTGCCATGCGCGCGGATTCTTCCGCGCGCAGCAAGTCCCAGACAATGACATCGATGGTTTCCGACCTGGCCCTGCTTGCTGCGCGCTGCTCCTGCCGGTGCAGCGCCCCAACGATGGCCACCTGAGCCAGTGCCAACGTCGCCAGCTCACCCGGGCATTGGCCTGCCTTGGCCAGTACCCATGCAAGCGTTTCGCCGCCTGAGCGCATGGGTTGGAAATGCCAGGATTGACCGTTCACCGTGAGCGTTTGCTCCTTCGCCGAGCCGTGCAATGCGCCGATCGCTTCTCCCAGCGCGGCACGTGCCGCATCAGGGCCCGAGTCCTGATCGGCGTGCGTCTGCACCCGGCCCTGCAGGTCGAGCACCAGCACCTCGGTTCCCAGGTAGTCGCTCGCCTGCGCGACGATCTCCGCAAGCCCCTTGCCTCCGAGCAGCAGTTGCATCAGACCCTGTGTGAGATTGGACAGACCTTCCACCGTGTCGTAGCGCTGATTGAGGGCGGAATTGGCACGTGCCAGCTCGTCCACGGCGCGCCGCTGGGAGGCGTACAGATCGGCGTTTTCAATGGCGATGGAAACGAGGTTCGCCAGTGTCACCAGGCGATCCGTATCCTGCTGGGTAAAAACAGATGGACGTCGGCGCCAGACCTCCAGTACGCCAATCGTCTGTTCCCGCCCCAGCAGCGGGGCGGCCAGCGCCGAGCGCACTGCCTCGGCTTCGGCGAGGTGGAAAAAGTCCCGGCTGATGGTGCCGCTGCTGACGTAGTCGTCCACGGACGACGGACTGCGGGTGGCCAGCACCAGCCCGGCCAGTCCCTGGCCTGGCGCCATGCGCAGCTTTGCGGTCTGCGCGGAGGCGTTTCCGACGCAGTGGCGCATCACGACGTCGTCCCCCTCGCACAGAAGCACGCCGCAGATATCCGCGGACAGCAGGCGCTTGGCCTCCTGCGTGATGTGCAGGACGATTTCGCTGAGATCGTGGCTCTTGAGAATACGCTCGGCAGCGCGTTCGATCGCCCTGACTTCGTCAAGCCCGAGCTGTGCCTGGCGCTGGCGCTCGCAGGTGTTCATCGCCATGGCGGCATACTGCTGCAGTACCTCCAGGGCTTCCCCGGGCCGCGCCTGCAGGCCGTGATGTCCAACCAGGGCTCCGATGGCGCCGGGCCGCAGGGGCAGATAGAGCTGCCCATCCGCAATGGGCTGGGGTTTGGTCCAGTCCTGCATGCCTGCGGGAACCGCCTGGGCCAGCACCTCGTTGACGTCGGCTTGGGTGGACCAGTGCCGCCATACTCCAGCGCTGTAGAGCAGCAACTGGACGTGGGCGCCCGCAAAGAGCTGGTGCAGCGCCTGCTCGATCTGCGCCATCAGCAACTCTTCCCGCCCCTGCATTGCGGCATCGCCGATAGGTGCCAGCAGCGCGGCCAGTGAGGCGAGGGGCGCAGTGGATGTGGGGGAGGTCACAAACGGATCAGGCATGACCGCAAGTGTCCATTACTGCCGACCATCGCCGTCAGAGGGAAATAACGGCTTTCATGCAGCGCTGTTCAGCCAGCTCGCGATACAGCCTGGGTGCATCCGCCAGGCTGCCTCGGGCATCGATCACGACGGTGGGATCAAAGGCGCCGCTGGCGATCAGGCGCAGCAGCTTGCCGCGCAGGCGAATCGCGTTGCCGATGGCAAAGCCGAGATTGAGCTCGGCCGTAAACGCGCGTGCCACCGGGAAAGCCCATTCATTGGCCGAATGCACCCCGACCGACACCACCCGGCCGCAGGCGCCCGTCAGCGCCATGGCCAGATTCAGCGGCCCTGCGCCGCCGACGGCCTCCAGCACCGCATCGGCACCGCGACCCGCGGTGATCGATCGCACCAGATCAGACGCGCCATCCGGGTGTACCGCCAGATTGCCCTGGCTGCGCGCGAACTCCTGGCGCGCCACATGCGGCTCGACGACGATCACGGTGCCGGCGGCCTGCGCCTGCGCGGAGAGGGCCGCCAGCTGCCCGACGGCGCCGCCGCCGATCACCACGACGCAGTCGCCAGCCCGAATGCGCGCGCGTTCCGCCGCGATCCAGCCGGTCGCCAGGTTGTCCGCCATCAACAGGCCGGCCTCCGCGGAGCAGCCGTCCGGCAGTGCGCCCAACGTGGTATCGGCATGGGGTACGCGGACGAACTCCGCCTGCGCGCCCTGAAGCGCCGGGCCGAAGGCCGTTCCGGTACCGAAGAAGGCACGCTGGGCGCATTGCCAGTGGTTGCCGTCGTCGCATCGGTTGCAGTGGCCGCAGGCTGTGAAGTCGCTGGACATGACCCGGTCACCCGAGCGGAAGCGCTTGACCGCCGAACCGACCTCGACGATGTTGCCGACAAATTCATGCCCGATGACCGTGCCTTGCTCCACGCCGGTGAAATCCCCGCGCACGGCATGCAGATCGGTGCCGCAAATGCCGGCCAGGCTGACGCGTACGATGGCGTCGGTATCGGCCAGCCGTTTCGGACACGGCACCTCGGCGATGGCGACTTCGCCCTTTCCTTGAAAAACGACGGCACGCATCGTTCATGCACCGATGGCAGGAGCGGGCGCTGGCGCGGCAGGCAATTGCGCCAGTTCTGCAATGCGCTGCGCGATGCGCGCCGCGGCTTCGCGCAGCGCCTGCAACTCCGCGGGCCGCAGTGGCAGGGGCACGATTTCCCGCAGGCCACGCGGGCCGAGGCGCACTGGCAGCCCAACGCGTGCATCCGTCAATCCGTAGGCGCCTTCCGGCCGTACGCAGGCCGCGATGGTCTCGTCACTGCCGCTGGCCATCATGCGCACCATGGCCGCTGCCGATTCCGCGGGAGAAAAATAGGCGCTGCCTTTTTTGAGCAGCTTCACCACCTCGCCACCGGATTCGCGCGTGCGCTCCACGATGCCTGACAGGGTTGCTGCATCCAGCACCGATTCGATAGGAGCGCGGCCGATGAACGCCTGGCTCAATGGGATCACCATTTCGGGGCCGTGACTGCCCAGCGCGAGTGCCCGCACGTCCTGCGGCCGCGCCTTGCCGGTCAAGCCCACGAGTGCGCAAAACCTGGCCGAATCCAGTACGCCGGCCATTCCGAGCACACGGCGTTGATCGAATCCGGTGTACTGGGCCGCGAGGTGGGTCATTTCCTCCAGCGGGTTGCTCACGATCACCAGGGTTGCGTCTGGCGCGTGCGTCCGGATGCCGGTACAGACGGACTGCATGATGGCGGCGTTGCCCGCCGTCAGATCCGTGCGGCTCATGCCCGGCTGGCGCGGCTTGCCTGCCGTGATGATGATGTAGTCGCTGCCTTGCAGCGCCGCAAGATCATCGCTGCCCGACAGCCGGGTGGCAAATCCATACAGGCTGGCGCCGTGCCACATGTCCAGCGCCAGGCCTGCGGCCAGGCCAGGCACGACATCGACGATGGTCACCTGATCAAACAATCCGGATTCGGCCAGCCGCAAGGCCGCCACTGCGCCGACATGGCCGGCGCCGACCACCGCTGCGCGCCGTGGACGCTGTGCGCCATGGACGCTGCGGCCACCCGCATTCTGCGGCCCGACCGCGTTGCGGCGGTACAGGGCGCCGGATGTCAGTGGGGCAAAGGCCCGCCCCGCGGTTGGCTCAGGCTCCTGCGGGGCGCGTGCCACCGGAGAGGATGCGGGAACAGGCGTTGCGAGCGCGGATGATGGCAATGTCTGCGCTGCAGGCGTGGGTGATCCAGCCTCCACGATCTGCACGCCCAGCTCTTTGGCGCGATCTCGCGCCAATGGCGTCAGGCGTTGTCCTGGCATCAACTGCAGACTTGCACCCGCTGCCTCGATGTTGGCAGCTGTGACGATGTTCATTCCCTGCCTCCCAGCGATTCAATGACCTTGTGCGCCGCTGCGGCGGCGGCCTGCACGTCGCTTTCCGTGCCGGAGATGAACAGGCGCCCGAAGCGCCCGAGCGCACGTACTTCAATGATGCTGATGTCTGCTGCCTTCTCCGCTTCGTTGGCCGCCAGCGAAATATAGGCCGCCGGTGTCACTTCGAGCACGTAAAGACTCTTGCCGGGTATCAGCAAATTTCCCTTGCGCCATTTGTTGATGAGTTGCGCCTGATAGGGGTTCACGTTGGTGACGAGCGCCGAGGAGGCGACCTTGGGGCGGACGCGATCGGCCTCCGTCAGCTGCAGATAGTCGAGCACCGCTTGTCCTGCCGCCAGTACTTCGGCCTGGGTGCGGGAATGCACTTCGAGCAATCCGAATTCGCGTTCCACGACCTGCAAGGCCGGGCGCACGTCTGCGGCCTTGAGGGCGATGTCGGCGCAGCGAAAAATTTCGTTGCCGGGCGCCACTTCGATGTAGAGCTCGGACATGCCGGCCACCGGTACGTCGCCCTGGCAGGTGGATGCGACATGGGCGGCCGCCTGCGGCTGCATGCGGTCAACGAAGGCATAGGTGCGTAGTTGGAAGGACATTCAGATCACCGCAATTCCAAAAGGGGTTATCAATTCGCCATGCACATAGGACTGCACGGGCCAGTCCAGATAGCGGGAAACCACTGCATCGGTCTGGGGCAGCCGCAGCGCCCCGCCCGCGAGATGCAGCGTGCCGGGACAGACGCCCGCACACTGGCGCCGGATGGATTCCGCGATGCGTTCGATGCCGGGGCGCAGAAGGGGTGCCACCCCGTCACCGTGCTCGCGTTTCATCACTTCCGCGTCTTCGATGCTCAGCTTGAGCGCTCCCGCGAGGATCAGGTCGAGCTGGTGCCCGCCACCGGGCTGGTCGGACAGATGCGAGAGCTTCCCATCACGGAAAATGCCCACTCCGGTGGAGCCGCCCCCTACATCCACGACCGCACCATCGCGTATCTGCAGCAAGGCATTGGCTGCGCTGACTTCGTCCACGAGCGCCCGGCATTCCACACCCGCCTGCTGCAGCACGTAGTGGCAGGCACGGCAGTCGCTGGAGGGCACCGCCGGGGGATGCGCGGTGGCTGCTTCTTCCACGGCCATCCCCAAGGTCGTCTCCGCCCGGGATTTCAGTTGCTGCACGGCCTGCACGGCACCCTGGAAGTCCACCACCACGCCGTCCCGCACCACGCCTGCACGGATGAAGTCCCAGTAGACCGGGCAACCGGCGTCATCGACGGCCGTCAGGACTATCGTGGCCGTCCCCAGATCGATGCCGAAACGCGCTGCCGCGTGCTCTCCGCGAGGTGCGCGAAAGCACGCATGGGCTTGAGCCAGAAATTGCTCGACGCGGCCGTCTGGCATCTCTGGGGGGCGCTTGTCTGGGCCGCGCCCCACTTTGCGCCGGGAACCGGCGGCCGGGTGGCGGGCAGGCGTGATCGGCGGGGCCATGCGCATCACAGCCCCATGGTGGGCTTGTAGATGTCGCGCCACGGCCGGTTCTCGTGGGCGACACGCTTGATGTTGATGAGGTGCATCGGCGTCACGTTGTCCGATACGATGGAGCCGCTCCAGGTACCCGTGCCGAGCATGAAGGATGGATCCGTGCCTGCGCTGAAACCCATGCCGCCCAGCAGACTGGGCGTGTTCACGATGATGCGCGACGCGGCCAGTTGCGACATGCGGGCGATCATCTCCTGATCCTGCCCATGAATGCCCAGCGTATGGCCTTCGCCGCCGAAGGCAAGAATTTCCTTGCAGCGACGATGCCCGGCTTCCAGGTCTGGTGCTCGGTAAAAGCTCAGGATGGGCCCCAATATCTCGGCCGACAGCGGCGTCCGAGGGCCGACATCGCCGAGCTCTGCCGCCAGTACCCGGGTGCCGGCCGGGACCGTCATGCCGATGCGGCGTGCCAGTTCCACGGCCGATTGGCCAACGGCCTCCGGGTTGAGGGCGCCGCGCTCGCCGAACAGTACCTGTACCAGGCGCTGCTGTGCATCCGGCGGCAGGAACACCGTGCCATGGCGCTCGAATGCCTGAATGGCGGCGGCGGCGATGGGCTCATCCAGCACCACGCTTTGCTCGGCAACGCAAGCCGTGCCGTTGTCGAACGATTTGGATGTCACCACCATCAGGGCCGCCTCATCCACGTCCGCTACGGAACGGTGGATGTACACCGGAACGTTGCCTGCGCCGACGGCGAGCGTGGGCTTGCCCGAAGAGTACGCGGCGCGCACCATGGCAGGTCCGCCCGTGGCCATGACCAGCGCGACGCTGCGATCGGACATCAATTCACGCGTGGCTTCCAGATAGCCCCTGGACAGGCAGCTGACCAGCCCCTTGGGCGCCCCTGCCCGCTCGGCCGCAGCAGCCATGATCTCCACGGTTTTTGCGCAGCATTTCGCGGCACGCGGATGCGGCGCGCAGACAATCGCGTTACCTGACTTGACCGCTGCCAGGCACTTGTAGATCGCCGTTGCGGTGGGGTTGGTCACAGGCAGAATGCCGGCGATCACGCCCATGGGCGCGCCGATGGCCGTTACCCGGCTGGTCTCGTCCACCCACAGCACCCCGAGGGTGCGCATGGCCTTCATCGCATGGGCGCAGAACACCGCGTTGAAGAGGTTCTTGACGATTTTGTCCTCGTAAACGCCGTAGCCTGTTTCGTCCACGGCCAGGCGCGCCAGATCGGCGGCGTGCGCGCGTGCGGCTTCCGCCATGGCGGCCACGATCCGGTCGGCTTCTTCCTGGCTTGCGCCCTCGAAAGCCTCAAAAGCCTTGCGCGCAGCGCGCGCCTTGGCTCTGGCCTCGCCGATGGCGATCAACTCGTCATCGAGAAATTGGGTCTCGCTCACTGTATGTCGTCCTTCGATGAAGACACCGCACCTCGAGGCTGCCGCACTGCGCACCTGCGTACGCGAGCCGGCTCCTGCCGCAGTACCGGCATCCAGGCCGTGCGATCAGACCTGGACCTTGCCTGCGAGAAGCGTGGCAGAAACCGGCCGCGGCCCGCGGCATCGGCTGCGCTGCCAGCGCCGCTCAACGCCCCTTGGGCAGAATTTCCTCAACGTCCTCGTGCGGGCGGGGAATGACGTGCACCGAGACGATTTCGCCAATCTTGCCGGCCGCCGCCGCGCCGGCATCGGTCGCCGCCTTGACGGCACCGACGTCACCGCGCACCATCACCGTCACCAGACCGCCGCCGATCTGCTCGCGGCCGACCAGACGAACGTTGGCTGCCTTGACCATCGCGTCTGCCGCTTCGATGGCTCCGACAAGGCCTTTGGTTTCAATCAATCCGAGGGCGCCGCGCGGACCGTCGATGACGGTGCCGACGGGGTTGGAACTGGTTGCCATGGGAAATGCTCCTTCAGTAGGTCACAGAAAAAAATGAATGCGTGATCCGGTGCGCTTCAGCGCTTGACAAACGTGGCGCGCCCGTCGAAATGCACGGTGTCCACGATGGCGATCACAGCGACATCGGTGGGAACGGCGTGGGTGCCAGAGGCCACGCGGGCAGCACTGCCGCGTGTGACCAGCACCACCTCACCGACGCCGGCGCCGACCAGATCGATCGCCACATAGGCTGCCGAGCCGCCACTGCCGCCATCGGCCTGCCCGCCAGGATCGGCGGCCGGCACTCTTTCGAGCAACAGCAACCGGTGGCTGCCCAGTCCGCCGTCTCTGGCAGAAGCAACCACATTGCCGCATACGCGCGCCAGTTCCATGCCTTGTCTCCGGAATCGCAGCCGTGGGACATCACGACCGTTCATGTCGCAACGATAGGGGCCAAAGCACGCCACGTCATTGGCCAGTACGGCCAATTACGAACCATGCAATTGCACAGCGTGGCTGTATGCCAATGCGCAAGCGCTGGCTACAGTCGTTCTGAATCCGACAAGGGCGCCATGCACCGCATGGGTGAATCGGGCTGAAGGCAAGGAGACAAACCCAATGATCAAAGACAGCGATGCGCAATTCCACGATACCGATGGAAACCTGAACTGGGCCGAGACCAATTACTTCGGTTTCTTCAACGTCGAAGAGAGACTCAATATCGGGGTGTATGCGCTGTTCCGCCCCAACCTGGGCGTCGTGTCTTCCACCATCTGCATGAATTCACGCCGGGTGGTGACGCATTGGGAGGCGGACTTTTGTGACATGCAGGCTTCGCTGCCCATGCCCAAGCCGCACAACCTGCTGGACTATGCGCTCGGCAATGGCTTGCACATCCGCTGCCTCGATCCGAACCGCGTCTGGGACATCCGCTACGACGACGGTCAGGGAACCCGGATCGAAGTGCGCTTTGAAGCACTGATGCCAGCCTTCGACATCCACGATCCCGACATGGACCCCATGGTGGGCGCCAAGACCGAGGAAGGGAAGTTCGCCTGGGGGACGGCGTACAACGGCCATTTTGACCTGACGGGTCAGGTCACGGGCCATGTCGAGATCCGTGGTCGGCGCATCCCGATCGATTGTGTTTCCACCATGGACCATAGCTGGGGTCCACGTCCGGAAAGGAACAAGCCGACGATGACGTGGCTGCATGGCCATTTCGGCAAGGAACTGGCGTTTCATGCGATTCTTGGATTTGACCCGGACAAGGGCGGCAAGGATCTCTGGCTTGCGCATGGCTATGTGCTGGATCACGGCAAGGTGCTGGGCCTGAAGGCCGGCACCGGGACGGTAGAGCGCCTCCAGGAGTGGTATGCCGAGCGCATTGCCCTGGAGTTGACCGATCGCGACGGCCGGGTATGGAAGCCGCAGGCGCGTGCACTCACCACCTTTCCCTGGCTGTGCTGGCCGAACATGATCACCTTCAATCCACTGTGTGAATGGACGCTGGAGGGCCGCACCGGCCACGGCGAGGTGATGGAGTTCATTGAGCTTCCCGTGCTGACGGCGCTGAACAGCGACGCACGCACACGCAGGCCGTCGCTGCCCCTGCCGGTCTGAAGCATCTCTCGATCCCAGGTAGTCGCCGTGGCCTTGGCTGTTCTGTTCGACCTTGATGGCACGCTCGTGGATACGCGCGCCGCCTCCTGGGAGCTCTTTGCGCAGACGAATGCAGCGTTCAAGCTCGGTATCGATAGCCGGGAAGAATTTTTCAAGGCGTTCGAGGGGAATTTTTTCGATTCCCTCGCGCGGCTGCCCGTTGAGTCGAGCCGTCTGAACGCCGCGCGCGAGCACTTCATGGAGGCGCTGCGCACGCAATACAACCCGCCTTTCATTCCTGGAATGGCCGATGTCGTGCGCGCGCTGGCGCCCCACTGCACCCTGGCAGTGGTGTCCACCAACGGCATGCAGGCCATCCGGCGCATTCTGGTCAGCGAAGGTCTGGCAACCTGTTTTTCACATGTTTTTTCCGGCGACATCGAGCCGCGCAAATCGGTGTCCATCCGGCGTTTCTTGACTGGACGCGGCTATGTTGGCAACCGCCTGTGCGCTCCCGACTATCACGGCACCGATGCCGACCCGGGGCCGCGTCTGGCGCGGGATGTGGTGCTGGTGACCGACACCGTCGGCGACGTGGGCGAAGCGGTCGAGGCTGGCGCGAGCGCGATCGGCGTGAGCTGGGGCATGCACACCGAAAGGCAATTGCTGGACGCGGGTGCGCAGCAGGTTGCCCTGTGGCCGCAGGAACTTGTCGCGTGGCTGACCTCCGGATGCGCTGCGGCGGCATGCTCCGTGGCATCAACGCCGCCGGCTGCGGACTCTGCTTCGGCGTCGGACGGCGTGCGCCAGTGCCGGTGCGAGTCGACGGCGGCCTGCGGGTGTTCGCCGCTGCCACAACGTGCCGCCACTGCAGCGGCCGTCATGGCCGACCGACGTGCGCTGCATTTGCAGCGCCGGCTCGGACGGACAAGCCATGTGGCGCCACCGCCCGGCGCATTTGAGCGCCCCTCCGTGGGCAATGCGATATCCAGCGACCTGCGCGAGGCGCTGGCGCGGACCATGGGCCGGCCGCCCTGAAAGGCCATCACCAATCTTTCTTCCACCCCAGAACCAGGAGACATATGCCATGAAAGTGATAGCGGAAGGTTTCAACAGCTTCGAGACATCGAAGAAACCGATCGGGATAGTGAAATTCCTCCCCGATCCCAAATCGGTGATTGCCCTGATCCAGAGCGGCAAGCTCAAGGAGCACATCGTGCTCGCCCAGGGCGGCACCACCACCTTTCTGGCCCCGGCACTGAGCATGGGCTGCGCCGGCGTGATCACGCTGTCGGGCGCGCCCGAGTCGCACCTGGGCATCCTCTCGCGCGAGTTCCAGATCCCGTGCGTGATGACGGCGCACCTGGCCGGTAGCGATTCACGCTACGTCACGGGTGGCAATAACGATGCGCACTTCAAGCAAATGATCGAGGCGCTGGACGGCAAGACGGTGCAGCTGAGCTGCGAAGGCGCCGAGACCGGCCAAATCCTCCTGGCGGAATAACCCGCAAGAACCCCAGCAAACACGGAGACAAGAACCATGGACTATCTGAAAAGGTACGAGGCAGGCGACGAAGGCCTGCGCTTCCAGGACCTGACCTACGTTGGCAACTTCAAGGATCTGCCGCCCGTGCCGGATGGCATCATGGGCGACCGCATCATGAAGCAGCGCGCCAAGTCGAAGGTGCTGGAGAAGGTCTCGCGCGCAGATGTGCTCAAGGACCAGTTCACCATCGACGAACTGAACGACCTCAACAACTATCTGGCGTGGTGCAACTGGGATGTGCTGGTGATGCGCGCCACGGAAGGCGTGTCGGGCATGATCCCGCGGCAGGAGTACGAGATCCTGGCCTTCATGAACGAGTTCTACCGCTGGCCCGAGCTGCTGAACATGACGACCCGGGAAATTGGCGCCGAAGGGGTCCTGAACATCGGCGCCTCGGCCCGCACGGAGATCGGCACCAAGATCAATTGCGTGCACGACTGGGCCATCGGCGGCGTGGGCTTCGCGATGGGGCGCTGCGGGCTGCTGGCGCTGGAAGTGATCGAGCCTGACGACTTCATCGCCGAGAGCAACGACATCCTGAAGTTCATGCAGCGCGTGCTCTGGGGCAAGCGGCAGGACGGCTGGATCCTGAACTCGCAAGATCGCTACCGCTGCCAGATCCATGAGCCGGAATTCCTGGGGCGCCTGACCTCGCAGATGGACAAGATCAGCCAGGGCGAGCCCGCGCACGATGGCCTGATCCGCTTCAACGCGGCGGCCGAGCTGCTGTCCTTCCTTGACCACTACGACTGCCGCCTGGGCCTGGGCGACACGGGGCCGTACCCGCTGCCCAACGGCAACATCCTGATCGTGCGCGACCTGTTCACGAACGAGGAAGCCTACGAATGGAGCGATGTGTGCGAGCACGAGGGCATCCCCTTCTGCTACACGCTGCTGCTGGAAATCAACCCCAAGACCATGGGCCTGAACGAAATCCGCGTCAACGACATTTCCACCACCTTCACGCGGCCGAAGAACTACATCCCGGCCATCGAAGGCGCCGCCGTGTTCGTGCGGGAGAAGTGGGACACGCCGATGGGAGAGGTCTACAAGGTGCCGCTCAAGGATCTGGACAAGCACCTGGAGCGCATCCAGGCGGCCACGCTCAAGCTCTACACCAAGCTTTCGCGTCAGTCGCGCCGCACCCTCATCACCAACGGGTTGTTCGTGTACTACGTGGGCATGATCCTGCCGCACCTGCGCAAGGCCGGCACCTACGAGAAGGCCTGCAGCGACTACAAGTTCTGGGAAATCGACCAGCGCGTGTCGAACTACTATTACGACATCACCAAGCGTGGCTTCGCGCAAGCCACTGCGCCGCTGAAAATCTTCTCGGGCGAGGGTTATCTGCCCTTCAGTGCCAAGGCCGATCTGCGTCGCTCCAAATACTTCTGGGGTTGACGCTGCTATTGACAGTTGCAGCCGCGCCGGCGCGCGGCTGCCATGGAGGTTGCCCAATGGTTTCAGACAGCCAGTTTGCCGTATTGAATGCTGTTTATCTGAAGAAAATGGCCAGCGCGCCGAGCATTGCCGAAATGACGTCGCTGCCCATTGACGAGGTTTCGCGCACGCTGGCGCAGGCGGAGCAGGACGCCTGCATCATGCTGCTCCCCGATGGCGCCATGCTGCTGGAAGGGGGCACACGGGCGGTGCTGGACTATTACCAGGAAAAATACGCCGGTGCGCGCGCGCAAGCGGCAATGGTGCAGTGGTACGAGGCCTTCGAGACCCTCAACGGCCGGTTCATTGCCGCCGTCACCGATTGGCAGAAAACCGATGGCGACGACAAGGTGCAGCGCAAGCTGCTGCAGTGCGCCGAACGTCTCATGAAGGATCTGGGGCAGCTGCTTGCGCAGGTGCCGCGCTACGCCGAATACATCCGGCGGTTTGAGCGCAGCATGGACCGCGTGGACCAGGGGCAGCGTGATTTCGTTTGCAAGCCGACCATCGATTCGGTGCACAACATCTGGTTTGAATTCCACGAGGACATCTTGGCCGTGCTTGGTCGTCCGCGCGATACGACGTGAAGGTATGGGAGCATGAACGACACGATTTACGTTCGGCCGATCCGCGAGATCGACCCCTTGGATACGGCGCTGTATGGCGGCAAAGCCACCGGGCTGGCGCGGATGGCGGCGGCAGGCATTCCGGTTCCGCCGGCCTTCGTGATCAGCACGCATGGCTACCGGGCATTTCGCGAACAGGGCGGCTTGCCTGACCTACTGCGCAGCCAGGCTGCGGCGGCGGTGGTTTCGCTGGAGCAGGCCACGGGCAAGCGTTTTGGCCGCCTGCCGGGGCCATCGGAATTGCCGCTGCTGGTTTCGGTGCGCTCAGGGGCGCAGATCAGCATGCCGGGAATGATGGACACGGTGCTCAATCTGGGCATAACGACCGCGGGTGCGCAGCGGCTGGCCGAGAGCACGGGCAATCGCGCGTTTGCGCTCGATACCTGGCTGCGGTTCTGGCGCATGTTCAGCGACATCGTGCTGGGCCTGGATGGCGACGACATTGCGCAGAAAGTCGCGTCGGACGCGCAGAAAGTGCGCGGGAGCGGCAGTGCAGCGGATTGGGGTGCACTGGAGCAAGGCGTGCTTGCCGCCATCCGCGGCGAGGGCGTGGAGGAAATCGAGACGGATCCCCGCTGGCAGTTGCAGCGCGCGATTGCCGCGGTTTTCGAATCCTGGGACAGCCGCCGTGCCCGTGCCTACCGCGCGCACCACAAGATCGACGACAACCTGGGAACCGCCGTCACGATCCAGGCCATGGTGTTCGGCAACCTTGACGCGCGTTCGGGGTCGGGTGTCGCCTTCACGCGCAACCCGAACACCGGCGCGCGGCAGCTGTATGGAGAGTTTCTGCTTGGCCGCCAGGGCGAAGACCTGGTTTCGGGCTCCACGACGCCGACGTCCATCACGGAGCCCGGTGCCATGAGTGCGCAGCACCAGCATGAGCTGTACACCCATGGACAGGCGCTGGAGGGCATGTACCGCGACGCGGTCGATATCGAGTTCACCATCGAAGGTGCGCAGCTTTACTTTCTGCAGGTGCGCGCCGCCAAGCGGACGGCCCAGGCGGCTGTGGTGATCGCGACAGATTTGGTGGATGAAGGGCGCATTTCGTCGCAGGAGGCCATTGGGCGCGTGGCTGCCGATCAGCTGAAAAAGCTGCTGCGACCGACGTTTGAGCCCGAAGCTCTGGCGGCGGCGGCCACGCTGGCCGAGGGCATCAGTGCTTCGCCTGGCCATGCCTGGGGCGTGGCGGTACTGGATGCCGACCGTGCCTGCGAGCGGGCCGGGGCGGGCGAGCGGGTGGTGCTGCTGCGCCCGACCACCAGCCCGCAGGACATCCGCGGCATGCTGGCATGCGATGCGATCGTGACTTCGCGTGGCGGTGCGCTGAGCCATGCTGCGGTCGTCTCCCGTGCGAGGGACGTGCCCTGCGTTGTGGGATGCGAACACATTGACATGGAGCCCGACGCGCGCAGATTCACGATCGCTGGCCGGGTCTTCGAAGAAGGAATGCCACTGTCTGTGGACGGTGGCACAGGCCGCGTCTACGCGGGGCATCTGCCCGTGGAGGCAGGCGCAGAAGCTGGCGGACACATCGACCGCCTGCTGCAATGGGCGGATCAGGCCAGCGGGGCACGCTTCTGGACAACGGACGTCGGCGGGATGGCGCAAGCAGCGGGCGCGGAGGCGTCGGTGCACGGTTTTGGTGCGGCCGCAGTCACCACCCTGATCATCGGCAACGACGGCATCGCCCAGTTCATCAAAGCCATCAATGACCTGAGCCTCAATCCCGATGACGCCGCCGTGCAGCAGCGTATTGCCGATCAAACGCGCAACGCCTGTACGCCTGTGCTGGAGCGCATGGCTGGGCGGCCCGTGGTGCTGCGGCTGCCCAACCTTGGATCGACCCGCGCCCAGCGCCTCATCGATACCTGGGCGTCGCTGGCGCCGCGCCTGCTCTTGCCCCTGGGTGTCACAGGCTTTCATGCCTCGGTGCTGCGCGGGATCGCACAGGCGCAGGAAAGCTGCGGGCACACGCAGCTGACCGTGCTTGCCCCCGCGCTGGGCCACGAACAGGAGCTTGCCGCATTCCGTCTTGCAGCCCGCGCCGTCGGTATTTCCGATGTGGGGGTGATGCTGCAGAGCTCCAGCGGCCTGTTTGCGGCCAAGGCCATGGCAGCGTCCGGCGCCGCTCTCTGGCTGGACATCTGGGAAGTGATTCGCTCCTTTCACGGCTACCCCAGCAGCCTGTCTTTCGGGCAGGAGGTGTTCGAGGAATGCGTGGCCGGCGGCTATTTGCCGTTCAACCCCTGTTCACGTCTTGGGCCGGAACTGCGCAGCGCACTGGAGCAGGTGACACGCGGCCTCGATGCGGCGAAAGTGGTGGTTGAATGCGGCGATGGCCTGGCGCAAAGCCTGATCGAAGAGCTCTATGAACTGGGTCTGCGGCAGTTCTCTTTTTCGGCCGCGGGGCTGACCAGTGCGCGTCTCGGTCTGGGGCAGCGTGCACATCGGAAGGAAACATCATGAGTGATTTGCTTGGCAGTGCGCTGGGGCTTGTGGAAACCCAGGGGAAAACAGCGGCCACACTGGCGGCCGATGCGATGGTCAAGGCTGCCAACGTGCGATTGGCCACGGTGCAGCAGCCCGGCGGCGGCATCATTACCGTCATCGTGCGCGGGGACGTGGGGGCGGTCAAGGCGGCTGTCGATGCAGGCGCCGCCGCGGCGCAGGCCGTAGGCAAGGTGCGCAGTGCCCACGTGATCCCGCGCCCGCATGAAGACGTTGAAAGCATCCTCGTTCGTCCGCCGGTGCGTTGACGGGGCGGGCGATGCTCGAAGGTGCATACAACTTCCGTGACCTCGGGGGGCTTCGGAGCACACGCGGACAGCGCGTGCGCACGGGGCGGCTGTATCGCAGCGACACGCTGCAGGCGTTGACGCCGAAGGATGTCCGGATTCTGCTGCAGCAAGTCGGTCTGCGCGGCATCGTCGATCTGCGGCTGGCGTCAGAGGTCAGCGAGCTGGGCAGGGGGCCGCTGGAGCAGGTGCGCGAGATTCGCTACGTCAACGTCCCCATGCAGATGGCGGCGACCGAAGGCGTACCGGCGGACGAAGTCATGGACCATCTTTACCTGGGGTGCCTGGCGCCGCAAGTCAATCTCGCCGGAGTCATCGAGAGCATCTGCGCGCTGGCGGACCAGCCCGTGGTGTTTCACTGTGCGGCCGGAAAAGACCGTACCGGCGTGGTGGCTGCCATTGTCTTGCGGCTCCTCGGAGTTGCAGACCAAGACATCATTGCCGATTACATGCGCAGCGCGGAAGCGATGGACAGAATGGTTGCGCGGTTTCAGACTTGGCCGATCTACCGTGACCATATGGCAAAGGCGCCCCCGCAGGCCTACAGCGTGCACCCCGAGCCCTTGCTGACGCTGCTGCGGAAGATCGATCGGGATTACGGCAGCGCGACGAACTGGGCGCTGCGGCATGGCATAGCGCCGGATGTTCTCGATAAGCTCTCCCGTGAGTGCCTGGAGGCTTGATCTCGCCGATGTCAGGCAAAGTGATCGAAGGAGGCAAACCGGGTGACCAGCCCACTGCCGTGCGCATCGATCACGCGCGGCCCTGGCGCCGATGTGATCCGTCCGATGCGCGTCACACGCGTGGCTGTTCGCTGGCGGGCGGCTTCGATGGCGGACCGCTGTGCTGGTGCGGCGGTGAAAAGAATCTCGTAGTCGTCGCCTCCAGCCAGCGCGCATTGCTGCAGGGTCTCGTGGCTGATGGCCGTGAAAAATTGAGCATCAAAAATGCCTGTAGCGCTTTCTCCATAAGCGCTGGCAGCTATTAATTGGATTGTTTCATCCGCATAGACCGTCGCCCCGGAACGCGATTGATCAAGCACATGCTGCAGGTCGCCCAGCAGCCCGTCGCTGATGTCGATGGCGCTGGTCGCCAAGCCGCGCAGCGCCAGGCCGAGCGCCACGCGCGGCGTGGGGCGCTCCAGCCGCGGGCGCAGTGCTGCGAGAGCGGCATCGGGCAAGGCCCATTCGCCGCGCAACGCGCCCAGAACCAGGCGCGCCTGCCCCGGGCTGCCGCTGACCCAAAGGTCGTCGCCCGGCCGTGCGCCGCTGCGTCTGAGGGCATCGCCCGGTGGCACTTCGCCAAACACGGTGATGCAGATATTGAGCGGTCCGGCGGTGGTATCCCCGCCGATCAGCTCGCAGCCATGCTGGCCGGCCAGCGTGAGCAGGCCGCGCGCAAAGGCGGCGAGCCAGGCGTCGTCTGCCTGTGGCAGCGCCAGCGCCAGTGTGAACGCCAGCGGCCTGGCGCCGCAGGCGGCCAGATCAGAGAGATTGACCGCCAGCGCCTTGTGGCCCAGCGCCTCGGGGTCGGTGCCGGCAAAGAAGTGGCGTCCTTCGACCAGCATGTCGCTGGAAATCGCCAACTGCATGCCGGGCGCCGGCGCCAGCAGGGCGCAGTCGTCGCCCACGCCCAGGGCTGCGCGCCTTGCCGGGCGCGTGAAATGGCGTGCGATCAGGTCGAATTCGCCCATGGCATCACCCTCTGAAGCGCAGCCCCGCCTGGCGCGTCACTTCCGCCAGCAGATCCTCCTGCGCCATGCACTCGCGCAGCCAGCGCGCGTCGTTGTGGGAAGCCAGCGTATCGCCGCGCAGCAGTTGCAAGGCGCCGCTGGCGCCGTGCGCTTCGCCGTACGGGGCGACGCGATCGATGGTGCGCAGAATGTGTTCGCGCAGCGGCAGGTGTTCGCCGCTGCCGGGGTCGACGTATTCGGCCTCCAGCCCGAAGCGGCAGGCCTGAAAGCGGTTGTAGGTGTAGACGAGGTAGTCGTCCTCCTGCGGCGTGAACGGCTGCTCGGCGAGGAACCAGGCGGCCAGCGACTGCACGAAACCCGCCAGCGCGGCGGCGCGCTCTATGGTCAGCGGCGTGTCGAACACGCGGATTTCGACGGTGCCGAATTCCGGCTTGGGGCGGATGTCCCAGTAAAAATCCTTCATGCTCCTGACCACGCCGGTGGCGGTCATCTTGTCGAAATAGGCTTCGAAGTCGGCCCAGGTCAGCACGCAGGGCGCACGCCCCGAGAGCGGGAAGGCAAACACCGAGTTCAGCCGCGCCGAATCAAACTGCGTGTCATGCCCCTGCACGAAGGGGCTGGAGGCCGACAGCGCGATGCAGTGCGGGATATAGCGGCTCAGGCGGTGCAGCATCATGAGCGCGGCATCCGCATCCGGGCAGCCGACGTGCACATGCTGGCCGAAGATGGTGAACTGCTTGGTGAGGTAGCCGTAGAGCTGGGTGAGCTCCTGAAAGCGCGGCTTGTCGTAGATGCGCCGCTCGTGCCACTGCTGGAAGGGATGGGTGCCGCCGCCGGCCACCGTGATGTTGAGCTTGTCGGCGCATTGCACGAGTGCGTCGCGGATTTGCCCCAATTGCGAAAGCACCTCTGCGCTGCTGCGGCACACATCGGTGGAAATTTCGATCATGCCGCTGGTCATCTCGGGCACGACGGAGCCGGGCAGCTGGTGGCGGCCCATCAGGCGCAGCATGTCGGCGGCGTAGGGCGCGAGGTCGTAGTCGTGCGTGTTGACCAGTTGCAGTTCCAGCTCCACGCCCAGCGTGAGCGGCTCGGAATCGTGAAAGGCACCCAGGCTCATGCGCCGTCTCCTTCGGGGGTGGCCGCGCGCTCGCGCATCTGCGGCGTCCAGGGCTTGAGGCTTTCGCCCGCGCCGTACAGGGCCACGGTGGTGAGGATGGCGCCCAGCACTTCCATGAGCAGGATGGCCGGCAGCGCGATCTCAGCCATGGGCGCCGCCGCCTCGGGCGCCGCGGCGACAAAGCCGGAAGCCACCAGCAGCGCCACGCCGGAGAGCGGCGACATGGCACCGCTGGTCCAGGCCGCCTGGAGCCAGCTGGCGCCGCTGCCCGGGTTCGCCAGTGCCACGCCGACGGCCTTGGCCGCCAGCCGCACGACCACCAGGACCAGCACGGCGCCCGCCACGGCGGCACTCCAGCGCCACTGCGCAGCGACGGTGGAGACGAGCACGAACATCAGGATGGCCAGCAGCGTGGAGGCGGAGCTGGCCTGGCGCGGCCAGGCCCAGGGCCGCACGTAGAAATGCTTGAGCAGCATGCCCGCGAGCAGTGCCGCCAGCGGCGCGGAGCCGCCGAGTGGCGCCGTCACCGCGGTGCAGACCGCGATCAGGGCGAGCACGGCGATGGCGGTGTTTCCACTCAAGGGGCTCATCACGCGCAGCACCAGGCGCAGCACCAGCGCCAGCAGCGCGCCCATGGCGGCGGACGCGGCCAGCACCATCGCCGCCGATTCGATGGCGGCGCCTATGCCCTGCGCCGGCCCGGTCATGAGCCGCGCCCAGGCCGCGCCCAGCACCAGCACATAGAGCGAAGACAGCGTGCACAGCACGATGGCGCGCTCCGTGACCGCTCCGGCGGCGCGCGTGTCGGCAATCACGCGCATCAGCACGGTGGGCGATGCCGCCACTGCCACCAGGGCCAGCAGGGAGGATGCCTGCTGCGCCAGGCCAAGCCAGCGCATGGCGCCGTAGGCTGCCAGCCCGGTGAACAGCGCTTCGGCCAGGCTTTGCAGCAGCACCATGGGGTTGTGCCGCAGCCAGCGCAGCGGCAGCCGCCCGCCGCACTCGAACAGCACCACGGCGACGGCCAGCTCCATCACGAACAGCCCGGTGCCGGACAAGGGCCAGGCGGCACCGCCAAACCCCATCAGGCCCGCCGCCGTGCCCACCAGCGTGTAGCCGACCACCTTGGGCAGACCGATGCGCCGCTGCATCAGATAGCCCGCCATGGCCGCCACGGCCAGCAGCAGCGCCCATTGCAGCGTGGGCAAGCCCGCGGGCAGGTGCAGCCACTGCGTCCAGAATCCTGACCAGTCGTTCATCTTCGTTCCTTGCGGGGCTGCGCAGGCGCCCCACCGAGCGGCCTCAAGGCCGCGTGTTCAATGCAGCACCCGGCCCGCGGGCGCCGGTGCGCCGTTGCCATCGTCCGCTTCCAGGGCAAACATCTCCACCGGGCACTCAAAGCGCTCGCCGTCCTCGGCCACGCAGAAGTAGCTGCCGTGCATGCTGCCGCTGGGGGTGCGCAGGCGGCAGCCGCTGGTGTACTCGAACGCCTCACCCGGTGCCAGCAGCGGCTGCTGCCCCACCACGCCCAGGCCCTTGACTTCCTCCACGGCGCCGCCCGCGTCACGGATGATCCAGTGGCGCGCGATCAGCTGCGCCGTCACCTCGCCCACATTGGCGATGGTGATCGTGTAGGCAAAGCTGTAGATGCCGCGTTCGGGCGAGGAGTGCTCAGGCAGATAGCGCGGCTGCGCCTTGGCGTGAAAAGCGTACTTGGGCATGCGCCGCATGGTAGCAGTGCGCCGGAGCGGCGGCGCTGCGACAATCGCGCGCCATGAGCACCACCTACCGCATCGCCCCATCCATTCTTTCGGCCGACTTTGCCCGCCTGGGCGAGGAGGTGAAACAGGTCATCGCCGCCGGCGCCGACTGGATCCATTTTGACGTGATGGACAACCACTACGTGCCCAACCTCACCTTCGGCCCCATGGTCTGCCAGGCGCTCAAGCCCCATGCGGTGCGCGCCGACGGTACGCCGGTGCCAGTGGACGTGCACCTGATGGTGCAGCCCGTCGATGCCCTCGCCGCCGCCTTCGCCCAGGCCGGTGCCGGCCTCATCAGCTTTCACCCGGATGCCTCCGGCCACGTGCACCGCAGCATCCAGGCCATCAAGGCCGCAGGCTGCCAGGCCGGGCTGGTCTTCAACCCGGCGATGCCGCTGGATGTGCTGGACTGGGTGATCGAGGACATCGACCTCATCCTCATCATGAGCGTCAACCCGGGGTTCGGCGGCCAATCCTTCATTGACAGCGCTTTGCGCAAGGTGGAGGCCGCCCGCAGGCGTATCGATGCCTCGGGCAAGGATATCCGCCTGGAGGTGGATGGCGGCATCAAGGCCGACAACATCCGCCGCGTGGCGGATGCCGGTGCCGACACCTTCGTGGCCGGCAGCGCCATCTTCGGGCAGAAGGATTACGCCGCCGTCATTGCCGCGATGCGCGCGCAGCTCGCCTGAGAGGTTGAGAAAAAATCCCCATGCCCGCTTTGCACGCCAAAACACACCCACTCTTCGTTGCAAATACTCGCCATGGCCCGCGTCATGGCTGCGTTTTGCGCCTCGATTGGGTGCGTTTTGGCGCACATCTCGGGCACGGCCAAGTTATTCTCAATCTCCGAGGCGGCCGCCTCAGCGCCTGACCGTGTAGGTGTCGGTCTCTTCGCGCAGCAGGCCGCCGCCGCTGACCGAGCCGCTGACCCTGGCCTGCGGACCCATGCGTTTTTCGCAATCGGATTGGTCCCGGGCGTTCTTGAACACCGAGCAGCGCGCCAGCGCGTTGCGTTCATAGTCCGCCGCGCTCTCGCTCGTCAACTGCCCGGCACGCGCCGCCTGCGCTGCCGCGCCGATTTCGCGCAGGCACGGCGCGCGGCTGGCCGCCGGCTCATTGGCGCAAGCGCCCGCGCCGGCCGCTGACGCCGCCTGTGCGCAGGCGCTGCCCAGCAGCAAGGCGGTGGAAATCAGCAGCGAATAACGAGACATTTTCATGGTGCAACTCCGTAGTCCATACCGCCAGCAGACGCAGGCGGTTTGGCTTGTTGGATGCGGCATCCTGGGTTGGTGGCAGGGGAAATGTGAATGGATGTAGCGCCAGCGGGCGTTACTGGGTATTTCTGCAAAGGCCGAAAGCATTTGTTGCATTTTGCGGGGCTGCCCTGGGCAGATGTTGTCGCGGCTGAAGCGGTATTGGCCCGTCGTGCTGACCTGGCTGATCCTGCCCGCGGCACCTGCAGGTGCCGCGCCTTGCCGTCCAGCTTCTGCTCTGGCGGCACACGGACCGTGGGAGCCTCTGGTGGAATGTCGCCGGCGAGGCTGCGGTAAAAATCGTGTCCGGCAACTCCCGCGAGAGGCAGGGCGCGGCGCTGTCAGGGCCTGATGTAGGCGTAGTGTTCGCGGTTCTGCAGCTGGCCGATGCGCACGACGCCCGAGGGCGTGAAATCGGCGTCCATGATGAACTTTTCCTTGGAAATATTGCGGTTGCGCAGCGTGATTTCGCAGATCTCGAAGCGCACGCCGCGCGCCTTGAGCGCGCTCACCAGGGAGGCGTAGTCGATGTTGGCGTTCTTCGGGTCCTTGGCGCCTTCCATCAGGAAGTCGATGCCCTCGGCGTGGGTGACCACGATGATCCTGGTCTCGGGCGCCACGTCCAGGTGGTTGCGCACGTTGCGCAGGCCCTTGGTGGCCTGCGTGATCCAGTTGTCGATGTGGTAGACGACCTTGTCCACGCCGTCGCCCTTGCCCTGCGCCAGGGCGCCCGTGGCGGCGACCAGCATGCCGCCGGCGATCAGGCTGCGGCGGGCGGCGGTGTTGCGGTTGGAATTTTTCATTGCATTGCTCCTTTTTCCGTGCAAAGGGGCAGGGTAGCGCGAAATGGCCCGTCGTGCCAAAGCCTTTGCTACACTGTCGCGCATGTTCATCCATCGCGCGTTCGTTGCAGGTCTGAGCGACCGGGGAGCCTGGCCCTGGCGTAGCTGCATGTCTGTCCTCTGAACGCACCTTGGCACCGACCCAGGGTGCCATCGCAGCCTTGCCTCCTGTCGGGGCAAGGCACCTCACGAGATGAACCCGGCGCAGCATACGCATCGCCGCCGGACCTGGGAGATCCCCGTGATCACTGAACTGGAATTCAAGAGCCTCGCCGCGGAGGGCTACAACCGCATCCCCTTGATGGCGGAAGCCTTTGCCGACCTGGAAACCCCGCTGTCGCTGTACCTCAAGCTGGCCCATGGCTCGGGGCAGGGCGCCAACAGCTTTCTGCTCGAATCGGTCGTCGGCGGCGAGCGCTTCGGCCGCTACAGCTTCATCGGCCTGCCGGCGCGCACGGTTTTGCGTGCCGCGGGCTTTGGCAACGCGGCCAGCACCGAGGTCATGACCGATGGCCGCGTGGTGGAGACCCATGCGGGCAATCCGCTGGATTTCATCGCGCAGTACCAGAAGCGCTTCAAGGTGGCGCTGCGCCCCGGCCTGCCGCGCTTCTGCGGCGGGCTGGCGGGCTATTTCGGCTACGACGCCGTGCGCTATGTCGAAAAGAAGCTGGAGGGCTCCTGCCCGCCCGACCAGCTCGGCTGTCCCGACATCCTGCTGCTGCAGTGCGAGGAGGTGGCGGTGATCGACAACCTCTCGGGCAAGCTCTACCTCATCGTCTACGCCGATCCGGGCCAGAGCGAGGCCTATGCACGCGGCAAGAAGCGGCTGCGCGAGCTCAAGGAGCAGCTCAAGTATTCGGTCAGCGCGCCGCAAGTGCGGGCGAGCGAGAGCTACCCGACCGAGCGCAGCTTTGCCAAGCCGGATTACATCGCCGCCGTGGAGCGCGCCAAGGAGCTGATCGCCGCCGGCGACTTCATGCAGGTGCAGGTGGGCCAGCGCATCCACAAGCGCTACACGCAGTCGCCGCTGTCGCTGTACCGCGCGCTGCGTTCGCTCAACCCCTCGCCCTACATGTATTTCTACGACTTTGGCGACTTCCAGGTGGTGGGTGCGAGCCCCGAGATTCTGGTGCGCCAGGAGAAGGTGGAAGGGGTGGAGGGCGGCACCAAGATCACCATTCGGCCATTGGCCGGCACCCGTCCGCGCGGCGCCACGCCCGAGAAGGACAAGGCGGCGGAGCACGAGCTGGTGAACGACCCCAAGGAGCGCGCCGAGCATGTGATGCTGATCGACCTGGCGCGCAACGACATTGGCCGCATTGCGCGCGTGGGCAGCGTGAAGGTGACCGAGGCATTTGCGGTGGAGCGCTACAGCCATGTCATGCACATCGTGAGCAATGTCGAAGGCATGTTGATTGACGGCATGAGCAACATGGATGTGCTCAAGGCGACCTTCCCGGCGGGCACGCTCAGCGGCGCGCCCAAGGTGCACGCGATGGAGCTGATCGACGAGCTCGAACCCACCAAGCGCGGGCTCTATGGCGGCGCCTGCGGCTATCTGAGCTACGCGGGCGACATGGACATGGCGATCGCGATCCGCACCGGCATCGTCAAGGACGGCATGCTCTACGTGCAGGCGGCGGCCGGCGTGGTGGCCGATTCGGTGCCTGAACTGGAGTGGAAGGAAACCGAAGCCAAGGCGCGTGCGCTGCTGCGTGCCGCCGAGCTCGTCGAGGAGGGACTGGAATGAAACTCCTCATGATCGACAACTACGACAGCTTCACCTTCAACCTGGTGCAGTACTTCGGCGAGCTCGGCGCGGAAGTTGCGGTGGTGCGCAACGACGAAACCAGCCTCCAGGACATCGCAGAACGCACGCCGGATCGCCTCGTGATCTCCCCCGGCCCCTGCTCGCCCAAGGAGGCGGGGATTTCGGTGGAGGCGATCCGCCACTTCGCCGGCAGGATTCCGTTGCTGGGCGTGTGCCTGGGCCACCAGGCGATAGCCGAGGCGTTTGGCGGCGAGGTGGTGCGCGCCGGGCAGCAGATGCACGGCAAGACCAGCGTCATCACCACCGATGAGAAAGGCGTGTTCGCCGGGTTGCCGAAGCAGTTCACCGTCAACCGCTACCACTCGCTGGCGATTGCGCAGGGCACTCTGCCGCCATGCCTCCTCGTTACCGCCACCAGCGAGGATGGCGAAATCCAGGGCGTGCGCCACCGCGAGCTGGCGGTCGAGGGCGTGCAGTTTCACCCCGAGAGCATCCTCACCGAACACGGCCATGCGCTGCTGCGCAACTTTCTGGAGCAGCGCTGAATTTCAAGACAAACCAGGCTTTGGCGCTTATAGGTAAAGCGCCAGCAGCTATCAAAAGGAGAATTCCATGAATGCACCCATCACCCCGCAGGAAGCACTGCAGCGCACCATCGAACACCGCGAAATCTTCCACGACGAGATGCTGCACCTGATGCGGCTCATCATGAGCGGCGAACTCTCGCCGGTGATGACCGCGGCCATCATCACCGGCCTGCGCGTGAAGAAGGAAACCATAGGCGAGATCACCGCCGCCGCGCAGGTGATGCGCGAGTTCTCGAAGAAGGTGAACGTGGCGGACACCACGCATCTGGTGGACGTGGTGGGCACGGGCGGCGACGGCGCGGGCACCTTCAACATCTCCACCTGCTCGATGTTCGTCGTGGCCGCGGCGGGCGGGCGGGTGAGCAAGCACGGCGGACGCGGCGTGTCCAGCAAATCCGGCAGCGCCGACGTGATGGAGCAGCTGGGCGTGAACATCAACCTCACGCCCGAGCAGATCGCGCAGTCGGTGGCCGAGGTGGGCATCGGCTTCATGTTCGCGCCCAACCACCATCCGGCGATGAAGAACGTCGCCCCGGTGCGCCGCGAGATGGGTGTGCGCACGATGTTCAACATCCTCGGGCCGCTCACCAACCCGGCGGGCGCGCCCAACATCCTGATGGGCGTTTTCCACGAGGATCTGGTCGGCATCCAGGTGCGCGCGCTGCAGCGCCTGGGCGCGGAGCATGCGCTGGTGGTCTATGGGCGCGACGGGCTCGATGAAATCAGCCTGGGCGCCGGCACGCGCGTGGGCGAATTGAAGGACGGCGTGGTGAGCGAGTACGAAATCCATCCCGAGGACTTTGGTCTGCGCATGGTCGGCACGCGCGCGCTGAAGGTGCAGACGCCGGAAGAGTCCAGGGCCATGCTGGTGGGCGTGCTCGAGGGCGAGGCCGGCCCGGCGCGCGACATCGTCTGTCTGAATGCGGGCGCCGCGCTCTACGCCGCCAACGTCGCCAGCAGCATCGCCGATGGCCTGGCGCGCGCGCAGGCGGTGATAGCCAGCGGCGCGGCGCGCGCGCGGCTCGATCAGCTCGTGGCCTTCAGCCGGAGGTTCGCAGCATGAGCGCCCCGGCCGCTTCGGACATCCTGCAGAAAATCTGCGAGGTCAAACGCGAGGAGGTGGCGACCGCGCAAAAGCGCACGCCGTTCGCTGCCATGCGCGCCGATGCCGAAAGCCGCGTGCTCACGCGCGACTTTGTCGGCAGCCTGCGGGCCAGGATCGCCGCCGGCCAGGCCGCGGTGATTGCCGAGGTCAAGAAGGCCAGCCCGAGCAAGGGCGTGATCCGCGAAGATTTCATTCCCGCCGACATCGCGCAAAGCTATGCCGAGGGCGATGGCCAGAGGGGCGGCGTGAGCGCCGCCTGTCTGTCCGTGCTGACCGACCGGCAGTTCTTCCAGGGCCAGCCCGATCACCTCAAGCAGGCGCGCGCCTCCTGCGGCCTGCCGGTGCTGCGCAAGGATTTCATGGTCGATGCCTACCAGATCTACGAGTCGCGCGCCATGGGCGCGGATTGCGTGCTGCTGATTGCCGCGTGCCTTCAGGATGCGCAGATGGCGGAGATGGAAGCCATCGCCCTGCAGCTGGGCATGGCGGTGCTCGTGGAAGTGCACGATGGCCCCGAGCTGGAGCGCGCCTTGCGTCTGAAGACACCGCTGGTGGGCATCAACAACCGCAACCTGCGCACGTTCGAGGTCAGCCTGCAGCCCACCTTGGGCTTGTTGGCGCAGGTGCCGAGCGATCGCCTGCTGGTGACGGAATCGGGCATTGCCACGCGCGAGGATGTGGCGACGATGCGCGCGGGTGGAGTGCATGCGTTTCTGGTCGGCGAGACCTTCATGCGCGCGTCGCAGCCAGGCGTTGCACTGGCGCAGCTGTTTGCCTGACCCCCTGCCGCAATCCGGGTAAATTGCGGCGCTGGCGTGCGCTGCGCGCTGCGATTTCGAGAGGCCTCTTTGTCAACCGCCGCCCCTGCATCGGAGACCGGCCCGCCCGCGGACACGCTGGCGAGGGCATGGCCGCGCCGCGCCCGAAACGGCCTGAGCGCGGCCCCGCTCATGATCGACGTGGACGACTTCAAGCGCTGCAACGACCGCTATGGCCACCAGGCGGGCGGCCTCGGTGCCCGCAGGCCGATGCCCAGCTCCATCGCGCCAGGGAATCAGCGCGCAATGGGGCTTTCGATGGTATTGCAATACTATAGAAAAAATAGCTTCTTGCGCTTTCCTGTAAAGCGCAAATCGGCTTTTTCGTTCTGTTTTTCAGAAGCAGTCCGCATTCTGTCCCGGGGGTGCTTGCGCCGGGCTTGACAGATGTTCACAATTTGATACATGCCGCGCCCGCAGCGATCCTCCCACCGCCAGCGCCACGGAGAAATTTCCTGGCTGCTGCTGGCCTGGCTCATGCTGGGTGCGGTGCTGGCGCTGGTGCTGTGGCAGGCGCACCGCCAGACCGAGGCGCACGAACGCGAGGTGCTGGCGCAGCAGGCGCAGGTGCTGCGTCAGCAGCTGCAGGTGGACTTTCGCATGATCTACCTGGGCCTGGGCAGGATCATGGAGCGCCTGCCCCGCTGGCAACGGCAGACCGACGGCGCGCAGGAGCTGCAGTGGCAGTTGCAGGCCTTCGAGGATGCCATCGTCGGCGTGCGTGCGGTGAACGTGCTCGATGCCGATGGCACGGTGATCGCGTCCAGCCGCCCGCAGCTGGTGGGCCTGCGGACCGGCCAGCGCGAGGATGTCGTGCGCCGCCGCTCGGCCTCGTCCGATCTTCTGCTGGTCAGCGCACCGCTGGTGGGCGGGCTGGGCCGGCAGACCGTGATTCTCTCGCGCGCGCTGCGCGATGCGCAGGGGGCCTATGTGGGGGCGGTCTCCGCCTCGCTGGAAGAAGACGAGCTGCGCGCCGGGTTTGAAGCCGTGCGCTATGCGCCGGACATGCTTGCAAGCCTGATCCATGCCGACGGCAGCCGCTTCATGACGGTGTCGGGCGATACGGCGGCGGCCGATGCCGGTCCGCGGGCGGGACTGCCATTCAGGCTGCACCAGGACAGCGGCCAGGCCGACAGCGTGCAGCGGGGCGCGCTGCAGCCTGGCGGGCCGCTGCGCATCGTGGCGCTGAGCACGCTCGGCTCCAGCAGCGGGCTGCCGCTGGATCGCCCGCTGGTGGCGGCCGTAGGACGCGACTGGCAGGCGGTGTTTGCCGCGTGGCGCAGCGAGGTGGCGGTGGTCGGCAGTGCTTATCTGCTGACGCTGGCCGTGGGCATGTTCGGCACGGCCGCCGTGCGCCGGCGCCGCCGCCTGGTGGAGCGCCAGCAGGCCGCGGTGCAGGCCGAGGCCGCCCGCCTGCACCAGATGCTCGACCAGCTGCTGGAGAACGTGCCCGGCATGATCTACCAGTACCGCATGGAGCCTGACGGCCGCAGCAGCTTTCCGTACGCCACCCCCGGCGTGCGCGAGGTCTACGGGCTCAGCCCCGAGGAAATCCGCACCGATGCCTCCGCCGTGCTGGCGCGCCTGCATCCGCAGGATGCGGACCAGGTGCTGCGGAGCATTCAGACGTCGGCGCGCACGCTCGGCGTGTGGGAGGATGAATACCGCGTGCAGCTTCCCGGGGGCGGCGTGCGCTGGATGCACGGCATGGCGCGGCCGCAGCGCGTGGAAGGCGACGCGGTGCTCTGGCATGGCTACATTCACGACGTGACCGAGACGCGCCAGGCGCGCGAGCGGCTCGACCGTCTGCTGCAGAACGTGCCCGGCGCTTTGTTTCAGGTCCAGCTCGATCGCGACGGCCGCTCGCACTTTCCCTACGTCAGCGCTGGCGCCTCGGCGCTGTACGACCTGACGCCCGAGGAACTGTACGAGGACGCGCAGCGCTTGATGGCCCGCATCCATCCGGAGGATTTGCCTGGCTGGATGGCGAGTACGGCGGTCTCCGCGCGCGAGCTCTCGCTGTGGGAGCGGGAATTCCGCGTGCAGCTGTCCGGTCGAGGCGAGCGCTGGATCCACGCGACCGCGCGGCCCCAGGCGGCGGGCGACGGCGCCGTGCTCTGGTATGGCTATGCCTACGATGCGACCGAGCGGCGCGAAGTCAGCGAACGGCTGGAGCGCCTGGCGGAAAACGTGCCCGGCATGATCTACCAGTTCCGCCTGAACGCCGATGGCAGCAGCTATTTTCCATACGCCAGTGCGGGCGCGGCCGATGTATACGGCTTTACCCCCGAGGAGCTGCGGCGCGATGCGGCACCGGTGTTCGCCCGCGTGCATCCCGAGGACCTGCCGGGCGGCGTGCAGAGCATCCAGGCATCGGCGCAGTCGCTGCAGGTGTGGCGCAGGGAATTCCGCTACCTGCTGCCGCGGCTCGGTGAGCGCTGGCTGCATGCGCTGGCCAGGCCCCAGCGCCAGCCCGACGGCGCGGTGCTCTGGCATGGCTACATCCAGGACGTGACCGAGGCCAAGCACCAGCAGCTGCGGCTGGAGGCCACGGAGCGCCAGTTGCGCCAGCTGGCTTATGTGGATGGGTTGACGGGTGTGGCCAACCGCAGGCATTTCGATGACCAGCTGCAGATCGAGTGGCGCCGCTGCGCGCGCAGCGGGCAGCCGCTGTCGCTGCTGATGATCGACATCGACCACTTCAAGCCCTACAACGACCAGTATGGGCATCAGCAGGGCGATGCCTGCCTGCGGGCCGTGGCGGGGACGCTCAGAACAGGTCTGGGGCGCGCCCATGACCTGGTGGCGCGCTACGGCGGGGAGGAGTTCGTCTGTCTGCTGCCCGACATTGATGCCGCCGGCGCCTTGTCCGTCGCCGAAAGCCTGCGCGCGGCGGTGCAGGCGCTGCAGTTGCCGCACGCCAGCTCGCCGGCGGCAGGCGTGGTGACCATCAGCATCGGCGCAGCCAGCGGTGTTCCCCGGGAAGACGGTACGCCCGCCGATCTTTTGGCGCGGGCCGACGCCAGCCTCTATCGCGCCAAGAGCGGAGGGCGCAACCGCGTGGCCCTGGATGGCGCATGACCGTTCGCCGCCGCGGCAAGGGTTATGCCGGACATCGCAAACCCGGGTGTTGGGCGTATGCTTGCTCCCCACTGCGACTTGCCAAGTGGTGAACGGTCATGATGAGAACCGCCTTTGTCTGGGACGAAAGCTTTGCCACCGGCCTGCCCGAGATGGACGGGCAGCACCGTGAGCTCGTCAACCTCTTCAATGGGCTCGGCCTGGCGCTGTTCGTGCACGGCGTGCAGGACGAAGGGCCGCTGGCAGATGCCTTCGATCGCTTGCTGCGCTATACCGAATCGCACTTTGCCGAGGAAGAGGCGCTGATGCGCCGCATGGCGCTGGACCCGCGCTTCATCGCCAGCCATCTGGCGGCGCACACCCAGTTCGTCGAGCACCTGCAGGCGATATGGGGCCAGCGCGCCAGCCTGCCGGACCTGCGCGTCACGCTGACGGATTTCCTCACCTCGTGGATGGCGCTGCATATCCTGGGCGCGGACCAGTCGCTGGCGCGCCAAGTGCGTGCGATCGAGCAGGGCCGCACGCCGGCCCAGGCGTTCGAGGACGAAGGCGAACCGCGCGACGCCGGCACCCGGGTGCTGACCCAGCTGGTGACCCGCCTGTACAACGCATTGATCAGCCAGAACCGCCAGCTGGCCCTGGCCAACCAGCAGCTGGAAGAGCGCGTGGCCGAGCGCACGCGTGCGCTGGAAGAAGCCAACCAGGCCCTGCGCGCCATGGTGCGCACCGACGGGCTGCTGGGCATTGCCAACCGCGCGCATTTCGATGAGCGCATCGAACAGGCCTGCAGCCTGGCCTGGCGCCAGGAGCGCCATGTCGGCCTGTTGATGATCGACCTGGACCATTTCAAGCGCTACAACGACTGGTACGGCCATCGGCAGGGTGACATCTGCCTGCAAGTCGTGGTGCGTGCCGTGGCCGGCGTGCTCAAGCGCGATACCGACCTGCTGGCGCGCTACGGCGGCGAGGAGCTGGTGGTGGTCCTGCCCGATACCGATCGCGAAGGCAGCGTCGCCGTGGCCGAGCGCGTGCTCCAGGCGGTGCGCGCGCTGCAGCTGAACCATGCCGATTCGCCGGTGGCGCCGTATGTCACCGTCAGCATCGGGGTGTGCAGCCGGGTACCCGCGCCGGCCGATCCCAGCCGTGGCGGCTCTGGCGCCGCGGGCCTGATCGCCTGCGCCGACGAGGCGCTGTACCGCGCCAAGGGCGCGGGGCGCGACCGCAGCGTCCTGGCAGAAAAAGCGGTGAAATTCCAGGCCGTGGCGTAGCCCTGAAAAGCCTGCCGGACGCCTGGCCTATGCGCTCGCGCGTGCCAGCAGCATCGCGTCGCCGTAGCTGAAGAAACGGTAGCGCGCAGCGATGGCGTGGCGGTACAGCTGCATGGTGCGCGCGTGGCCGGCGAAGGCGCTCACCAGCATCATCAGCGTGCTTTTGGGCAAGTGAAAGTTGGTGATGAGCAGATCCACCACCTTGAAGCCGAACCCCGGCGTGATGAAGATGTCCGTGTCGCCCTCGGCGCGGCCGGTGAGCGCCCAGGATTCCAGCGTGCGCACCGTGGTGGTGCCTATGGCCAGCACGCGGCCGCCGCGCGCGCGGCACGCCGCGATGGCGTCCATGGTCGCGGCCGGTACCTGGTACCACTCGCTGTGCATGTGGTGCTCGGCGATGGCTTCGGTCTTCACGGGCTGGAAAGTGCCCGCGCCCACATGCAGCGTGACCTGCGCGGCCTCGACGCCGCGTGCCGCCAGCCGCGCCATCACGCCGTCGTCAAAGTGCAGCGCGGCCGTGGGCGCGGCCACCGCGCCGGGCTGGCGCGCGAAAATGGTCTGGTAGCGCTCGTTGTCTTCGGCCTCGTCGGGGTCGTGCCCGCCGTCCTGGTGGCGCTCTATGTAGGGCGGCAGCGGCAGGTGGCCGTGGCGCTGCATCAGCTCCCAGGGCGATTCGCCCGCCGCGCCCGTGAGCCGCAGGCGAAACAGCGCGCCCTGCGCGTCGGGCCAGCGCGCCAGCATCTGCGCGTCAAAGCCGCCCTGCTGCCGGCCGCCGGCAAAGTGCAGCACCGCGCCGGGTGCGGGCTTCTTGCTCACCTTCATGTGGGCGATGACTTCGCCCTCGCGCAGCACGCGTTCGATCAGCAGCTCCACATGACCGCCGCTGGCCTTCTGGCCAAACAGCCGCGCCTTGAGCACGCGGGTGTCGTTGAACACCATCAGGTCGCCCGGTGCCAGCAGCTCGGGCAGGCTGCGGAAGATCCGGTCCACGGGCGGCCAGCCGCGGCCGTCGAGCAGGCGCGAGCTGCTGCGCTGCGGCGCCGGGTGCTGGGCGATCAGTTCGCCGGGCAGGTCGAAATCGAAATCACTGAGCGTGAAGGCGTGGTCGGTTGGGTCGGGCATGGGATGGGCGCGCAGGAGCGCGCCAATGCAACAAAGGGTCAGCGTGCGATTGTCGCGCCGCCGGGCTCGCCCCAGAGCCGGTGCAGATCCGGAAAATTCCACTGCGATGGGTCTTCGCGCCCGAGGATTTTTTCACCGCAGCCGGGGTCGGACAAATCCATTGTTTCAGGCGCAATCCGCAGGCCGGAAGAGAGCGAGAAAAATGCCCTGACGCGCGGCGCCAGCAGCGTGCCCGGTGATTGCTCCAGCACGATGGCGAGATGCCCCGAGCTGAGCCGCACCAGCGAGCCCGTGGGGTAGATGCCCATGCATTTGACGAAGGCCTGGAAGAGGCGGCTGTCAAAGTGCCCCTTGGTCCATTCCGCCATGCGCCGCAGCGATTCGGAAGGGTCCCAGCCCGCCTTGTAGGGGCGGTTGGAGGTGATGGCGTCATAGACATCGCAGATCGCGCTCATGCGGGCCAGCAGGTGGACGTCGCTGCCCATCAGGCGGTGCGGGTAGCCGGTGCCGTCGATTTTTTCGTGGTGGTGCAGGCAGGCATCGAGCACCTGCGGCGCGAGGCCGCAGGGACGCAGCATCGCGTGGCCGAGCGCGGGGTGGCTGCGCATGGTGTCGAATTCCTCGTCCGTCAGCGCGCCCGGCTTGTTGAGGATGGCGTCGGCGATCCCGGCCTTGCCCAGGTCGTGCAGCAGGCCCGCCATGCCGGCCTGCTGCACCGTGGCCGCGTCCAGGCCGAGCTGGCGCGCCAGCGCAACCATCAGCGCCGATACCGCCACCGAATGCATGTAGGTGTATTCGTTGGCGGTTTTCAGGCGCGCCAGGCTGATGAGCGCGCCGGGGTTGCGCGTGAGCGAGCCGGAGATCTCCTCGACCAGCGAAGCGGCGTCGCGCGCATCGATCGCCTGGCCCATGCGCGCCTCCCGGAACATGGACACCACGGCGGTCTTGGCCGTATGGCAGATCGCGCTGGCACGGTGCAATTCCTCGGTCATCGTGGCGGGGCCGCGGTCCGCGCGGCGCGGCGCGGAGGGCACGGAGGGCGCGGCAGTCAGCGCGCCAGGCTGGGCATCGATGCTGGCGAGGGCACTGTCGATGGCGTCGTCTGCTTCGCTGCGCGTGGTGGCGGGCGCATGCGGGGCCACATCCAGGCCTCGGTCCGTGTCTATCCACACCTCCTGGATGGAGCTGCCGCGAATGCGCCGCAGATCGTGATCGCTCTTGAGCAGAAAGCGCGTGCGCCAGAACGGATGCTCCATCCACGAGCCGCAGAACTCGTGGATGAACATGCCTTGCGAGAGGTGGCTGACGTCTATGCGCTTGAGCATGCGGGTGGGGCAGCGTGGTGACCACATGGTAGCCTCTTTGCGTGGGCAAGTTACCAGCTGTTTCACCCAAATCGACGAAGCCGAACCAGAGCCCGGCGCAGCGCGCGCTGGCCAGGCTTGGCCTGGTGCGCGACATCGACCTGGCGCTGCACCTGCCGCTGCGCTACGAGGACGAGACGCGCATCACGCCGATCAGAAACGCCCGCGAAGGCGAGGTGGCGCAGATCGAGGGCACGGTGCTCGATTGCAGCGTGCAGCCGGGTCCGCGCCGCCAGCTCGTCGTGGTTCTCGACGATGGCACGGGGCGCTGCGAACTGCGCTTCTTCAGCTTCTACCCCTCGCAGCAAAAAAGCATGGCGGTGGGCGAACGCCTGCGCGCACGCGGCGAGGTGCGCGGCGGCTTCTGGGGGCGGCAGATGCTGCACCCTGCCTTCCGCAAGGCCGAAGGACCGCTGCCCGCGGCACTCACGCCGGTGTACCCGAGCACGGCGCAACTGCCGCAGGCCTATCTGCGCCGCGCGGTGGCCATGGCGCTCACGCGTGTGCGGCTGGATGAAACGCTGGCACCCGAGTGGCCGGTGCCGCCGCTTGCCATTCATGGTCAAAATGGCCATTTGCGCATATGGAGCTTGCGCGAAGCACTCCTTTTTTTGCATCACCCCGCACCCGACGTGGCGCTGGCCGCGCTGGAGGACCACAGCCATCCCGCCTGGCAGCGACTGAAGGCCGAGGAACTGCTGGCGCAGCAGCTCTCGCAATGCCGGTCGCGCGCCGAACGTGCGCGTTTGCGGGCGCCGGTGCTGGCGCCGGGTGACGGTGCGGGCAGCCTGCATGCGGGGCTGATGGCCGCGCTGCCGTTTGCACTCACCGGCGCGCAGCAGCGCGTGGGCCAGGAGATCGCGCACGACCTGGCGCGCCCCCAGCCCATGCACCGCCTGCTGCAGGGCGACGTGGGCGCGGGCAAGACCGTGGTGGCGGCGCTGGCGGCGGCGCGCGCGATGGATGCGGGCTGGCAATGCGCGCTGATGGCGCCCACCGAAATCCTGGCCAGCCAGCACTTTGCCAAGCTGGTGCAGTGGCTGCAGCCGCTCTTGCAGGCGCGCGGGCAATGCGTCGCCTGGCTGGTCGGCGGGCAGAAAAAGAAGGAGCGCGCCACGGCGCTGGAGGCGATTGCACAGGGCGCGGCGGCGCTGGTGGTGGGCACGCATGCGGTGATCCAGCAGCAGGTGCGGTTCGCCCGCCTGGGCCTGGCGGTGATCGATGAGCAGCACCGCTTTGGCGTCGCCCAGCGCCTGGCACTGCGGCAAAAAACCGCCGGCGGGGAGATGGAGCCGCACCTTCTGATGATGACCGCCACGCCCATTCCGCGCACGCTGGCGATGAGCTATTACGCCGATCTGGATGTCTCCACGCTGGATGAATTGCCACCAGGGCGCACGCCTGTCGTCACGCGCCTGATCGCCGACAGCCGGCGCGATGAAGTCATTGCGCGCCTGGCGCAGCAGGTGGCGCGGGGCCGGCAGGCCTACTGGGTCTGCCCGCTGATCGAGGAAAGCGAGGCGCTGGACCTGACCAACGCCACCGCCACCCACGCCGAGCTGGCGCAGGCGCTGCCGGGCGCCTCGGTGGGTTTGCTGCATTCGCGCATGCCAGCGGGCGAAAAGCAGGCGGTGATGGAGGGTTTCAAGGCGAGGCGGACGGCCGTGCTGGTGAGCACCACGGTGATCGAGGTGGGCGTGGACGTGCCCAACGCCAGCCTGATGGTGATCGACCATGCCGAGCGCTTTGGCCTCTCGCAACTGCACCAGTTGCGCGGGCGCGTGGGGCGCGGCGCGGCGGCCTCGGCCTGCGTGCTGCTGTACGCCAGAGGCGAGAGCGGGCATCTGGCGCAGGCGGCGCGCGAGCGGCTCAAGGCCATGCTGCAAACCCACGACGGCTTCGAGATCGCGCGGCGCGATCTGGACATCCGCGGCCCGGGCGAGTTCCTCGGGGCGCGCCAGTCGGGCGACGCGATGCTGCGCTTCGCCGATCTGGCGCAGGACGGCGCCTTGCTCGATTGGGCACGCGAGGTGGCGCCGCAGATGCTGGCGCGCTACCCGGCGCTGGCGCAGGCGCACATCGAGCGCTGGCTGGGTGGGCGGGCGGAATTCCTCAAGGCCTGACGGCTCCGGGCGTGTTGCGGCGGGCTTCGATTTCAGCGCTGCGCAGGGCGCTGGCGGGTACTCCGCCAATGCCCCAGTCCTCGGGCGCGACCGGCACGATGCCGCCGCGCACATCGGCCTTGCGGACGCCGAGCGCCTCGGCAATCAGCTCGGTGAACCCAGCAAGCAACATCTGGCGGTCCGCCTGTGAACGGTCTTCCAGCACGATGAACGAAAAATAGGGCGCCGGCCCCGCGCCATCGCGCACCAGCTGGCCGCCCACGCAATACAGGTGGGGCTCATGCTCGGTGGCGAATACGCGCACGCGCTCGATCGGGCAGTGCAAGCCTTCGGCAAAAAGCCTGCTGCACCGCTTGAGCAGTTCTTCGACCTTGTCCTGGGCGTGCTGCCCGCGCACCAAATGAATGTTGAGTATCGGCATATCCGGTTTCCTTCAAGGCAAGCCGCGCCTGCGGCCCGCATCCAGCATAAGTGAGAAGCCGGTCATGGCCGCGGCCTCGGGTGCCAGCAGCATTTCCAGCGCCCAGGCCACCTGCGTGCCCGCGTGATTGCCCGGCTCATGGGCCTGCGTGCATAGCAGCCGCCGAGGATTTCCACCTTGCAGACGCCGCCGCCACCGCTGCGGCAGCCCGTCGGGAGTCTTTGCGGCCCAGCGTGACGATGCCGTCCAGAATGGATTGCCCCGGGCTGCATCGCACCGTCTCGCCGGTCTTGAAGGATGCTGATTGCGTACTGGTCCATGCCGCGCTCCCGGAATCCCGTGATCAACCTAGTGCGACCGAGTCTAGGCATGGCGCATGTGGCCGGCGGCATGGGGATCGCACTGGTGCCGCAGTCCGTCAGTGCACTCAAGGCGCCGGGCGTGGTGTATCTTCCCTTCAATGATGAGCCGTCGGCATATGTGGATCTGCGCTGCATGTTCAGACGGGGTGACCCGTCGTCCGTGCTCAAGGAGTTTCTCGCATCCATCCAGACGTTCCGTCAACGGGAATCGGCAAGCCAGTAGGACGCTGGAGAATTCGGGCTGCAGATGCGTGTTGTCCGCATTCGCGGTCGTGCAAGGGAACAGGAAAAGGAGAAACCCCATGGCAGAAAAGAAAGCCGTTCTGGTCATCGGCGCTGGCGACGCAACCGGTGGCGCCATTGCCAGGCGCTTTGCGCGCGAAGGCTATGTCGCCTGCGTCACGCGCCGCAGCGCGGACAAGCTGGCGCCACTCGTGGAGGAGATCCGCGCCGCGGGCGGCGAGGCCCACGGCTTTGGCAGCGACGCGCGCAAGGAGGAGGAGATGGTGGCCCTGGTGCAGAAAATCGAGGCCGAGATCGCCCCCATCGAGGTCGCCGTGTTCAACATCGGCGCCAACGTGCGCTACGGCATCACCGAGACCACGGCGCGCGTGTACTTCAAGGTGTGGGAGATGGCCTGCTTCGGCGGCTTTCTGATGGGCCGCGAGGTTGCCAAGGCCATGCTGCCGCGCGGCCGCGGCACCATCATCTTCACGGGGGCCACGGCCAGCCTGCGCGGGCGTGAAGGCTTCGCCGCCTTCGCCGGCGCCAAGCACGCGCTGCGCGCGCTGGCGCAGAGCATGGCGCGCGAGCTCTGGCCCAAGGGCATCCACGTGGCGCACCCGGTGATCGATGGCGCCATCGACACCGAGTTCATCCGAACCACCTTTCCCGAGCGCTATGCGATGAAGGACCAGGGTGGCATCGTCGATCCCGAGCACATCGCCGACCTTTACTGGAACCTGCACCAGCAGCCGCGCGACGCCTGGACGCACGAGACGGAGATCCGCCCCTGGATGGAGGCATGGTGACCAGCGCCTTCCAGCCCCTGCCAGCGCCCCTCGTTCGACCGTCCCGCATCTTTTGAGGAAACACCATGCATTCCAAGAACAAGAACGTTCAATTCCTGTTTGACTTCGGCAGCCCCAACGCCTACCTGTGCCACAAGGTCCTGCCGCAGCTGGAGGCCAGGATCGGCGCCCGGTTCGAGTACATCCCGGTTCTGCTCGGCGGGCTGTTCAAGATGGCCAACAACCGCTCGCCCGTCGAGGCCTACGCGCACATTCCCCACAAGCTTGCCTACGAGCATCTGGAAATGCAGCGCTTCGTGGACAAGCACGGGCTCACCGCCTTCCGGTTCAACCCCCATTTCCCGGTGAACACGCTGCAGATCATGCGCGGCGCGGTGGCGGCGCAGAAGCTGAACTGCTTTGCGCGCTACGTGGATGCGGTGTACGCCAGCATGTGGGAACGCGGATGCGCCATGGCGGACCCGCAGGTCATCGCCGCCGAACTGTCGGCGGCGGGGCTCGATGCGCCGGCCATCCTCGCGGCGAGCCAGGACGCCGATGTCAAGGAGCGTTTGCTGGCCAACACCCAGCAGGCCCATGAGCGCGGCGCTTTCGGCATTCCGACCTTCTTCGTCGGCGATGAGATGTTTTTCGGCAAGGATCGGTTGCGCCAGGTCGAGGAAGAAATCGTGCGGTGACGGCGCAATTTGAGGCAAGATAAGGCATGACCCTGACTGAACTCAAGTACATCGTCGCCGTGGCGCGCGAGCGGCATTTCGGCCGCGCGGCCGAGGCCTGCTTCGTGGCGCAGCCCACGCTATCGGTGGCGGTGAAGAAGCTGGAGGAAGAGCTGGAAGTCAAGATTTTCGAGCGCAGCGCCGCCGATGTGACGCTGACCACGCTGGGCGAGGAAATCGTGCGCCAGGCGCAAAGCGTGCTGGAGCAGGCGGCATCCATCCGCGAGATCGCCAAGCGCGGCAAGGACCCGCTGGCCGGTGCGCTCACGCTCGGCATCATCTACACCATAGGCCCGTACCTGCTGCCCGAGCTGGTGCGCCAGTCGCTCAAGCGCACGCCGCAGATGCCCTTGATGCTGCAGGAGAACTTCACCGTCAAGCTGCTGGAGATGCTGCGCACCGGCGAGATCGATTGCGCCATCCTGGCCGAGCCCTTCCCCGATGCGGGCCTGGCGATCGCGCCGCTGTACGACGAGCCGTTTCTGGCCGCCGTGCCTTCAAGCCACCCGCTGGCCGAGCGTGAATCGGTTTCGGCGCTGGAGCTCAAGAACGAAACCATGCTGCTGCTGGGCACCGGCCATTGCTTTCGCGACCATGTGCTGGAGGTCTGCCCGGAATTTGCGCGCTACGCGACCAACGCGGAAGGCATACGCCGCACCTTCGAGGGTTCGTCGCTGGAGACCATCAAGCACATGGTCTCGGCCGGCATGGGCGTGACGCTGGTGCCGCGCCTGGCGGTGCCCGACGACGCGCTGTCCACCGTGCGCCGGCGCCGTTCGGACGAGCCCTTCATCCGTTATCTGCCCATCATCGAAGAGAGCGACGCCGCGCCGCCGAGCCGGCGCGTGGTGCTGGCCTGGCGGCGCAGCTTCACGCGCTACGAGGCCATTGCCGCGCTGCGCAACGCGGTGCACGCCTGCGATCTGCAAGGTGTGCAGATGCTCGGCGGATAGCGCCCGGGGCGCTGTCCCCTGCATTGCCGCAGGCTATCTCTGGCATTGGCACAATCCATCGCCAGAACGCAGACAAATCAAGCGTTTGCAGCTATAGTTTTGCCATGGTCTCCGCGCGCTGCGGAGCTGCCAAACAGAAAGGAAATGCCATGGCCAAGACCAGCAAAGCCGCCGCCGGCGGCATCGCCATCAACATCGGCATCAGCGAGAAAGACCGTGCCGCCGTCGCCCAGGGGCTCTCGCGCCTGCTGGCCGATACCTACACGCTCTACCTCACCACGCACAATTTCCACTGGAACGTGACGGGGCCGATGTTCAACACCCTGCACGCCATGTTCATGGTGCAGTACACCGAGCTGTGGAACGCGGTGGACCCGATCGCCGAGCGCATCCGCTCGCTTGGCCATGTGGCACCGGGCTCGTACGCCGCCTACGGCAAACTCGCCAGCGTCGCCGACGCCCCGGCCGAGCCGCCCAGGGCGCTGGAGATGGTGCGCATCCTGGTGCAGGGCCATGAAGCCGTGGCGCGCACCGCGCGCGGGCTGTTTGCGGCGGTGGAGAAGGCGGGCGACGAACCCACCGCCGATCTGCTGACCCAGCGCCTCACGGTGCATGAGCAGACGGCGTGGATGCTGCGTTCGCTGCTGCAAGAGTGACGGCCTGAAGCGTCGCCACCATGCCCGCCCGCGGCGGGCATTTTTGATGGCGCGACAATCGGCGCATGACGGATTCCACCCTTGCCGCCCCGCCGCAGCGCACCCGGCTTGCGCTTTACCTCGATCTGATCCGCTTCAACCGCCCGGCCGGCTGGCTGGTGCTGCTCTGGCCCACGCTGTCGGCGCTGTGGCTGGCGGCAGGCGGCTTTCCGGGCTGGCACCTGCTTGCCGTATTCGTTGCCGGCACCATCCTCATGCGCTCGGCGGGCTGCTGCGTCAACGACGTGGCGGACCGCGAGTTCGACCGGCATGTGAAGCGCACCGCCCGCCGCCCGGTGACCACCGGCGAGCTCGGCGCGTGCGAGGCGCTGGCCGTCGGCGCGGTGCTGGCCTTCATCGCCTTCTTGCTGGTGCTCACGACCAACGCCACGGCGATTGCGCTCTCGTTTCCGGCGCTGGCGATTGCCATTGCCTACCCCTACGCCAAGCGCCATGTTTCCATGCCGCAGGCGGTGCTGGGCGTGGCCTTCAGCTTCGGTATTCCGATGGCGTTCGCGGCGGTGCAGAACCAGGTGCCGCTGGAAGGCTGGCTGCTGCTCGCGGGCAACCTGTTCTGGGTGCTGGCCTACGACACTGAGTACGCCATGGTGGACCGCGACGATGACCTCAGGATAGGCATGAAGACCTCGGCCATCACGCTCGGGCGCCTGGACGTGGCGGCGATCATGCTGTTTTACCTGTGCTATCTGGCCATATGGCTGTTTTTCGCTGCCGGCCATGCGCCGTCAGCTCTTCTTTACATAGCATTTGCGGTGGCCGCGGCACAGGCGCTGTGGCATTACACGCTGATCAGGGACCGCACGCGCGCAGGCTGCTTCGTCGCCTTCAGCCAGAACCACTGGCTGGGCGCGACGGTGTTCGCCGGGATCGCGCTGTCGCTGGCGTTCGGTTGATCAGGCGCCGAATTCGGCGGCCAGCTCACGGGCCCGCTGCTCGGCGGCCTTCATGGCGGCGATGAAATGCTCCGGCACCTTCGCCTGCTGCATCGAGGTGATGGCGGCATGCGTGGTGCCGCCCTTGCTGGTGACGCGCTGGCGCAGCGTGGCGGGTGATTCATCGGAGCGCAAGGCCAGCTCGGCCGCGCCGCGGAAGGTGGCCAGCGCCAGGCGCTGCGATTGCTCCGTGCTCAGCCCCATGGCCTGTCCGGCCTGGACCATGGCTTCAAGAAAGAAAAACACATAGGCCGGGCCGGAGCCGGAAAGCGCCGTCACCGCATCGAGCTGGCCTTCCTCCTGTACCCACAGCAGCTCGCCGGTGGAGCCCATCACGCGCTCGATCTGCGCTCTGTCGGTCGTGCTCACTTGCGCGCGTGCAAACAGGCCGCTGATGCCCTGGCCGATCAGCGCCGGCATGTTGGGCATGGCGCGCACGATGCGGCCCGTGCCCAGCCAGCGCGCGATGCTGTCGGTGGCGATGCCGGCCGCCACGCTCAGGTGCAGCGCGGAGCGCACATGCGGCGCCACGGGTTCGGTGGCTTCGCGAAACACCTGCGGCTTGACGGCCCAGATCACCAGATCGGCATGCGCCAGCGTGGGGGCCGAGGCCACGGCATCGGCCGCCGCGCGGATGCCGAAGCGCTCCAGCAGCGCGGCGCGCGTGGCGTCGAAGGGCTCGATGACGGTGAGTTGCTCCGGGCTCACGCCCTGCTGCACCAATCCGCCGATCAGTGCGCTGGCCATGTTGCCGCCGCCGATGAAGGCGATCAGGGGGTTGTGGGTGCCTGTGGCCATGGTGTTTCCTTTAAATGATAGCTGCTTGCGCTTGTCTGTATTGCGCTGAAGCCATATTTTGTTCATGAAATAGGTGGCTGGAGCGCCGCCTGTGCCACCGCATGTTCCCAGCGCGCCATCAGGCTGCGGGCCTGCGTGCGCGGCATGGTTGGCTCAAAACGGCGCTCGACGCGCCACTGCGCGGCGATCTCGTCCGTGCCCTGGTAGAGGCCGGCCGCCAGTCCCGCCAGGCAGGCCGCGCCCCAGGCGGTGGTCTCCACGCATTCGGGGCGCAGCACCGGGATGCCGAGCAGATCGGCCTGGAACTGCATCAGCAGGTCGTTCACGCAGGCGCCGCCATCGACGCGCAGCTCATGCACCGGCGCGCTCCCGGCTGCGGCGGCATCGCGCGCCATCGCCGCCAGCAGCGCCGCGCTCTGGTAGGCGATGGATTCGAGCGCCGCACGCGCGATGTGCGCCAGCGTGCTGCCGCGCGTCAGGCCGGTGATGGTGCCGCGCGCGTCCGGCGCCCAGTACGGCGCGCCCAGGCCGGTGAAGGCGGGCACCAGCACCACGCCGCCCGCGTCGGGCACGCTTTCGGCCAACTGCTGCACCTCGCTGCTGGCCTTGATCGCATGCAGGCCGTCGCGCAGCCATTGCACCACCGCGCCGCCGATGAACACGCTGCCTTCCAGCGCGTACTGCGGCCGGGTGCCGGTCTGCGCTGCCGCCGTGGTGATGAGGCCATTGCTGGAGGGCTGGAACCGCGCTCCGGTGTGCATCAGCATGAAGCAGCCGGTGCCGTAAGTGTTCTTGGCCATGCCTGCCGAGAAGCAGGCCTGGCCGAACAGCGCCGCCTGCTGGTCGCCCGCCACGCCGCCGATGGCGACGGGTGCTCCCAGCAGCGCGGCATCGGTCTGGCCGAAATCGCCGCTGGAGGGCAGCACCTCGGGCAGCAGGCTGCGCGGGATGTCCAAGAGCGCCAGCAGCTCCTCGTCCCAGGTATTGGTGTGCACGTTGAAGAGCATGGTGCGGCTGGCGTTGCTCACGTCCGTGGCGTGGCGCCTGCCGGCGGTCAGGTTCCAGATGAGCCAGCTGTCCACCGTGCCAAAGGCGAGCTCGCCGCGCGCGGCCTGCGCGCGCGCGCCGGGGATGTGGTCCAGCAGCCAGCGCAGCTTGGTGGCGGAAAAATAGGCGTCGATCACCAGCCCGGTCTTCCGCGCAATCTGCTCGGCATGGCCCTGCGCACGCAGCTGTTCGCACAGCGGCGCGGTGCGCCTGTCCTGCCAGACGATCGCATGGTGCAGCGGCTCGCCGGTCGCGCGGTGCCAGAGCACGGTGGTCTCGCGCTGGTTGGTGATGCCTATGCCCGCGATGTCCTGCGCCGCCAGCCCCGCCTGGCGCAGCGCGTCCTGCATCGTGGCGCGCTGGTCGTTCCAGATGTGCCGTGCATCGTGCTCCACCCAGCCCGGCTGCGGGTAAATTTGCGGCAGCTCCCGCTGCGCCTGTGCGACGATGCGGCCGGCACGGTCAAACACAATGCTGCGCGAGCTGGAAGTACCCTGGTCCAGGGCCAGCAGATAACTCATGGCATGCAAGCATAGGGCAAGCGCGGATGCAGTCTTCAGGCAACGCAATGGATGGAGCACCGGTCGCCACCGATCGCGCGCAGTTGCTCGACCGGCTCGCCGATGCGCGCACCTGGGATCTGGCGGTGATTGGCGGCGGCGCCACCGGCCTGGGCGTGGCGCTGGACGCCGCGGCACGCGGTTTTTCCGTCGTGCTGCTGGAGGCGCACGACTTCGCCAAAGGCACCTCCTCGCGTGCCACCAAGCTCGCGCACGGCGGCGTGCGCTACCTGGCGCAGGGCAATATCCACCTGGTGCGCGAGGCGCTGCACGAACGCACCACGCTGCTGCACAACGCACCGCATCTGGCGCAGCCGCTGGCCTTTGTCATGCCCACCTACCACCTGTGGGAGGCGCCGTTCTATGGCGCGGGTCTCAAGGCTTATGACTTGCTGGCCGGCAGCGCCGGCCTGGGCGGTACCGAGTTCCTCTCGCGCATGGCGGTGCTGCAGGCGCTTCCAGGCATCCGCGCCGAGGGCTTGCGCGGTGGCGTCCGGTATTGGGACGGGCAGTTTGACGACGCGCGCCTGGCCCTTGCGCTGGCGCGCACGGCCGCGAGCAAGGGTGCGCTGCTCATCAACTACTGCCCGGTGCGTGCCTTGCAGCACGAGGGCGGCCGGGTGCAGGCGCTCACCTGCGAAGACGCGGAAAGCGGGCGCACCTTTACCGTTCGTGCGCGTGCCACTGTCAACGCCACCGGCGTATGGGTGGATGAGGTGCGCGCCATGGATGCACGCTCCACAGGTGCATCGCACGCCCCGCTGGTGGTGCCCAGCCAGGGCGTGCATCTGGTGCTGGATCGCGAATTCCTGCCGGCCGACCATGCCTTGCTGGTGCCCAAAACGGCCGATGGCCGGGTGCTGTTTGCCGTGCCCTGGCTGGGCAAGGTACTGGTGGGCACGACCGATACCGAACGCCCGCAGGCCGAGATCGAGCCGCGTGCGCTGCCGCAGGAGGTGGCCTTTTTGCTGCGTGAATCCGCCAAGTACCTGCGCCACGCGCCGCAGCCCGCGCACGTGCGCAGCTGCTGGGCGGGGTTGCGCCCGCTGGTGCGCCCGCAGGCTGTGGGCGTGCAAACGCGCAGCGTGAGTCGAGAGCACCATGTCTGGGTGGAAAAGAGTGGCCTGGTCACTGTCACCGGGGGCAAGTGGACGACTTACCGCGCGATGGCCGAGGATGTGCTGGAAAAATGCATGGGCAGTGGCTTGCTGCAGCGCCGCGCCGCCGGCGTGACGCGCGACCTGCCGCTCGTCGGTGCGCCCCGCACACCGGTGCCCCACCGCCTGTGCGATGCCCCCGGCCTGCACCTGTATGGCACCGAGGCGGCTGCGGTGCAGGCATTGCAGGGCAATGCGCGTGAGCTGGCCCCCGGCCTCACCGAGGCCATGGTGCGCTTTGCCGCGCGCTTCGAGTACGCGCGCACGGTGGAAGATGTGCTTGCGCGGCGCTCGCGTTGGCTTTTCCTGGATACCTCGGTGGCCGCGCGCGCCGCCCCCGCCGTGGCCCAGGTGCTGCGTGAAGAGCTGGTGCGGGATCCGCAATTGCAGGTCTTTGAGCAGTTGCTTGCACGCTACGCGCTTTCGGCGTAGAAAATGGCGTGTGTCGGGGCAGTCGGCCGAGCGCATGCGAATGACTGGTTCAGGGCTCCGGCTGCACATGATGTACAACTGGTATATTTGTACCAAACCCATACCGAGGCACTCTGGAGGCAAACCGTGTCCAAAACCGCTCACCAACCCTATACCCGTTTGACCGAGCCGCTGGTGCGCGATGGCGGCGTTCTGCGTCCCGCCACCTGGGAGGAGGCGCTGGACCGCGCGGCAGAGGGTTTCAGGCGCAACCGCGAAGCCCACGGCGCCGATGCGTTCGGAATGTTCTCGTGCTCGCGCGCGACCAACGAGCTCAATTTCATCGCGCAGAAATTTGCCCGCGCGGTGATGGGCAGCAACAACATCGATTCCTGCAATCGAACGTGACACGCACCCAGCGTCGCCGGTCTGGTGACGGTATTTGGTGCGGGGGGCGGTACCTCTTCCTATCGGGAGATCGAGGACGCGGATCTGATCGTCTTCTGGGGCTCCAACGCCCGGGAGGCGCACCCGATCTTCTTCCACCATGCTCTCAAGGGCATCCACAAGGGTGCCAAGGTCTATGTGGTCGATCCGCGCCGCTCCAAGACGGCGGAATGGGCGGACAACTGGCTGGGGCTGGATGTCGGCACCGACATCGCGCTCGCCTACGGCGTGGGCCGCGAGATCATCCATGCCGGCCTGGTGAACGAGGCTTTCGTGGCCAACGCCACGATCGGTTTTGAGGAGTATGTGGCAGCCTGCGAGCCGTGGACCCTGGAAGTTACTGCGCGCGAGACGGGCGTACCCGCCGAACTGATCCGCGCGCTGGCGCACGACTATGCCAAGGCCGAGCGCGCGCAGCTGTGCTGGACGCTGGGCATCACCGAGCATCACAACGGCACGGACAACGTGCGTGCGCTGTGCAATCTCGCGCTGCTCACCGGCCAGGTCGGCCGCTGGGGCGCGGGTCTGGTACCGGTGCGCGGCCAGAACAATGTGCAGGGCGGTGGTGACATGGGTGCCATCCCGAAGAATCTGCCGGGCTTTCAGGATGTCGGCAACCCCGAGCACCGCGCCAAATTCGAGCGCCTGTGGGGCGTCACGCTGCCCACGAGCGAGGGCCTGACAGTCTCGGAGATGATGGATGCAATGGATGAAGGGCATCTCACCAGCCTCTATGTCGTGGGCGAGAACCCGGCGCAGTCCGATGCCAATACCGCCGCTGTGATCAAGCGCCTGGAAAACCTCGATCACCTCGTGGTGCAGGACATTTTCCTGACCAAGACCGCGTCGTATGCCGATGTGGTGTTTCCGGCCACCGCCATGTGGTGCGAGAGCGATGGCACCTTCACCAACAGCGAGCGGCGCGTGCAGCTGGTGCGCAAGGCCCTGGAGCCGCCAGGGCAGGCGAAGGATGATATCGAGATCATCCGGCTGCTGGCGGCGCGCATGGGCCATCGCTGGCCGGTGCAAACGGGTGAGCAGGTGTGGGATGAATTGCGTGCGCTCTCGCCGGCGCACCATGGCATGTCGTGGAAGGTGCTCGCCGAGCGCGGTGGCGTGCAATGGCCCTTCCCCGACGAGGCGGGGCCGGAAACACCGTTCCTGCACGCTCGTCTGTGGGAGACCGACCCGCACAAGCGCGGGCGCCCGGCACCGTTTGGCATCATCGAGCACCGCTTGCCGGTCGACCAGCTGGACGAGGACTATCCGCTGCGCCTGACGACGGGCAGGCGACTCACGGACTACAACACGGGCGTGCAATCGGGCGGCTTCAACTCCCCCATCCGTTTTGGCGGTTGCGTGGATATCTCACCGGAGGACATGGCCCGCATGGGCATGGCCGAGGACGAAGTGGTGCGCGTGACATCGCGCCGTGGCTCGGTGCTGGCGCCGGTGCGCTGCGATCCGGGCTTGCGCCCGGGGCTGCTGTTCATGGCCTGCAATTTCCCGGATGACGTGGACGTCAATGCACTCACCATCGAGGCCCATGACCCAATTGCCAAGACGGCGGAATTCAAGGCTACGGCGGTCAGAGTGGAGAAGACCCAGGAGGCCCGGCCCGCAAGCTGGCGTGCGCAGGCTGTGGCTGACCGTGAGCCGGGCAGGAATGAGTTGGTGACGGCGCAACAGGAAGGATGACCCGTGGATTTGAAGTTTTCCAACGCCGAGCCATTTGCGCAGGAGCGTGAGGCCATCGACCAGCGCCTGGGCGGACCCGGTGACGGTGGCTGGCATGGCGGCGAGCGTGACGAGCAGGACCATCGCCGTGCGCACACGGGCCAGGAGCGCTCGCGCCGGCATCTGGTGCTGGAAGCCTTGCATGCGGTGAACGACCGCACAGGCTGGATCAGCCCCGGGGCGCTGAACTACATTGGCAAGCGGCTGCATGTGGCGGCGGCGGATGTCTACAGCGTTGCAACCTTCTACGGGCTGTTTTCCACCAGCCCGCGCCCCAGACGCATCGCGCATGTCTGCACCGATATCGCGTGCATGGCGCGTGGTTCCAAGGAATTGTGCAGCGCACTCGAACAGCGTCTGGGCCACGCGGGAGCCCATTCGGGCTGGAAGCACAGCCCCTGCCTTGGCGCCTGCGAGCGCGCGCCGGTGGCGCTGGCGGTGGAAGCGGGCGATCCACCGCACGAGCACTTGATCGGGGCAGCTAGTGCCGACGACATTGCGCGCGCGCTGCACGAAGGCCCCCAGACCTTGTCCGCCGAGGTGCCACCTTCCGTGGCCGTGCCGCAAGCCGGCGAGACAGGGTTGATGCTGCTTGGGCGCATCGGCCAAGTGGACCCGCAGAGCCTGGACGACTATCTCGCGGCCAGCGGATACGAGGGACTCCAGCGCGCGTTCGCCATGGGAGCCGGGCAGGTCGTTGCCGAAGTCAAGGCATCGCGCCTCATGGGCCGCGGTGGAGCGGCGTTTCCGACGGGTGTCAAGTGGGAAAGCACGGCCAGACAGAGCGCCACGCCGCGCTACCTTGTCTGCAACGCAGACGAAAGCGAACCTGGCACGTTCAAGGACAGGGTGCTGCTGGAAGGCGATCCGTTTGCGTTGATTGAAGCCATGACGATCGCGGGTTTTGCCATCGGCGCCGAACGCGGTTACATCTATCTGCGTGGCGAGTACCCGCGCTCGTACCGGATGCTGTCCAACGCCATCATCAAGGCACGCGAGCGCGGCTTGCTGGGGACGGACATTCTGGGCTCGGGTTATGGGTTTGAGCTTGAAATCCGCCGCGGCGCGGGCGCCTACATCTGTGGCGAAGAGACGGCGATCTTCAATTCGATTGAAGGTTACCGCGGCGAGCCACGCACCAAGCCGCCTTTCCCCTTCGAGCACGGACTTTTTGGCCAGCCGACGGTGGTGAACAACGTTGAAACGCTCTACAACATCCCGCTCATCCTGCGCCTGGGTGGCGCGCAGTACGCCACGATAGGCACGAAGGATTCCACCGGTCCCAAGCTGTTCTGCGTCTCCGGCAACGTGGTGCGCCCCGGTATTTATGAGGTTGCGTTTGGCGCCACGCTGGGCGAGGTGATCGCGCTGGCCGGCGGCTTGCCCCAGGGCCGCACGCTGCAGGCGGTGTTGCTCGGCGGCGCCGCCGGCGGCTTCGTGCGCGCGGACGAGCTGCACATCCCGCTCACGTTTGAAGGCGCGCGCGCACACCAGACGACGCTGGGCTCCGGCGTGGTGCTGGCGTTTGCCGACAGCGTTGACTTGAGCGGCATCCTGCTGCGCATCGCCAGCTTCTTTCGCGACGAATCCTGCGGCCAGTGCGTGCCGTGTCGCGTCGGGACGGTGCGGCAGGAGGAAGCCTTGCTGCGCATCATGCACAGGCACCGCGGCGATGGCGAGCACGAGCGCGACATCGCGCTGCTGCGCGACGTCGGTCAGGTGATGAAGGATGCGTCCATCTGCGGTCTGGGCCAGGCCGCCTGGAACGCCATCGAGTCGGCGATTGACCGCCTCGGCACGCTGAAGGAGCCGGCATGAACGCCGTGGACAAAGGAATGCCCGCGCACGCAGCGCCGTCCGTGCAGATGGTGACGATCACCGTGGACGGAGCGCCCGTGAGCGTGCCCGAGGGCAGCACCATCCTTGCCGCGTGCAACGCCGCGCGCAAGGACACGCCCACGCTGTGCTGGGGTGACACCCTCACGCCCAAGAATGCCTGCCGTGTCTGCATGGTCGAGGTCAAGGGCGCGCGCGTGCTGGTGCCATCGTGCTCACGCAAGGTCGAGCCCGGCATGGAGGTGCTGACCGACAGCGAGCGCGTGCGCCACAGCCGCCGCATGGTGCTGGAGCTGCTGGGCTCTTCGGTGGACCTGTCCACCACGCCGGGCATTGACGGATGGATGCGGCGCTACGAAGCCGATCCTGAGCGCCATGGCGCGCCGGCGGGCGAGAGCCTGCAGCGCGACGTGCACCAGCCGGGCGAGCACCACTTGGGCGATGGCAGCGTGGCGGCGACCATGGCCCAGCCCGACAAGGTGGACAACGACCTTTTCGTGCGCCAGTACAGCAAGTGCATCCTCTGCTACAAGTGCGTGGATGCCTGTGGCCCTCAGTGGCAAAACAGCTTCGCGATCCAGATCGCCGGGCGCGGGTTCGATTCGCAGATTTCCACCGAATTTGCGGTTGATCTGCCCGATTCCGCCTGCGTTTTCTGCGGCAACTGCGTGGAGGTCTGCCCCACGGGTGCGCTGTCGTTCAAGTCCGAATACGACATGCGCGCTGCAGATACCTGGGATGAATCCCGTCAGACGCAGACCACCACGGTATGCACCTACTGCGGCGTGGGCTGCAACGTGACGCTGCATGTGCAGGACAACGAGATCGTCAAGGTCACCTCGCCCCATGACCATTCCATCGGACATGGCAATCTGTGCATCAAGGGGCGGTTCGGCTTTCAGCACGTGCAAAGCCGCAAAAAGGAGGACGGCGGGAACGGCCGCTGACGGGCCGGGCGCATTGACTACCGCGCCGGCGTCTCGCGCCGCACTTCGCGGTGGTCGTCATCCACCCGCCGGGTGAGCCCTTTTCTGTCCAGGTACTCCAGCAAGGGAATCGCCACGCGGCGCGAAGTGACCAGCGCCTGCCGCGCCTGGCTGGTGGTAAAGGGCTGCGGCAGCTGCGCGAGTATCCGTATCGCCAGCCGCGGTGCAGCGGGCAGCAGGACCACACCACCCGGAAAGCGCAGCACCCGCTGCGCGCGCTCGGCGGCGGCGAGTTCGCGGGCGCCCAGGGCAAGGGCAGTCAGTTCATCGGCCCTGGGGGCGTTGAATGGCTGCGCTGTCAGCCGTGCCTCCAAAGTGCCCATCGCGGTTTCGGCTCGGCCCAGATGGACGCGGACGCGTGGCTGCCGGATGTGACCTTCGTTCAGTTCCAGCCCGGCGTCATGCACCAGCTGAGCGATGAAGGGCGCGGCGCACGGCGCGAGCGCCGATTGCACGGCCCCTTCGGAGACACCCCGCGTGAGCGGGTCGCGCCGCTCGTCTTTTTCCACCAACGCGCGCAGCTGCTGCGCCCATGCTTCGTACGCTGGCTGGTGCACCCACCAGCGGCCCAGCACGCGTACCTGCGATGGCGGTGCGGCGCCGGCATCAGCCAGGCCCAGGCGTTGCAGTTCCTCCACTGCCACGGCGCCCCGTTCGGCGACCTTGGTCCGCACGTCGCCCGCGGCAGGCATGGTGGCGAGAGCGAACGCACGCCGGTTTCCGTCACCGCGGCGCAGCAGCGCTGGAGGGGCTGGATCGATCACGTCGACGCCGCCCACCACCCGATGCCGGCCGGGGTCGCGCAGCAGCAGCCGGTCGCCCACGGCAAGCGGCAACGGCCAGGCGAGGGTGATGCGGGCATGATCGCCACCGAAGCCGCGCAACCGCGCCGGGATGGCGGCCGTACCGATGTGCGCGACGAGCTGCACAGGCGCGGCATCCAGTGCAGCGCCGCAGATGCGGCGCACGTCAACCGCCGTAGCCATGTGCCAGACGCCAGGCGCGATCAAGGCTTGGCCACGACGCACTTCTGTCGCGGCAACACCGCGCAGATTGACCGCTGCCCGGCTCACCGGATATAAAACTCCAGTGGCGGTCTCGCGTGACTCCAGGCCACGGATAGTCACCTCCCGTGGCGATCGCTCCTGGCTCGTCAGCCACAGCGACTCGCCCCTTGTCAGTGTGCCGGCGGTCAACGTTCCGGTGGCCACCGTGCCTGCTCCTGAAATGCTGAATCCGCGGTCAATCCACAGCCGCAGCCGACCTGCAAGGTCTGGGGCGGGCGCTGCCGCGAGAACCTGGTCGAGTGCCCGCTTGAGCTCGTCCAGTCCGCTGCCCAGCACGGCAGATACGGCGACGGCCGGGGCGTCGCGTAAGCCCGTGTGTGCAAACTCGCTGCGTGCGCGCCCTATGGTCGAAGCCACCAGGTCGGGCGCGCGATCGGCTTTGGTGACGACGACCAGCCCATGACGGATGCCGAGCGCGGCAATGGCATCGCGGTGCTCGCCAGACTGGGCCGACCAGCCTTCGTCGGCCGCCACCACGAAGCATACGGCGGGCGCCGTGGCCAGTCCGGCGATGGCGTTGCCGATGAAGCGCCCGTGGCCAGGTACGTCCACAAACGATATTTCGCGGCCCGACGGCAGCGTCGTCCACGCAAAACCGAGGTCTATGGTGAGGCCGCGCGCACGCTCCTGCTCCCGGCGGTCGGTCTCCATCCCGGTCAGTGCATGGACCAGGGTGCTCTTGCCGTGGTCCACATGGCCAGCCGTGGCCACGACATGCGTCGTCATGCCCGGTGGCACGGGTGGATGATTGCTATGGCGGGCTGCGCAAGCGTCCGGTGAGACTTCGAGGTCATTGGTCTGAGATCGTAAATACGTTCTGAGGCCTGGAATGGCGGCGGCTGGCGGAGGCGGACGGGAATCGAACCCGCCAGACCGAGATGCTCGGCCTCACCGGTTTTGAAGACCGGGGGGGCCACCAGGCGCCCACACACCTCCACGCTCGTGCTGATACTAGCATCGTGCTGCCACCCGCGCACCGTCAAATCGCTGATTCCATTGGAACAGGCGACCTTCTGTGTATGCTAGTTGCGCAATGCGCGTGGCTCGCAGTGCACACGTTTGTGCAAGGTGCCTTGACCAGCTTGCCAAAAATAGGTCATAATGCTTAGCTTCGCCGCTCATGGCGGAGTGAATTTAGCCCTGCGAAAGCAACTGGCGCCCTGAATTTGCAGGGCGGCTGGTACGGGTCCAAGACTGATCCGGCTCGGTTTGAGCTGGTTGCAAGTTGGGAATATTGCAATGATCCAGACTGAATCTCGTTTAGAGGTTGCCGACAACACCGGCGCCAAGACCGTGCAGTGCATCAAGGTGCTCGGCGGTTCCAAGCGTCGTTATGCGAGTGTGGGCGACATCATCAAGGTGACTGTGAAGGAGGCCGCGCCGCGTGGCCGCGTCAAGAAAGGCGAGGTCTACAGCGCCGTGGTGGTGCGTACCGCCAAGGGCATCCGCCGTGGCGATGGCGCGCTTGTCAAGTTTGATGGCAATGCGGCGGTGTTGCTCAATGCCAAGCTTGAGCCTATCGGCACCCGCATCTTCGGCCCGGTCACGCGTGAACTGCGGACCGAGCGCTTCATGAAGATCGTTTCGCTGGCCCCCGAGGTCATCTAAGGGAAAGAGGCAGGTAATGAACAAGCTTCGCAAAGGCGATTCGGTCATTGTGCTGACCGGCCGCGACAAGGGCAAGCGTGGCACTGTCACGCTGCGCAAGGATGAGACGCATCTCGTCATCGAGGGTGTGAACATGGTCAAGAAGCATGTCAAACCCAACCCGATGAAGGGCACCACGGGTGGCATTGTCGAGAAGGCCATGCCGATCCACCAGTCCAATATCGCCATTTTCAACGCGCAGACCGGCAAGGCCGATCGCGTGGGTGTCAAGACGCAGGATGGCGGCAAGCGCGTGCGCATCTACAAGTCCACCGGCGCCGAAATCGCCACCGCCTGAGGTAAACACAGATGGCACGACTGCAAAAACTCTACCGCGAAAAAATCGCGGGCGAACTCAAGGAAAAATTCAGCTACAGCTCCATCATGGAGGTGCCGCGCCTGACCAAGATCACGCTCAATATGGGTGTGGGCGAAGCGGTGGCGGACAAGAAGGTGATGGACAACGCCGTGGCCGACCTTACGAAAATCGCAGGCCAGAAGCCTGTGGTGACCAAGGCCCGAAAAGCCATCGCCGGTTTCAAAATCCGCGAGGGCCAGGCGATTGGCTGCATGGTCACGCTGCGCGGTGTGCGCATGTACGAATTCCTGGATCGTTTCGTCACCGTGGCGCTGCCGCGCGTGCGCGATTTCCGTGGTATTTCGGGGCGTGCTTTTGATGGCCGGGGTAACTACAACATCGGTGTCAAGGAGCAGATCATTTTCCCGGAAGTCGAGTACGACAAGGTGGATGCGCTGCGTGGTCTGAACGTCAGTATCACCACCACCGCCAAGACCGACGACGAGTGCAAGGCGTTGCTCGCGGCGTTCCGTTTTCCCTTCAAGAACTGAGGTAGCGCATGGCCAAAAAAAGTTTGATCGAGCGCGAACTCAAGCGCGAAAAGCTGGCTGCGAAATATGCCGCCAAATACGCTGAACTCAAGGCGATTGCCAACGACGCCAAGCGTCCTGACGGAGAGCGCGATGCGGCCCGCCTGGGTCTGCAAAAGCTCCCGCGCAACGCCAATCCCACGCGCCAGCGCAACCGTTGCGAGATGACGGGTCGCCCGCGTGGAACCTTCCGTCAATTCGGTCTTGGCCGCGCCAAGGTGCGCGAAATGGCCTTTGCCGGTGACATTCCTGGTGTCACCAAGGCTAGCTGGTAAGAGCGAGCAGGAGATTTGAATCATGAGCATGAGTGATCCCATTGCTGACCTGCTGACTCGCATCCGCAATGCCCAGATGGTTGCCAAGACCACGGTGTCGGCCCCCGCTTCCAAGGTGAAAGTGGCCATCGCCCAGGTGTTGAAGGACGAGGGCTACATCGACGGTTTCCAGGTCAAGAGCGAAGGTGGCAAGTCTGAACTTGAAATCGCCTTGAAGTACTACGCCGGTCGCCCCGTGATCGAGCGAATCGAACGTGTGAGCCGCCCTGGTCTGCGCGTTTACAAGGGTAGCGGTGCCATTCCGCAGGTCATGAATGGTCTGGGGGTGGCCATTGTCACCACCCCCAAGGGTGTGATGACTGACCGCAAGGCGCGCGCCAGCGGCGTGGGCGGCGAAGTGCTGTGCTACGTCGCCTGAGCGCCGAAGGAGAAATACTGCAATGTCTCGCGTAGCCAAAGCACATGTCGCCATTCCTTCGGGAGTGGACGTTTCCATTACTGCTGACCACATCCGAGTCAAGGGTGCGGGCGGTACCTTGTCTGTGGCGCAGAACGCGCGCGTCAAGGTTGTCAATGATGCCGGTAAGCTTTCTTTCGAACCTGCCGACGACAGCCGTGAGGCCAACTCCATGAGTGGCACGCAGCGTCAGCTCGTCAACAACATGGTGGTTGGCGTGAGCAAAGGGTTTGAGAAGAAACTCACGCTGATTGGTGTCGGTTTCAAGGCGGCAGCCGCTGGGAACAAGCTCAATCTGAGTGTCGGCTTTTCTCATCCGGTGGATTTCGTCATGCCCACTGGCGTGAGCGTTGCCTGCCCGACGCCCACGGAAATTGTCATCAAAGGTGCCGATCGCCAGGTCGTCGGCCAATTGGCAGCCGAAATCCGCGCCGTGCGTCCTCCCGAGCCCTACAAGGGCAAGGGCATCCGCTACGTGGGTGAAACAGTGGTCATCAAAGAGACCAAGAAGAAGTAAGGAGCTGCATCATGCTAGACAAGAAACAGCAGCGTCTGCGCCGTGCTCGTCAAACCCGTGTTCGTATCGCACAGCAAGGTGCTGTACGCCTGACGGTGCATCGCACGAACCTGAATATCTACGCGACGGTCATTTCCGGTTGCGGCACCAAGGTACTGGCGAGTGCTTCCACCGCCGAGAAGGAAGTGCGCGAGGCCTTGGGCGGCGAAGGCAAGGGCGGAAATGCCGCTGCCGCCGCCGCCATCGGCAAGCGTATCGCCGAGAAGGCCAAGGCCGCTGGCGTCGAAAAAGTGGCGTTTGACCGCGCCGGTTATGCCTACCACGGCCGGGTCAAGGCCCTGGCGGAAGCGGCCCGCGAAGCGGGTTTGCAATTCTGATCGGAGCAGAAAATGGCAAGATTTCAAGCCAAGGTACAGAACGAGGAACGTGACGACGGTCTGCGCGAGAAGATGATCGCTGTCAACCGCGTCACCAAGGTGGTCAAAGGCGGGCGCATTCTGGGCTTTGCCGCGCTCACCGTTGTTGGCGACGGTGATGGCCGAGTCGGCATGGGCAAGGGCAAGTCCAAGGAAGTGCCTGCCGCCGTGCAGAAGGCCATGGAAGAAGCCCGCCGGCGCATGGTCAAGGTTTCACTCAAGAACGGCACCATCCACCACAACGTCGTCGGTCAGCACGGTGCTGCCATGGTCATGATGGCACCGGCCCCCAAGGGTACCGGCATCATCGCTGGAGGTCCGATGCGCGCGGTGTTCGAGGTGATGGGCATCACTGACATCGTGGCCAAGAGCCATGGCTCGTCCAACCCCTACAACATGGTGCGCGCAACGTTCGACGCGCTGGCGCGCTCGACGACGCCGGCCGAAATCGCCGCCAAGCGCGGCAAATCGGTCGAAGACCTCTTCGCCGCCTGAAGTCCGCTAAAGATACCGAGGCTACAGTGACAACTCAGCAAACCCTCAAGGTGCAACTGGTGCGCAGCCCCATTGGCACCAAGGAATCCCACCGCGCCACGGTGCGCGGCCTGGGCCTGCGCAAACTCAACAGCGTGAGCGAACTCAAGGACACGCCCGAGGTGCGCGGCATGATCAACAAGATCGCCTATCTGGTGAAGATCCTCTGAAAGGTCGATCATGGAACTCAACAGCATTCAACCCGCAGCGGGCGCAAAGCATGCGCCGCGCCGCGTCGGGCGTGGTATTGGCTCTGGGCTGGGCAAGACGGCCGGTCGTGGCCACAAGGGTCAAAAATCCCGTTCCGGGGGTTTCCACAAGGTCGGTTTTGAAGGTGGTCAGATGCCACTGCAACGGCGCTTGCCCAAGCGTGGTTTCAAATCGACCCAGCTCAAATACAACGCAGAGGTCACTTTGTCGGCACTCGACAGACTGGGGCTCGGCGAAGTCGATCTGCTCGCACTCAAGAAGGCGGGCGTGGTCGGTCAGTTGGCGCGTGTGGTGAAGGTGATCAAGAGCGGTAGCCTGACCAAGGCTGTCAAGCTCACCGGCATCGGTGCGACTGCTGGCGCCAGGGCTGCCATTGAAGCAGTCGGCGGCAGCGTGGCCTGAGGGAGTTCGGGCGCATCGTGGCTACCAACGCGGCTCAACTGGCAAAGACCGGCAAGTTCGGCGACCTGCGTCGCAGGCTGGTGTTTTTGCTGCTCGCACTGGTGGTGTATCGCATCGGGGCGCATATCCCGGTGCCGGGCATCAATCCGGATCAACTCGAGCAGCTCTTCAACAGCCAGCAAGGCGGGATACTGAATCTGTTCAACATGTTCTCCGGCGGTGCGCTGGAGCGCTTTACCGTGTTCGCTCTGGGCATCATGCCCTATATCTCGGCGGCCATCATCATGCAGCTGATGACGTACGTGATACCGACCTTTGAAGCCTTGAACAAAGAAGGGGAGGCTGGGCGCAGGAAAATTACCCAGTACACACGGTACGGCACGCTGGGGCTGTGCATTTTCCAGTCGCTGGGAATTGCCGTTGCGTTGGAAGGTCAGCCTGGCCTGGTGATGGATCCGGGTTTCACTTTCCGCATGACCGCGATGGTGAGCCTGACGGCGGGCAGCATGTTCCTGATGTGGCTGGGTGAACAGATGACTGAGCGCGGCCTCGGCAACGGCATATCCTTATTGATTTTCGGCGGCATTGTCGCCGGGTTGCCGAGTGCGTTGGCGGGCTTGCTGGAACTGGTGCGCACGGGCGCGATGAGCATCATCGTCTCGCTGCTGATTGTCGCAGTGGTGTTGCTGGTGACGTATTTCGTGGTTTACGTCGAGCGTGGTCAGCGCAAGATTCTGGTGAACTATGCGCGCCGTCAAGTCGGGAACAAAGTCTATGGCGGGCAGTCGTCTCACTTGCCGCTCAAGCTGAACATGTCGGGTGTGATTCCTCCGATCTTCGCGTCGTCCATCATCCTGCTGCCAGCCACCGTCGTGAACTGGTTCAGCGCGGGCGATTCGATGCGTTGGCTCAAGGATATCTCCAGCACGCTGACACCCGGGTCGCCGGTCTACGTGATGCTGTATGCGGGCGCGATCATCTTCTTCTGCTTCTTCTATACCGCTTTGGTATTCAACAGCCGCGAAACAGCGGACAACCTGAAAAAGAGCGGCGCCTTCGTTCCAGGCATCCGCCCCGGAGAAAACACGGCGAAGTACATTGACAAAATCCTGCTGCGGCTCACTTTCATTGGTGCAATCTATGTCACCCTCGTTTGCTTGTTGCCGGAGTTTCTGATCCTGCGCTACAACGTACCTTTCTATTTCGGCGGTACGTCGCTTCTGATCATTGTGGTGGTGACCATGGACTTCATGTCGCAGGTGCAGAACTATCTGATGAGCCAGCAATATGAGTCGTTGCTCAAGAAGGCGAATTTCAAGACAACGATCAGTGGCTAGTTAGAAACAGGGTGTTCGCTTATAATGCTCGGTTTCGCCTCCTTTGGGGGAGGCGGCTGGGCTGATTGGAAACACGGAGTCACCTGCCTTGAGTGCAGGGATTTGATGTTCAGGAGAAAAAAATGAGAGTTTCCGCTTCTGTCAAGAAGATTTGCCGTAATTGCAAGATCATCCGCCGCAAGGGTGTTGTGCGTGTGATCTGCAGCGACCAGCGCCACAAGCAGCGCCAGGGTTGATTGAGAAAGTTCAGAGGACGCACATGGCTCGTATTGCTGGTATCAACATCCCGCCGCATCAACACGCAGAGATCGGGTTGACGGCCATTTATGGCATCGGTCGTTCGCGCGCTCGCAAGATCTGCGAGGCGTGCGCCATTGGGTATTCGACCAAGATCAAGGATCTCACGGATGCCGATCTGGAAAAAATTCGCGACCAGATTGCGCATATCACCATTGAAGGTGATTTGCGCCGTGAAACCACGATGAACATCAAACGGTTGATGGATATTGGCTGCTATCGCGGAATGCGCCATCGCCGTGGTCTGCCGTTGCGCGGACAGCGCACGCGTACCAATGCCCGCACACGCAAGGGTCCGCGCAAAGGCGCTGCGATCCTCAAGAAATAAGCAGTGAAAGAACACTATGGCCAAGTCTCCCGCCAATAACGCAGCGCAGCGTGTGCGCAAGAAGGTACGCAAGAACGTGTCGGACGGCATCGCTCACGTGCATGCTTCGTTCAACAACACCATCATCACGATCACCGATCGCCAGGGCAATGCTTTGTCATGGGCGTCATCAGGTGGTCAGGGCTTCAAGGGCTCGCGCAAATCCACGCCATTCGCCGCTCAAGTGGCTTCCGAGATGGCGGGTCGTGCTGCGATTGAGCAGGGCATCAAGAACGTTGATGTGGAAATCAAGGGTCCTGGTCCTGGTCGTGAATCGTCCGTGCGCGCCTTGGGTGCGCTCGGCATCCGCATCACGTCGATTTCCGATGTGACGCCGGTACCCCACAACGGCTGCCGCCCCCAAAAACGCCGCCGTATCTGAGTTTTCAATAAGCCCACCGCCACTGTTCGCCTGGCGCGATGGTGGCTCCTGCGGCAACATCCCGCAGAAGAACAACCTAGGAATTCAAAGTGGCACGCTATCTCGGCCCCAAGGCCAAACTTTCCCGCCGTGAAGGCACGGATCTGTTCCTCAAGAGCGCGCGCCGCTCGATTGCGGATAAGGCCAAGTTCGATTCCAAGCCTGGCCAGCACGGCCGCACTTCCGGCGCTCGCACCTCCGACTATGGTCTGCAATTGCGCGAAAAGCAGAAGGTCAAGCGCATGTATGGCGTGCTCGAAAAGCAGTTCCGCCGCTATTTCGAGGAGGCCGAGCGTCGTCGCGGCAACACTGGTGCCAACCTGTTGTCGCTGCTCGAATCGCGCTTGGACAACGTCGTTTACCGCATGGGTTTTGGCTCAACCCGCGCCGAGGCGCGCCAGTTGGTGTCGCACAAGGCGATCACGGTAAATGGTCAGTGCGTGAACATTGCCTCCTACCTTGTGAAGGCAGGGGACCAGGTGGCAGTGCGTGAAAAATCCAAGAAGCAAGTCCGCATTGCCGAGGCGATGCAGCTGGCGCAGCAAGTGGGTCTGCCGGCGTGGGTTGAAGTCAATGCCGACAAGGCCGAAGGTGTCTTCAAGAAAACTCCGGACCGTGATGAATTTGGCGCCGATATCAACGAATCGCTGATCGTCGAACTGTATTCGCGCTGATCTGGGCCGTACCCGCATTTTGCAATGGTTCCCGCGGGGCGAGGCATCGCCCCGCGGGCGCTTCATCAGCCTTACCGGTGTAACGAGCTGGGGGCATTGAGAGGAAGACTGCATGCAAGCCAATTTGCTCAAACCCAAGACGATCAACGTCGAACAAATCAGCACCAATCGTGCGAAGGTGGAGCTTGAGCCGTTCGAGCGTGGATATGGCCATACGCTGGGCAACGCCATCCGCCGTGTGCTGCTGTCGTCCATGGATGGCTATGCGCCAACCGAGGTGTCAATTGCCGGTGTGGTGCATGAATATGCTTCCATCGATGGCGTCCAGGAAGATGTGATCAACATTCTTCTGAACCTCAAGGGTGTGGTGTTCAAGCTCTACAACCGGGATGAGGTCACGCTGAGCCTGCGCAAGGATACCGAGGGAATCGTCACAGCCAGCGATATCCAGACGCCTCACGATGTCGAAATCATCAACCCTGACCACGCCATCGCCACCCTTTCTGCCGGCGGCAAGCTGGATATGCAGATCAAGGTGGAAAAGGGACGCGGCTACGTGCCTGGCAATCAGCGCTGGCATGGCGACGAGGCCAACAAGGTCATCGGTCGCATCGTGCTGGATGCATCCTTCTCGCCTATCCGCCGTGTCAGCTATACCGTGGAGAGCGCACGCGTCGAACAGCGTACGGACTTGGACAAGCTGGTACTTGATATTGAAACCAATGGAACCATGACGGCAGAGGAAGCTGTGCGCACCTCCACCAAGATTCTGGTCGAGCAATTGGCGGTGTTTGCACAGCTGGATGGCGGAGAGATTTTCCCGCCCAGCGGCTCGGGTGGTCACGCGAGCGGCGCTGCGTTCGATCCGATCCTGCTGCGTCCTGTCGACGAGCTGGAACTCACGGTGCGATCAGCCAATTGCCTCAAGGCCGAGAACATCTATTACATCGGCGATCTGATCCAACGGACCGAGAACGAGCTTCTGAAGACGCCCAATCTGGGTCGCAAGTCGCTCAACGAAATCAAGGAAGTGCTGGCATCGCGTGGCCTCACCTTGGGCATGCGCCTGGAGAACTGGCCGCCAGCCGGCCTTGAAAAGCGTTGAAACGAACATCGGGCGGTGCTGCCGCCCCGTGCATCGGCGGGTACCTGAAACGGCCTGCTGCATTACAAGCGTAAGAAAGGAATAGCACCATGCGTCACGGAAACGGACTGCGCAAACTCAATCGCACCAGCGCGCATCGCCAGGCGATGCTGCAGAACATGATGAACTCGCTCATCGAGCACGAGGCCATCAAAACCACGCTGCCCAAGGCCAAGGAACTGCGCCGCGTCATCGAGCCCATGATTACACTGGCGCGCAAGGACACCGTCGCAAACCGTCGTCTTGCGTTTGCCCGCCTGCGCAATAGCGACAGCGTCGCCAAGCTGTTCACCGATCTGGGCCCGCGCTTCATGAACCGCCCCGGCGGCTACACACGCATCCTGAAGATGGGATTCCGTGTGGGTGACAATGCTCCCATGGCCTATGTCGAGCTCGTCGAGCGTGCCGCTGAGACATCGGCTGGCGAAACAAAGGCTTGATTGCTGCTATAATCAAAAGCTTATCGCGCGGTGGAGCAGTCTGGTAGCTCGTTGGGCTCATAACCCAAAGGTCGGAGGTTCAAATCCTTCCCGCGCAACCAAATCGGGGTTTCAGAACCCATCACAACCCCTCAAAACCCGCTCCTATCATAGGGAAGCGGGTTTTCTTTGCCCCACGTCCTGTCACAATGCCTCAGGACATACCAACAATTTGTTGGTAGTTTTGTTGGTGTGTTAAACGGAACTGAGATAAATGAAGGGCCGCGCGTGAGATAAATGCGGGATATTGCCGGAGGGGGCGGGAAATTTTGGGACGGGAATGCAACGGCGTTGCACGGGCGGAAACGGGGTTGGGGGCGGGTTATTTGCGGCGGAAACCCAGCTCGGTGGCCCAGTCGGTGACGATGGCGGTGATCTCCTGGCGGTCGGTGGTGCTCAGGCCGAGGAAGGGGCGGGCGGGGATGCCGCCACGGCCGTATTGGTGGGTGGCGGCGTAGACCAGGTTGCTGCCGACCTCCACGGTGCCGGGTGCGGTCACCTGGGAGTGGATGCCGCGGCGCAGGAAGCCGTGCAGCGTCAGCACTTTGTTCTGATTGTGCTTCTTGAGGCTGGGGTGCTTGAGGTCGGTCCACGCCTTGCCATGCGGCGCGGTCTTGGTGTCGAAGCGCTCCTGCGTGCTGCGCTGCAGGTATTCGCCCAGTTGGGGCATGAGGGTGCTGGTGTCGCGCACGCCGTCGGCGAGTATGCGCACGCTGGCCTGCAGGCGGTCGAGCTCGCTGGTGGTGATGGTGAGGTGGGTGCCGGCCATGGGGCTGCCTCCTACTCAAGCCCGTGCGCGGCGCGGATGCGGGCGCAGGCGACCTCGAAGTGTTCGGGGTCGATCTCGCAGCCGAGGAAGGGCAGGCCCAGCGTGGCGCAGGCGACGCCGGTGCTGCCGCTGCCCATGAACGGGTCGCACACCAGGCCACCTGGTGGGGTGACGCTGCGCACCAGGTATTTGATCAGCTCCAGCGGCTTCTGATTGCGATGGCCGGTCTTCTCGGCTCGACCAAAACGCAGCGCGTCGCATACGAAAACGTTACAGCGCCCGGGGGAGTCGTCGCCGAACCATGCGCCCTTCCTGCATCCATAGACCATGGTCTCGTGCGCCGATGGCCACCAGTTGCCGGGCATAGGTGGCGGTGGGTATGGTTTGACCTATACGGCGTGTTTGGCGGTCATTTTGCCGTCGCGCACCGCCTGGGCCACACCGCCTGCTTGCTCGTTGCCGCAGAAGACAACGGCCGCGTTGGTGACGAACGGCGTCAATTCGCGCAACAAGGACAGTACCACGTCGTGTGTGATGCCCGGGACATCGCACGCGAACTCCATCACGCGCACACCCCGACCCGGACCACGGTTGGCGCTGCCGAATTTGTTCTGCAGTCATAGGGTGGGTCGGTCACCAAGGAGCCTATCGACGCGCCAAACACACCTGCGCGCAGCAGCTGCAGGCTGTCGCCACGGAACAAAATGGCTCGACCATCGGCCAGGACGCGTTTCTCGAAATCCACTTTCGTCTTTCGATGGCAAGGTATAAAATGCGGCTGCGGGGGTTCCTGTGGGAGTGCAGAATAAAGCACCGTTTGAAACCGGAGGGCAGCCCCCGTTTTTTCATGCCTTCTTTTGTAAGGCAATCTCTTCGAGACCTGCACGCGGCAGCACCCACAAAGTGGTGATCTCGTTCCCCGGATTGTTGATGTTGTACGCACCAAGTTGCGCGCGCAGCTTGTTCGTTAGGCTCTTGTTGTCCAGATCGATGATGAAGCGGCCCTTGCGAGCTCCATGGTTGTCTCGTGCTTTGCGCACGGCGTCTCGCACCAGACGCGCAATACTGGCGTAAGCCGGTTTCTTGGGTTTTTTGGCCTCCATCTCCCATCCCGGGCCGATCCACAAAAAATCATTTGTTGGCAGCCCCACAGCGCTGCGCTGAATCAATCGCACCTGCTCTCCCAGGTTGGTAAAGCGCTCGTAAAACTTGAGCTCGTGCTCCTGCAGCTCCCAGCCCTCGCCCGTGGGGAATCCCAGTGCCTGCTGGCGCTTGACCAAGGTCTGCGGCGATGACTCGATGGCAAGCGCCGGAAGCGCTGCCGCCTGCATCGCCTTGCGCGCCTCCTCCCGCTGCCGGCTGGCGCCGGGGATGTACTCAAACCCCGGGGCGATCCCCTCGGGCACGCGCACGCGGCGCGGACCGTTGGGGTTGAGCTTGCCCACCTCGCGCTCGATCCAGTTCACCTCGGGCGCTTCGTCGGGCCCTTCCCTGCCCATCTTGCGCAGGTCGCGCGGCCACAGCCCGCGCACGCTGCACTGGCAGCCCCAGCCGTTGGGCGGGTAGTGGGTCTGCCACCAGGGGTCATCGCGTGCCAGCACCAGTCCGTCCCAGGCCAGGTGCTGGTGGCGCGGGTTGGTCACCCAGTCGGCGTGCACGTACTGCCAGAACGGCGCGGCCTGCAGCTGCTCATGGCGGCCGGCGGCGTAGCTGGTGTTGAGATTGGTCTCGTAGATGACGCGGCTGCGCCAGTTGCGCCCGCCGTTGTAATCCCAGCCGTGGGTGGCCACGATGGCGTCGAAATCCTTGCGGAAGGTCTCCAGCGTGGTGCCGTCGGCGATGGCTTTCTCGACCGCCGCGCGGAAGTCGGACACGATCGCGTCGCGGTTGGCGCCCGCCACCACGAAGGACCAGTCGTGCTCGTGGGTGTAGATGGCCACCACGCTGGGGCTGGACGCGGCCACGCTGGATGGCCTGTTCATCGCCGCGGCAAGCATTCCTGACTAACCGCAACCGCAAGGAGTTTGACATGACCCTCATCACACTGCTGCAGCCGCACCGCCACGCCGGGCGCGATTACCCGGCAGGCAGCACGCTCACCCGGTGGCGCACGTGGAGCCTTTGAAGGTGGACTACAGCTACGCCGGCTACGTGAACATCGCGGCGTTCAGCCGCACCAATGTGGAGAAGGGCATCATCTTCAGCGGCATCAACAGCGACGACCAGAAGGCGCGCGTGATCATCCCGCGCATCAGCCTGGCGATGAGCGGCGACTTTGGCTGGATCAGCGATGAGGCCAGCCCCCTTACGCTGGGCGGGCAGGCGCTCTACGTGCCCGAGCTGCAGACCGACCCGCTGTTCGGCCCATTCATGCGCATCGACACCATGCCCGATCTGCCGGCGGTGGGCCCCTGACGGGCGGCCCCGCCGGGCCATGAAAAACCCCGCTGCGGGCGCTGCCTGAGCGGGGTTTTGTTTTGTGAGGCGCGAGGCGTGAAATCCCGCGCCTCACGCCTCACGCAAAAGAAGGTGCCAGCCGATGTAGGCAAAGGGGGTGGCGACAAACGCTGCACCCGCCAGCAGCGCTGGCGGTGACCATGCCCCGCTGCAGCAGGGTGATGGTGAGGATGGCGCACAGGACCATGAAGCGAAGCATGGCGGTGATGGTAGTTTGAAAGGGTGTTTATGGCAACGGATTTGCGTGCGAAGCTGGTGATTGAGACCGAAACCAGCGGCGAGGAGGAGGTTACTTGGATGAACTGCGGATGGGGGCAAAGGTGATCCCACTGGGGACTGGTTCAACGGGCTGAACTACCGGCCCGTGCTACAGTCTTAGACACCATGCAGTTCCCATCAGGAAGCACCAATACCGCCCGTATGACGCCAATCGGCGCTCAGGCGTTTGCTGCACGCAATCTGGATTTGCTGGCCGCCATTGAGAACACCCTCGACGCTCTGAGCGCAGACGCTAGCCTCCTGAACGCCATCCACGATGGCTATCGTGAAATACACGAGAGGCTTGAAGGCACTCCTACTGCCATCGACGAAGGCGGGCGCATTCAAGCCATGCTGGACAAAGCCGGGGCGGCATGCGTGCGCATTTACCACGATGCCTGTCAGCGCCAACAAAGCGCCCGCCAAGACCTCCAGCTTCATCCTGATGATGGCGTGGCCGATGCGTACAACGCCTTTATCGAGGTGCTGCGCGAACTGCACGACGCTATCGAGGTGCTGCGCGAATGGATCGCCACGCATGATGCCGTACTGCAACCGACGACAGGCACGGTGTACGCCAGCGCGGATGACCTGTTCGCTGCCCTACTGCCACGGCATTGAATCGCATCACCATCACGGGGTTTTCGCATTCCGGGCGGTTCGTATCGGATTTGAGGAGCGCGCCGATAGAGGTACAACAAGCCGCACAGGAAGCGCTCAGGCTTTTGCAGACCAATCCCAGCGCCAAATCGTTGCGCTTGCATCCTCTCAAGGGCATGCCCAAGCCCACCGTCTGGAAAATTGACGTGTTCGTCAGCCATGCGTGGCAAATCACCTTTGAACTGAACGGCACCGTGGCCGAACTCAAGCGCCTTGGCACGCACAAGACCATCGACCGCGATCCACGCTGATACCGCTGGCGCGCCAACCGCCCGCCGACGGCGGCGACGCTGGACCGCCTGCTGCACCATGCCCACATCGTGCAGATCACGGGTGAGAGCTTCCGATTGAAAGACAAACGCAAGGCCGGCCAGGCGGTAAGGAGAAGCACGTCGGTGGCATGACCGGCGCCGCGCGCTGCTCGCCCACTTCCGGCTACGCCCTACGCGGACGAGCAGCGCATCGATCGTGGCCCGAGTGGGTCAGATTTACTTTGGCGATCACGCTGAAAGTGGGTCAGATTTAAATCGGCGTTGACACCCACCACCAAGAAAAACCCCACCAGCAATCCGAAGGAGCTGCGCGTAGAGACACGGCCCGATGAGACCGATTCACAGAGGCTTGCGGCAGTGGTGATGGATGGCACGCTCTCGGCGGTGACCGTGCAAGACCATGCCCGCGTAGGCGAGGGGACCGTGGAAGCAAAGCACCGGCCCGAGGTCGGCTGAAGGCAAGGCCGTTGCTTCGCGCAATGGCTACAAGGGCGGGCAGCGCGAGCAGCTACGCCAGTTGTCCAAGGCGCTGCGCGAGGAGCTGGCGAGCATGCGCAGTTTCAACGACTTGGCGCGGGGATGAACGTCAACATGAACGCAACACCGGCAGCAAAGGGGGCACTTTTCGTTTTGTTGGTATTTTGTTGGTAGTTTTCACCGCATGAAAGCTGAAACCAAGCATCCATGCGGGTTTCCAAGGCAAGTTCAAATCCTTCCCGCCCCCACGTCCTGTCACAATGCGGCAGGAGGGCACTGGAAGACGAACCGTTGGTGTGCGCCTGCAAGTTTGGATTCGTCATCCATATAATATACCGACAAGACGGTTTATTATATGGATGACGAATTTACCAACGAGGCACCATGAAGATATTGATCGTGTTCGCGCATCCCGAGTCGGCGTCGTTTGGTCGGGCGATGCTGGATCGTTCGGTGCGAACACTGTGCTCGTCCGGGCACGAGGTTGCGGTGTCGGATCTCTATGCGATGAATTTCAATCCCGTGGCCGCCGGGCAGGATTTCACGGAGAGGCGCTTTCCACACGCGCTCCAGTACGATCGCGAACAGAAGCTTTCGTCGCAGCGCCATACTTTCACACCAGACATCCAGGCTGAGATCGACAAACTGCTTGCTTGCGATCTGCTGATTCTGCAATTTCCGTTGTGGTGGTTCTCGGTTCCCGCGATCATGAAAGGCTGGATCGACAGGGTCTTCGCCAACGGCACGGTGTATGGATCGGGTGGAATGCGCTTTGACAATGGCGGCCTGAAGGGGCGCAGGGCGATGCTGGCACTCACGACGGGATGCTTTCCCGAGATGATGGAGCCCGATGGGCTGCTGGGCCATCGCGATGTCATCCTGTGGCATCTGCAGCACGGCACTTTCGGTTACAGCGGCTTGCAGGTGCTCCAGCCGTTCGTTGGCTGGGCGATCCAGTACACCGACGAAACAGAGCGGCACGCGATTCTGGATCGGTATGAGGCACGTCTGCGTAGCATTGGAGAGGAAGAGCCCATGCCGACGCATGCGCTTTCCGATTTCGCGGCCGACTGGCGGCTCAAGCCAGGTGTCGAGCCCAGAACGGCTGGACATCGGCGCTGAATTGGAACACTCGAGAGATGAAGGAATCGACCATGGCATCGTCTGGCCCCTCGCCCCGGCGGCTTCCCTTGGCAGACGACGCAGCGTTTGATGCGCTGTCTAACCTGCTTCATACCCGCTACAGTTGTCGTGCATTCCTTCCGGAGTCCGTCCCCCGTGTGACCATTGAGCGCATTCTGACCGTTGCGCAGCGCACGGCTTCGTGGTGCAACGCGCAGCCCTGGCGGCTCCATATCGCCAGCGGCGCGACATTGGAGCGCCTGCGCGCCGCGTTGCAAGCCAGCGATGCGGCCATGGCTGTCCCCGCACCCGATCTGCCCTGGCCGCGTGAGTACCGCGGCGTGTACCAGGAGCGGCGCCGTGCGTGCGGATGGGGTCTGTATGAAGCGCTGGGCATCACCAAGGGCGACCGGGGGGCCTCGGCCCGGCAGGCCGCGCGCAACTTCGCCATGTTCGACGCTCCACACGTAGCCATCATCACGAGTGATGAGGCGCTGGGGATCTACGGCGCGGTGGACTGCGGTGCCTACGTTGCCAATTTTCTTCTTGCGGCGCACAGCCTGGGTGTCGGTTCGGTGCCGCAGGCTGCCTTGGCAGCCCACCCTGCGGTGCTGCGAGAGGTGTTGGATATCGGTGCAGATCGAACCATCGTCTGCGGTATCTCGTTTGGCTGGCCTGACCCTGAACATCCGGCCAATCGTTTTCGTACCGCGCGAGCCGCTGCCGCCAGCAGTGTGACATGGTTGGATTGAGGGGACACGTATGGACGCATCCCTGAACAACTCGAACTTGCATCACCTGCCCTGGAACGAGAACAATATTGAGCACTTGCTGGCGTTGGCTGGCATCGGACCGGGCTGCTGGCGCACTCGACACGGTGATGCGAACCTCAACGGGCGCTCATATGGTGGCCAGTTGCTGGCCCAGGCCTTCATGGCCGGCATGATGGATGTGCCCGCCGATCGCGTTCCGACGATGATGCAGTTTTTGTTCCTGCAAGGTGCGATGCCACAGGAGATGCTGGATCTGCACGTCACGGCGTTGCAGGAGGGCAAACGTTTCAGCTCGCGCCACGTGCGTGGCTCGCAGGGTAATGGGCGTGTCATCCTGGATGCGCAGGTCACCTGCGCGTTGCCGCTGGACGCCCCTTCACACGGTTCGCCCAGCAACGCGCCGGTCGGAGAGCGGCCGGAGGACCTTGCGCAGCTCCACGACATCGATCCCGCACTGCTGCGCGGCCTCCAACGCCTGGGCGGTTATTCGGAGGACCACAAACCCAGCATCGAGTTCCGGATCCCTGATCCGGAGCGCCAGTTTTCGGCGGCTACCATGGACGGGAGATTCCGGTTCTGGATGCGACCCACGCACGGCTTGCCTGACGATTCCCGCATACATGCGGCGGCTTTTGCCTACCAGTCGGACTGGTGGATGAATTTCAGTGCGCTGGGGCTGCATTTGCGCGAGATGGGCGAGCGCCGGCTTTACATCGCGAGCCTGAATCACGCCATCTGGCTGCATCGTCCGTTTCGAAGCGACCAATGGCTGCATGTGGAGACGGTGAGTCCGGTGAGCGATTCTGGCCGGGGCCTGTCCATCGGTTCGGTGCACGATCGCGAAGGACGCTCGCTCGCGACCGTGACGCAGGAGTGCCTGATGGCGTACGCGGGCTGAGCGCCCAGGTCAGCGACTGGACCGCATGGTCAAACCTGCTCTTCTGGGAGGTGAACAACGATGCCGTCGAGTTCAGGGGTCATGCGGATCTGGCAGCACAGGCGGCTGTTGTCGCGCAGGTCGGGTACACCTTCGAGCATGGCAACCTCGGTTTCTGATCGCTGCGGCAGCTGCGTAATCCAAGGCTGATCCACGTAGCCGTGGCAAGTGGCGCAGCTGCAAGAGCCGCCACAGTCACCCAGGATGCCAGGCACCGCATTGTCAAGCGCGACCTTCATCAGGCTTTTGTTCAGAGGGGCCTCGACCTGATAGGTCGCGCCGGTGTGATCGACGAAGACGACGGTGGTCATGCGGTGATCTTTCCTATGGGAATGTGAAGATGCTGTTTGACTATTGACATAGTCCGTCCAGACGGTCTATTATTGCACCAACACGAATTTCTGCCAACCACCGATAGGAGATATTCTTTTGGAACATTGCGCCGCTATTCCCAGTGCGCCTGCCGGGCCTGCACCGGCATGGGATCAACTGATTCGAGCCGACCACGTGCACGGTTCGCTCTACACAGACCCTGCTGTATACCAAGAAGAATTGAACAAAATATGGTTCCGCACCTGGGTCTATGTTGGACATGAAAGCGAAGTGTCCAATGTCAATGATTTCGTGATGAAGTCCATCGGTCCCGAGCCGATCATCATGACCCGTGACAAGTCGGGCGCCATTCATCTGCTGCACAACCGCTGCCCACACAAAGGCAATCGCGTCTGCACGACGGAGCAAGGCAGCGCGCGCTCATTTACCTGCCCGTACCATGGCTGGACTTTCGCCAACGACGGAGCCATCAAAGGCATTCCTTTCCCTTCCGGTTATGAGGGCGTAGATCGTAGTGAATTGGGCTTGGGCAAGGTCGCACGCGTGGCGAACTACCGCGGCTTCGTGTTCGGCTCCATGGCCGCCGAGGGGCCGAGTCTGGAGGAACATCTGGGCGGGGCCAGGTATGCGCTGGATGCGCTGTGCGATACCTCCCCCGAAGGCGAAGTCCAGATCACGGCCGGATTCCTCAAGCACAAGGTCAAGGCGAACTGGAAGATCGTGATGGAGAACGAAACGGATGGCTACCATCCCTCGTTCGTGCATGCGTCCATCTTCGAGGTGGCGGACAGCAAGATCGGTGACCTTTACAGCGCCGAGTCCACCGCCGTCTCGCGCGACTATGGCAATGGGCACACCGAGAACGATCTGCGCCCTGAGTTCCGCAAGCGCGACGTGCCGCTTTCCTGGTTCGGCACGACCCCCGAAAAACTGCCCGATTACGTCGCCAGGATGAACGCAGCCTATGGCGAAGAGAAGGCGCGCAAGATCATGATCGATGGCACGCCCCACATCATGGTCTTCCCCAATCTGTTCATCGCCGAGATCCAGATGTTCGTGATCCAGCCGGTGGCGGTGAACGAGACCGTGCAGCATGTGACGGCCCTGCAGTTCAAGGGAGCGCCGGATCTCAACCGCCGCATGCGTCAGCAAACCATGGGCTCGGTTGGCCCGGCCGGTTTCCTGCTGGCCGACGACGCGTCGATGTATGAGCGGACGCAGCAGGGAGTGCAAATGAAAAACCCCGAATGGAATTACATCGGACGCGGCAGGCACCGGGAGCGGCGTGACGAGGATGGGTTCCTGATTGGAGACAACACCGACGAAGTGCCGACCCGCGGCATCTGGCGGCACTACAAAGCCGTGATGGAGGCAGCATGATGGGCATGACCCCGACGCAGCGCGCAACCCTGGAGGATGTGACGCAGTTCATTTATCGCGAAGCACGGCTTCAGGATGAGCACCAATACGACGCCTGGGAAAGCCTGTGGGCGGATGACGGTGTCTACTGGGTGCCGGCCAATGGCGACGACATCGACCCCGAGCAGAAGATGTCGATCGTTTACGACAACCGATCGCGCATTGCCTTGCGCATTCGTCAGTACCACACCGGCAAACGCTTTGGGCAGACGCCCCAGTCGCGACTGCGCCGCGTGGTGTCGAACGTGGAGCTCATCGAGGACGACGGCAAGGAAATCCGTGCCGCGGCCAATGCGATGCTGTTCGAGTCGCACCCGCGCGGCGACGTCGTCTGGGCCTCGCGCAACGAGTACACGCTGCGGCGTGAGGGTGATGACTTCCGCATGGTGCTCAAGAAAGTCGTGCTGGTGAACAACCAGTCGGCCTTGTATTCGATGGCCTTTCTGATCTGAGGAAGCAGCAATGACGGATACGTCCCCTACGGTGCTGGTTGGCGAGGGGCCAGCCTTGCTGGCGCTCCATGCCGACGGCGTGGCCCACATCCGGTTGAACCGAGCCGAATCGGCCAACGGCCTGAACATCGAGCTGCTCAAGGCATTGCACGAAGTCGTGATGCGCGTGCATGGCGACGGGCGCGTGCGCAGCGTGCTGATCACCGGAGAGGGCAAGAATTTCTGTGCCGGCGGCGATGTGCACACCTTCCTGTCCAAAGGCGCCGAACTGCCGGATTACATCCGTGTGGCGACGGGCTATCTGCAGCTGGTGGCGGCGGGCCTGATCCGTCTGAATCCGCCCGTGGTCTGCGCGGTTCAGGGCTTCGCGGCCGGCGGCGGCGGCATGGGGCTGGTGTGCTCCGCGGATTTCGTAGTGGCGGGCGAATCGGCCAAGTTCCTGGCCGGCGCCACCCGCGTGGCCATGGTGCCGGATGCCGGAGTGTCGGTCACCCTCACGCAGCTGGTGGGTCTGCGCCGCGCGATGGAAATCCTGATGCTCAACCCGACAATCACGGCGGCCGAGGCCAAGGACATGGGCCTGGTCACCCGTGTGGTGGCCGACGACGCCCTGCGGCACGAAGCCCTGGCGCTGGCGCGGCAGCTGGCCGCCGGCGCGCCGGCGGCGCTGGCCAACACCAAGCGCCTGCTCTGGAACGGTATTGGGCAGGGTGTGGAGGCCGCGATGCCCGAGGAAAACCACACGCAGGCCGTGCTCTCGGGCATGGGCGATGCGCTGGAAGGCCTGGCGGCGGTAATCGACAAGCGTGCACCGCGCTTTACGGGGCGCTGACGGTGGCGCCGGCATCTTCTGTCCCCTTGGCGGGTCGGCGGGCGCTGGTCACGGGCGGTGCCAGCGGCATCGGCGCGGCCATCTGCGCACGCCTGGCTGCCGACGGCGCGAGCGTGGTCATTGCCGATCTGCAGCTCGAAACTGCTGCCCGGCTGGCTGCAGACACTGATGGTGTCGCCGTACGCTTGGACGTGACCGACTTCGACGCTGTCGCGGCGGTGGTGCAGGCGCACGGTCCGTTCGATGTCCTGGTCAACAGCGCGGGCGTGGATCAGCACGCTTTCTTCACGCAGACCACGCCGGCCGACTGGCGCCGCCTGCTGGCCGTCAACCTGGAGTCGGTGTTGAACACCACGCACGCCGTACTCGGGGGGATGCAGGCGGCTGGCTATGGCCGCATCATCAATATCGCGTCAGAGGCAGGTCGGCTCGGCTCGCGCGGCGGCTCGGTGTATGCGGCGGCCAAGGGCGGTGTGATCGCCTTCACCCGCTCCATTGCGCGCGAGAACGGTCGCAAGGGCATCACGGCCAACGTCGTCGCGCCGGGTCCGATTGACACGCCGCTGCTGCGCCAGGCCGTGGCGCAGGAGGGCGACAAGATCATGACGGCCATGACCGGCGCCACGCTCGCGGGGCGGCTCGGCACGTCGGATGAGGTGGCCGCTGCCGTGGCTTTCCTGGCGTCGGAGGGCGCGGGCTATGTCACCGGCGAGGTGCTGGGCGTATCCGGCGGCATGGGGTGTGGCGCATGACGAAGCATGAGGCCGTCGAATCCGTCATCGCACGCGTCAAGGCTGTCTATGGTGGCTGGCGGCGTGATACCACGGTGGCCCAGATGCGCGCAGACTGGGACCAGCTGTTCAGCGCGCCTGGCGCGGCCGATATCCAGGATGTGGTGGCAGCCCATGTGCCCTGCCAGTGGGTGACGGCGCCTGGTGCGGACATGGGGCGCACGGTTGTGTATTTCCACGGTGGGGGCTTCCAGGTGGGCTCGCTGGCCTCGCACCGCGAGCTGATGGCCTGCATCTCCGCCGCCAGTGGCGCGCGCGTGCTGGGCGTGGGCTACCGCCTGGCGCCAGAGCACCGCTATCCCGCGGCGCTGGAAGATGCGCTGGCCGCCCATGGCTGGCTGCGCGCGCAGGGCGTGGCGGCAGAGCGGATCGCGGTCGCGGGCGATTCGGCGGGGGGTGGCCTGGGTTTGTCGCTGCTGCTGGCGTTGCGCCGCCGCGGTGAGCTGATGCCCGCCGCCTACTGGGGCTTGTCCGCCTGGACCGATCTCACGGCCTCGGGCGAAAGCTATGACACCCGTGCCACGCTCGATCCGATCCACCAGCGGCCCATGATCGCGGCCATGGCGCGCAACTATCTGGGCAGCGCGGGCAACCCCAAGGACCCCTTGGCGTCGCCGTTGTTCGCGGCGCCCGACGAGCTCGCCGCCTTGCCGCCGATGCTGCTGCAGGTGGGCGAACGCGAGACGGTCGTCAGCGATTCCGAGGCCTTCGTGCAGCGGGCGCGAGCGGCAGGTGCCACGGCCGAACTGCAGGTGTGGCCCGCAATGATCCATGTGTTTCAGCAATTCCCGACCCTGTTGGCCGAGGCGCGCGATGCGCTGGCCGGCGGTGGGCGGTTTCTCTCGGCGTGCTTTGACGCCGCCTCCAATCGAAAGACAGCTCAATGATAGGTATCACCGGATTCGGCGGCTATGTGCCACGCCTGCGCCTTTCGCGCCAGGCGGTCGCGCAGGCCAACGCCTGGTATGCGCCGCATTTTGCGGCGCGCAAGGGCACGCGTTCCATGGTCAACTGGGACGAGGACAGCATCACCATGGCCGTGGCCGCCGCGCGCGATTGCCTGGGCGCGGGCGAGGATCGCCGGCACGTGCGCAGCGTGCTGCTGGCGTCGGGCACGCTGCCGTTTGCCGAGCGCCTGAACGCCGGCGTGGTGGCCGGGGCGCTGACCCTGGACGACAACATCGACGCCATCGATCTGGGCGGCTCGCAGCGCGCGGCGCTGTCGGCGGTGACCCAGGCCGTGGCGCGCGTGCGTGCGGGGGGTGGCGATGTGCTGGTGCTGGCGTCCGACGCGCGCAAGGCGCTCGCGGCGAGCGCGCAGGAGATCGAGTACGGTGACGCGGCCGCGGCCCTGCTGATCGGCCAGGACAAGGTGCTGGCCGAATTTCTGGGTGCAGGCACCCTGTCCGTCGATTTCGTCGACCACTTCCGTGCAGCGGGCGAGGACATCGACTACCACTGGGAAGAACGTTGGGTGCGCGACGAGGGCCTCTCCAAGCTGGTGCCGCGCGCCGTGGCCGATGCGCTGCAGCAGGCCGGCGTGGCGCCGGCCGAGGTGGACCATTTGATCTTCCCGTCGAGCTTCGCCAAGATGGACGCGCAGCTGGCCAAGGCCTGCGGCATCCGCGCCGAGGCGGTGGTCGATCCCTTGTTCGCTCAGATCGGCGACAGCGGCCTGCCGCACGCGTTGCTGGTGCTGGCGCACCTGCTGGAGCGTGCCGAGCCCGGCAAGGTGATCGTGCTGGCGCAGTTCGGCAGCGGTGCGCAGGCGCTGGTGTTCCGCACCACCGATGCCGCCGGCACGTTCCGGCCGTCGCGCGGCGTGCACGCATGGATCGCGCGTGGTGCCGAGGAGCGCAGCTACACCAAGTTCCTTGCCTTCAAGGGGCAGCTTCAGCTTGAGCGCGGCATGCGCGGCGAGCAGGACAAGAAAACGGCGTTGTCAACGGCCTGGCGCCACCGCGCGGCGCTGCTGGGCCTGGTCGCCGGGCGCTGCGAGGTCACGGGCAGCGTGCATTTCCCGCCCTCGCGCATTTCCTATGACCAGGGCAAGCCGCTGCAGGACACGCAGCGGCCCTACAGGCTGGCCGACCGGCCGGCGAAGATCCTGTCGTGGTCGGCCGAATACCTGTCCTACCACCCGGCGCCGCCCCACCACTACGGGCAGATCGATTTCGAGGGCGGCGGCCGCATCCTGATGGACTTCACCGACCTGGACGTGGGGGAGGTGGATTCCGGCTCGGCGATGGAGATGGTGTTCCGCATCAAGGATGTCGATGAGCGCCGCCACTTCACCCGTTATTTCTGGAAGGCCACCCCGGTACGTGGCGCAAAGGCCTGAGGAGAACACCATGGCACAAGGTATCAAGGACAAGGTAGCCATCCTCGGCATGGGCTGCAGCAAGTTCGGCGAGCGCTGGGATGCCAGCCCCGAAGATCTGATGGTCGAGGCCTACAACGAGGCCATGGCCGATGCCGGTATCGCGCCCGAGCAGCTTGGGGCAGCCTGGTATTCGACCCACATGGATGATGTCGGCACGGGCCGCGGCGGCACGCCCATGGGCATCGCTCTGCGCCTGCCGAACATCGGCATCACGCGGGTGGAGAATTTTTGCGCCGGTGGCTCCGAGGCCGTGCGCGCCGCCGTCTATGCCGTGGCCGCGGGCGCCTGCGACATCGCGTTGGCGCTCGGCGTGGAAAAACTCAAGGACACCGGTTACGGTGGGCTGCCGATGGCCACCGTGGGCACCTACATTCCGCAGTGGTACCCGAACGCGGTGGCGCCGGCGAACTTCGCGCAGCTTGCTTCCGCGTACCGCAGCCGCCACGGTGTCGATGCCGCCTTGCTCAAGCGCGCGATCGCGCATGTGTCGGTCAAGAGCCACGCCAACGGTGCCAAGAACCCCAAGGCCCACTTTCAGAAGGCGGTGAGCGAGGAGACGGTGCTCAAGGCGCCCATCATTGCCGAGCCGCTGGGGCTTTTCGACTGCGCGGGTGTTTCGGATGGCGCCGCCGCGGTCATCGTGACGACGCCCGAAATAGCGCGCAGCCTGGGCAAGCGTGACCTGGTCACGTTCAAGGCGCTGCAGGTGGTCGTGTCCAACGGCTGGGAGCTCCAGTCGAGCGAATGGGACGGCAGCTACGTGCACACGGCGCGCATCGCCGCGCAGCGGGCTTATGCGGAAGCCGGTATCGCGAAGCCGCGCGAGCAGATCAGCATGACCGAGGTGCACGACTGCTTCTCGATCACGGAGCTGGTGACGATGGAGGATCTGGGCCTGTCGGACGTCGGCGGCGCGGTGAAAGACGTGCTCGATGGGGTTTTCGATGCGGACGGCAGGATCCCGTGCCAGATCGATGGCGGCCTCAAGTGCTTCGGCCACCCCATCGGCGCCAGCGGCATCCGCATGCTCTACGAGATGTACCTGCAGTTGCAGGGCCGGGCGGGGCCGCGCCAGTTGAGCAACCCGACCATGGGGCTGACGCACAACCTCGGGGGCCAGCCGTCGCAGAACGTCTGCTCGGTGTCCATCGTGGGCCTGGAAGGCGCATGAGGCCAGCCGCGCTTCATCCATTTTCGATAAGTGAATCATGACAGTCGGTATCACGCAATCCCTCCATCGCGCGCTGCAGCAAAGTCCCCAGCGCATCGCGACCATCGCCCAAGGACGTCGCCAGACCTATGCCGAATTCGCCGATCGCGTCCGGCGGCTCGCCGGTGCCATGCGCAGTCTTGGCGTCGAAAAAGGCGACCGGGTCGGCATCCTGTCACTCAACTCGGACCGCTACCTTGAGGTCATCATGGCGGTGTTCTGGCTGGGTGCGGCGATCAACCCCGCGAACACGCGTTGGAGCGCGAAGGAACTGGCCTTCTCGTTCAACGACTGCGAGACCACGCTGCTGTTTGTCGACGATGCCCACCTGCCCCGCATGGACGAGGTGCGGGCCGAATCGCGCACGCTGCGCAAGGTTATCCATCTGGGCGACGGTGCGTGCCCGGCGGACATGCTCGACTATGGGCAACTGGTGGCGCAGGCCGAGCCCGTGGACGATGTGCGTGCGGGCGGCTCCGACCTGGCGGCGGTGTTCTATACCGGTGGCACCACCGGCTTCCCCAAGGGGGTGATGATCTCGCACGATGGCTTGATGGGCGCGGCCCTGAACCGGCTGGCGATCGGCTATCCGGTGGGCCCGGTGTACCTGCATGCGGCGCCCATATTCCATTTGGCCGGCGCGCTGGGGGTGTGGTGGCAATTCATCGCCGGGGGCACGCATGTCCTGCTGCCCAGCTTCGATGCCCTGCAGTTCATGGAGACGGTGCAGAGCGAGCGCGTGACAGACACGCTGCTGGTGCCGACCATGATCCAGATGGTGCTGGACCACCCGGCGTACAGCAGCTTCGATCTGACGAGCCTGACGTTCATGGTGTACGGCGCTTCGCCCATCTCTGAAACGCTGCTTGATCGCCTGAGTGCTGCCTTGCCCCAGCTGTCGCTGATGCAGGGCTACGGCATGACCGAGCTGTCGGGCTGCGTGAGCTACCTGCCGCCGTACTACCACACGGCCCAAGGGCGCGCGCAGGGCAAGCTGCGCTCGGCCGGGCGCGCGGCGGCGCTGGCCGAGATCAAGATCGTGGACGGCGATGGCAACGAAGTGCCGCGCGGCACGGTGGGTGAAATTGCCTCCAGCGGCATGTCGGCCATGCTGGGTTACTGGGGCCGCCCGGAAGACAACGCCAGAACCTTGCGCAACGGCTGGGTGCATTCGGGCGACGGCGCCTACATGGACGAGGAGGGCTTCATCTTCATCGTGGACCGCATGAAGGACATGGTGGTCAGCGGTGGAGAGAACGTCTATTCGGCAGAAGTCGAGAACGCCATCCTCAAGCACCCCGCCATCGCGGCGTGCGCCGTGGTCGGCATCCCGAGCGAAAAGTGGGGCGAGAGTGTGCACGCGGTGGTGGTGCTCAAGCCCGAACAGACGGTGTCCGAGGCTGAGCTGATCGCGCACTGCAAGGGCCTGATCGCCAACTACAAGTGCCCGCGCAGCGTCGAGGTGCGCACCGAGCTGCCCCTGTCCGGTGCTGGAAAAATCCAGAAGAACAAGCTGCGCGAACCCTACTGGGCCGACCGCAGCCGCCGGGTGGCCTGAGTCCCCTTTTTTTCCGCTCCCCGCTCGGACGATGGATCTATGACAAACCCCGCAAATCCCCCTCCGGTGGTGCTGATGGACAGACCGGCACCCCATGTGGCGCGCCTGCTGATCAACCGCCCGGACAAGCGCAATGCCATTGATTTCGATGTGCGTGAGCAGTTGACCCGGCAGATTCAGGCCTTGCAAAACGAGGGCAGCACCCGCGCCCTGGTGATTGGCGGGGTGGGCGGCGTGTTCTCTGCCGGCGGCGATGTGCCCAGCATGCTCGGCCTGACCGAGGCGCAGGCACGCGATCGCATGCAGCATATCCACGTGCTGTGCCGGCTCGTGGCCAGCGCGCGCTTTCCGGTGGTCAGTGCCATGGAAGGCTTCGCGGCCGGCGCCGTGGTCGGCCTGGCCCTGCTGGGTGACCGCATCGTGGGCGGGCCTGGCACCCGGGTGATGTTCCCCTTTCTGCGCCTGGGCCTGGTGCCGGACTGGGGGCAGCTGCTCACGCTGCCGCGCCGGGTCGGCATCGGCGCCGCACGCCGCATGCTGACCAGTGGCAGGACCGTGGAGGGTGAGGAGGCGCACCGCCTCGGGCTGCTGGACCTGCTGGTACCCGACGCGCAGGTGATGGACACGGCGGTGCAGCAGGCGCTGGAACTCGCCCGCCTGCCCCAGGATGCATTCAGCCGCATGAAACAGCGCCTCAATGTGATCTCGGGCTCCCTGGCCGAAGAACTGACCCGGGAGGAGAACGACCAGGCGGTGTGCCTGCTCGGTGATGAATTCAAGGAAGGTTACGCGGCATTCAGCGAGAAACGGGCGCCGGATTTTCTGCGCGGCGGAGGTAGTCAATGACGACGCCATTGAGCGACGCGCCCGTGCTGGTGCACCGTGATGGCGCCGTCGGCGTCGTCACCCTGAACCGGCCCGACAAGCGCAACGCGCTGGACCTGACCATGCGCGCCGCGATCGCCCAGGCTGTGGCGGCGCTGGACGCCGAGGCGGCGGTGAGGGCCATCGTGATCACTGGCGGCGATGCGGTGTTCGCGGCCGGAGCCGACCTCAACCTGCTGGTGGACAAGGGGGCCCAGGATGTCGCCGACATCGACCTCGGCCAGTTCTGGGCACCGGTGGCGAACAGCCGCAAGCCGGTGATCGCCGCCGTGAGCGGCTTCGCGCTCGGCGCGGGCTGCGAGTTGGCCATGATGTGCGACTTCATCGTCGCCGACGCGAGCGCACGCCTGGGCCAGCCCGAGCTGGCCGTGGGCATCATGCCCGGCGCCGGAGGCACGCAGCGACTGGTGCGCACGGTGGGCAAGCAGGTCGCCAGCCTGCTGCTGCTGACCGGCGAGCCACTGAGCGGCGAGCGCGCCTTCCAGCTCGGCCTGGTGGCCGAGCTCACATCGGCCGGAGAAGCGCTGTCCCGCGCCCTGGAGCTGGCCAAGAAGGCAGCGCGCATGCCGCCGAAGGCGGTCGCAGCCACTCGGCGCGCGCTGCGCCAGGGTGCCGACCTGCCCCTGGACGCCGCGCTGGCGCTGGAGAACCGCGAGTTCCTGCTGCTCTTCGACACCGCCGACAAGACCGAAGGCATGCGGGCCTTCCTCGACAAACGCAAGCCCGACTTCAAGGGCGAATGAACATGGCAGAAAAAATCACCATCGGCGTTATCGGCGCCGGCACCATGGGGCGCGGCATCGTCCAGTTGTTCGCGCAGGCGGGGCACCCGGTGCGTTGCCACGACGCGCAGCCCGGCGCCGCCGCCAAGGCGATGGACTACGTGGACGGCATGTTCGCGCGCGCGGTGGAAAAGGGCCGCATGGCCGCCGCCGGGCATGCCGCGGCGCGCGCGCGCCTCAACGCCTGTGAAAGCCTGGCCGATCTAGCGGACTGCGGGCTGGTGATCGAGGCCATCGTGGAGGATCTGGGCGTCAAGCGCGCGCTGTTCCGCGAGCTTGAAGGCCTGGTCGGCGAAGACGCCATCCTGGCGAGCAACACCTCGTCGCTCACGGTGGCCGAGATCGCGGCCGCCTGCCAGCGGCCGCAGCGCGTGGCGGGCCTGCACTTTTTCAACCCGGTGCCGCTGATGAAGGTGGCCGAGGTCATCGCGGCCGTGCGCACCGAGCCCGCCGTGGTGCGGCGCCTGTGCGAACTCACCGAGGGTGCGGGCCACCGCGCTGTGGTCACCGCCGACCAGCCGGGTTTTCTCATCAACCACGCGGGGCGCGGCCTTTACACCGAGGGCCTGCGCATCGTGGAAGAGCAGGTGGCCACGCCGACCGACGTGGACGACGTGCTGCGCGAGGCGCTGGGTTTTCGCATGGGCCCCTTCGAGCTGCTGGACCTGACGGGCCTGGACGTGTCCTCGCGCGTGATGACCTCGATCTACGAGCAGTTCCAGCAAGAACCCCGGTTTCGGCCCTCGTCCCTGGTGGCGCCGCGGGTGGCCGCCGGCCTGTTCGGCCGCAAGAGCGGAGAGGGCTGGTACCGCTATGTCGATGGCCAGCAGCAAAAGCCGCCCGCGAAGCCCGTGCCGCCGCTGCCCGAGGCGCTCACCGTGTGGGTGGACCCGCAGGCCAGCGGCGGCGCCGGTTTGCACGAGCTCGTGTCGGCCGCTGGCGCGCGCCTGGCCGATGACGCGGCCAACGCCGACCTTGCCATCGTGCAACCCTGGGGCCAGGACGCCACCAGTACCGCGCTGGTTTTGGGCCTGGACGCCGCGCGCTGCGTGGCCGTTGACCCGCTGCCGCCGCTCGCGCTGCGCCGCACGCTGATGCTCACGGCCGTGACCAGCGCTGCAGCGCGCGATGCCGCGCACGCGCTGCTCGCCCAGGACGGCACGCCGGTGACCCTGATCAACGACAGCCCCGGTTTCATCGCGCAGCGCGTGATGGCCACCATCGTCAACATCGCCGCCAACATCGCGCAGCGCGGCATCGCCAGCGTGGCCGATCTGGAAGACGCCGTGCGCCTGGGCCTGGGGTATCCGCAGGGGCCGCTGGGCTGGGGCGACAGGCTTGGCGCCGGCCGGATGCTGGAGATCCTGCGCGCCCAGCTCGCCGCGACGGGTGATCCGCGCTACCGCCCCAGCGCCTGGCTCGTGCGCCGCGTGGCGCTGGGCCTGCCGCTGGCAACGGCAGAGGCCGCGCGATGAACGCGCCCATCGACATCGACCATCTGCGCCAGTGGGTCGGCCGCAGCGAAACCCGCGAGCAGCACCTCGACCCCTTTCCGGCGCGCGCACTGGCGGGCCTGCTGGACCGCGCCGACGTGCCTGGCGAGGGCGACGCGCTGCCGTTGCCCTGGCACTGGCTCTACTTTCTTGACGCGCCCAGTCGCGAGGGCACGGGCGTGGATGGGCACCCCAAGCGCGGCGGCTTCCTGCCGCCCGTGCCGCTGCCGCGCCGCATGTGGGCCGCAGGTGAGCTCACATTGCACGAACCCTTGCGCCTGGGCCGTGCCGCGCGCAAGACCTCCACCGTGCGCAGCGTCGAACTCAAGCAGGGCAAGGCCGGCGCGCTGGTCTTCGTGACCGTTGCGCACGAGCTGGAACAAGGCGGCCAGCCGTGCCTGAGCGAGCTGCAGCACATCGTCTACCGCGAAGCGCCCGCCGCGCCCGCGCCGCTGCCGCCCGGAGAGCCCGCGTCCACCGACGCCGGCTGGTCGCGCGCCGTATCGCCCGATCCGGTGATGCTGTTCCGCTTCTCCGCGCTCACCTACAACGGCCACCGCATCCATTACGACCGCGACTACGCCACGCGCGAGGAGTTCTACCCCGCGCTGGTGGTGCACGGCCCGCTGCTGGCCACGCTGCTGCTGGACCTGCTGGCGCGCGAAGGTCAAGCAACGGCCCCGCCCGCCCACTTCAGCTTCCGGGCCCAGCGCCCGGCCTTCGATACCGAGCCTTTGACGCTCTGCGGCCGCCAGGAGGCCGAGGGCGCGGCGCTTTGGACCGCGGATGCCGCCGGCATGGTCGGCATGACCGCGTCCGCACGCTACCGGTGACAACGAATCAACCTTCTCAACCAGGATATGCAATGACTTCATCCACGAATACAACCCACAGCTACGACGCCGTCGTGATCGGCGCCGGCGCGGGCGGCATGAGCGCTGCGGCCCATCTGGTGGCGGCCGGCAGAAAAGTGCTGCTGGTCGAATCGCAGGACCGCCTGGGCGGCCGCGCATCCAGCGAAGAGATCGATGGCTTCATCGTCAACCGCGGCGCGATCGCCATCGAGCGCGGCAGCAGTTTCGAGCAGACCTTCGATCTGCTGGGTGTGCCGCTGGATGTGCGCGAGCCGCAGCCGGCGACCGTGTTCCGTATCGACGGCAAGATCATCGATCCGAGCAAGGGCGGTGGCTGGAATCTGATCCTCGGGGGGCTGACCAAGGCAGCGGCCAAGATCGGCGCGAGCTTCGGCGACGTACGCAAGGGCAATACCGAGCTGCCCGAGGAAGCGATCACCACCGAAGAGTGGCTGCGCAAGTTCACCAAGAACCAGACCGTGCATCGCCTGTTCCGCAACTTCTGCGCGGCCATCTGGGCCGCCAATGCGGATGAACTGCCCGCGCGCGCCTTCTTGACCTACTTCGCTTTCAAGGGTGCGTTCAAGCGCTTCGGTTTTTGCCCGCGCGGCACCATCGGCGTCTGGAACGACCTGGGCGATGGCATCCGCGCCAAGGGCGGCGAGATCTGGCTCGACGCACCAGTGAGCAAAATTCACGTGACCAACGGCCGTACGACCGGCGTGGATGTAGTGCGCAATGGCGTGACGCAACGGGTCGAGGCCCGTGTGGTGATCAGCAATGTCGGACCCAGCGCGACGATCAGGCTGGCTGGCGAAGCCGCGATGGGCGAGACCTACGTGGCCAAGGCGCGCAAAGTGTTGCGCCCGGCGGCGAACATCGTGGTCAACTTCGCCACCCAACAGCGCCTGATCGACCAGCCGGGTCTGATCACCTTCGCCAACACCGAGCGCCTGTGCAACCTGGGCGAACTCACCGCCATGTGCCCCGAGATGGCGCCGCCGGGCTGGCATCTGTATGTCGCCTATGTGGTGCCCAAGCCGGCACTGGGCGATTTCGACGAAAAGGCCGAGACGGAGCTGGGATTGCAGGACCTGCGCAACGAGTTCCCCGGCTTTGCCGATGCGAAGATCCTGTCCATTCGCGTGATGCGCGACGAGTGGCCCGCCCAGCGCTCCTGCGCCGGCTACGACATGCCGCAGGAAACACCGCTGCCCAACCTCTGGAACGTGGGCGATGCCGTCAAGGACTACGGTGGCGGGGGCACGCAGGCGTGTGTCGACACGGGCCGCGAGGCCGCCCACAAAGCGCTGGGTGTGCTGGGCGTGGGCCAGGCGGCATGAACTCAGGTCATATGGAACACCTTCACAGTGCCGCCACCGTCCTGGCGCGGCTGAGGCTCCTTTTCGATGCCGGCGTCCAGGCGCTGGCGCGAAGCTGCATGGAAGACGGGCGATTGAGTGCCAGGCGGCTCGATGAGCACCAGGTGGCCAGCTTCGAGCTGGCCTGGGCCGGCGCCGAGCTGCTCGCGGCCGAAACCGCCATCGGGGCACTCACGCCCGCGAGCGCACCAATGCAGGCGCAGCTGGCGCTGGTGTTCGCGGCCGATGCCGTGGTGGCGCTGCTTGACCGCCTGGACATGGTGTATGCCGAAACCGGTCTGGATCCGGCCGAGGTGGACCACCTGCGCGCCGCGCCGGAATGGCGTGCGCTGCGCCAGGCCGCTGGCAGCGCCGAGGCCTTGCAGGCCGCCGGTCGCGGCGTGATCGAGGCGCAGGGGCTGGTCGGCGAGATCACCCTCGACGAGCCGCACGCGCTGGCCCAGGACGCCTTCCGCCGCTTCGCCGAGGAGGTGGTGGCGCCCCAGGCCGAGGCCATCCACCGCGACGACCTCACGGTGCCCGAGCCGCTGCTGCAATCCATGCGCGAGATGGGTGTGTTCGGCCTGGCGATTCCCGAGCGCTTCGGCGGCAGCGCGCCCAATGAGCATGAGGACACACTGCTCATGGTGGTCGTGACCGAGGCCTTGTCCGAGGGTTCGCTCGCGGCGGCGGGCAGCCTGATCACGCGGCCCGAAATCCTCACGCGCGCGCTGCTCGCGGGCGGCACCGAGGCGCAAAAGGCGCACTGGCTGCCGCGCCTGGCCACCGGCGATCCGCTGTGCGCCATCGCCATGACCGAGCCCGACTATGGCTCCGACCTCGCGGCCTGCCAGTTCAAGGGCACGCGCGTGGATGGCGGCTGGCTGCTCAACGGCGCCAAGACCTGGTGCACCTTCGCGGGCAAGGCTGGCGTGCTGATGGTGGTCACGCGCACCCACCCCGATCGATCGCTGGGCCACAAGGGCCTGTCGGTGCTGCTGGCCGAGAAACCCTCGGTGGACACGCACGAGTTCGAGGTGGAGCAAGAAGGCGGCGGCAAGCTCACGGGCCGCGCCATCCCCACCATCGGCTACCGGGGCATGCACTCCTTCGATCTCTCTTTCCAGGATTATTTCGTGCCTGACGCCAACGTGGTCGGCGGCGAGGCGGGCCTGGGCAAGGGTTTTTACTACACGCTCTCGGGCATGGTCGGCGGGCGCATGCAGACCTCGGCGCGCGCCTGCGGCGTGATGCGCGCGGCACTGCGCGCCGCCGTGCGCTACACGCAGGACCGCAAGGTCTTTGGCGCGCCGCTGGCGGAGTTCGCGCTCACGCAGGCCAAGCTGGCGCGCATGGGGGCGCGCCTGGCAGTCTGCCGGCGCCTGGCCTACACGGTGGCCGGCATCGTCGATGGCGGCAACGGCCGCATGGAGGCAAGTTTGGTCAAGCTGCTGGCCTGCCGCTCGGCCGAGTTGGTCACGCGTGAGGCACTGCAGCTGCACGGCGGCATGGGCTACGCGGAAGAAACGCCCGTGAGCCGCTACTTTGTCGATGCGCGCGTGCTGTCGATCTTCGAAGGTGCCGAGGAAACCCTCGCGCTCAAGGTGGTGGCGCGCAGCCTGATGGAGCGCGCGCTGGGTATCACTCCGGGGGGCAACTGACATGGCCCAGGGTGTTCTTTGCGGCATGCGTGTGGTGGAGGCGGCCGCTTTCGTGGCCGCCCCACTGGGTGGCATGACACTGGCGCAGATGGGTGCCGACGTGATCCGCATCGATACGCTGGGCGGTGGGCTGGACTATCGCCGCTGGCCGGTGACGCAGGACAACACCAGTCTGTTCTGGTGCGGCCTCAACAAGTCCAAGCGCTCGGTGGCGCTGGATCTGTCATCGCCTGAAGGCCGCGAGATCGCCATGGCGCTGATCACGGCGCCGGGCCAGGATGCCGGTCTGTTCGTCACCAATTTCCCCCCGCGCGGCTGGCTTGACTACGACAAGCTGCGCGAGCGGCGCACCGACCTCATCCAGCTCACTCTGCAGGGCGATCGCCATGGCGGCTCGGCCGTCGACTACACCGTCAACCCGAGCCTGGGCTTGCCGTCGATGACGGGGCCGCAGGACAGTGGCGAGCCGGTGAACCACGTGCTGCCGACCTGGGACTTGATCACCGGGCAAATGGTGGCGGTAGGCCTGCTTGCTGCCGAAAGGCACCGCAGCCGCACGGGAGAGGGCCAGCATGTCAAGCTCGCGCTGCAGGACGTCGGCCTGGCCGTGATGGGACATCTCGGTTTCATCGCCGAGGCGCGGCAGGGTCAGCCGCGCCAGCGCCATGGCAACGAGCTGTTTGGCGCGTTCGGCCGCGATTTCCGTTGCGCGGATGGCGCTCGCGTAATGGTCGTGGGGCTGACCGGCAAGCAGTGGCGTTCGATCTGCAATGCGACGGACACTGGCGCGCAGATGGATGCGCTGGGCGGTCGCCTGGGGCTTGAGCTGGCCCGCGAGGGCGATCGCTTCCAGGCACGGCGCGAGATCGGTGACATCGTGGGGGACTGGATCGCACGCCGGTCGTTTGCCGAGGTGGCGGCTGCCTTCAAGCACCACGGTGTGTGCTGGAGCCGCTACCAGAACGTCGCTGAGCTCGTGCGCGATGATCCGGAGTGCTCGATCGCGAACCCGATGTTCGCGGCCATCGAGCAGCCAGGCGTCGGGACCGTGCTCGCGCCAGGCGTTCCACTGGACTTTCAGGGTTCCGGCCGTTTGCCGCCACGAGCGGCTCCGCGCCTGGGTGAGCACACGGCGGAAGTGCTGTCCGAGTTGCTGGGCCTCGATGCGGCGGCGTTCGGGCGCTTGCACGACCGGCGCATCGTCGCGTCGGCGGACTGATCAGTTCAAGGTCTGGGGCAGGGCCTTGAACCCATGGACGAACAAGGTTGAAATGCGCTGCGCCAGTTCGTGCGGCGCGATCGATCCGGTCCGGCGGTACCACGAGAAGGTCCAGATCATCATGCCGAACAAAAGCAGGGCATAAGGCTTCTGAAGATGCTCTTCGGCCATGAATTCGGGATTGATCTCGCGCAGCAGGTCTTCCATCAGCTCGGTCAAATTCGCTTCCAGGCGGCGGATCTGGTCGAGTTGGGCCTTGGGCAGAAACTTGATGTCGTTCATCAGAATCAGGTGCTCGTTGCGCGAGCGTGCCGCGCCTTGCATGAAGGTGTCCACGAACTGCGCAAAGCGCTCTTCCGCGGGCAAGGGCTGTGCCACGATGCGATTGAGTTCGGCGGCTTGCGCGGTGATGTGCTCATGCACGATGGCAAAGAGCAAATCTTCCTTGCTCGAAAAATAGTGGTAAAGGTGCGACTTGGAGGCGCCGCAGGCCTTGGCCACGTCCAGCATGGTGGCGACGTCGAAGCCTTTGCGCGCGATGAGCGCCGCGGCCTTGTCAAGGATGGTTTGTCGTTTTGCTTCGTAGTCATCCGCACGCACACGCGTCATTGCATTTCTCCAACACCGATTGGCCGCCCGTCTGCCCAACGCACCAGGCGGCGCATTGCGATTTTAGTCCATGAAGGATATAATTAGACCGACTGGACGGACTATGTGAAACGATAGATCGAAAACGGCAAGGGAAACCATGGAGACACAAGGCAGCGGATTGCTCATCGTCGGTGCGGGGCATGCGGGTAGTGAACTGGCGGTGGCCGCGCGGCAGGGGGGCTGGACGGATCGCATCGTCCTGCTGGGTGACGAGCGGGTTGTGCCCTATCAGCGCCCCCCCCTGTCAAAGGCTTACCTGCTGGGCCAGGCCGATGTGGATGCCCTGGCATTGCGCCCTGCCGCGGCCTATCAGGCGGCGCGTATCGAACGGGTACAGGGCGCTCGCCTGGCTGCCATTGATCGTACGGGCCGTGCCGTGACATTGGCCGACGGTGCGACGCTGCGCTACGACAAGCTTGCCCTGTGCACGGGTGGGCGCCCCAGGCTGTTCGTGTGCGAGGGCATCGATGCACGGAATCCGCCGCCGTCCAATCTCTTTTATCTGCGCACGCTGGCCGATGCCGATGGTATTCGAGCGAGCCTCGGCCCGGATGCGCAGGTGGTTGTGGTTGGCGGCGGCTACGTGGGGCTTGAAGTGGCTGCTTCCGCACGCGGACTGGGCGCGCGCGTCACTGTGATCGAGGCGCAGCCGCGTGTGCTTGCGCGCGTCGCGGGTGCCGAGGTATCGCGCTTTTACGAAAGCGTGCATCGCGAAGCGGGCGTGGAAATCTTGACAGGCGCTGGTGTCGAGCGCGTGACGTGCGAGGGGGGGCGCATCGTGGCCGTGCACTGCAGCAACGGTCAGCGCGTTCCCGCGGATCTGGTCGTGGCAGGCGTCGGCATGCTGCCCAACGTCGAGGCTGCTGTGGCAGCGGGCCTGGCGGGTGAGGGCGGCATTCCGGTGGATGAACTCGCACGCACCGCAGACCCGCACATCGTGGCGGCCGGGGACAACACGCTGCAGCACCATCCTCTTTACGACCGCGAACTGCGGCTGGAGTCGGTGCCCAATGCCCTAGAGCAGGCGCGCGCCGCCGCGTCCTGGCTTTGCGGCAAACCCAAGCCGAATCGCAGCGTGCCGTGGTTCTGGTCGGATCAGTACGATCTGAAACTGCAAACGGCGGGGCTGTCGCAGGGGCACGACCGCTGCTTGTTGCGTGGAGACCCCGGCGCGCGCAGCTTCTGTGCTTTCTACCTGCGTGGCGGGCAATTGCTCGCGATCGACGCGGTCAATCGGCCGGGCGACTTCATGGCCACGCGGCGCGCTCTGGCGCAGCAGCCGGTACTGCTGAACCCGGCAAGCCTGACGGATGAGTCGCTTCCGTTGAGAGAGATTTTTCCCGGCCAAAGCGCTCAAAATCCGGGTAATCCCTAATCAAAAAACGGTCTTTGGTGTTTATACTTTGATCCAAATCAAAGTCCGACACGTCGGACTAATTATATCGGGATGAATCATCAATGACGGATACGCGCGCGCCGGTTTCAACGGCCCCGCCTGCTCTTGCCGTGCACAACATTCAGATTGTTTACGGGGGTGCCATCGAGGCCGTTCGTGACGTGTCGCTGGAAGTGCGGCCGGGCCAGATCGTTGCCCTGCTGGGCTCCAACGGCGCTGGCAAATCCAGTGTTCTCAAGGCCATTTCAGGTGTTTTGGATGCCGAGGACGGAGAAATAGAAAAGGGTTCCATCCATTTGTTCGGCGAAGCCATCGAGCGCGCTCCCGCGCCGCACATCGTCAAGAACGGGATGGTGCAGGTGCCCGAAGGCCGTCGCCTCTTCGCCACGCTGACGGTGGAGGAAAACCTGATAGCCGGCGCCCACCTGCAAGGCTCTGAAAAGCTCGCGCAGGCGCGCAATTTCGTGTTCGATCTGTTCCCGCGCCTGGCGGAGATGCGCCAGAGCATCTCGGGCTATCTCTCCGGTGGTGAGCAGCAGATGGTTGCGATCGGCAGGGCGCTGATGAGCCAGCCCAAGGTGCTGGCCCTGGATGAACCGTCCCTGGGTCTGGCTCCGCTGATCGTGACGGATATTTTTCGCACGATTCAAAAGCTGCGCGACAGCACGGGGCTCACCATCCTGCTGGTGGAGCAAAACGCCAACCGGGCTTTGGCCATCGCCGATTACGCCTACATCATGGAAAACGGGCGTGTCGTACTCGATGGCACCAGTGAGCAGCTGCGCCGCAACACCGATGTGCGCGAGTTCTATCTTGGATTGAGTACCCAGCCCGGCCGCACCAGCATGAAAGACGTGAAGCATTACAAGCGACGCAAGAGGTGGTTGTCATGACGCAGGACAGCATGACTCCCGTCCTGGAGGCGCGGGGTATTTCCAAGCGCTTTGGCGGTGTGACGGCCGTGAACAACGTCAGCCTCAAGGTGATGCCGGGTGAAATCGTCAGCCTCATTGGCCCCAATGGCGCGGGCAAGACGACCACGTTCAATCTGGTGAGTGGCGTGCTGCCGCCGACCCAGGGGCAGATTCTGTTCGAGGGGCGGGATACGGCGGGGCTGAAACCCTCCGAATTCGCGCGCTTGGGTATAGGCCGTACTTTCCAGAATCTGGCGCTGTTTCGCCACGGCACCGTGGTGGAAAACCTGCTGGTGGGGCGGCATATCCATTTCCGCTATTCGGTGCTGGAGTCGCTGTTGTTCTGGGGGCGGCCGCGCCGCGACGAGATCGCAGCGCGCGAAAAGGTGGAGCAGATCATTGAGTTCCTCGAAATCGAAGAACTGCGCGACAAGTCCGTGAGCCAGCTCGCCTACGGCCAGCAAAAGCGTGTCGAACTGGGCCGTGCGCTGGCCTGCGAGCCCAAATTGCTGTTGCTCGATGAAATCGTTGCAGGGATGAATCGTGAAGAAAAAGAGGACATCGCGCGCTTCACGCTGGACATACGTGATGAATTCGGGGTTGCGGTGCTCATGATTGAACACGACATGCAGGTGGTGATGGATTTGTCCGACCGGGTTTACGTGCTGGACTTCGGATCGAAGATCGCCGAAGGGACGCCGGCGGAGGTGGCGGCCGATCCGGTGGTACTGCGGGCCTACCTCGGCGAGGAGGCGGAGCATGTTTGAACATGGCGCCCTGCTGCGCGGGGACGGGACGCTGCCCGGACTGCTGCGCCTGCGTGCGCAGGAGCGCGGACAACAAGTGGCGCTGCGGGAGAAGGTGCAAGGCGTGTGGCGCGGACGCACCTGGGCCGACTACTACCGGGATGCGCGCCGTGTGGCTTTGGGCTTCATGAAGCTGGGCTTGCAGCGGGGCGACCGCATCGTCATCGCGGCCGAAGACGTACCGGAGTGGTTCTATGCGGACCTCGGTGCGCAGATGCTGGGCGTGCAGGTCGTCGGCATCTATCCCACCAACCCCTGGCCCGAAGTGCAGTACATCGCCAGCCACTGCCAGGCCAAGGTCGCCATCACGGGCGACCAGGAGCAGACCGACAAGGTGCTCGACGCCATGAAGGAAGGGGCCGGCCTGCCCCATCTGGAGCATATTTTCTGTGTCGACATGAAGGGGCTGCGCCGCTATGCGCCGGGCAAGCCGGGCAGTTTCGAACACCTGATGGCGCTGGGCGACCAGCTGGTGCAGGAAGACCCGTTGGCCGAGCAGCGCCTCGATCAGAGCGTGGACCGCCTGTTGCCCGACGACGTGAACATTCTCGTGTACACCTCGGGAACGACCGGGCCGCCCAAAGGGGCGATGCTCACGCACCGCAACTTCATCTTCGCGGCGTACTCCTACGCGGCGGCGCGCCAGATGGTGGGCAAGCGCTTTGAGTCCGTGTGCTATCTGCCGCTGTGCCACGTGGCCGAGCGCGGCTACTCGACGGTGCTGCACCTGCTCACAGGCGGCTGCGTCAACTTCGCCGAATCCGTGGATACGGTGTCCGCCAACATCCGCGAGATCGCACCGACCTTCTTCCTGGGCGTACCCCGCATCTGGGAAAAGCTGCAGCAGAATTTTGATTTCCGCATGAAAGACAGCGGGCGCGTGCAGCGCTGGCTGTACCGCGCCGGCATGAAGCGCGGGCGCGTGCTGTCGGACAAACGCGCGCAGAAGGGCCGCCTCGTGGATCTGGGCGATCGGGCCGAGTTCGGCCTCTGGTACCTGCTGTTGTTTCGCAACATGCAGCGCCACATGGGGTTGAACCGCACCCACACGCGCATGTGCGGCGGCGCTTCGGTGTCACCGGAGACGCTGAAGTTCTTCGACATCATCGGCCTGCCGGTGGGGCAGGGCTATGGCCTGACCGAGGCCGGCGGACTGGCTTTCGTGCAGGTACCGGGGCGGCCATTCGTTTCGGGCAGCTGCGGGCCTGCCATGCCGGGCGTCGAATGGAAAGTGGGCGAGGATGGCGAGGCCTTTGTGCGCTCACCCGGGGTGTTTCGCGGCTACCTGTTCGATGACAAGGGGACGCAGGACATTCTGTCCAGCGACGGCTGGCTGGCCAGTGGCGACATCGTGGAGGTGCGCGCCAAGGATGAGATTGCGGTCGTTGATCGCAAGAAGGCCATCATCATCACGAGCGGTGGCAAGAACATTGCGCCATCCGAGATAGAGAACGCGCTCAAGGACAGTCCCTATGTGCGCGAAGCCATCGTGGTGGGCGAGGGCAAGAAATTCCTGGGGGGTCTGATTCAGATCGATTTTGATAGCGTGGGCCGCTGGGCTGGCGAGCGCGACTTGCCTTATACGACCTTCAAATCGCTGACACAGATGAGCGAGGTGCGCGAATTGATCCAGCAGGTGGTCGATGAGGTGAATGGCAAGTTTGCCCGCGTCGAGAACATCCGCAAATTCGTGTTGCTGGAAAAGGAGCTGGACCACGACGATGGCGAGCTCACGGCCACGCAGAAGGTGCGCCGCGGACTCATCAACAAGAAGTTCGCGCGCGAGCTCGAACAAATTTACGGAGACGCGCAATGAACCTTGAGTCATCGCAGGAACAGGTGCGCCCGGCCGTGCGCAGCAAGGAGATTGGGTGAACTATTTTCTCGAACTGGTCGTTTCGGGATTGGCGGTCGGTGCGATCTATGGTCTCGTGGCCATGAGTTTCGCCGTCATCTTCAAGGCGACCGGCATCATCAATTTCGCCCAAGGCGAGATGGGCATGCTCACCGCCTACAGTTCCTGGTCCATCGCCACGGCCTTGGGGACCAGCGCGGTTCCAACCATCATCGTTGCCGTGGTTGTGGGAGCGATCCTGGGGCTCGTGTGTGAGCGGCTGATCATGCGTCCCATGCTCGGCGAGCCGGTCTTGTCGGTGGTGCTGGTGACCGTGGGGCTTGCGGTGGTGCTGCGGGCCCTGGTGACACTGATCTGGGGTGCCGCGCCGCACAAGTTCAATGTCGAAGGAGCGGACACCATCGTCCATATAGGAGGCATGGGCCTGCGGATGAGCCAGATCACCGTGATCCTGGTGCTGCTGCTGGCCATCGCTGGGTTCTGGTTCTTCCTGCGCCACAGCCGATTTGGTGTCGCCATGCGGGCGGTCGCTGCGGACGAGAAGACCGCACGGCTCATGGGTGTGTCCACCGCGCGCGTGCAGGCCGTGGCCTGGGCCTCGGCTTCCCGCCTTGCCGGTCTGGCCGGCGCCTTTTTCGCAGTGATCTACGGGCTGGTTCCCACCATCTATGAAATCGGCTTCAAGGCCTTCCCGGCCACGGTGCTGGGTGGCTTCGACTCCGTGCTCGGTTCCGCTTTCAGCGGGCTGTTCATCGGTGTTCTGGAGAACCTCGTGGGGGGCTATCTGCCCAGCACGTTCAAGGAAATCGCCGGCTTCATTCTCATCCTGGTGGTGCTGATGGTCCGTCCGTTTGGGCTGTTCGGTGAAAAGCGAATCGAGAGGGTTTGATGCGCAGCGGTTATTTCAAGCAAAGCTACAGCGACCTGGTCGTTCTCACGGATTCGCCCGTTGTCAAGGGGTGGGTGACCGTGTTGCTGCTGGGGCTGCTGGCGGCACCATTCCTGCTGAGCGGCTATCTGCTGTCGCACCTGACGGTGATTCTTTTCACGACTGTCGGCGCGTTGGGACTGATGGTGCTCACGGGATTCACGGGGCTGATTTCTTTGGGCCACGTGGGCTTTCTCATGCTTGGGGGTTATGCCTACGCGGTCGCCGTCTCACGCTGGGGTCTGCCGCCCGAGCTTGCGCTGGTGCTGTCGGCGGTGCTGCCTGCGGTGTTTGGCCTCGTCGTCGGCATTCCATCGCTGCGCCTGCATGGCCTGTACCTGGCCATCACGACACTGGCGTTCTCCTACATCGTGAGCGCCGCGATCCTGGCGGGCGGCGAACTCACGGGCGGCGGCAGCGGCATCATGATCGAGCGGCCGGTGATTCTCGGCATGAATCTTTCCAGCGACCGGGCCTTTTACTGGTTCTGTCTGTGCGTCGCCTTCCTGACCGTGCTGGCCGTCCTCAACCTGCGCCGATCCTATGTCGGTCGCGCCCTGGTGGCGGTGCGCGACAACGACATTGCTGCGCGCACGATGGGGATCAGCCTGGTGCGATACAAGCTTCTGGCATTCCTCATCAGCTCGGCGCTCGCGGGGCTGGCTGGCGGTCTGATGGCCATCTACATGAGCTTCGTGTCGGTTGAGGGCTACCCCTTCCTGCTCAGCATCGAGGCTCTTGCCATCGTGATCGTCGGGGGCATAGGTTCGGTGCTCGGGGCCGTGCTGGGGACGGTGTTCATCGTCACCTTGCCGGAGGTTTTCTCGGTCCTGATGTCCTTCCTCGGAGGGCGTCTTGCAGACGCCATGACCACCAGTTCGCACGAGATCAAGACCATTCTCTATGGCGTGGCGATCATCGCCTTCCTCCGTTTCGACCCCCGCGGCCTGCGCGGCATCTGGCATGACCTGCGCCATGCCTGGGTGCAATGGCCGCTCAGATATTGATCATCCACACCGGCTTCGGCCATTCTTTGCAACCAGGAGACCCACCTCATGAACCGCAGACTCACTTCGCTTGCCATCGGCTTGCTTGCCGCCGGCTTCACTTTCCATGCGGCAGCGCAACAGCAACAGGGCATCAGTGACACTGAAATCGTGATTGGCGACATCCTGCCGCTGACCGGCCCGCCCGCGCTGCTCGGAGTGGCACACAACCTCGGGGTGAAGGCGGCCGTGGCGGAAGTCAACGCGGCCGGTGGCATTCACGGCCGCAAGGTGCGCCTGATTTCGGAGGACGACGGCTACGTGCCTTCACGCACCATTCAGGGGGTGCGAAAGCTGATCGGCAGCGACAAGATATTTGCCTTCACGTCCATATCGGGCACCGGGCAGGCACAGGCTGCGATGCCTCTGATCAAGCAGGCAGGCATTCCGGCGATGGCGCCCATCACCACGTACGAGGGTTTGTACAAGCCCGTCATCAAGAACGTCTTTGCGGTCGGCTACGACATGCGAGAGGCGGTCTACGGGCTGATTTCGAAAATGGCGGACCGCTACCCGGGTAAAAAATGGGCCGTGATCTCGCAGGACGATGACTACGGTGAAAACGTGCGCGATGGGTTTGAACGTGTCGCCAAGGAAAAAAACCTGCAGGTCGTGTCCAGCCAGATCTACAAGAAGGGGCAATCGGACTTTTCCTCGGAAATTCTCAAGGTCAAGCAGGCGGGCGCCGAGGCGCTGATGGCAGGAGGGGTGCTGGGTGAAAACATCACCATGGTCAAGGAGCTGGAACGCATCAGCCTGAAAATCCCCGTTGGCGTCACCTATGTGTCGCGCGTGCCGGCGAGCGCGAAGATGATGGGCTCGGCAGGCGAGAACGTCTACACGGTGGATTACGTCTACCTGGAGAGCTCGCCCGAGGCCAAGGGATTCATGGACAAGCTCGATAAATACCTTTCGCCGGAAGAGCGTGCCCGTGTCAATCGCTACAGTTTCACCGGGTATGCGGCAGCGAGAGCGCTGTTCACGGCCATCGATCACTGTGGCAAGTCGCCGACCTGGGATTGCACGAATGCTGAGCTGGCAAAAGTGACCAATCTGGAAACCGGAGCCATGACGCCGATCAGCTTCACGGCGGAAAATCACCTGGCTGCCCCCAAGCTGTTTTTCCTCAAGGCAGATCCCGCATCGGCCACCTACAAGATAGTGCAGTAATGGGATGAGCCTGAAGGGTTCCCGCGAATCATCCCTTTTCCGCGAGGAACCCCTTCAGGAACAGGCGGGCGAGCCGGTCGCAGAGTTCCTGCGGCTTCATCGCGCCGCCGGGCCTGTACCACATGTCGGTCCAGTTGAGCAGGCCGACGAGCATCATCGTGTACGGCTTGTAGACGTCATCGGGCAGGTTGGGATTGACCTCGCGCAGCAATTGGGCGACCCGGTCGGTCAACGTGCGCTGCAGTTCGATGAGCGGAGTCTGTTTGGCGCGGGGCAGGTACTTCACGTCCTGCATCGCGATCATGTGGCGCCTGCGCGACTGGGCTGATTTCTGCGTGTAAACCTGCACCATGGCCTGCAGCTTGTCGCGCGGCGGGACGTGCATGGCGATGGCGTCTTCCACGCTGTGCACCACGCGTTCAAGATGCTCCATGAGCATGGCGAACAGCAGATCGTCCTTCGTCGGGAAATAGTGGTACAGCATCGATTTGGTCGCGCCGCAGGCCTTGGCGATATCCTGCATCTTGGCGGATGGGTAGCCTTCCTTCGCGAACAGCGCGGCGGCACTGTCGAGGATTGCGTGGCTCTTGGTTTCGTAATCGTCTGAACGTACTCGGGGCATGGGTTCTCCTGTCTCGGGGAGTTTATCAATCCCTTGAAATTATCCGACGCATCCGTCTATAATAGACCGCCGTGTCGGAATATTAAACCGCCGACATCATCGCCGGAAGCGGCCTCATTTCCTGGTATTCCCATGATCGAATTTGAATTCAACGAACCTGATTTCCTGGGCGAAGACCTTCGTCTCGTGCGCCAGCAGGTGCGCCGTTTCGTCAACGAAGTCATCGTGCCCAACGGGGATGAGTGGGAGGCCAGCGGCGAGATTCCGCGCAGCGTGTTTCGCCAGCTGGGTGAAATGGGTTTCCTGGGCATGCGCCACCCGGTGGAATATGGCGGCGGCGGCATGGGTGCGCTGGCCTCGGTCGTGCTCGGCGAGGAACTGGCGCGTTCCTCCTACGGCGGCGTGGCTTCTGCGCTGACGGTGCACAGCGACATGTCGATTGGACACATCGCGCATCGCGGCACGCACGAGCAAAAGCAGAAATACCTGCCCGATGCCTGCGCTGGAATCCGGGTAGGAGCGGTTTGCGTGACCGAGCCGCATGCCGGATCCGATGTCGCGGGGCTCAAGACCCGTGCCGTCAAGACCGCAGAGGGCTGGACCCTCAACGGCTCCAAGACATTCATCACCAATGGGGTGTTCGGCGACATCTACATCGTGGCGGCGCGCACCGATCCGCAAGCCAAGGGCAGCCGCGGCATCTCGCTGTTCATCGTGGAGAAGGGCAACCCCGGTCTGAAGGTGGCGCGCAAGTTCGAGAAGCATGGCTGGCGCTCCTCGGACACGGCGGAGCTGTTTCTGGATGATTTGAAGCTGCCGGCCGACGCGCTCCTGGGCGAAGAGGGCAAGGGCTTTTACTACATCATGAGCACCTTCCAGAACGAGCGTCTGGTGGTGGGGGCGCTGGTGTCCGGTACGAGTTCCAAGGCCATCGAGCTGACGGTCGACTATCTGCGCAACCGCCAGGCGTTCGGCAAGTCACTGTGGGACCAGCCGGTGGTGCGCAACAAGATCGCGTGGGTGGCGGCCAAGGCCGCCGCCGTGCGGGCGCTGACCTACCAGTGTGCGCAGATGATCGATGAAGGCAAGGACACGGTGCGCGAGGTGTCGATGCTCAAGGCCTTCGGCGCCGAGACGCTGCAGGAAGTCGTGCATACCTGCCTTCAACTGCACGGCGGCACGGGCTACATCATCGGCACGCCGGTCGAGCGCATGGCGCGTGACTCCCGCATTCTCACGATCGGCGGCGGCGCTACCGAGGTGATGCTGGAGGAAGTGGCGAAGCGGATGTAAGGCGCGGACATATGCCAGGACCTCTTTCGCATCTCACCGTCATCGAACTCGCCGGCATCGGTCCGGGCCCCTTCGCCTGCATGCTGCTGGCGGACATGGGCGCACGGGTCATACGCATTGACCGTGCGCCCGCACCCCGCCGGGGAGGGCTCGACGATCTCATGCGCAACGACAGCGTCGTGGACCGCGGCCGCCAGTCGCTCTCTCTCAACATGAAGGATCCACGCGCGGTCGAAACCGTGCTGCGCCTGGTGGAACGCGCGGACGTGTTGATCGAAGGCTACCGCCCGGGTGTCACCGAGAAGCTCGGCCTGGGGCCTGACGCATGCCATGCGCGCAATCCCGGGCTGGTATACGGCCGCATGACGGGCTGGGGGCAGACCGGGCCGCTCGCGCACACCGCGGGGCACGACATCAACTACATCGCCCTCACCGGCGCCCTGCACGCCATCGGGCCCGCCGCACAGCCACTGCCGCCCCTGAATCTGGCGGGCGACTATGGCGGCGGCGGCATGCTGCTGGCCATGGGCGTGCTTGCCGCGCATGCGCAGGCAGTGCAGACGGGCATGGGCCAGGTCGTCGATGCCGCGATGACCGACGGCGCGGCGTTGCTGATGGCGGCGCAGTACGGCTTGATGGCCAAGGGCTTCTGGCAGGATGCGCGCGCGTCGAATTTTCTGGATGGGGCGGCGCATTTTTACGGCACCTATGCCTGCCAGGATGGCAAGCATGTGTCTGTCGGAGCCATAGAACCCCAGTTTTATGCGCAACTGCTCGGGCTGTGCGGCGTCACTGATCCCGATTTCGAGCACCAATGGCAACAAGGCGAGTGGGCCGCGCTGCGCGCCAAGCTGGCCCAGGTGTTCCTCACCCGCACTCGGGCGCAATGGTGCGAGGTGTTGGAAGGCTCCGACGCCTGCTTCGCCCCCGTTCTGTCTATGAATGAGGCCCCCGAACACCCGCACAACGTGGCGCGTGGCACCTTTGTGCGCCCGGATGGCGTGCTGCAGCCCGCGCCGGCGCCGCGCTTCGGTCGCACGCCCTCGGCCCTGCCGCCAAAAGCACCGGGTACCGGCGAGCACACCGTTGCACTGCTTGAAGGTGCCGGCTATTCCCCCGCCGAAATCCAGACGCTGGTGGATGCCGGGGTGGCTTTCGTCGCGGTGCGCGGATGAGCACGGCCCCACCGCCCGGGCCGCGTCGGCCGCTGCATCTGAGGCGCATCAGCTGCGAAGCTTTCGAGCGCGACGATGGACTGCTGGATATCGAAGGGCTGCTTATCGATACCAAGCCTGGCCCGGTGCAACTGCTGACGGGCCGGAACATTGATCCCGGGGCAGCGATTCACCAAATGCGCGTCCGCCTCACGGTGGACCGGGATCGGTGGATCGTTGCGTCGGCGGCTTACAGCGAGGAGCACCCGTACCAGGAGTGTGCCGCGGTTGAGGCGGCCTACCAGAAACTGGTTGGACTGAGGATCGAACCCGGATTCACGCTGAGAGTGAAGCAGATGTTCCGAGGCGAGGCGGGCTGTACGCATATTTCCGAACTCATACCGCCGATGGCTACCGTGGTATTCCAGGTTTTATGGGCGGACAGTGATTTCAATCCAAACGAGTCCGCAAGGCCCTCTCCACTGGGATCCTGTCACGGGTTGCGGTGGGGTGGTGAGGTTGCACGCGCCCATTTTTCCGTTCACAGGAAGAAATCCCAATGACGCAAAACCCCGCCGTTTCATTCGCAATCGATGCATCGATCGCAACCATCAGCCTCACCGATGACAAGCGGATGAATCCCTTGGGTGACGCCGTGATCGAAGGCATGACTGACGCCGTCAATCGGATCAGAGACGACAAACGGGTACGTGCCGTGATCCTCACGGGCCGTGGGCGCGGGTTCTGCGTTGGCGCGGATCTGGCGCACTACCGCCAATTGATCGATCAGCCTGAAGCCAACGCTGACGGCACGCTGGGCGAATACGTGGGCGGTTTGATGGCGCGCATGAATCCGGTCGTCAAGGCGCTCAAGGATTTGCCGGTACCGGTGGTCTGTGCCATCAATGGCGTGGCGGCAGGCGGTGGCGTCGGTCTGGCGCTGGCCGGTGATCTGGTGGTGGCCGCAAAGTCGTCGTATTTTTACCTGCCGTTTTTCCCGTCGCTCGGTGCCGTACCCGACATGGGGGCAACATGGGTGCTGCCCCGGGCCATCGGGTATGCCCGGACCTTGGGACTCGCGTTGACGGGGGAAAAACTGCCGGCGCAGAAGGCGCAGGAATGGGGCTTGATCTGGGCCTGTGTCGACGACGAGCGTCTTGAAGCAGAGTCCACACGCCTGGCGCGCCAATTGGCGGCGATGCCGCCCCATGCGATTGGGGAGGCGCGGGCGGTCTTTGCTGCCGCGGAAAAAAATACCCTGGCGCAGCAGCTTGATTTGGAGCGCGCACGCCAGATGGAGCTGCTGAATGGCGGCAGTTTTGCCGAAGGAGTGAGGGCCTTCAGCGAACGCCGCCCACCGAATTTCCATAGACCTTGAGAAGGTCCGAGGCGGTGGCTGGCTGAAAGGGGCAGGTACATCGGTTGTGAGGCCGAAAGCAGGTGGCTCGGAACCCTCGAATCGTCGGATAAGACGATATTCCACGTTGACCGACTATCTAACCTACGGCAATCAAACATTGAGGTTCGCCACCTGGTTGGACGAGCGAACCCATTCCGATGGAGACGCCGTTGCTGGTATTGCAGGTCATCGTTGCGGGGATTGCGCAGGGCTGTGTTTATGGCTTGATCGCGTTGGGGTTCGTGCTGATCTACAAAGCCACGGAAACCGTCAATTTCGCGCAGGGCGAACTGATGATGCTGGGTGCCTTCGTGGGTTTCGCCTGCATGGGCCTGTTCGGCATGCCGTTCTGGCTGGCGGCCGTTTCAGCCGTGCTGGCGATGGCCGCGTTTGGGATCGTGGTGGAGCGACTGGTGATACAGCCTGTGCTGGGGCAGCCAATGTTTTCCATCGTGATGCTCACTTTCGGCCTGGGCTATGTGGCGCGCGGCGGCATCACCATGGTGCCGGGTATCGGCACCGACACCCACACGCTGAACGCGCCCTACAAAGGGAGTCTGATCGAGGCCGGCGGGGTGGTTCTGGCCGGTGAGCAGCTCGTCATCATCGGTGCGACGGCGCTGCTGTGCGCGGGCCTGTGGGCGTTGTTCCGATTCACGCGCGTGGGCATCGCCATGCAGGCCTCGTCGCAGAATCAACTGGCGGCCTACTACATGGGCATTCCGGTGCGGCGCCTCAATGGTTTGGTATGGGCGCTGGCGGCTGCGGTCGCCGCGGTCGCCGGGATATTGTTGGCGCCGATCACTTTCGTGCACGCCAACATGGGTTTCATCGGGCTCAAGGCATTTCCGGCCGCCATCATCGGAGGCTTCAGCAGCCTGCCGGGCGCCATCGTGGGCGGGGTCATCGTTGGCCTGGTCGAGTCGTTGTCAGGCTACTTTTTGCCCGAGGGCTTCAAGGATGCCATGCCCTATGTCGTCGTGCTGTTGATGCTGGCCGTCAAGCCCTCGGGTTTGTTTGGTGAGCGCTTGCGCAAGAAGGTGTGAGCGGGGACGGCCATGCGCTTTATTTTCAAAACCCGCTACGACCAGGATATTGACCTGGCCAAGCACGGCGGGCACCGGTTCTGGTATGGGTTGCTGCTGCTCGCTCTGGTGGGTGCGCCTTGGCTGTTGCCCGAGTACTGGATCGCTCAGCTTGTGTTTGTCTTCATCTACTCCGTCATCGCCGTCGGACTGATGCTGCTGGTTGGATTCACTGGACAGTTTTCCATCGGCCATGCGGCATTCATGGGGGTGGGGGCCTATACCGAAGCGTTTCTGGCTGCCCGTGGCTGGCCGTTCCCGCTGTCCATGGCTTGCGCCATGGGGCTGTCGGCCGCGGTGGGCGTGGTCGTCGGTCTGCCGGCACTGCGTGTCAAAGGCATGTACCTGGCCATAGCGACGCTGGCGTTTGGCTTCATCGTCGAGGAAATCCTGACACGCTGGGACAGCGTCACCGGCGGAAATTCAGGTCTGATGGTGCAAAGCCCGATGGTGTTCGGCTGGGCGCTGGACGGTCCGGTGGCGTTTTACTTCTTGTGCCTTGGCTGCGTGGTCGCCAGCACGGTGATGGTGCTCAACCTGTTGCGTGCGCCTACGGGACGTGCGTTCGTCGCCATCCGCGATTCCGAGATCTCTGCGCAAAGCATGGGCATTCATCTGGCACGCTACAAATCGCTTTCGTTCGCGATTTCCGCGGCGTTGGCCGGGCTGGGTGGAGCGCTGTATGCCCATCAGATCCAGTTTCTCTCGCCTGAACAGTTCGGCTTGTTGCAGTCGATTGATCTGGTGCTGATGATCGTGATCGGCGGGTTGGGATCGATGCACGGCGTTTTCTTCGGCGCCATGTTTCTGATCGGCATGCCGCAGCTGATTTCCTCGGTCAAGGACTACCTGCCTGCGGCCATAGGGCAGGCGACAGGGCTGCAAGCCGTGGTGTACGGCGTGATCCTGATCGCCTTCGTGATGCTCGAACCGATGGGAATGTACGGCCGCTGGCTCAAGATCCGCACCTGGCTGGAGCTGTACCCGTTCTACCGGCGCGGCATGTTCAAGCGGCAAAAGACCTTTCAGAAGTCGGAGCGCTTGAGATGAATGATGCTCTGCTTGCAGCCCGCGACCTCCGGGTGCGTTTCGGAGGCGTTCTTGCCGTCAACAACGTCAGTTTCGACGTTCGGCGCGGTGAGGTGTTCACGCTGATCGGCCCCAATGGCGCGGGCAAGACGACGGTCTTCAATCTCATCAGCCGTATCTACGACCTTACCTCGGGGTCGCTGGAATTTGACGGGCAGGTTCTCCACAAGGTGCCGCCGCACCAGGTGGCGTCACTGGGCATTGCCCGCACCTTCCAGAACATCGAACTGTTCGAGCATGCGACCGTGCTCCAGAACCTGCTCATCGGGCGCCATATCTGCCGTCGAACGGGTATTTGGAAGGAGCTGATTTTTTCGCGCGGGGTGAGGCAGGCAGAGCGGGATACGCGCCGCAAGGTGGAGGAGGTGATTGATCTGCTGGAATTGCAGCACTACCGTGATGCCTTGGTTGCGGGGCTGCCTTACGGTGTTCGAAAAGTGGTTGAGTTGGCACGCGCGCTCTGCACCGAGCCGAAGCTGTTGCTGCTGGATGAGCCCTCCTCGGGTTTGAACGTGGAAGAAACCGAGGACATGGCATTCTGGATTCAGGATATTCGGCGTGACCTCGGGGTGACCATTCTGATGGTTGAACACGATATGGCGCTGGTTTCCAAGGTGTCCGATCGGGTGCTGGCGATGAATCAGGGTGAAGTGCTTGCGGTTGGCAGCCCGGCCGAGGTGCAAAGAGACCAGGGCGTGGTGGAAGCCTATCTGGGCTCGGTGGACGATGTCGCCAGCCTGCGCCGCGAAAACCATGGGGAAGCAGCATGACGGTGCCTGCCGTGGACGACGCCATCCTCACGCTGCTCAACGTCGAAAGCGCTTACGGCCCCATCAAGGCCATTCGTGGCGTAAGCCTGAACGTGCGGCGCGGCCAGATAGCGACAGTGCTGGGGTCCAACGGCGCTGGCAAGACCACCATTCTCAAGACCATCAGCGGCATCATCGATCCGCGCAAGGGTTCGGTGGAATTCAAGGGCGAGAACATCACCGCCAAGGATCCGGTCCATATCGTTCATCGGGGCCTGGTGCATGTGCCGGAGGGGCGAGAAGTGTTTCCGTTGCTGTCGGTTCGGGACAACCTCCTGATGGGCGCCTATGCGCGCGCCGATCGCGATGCCATCGCGCGCGATATGGAGGCGGTCTATGGCTACTTCCCGATTCTCGCGGAGCGCAGCCATCAGGACGCGGGACTGCTCTCGGGCGGCCAGCAGCAAATGCTTGCGATCAGCCGCGCGCTCATGGCCAAGCCGGAACTCATCTTGCTCGATGAGCCCAGCCTCGGGCTTTCCCCGAAGCTCACGAAAGAGATTTTCGAAATCGTGGTGCGCATCAACCGTGAACGCGGTACCACCATCTTGCTGGTGGAACAGAACGCGAACATGGCCCTCAACGCCTCTGACTACGGCTACGTGCTGGAGAACGGCCGCATCGTGATGGAAGACACCTGTGCGCGATTGCGTGAAAAGGAAGACATCAAGGAGTTCTACCTGGGCATGAAGGAAGAAGGCGTGCGGGCCGAGCGGCGCTGGAAAAAGAAGAAAACCTGGAGATGACGCGCGTGTCCCGACTCTGGAATCTCGATCATTTCAAACCCCGGCATGACATTGTCGTTCCGGGAGAGACCATTCCCGACATGTTCTGGGGTGCGGTCGAAAGCCGTGCAAATCAAGTCTTGATGCGGCAAAAGGATTTCGGTCTATGGCGTGCCTGGAACTGGAGTGAGGTCGGAACGATCGTCCGGGAGCTCACCATGGGGTTGATCTCCATCGGAGTGCGCCAGGGGGAATGTGTCTCCATTCTCGCCAACACCTCGGTGGAGTGGGTCTGGGCGGACATGGCCGTTCTGTCGGCCGGTGGGGTGGCGAACGGGATTTATCCCACCGATGCGGCGGATCAGGTCCGGTATATCTGCGCAGATTCCGGCACGGTGGTCTTGTTTGTCGAAGACGAAGAGCAGTTGGACAAGGTCTTGGCCGTCCGCGGCAACTTGCCGGAGTTGCGCCGAATCGTGCTCATCGATCCGAAGGGATTGACAGAATTCAGCGACCCGATGGTCGTCACGCTGGATGATCTGCGCCGATTGGGCGCGCGCCACGACGCCGAGCACCCCGGCGTATTCGACACCGCGCGCCGCATGCGCCAGCCGGAGGATGTCGCCATTCTGGTCTACACCTCGGGAACAACGGGCCGGCCCAAAGGGGCGATGCAGTCGCATCGAAATCTGCTGACGGCCGTGCATGGCAACGACGCGATCCTGCCGCAGGACGAGACCGACGAGCGCATGTGCTTTCTGCCTCTGTGCCATGTCGCCGAGCGTGTCGTCGGCATGTACTCCTCGCTCTATAGCGGCACGAAGATGAATTTCGTGGAGAACCCGGATACGGTGCCAGAAAACGTGCGCGAAATTGCGCCCACGGTCTTTGGCGGTGTGCCCCGCCTGTGGGAGAAGTTCTATTCCGCCGTCACCATCGCCGTCAAGGAGGCGGGGCCTGTGCAGCAGCACGCCTACGCGTGGGCCATCTCCGTGGGCAACGAGGTGGTTGACCGAGTCATCAAGGGTGAGCCGGTAAGCCTGTGGTTGAAGCTCAAGTACCGGATTGCCGGCCTTGCTTCGCTGAACAACGTGCGCCGTTTCATGGGCATTCATCGTTGCCGCTTTCTCGTGACCGGCGCGGCGCCGATCGCACCAGATTTGATCCGCTGGTATCTGGCCCTTGGCATTCCCATGCTGGAGGCGTGGGGGCAAACCGAGTGCGCAGGCATTGCCACCTCGATGCCGCCCGATGGCATCCGCCTGGGCACCATCGGGCGCGCATGCGCATTCAATGAAGTACGCGTGGACGCCGGCACGGGCGAACTGCTGGTGCGCGGCCCCAATGTGTTCATGGGCTACCTCAACCAGCCCGAGAAAACCGCGGAGGCCATCGATGCTGAAGGCTGGCTGCATACCGGCGACGTGGGTTCCGTCGATGCGGGCGGCTACTTCCGCATCACCGACCGCATGAAGGACATCATCATCACGGCAGGCGGCAAGAACATCACACCCAGTGAATGGGAAAACGAATTGAAGTTCTCCCCTTACGTGACCGACGCTGTCGTCATCGGCGACCGCAGGGCCTACCTGACGGCGATCGTGATGATCGAACAGGAAAACGTCGAGAAATATGCACAGGACAACGATGTTCCCTTCTCCAATTACGCCAGTTTGACCCGTGCGCCCGAAGTGCTGGCGCTGATACAGGGGGAAATCGACAGGATCAACAGAAAGTTCGCCCGTGTCGAGCAAATCAAGGCCTTTTTCCTATTGGAGACACAGCTCTCTGCCGAGGATGAGGAATTGACGCCCACGATGAAGCTCAAGCGCAGCTTTGTGCAGAAAAAGTACGCGAAGCAGATCGAGGCGATGTATCAGTGACGTTTGGGCGGCCTCAAGTTTGAAATGCAAAAAACAGATTATGCAGTTGAGGATGGTTTCGTTTGTTCAATCAAGGAGATGTCATGAAAAGTTCAGGTGTGTTCGGGTATGTTTTTTCGGCGATGACGCTTTGTTTTGCCTCTGCTGCGCCTGTTTTGGCTCAGACGCAGGGGGTTGGTAAAAGTGAAGTCGTCATCGGATATGTAGGAGACCTTTCCGGCCCGGTTGCGGGCTATGGAAAGGATATCCGAGACGGCATGATAATGCACATTGACGAGGTCAATGCACGCGGTGGGGTGCATGGCCGTAAAATCCGCCTTCTTGTCGAAGATAATGCCTACGATCCCAAGCGGACTGTTCTGGCGGTACAAAAACTGGTCAATAAAGAAAAGATTTTTGCAGCAATTGGCACGTTTGGCACCGTCCATGCGCAGGCAGCCATGCAAATACAGGATCCCAAGGGGGTTTTCAATTTGTTTCCCATGGCCTTGGCGAGGGAAATGTACGAACCGATCAGCCCGCTCCATTACGCGTGGATGCCGACGTATTTTCAGCAAATCAGCGCGGCAGTACCAGTGCTTTACAAGCAGCAGGCGGCTGGCAAGGCGTGCGTGGTTTTCCAGGATGACGATTTTGGCCAGGAAGTCGTGCAAGGTGCCGAAGCGGGTCTGAAAAAGGTCGGTGCCACGCTTGTCGAGCGTGCCAGTTTCAAGCGCAATGCCACTGATTTTTCGTCACAGGTGGCGCGCATCAAGAATGCCGGTTGTGATTTTGTCGTGCTGGGAACTCTGATTCGGGAAACTGTTGGCGTCATCAGTGAGGCGCACAAGTTGGGGTATACGCCCAAGTTCCTCGTATCGTCCAATGCATACACTGACCTCATACCCAAGCTGGGCGGTGCGCCAATGGACGGGTTGTATGCATCGCACCACGCTGCATTTCCCTATCTGGATGATGCTTCTGAACCGGTGCGGGCCTGGGCGAATCGGTACGAAACTAAATTCAAGCAGGTTCCCAGCATTTTTTCAGCTTATGGATATACAAAAATTGATATTTTTGTCAGAGCGCTGGAAAAAGCGGGGCCTGATTTGAAATCGGAAGATTTTGTCCATGCCATGGAGAGCATTGAAATTCCAGCCGATATTTTTGGAAATCCCTCGATGCGCTTTAGCGATAAAACCCATCTTGCATCGGATAAGTCACGTCTGTCCCGGCTGGAAAACGGCCGTTGGAAGGTCGTCTTCGATTACGACCAGATGTCCAGGTAGAAATTCTCGTCTTCCACCCGACGCAAGGAATCACCATGAAATTGCGGCTTTCTCTGCTGCGGGCGGGCTTTGTCGCCAGTGCTGCCGCCGTGGCGCAGCCCCAGGGCGCCACATCCGATGGCTGCTGGAAAGCGGTGCCCGACCATGACAAGTTCCGCTGAACCAACGGCGCGCCGCGCTCATGTCGTGGGCGTTGGCATGCTGCCGTTCAGCAAGCCCGGCGCCAGCGAGAGCTACGAGATCCTGGGTGCGAGCGCCGCCCGTGCCGCGCTGGCCGATGCGGGGGTGGATTACCAGAGTGTCGATCAGGTCTATGCGGGCTTCGTTCATGGCGACTCGTGCAGCGGCCAGGCGGCGGCCTACCGCGTCGGGCTGACCGGCGTGCCCGTCATCAACGTCAACAACAACTGCGCCACCGGCTCGACGGCGCTCTATCTGGCGCGCCAGGCGATCGCCGGCGGCGAGGCCGAATGCGTCCTGGCGCTGGGTTTCGAGCAGATGCGCCCCGGTGCGCTTGGGGTGCACCACACCGACCGGCCTGACCCCTCGCAACGGCTGATTGACGCCATGCATGCCGCGCAGGGGACCGCTCTGCAGGTGCCGATGGCGGCGCAGTTGTTCGGCGGCGCCGGGCGCATGCACATGCAGCTCTACGGCACGAATGCGGATACCTTCGCGCGCATCGCGGTCAAGGCCCGGCGGCACGCCGGGAACAACCCGAACGCGATCTTCCGCCAGCCGCTGACGCTCGACGAGGTGTTGGCCTCCCCGATGGTGTTCGACCCGCTGACGCGCCTGCAATGCTGCCCGCCGACCTGCGGCGGCGCGGCCGCGGTGCTGTGCTCCGAGGGCTTCGCGCGCAAGCATGGGCTGGACCGCAGCGTGGTCATCGCCGGTCAGGCCATGACCACGGACGGCAACAGCAGCTTCGACGAGAACGACATGCGCCGGATCGTGGGCTACGATATGGCGCGTCGCGCGGCGCGGCGCGTGTACGAGTCCACCGGCGTCGGCCCCGACGACATCCGCGTCGCCGAGCTGCATGACTGCTTTACCGCCAACGAACTGATCACCTACGAGGCGCTGGGCTTCGTCCCCGAGGGCGGTGCCGAGAAATTCATCCTTGACGGCGACAACACCTATGGCGGCCAGGTGGTGACCAACCCCTCGGGCGGGCTGCTGTCCAAGGGCCACCCCCTGGGTGCGACGGGACTGGCACAGTGCGCCGAACTGGTGTGGCAGCTGCGCGGGCAGGCGGGCGCTCGCCAGGTTGAGGGCGTGCGTCATGCGCTGCAGCACAACCTGGGTCTGGGTGGCGCCTGCGTGGTGACCCTCTATGCACGGGTTTGATCCGAATCCCGTCGGCATGGCGCCTTCTCCCTGAGAGAGAGGGAACAAGGGTCGGGTGATCATTGACTATTCCATTGACTATTCAATTGATAGCTTGAGACGCTTGATGTGAAAAGGCTGTAGGCCAATTTCGCTGCACAGTGCAAACGTGCATCCGTTCTTGGCTGAACCGTATGGAAACTAGATGGCGGAACATAGTGAAGCTGATTGGGAAACGGCGCGCGGCGCACGCGCCTCGCCGCTCGCGTCCAAGCTGAGTCCGCCGCAGTCCGCAGCGTTCGAGATTGCGCGCACCCACCTGTGCGAACGCATCTTCAACGCGGGCGCGGCCCGGCTGGTGGTGCTGCGCGCGCCGGCAGGGTTCGGCAAAACGACGTTGATGCTGCAGGCGCGCCGGCGTTTCGAGGACGCGGGGTTGCCGACAGGCTGGCTGCGGCTGGACCGCGCCGACAATGACCTGGGGCGCTTTCTGGCCGTGCTGGCTGCCGGGCTGGACCCGCTGGTGCCGGGCCTGTCGCGGCTCTACGAGGCGTACCGGTCCGGCGGGGCGGAGGACTTCGCCTTTGCCCTGATTGACCGAGTCGCCGCGCATCCGACGCCATTCGCGTTCTTCCTGGATGATTTCGAGGCGCTGCAGAACCCCGCGGCGCTGGGGCTCATCAATGAGCTGATTGACCAGTTGCCGCGCGGTGCGCAGCTCATCGTCGGTTCGCGCGGCGTGCCCGGCTTGAGTCTGGGACGGTTACGCGCGCGCGGCCGCCTGCTGGAGATCGAACCGACGCAATTGCGCTTTTCAGTGGACGAGGCCAGCGGGTTTCTGTGCCAGCGCCGCGGCCTCGCGCTGGAGCCGGGCGACGTGCTGCGCCTGCACCGCAGTACCGAAGGCTGGCCGGCGGCGCTGTGGCTGGCTTCCGTGTCGCTGGAGCACCGCGAGGAGCCGAGCCGTTTCATCGGTGGTTTTTCGGGGTCGAATGCGGCAGTGATGGACTATCTGGTCGAGGACGTGCTGGCGCGCCAGGACGAAGACGTGCGCGGCTTCCTGCTGCGCACCAGCATCCTGGCCGATCTCAATGTGTCGCTGTGCAACGTGATCTGCGCGCGCGGCGACAGCGACCTGATGCTGCGCAGGCTGGAACAGTCCCACTTGTTCCTGAGCCCGCTGCAGGCCGATGGCGATGGCTATCGCTACCACGGCATGTTCGCTGAATTTCTGCGGGCGCAGCTGGAGCGCCAGTACCCCGGCGAGGTGCCGCGCCTGCACCGGGCCGCGTCGCAATGGTTCCTGGGCCAGGGCCGGCCGGTGCCTGCCATCGAACACGCGCTGGCCGCGGACGATCTGGATTCGGCATTGCCGCTGCTGCGCGCGCATGCACAGTCGCTGCTCGACCAGGGCAGGGTGCGGCTGCTCTCGCGGTGGCTCGACCCCTTGCTTGACCGCGGCATTCTTGATCCGTACCCCATGCTGCGCGTGGTCCACGCCTGGGCCGTGTGCTTCGCACGTGGGCCGCGCGCGGCGGCGCCGCTGCTTGACCGGCTGGACGAGCGCGCCGACCCCGACGAGGAAGTCAAAGCGCATCGCCTGGGCATGCGCCCCTTGCTCATGGTGCTGACCGACCAGACCGACGAGGCGATGCTGTTGACGGCCGCGCTGCTCGACGACTTGCCGCTGAGCGTGAACTTCGTGCGCGGCTTCCTGGAGATCACGCTGGCCAACCTGTCGATGATCGCGGGCCGCTATCACGAGGCGCTGCGCCTGGCCGATGCCGCCCGCAGCCGCCAGAGCGAATCGGGCGGCAGTTTCAACTTCGCCCTGTCCGAGGCCGCCGAATCCGCGGTCGATCTGACCCAGGGACGGTTGCGCAAGGCGCTGGCGCGGCTGCGCCTGGCCGTCAGCGCCGGCGCGGCGGACGTCGCGCGCGCCACCAATGGCAACGCGATGGTCGGCGTGCTGCTGGCAGAGGCGCTGTTCGAGGCTGACGGCTGCGACCAGGCCGAGCGCCTGCTGGCGGTCTATATCCCGCTGATCCGCCACGTGGGCATTCCGGATCAGTTGATCCTGGCGCATGTACTCATGGCCCGCATTGCCCATGACCGGGGCGATGGCGATCGTGCGCTGCAACTGCTGGCCGAGCTGGAACATATCGGTCATCGCGATAGTCTGCCGCGCGTGGTGGCGAGCGCCCGGCTCGAACGCGTGCGGGTACTGCTTTCCGAGGGGCAACTGGCGCGCGCGCGCACCGAAATTGACCGCTGCGGCGACAAAGCCTTGTGGGCGCGGGTCGGCCGTTCGTCGTTGCGCGCCAACGAGGTCGAGACCCATGCGCTGGCCGTGGCGCGCTGGTCGGTGCTGACCGGCCATGCGGCCGATGTCGTTGCCAGCCTGCGCGTTGAGCTGGATACCGCCGAACGCGCACAACGCGAGCGCCGGGCGCTGACGCTGCGCCTGCTGCTTGCGCAAGCCCTGTACTGCACCGACCAGCGCAACAAGGCCATGCGCGTGCTCGCCAGGGCGGTGCGCTTCGCGGCGGGCGAGGGCTATGTGCGCGCCTTCCTGGTCGAAGGGCCGCAGCTGCTGGCCTTGCTGCGCGAGCTGCGGGATGGACCGACCGAACTGCTGGAGGAGAGCGGCGATGCCGCGCTGGCCTTTCTTGACAGGCTGTTGCCCCGGCCCCGGCCCATTCCTGCCGTTGGGGCGACCGCGCGCCAGCCGGATGCCACCGTGGTGAATGAAACTCTCACCCGCAAGGAACTGCAGGTGTTGCGGCTGGTGGCCGAGGGGCTGTCGAACGAACAGATCGGTGAACGCATGTTCGTTGCCGAGACCACCATCCGCACCCACTTGCGCAACATCAACGTCAAGCTCGACACGCGAAATCGCATGGAAGCCGTGCAGGTCGTGCGCCGCGCGGGTTGGCTAACTTAGGAAGTTTCAAATGAACCGCGATATCTTCAATCCCGAGCATGAGCTTTTCCGCGACGGTGTGCGCCGCTTTCTGGCCAGTGAGATCGTGCCGCATATCGAACGCTGGGAGGCGCAAGGCGGTTTCGACCGCGCCTTGTTCACCACCGCCGGTGCGCAAGGCCTGCTGTGCCCGACGGTGCCCGAGGCTTACGGTGGCGCTGGCGCCGACCTGCTGTATTCGGCAGTGCTGCTGGAAGAGATGGCGCCCTGCAGCAATTTCGGACTGTCATTCACCATGCATTCGGAAATTGTCACCAATTACCTGCTGCATTTCGGCAGCGAGCACCTTAAGCGGACGTGGCTGCCGCGCATGGTGAATGGCGCGTCGGTTGGTGCGCTGGCGATGACCGAGCCCGGGGGCGGATCGGATGTCAAGGCGGTGACGACGCGGGCAGTGCGCGAAGGCGACCACTACCTGCTGTCGGGTGCCAAGACGTTCATCTCCAATGCCACCGTGTGCGACCTCGTGATCGTCGTCGCCAAGACCGATCCGGCGGCCGGCGCCAAGGGGGTCAGTCTGCTTGTGGTGGACACCACGTTGCCTGGCGTCACCAAGGGCCGACCGCTCAAGAAAATCGGACTCAAGTCGCAAGACACTGGTGAACTGTTTTTCGAGCAAGTGCGCGTACCCGCCGACCACCTGCTCGGCGAGGAGAACAAGGGGTTCGCCTACCTGATGCGCGAGCTGCCCTGGGAGCGGCTGCAGATTGCCGTGTCCGCCATTGCGGCGTCCGAAGCGGCCTACCGCTGGACGCTGGACTACGTGCGCGAGCGCCGCGCCTTCGGCCAGCCCGTCGCCGATTTCCAGCACACGCGCTTTGTACTGGCCGAATTGAAGACCGAGATTCTGATCGGCCGCAGCTTCGTGGACCGCTGCCTGGCGCTGCTGCTGCGCGGCGAACTCGACGCGCAGGCTGCGTCCATGGCCAAGTACTGGTGCAGCGACCTGCAAGCCAAGGTGGTGGATGCCTGCGTGCAATTGCACGGCGGCTACGGCTTCATGGCGGAGTACCCGATCGCGCGTGCCTATGTGGATGCGCGCGCGCAGCGCATCTATGGCGGGACCAACGAGATCATGAAGGAGCTGATTTCTCGCCAGCTCGACTTGTGAGGTCGGTTTCCTGTGAGGGATGGCGGCATGGGCACGCCAGCCAGGGTGGTCAAGCGTTCATTCTTGGCGCATGAAGGGCGCGGATTTTCGTCGGATACGACGATATTGCGCGCCGCTGGCCGCCGCACACTGCATGCACACCGCGCGGCGGCACCTGATGCCAGGCCCCGGTGCCAGGAGACAAAAGCCATGTTCTGCTACGACACCCCTGTACGCGACATGCAGTTCGTGCTGCACGAACTGCTGGACGCATCCACTGCCTTCGGTGCGCTGCCTGGCCTTGAGGGCTGGGACGAAGACACCATCCGTCAGACGATCGAAGCCTCCGGACGCTTTGCCTGCCGCGAACTGCTGCCGCTCAACGCAGCGGGAGACCGCGAGGGCTGCCGGGTCGAGGGCGGCGGAGTGAAGTCTCCAGCCGGATTTGCCCAGGCCTATCGCGGCTTCGCCGAGGCTGGCTGGCCGGCGCTCGGCGGAGATCCGCGCTATGGTGGCCAAGGCGCGCCGGCGGTTGTCTACAGCGCGGTATCCGAGGTTTTCTATGGCTGCAACCCGGGCTGGACGATGTTCCCGGGTACGGCCCGCGGTGCCTACCAGTGCCTGCTGGCCCATGGGTCGCCGGAGCAGAAAGATGCCTACCTGCCGCGCATCGTTTCGGGCGAATGGACGGCCACCATGTGTTTGACCGAACCCCACTGCGGCAGCGATCTGGGCTTGCTGCGCACCCGGGCGCAGCCCGCTGGCGACGGCAGCTACCGCATTACGGGAGCGAAGATGTTCATCTCGGGCGGCGATCACGACATGGCGCCCAACATCGTGCACCTGGTGCTCGCTCGCCTGCCGGACGCGCCAGCCGGTGTGGGCGGCATCTCGCTGTTCGTGGTGCCCAAGTTTCTTCCCGAGGGCGATGCCGGTCTGGCGGCCACGCCCAACGGCATGGCCGCGATGGCGGTCGAGCACAAGATGGGTCTGCGCGGGTCGGCGACCTGCGCGATGAACTTCGACGCCAGCGTGGGCTGGCTCGTGGGCCGGCCCAACGAGGGCCTGCGCAACATGTTCGTGATGATCAATGCCTCGCGTCTGGGGGTGGGCGTTCAGGCGTTGGGCATGGGCCAGGCGGCCTACTGCAGTGCGCTGGGCTATGCGCGCGAGCGCCTGCAGATGCGCGCGGCCGGTGGTGCAAAACGTCCCGACTTGCCGGCCGACCCGATCATCGAACATGCCGACGTGCGGCGCATGCTGCTCACGCAGAAGGCCTATGTGGAAGCCGCGCGCATGCTGATCTACTGGCTGTCGCTCGCGCTCGACATGCAGGCTGGCGCCGCCGATGCGGGGCAGCGCGATGCGGCCGCCGAACGGCTGGCGCTGCTGACGCCGGTGGTCAAGGGTTTTCTGAGCGAGAAGGGCGCGGTGGTGGCCGACATCGCGATCCAGGTGCATGGCGGACACGGCTACGTGAGCGATAACGGGGTCGAGCAGATCGTGCGCGACCTGCGTGCGGCGCAGCTCTACGAAGGCACCACCGCGGTGCAGGCGCGCGATCTGATCGTGCGCAAGATTCTGAACGACGGCGGACGCCAGTTCGACCAACTGATCGCCGAAATCCGGACTTTTGCCGAAACGGCCCAGGCCGAGGACGGCATGGGGATCTTCGGCACCGCACTGGCGCGGTGTTGCGACGACATCCAGCGCCTGACGGGGGAGATCGGCCAGGCGGCTCGGCATGAGGCGGACGCGGTTGGCGCCGCCGGCTGCGACTTCCTGCGTGCGCTGGGCCACCTGGTCTGTGCCTGGCTGTTCGCGCAAGCCGCCCGCGTGGCGCTGCGTCGCATCGCGCAGGGCTCATCCGATCCGTTCTACGCATCCAAGCTGGCAACCGCGCACTTCTATTTCGCGCGCCTGCTGCCGGAGGCCCGCTGCCACGCGGAGGTGGCGCGCACCGGGCTGGCGAGCCTGTCCGGCCTGCCGCAGGAATTGCTCTTCGTCTGAACGCCGGCCGCGCCCGCGATCCATCGAAACCGCACGCATCCACATGCCATTGCCAGATCCCTTGGGGGACCGATTCGGCGCGCCGACCATTGCCTCCCCGAGGCCCCTGATGTCTGGGTTCGAGCGGTTGATCGCCTGCTGCAGTGCGGGCGTCGCGACAACCTTGCCGGAGAGCATCCATGGGTAATTCTTTTTCAGCGGGCGACGACTTGCTCGTCGATGTGTCGGACGGCGTCGCCACTCTGACGCTGCACCGGCCCGAGCAGCACAATGCCTTGTCGCGCGCATTGCGGGAAGCGTTGGTGGCCGCACTGACATCCCTGGCCACTGACGATCAAGTCGGCGTGGTGATACTCACTGGTGCTGGCGAGAAGGCCTTTTGCGCTGGTGCCGATCTCAAGGAGATGGAGCATGCGCCGCTGCAGCCCGAGGATCTGGGTCCTGATGCGCCCCTGATGCGCGCCTTCCGGGCGCTGCGCAAACCCACCATCGCGGCGATCAACGGCTTTGCGCTGACCGGTGGTTTCGAGCTGGCGCTGAACTGCGACATTCTGGTGGCCAGCACCCGCGCGCGTTTCGCCGATACCCATGCCCGCGTCGGTCTGGTAGCGGCCTGGGGCTTGACGCAGCACCTGCCTCGGTTGATCGGGCCGGTGCGGGCGCGCTACCTGAGTTTCACCGGCAACTACCTGGATGCCGAAACGGCCCTGGCGTGGGGCCTGGTGCTGGCCGTGGTGCCGCCGGATGGGCTGATGCCCCGCTGCCATGGCATCGCGCGCGACATCCTGGGCTGTGACAAGGACGCATTGCGGGACGTGGGCGAAGCCATCGCCCATGGCCTTGGTTGCAGCCTTGATGAGGGATTGGTTTTTGAAGGAGCGCTGGCGCGCCGAAGTCTGGAACGTTTCGACGTCTCTTCTTTCGTGGGTCGCCGCGCCGCGACGCTGGCACGCGGCAAGGCGCAAGTGGTGCCCCGTCCGGCGGGTCGGGAATCTCGCCCACCAGGTCACGGTCAGGAGCTGCGTGAATGATTCGTCGGATGCGACGATATTCCGAGGCCGCGGTGCTGACAGACTTGAGCAAACCCCGCGAGAGCGCCGTGCGCTTGGCAGGATGCTGAGGCGCAACACCCTCCCAGTGAGCCGACCGGGTTGCAGCGTTGCATCAGTCGCTCCGCCGAATGTGCGCGGCAGCATGGACAGCGCTGCGGATCGTCGCCTTGGCGGATTGACCATGCAGGGCGCCTCCAACTTTCATCAACACATGGCTTTATCTTCATGACCCATCAGACTGACAGCGCCCCCGAAACTGGCATCCGGCTGTACCGGAAGGGTCCGGTGGCCGAGGTGGTGATTCACCTCTCTTCCCAGAAAAACAGCTTTCGGGCAGCCGACGTCCAGCACCTCGGGGCATTGCTCGACGAAATCCAGGCCAGCGATGCGCGCTGCCTGTTGCTGCGCGGTGGCGCAGGGGTTTTTTCTGCCGGCTGGGATTTGTCATCGGTGGATATGGCCAGCGCCGATCCGATGGCGGTCATTGGTGACGTCGTGGGCCCGTTCTGCAAGCGGCTGCGGGAATTTCCTCTTCCTGCCCTTTCGGCTGTCGCCGGCCCGGCGCTCGGTTTCGGCCTTGGTCTGGCGCTGGCCTGTGATATCTGTATCGCCGACGAGGATGCGCTGCTGGGGAGCCCATTCAGAAACATCGGTTTTGTCCCTGACACGGGAGCCCATTACTTTCTCCTTGAGCGCCTGGGCTATCACCGTGCGGCTGAACTCATCTACACCGGCCGGCTTCTGAGCGGACAGGCGGCGGCCGAAGAGCGCCTGATCAATCGTGCCGTGCCTGCGGGAACCGTGGTCGAGGAGGCGCGCAAACTGGCCGATCTGATCGCCAGTGGCCCAACGCAGGCCTTCCGCCTGTCCAAGGACATCCTGCTGCGTGGCGGCAGCTTCGACGCCATGATGGCGCTCGAAGCGACGCACCAGGCGGCGGTGTTCTCCACGGCGGACACCGCGGAGGGGCTGCAGGCTTTTCTCCAGCGACGCAAGCCGGTGTTCGTCGGCCGTTGAGAGCGCCCTTCAGGGCTCCTCCGACCTGTTTTCGAATCTTCCCCATCCCAGGAAACTGACCATGACAGAAGCTTTCATTCTCGACGCCGTGCGCACGCCGCGCGGCAAGGGCCGCGCGAGCGGCCGACTGCACGAGGTGCCAGCCGCGCGGCTGGCCGCCGGTGTACTGGATGCCTTGCGGGAGCGTATGGGTTTCGTGCCCGGCCAAATCGCTGACGTGATCCTCGGCTGCGGAGAGCCTTCGCTGGAGCAGGCGTCCAATATTGCCAAGGCCGCCACGTTTGCCGCCGATGGGTTCTCGCAGGTGCCCGGCATCCAGCTCAATCGCTTCTGCGGCTCCGGACTGGAAGCCTGCAACTTCGCTTCGGCCATGGTGATGGCTGGCCAGGCGGAGCTGATGATCGGAGGCGGTGTCGAGAGCATGTCGCGCGTGCCCATGTTCGCAGGCGGTGGCGCCTGGGTGACGGACCCGCAGATCACGCTGCCGAACCGTATCGTGCCGCAAGGGATATCGGCCGACCTGATTGCGACGCTCCATGGCTACAGCCGCCGCGATGTGGACGCCTATGCCGCCGAGAGCCAGCGCCGCGCCGCCGCAGCCTGGGCCGAAGGGCGTTTCGCACGTTCCATCGTGCCGGTCAAGGATGTGCACGGCACGCTGCTGCTCGATCGTGACGAACATATCCGCGAGGACACCACCGCAGAGTCGCTGGCGGCGCTGGAGCCCTCCTTTGCCGTACTGGGCGAGAAGATGGGCTTCGATGCCGTGGCGCTGCAGCGCTATCCGCAGCTTGCGGCGATCGATCATGTGCACCACGCTGGCAATTCCTCGGGCATTGTCGATGGGGCTTCGGCGGTGCTGATCGGCAGCCAGGCCGCGGCGCGGCAGCTGGGCGTCAAGCCGCGCGCGCGCGTGCGCTCCTTTGGCGTGGTGGGGAGCGAACCCACCATCATGCTCACGGCCCCGGCCGCGGCGGCAGAGTCAGCCTTGAAGCGTGCAGGCATGAGTGCCGGCGACATCGACCTGTTCGAGTGCAACGAAGCCTTCGCGGCCGTGGTGCTGCGTTTCATGGAGGCGCTGGACCTGCCGCACGCCAAGGTGAACGTGAACGGCGGTGCGATCGCGATGGGACATCCGCTGGGGGCCACCGGCGCCATGCTGGTCGGCACGGTGCTCGATGAGCTGGAGCGCCGGGACCTGTCCACCGGGCTGATCACGCTGTGTGTCGGCGGGGGCATGGGTTCTGTGATGGTTATTGAACGGGTGTGAGCAAACGGGAGCTTATGAACATGATCGATTACAAGACCGACGCTGACGGCATCGCCACCCTGACCTGGAACGTGGCTGATCGGCCGATGAACGTGCTGAACGCGGCCAGCATCGCGGCCTTCGATGCCGCCGTGCGGCGCGCTGTCGAGGATCCTGGCGTAAAGGGCGTCATCGTCGCTTCGTCGCGGCCCGAATTCGTTGCGGGCGGCGATCTTGACCTGATCCGGGGCATCCGCAATGCACAGGAGTCGTTCGAGGCATCGGGGCCGGTGAGCGCCACGCTGCGGGCGCTTGAGCGCTCGGGCAAGCCCTTTGTCGCCGCGATCAACGGGACCGCGCTGGGCGGTGGCCTGGAGATCTGCCTGGCCTGCCATCGGCGCATCGTCGCCGATGATCCGAAGATTCAGCTCGGCCTGCCCGAAGTCACGCTCGGCCTGCTGCCGGCGGCTGGCGGCACGCAGCGACTGCCGCGCATGATCGGCATCAAGAACGCGCTGCCCTACCTGATCGAAGGCCGCAAGGTGGCGCCGGCCGCGGCGCTTGCCGCAGGCATCGTGGATGAAGTGGTGCCTGCGGCGCAATTGCTCCAACGCGCTCGGTCCTGGCTGCTTGCAGAAGGCGCGCAGGCCGCCGTCAAGCCCTGGGACATGAAAGGCTTCCGATTTCCTGGTGGGACGCCGCAGACGCCCGGCCCGACACAATTGTTTTTTGGTGTGGGCGGAGGGTTGCTGGCCAAGACGCAGGGGCTGTATCCGGCGCCCGAGGCCATTCTTGCCTGCATCTATGACGGGTGTCAGGTGGACATCGATACCGGGTTGAAGATCGAGCAACGCCAGTTTGCCCGCTTGGCGACTTCAATGGCCACCAAGAACATGATCCGCACCCTGTTTTATGCCATGGGTGAAGCGAACCGCCTGGCCGACAGGCCGAAGGAGGTCCCCGTGCGCCGTTACAAGCGCATCGCGGTGCTGGGGGCCGGCATGATGGGCGCCGGTCTGGCATATGTCGCCGCACAGGCTGGACTGGACGTGGTGCTGCTCGATGTCGATCAGGCGGCCGCCGAGAAGGGCAAGGCTTATGGCGCGAAACTGATGGACGCCCAGGTGGCCAAAGGCCGCCTGGATCCGGCCCGACGCGAAACCAGGCTTGCCCGTGTGCATCCGACGGCCGACTATGCGCAGCTGGCCGGATGCCAACTGGTGATCGAAGCGGTGTTCGAGGATCGGGCGGTAAAAGCCGAGGTGACGCGCCGTGCCGAGGCGGCGATGGATGCCGACGCCATCCTGGCCTCCAATACGTCGACGCTGCCGATCACGGGCCTGGCTGAGATCTCGTTGCGGCCGGAACAATTTGTCGGACTGCACTTCTTTTCTCCCGTCGAGAAAATGCCGCTGCTGGAGGTCATTCGCGGCGCGCGCACGTCCGAGGCCACGATTGCGCAGGCACTGGATTTTGCAAAGGCCATCCGCAAGACGCCCATCGTGGTGAACGACTGCCCGTCGTTCTATGCCAACCGCGCGTTTGCCATGTTCCCCTACGAGGCGATGACCATGCTCGCGGAGGGTGTGAATCCGGCGCTGATCGAGAATGCCGGGCGCCTTGCCGGAATGCCGATGCCGCCGCTGGCCTTGATTGACGAGGTATCCGCGGAGCTGCTCCACAAGGCGATGAAGCAGGCGCGCGCGGATCAAGGGGCGCACTACCGGGAGCAACCGCAGGATCGCGTTCTGGCGGCCATGGTCGAAAAAACGGGCCGGCTGGGCAGGAAGGTCGGACAGGGCTTCTACGATTACCCCGCGCAGGGCGCCAGGCGCCTGTGGCCGGGTCTCGCCGAACTCTTTCCGGTCGCCGACCAGCAGCCCACGGTGGATGAGGTGCGTGAACGCTTGATGTATGCGCAGTCGCTGGAGGCCGCGCGCTGTGTGGCCGAAGGCATTGTGAGCCCGCGTGATGCCGACGTGGGTTCGATCCTGGGCTGGGGCTTCCCCGCCGTGCTGGGCGGAGCGCTGGGGCAAATCGATACCGTGGGAGCCGCTGCCTTCGTCCAGGCCTGCGATCGGTTGGCCCGCCTGCATGGGCCGCGCTTCGAAGTGCCCGAGGCGTTGCGCCGCATGGCCGCCGAGGGGCGGCGCTACCACGCCGCCTGAATCTCGTTCATCCGGCCGCCCCAAGACCGTCACCTTGCACTTGCTGATTTCCCAGTGTGTTTTTTGACGCTTCTCCCAATAGCTTTTGTTTCAGCAAACAGATATGAATCAGAAAAAGGAAATATCCACCCTCGCCGGTATTCTGCGGACGCATGCTGCGAGCAGGGCCGATGGCATTGCCCTGCAATTCGAGGATCGGTCGACGACGTGGCGACAGTGGGAGCAGCAATGCAATCGCGTTGCCCATGCGCTGCTCGACATGGGGCTTGCATTTGAAGACCGTGTCGGCTACCTGGGGAAAAATTCAGACCGTTTCTTCCACGCGTTCTTTGGCGCTTCGATGGTGGGCATGGTCATGGTTCCCATCAACTGGCGACTGACCGTCGAAGAGATCGCTTTCATCCTGAATGATGCGGAGTGTCCGATTCTGTTCCTGGGCGAAGACTATGTGCACCTGGCGCAAGCGTTGAAACAGGTGTGCCCGAAGCTGCGCCAGATCATCGGCGTGGCTGGTGCTGCGGCGGAAGTGCTGGCATTGGACGATTTTGTGCGGAATCAGCCCAGCACCGCTCCTTCCCATGCCTGTGCGCCCGACGATGTGGCGCTGCAGCTTTATACGTCCGGCACGACGGGGCTGCCCAAGGGGGCCCAGCTGACCCATCGGAATCTTTTGTCTGCCGCGAGTCTCGCCGCGACGGAGCTGCTGGGTGCATGGCGGGAAGATGACGTGAGCGTGCTGCCGCTGCCGCTGTTTCATGCGGGCGGCCTTGTCTATGGCCTCAATGGTCCGCTGACCGGCGGCATCACTCGCGTCGTGCGGGAACCGAATCCCGCGCTGATCATCGCGGCGATGCGACAGCATCCCGCGCCTGTGACCCGACTGGGCGTGGTTCCGGCGGTGATGCAGGCGCTGCTTGGCCATCCGGAGTTCGATGCGGCCGATTTCCGGGGACTCAGGACGCTCACGTACGGCGGCTCGCCCATTTCTCCAACGGTGGTACGCCGAGCTACCGATGTTTTCGGCCCGGTGCTGATGCAATTGTTCGGCATGACGGAAACGTGCACCATGGGCACTGCATTGCTGCCTTCGGATCACGATCCGGGCCGGCCCGAACGCTTGGGCTCGTGTGGGCGGCCGCTGCCTGGTTTTGAAATCCGCATCGCGGGGATGGACAGCCCACAGGCGCCCCCGGGCCAGTCCGGCGAAATCCTGATCAGAGGCCCGGCCGTGATGAAAGGCTATTGGCATCGTCCGGAGGCGAGCGAGCAGGCCTTGCAAGACGGTTGGTACCACAGCGGCGATGTGGGGTATCTTGATGCCGACGGCTATCTCCATATCCAGGACAGGTTGAAGGACATGATTGTTTCTGGCGGTGAAAACGTCTATCCGGCAGAAGTCGAGCGTGTGATGGCTGACCATCCCGAGGTGGCGGACGTGGCGGTTTTCGGGGTGCCGGACCCAAAATGGGGCGAAGCCGTCAAGGCGGCTGTCGTTCTCAAGGCGGATAGTTCGTTGACCGAAGAGGCGCTGATTGCTTTCGCGCGCGGCCGTCTGGCGGGCTACAAATGTCCGAAGACCATCGACTGGGTAGCGAACATACCGCGCAATGCCACCGGGAAAATCCTGAAGCGCGTACTGCGTCAACCCTATTGGAGCGATCAAAGCAGGAATGTTGGCTGAGCCTTCGGACAGCAGCGGGGACGCGCCCGGCCGCGGGAGATGCCAGCCGGGGACGGGCAGCATCCATCGCCAGTGGGGCATTGGTTCCCACCGGGCGTACGCAGGCAGTGAATCTGTTAACTATTGGTTTGATAGCTGTCTGCGCAGCATCCATAAGGGCTAAAGGCGTAATTTCTTTGAATCGTGGCGAGCCGCCGCTGGCCCGCGCGAGCGCGCTGTTCACCGCTGGTGGCCGCTGGTCAGCGCCGCCGTGGCGGCGTGCCGTCCCCATTCGTTGGGCGCCAGGCCAAAGCGCGTCTTGAACAGACGATTGAAATTGGCCTGCGTGGCAAAGCCGCAGGCCCACGACAAGGCGCCCAGGTGCGCATTGGGATCGCGCTCGATGCGCTCGCGCGCGCGCTGCAGGCGCACTTCGCGCAGCGCGCCCATGACGGTGTCGCCCTCATCGGTGAACGCGGCGCACAGGCGCGTGCGGGAGCAGCCGATACCCAGCGCGATGAGGTTCAGATCCAGATCGACCCGGTGCGCATGAGCTTCCATGAAACGCAGCGCCGCCGTGCGCCGGCCGGCAGCCAGCGTATCGGCGGCGATGGCATCGGCCTGGCCGGGGTGGCCCGCCTGGTGCAGCGCCAGCAGCGCCAGCACCCGCGCCCCCGCCAGCAGGCCGGCGCGCGCGGGTTCGTCCAGGGTCTGTGCCTGGCTGGACAGCAGGGTGAGCTGGCTGGCCAGCGCGGGCGCCAGCGGGCAATTTTCCAGCACCACCGCCAGGCCGTTGGGGGCGGCGCCATAAGCCACCAGCGCGTCGGCCCGGGGCAGCACCAGAAAGGCCTCGCGCGAGGAGGCGCTCCACTCGTAGCGGGCTGGCCGCGCCAGGTCGTACAGGCCCAGGCTGCCTTCGGAAATGCACCAGGATTCGCCGGTGCGCGCGCGGATGCGCACCTGGCCGGCCTGGATCAGCGACACCACCACCATGTCCGCGCTTCCCGTACGCCGCCACGGGTTGGCGCGCGTGGCATACGCCGACGAGGACATGGTGCCGAAGGTGCAGCCGTGGTCGCGCAGCGTCAGCAGTTCGGCATCCAGCGGAGCGTCGGGCGGCGGCGGGTCCAGATCAACCCAGCGGTGCGCGCGTTCACGCCAGACGTCGTAGCGCAGCGCGGGCTCCACGTCATGTGAAGACAGCAGCTCCAGCGTGCAAGCCGAGGGCGAGGCGGGGGGCATGGCTTTTCTGGTTGTGAAGTGGGCGCGATGGAAACCATTCTAGAAACAATTGACTACGCCGTGGGACGATTGGAGAAAGACTGGGATGCGGCGACAAGGGATCGCGCCTCGGTGGCCCGTGGTCAGCCCCTATAGTTCAAAGCAGGCAGGCGCCGCGGCGGGTGTCTCCTCGAACACTTGGAACAAGCGCTGACGACACGCGGCGACCCCAGGCCCCTATCCAACCACTTTTGACTGAGGTCGTTCATGATCTTTCCCCGCTCTGTTGGCGTTCTGGCAGCGCTCGGCTTGTTCTGCGGCCTGCTGGCGGGCTGCGGCGGCAGCAACGATGCCGCCGTGCCCACCGCCGTCCAGCAGGCCGCGGCGCAGCTCGATACCGTGGTGCCGCAACTGATGGCGCGCACCGGCGTGCCCGGCGTGGCGGTGGCCGTGGTTTACCGCGGCCAGACGGTGTACGCCCGCGGCTTTGGCGTGCGCAGGCTGGGCGAGGCCGCGCCGGTGGATGCCGACACGGTGTTTCAGCTGGCCTCGGTGTCCAAATCCATTTCGGCGACGGTGATGGCGGCGCAGATGCCGGGCAGCGCGGTGAATGGCGCCACCGACTGGAGCACGCCCATCCAGCGCCTGATGCCCGAATTTGCGCTCGGCTATGCCGACCCGGCCCTCAACGCACGCCTGACGCTGGGCGAACTGTTCGCCCACCGCTCGGGCCTGCACGACCACGCGGGCGATCGCCTGGAAGACCTGGGCTACAGCCGCACCGAAATCCTGCAGCGCCTGCGCGGCGCGCTGCTGGAGGATTTCGGCAGCTACAACTACACCAACTTCGGCCTGACCGCCGCAGCCGAAGCCATGGCGCGGGCCCAGGGCACCGACTGGGCGACGCTGTCTGAACGCAGCGTATTCCAGCCGCTGGGCATGGCGCGCACCAGCGCCCGCTTTGCCGACTTTGCGGCGCAGGGCAATCGCGCCTGGGGCCACGTGCAGATCGGCGTGACCTACGACAGCTATGGCGCAGAGCCGGCACAGTACGAAGTGCAGAACCCGCCACGCCAGCCCGACGCGCAGGCACCGGCCGGCGGCGTCAGCGCCAGCGTGGCCGACATGGCGCGCTGGATGGCGCTGGTGCTGGACCAGGGCCGGTGGCAGGGCCGCGCGCTGCTCAGCCCGGCGGCCCTGCAGGCGGCCACCACGGCGCAACCGGGCGACCACCACTATGGCTATGGCTTCAATGCCGGCCCCGATCCCACCGGGCACGCCAGCCTGTCGCACAGCGGCGCCTTCAACCTGGGCGCCGCCACCAGCTTCGTCCTGTGGCCCGAAGCCGGCCTGGGCATCACGGTGCTCACCAACGCGCAACCGCGCGGCCTGGCGGAGGCGATTGCGCTGCTGTTTGGCGAACAGGGTCTGGGCGACGCGCCCGTGGGCCAGCCCAGCCGCGACTGGCTGGCCTTCATGCAGCCGCAGATGCACGGCCTGTACAAGCCGGAAGGCGAGCACGCCGGCCAGACGCCGCCAGCCCAGCCCGCGCCGCCGCAGCCGCTGGCCAGCTACGTCGGCCGCTACACCAACGCCTATTACGGCGATGCGCAGATCAGCCTGGGCGCCGGCGGCGGCACGCTGGAGCTGAGCATCGGCGCGACACCGCTGCGCTACACCCTGCGCCACTGGAGCGGCGACGAATTCGTGTTCGAGCTGATGGGCGAGAACGCGCCGCGCGGCTCGCTGTCCGCCGTGCGCTTCGGGCCTGGCCGGATGCAGATCGAATACTTCGGCCGCGATCTCGGCCGGGGTGAATTTCAACGTTCCTGAGCACCGCACCCCATTGGGAGGAGACCTGTCATGAAACACTCCGTGTGGATCCGCTGGATCATGGTCTGGATGGCCGCGCTGCTGCTGGCGGCCTGCGGCGGTGGCGACGATGCACCCGGCCCGGCGGCCGCGGGCGGCGCGTCCAGCCGCATCGTCATGCTGGCGGCGCCATCCGGCCAGCTGCTGCCGGGCGACTCGCCCACCCATTGGACGCTGCTGCTCGACCAGCCGAGCCCGCAGACCTTCTGGTACGAAGACCGGCCGCTGCGGGGCAGCGGCGAGCAGGCCTTGACGGACTACATCGAATCGACCTGGACGCAGGCCTATGGCGCGATCGACCCGCACGCCACGCTGCACTTTCAGCAAGCCGGCAGCGCCGACCTGCAGGCCCTCTACGCCAGCCTCGGGCGCCCGGTCTACGATGCCAAGGCACGGCAGTTGCGCGTGCCGGTCACGGTCTTCGCCAACTCGGCGCCCACCGACGGCCAACCGCTGAGCCTGCGCAAGCTGTTCCTGCAGGTGCTGAACAATGCATCGGGCGGCCAGGGTTCTGCGTTCTACCTGCAGCATGCCGACAGCGTGTCGATCAGCCCCGATGGGCCGAGCGGCCAGTACCAGCTGGTGCTGAGCGGCGTGGCGGACACCACCCTGCTCGCCACCAGCGCCCCGGGGCCCTATCACGAAGGGCGACCCACGGCCGACTTCAGCGCCACATGGAACGACAGCTATGGCGGCAACCCGCCCAACGCCGCGCTGTACGGCAGCACCGGCACGGGCCAGATGTGGCTGTACTTCTTCACGCTCGGCGCGCCGCGCTACGACGCCGCGGCCGGCACGGTGAGCTACAGCGCCACCAGCTTGGGCGACGGGCCGGCGCAGCCGCTGCAGTTGCAGCAGGTGGCGCTCAACATCGACTCGGTGGCGCTGTCCAGCGCGTTCTCGGTGCAGTGCAAGGACTACAACGGCAACCCCGTGATGCTGGGCCCCAAGACCATTTCCATTCACAACAATTCGGACAAGGCCATTTACCCGGTGCTGACCATTGGCGCCAAACCGGTCGATCAATGGTTGCAGGGATGCATGCGCACCAACGACCCGTACACCGACCTGAACGACTACAAGCTGTTCGTCAACGAGGCTTCCGGCCTGCCGCCCCATGCATCGGTCACGCTCACGCTGCCGCTGTACAGCAAGCTGACGGCGAAACTCGATGGCGGCCACATCACCTGGTGGAACGGCGGGCGGGTCATCCTGGCCGACGACAAGCAAGGCCTGAACCAGGCGGGTGAAACAAAGCTGCCGACCCCCGAGGGCGTCAGCTGCCAGGGACAAGGCACCGATTGCCAGATGACGGTGTATTCGCTGCGCGGCGGGCCGCCGCCCAACATCTATGCCCAATTGACGGAATACACCTTCGGCGACTCGGTCATCATGCCGGGCCAGGCCGCCCGCCTGCTCAAGCCCGAAAACGTGGGCTACAACATCTCGTACGTCGATCAGGTATACATCCCCGTGGCCATCGGCCCCAGGAACAACCCCTACATCGGCTACAGCGGCTCCACGATGGAGTTGGGCGCCTTCAGAAGTGCCTTGAACTCGTACCTGAACACGCCCATCGGCCAGGGCTGGCCGGTCTACAACATGACGCAGTTGCAGACGAACCAGGTGCGCATCCCCAGCGGCTACAACATCTTTGCCGATCGCGACGGCACCTTGTCGCCCGATGCCAAGGTGCCGGTCATCCCGCCGGCCATTCCGCCGGCGGACAAGGGCTTTCCGCCCGTGCTGACGGTGCTCAAATGCATTCAGGGCCAGTGCACGGACGACGAGAAGAAATCGCTGCACTTCGGCGAGTCCGTGCAGCGCATGCAGAACCTGTGGGGCAGCTGCGTTGACTGGGGCGGCGAGGACTTGAGCAAGTACGTGACGGGCCGCACCGACTGCCCGCCCGATCTGCGCCAGAACCTGACGGTAGTCAAGCAGTTCTTTGAGCAAAATCACGCCGATTACCTGGCGCTGTACCGCAGCGGCAAGTGCAAGGGAACGCAACCCGAGCGGCCGACCTTCGACTATTGGCAAGCCATCACGCACATCTATGGCTGGGTGCCGTTCAACGAAGGCTGCGGCGCCGGCGACAACCCGCTGGCCGGCACGCAGATACCGGGATGGGACCATGCCAAGGTGCAGTTCATGTACATCCACGATCTGCAATACAACTACCTGCAGCCGGCCGTGGCCGCCAACCCGGACTTGCTGTTCAACCCCTACGTCAAGCTGGTGCACAAAGACCTGGGCATGAGCGCCTACGGGTTCTCCGTGGACGATGCCGTCGGCTTCATGAGCGAGCTGGGCGACGGCCTGGTGTTTTCGGTCGGCGGCTCCAGCGGACTGGAGAACCCCGAGCAGTTCAACTACGGCGACGGTTTTTCATTGATCATCGGCCCCCCCACAGGGTATGAAACACAACTGAACAAGCCCGTGATCAAACGCTATGGGGTGTGCAGCCTGAATCGGCAAGCCGGCGATCCGCAATGCCAGAACCCTCGGCAGGATGTGACGATGCCGACCAACAGCCAGATCCTGGGCTTCCGCGTGGGCACCGTGAAGTCGGGCGCCCAGGACGGCTACCCGCTGGTGGTGCGCTTCACCGATCTGGACGACAACGTCTACACCTTCCGCGTCAACCAGAAGTTCGCGGTCTGCCCGTCGGACAAGGACACGGCAATGTGCCCCACCAACCGCGACCAGATCGTGGATAAAACCGCCTGCACCGTGACCGACGCCAGCGGCAAGCCGCACCCCAAATCGAGCCAATGGTGCGGCGGCGCCAACCCCAACCAGCAACGGGAAGCGAAGGAGGCGCAAGTCGTCAAGAACTACATCAGCTTCCCCGTACCGGTGAACTACTTGCCTTGAGCAGGCGCTGTGGCGTGCGACGGCATGGGCGGCGCGGACCACGCGTCGCTGCCAGGCCGGTCGCCGCCGATGAAAACCTTTTTCGGCCTTTTGTGGACACCTGGAATTCGCCATGAAACACCCCGCTTTCGCAGCGCTCGTCACTTCAGCCGCGATCGCGGCAGGCGCCCTCACGGGCTGCGGCGGCAGCAGCGAACCCAACGCCGACGTGCCCGCGGACATTCGCGCCGTGATGAACCAGCCGCGCTACGCTGGCGCGCGCTGGGGACTGCGCGTCGTGGACGCCCAGACGGGGAAGGTGGTGCTGGACACTCAGCCGGACCACGCGTTCTACATCGGCTCCGTGCGCAAGCTTTTTTCGGTCGGCGAGTTGCTCGATCAGACCGGCCCCGATCACCGTTACAACACGCCGGTGTATCGGCAGGGCGCGGTCAGCGGCGGCGTTTTGAACGGCGATCTGGTGCTGGTGGCATCCGGCGATCTGACCATGGGCGGGCGCACCAACCCGGACGGCTCGATCGCCATCAGCGACTACGACCACAACGAGGCCAACAGCCTGGGCAATGCGGTGCTGACCCAGCCCGATCCGCTGGCGGGATACCGGTCGCTGGCGCGGCAGGTGGCGGCATCCGGCATCACCCGCATCACGGGTCAGGTGATCGTGGACGACCGCCTGTTTCAGCCCTTCCCCTACCGCGGGGAATTCGATCTGCGGCCGATCTTCGTCAATGACGACATGATCGATCTCACGATCAACCCCACGGCACCCGGTCAGGCGGCATCGCTGGATTGGCGCCCGAAGTCCGCAGCGCTGGGCGTAAGCAACGCGCTCGTCACCGCCGCCGCGGGCAGTGAACTGGAGTTCGAGCTGACGCCCGAATTTTCAGGCTGCATCGGCGCGCCCGGCTGCTCCACCCGGGTGAGCGGCGCCATTCCCATGGACTTCAAGCCACGGTTCACCGGACGGTTTCCGCTGGTCCGGTCGATCCGCATGACCCGGCCGGACAACTACGCGCGCACGGTGCTGATCGAGGCACTGGTCGACGCGGGCGTGGCGGTGGACGCCCCGCCGGTCCAGGAAAACCCGGTGCAGCTGCTGCCGCCGCGCGACAGCTGGGCCGACGCCGACAAGGTGGCCGAACTCGCCGGCATGCCCTACGCGGACTACGCGAAGCTGATCCTCAAGGTCAGCTACAACCTGGGCGCCGACACCAGCCTGCTGTTGTGGGGCAAGACGCAGGGGGTGGACAACATGGACGCGACGCTGGCGCGCGAGCAGCTTCATCTGGCCGACCGCTACGGCGTGCAGCGCGGCGACTACGCGTTCTTCAACGGCAGCGGCGGCGGCGACACCAAGGCCTTGACGCGCGCGGTCACCATCTTTCTGGCGCGCATGCGGCAAAGCGCGCACTTCGACACCTATTTCGATGCCTTGCCGATCCTGGGCACGGACGGTTCGCTGGCCTTCGTGAAGGACTACGCCGCCGACGCCAGCCTCGCCGGGGCAACCGGCCAGGTGCGCGCCAAGACCGGCACCAACATCGAAGCCGCCGGCGCCGGACTGCTGCTCAAGGGCCAGGCGCTCGGCGGCTACATCCGCACCCGAAGCGGGCGCGATCTGATCTACGCGCTGGTGGTCAACAACGCGAAGGTGGCGGACATCGACGCGGTTGCGCAGGTGTTTCAGGACGAAGGCACGATTTCCGCCCTGCTCTGGCGCGACTATTGAGCGAGGCGCTACCGCTGCAATGGGTCCGGCAGGATTTCGGGATCGAACGCCCTGTCGCCCATGGGATCGGCAATGCCAGTGGCATGCGCACCCTTGAAATCGTGCAGTTGCTGGTCCATGAGGTGCGTGGGCACGATGTGGCTCATGGCGCGGAACATGCTCTCGATGCGGCCTGGAAACTTCTTCTCCCACTCGCGCAGCATGTCGCCGACGACCACGCGCTGCAGCCCTTCCTGGCTGCCGCAGAGGTTGCAGGGAATGATGGGAAAGTTCTGGATTTCGGACCAGCGCCGGGTGTCGTTCTCGGTGACGTAGCACAGCGGGCGGATCACCACATGCTTGCCGTCGTCGCTCACCAGCTTGGGTGGCATGCCTTTCATGCGCCCGCCGTAGAACAGGTTGAGCATCAGCGTGGTGACGATGTCGTCGCGGTGGTGGCCCAGCGCCACCTTGGTCGCGCCCAGTTCGCTGGCCACGCGGTAGAGGATGGCGCGGCGCAGGCGCGAGCACACGCTGCAGGTGGTCTTGCCCTCGGGCACCAGGCGCTTGACGATGCTGTAGGTGTCCTGGCTCTCGATGTGGAAGTCCACGCCGATGTGGGTGAGGTATTCGGGCAGCACGTGTTCGGGAAAGCCCGGCTGCTTCTGGTCCAGATTGACGGCGACGATGCTGAATCGGATCGGCGCGCGCCGCTGCAGTTTGCGCAGGATGTCCAGCAGCGTGTAGCTGTCCTTGCCACCCGAGAGGCAGACCATGATTTTGTCGCCCTCTTCGATCATGGCGTAGTCGATGATGGCGCGCGTGGTTTCGCGGCACAGGCGCTTCTCCAGCTTGTGCGCCTCGTGATCGGCCTTGCGCGTGTCGTGGGTGGAGGGGACGGTTTCGAGAACGGATTCGCTTGCTTGCATGGGGTTTACCACTGTCCGGTTTCGACGCGAATGGCGACTTCGCAGTCATCAAAAATTTCCAGCTTCGCGATCTTCACGCGCACGCCGCGCACGCCCGGCAGCAGCAGCAGGCGGCGGGCGAGCTTGCCGATCAGGCTCTCCAGCAGATTCACGTGCTCTGCCGTGCATTCGTCGATGATGATCTGGCGCACCTTGCGGTAGTCGAGCACGTGCAGGATGTCGTCGTCGGGCGGCGCCAGCGGCTGGGTGCCGAGGTTGAGCTCGGCATCCACGCGGATCGGCTGGGGCGCGTTGCGTTCGTGCGCGAGGATGCCGAGGTTGGCGTCAAAGCGCAGGCCATTGAGCGTGAGGGTCTGCTGGCCTTGGTGGGGCTGGGGTGTGGGCATGGGGTGTGGTGGATGCGTCTACCAGGGCTTGATGCCTATGCGCTCCGTGCCGACGGATGCGCTGTCCGGGTACACGTCCGGCTTGCGCGTGGCAACGCGGGCAGCCTGCACGTCGGGGCGCCGGAGCATGGCGGCGAGGAGGGTGTCGCACAGCGTTTCCTGCAGCTCGTGGTGCTGCGTTCCCACCGCGCTGGCGATCGTCTGGCGGATGAAATCGTAGTCGACGGTCTGGGAGATGTCATCGCGCGCGGCCGGGGCCTGCTCCAGGCGCACGCACAGGTCCACGTCGAACCACAGGCGCTGCGGCGCCTGGCGTTCGAAGGCGTGCACGCCGATGCGCACCTGCTGCTCGTGCTGGCGCAGGCTCAGCAGGCGGCAGTGCGTCGCCAGGCGGGCATCGAGCGCGCCAAAGGCCAGCAGCATGGAATTCATGGCTGCGGATTTTCGCCGATGGCGAACATCACGTCGCGCGCCAGGGGCACCAGGTGCTGGCCGTTGTCCGCCTGCAGCGTGCAGCCGTTGAGCGCGGTGTTCCCGGCGATGAACACGGCGGCGCGTGCAACGTCGGCGGGGTCAATCGGCTGGCGCAGCAGATTGATGTGGCTCGCGCGGTCGAAATTGGCCTGCGTCTGCGGCCCGCTCAGGTACATCAGCCCGGGCGAGAGGCCGCACACGCGCACCTGCGGCGCCAGCGCCTGCGCCTGCAGCGCCACGCTGCGCTCCAGCGCCAGCTTGCTCACGGTGTAGGAGAAATAATCCGGGTTGAGGTTGTGCACCTTCTGATCAAGCACGTGCACGACCGAATGCCAGCCGTGTGCCGCATGCGATTCAGCACGTACCTGCGCCGCCAGCGCATTGGCCAGCAGCAGCGGGGTGATGGTGTTGCTGGCAAGGTGCCGCTGCAGCGACTGTGCGTTGGCGTTTGTCGCGTCGTCCGCGTCGAACAGCGAGGCGTTGTTGACGATGCACCGCGGTGCGGCGCCGATCAGTGCCGTGCATTGGGCCAGCAAGTAGGTGGCGGCATCGGGCTCGGCCAGGTCGGCGGTCATCAGTCGGCATTGGCGGCCGAGCGCCGCGATCTCGCCGGCCGTGGCCTCGGCGGCGGTCCGCGAATGGCGGTAGTGGCACAGCACATCCCAGCCGGCGCGTGCGAACGCCAAGGCCATTTCCCTGCCGAGGCGGGTGGCGGCGCCGGTGACGAGAACCCAGGAGGACGGTGGAGGCATGGCGCTGTGCACGATGGGATGGATCAAGTCCGGCCATTGTGCACAAGGCAAAATCGGGGCAACGATGACAAGCTTGAGTGCACTTCTGGCGCAGCAGATCCGCGCCACCCTCCGCGCTGCGGGCGGCTGGGTAGGCTTTGACCGCTTCATGCGGCAGGCGCTGTATGCGCCCGGCCTGGGCTACTACGCCAACGATCTGCGCAAATTCGGCGCGATGCCCGAAAGCGGCAGCGATTTCGTGACCGCGCCGGAGCTCTCGCCGGTGTTTGGCGCCGTGCTGGCCGGGCAGGTGCGCGAGGCGCTCGCCGCGACGCAGACCGATGACATCTGGGAGTTCGGCGCCGGCAGCGGCGCGCTGGCGGCGCAGGTGCTGGGCGCGCTCGGCGATGGCGTGCGGCGCTACACCATCGTGGATGTCTCCAGCAGCCTGCGCCAGCGCCAGCAGCGGACGCTGGCGCCGTTTGCCGGCAAGGTGCGGTGGGCGCAGCGCCTGCCCGAGCGCATCGAGGGCGTGGTGCTGGGCAACGAGGTGCTGGATGCCATGCCGGTGCAGCTGCTGCAGCGCACCGATGGCGTGTGGCACGAGCGCGGCGTGGTGCTGCAGGGCGACGGCTTTGCGTGGAACGATCGCCCCACCGATCTGCGTCCTCCGGTGCAAGTGCCGGGCGATCACGACTACCTGACGGAGATTCACCCCCAGGCGGAAGGCTTCATGCGGACGCTGGCGCGGCATCTGGCGCGCGGCGCGGCCTTTCTGGTGGACTATGGCTTCCCCGAAGCCGAGTACTACCACCCGCAGCGCGCGCAGGGCACGCTGGTGTGCCACCGGGCGCACCAGGTGGATGCCGATCCGCTGGCGGATGTGGGCCTGAAGGACATCACCGCGCATGTCAATTTCACCGGGATTGCGCTGGCGGCGCAGGAGGCCGGGCTGAACGTGCTGGGCTACACCAGCCAGGCGCATTTTCTGATGAACAATGGATTGCTCCAAAAATTAGAGCTATTACCACCCGTGGATAAAGCGCCAGCGCTCAAATTGATGCTGGAACACGAGATGGGCGAGCTGTTCAAGGTGCTGGCGCTCGGCCCCGGACCTGCGTGGCAGCCGCGCGGGTTCGCGCAGGGCGATCGCACGCACCGGTTGTGAGGTCGCCGACATGGTGCGCTGGCTCATCGTCGTCTTTCTGGCGCTGGTTTTCATCAGCGGGCTGATGCCGCTGCTGCGCCGCCTCGGGTTGGGGCGGCTGCCGGGCGATTTCGAATTCCGGCTCTTCGGGCGGCAGTGGTCGGTGCCATTGGCCAGCACCGTGCTGCTCAGCCTTTTGCTCAGTCTCGCCGTCAAGTGGCTGTGAAAAGTCCATGAACAGGCTCGGAGCGGTGTTCCGGGTTTCTCCCGGGTATTTGTAATAATTTGTTCTGCTATCCTGCGGCCATGTCCGAATCGATGCTGGCCGAGATGGCGCTCACGCTGTTGCGCGAAAGCGAGCTGTCGGTGGCGATCTTTGATGGTGGGGACGTGCTGCGCTTTGCCAACGCGGGCTTCGTGCAGCGCTTTCACATGCCGCCAGACGGGCGCATCACCTGGGCGGACATCATGCGCACCAACCATGCGCTCGGCCGGGGCACGCGGGTGAGCGGCGGGGGGGATTTCGAGACCTGGCTGGCATCGGCGCGCTCGCGCCGTGGCAAACAGCCGTTTCGCGCCTTCGAGGGCGACCGCCACGACGGCCAGTGGCACTGGCTGACGGAAACCACGCTGGCCAATGGCTGGATGCTGTGCACGGTCATGGACACCACCGAACTGCACCGGCAGGGGCGCAGCCTGCGCGCCACGCGCGACCGCGCGCTGCATGCGGCGCAAACCGATGCACTCACCGGCATCAGCAACCGTGCCTGGATGCAGCAGCAACTGGACCGGCTCATGGCCAGACCGGGAACCTTGACGCTGGTGGCGCTGGACCTGGACCATTTCAAGCAGATCAACGACAGCCTGGGCCATCCTGCGGGTGACGCGGTGCTGCGCGACTTTGCACGCCACCTGCAGGCCGACACGCGCCGCGCCGACAGCTACGGGCGCGTGGGTGGCGAGGAATTCATGCTGCTGCTGCCGGATTGCCCGATGGCGCAGGCGCAGCCCATCGTCGATCGCCTGCTCGGCCGCGCACGCACGTCCATCCCTCTGCCCGAAGCACCGCGGCAGCGCTATACCGTGAGCGCCGGCCTTGCCATGCGCCAGCCCGGGGAAACCGCGCAACAGCTGGTGGCCCGTGCCGATGCGGCGCTGTACCAGGCCAAGCGCGAGGGGCGCGACCGACTGGTGTGCGCCGCGTGAGCGGTTGAAAAATCCGGTTTCGGCCGCAGGTGGCAGGCAGAGTCTTCCAATGAACCCGCCATGACCACCAGCGAATCCCTGCACGTCGTCTGCCCCCATTGCCACACCACCAACCGAGTCCGCGCGGACGATCTGGCCAGCGCGCCCGATTGCGGCCAGTGCCACCGTCCGCTGTTCGAGGGCGAGCCCTTGCAGCTCGACGCAGCGAGTTTTGACAAGCACATCGCGCGCAGCCAGATTCCCGTCGTCGTGGATTTCTGGGCGCCCTGGTGTGGCCCCTGCCTGCAGATGGCGCCGTTCTTCCATGAGGCGGCGCAGCAGCTCGAACCCCAGGTACGTTTGGCCAAATTGGACACCGAGGCCCACCAATCCATCGCTGCACGCTATGGCATCAGGAGCATTCCGACGATGATCGTGTTCCAGGCTGGGCGCGAGCTGGCGCGCACCTCGGGGGCACGCGGCGCGGGCGACATCGTGCGCTGGGTGCGGGGAGCGCTGGGGTAAACCGCTGGGTTGATTCAGCGGGCGCGCTGCGCCGCGCGGTAGGCGGCGATGCGTCCCTGCAGGCCAGGGCGCGCGGCAGATGCCACGAGGCGCGCCAGATCCTGCGCGTCGCCCACGTCGCCCCTGGGCCGGCGCCTGGCGCCGATGGCGGCATGGATGGCGCGCTGGGTGTGGGTTTCCAGCCGGCTCACGCGCTTGAGCAGCGCGTCCTGCTCCCGCGGCAGTGCGGCGTCATCGACCTGGTGCAGCGCAAGACCGCTGGCGCAGGCGTTGGCGGCGTCGATCGTCTCGCCGCCTTCCAGCCAGCGGCTGGCCTGCGCGGCGCCCACGGTGTCGGCCAGCCGTGCGGTGCCCAGCACCAGGCCGAAGCCCGCGCCGGGAAAGGCAAAGCTTGCATCGCCGACGATCCAGCGCTCGCTGCAGGCGGCGAACAGATCGGCGCCGGCGCCCATGGTGCGGCCGTGTGCCAGGGCCAGCGTGGCGCAGGGCAGGCGGTTCAAGGTCTGGAGCATCCACTCCACGCGGGTAAAGCGTGCAAGCAGGGTTTCGTCGGTTTCCGCATCGAGGTTGGAAAGATCGAAACCGGTGCAGAAGTGCTTGCCCGCGCCCGAGAGCACCAGCAGGCGCAGACCGCCGTCCTGGGCGGCATCGTCCAGCGCCGCCTGCAGCGCTGCCACCAGCTGGGCGGACAACGCATTGCCCTTGTCCGGGCGGTTCAGCCGCAGGTGCAGCAGCGCGCCTTCGCGCGCGATGAGCAGCTCGGGCGCACTCATGCGGCAGGCCTGGGCCAGAGGTTTGGCGCGAGCAGGTTGGAATAGCCCGAGACAAAGGTTTTCACCGTGCTCGTGCCGGGCACATAGACATGGCGGGCCACGCGCCCGATATTGCCGCCGTAGAGGTGGATGCTGATCGAGACGCTGTCGTCAATCGCATTGGCCACTTCATGGACGTCGCCGCGCGCCGGCGAGACGATGTCCAGATCGCCAGGTTGCAGCGTGGCGCGCTCGCCAGTGGGCCTCCAGTGGCCCCGCGCATCCGGCGCAAAGCGCTGGCCATTTTCCGCGCCGCGCAGCATGCCGATGATGCCCCACACCGTGTGGTCGTGCACCGGCGTTTTCTGCCCCGGGCCCCAGACAAAGCTCACGAGCGAGAAACGGTCCAGCGGATCGCCGTACAGCAGGTGCTGCTGGTAGTACTGCGGATGCGATGCGGCCATGGCGTCGGGCAGCCAGTCGTCGTGCGTGACCAGGTCGCGCATCAGCGGCGTGGCGCCAGCGATCAGCGCGTCTTCGTCGCTGGTTGCCTGGACGAGCCGTGTCATCGCGGCGACGAAACCCAGCAGCCGTTGGTCATTGGCCATGGTGATTTCCTTGGTGCGTTCTCTGGTGCGCCAGGGCGGCGCGGATTTCCTCGGTGTGTTCGCCCAGGGCGGGTGGACGGCGGCGGATGGCAAAGCCTTGGCCGTTCAGGCGCAGGGGAGAGGCAAAGGTGCGCGTCTCGTGTCCGCCCGGCAGCGTGAGCGGCTGGATCCAGCCCATGTGCCCGGTCTGCGGATCGGCGAGCGCCGCGGCGTAATCGTTGATGCGCGAGTGCGGCACGCCGGCGGCATTGAAGGCCGCGATCCAGTGCTCGACCGGCTGGCGCGTGAAGGCGGTTTCCAGAAGCTCCTTGAGCGCTCCCTGGTGCTTTGCGCGGTCGGTCGTGGTGAGAAAGCGTGCGTCCTGAGCCAGCTCTGGCAGGCCGACGACTTCCAGCACCGAGAGCCACAGCTTGTGGTTGCCCGCGGCGATCGCAAAATAGCCATCCTGCGCCTGAAAGGCCTGGTAAGGGGCGTTCCTGGGGTGTGCCGAGCCCAGGCGTCCGGGGCTCTTGCCGTTGCCGAAGAATTCACTGGTCTGCAGCGCCGCCACACCCAGGGTGCAGCCGAACATGGGCACGTCGATATGCGCGCCCCGGCCGCCGGCGCGCACCTGCACCAGCAGTGCGGCGATCGCAAACGAGGCGTAGAGCCCGGAGGAAAAATCCGCAATCGGCACGCCGCATTTGGCGGGCGCGCCATCGGCGTCGCCGGTGACGCTCATCACGCCCGATGCGGCCTGAACCGTGAGGTCATAGCCGCCTTCGCCGGAGCGCGGTCCGCTCTGGCCGTAGGCGGAAATAGAGCAGTAGACAAGCGCGGGTTTTTCGGCCGACAGCGCCTCATAGCCCAGTCCGAGGCGCGCCATCACACCGGGGCGGTTGTTCTCCAGCACCACGTCGGATTCCAGGATCAACTGCCTGGCCAATGCCAGATCCTGCGGGTTTTTCAAGTCCAGCACCGCAGAGCGCTTGTTGCGGTTGAGCGAGGCGAAGTTCTCGCTGAAGCCGTCGGTCAGCGGCGGCCACTGGCGCAGCCCGTCGCCGGCGGGGGGTTCGATCTTGACGACGTCGGCGCCCATGTCGGCCAGCAGCATGGCGGAAAACGGCCCGGCGGCGGTGGAGCAGAACTCGACGACGCGTACGCCGCCGAGAGGTTGCGAGGGGGTGGATGGGGTCGCGGTCATGGTCATGGAGGCAGGCTGCGTGGGCGTTGGACAGGAGAAGGCGGGAATCAACTATAGCAATCCTGCCCGCTGCCCGCTGCCCGCTGTGTTGCGCTTTCCTAGCAGAAACGACCCTGTTGCGCAAGAAGGGTTTTGTGGCCATTCGCCCTCATTTGATTAGGGACAATACCTATGTTCAAAGAACTGTAACACAACTAATATTTCAGCCGCGTATTAGAATTTTCCGCCCCCTTTTCTATCTAGAGGACCCATTCCCATGAATACCTTGGCGAAAGATATCCCCCAATATGGTGGGACATCACCGTCGCAGGCCGCCGCCCATGCAGCGGCGGGCGTCAACGTCAGCGGCCGGCTTGAGCGCCTGCCCATGACCGGCTACCAGCGCATGCTGTTCGCCATCATTGCCACGGCCTGGCTGTTCGATTCGATCGACCTAGGCATCATGATCTTCATGCTCGGCACCATCAAGGCCGAGTTCGGCCTGACGGCGGCGCAGACCGGCATGCTGGCCAGCTCCAGCTTTCTGGGCATGTTCCTCGGTGCGGCGGTGGCCGGCATGCTGGCGGACAAGTTCGGCCGCCGCCCGGTGTTCCAGGTCAGCATGATTTTCTGGGGCGTCGGCAGCCTGATGTGCGGCTATGCGGCCAACGTCGATGAGCTGATGGGCTGGCGCGTGCTGCTGGGCTTTGGCATGGGCATGGAGTTTCCCATCGGTCTTGCGATGGTCTCGGAGATCGTTCCGGCCGACAAGCGCGGCCGCTACGTCGCGATTCTGGAAGGCTTCTGGCCGCTGGGCTTCATCGTCGCCGGCGTGATCGCCTACCTGTCGCTCGGCCATATCGGCTGGCGCGGCATTTTCATCGCGCTGGCCGTGCCCGCGGTGTTCGTGCTGGTGGTGCGCCGCCTGGTGCCCGAATCGGCGCGCTGGCTGGAAGACGCCGGCCGCCATGCGGATGCCGAGCGCGTGATGTCGCACATGGAAACCAAGGTGATGCAGTCCGCCGGCCTGCGCAGCCTGCCCGCGCCGCGCCGCGCCGTCACCGTGTCGCAGTACCAGACGCGCGGCAGCCTGGTGGGAGAGCTTTTCAAGGGCATCTACGCCAAGCGCACCATCATGCTGTGGTCGCTCTGGTTCCTGGCGCTGCTGGGCTACTACGGTCTCACCTCATGGCTGGGCGCGCTGCTGCAGCAGGCGGGCTATGAAGTCACCAAGTCGGTGCTCTACACGGTCTACATCTCGCTGGCGGGCATTCCGGGCTTCATCTGCGCGGCCTGGCTGGTCGAGCGCTGGGGCCGCAAGAGCACCTGCATGCTGATGCTGCTGGGCAGTGCGGCGGCGGCGTATTTCTACGGTCAGTCGGCGGCCACGCAGGCGCCGGTGTCGCAACTGATCGGGGCTGGTCTATGCATGCAGTTCTTCATGTTCGGCATGTGGTCGGTGTTGTATGCCTACACGCCGGAGCTGTATCCGACGCGCTCGCGCGCCACGGGGGCAGGTTTTGCCTCGTCCATCGGCCGCATCGGCTCGCTGATTGGCCCCTATGTGGTCGGGCTGGTGCTGCCGGTGGCCGGTCAGGTGGGTGTCTTCTCTCTGGGGGCGGCCTGCTTCGTGGCCGCGGCGCTGGTGGTGCTGTTGCTGGGCGTGGAAACCAAGGGGCGCTCGCTGGAGGAGGTCTCGCATTGATGCCAGACCCGGTGGCCGGCATTCGCCGGCCAGCGACAAGCCCGGATTCAAAGGCGCCACTGTGCTGGCGCCTTTGGCATTCAGCCGTCAGGCAGCACGGCCGAGCGGGTGTATTGCTCGATGAAATCGATCAGCTGGTCCAGGCCTTGCCCCGCGCCCTGCACGTCCGCGCGGGCGATCGCGTCGGACACGCTGGCGTGCAGCTCGGCCATTTTCGGCAGGTCAGGCGACTGCTTGTAATGGATGAACCAGAAGCGCCGCGAGAGCCCGTGCAGGCTGCGCATCGCGCCTTCGGTGAAGGGGTTGCGGGCGGCGGCGAGGCACTCTTCGTTGAAGTCCCGGTCGGCCTGCATGAAGGCGTCCGAATCCTCGTGCTGCGCCAGGCGCCGGAATTCCTCGGCCAGCTCGACAAAGCGCTGGCGCTGCGCCGGCGTGGCGCGTTTGGCGGCGCTCACGCAGATCAGGCGTTCGAGCTCGCGCCGGGTTTCGAGCACCAGCAGTTGCCTGCTCACCACGACATCGGTGATGAGCAGGCCGCGCTGCGGCAGGATGATGATGAGGTGCTCGCGCGCCAGGCGCTGAATCGCTTCGCGGACCGGTGTGCGGCCTATGCCGGTCATGTCGGCCAGGGTTTGCTCGGAGATCGCCGTGCCGGGCGGCAGCTTGAGCGTGACGATGGCTTCTTCCAGCGTCTCGTAGGCCAGATCGGTCAGGCGGGCGCGCGGCTCCAGCGCCTTGAAGCCGGGCACCGGGCGCTCCGCGCCTTTCTCCGCGCCCTTCCCGGTGTTCCTGGGCGCGGTGCTTTTGGTCGTTGCATTTCTTGGCATGAAAGAAGACTCATGAAACGATTGGTATATCAGTATCGTAGCGGCTGGCTGGCGGGGACACCATGCTGAGCGCGGCCCCTGATCGCGCAGGCGATGTGGTGGAGCTCGGCGATGGCCTGCTCCGGGTGGTGGCGCTGCATGGCATTCAGGGGACGCGTGATTCGTGGGTGCCGGTGGCTACGCGTCTGGCGGATGCCGCGCGCTGGGTGTTGCCCAATCTGCGCGGGCGCGGTGCCGCGCCGCGCGGGCGGGGCACGGCCGACTATGCGCTGGACCCATATGCCGGGGACGTGCGCGCCGTCGTGGCGCGGCATGTGCCGCCCGGAGTGCCCTGGGTGCTGGCGGGCTGGAGCATGGGCGTATCCGTCGCGCTGCAATACCTGATCCGCGACGCCGGCCCGCGCCCCGCGGGTCTGCTGCTGCTCTCGGGTACGCCAGCGCTGTGCGAGGCGTCGTGGTTCAAGGCCAGCGAACCCGCGGCGCTGCTGGCGGAGATTTCGGCGCGGGAAGAAACCCTCGGCCTGCGCGTGGCGGCCGACCGGGAAGCGGTGGCTGCCACCTGGACCGCCATCCGCGCCACCGACCAGCGCCCGCACCTGAAAGACATTTCCATTCCCGCGCTGGTGATCCACGGCCGGCAGGACGCCGATTCACCCTGGGCCCACGCGGTGCAGCTGGCGCAATCGCTGCCGGCGGCGCGCCTGCTGACCCTGGAGGACGGCGGCCACGGCATTCCGTCCAGCCATGCCGACCCGATTGCCGCCGTGGCGCGTGGTTTTTTCACTGAACTGAAACGAGACATCCCATGAGAACCGAAGATCTGATCCATTTCTGCGCCCCCGCCCGCCTGGTGATGGGCCGCGGCACGCGTGCGCAATTGCCGGCGCTGGTACAGCGCCTGGGCTGGCGCTGCGGCGTGCTGGTCACCGACCGCTTCTTCACCCAGAACACGCCCTGGGTGCGCGACTATGTGGAGGCGGCCCAGGCGCGCAAGATCGACGTCATCGTCTTTGACGGTGGCGCGCCAGACCCCAGCACCGTGCTGTGCGACGAAGCCACGGCCAGCGTGCGCCGCAAGGCTGAAGGGCGGGTGATAGACCATGTGATCGCCCTGGGTGGCGGCAGCAACATCGACCTGGCCAAGGCGCTGTGCCTGACGCTGCCGGATGACAAGCCGGTCAAGGCCTTCGTTGGCGACATCGGTGGCGCGCGGCCGCTGCCGCTGGTGGCGCTGCCGACCACCGCGGGCACGGGCTCGGAGGCCACGCCGGGCGCGATCCTGATCGACCCCGAGAACGCCACCAAGATCGCCGTGATGGACAACGCGCTGCGCCCGCAGATCGCGCTGGTCGATCCCGAATTCACCTACAGCTGCCCGCCGCGCGTGACGGCCGATGCCGGCATCGATGCGTTCACGCACGCGATCGAATCCTTTCTGACGCTGGACAGCGCGCTCTACGACCGCCAGGGCCACCCGGATCCGGGCTACAGCGGCCGCTCGGCGCTCACCATGCTGTTCGCGCGCGAATCCATGCGGCTGTGCGCGCGCTGGATGGTGCCGGTGTATCTGGACGGCAGCCTCAAGGAAGGGCGCGACGCGATGGCCCGCGCCAGCCTGTATGCCGCGCTGTCCTATGGCAGTGCGGGGTTGAACGCGGTGCACGGCCTGGCCTACGCCGTCGCCGCGCAGACGCACAAGAGCCATGGCAGCACCAACGCCGTGATGCTGCCCTATGTGCTCGATGAAATCGCCGCGGTTCGGCCGCGGGAGTTTGCGGAACTGGCCGAGGTGCTGGGCCTGGGAACCATGGACGCCGCCGCGGCCAGCCGCGCGGTGCCGGTTCGCGTGCGCGAATGGGTCGGACAGCTGGGCATTCCGACGGACCTGAAGGCCTTCGGCATTGCCGAGGACGCGCTGGAGACCATGGTCAAGGATGGACTGGACGTCGTGCGCCTGGCCAAGGCTTTCCCGGTGGCGGACGTGCCGGCCGCCTACCGCCGGATCGTCCTGAAGGCCTATGCAGGGCGCTTGAGCGGCGACGCCTGAACCGCTTTGCAGGCAACCTAGGGAAAACCATGATATCTTTCCGGTCGATGAACTAATATATTAGTCACATATCAACACCGTCACTTCAGGAGTCCATCGTGTCGATAGCAAGCCCCAGCGCTTCCACGGAAAACAGCCCCTTGTACAACCGCGTGATGACCGAGCGTCAGCGCAAGTTTCGCGAGAAGTACAAATCCAACATCAGCCCGCTGTACAACGGCATCCTGCACCTGGCCGTGACCTACGGCGTGGGCATTGCCGGCATCTGGTGGTGCCTCTCCCATATCGAGAACGCGCGCTGGGAATGGCTGCTGATGATCCCGGTGTTCCTGTTCGGCAACTTCGTCGAGTGGTTCATGCACATGCACGTGATGCACCGCCGCATCGACGTGTACGCGCTGCGCGCCATCTACGAGCGCCACACCCGCGAGCACCACCAGTACTTCACCGACGCCGAGCCCACCATGGATACCACGCGCGAATGGCGCATCGTGTTCTTCCCGTGGCGCGTGCTGACGGTGGTGGGCATAGGCGGCGTGGGCCTGGGCTACCTTGCCTCGCTGATCTTCAACGCCAACGCCGGCTTCATCGTGGCGATGACCATGATGGGTTATTACCTGACGTACGAGACCTTCCACTACTGCTGCCACGTGCACGAGAACTGGTTCGTGCGCCACATGCCCTTCATCAACACCATCCGCCGCCACCACATCCTGCACCACAACTTCGGCATCATGATGAAGTACAACATGAACCTGTCCTTCCCGATCGCCGACTGGTTCATGGGCACCTCCGACCTGCGCCGCGGCCTGATCGGCCACCTGTTCAACGGCTACAGCGAGAAGCACCAGAAGGAAGAGCTCAAGCCCATCATCGCCAGGTTCCGCATCGACGACAGCCGCGTGACCACCGACGGCCCGCAGCTGACGGCGCAGGAGCAGCAGGTGATCAACAACGACCTGGACAACCCGCGCAGCACGGCAGGGGCGATGGCCTGAGCAGGCATAGCCGAATCCACAAAAATGGCGACCTGAGGGTCGCCATTTTTACGTCTGCAGCAGAAGACAAGACATACAGCACGGCTGGATGCCGTGCATGTTGCCTATCGCAATGCTTCGTCCAGCATCTCTATCCAGTGGCGCACCGGCGTCTGGGTGCCGTTCTGCAGATGCGTGATGCAGCCGATGTTGGCCGAGAGGATGGCCTGGGCGGGTGCGTCGGGGAATGCGGCCTCCAGGTTGGTGATCTTGCGGTCGCGAAGCTGGTGCGAGAGCTCGGGGTTCAGCACTGAGTAGGTGCCGGCCGAGCCGCAGCACAGGTGCGATTCGCAGGCCGCCAGGCGCAGTTCAAACCCGAGTTCTTTTAGCCCCTTTTCCACGCCACCGCGCAGCTGCTGGCCGTGCTGCAGCGTGCAGGGCGGGTGCCAGGCCATGGGGGCGGCCTGGGGCTTGATCTTGCCCAAGAGCCGTGGCACCAGGTTGGGCAGCAGTTCCGACAGGTCGCGCGTGGCGGCGCTGATTTTTGCGGCCTTGTCGGCGTATTCCGGATCGTGCTGCAAGGCGTGTCCGTACTCCTTGACGGTGACGCCGCAGCCCGAGGCGTTCATCACGATGCATTCGACCTCGCCGCTTTCCAGGTAGGGCAGCCAGGCGTCGATGTTGGCGCGCATCTCGTCCTTGCCGCCGCGCTGGTCGTTGAGGTGGAACTTCACCGCGCCGCAGCAACCGGCCTTGGGCGCGATCAGGGTCTGGATGCCGGCGGCGTCGAGCACGCGCGCCGTGGCGCCGTTGATGTTGGGCGCCATCGTGGGTTGCACGCAGCCGGCCAGCAGCAGCACCTTGCGCGCATGCACCGTGGTGGGCCAGTGCCCGGCGCTCTGGCGCGGCGGCACCTTTTCCTTCAGGCGCTGCGGCAACAGGCCGCGCACGCTTTGACCCAGCTTCATCGCGGGGCCGAACAGCGGCGAGGGCAGACCTTGCGCCAGCGCCCAGCGCACGGCCTTTTCCACGGGTGGGCGGGCCACTTTTTCCTCGACCACGCGCCGACCGATATCGAGCAGCTTGCCGTACTCCACGCCGCTGGGGCAGGTGGTCTCGCAGTTGCGGCAGGTCAGGCACCGGTCCAGGTGCAGCTGCGTCTTACGTGTGACTTCCTGGCCTTCGAGCACCTGCTTCATCAGGTAGATGCGCCCGCGCGGGCCGTCGAGCTCGTCGCCCAGCAGCTGGTAGGTGGGGCAGGTGGCGGTGCAGAAGCCGCAGTGCACGCATTTGCGCAGGATGGCTTCGGCTTCGATGCCGTCGGGCGTGCCGGCGAATTCCGGGGAGAGATGGGTTTGCATGGCTCAGGCCCTCCCAGTGTTCAAGATGCCTGCCGGGTCGAAGGCGGTTTTCAAGCGCTGGTGGATGGCTTGGAGCGCTGGGTTTTCGATGCCAAATTGGCCTCTGACGCTTGTTATATCTGCGGAAGTAGCTATGAAAACAGTGGCATCGCCACCAGCCTGGCGCGCGGCGGCGCGCAGTGCGTCACCGGCCGCCAGCGGCGCCTGCACCCAGCGCAGGCCGCCATGCCATTCCACCAGCGGCGCGGCTATGCCCGTGGGCAGGGCGAGCGCCGGCACGGTCTGCGGCACGGAAAGCCGCCACAGCGCGTGGTCTGCGGCGCGGTTGGCAAACCAGGGCAGACGCTGGTCGCGGCAGGCGACCCAGTCATCCGTCACATCGGCAAGGCGCTCACCGCCCATGCGTTGGCAGGCGGCTTGCACGGCAGCCTGTGCACCGCGCAGGCGAACGTAGAGCAGCGCCTGCCCGTCAAGCTGCAGCCAGCAACTGGCGTTCAGCGGCAGCGGCTGCCCGCCCCATTGGTTCAGGCGCTGCAGCGCCTGGTCTTGCGTGCATTCAAAGCGCAGCGTGGCTTCCAGCACGGGCAGCGGCAGCACTTTCAGGCTGACTTCGGTAATCACCCCGAGCTGCCCCCAGCTGCCCGCCATGAGGCGCGCGACGTCGTAGCCCGCGACGTTCTTCATCACCTGCCCACCAAAGCGCAGCAACTGGCCTTGGCCGTTGAGGATTTCCATGCCCAGCACGTAGTCGCGCACCGCGCCGACGCTGGCGCGCGCAGGGCCGGAAAGGCCTGCTGCCACCATGCCGCCCAAGGTGCCGCCACCTGCGCCGCCACCTGTGCCACCAGCGCCGAACTGCGGCGGCTCGAACGGCAGGTACTGGCCGTGTTCGGCCAGTGCCGTCTCGATCTCGGCCAGCGGCGTGCCCGCCCGTGCGGTGATGACCAGTTCGGTCGGCTCGTGGCTCAGGATGCCGGAGAGCGCGCGCATGTCGAGCGGCTCGCCCGCAAGGCCCGCGGTCTGGGGATGAAAGGCCTTGGTTGCGCCGCCCCGGATGGCCAGCGGCTGGCGCGCGGCGTGCGCGGCGCGTACCTGTTCGGTGAGGGTCTGAAGCGGGTTCATGGTCAGAAGCGCTCCAGCTCGGGGTGCGCAATCCTGCCCGCGCGCACCAGCATCTTGCCGTACTCGGCGCAGCGGTTGAGGGTGGGGATGACCTTGCCCGGATTCAGGTGGCCGCTGGGATCGAAGGCGTTTTTCAGCGCCAGCATCTGCGCGTTTTCCTCGGCGGAAAATTGCACGCACATGGAGTTGAGCTTTTCCACGCCCACGCCGTGCTCGCCGGTCACGGTGCCGCCCATGGCGACGCTGGTTTCCAGAATGTCGGCGCCAAACAGCTCGCAGCGGTGCAGCTCGTCGGCATCGTTGGCATCGAACAGGATCAGCGGGTGCAGGTTGCCGTCGCCCGCGTGGAACACGTTGACGCAGCGCAGGCGGTATTTTTTCTCCATCTCGGCGATCGCCAGCAGGATGTCAGCCAAGCGCTTCCTCGGGATGGTCGAATCCATGCACATGTAGTCTGGGCTGATGCGCCCGCTCGCCGGGAAGGCGTTCTTGCGCCCGCTCCAGAAAGTCAGGCGCTCCTGCTCGGAGTTGCTGACTGCAATTTTCGTAGCGCCAGCCGCAGTCAGCACCTGCGACATGCGGCCGATTTCCTCTTCCACCTCTTCGGGCGTGCCGTCGCTCTCGCACAGCAGGATGGCGGCGGCGTCCAGGTCGTAGCCCGCGTGCACGAAGTCTTCGACTGCCGCCGTCATCGGCTTGTCCATCATCTCCAGCCCGGCGGGGATGATGCCGGCGGCGATCACCGCGGCCACCGCCTCGCCCGCGTGGCGCACGTCGGCGAAGCTCGCCATGATGCAGCGTGCCAGCTGCGGCTTGGGGATCAGGCGCACCGTGGCTTCCAGCGTGACGGCGAGCATGCCTTCGCTGCCGATCACGGCGGCCAGCAGGTCGTAACCGGGGGTGTCGAGCGCCTCCGAGCCGAACTCCACCGGCTCGCCCGCCACCGTGAAGCCGCGCACGCGCAGCACGTTGTGCAAGGTCAGGCCGTATTTCAGGCAGTGCACGCCGCCGGAGTTCTCGGCGATGTTGCCGCCTATGGTGCAGGCGATCTGGCTGCTGGGGTCGGGCGCGTAGTACAGGCCGTGCGCGGCGGCGGCTTCGCTGATCGCGAGGTTCCTCACGCCGCACTGCACGCGGGTGGTGCGGGCCAGCGGATCGATCTGCAGGATGCGGTTGAACTTGGCCAGCGACAGCGTCACGCCCATCGCATGCGGCAGCGCGCCGCCCGAGAGCCCGGTGCCCGCGCCGCGCGCCACCACCGGCACGGCCAGGCGATGGCAGGCGCGCAGCACCGCCTGCACTTGGTCTTCGGTCTCGGGCAGGCAGACGACCAGCGGGCGCTGGCGGTAGGCGGTGAGGCCGTCGCACTCATACGGCGTGGTGTCCTCGGCGTTCCAGAGCAGGGCATGCGCGGGCACGCAATTGAGCAGGGCTTGCACGATCTCTGCCTGGCGTGCGGCGCGGTGGTCGGGGGTGGTGGCTGTCATGAAGGGGAGTGGTTCTGTGGGCGCATGGGTTTCGCGCCCCCGTTCAGCAAGACGCGCCTGATTGTTGGTCATGTGCGGAGCGGTGTCGATAGCCTTGGGCAGTGGTATGACCAGTTACCGCATCGGCCGCGGAAGTGCCATTCAGGGCGCCGTGGGCAGCGCATCCACCACAAGCGGGTGCTCAGACGCTTCTATCTCGCGCAGGCAGGCGATCACCGTATCGATATGCGCGCCAGCCAGCCGCCTGGCCTGCTCGGAATCGCGCGCCAGGATGGCCTTGTAGAGCCGCGCATGCTGACGGTCGATCACGCGCATGTCCTCCTCGCGGTGGTAGAGGTTGTTGACGGATGCGAAGACCGAGGTCAGCAGCAGATCGGCGAGAGAACTCAGCGTGTGCACCAGCACCGGGTTGTGCGAGGCCGCGCAGATTGCTGCGTGAAACGCGTGGTCGCGCTGGGCCAGCGTGGCGGCGCTGGTGGCCGGGCTGCGGGGTGCCTGCATTTCCTCGTAGCGGCGCGTGATGCGCGCGAAATCCGCCCGTGTGCCGCGCAGGGCCGCCAGGCGCGCGGATTCGGCCTCCAGCATCTGGCGCACCTCGAAGAGGTCGTACAGCGTCTCGGGGCGCGATTGCAGCTGGCGCATCAGCGGCGGCAGCTCGGCCCGTTTCACCAGACTGGCCACGATGGAGCCGCGCCCGTGGGTGGTCTCGATCAGGCCGCGGGCGCGCAGCGCGCGCAGCCCCTCGCGTATGGCCGCGCGTGACGCATCGAGCCGCGCTGACAGGCTGCGCTCCGAGGGCAGAGCCTGGCCTGGTTTGAGTATTCCATCGGTGATCAGGGCCTCCAGCCGCTGCACCACCAGATCCGCAACGGGCATGATCGCACTCCTTGGATCAGTGACCGCCCATGGATTCGGCCCTGTGAAGTTTGTACGGGCCGTGGGAGCGGCTTCAGCCGCGAACGGCGGTATTCGCGGCTGAAGCCGCTCCCACAACTTGAGACTCACTGGGCCGACTTTATGGGGGTCAACTGGTCATACCACTTTACCCGCTTGCCGACGCGCCGGGAAGGCGCTCAGGAAGGTTCCGCTGCCGCTGGATCGTTCAGCCACTGCTGCAGCGCCTGCACCCGCGCGCGGCGGATGGCGTCGCCCACCTGCGGGCCACTTGCCCCGTTGGCTGCGGCCTGCGCGGCAATCGGCGCGGTGGCCACCTGCTGCACCACCTGCAGTGCCGCCGCCAGGCGCGGGCGCTGCGGGTAGGGCGAATCCTGCAGGCCGCCGCGCCCGCGTGCGTCGCATTCGCAGGCCAGCAGCACGTCGGCAAAGCGCGCGCTCTGGCGCAGCGCGTCGCAGCGCTCCAGCAGGCGCAGGATGGCCTCGGCATTCAGGCTCTCGCTGCGGTGGATGTTGCCGTGCTCGCGTGCCACCACGTCGGCGGTTTCGCGGCAATCGGTGGGCACGCGCAGGCGCTCGCAGACGTCCTGCAGCAGCGCGGCGCTGCGCCCTTCGTGGCCCAGGTGGCGCGGCAGGATGTGCGCGGGCGTGGTGCCCTTGCCCAGGTCGTGCGTGAGGCAGGCAAAGCGCACGGCAAGCTTGGTCTGCAGGTGCGCGGCCATGTCCAGCACCAGCAGCAGGTGCACGCCGGTGTCCACCTCAGGGTGGTAGTCGGCGCGCTGCGGTACGCCCCAGAGGCGCTCGACCTCGGGCAGCAGCACGGCCAGCGCGCCGCACTCGCGCAGCACCTGCAGCATGCGGGACGGCCTGGCCTCCATCAGCCCGCGCGCGAGTTCCTGCCAGACGCGCTCGGGCACCAGGTGATCGATCTCGCCGTTGTCCACCATCTGGCGCATCAGCGCCAGCGTTTCGGGCGCGACGGAAAAATCAGTGAAGCGCGCCGCAAAGCGCGCCACGCGCAGGATGCGCACCGGGTCTTCGGCAAATGCCGGGCTCACGTGGCGCAGCACGCGGGCGCGCAGATCGGCCACGCCGTTATACGGGTCAAATACGGCCCCAGTGCCCGTCCATTCTGCGTTTGCAGCTATCGCATTGATGGTGAGATCGCGCCGTGCGAGGTCTTCTTCCAGCGTAACGTCCGGGCTCGCATGCACCACAAAGCCGTGGTAGCCGCGCCCGCTCTTGCGCTCGGTGCGCGCCAGCGCGTATTCCTCGTGCGTCTGCGGATGCAGAAAGACCGGAAAGTCGCGCCCCACGGGCTGGTAACCGGCGGCGGCCATCTCTTCAGGTGTGCTGCCGACGACCACCCAGTCGCGGTCGTGCACCGCGCGGCCCAGGAGCCTGTCGCGCACGGCGCCGCCGACTTGGTAGATCTGCATGGCGGAGAGTGTAGGTGCGCTGGTCTCAGGCACTGCCTGGATTTGATGTCGAATATGATGCATAATTGCATCAATTTGAACCACGAGGCACGCCATGCGCACCACAATGACCATAGACGATGCGCTTTATGAACAGGCGCTGGCACTGGCCGATCCCGACATGGACAAGGCCGAGCTGCTGCGCGAGGCGGTCAAGACCTTTGTCCGGGTGCAGTCCGCCAGGCGCCTTGCCGCGCTGGGCGGCGCCATGCCGGACATGGCCGAGATACCACGTCGCCAGCCCACACCAGAGGACAGCCTGGAGCAGGCATCCCTGACATGAGTTGGCGCGTTCTGGTCGATACCTCGGTCTGGGTCGGGCACTTTCGCGAGCGCAGCGCGGCGCTGGTGCAATTGCTGCAGATGGATGCCGTTCTGGGCCACCCCATGGTGCTGGGGGAACTTGCGTGCGGCACGCCGCCGCAGCGCGAGCGCACGCTGGGAGACCTTGCCTTGCTGGCGCAGGCACGGCAGGCCACGCTCGCCGAAGTGCTTGCATTGGTGGAACGCGAGCGGCTCTACGGCGTGGGCTGCGGCCTGATCGATCTCTCGCTGCTGGCCAGTACGCGGATCACCCCAGGCGCGACGCTCTGGACGCTGGACAAACGGCTGTCGGACCTGGCGCAGCGCTTTGGCGTGCTGCACCAGCGCAGGGTGTATTGATACGACTTCGCCTTCAAACGTATAACTGCGTTGGTTCGCCTTGCCGTGCGACAGCACTGATCTGCGGCTTCACGCCTTGTTCTACGCTTGAATGCAAAGTCGTATGAGGCCTTGCGGGATGGGTCGAGCTACCGCCGCAACCGGTACGGCTCCATGAACGCCAGAAAATCCTGCTCGGCCCGCGCCGCATCCACCCAGGCCTTCACGCCCGGCAGCGCCTGCACGCGCTGCACATAGTCCTGCACCTGCCGGGGCAGCGGCAGGGCGTAGGCGGCAAAGCGCATGCACATGGGTGCGTACCAGGCATCGGCGATCGAGAAGGCGCCAAACAGCATCGGCCCGCCATAGGTGGCCAGCAGCTCGGTGATGAGGTCCACGGCGCGCTGCACGTCGGCGCGCACGGCCGGCTGGTCGCGCCAGACGATGGCGCCCACGTCGGGCAGCTGCGCTTCTATGCTCATCGAGCAGTGCTGGCGCAGCGCGCCAAAGCCGCTGTGCAGCTCGGCCACCACGCTGCGGGCGCGGGCGCGCGCGCTGCCGTCCTGGGGCCAGAGGTGTTTTTCGGGAAAGCGCTCGGCCAGGTATTCGACGATGGCCAGCGAATCCCAGACCGTGGTGTCGCCGTCGATCAGCAGCGGCACCTTGCCCGTGGGGCTGATGGCGCGCAGGCGCTGCTTGAATTCGGAATCCGGCCCGAAGCCGTCCATGCGCAGCACGGTTTCCTCGTGCGGGATCTGCGCCTGCGCCAGCAGCACGCCCACGCGCATGGACCAGGAGGAATAGTTCTTGTTGCCGGTATGGAACTGCAGCATGGTTTTCCTTCATTGACTCAATACGGCCAGACGATGCCGTTGTCGTTGAGGATGGCATCGAGCGGCTCGTCGTGCGGCTCGGGCTCGAAATCATCGACATGGCCTTGCGTGTATCCCAGGCCCACGGTGAAGGGGCGCGGCCGCAGCGCGGCCAGCGTGCGGTCGTAAAAGCCGCCGCCATAGCCCAGGCGGTAGCCGCCCGCGCCGTAGCCCACGCAGGGCACGAACAGCAGCGTGGGGTGCAGCACCTCGGTGTCCTTGGGCTTGGGGATGCCATAGGCGTCTTCTTCCATCGGACAGCCCGGGTACCAGGCGTGAAAGCTCAGCGTCTTGGTGGCCTTGTCGATCACCGGCAGGGCTATGCGCCTGCGCTGGGGTTCATCCATCAGCTCGCCATCTTCCTTCCAGCGGTGCAGCGCGGGCAGCGGATCGAACTCGCCCTTGATCGGCCAGTAGGCGCCAATCAGCGTGTCGCTGCGCCCCACCAGCCAGAAGCGCATCACCTGCTGCAGCGCGTCGGCGCGCTGCAGGCGGTCGGGCAGGGATTGGCGCTCGGCCACCAGTTTTCGGCGCAGGGCTTGCTTGTCCATCCGATAATTCCTCTCCCATGAAGACCCTGCGCATTCTGACACCGCTGATCGCGGCCCTGGTGGTGATGGCGGCAATGCCCGCGCAGGCGCAAAACGCCAGTGACGAGGCGCTGCTGCAGATGCAGAAGGCCTATCGCAAGGGCGACCGCGCGCAGCTGGCGCAGCTTTTGCCGCAGGCGGCGGGCAGCCCGCTTGAGGCCTGGGCGGCGTATTGGGAGCTCAAGGCGCGGCTGGAGTCCGCCAGCGATGAGGAAGTGCAGGCTTTTTTCCAGCGCTGGAAGGGCACCTACCAGGAAGACCGCCTGCGCAACGACTGGCTGCTGATTCTTGGACAGCGCCGCGACTGGCAGCGTTTTTCCGATGTGCTGCAGGACTTTCGCATGCGCGACGACCCCAACGTCCAGTGCTATGCCTTGCTGGTGGCTGAAATCAGGGGCAGTGCACCCGCCGATGTGGGCGATCAGGTTCTGAACCGCTGGTATGCCCAGAAGAGAAGCAGCGACGGCTGCACCCAGGCGGCCGCGCAGCTGCTGGCCGATGGCCGCATCCAGCCGCTGGATGTCTGGCGCAAGGCGCGCCTGGGGGGCGAAATCAACCATCCGGGGCAGTCGCGTGCGGCCGTGGAGGCGGTGGCGCCGCAGCTGCTGGGGCAGTTCAATGAAGCCTTCGGCGCTCCCAGCAAATACCTCGCGTTGGGCGGTCCCGTTGCGAAGGCCAAGGCCAGCAAGACCAAAGGCAAGCACAAACCTGCGGCGGCACCGGCTGCAGCGGCGCGGCGCGAACATTCCAGCGAACTCGTCACGCTGGCGCTGGTGCGCCTGGCGATGAGCAATTACACCGGCGCGGCACGGCTGCTGTCCGATACCTGGACCGAGCGGTTGAGCAGCGAGCAGCGCGACTGGGTCTGGGGTGCGATCGGGCGGCAGGCGGCGCTGTCGCTGTCCGACGACGCGATGGCCTACTTTGCCAAGGTCACGCGCGATGCCGATTTGCCCGGCGAGATGCTGGCCTGGAAGGCGCGTGCCGCGCTGCGCGCCGGCCAGTGGAAGCAGGTGCGCCAGGCTATCGCCGCCATGCGCCCGGCGCTGCGTGAGGAAAGCACCTGGGTCTATTGGAAGGCACGTGCGCTGATGGCAGGCCAGCCGAGCGCCGACGTCACGGCGCAGGCCGAGGCCTTGTTCGCCAGCATCGCCGGCACCACCGGCTTTTACGAGCAACTGGCGATGGAAGAGCTTGGCGGGCGTATCCAGACGCCGCCCGCGCCCGCGCCGCTCACCGCTGAAGAAAAAGCCGCCGCCCGCGCCAACCCGGGGCTCAACCGCGCGCTCTACGCCATCCTGCTGGGCCTGCGCGGCGAAGGCGTGCGCGAATGGAACTACACCACCAACCTGCACCAGAGCGGCGGCATGGGCGACCGCGAGCTGCTGGCCGCCGCCGATTTCGCCTGCAGCCAGGAGGTCTGGGACCGCTGCATCAACACCAGCGAACGCACCAAGGGCTTCATCGACAGCGCGCAGCGCTTTCCGATGCCGTTTCACGACGCGGTGCTGCGCCGCACGGCCGAGATCGGGCTGGCCCCGGCCTATGTCTACGGCCTGGTGCGCCAGGAGAGCCGCTTCATCATGGACGCGCGCTCGCACGTTGGCGCCTCGGGCCTGATGCAGGTGATGCCCGCCACGGCGCGCTGGACGGCGAAGAAGATCGGCCTCGCCGGTTTCACCACCGATCAGCTCAACGACAAGGAAACCAACCTGGCCATAGGCACGGCCTACCTCAAGCTGGCGCTGGACGATTTCGACGACTCCATGCCGCTGGCCGCCGCCGCTTACAACGCAGGCCCCGGGCGCCCCAGAAGCTGGCGCAACGGCCCGGTGCTGGAGGCCGCGATCTGGGCCGAGAACGTGCCCTTCAACGAGACGCGCGACTACGTCAAGAAGGTGCTGGCCAATACCGTGAACTACGCCGCCATCATCACTGGCCAGCCGCAGTCGCTCAAGGCGAGGCTGGGCACGATCGGCCCGCGCGCGAGCAATGACCGCGACCCGGAGCCCGATTTGCCCTGAGGGACTGAGAATCTTTCGGGCACGGCCAAAAAACTCTCAGTCTCTGAGGGCGCGATGAAGCATGACCGCGCTGCGCGGCGGTGACGCGCCTTGCGGCGCATGATCCGGGGGCGCGCTTCACTTTTCATGGCGACGCCCGTCGCCGGTCATTTCGTCATGGGTGCGGGCAGTATCCGCAGCAATTGCCCCTTGTCTTCGTCCGTCAGCACATAAAGCCAGCCATCCGGCCCCTGGCGCACGTCGCGGATGCGCCGCTTCAGGTTCTGCAGCAGGCGCTCTTCGCCCACCACGCGGCCATCCCTGAGCGTGAGGCGCGCCAGGTACCGGAACTTGAGCGAACCGACGAACAGGCCCCCTTGCCAGCCGCTGCCATACCGGTCGCTGGTGAGAAACGCCATGCCCGAAGGTGCGATCGAGGGCGTCCAGTGATGCAGCGGCGCCTGCATGCCCGGTGCGCCGCTCTGGCCCGTACCCACGGGCGTGCCGTCGTAGTTCACGCCAAAGCTCACCACCGGCCAGCCGTGGTTGCCGCCGGCGCGCGGCAGGTTGATTTCGTCGCCACCCATGGCGCCGTGCTCGGTCATCCAGAATTGCCCATCGGGCGCGATGGCGGCGCCCTGGCCGTTGCGGTGGCCATGGCTCCATATCTCTGGCAGCGTGCCGCCGCGGCCAATGAAGGGATTGTCTTTCGGCACGCTGCCGTCCTTGCCCACGCGCACCACCTTGCCCAGGTGGTTATCCAGGCGCTGCGCCGCATCGCGCTGGCTGAAGCGCTCGCCGAGCGTGAGAAACAGCGTGCCGTCGCTCTTGCCGCCCACCTGCCGCTCGGCGATGCGGCAGCCGAAGTGCAGGCGGCTGGCCACCTTGGGCTGCTGGCGGAAGATCACCTGCACATCCTGCAGACTGGTCAGGTCTTCGTTCAGGCGCGCACGGGCGAGCGCGGTGCCGCTGCTGCCGTTGTCCCCCGGCTCGGCGTAGCAGAAGTAGAGCAGGCGGTTGCGCGCAAAGCCGGAATCAAGCGCTATGTCGAGCAAGCCGCCCTGGCCGCTTGCCGCCACCGCAGGCACGCCGCCAAGGGGTGCATGCACACGCCCATCGGGCTCGATCACGCGCATGCGGCCGGGCCGTTCGGTGACGAGAAAACGGCCCTCGGGCAGGAAGGCGACGGCCCAGGGGTGGTCCAGGTCGGTGGCCATCACCTCAGGCCTGACTTGCGTGGATGGCTGGGCTGCCACCATGTGGCAAAAGGCGACTGTCAGGCAGGCCCACAAGAACCACCTGCTTCGCAGCAGAACAGCAGTGGCAAGGTGTCGAGGCTGGCGTGGTGTGGTGGTAGTCACGGTCAGAGCGGGTCCAGCGGATAGACCGGATGCTTCACGTTGGCAAATGTAAAGCGTGCGTAGTCCGAGGTGGTCACGCCGGGGCTGTCGCACTCGACCAATCCGGCCGACAGCGGCACGAACACCGGCCGGCAGTACATGCGTGACTTGAGCAACAGGTAGCGGAACTGCGTCGGATCCATGCCCACGCAGTGGAACACGCCCAGATCCCAGGGCTCATGGGTCTGCTCGGTGACCACGATCTGCGCACTGCCTATGTCCAGGCACACCGATCGGCCCATGTGGCAGCGCTCGCCGGTGTAGATCGGGCCGGTGACGGTGTAGCTGCCGTCGCTGATGGCTCGCACGCGGCCGCGCAGCCGCAGCGGCTGTTTGTGCAGGCCGATGCGTTCGAGCGAAACCTTGTTACCCAGCGCGATTTCGACTTCTTCGCCGATGCCGATCTGGGTCATGGTTGCCACTGCCTCAGGGTCGCAGATAGGGCCCACGGCAATGCCCGTCAGGCCTAGCGCCAGCGCCGCCTGCAGCACGTCCATGGTGTCGCAGGTGCCGCCCGACATGCAGTTGTCGCCATGATCCAGCAGCAGCACGGGCCGGCTTGCGCCCTTCGCTAGCTCTGCGGCGCGGCGCAGCGAATCGGCCAGGGGTTCGCTGCGGTAAACATATTCGTCCCGACGCCGCCAGATCTGCTGCGCCAGGCCGTCCACGGCGGTTTGGCTTGATTGCTCATCCTCGGCGCGGCAAGTGGCGACCACGCTCATGCAGGGCGCCGCGATGTCAGCCAGCGAGAAGCCGGCGAACACCGTCACCGCAGGCATGCCATCGGCTTCCAGCGCGCGCGCGGCCTGCACGGCGCCCAGCATCGCGCCATCCAGCGTGGTGCTGCGCAGCGTGTGGCTCATCAGCGGCAGCGGGTGCCAGCAGACGCGGTAGCGGGCCTCGCCGCGCAGCATCTGCAGCAGCAGGCGCCCGGCATGCTCGCCGGTCTCGTACATGTCGATATGCGGGTAGGTCTTGAAGCCCACCATCACGTCGGCGTTGGCGATCATCTTCTCGGTGATGTTGCCGTGCAGATCCAGCGCCACGCCCAGGGGCACGCCGGGCGCGGCGGCGCGCACGCGCGCCAGCAGGTCGCCCTCGCCGTCGGCACTGTTCTCGGCCACCATGGCGCCGTGCAGATCCAGCAGGATGGCGTCGCAGCCCGGCACGGCATCGACGATGCGGCGCGTGAGCTCGTCATAGGCCGCGGCATGCACCGGGCCGCTGGGGTAGGCCATGGCCGACACGGGGGTGACCAGCGTTGCGCCCGCGCTTTCCGCCAGGTCGATGAAGGCAGCCATGGCCGTGCGCATGCCCTTGTTGGCGCGGTAGGCCGCTTCGCCATAGGCAGGCGAAAACGCCGCCAGGGGCGTGGGCACGGGCGAGAAGGTGTTGGTCTCGTGGTTCAGCCTGGCGATCAGGATCTTCATGCCGCCACCTCGGCCGCGGCGAGCATGGCACGCAGCAGCACGTTGCAGCCGGCCTCCAGGTGCGCGGGTTCGGCGTTCTCGATCTCGTTGTGGCTGATGCCGTCGTCGCAGGGCACGAAGATCATGGCCGCGGGCGCCACGCGCGCCAGGTACACGGCGTCGTGGCCCGCGCCGCTGACCACGTCCATGCTGCTGTAGCCCAGGTCGCCAGCGTTGGCACGCACGGCTTCCACCAGCTGCGGCGTGAAGGGCTGGGGCGGAAAGTACACCACCTGCTCCACGCCGATCTGCAGGCCGCGTTCGCTGGCGATGCGCGCGCAGGCGGCGCGCAGCGCGGCATCCATGTCCAGCAGCTGGGCGTCGTCGGGCGCGCGCAGGTCCACGCTCAGGCTGGCGCGGCCGGGGATGACGTTGCGCGAATTCGGGAACAACTCCATCGTGCCCACGGTGCCGCGCGCATGGGGTTTGCGCTGCACGGCAATGCGGTTCACCTCAAGCACCAGCTCGCTGGCGGCGAGCAGCGCATCGCGGCGCAGCTCCATGGGCGTGGGGCCGGCGTGCGCCTCCATGCCCTGGATGCTCACGTCGTACCAGCGCTGGCCCAGCGCGGCGGTCACCACGCCGATCACGCGGCTGTGGTTCTCCAGCACCGGGCCCTGCTCGATGTGCGCCTCGAAGTACGCGCCCACGGCGGGCGCCGGGCCGGCCTGGCCGGCGTAGCCGATGGACTGCAGGGCATCCGCCACGCTCACGCCCTGGGCGTCGCGCTGCGCCAGCGCGTGCTCCAGCGTGAAGGCGCCGGCGAACACGCCCGAGCCCATCATCACCGGCACGAAGCGCGAACCTTCCTCATTCGTCCACACCGCCACCTCGATGGGCGCGCGCGTGCGCACCCCGGCGGCGTTGAGGGTACGCAGCACCTCCAGGCCGGCCAGCACGCCGTAGTTGCCATCGAACTTGCCGCCCGTGGGCTGGGTGTCGATGTGGCTGCCTGTCATCACCGGCGGCAGGTCATCCTGTACGCCAGCGCGGCGCGCGAAGATGTTGCCGATGGCGTCCACGCGGATGCTGCAGCCGGCGTCCTTGGCCCATTGCACGAACAGATCGCGGCCCTGGCGATCCAGCTCGGTGAGGGCGAGGCGGCACACGCCGCCCTTGGCCGTGGCGCCGATGCGCGCCAGATCCATGAGCGATTGCCAAAGGCGTGCGCCGTCGATGCGCAGGGCGGCAGAAGGGGGAAGATGCATGTCCATGGAGATGGCTCCTTTCAAACCAGGCCGACGCCCAGGTAGCGGTCCTTCACGGCCTCGTCGGCCAGGAAGTCGTGATTGGTCGCCTCGTGCACGATGGAGCCCTGCTCGATGATGTAGTGGCGGTCCGCCAGCTGGGTGCAGACCTCGAGGTTCTGCTCCACGAGCAAGATGGTGACCCCCGCGGCCTTGATGGTCTTGAGCTGGGCCACGATCTCCTCGACGATGACGGGGGCCAGGCCTTCGACGGGCTCGTCCAGCATCAGCAGGCGCGGCGCATTCATGAGCGCGCGGCCTATGGCCAGCATCTGCTGCTCGCCGCCCGAGAGCTGGCCGCCGCCATTGCTGCGGCGCTCCTGCAGGCGCGGGAAGATGCGGTACACGTCCGGCAGCTGCCAGGGCGACTTCTTGCGCTGGGCCAGCAGCAGGTTTTCTTCCACCGTCAGCAGCTTGAAGATGCCGCGGTGCTCGGGCACCAGGCAGATGCCGCGCTGCGCCACCTGGTGCGTGGCCAGGCGGCCGGTCGTCGCGCCGGCAAAGCGCACCTGGCCCTGCGTGGGTGGCAGTACGCCGGCGATGGTCTTGAGCGTGGTGGTCTTGCCCGCGCCGTTGCGCCCAAGCAGCGTGACCAGTTCGCCCTCCTGCACCTGCAGCGATACGCCCTGCAGCACATGGCTCTTGCCGTAATGGGCGTGGATGGCCTCTACCGACAGCAATGTTTTCATTCCTTGCCCCCGGTGATCATGTTGCCCAGATAGGCCGTGCGCACGCGCTCGTCGCTGCGGATTGCGCTGGGCACGCCCTCGGCCAGCACGCGCCCCAGTTGCATGACGGTGATGGTGTCCGAGATGTCCATCACGATGCCCATGTTGTGCTCGATCAGCACCACCGTGTGCTCGTCCTTCAGGCCCTGGATCAGCCGCTTCATGTCGCCCAGGTCGTCTATGCCCATGCCGGAAGTGGGCTCGTCCAGGAAGATGGCCTTTGGCCTGGCGGCCAGCGCCATGCCCACCTCCAGGCGCCGCTGCTGGCCGTGCGAGAGGTTGCCCGCGGGTGTCGCTGCGTAACGGGTCAAGCCCACGCGCTCCAGCACCTGCGCCACGGTGTCGGCACAGGAACGCGATCCCACGGGCGGGCTCCAGCAATTGAGCGCTTTCGCGGGCGCTATGCCTTGCGCGGCCAGGCGCAGGTTTTCGCGCACCGGGAGCGACAGAAACAGGCTGGTGACCTGGAACGAGCGTGCCATGCCACGGCGCACGCGCCGGTGGTCGGGTTCGTGCGTCACGTCGTGGCCGTCGAAAAGGATGCGCCCGCCGGTCACGGTCTTGGTGCCGGTGAGCATGTGAAACAGCGTGGTCTTGCCCGCGCCGTTGGGGCCGATCACCGAATGCACGGTGTTGGCGCGTACCTGCAGGTCAACGCCGCCCAACGCGACGAACTTGCCGTAGTGCTTGGCCACGCCCTGTGCTTCGAGCAGGATGGGCGATGCGGTGGGGGCGCTCATACCAGACCTCCGCTGCGTTCGGTCGGGCTGGATTCCGGCAACTCCGCAGGCGCAGCCGGTTCAAGCTTCTTGCGCCGCACCAGCGCCCACAGGCTCTCGCCCAGGCCCCACAGGCCGCGTTGCAGGCCCAGGCTGACCACCATCAGCACCACGCCCAGCAGCAGCAGCCAGCGCGGCCACAATGTGGACAGCCAGTCGCCCAGCAGCACGTAGAAGGCGGCGCCGAGCAGCGAGGCGAGCAGGTTGCTGGTGCCGCCGATCACGGTCATCACGATGATCATCTCGCTGGTGTGGTATTCCACGTTGGACAGCGGTGCGATACCGGTCATCATGGCGTGCAGCGCGCCGGCCAGGCCGGTGACGGCACCCGAAATCACGAAGGCCTGCAGCTTCAACAGACGCAGGTCGTAGCCCACGGCGGCGGCGCGCTCCTCGTTGTCGCGCACGGCCAGCAGCGTGCGGCCGAAGATCGAATCACAGATGCGTCGCAGCAGCCAGAAGGCGAGCAGGAACAGCACGGCGACGAAGCCGTAGTACTGCCAGGGTGTGGCAAGCGGCCACAGCGTCTGGCCCGCGATGGCAAGCGAGGGGCGCGGAATATCGAGCAGGCCGTTGTCTCCGCCCGTGAGGCCAGGCAGTGAATAGGCGATGAAATAGAACATCTGCGCAAACGCCAGCGTGAGCATCACGAAATAGGTGCCGCGTTGCCGGATGGCGATGGAGCCGATGATGGCCGCGCCCAGTGCTCCCACGGCGATGGCCGCCAGCAGCGCCAGCGGCATGGGCAGGGGCCAGCGCGTGAGCAGCAGCGCGATGGTGTAGCTGCCCAGGCCGAAGAAGATGCCCTGGCCGAACGACAGCAGTCCGGTATAGCCCAGCAGCAGATTGCAGCCCATGGCGGCCAGCGCGTAGATCAGCACCTCGCTGGCCAAAGACCCCGAGCGCATGAACAGCGGCATGGCCAGCACGATGGCCAGCGCGAGCAGAAGATGGGAATGCCTGGTCATGGTGATTACACCTTGCGGCCTAGCAGGCCATGGGGACGCAGCAGCAGCACGGCGGCCATGGCTACGTAGATCATGATGCGCGCACCCTCGGGCCAGAGCGTGCTCATCACGCTCTGCACGATGCCGATCAGCAGGCCGCCGACCAGCGCGCCGCTGAAGCTACCCAGGCCGCCCACGACGACGATGACGAAGGCCACGCCCAGCGCCTCTATGCCCATGAAGGGCTCTGCGCCGCGAATCGGCGCCGCCAGCACCCCGGCCAGCGCCGCCGTGGCCGCGCCCAGCGCGAACACCAGGCTGAAGATGGCGAACACGTTCATGCCCAGCAGCGACACCATCTCGGTTGATTCGCTGCCCGCGCGCACCGCGCTGCCCAGCCGTGTGCCTTCCAGCACCCACCACAGCAGCACTGCCAGCACGGCGGTGAAGCCGATCACGAACAGCCGGTACTTGGGGTAGACGAACGCGCCCCACATCACCACGCCCTGCAGCAGATCGGGGGTGGCCACGCTGTCGCCCAGCGGCCCCCACTGCAGTATCACCAGCTCCTGCACCACCAGCGCCAGGCCGACGGTGACCAGGATGTGGAACTCGTGCGGCTTGGCGTAGACATGGCGCAGCAGCAGCTTTTCGGTGGCCCAGCCGATGGCCCCCACGGCCAGCGGCGCGAGCAGCAGCGACCACCAGAAGCTGATGCCCCAGCGCGTCAGCTGGTAGCAGAAGTAGGCGCCCATCAGGTAGAACGCGCCATGCGCGAAATTCACGAAGCGCAGCAGACCGAAGACGATGGACATGCCGACGGTCAGCAGGAAATACAGCATGCCGATGCCGATCCCGTTGATGGTCTGCAGCAGGTAAATGTTCATGGCGCGGGCTCAGAGGGGCGGGCCGTGCGGGGTTCAGCCCAGCTTGCAGCCGGTCTGATCCACCGGCAGGAAGGATTTTCCGGAACTGATGACGTCCACAAAATCGTCCTTGTTGCTCATTTTGGCCTTGGCCTTGCCCTTGAGCAGGTAGTAATTCTTGAGCACCTGGTGATCCTCCTTGCGCACCTCCTCTTCGCCCGTGAGGCCGGCGTACTTCATGCCCTCCAGCGCGGCGATCACCGCCTTCTGGTCGGTGGTGCCCGCCTTGATGATGGCGTCTATGAACAGCTTGGTGCAGATGTAGGACCCGGCCAGGCTGTAGTTGGGGTTGGATTTGAATTTTTCCTGGCAGCGCTTGACCAGATCCTGATTGAGCGGCGCATCCGCCGTATGCCAATATTGCGCGCCGAAGTACACACCTTCGCACAGGTCGGCGCCGAGCGACTCGAACTGCTCCAACCCCGAGGCCCAGGCGATCAGGATGGTCATGTTCTTGTGCATGCCGAAGCTCACGGCCTGGCGCAGCGTGTCGGACGACTGCGCGCCGAAGTTCAGCAGCAGCAATACGTCGGGCTTGGCGGCGGCGGCGTTGGTCAGGTAGCCGCTGAATTCCTTCTCGGTCAGCGAGTGGTAGCTGTTGCCCACATGCTCGATGCCCTTTTCCTTGAAGATGTTCTTGGCCGCCGACAGCAGGCCGTCGCCGAAGACGTACTGTGGCGTGATGGTGTACCAGCGCTTGGCCTTGGGGTTGGCGTCGACCAGCGGGCGCACGGTCTGCTCGATGGCGCCAAAGGTGGGCACCGACCAGCGGAAGGTGGCGTTGTTGCAGTCCTTGCCGGTGATCTCGTCGGCGCCGGCGGTGGTGATGAACATGCCGCCGATCTTGTCGAGTTCCTTGCCCATGGCCAGCGCCTCGGACGACAGAATGCCGCCGGCGAAGAAGCGCGCGCCCTGCTGCTCGGCCGCTTCCTGCACCTTGCGCACGGCGGTGGCCGGCTTGCCTTCGGTGTCCAGCAAGGTATAGGCCAGTGGTTTGCCCAACGCCTTGCCGTACTGCTCGATGACCAGTTTCATGCCCAGGTCGGCGAACTTGCCGTTGGCGGCGAAGGGCCCCGACATCGGCACGGGGCAACCGAACTGGATCGTGTCCTTGGCCTGCGCCCAGGCGCTGGAGAGCAGGGGCAGGGACGAAGGGAGCGCGCCGAGCGCGGCGGCTTGCAGAAGTTGTCGACGTTGCATGAAGGGGCTCCGGTAGATGAAACACGAGGGTGGGGATCGGGTGAATATGCAGATTCGCTGATGCAGACACCTCAGCGGACTAGCCATGTCCCCCGTACCGATTTATAGTGATAAATCGAATAAACATGACGAGTAAAAACCCTAAGGCAACGCCGTCCGGATCATCCATCGCACACCGTTCTTCAAGGACAGCAACCACCATGGCCATCGAAAAAGCCGCTTCACCACGCATTCGCCAGCTCAAGCGCTCCGATCTTGTGGCGCAGGAAATCAAGCGCCTCATCACGGAAAAAAACCTGACGCCCGGCGACCGCCTGCCGCACGAAAGCGACTTGCAGGCGCAGTTTCAGGTCAGCAAGGGCACCATCCGCGAGGCGCTCAAGGCCCTGGAGGTGCAGGGGCTCATCACCATTTCCACGGGGCCGACGGGCGGCGGCACGATTGCCGAGGTGCCGCTGGATCGCACGCTGCAGTTCATGCAGAACTATCTGTTTTTCCAGGAGGTGACGATCGAGAACATCTACACCGTGCGGCAGATGCTGGAGCCCGAACTGGCCGCGGGGGCCGTGCCTTACCTGACGGACGCGGATTTCGAGGCGCTGGAACACAGCATTGCCTGCTGCGACCCGACGCAAAGCCGGGAAGACCTGGTGACGCAGCGGCGCGAGGATGTGAATTTTCACGACATCCTGGCCGCCGCCAACCCCAACCCGTTCCTGCGCTTTTCCTGCGAATTGATCAACGAGATGATCCGACAGCTCATCGTCTTCGGCAACCGCACGCCGCAGGCCGAACACCGGCGATTTGGCGAGGCCAATGCGCAGTTTCACCGCGACATCGTGAAGGCGGCGCGGGCGCGAGACGCCGAGGCAGTGCGCGCGCTGATGGCGCAGCACATGCGCGACGCAGCCAGCAGCGTCAAGCGCATGAAGGGGCGGATTCAGGGACGGTTGATCCTGGATGCGGACACGCTGCGCCGTCCGCGTGGTGTGCTGGCGGGCTCCAGCGTTGTCGTTGCCGCCAGGGGTGTCCGCAAGCGCGCCGCCGGCGGTGGGTAGAAAAACCTGCCGCGGCATGGATGGTGCATCGCCTGTGGCTCTTGATGCACCGGCACGGGGCAGCGGCAATCACGAGCCGCGTTGTGTGCCTGAACGCCGTCAACCCATGCCAGGCGCGCCCTGCCAGTGACCACAAGCACTCTCGTGGCGGCAAGGGACGGGGCTTGCGTTCGGGGCACTGCTTGGGTGAATGCGTTGCAGGCTGTCACCAGCCGGGCTGGTGCGCTGTAGGCCAGCTGGCCGGCGTTCAGTGGTTTGTCCAGCAAGTCCGCCACCGTTGGGCCGTCGTTGTCTTTCGCCCGCGGCGCCGCTCACTCGTCCGCCATCCGCCGCGCGGCTGCCGCCAGGAATGCCGTCTCCCGCCCGCGCACCTCCGCATCGGTCGCCAGCCATACGCCGGCCAGCCGCGCGGCGACCATGTCCGGCGCTTGCTGCGTCAGCACGCGCAGTTCGGCGACGGCGCGGGGCCAGTCGCCCGCGCCCGCCAGACAGAGAATCAGGCACAGCCGTGTGCTTGCAAAATCGGACTCGCGCAGCGATTGGCGCGCCGTGTCGATGGCGTCGTCGTACGCCCGTGCCGCGAACTGCGCCCACACCAGGTTGCCGAGCAGGTGAAAACGCGCCGGGTCGCGCGGGCTCAGGCGAATGGCTTGCATGCAGCGGCGCAGGCCGCCAGCGGGGTCGCCGGAGACCGCCTCGCACATGCCCAGCCGGGCCAGGGTGATGGCGTCGTTCGGGTTCAGCTCCAGCGAGCTTTGGAAATCCGCCACTGCCTCTGGCAGCTTGCCGCTCACGAACATCAGCCAGCCGCGGCCGCGCCAGGCCAGCGCGTCGTTGCGGTCCATCGCCACGGCGCGCCCGGCCGCCTGGAGCGCGTCGGCCTGTGCCGTCGGCGCGCCGGTGGCGAAATAGATGTGCCATGAAAGCGCATCGACGATGGCGTTGAGCGCCGCGCCGCAGCGCCCGTCGATGGCCAGTGCCTCCTGGGCCAATGTGATGGCGGCATCGCGTGCGCCCCGGTTGGAGCGCGACAGCCCCTCTCGGCACTGAGCCCAGGCGCGCTGCGCCAGCGCGTAGGCGCTGCTGCTGGGCGGCCGTGGCAGCCATGCCCGCTCGATCTCGGCGTGTTCGATATGCGGGGCCATCGCCATCACGATGGCGCGGACCAGCCCGTGCGGTAACGCGGCCTGCTCGCCGACCCCGCTGTCGTAGTGCTCGCTCCAGATCTGCTGGCCGCTCTGTGCATCGATCAGGGCCGCGGCCACGCGCATCTGGGGGCCGAGGCGGCGCGCGCCGCCTGTCAGCAGGTAGCGCACGCCCAGTTCGCGCGCCACCTCGCGCGGGTGCACCGGGCGTCCGCGATAGCCTTGCACGCCGTGGCGCGAAAGGACAAACAGCGAATGCAGGCGCGACAGCGCGTCGATCAGTTCATCGCCCAGCGCGTCGATCAGCATGGCATCGTCTTGATGGTGGCCGGCGCCATCGAAGGGCAGCACGGCGATCGACGGCTTGTCGGGCAGGCCCAGCACCCCATCGCCACCCACTGGCGGCGGCGCCGGCGCGCTGATCGGCAGCGTGAAGCGGTAGCCCTGACCCGCCACGGTGTCCAGAGCGTCGGCGCCCAGCAGCTTGCGCAAGGTGGAGACCTGCACGCTGAGGTTGTTTTCCTCGACCACCGCATCGCGCCACACGCAGCGCAGCAGTTCGTCCTTGGATACCACGCGGTCGCGGTGCTGCACCAGCGTGGCCAGCAGGTCGAACGCCCGCGCGCCCAGGCTGACCGGCGCACCGTTGTCCAGCAGACGGCGCTGATCCAGCAGCAAGGTAAAGCGACCAAACACCAGGGGCTCGGACATGGGGGCTTTCGTGCGGGCAACACGCAATCTAACCGCCGTCGGGCCCGTTTAGCAAGATTTAAGGACGATAAAGGACGCCGCACGCGATGGGGCCCACACTGCCAGCGGCGTGGCCGATGGCCGTGCCCGGGAGCCAGCCGCGCCGCCAGGTCCTGGCCCCGATACCCTGGTTTGGCGGCATTCGGAGAACCTCATGATTGCATTCGTTCGCGTGGCCGGCATCAAACCCGGAAAGCAGGTGGCGGCAATGGGTTTTGCCAAGGAAATCGCTGGCTTTCTGAAAAGCAGCCACCATCTGGACGTCGAAGTGCTGCGCCCCGTGGGCGGCAACCCGCAGCGTGTTGCCTGGTCCGCTCGCCATGCCGACCTGGCGGCGCTGGAAGCCGCAAACGCCAAGATGACGGCCGACCCCAAATATTGGGACATGGTCAACGGCGCCGCCGACTGCTTCATCGCCGGCAGCATGCACGATGGCATCTGGCAGACCGTGTGAGTGGGCCGCGGCGACTGGCACCGGCACCGGCAATGCCACCAGAGCCGGTGCCCGAATCAAATTCCGGGAAAAGGAGCACATGATGAGCACGCAAGGCTTCACCGTCACCCATGCCCGGGACGCCCGCTTCGAGCGCGGCCTTCGCGCGTTCTTCGAGTACCGCGATCTGGGCATCCGGAAAGCCACCGATGGGCGCGTCGGTGCCCACATCATCCGGGCGGTGGCAGGGCAAAATTTTTCCAGCCAGCCGCACCGGCACGACACCGAATTCCAGCTGGTGTACGTCCTGAAAGGCTGGATCGAGTTCGAGTACGAAGGCCAGGGCGCCGTGCGGCTGAAGGCCGGCTCCTGCACCTACCAGCCGCACGGCATCCGCCACCGCGAGCTGGGCCACAGCGGCGACGTCGAAATACTGGAGGTGGTGCTGCCGGCCGGCTTTGCGACGCAAGAGGTCGATTCGGTCGAGCCCTGATGCCCTCCGTGCTGCTGCGGGCGCACGCACACCCGCATCAACCCACCGGAGGCGAAGATGGAAATCGCCGTGCCAGCCCGGCATTTCCAGCCTGGTGGGGGCCAGCGCTTGCACATCGGCCGCATGCCGATGACCTTCAAGACCACGGCCGCGCACTGACCAAATAGTTGTGGCACCTGGACTGGCCTGATTGGAATACGTACCTCAGCCGCGAAACAACGCTGCTCTGAGATGTGTAAGTAATCGGGTTGACTTGAATCTTTCTGGCTTGAAATCTGCGGATGCAGCTATCAAAAAAGAGCTACACCGTCTCTGCGAATGCATCCCCCAGCGCGCTCACCAGCCGCTGCAGCTCCGCCTCGGTGCTGATGAACGGCGGCGCGAGCTGGATGCTGTCGCCGCCATAGCGCACGTAGAAGCCCTTCTTCCAGCAGGCCATGGCGATCTCGTAGGGGCGCCGTCCCGGCTCGCCCGGCATCTGCGCGATGCTGAAGCCCGCGGCCAGGCCGTAGTTGCGGATGTCCAGCACATGTTTTGCACCCTTGAGGCCGTGCACCAGGTTTTCAAACACCGGCGCCAGCGCCTTCACGCGCGCCGGGGCGTCTTCCTGCTCCAGCAACTGCATCGTGGCGTTGCCCGCCGCGCAGGCCACCGGGTGGGCGGAATAGGTGTAGCCGTGGGCAAACTCCAGCAGGTATTCGGGGCCTGCGGCGTGCATGAAGGTGTCGTAGATTTCCTTGGAGGCCACGCAGCCGCCCAGCGGCTGCGCGCCGTTGGTGATCTGCTTGGCAAAGTTCAGGATGTCGGGCGTGGCGCCGAACACTTCCGAGCCCGTCCAGCCGCCCGCGCGGCCAAAGCCGGTGATGACCTCGTCGAAGATGAGCAGGATGTTGTTCTGCGTGCAGATTTCGCGCAGGCGCTGCAGGTAGCCCGCGGGCGGAATCACCACCCCGGCCGAACCGGAGAAGGGCTCGACGATGACGGCGGCAATGGTGCTCGCGTCGTGCAGCGCGATCACGTCCAGCAGGCGATCGGCCAGCGCCTTGCCATCGAGCGGCGGCATGCCGCGATGGAACGAGCCCAGCGGCGGCTGGGTGTGCGGCAGGTGGTCGGCCTCCAGGCCCTGGCCAAAGGCCTTGGTGTTGCCGGCCATGCCGCCCACCGAGATGCCGCCGTAGTTCACGCCGTGGTAGCCCTTCTCGCGCCCCACAAGGCGTGTCTTGCCCGCCTGCCCCTTGGCGCGCCAGTAGGCGCGCGCCATCTTGAGCGAGGTATCGGCCGCCTCCGAGCCCGAACTGGTGAAGAACACGTAATCCAGCCCCTGGGGCATGCGCGCCTTGATGCGGTTGGCCAGCTCGAACGAGGCCGGGTGGCCGAACTGGAACGCCGGTGCGTAATCCAGCGTGGCGGCGGCCTGGCCGATGGCCTGCGCGATCTCCTTGCGGCCGTGGCCCAGGCCGGTGGTCCACAGACCCGAGAGGCCGTCAAAAATCTTGCGGCCGTCCACATCGGCGTAGTACGCGCCCTGGCCGCCCACGATCATGCGCGGGTGCGCCTTGAAATTGCGGTTGGCCGAAAACGGCATCCAGTGCGCTTCGAGCCAGGCGGCATCCAGGCGGGGGGCGGCGGTGGCGGGGGCCTCATCGATCACGGCGAAAGACATGGTGTACTCCTCGGGAAGATGCGGCATTGTGGTGGCGGATAATGATTCGTCAAATCAACAAATATCACAATTTACTTGCGAATTTGTGAAAGCGAATGACGGCTACTGCTCCATCGGTTAACATGCTTGCACATTCACGTGATGGAGCCGCCATGACCGCCATCGATATCGCCGAGCTGCCTGTGGCCGAGAAACTGATGCTCATGGAAAAACTGTGGGACGCGCTGAGTGCGCAGGCTGCCAGTGCGGCCGTGCCGGCGTGGCACCAGGAGGTACTGGTCCAGCGTCTTCAGCGCCTTGACAGCGGCGCGGAAGCGGCTGCGCCGTGGGCGCAGGCCAGGGAGCGCATCCGTACGCAGACCAAGGCGACGTGACGTGACGCAGGTGCGGATTGCGCGCGCCGCCGAGACGGACCTGCTGCAAGGCTACGCCTTCTACGAGCAACAACAAACGAGCGTCGGCGACTATTTTTTCGACAGCCTGTCTGCCGATATCGATGCGCTGGCCCTCTACGCGGGTATTCATCCCAAGCCCGATGGCCGCTTGCATCGTGCCCTTGCCGCCCGTTTCCCCTTTGCGATTTATTACGATCTGAAGGACGGTGTTGCCACGGTCGTGGCCGTACTGGACTGCCGCCAGAATCCCGAATCGATTGTGCAGCGGCTGGGCGATTCGTAGGCAGTGCTCGTGTCGCGCTCGCCGCCACCTTCCTCTCGCCCGCGCGCCGTGCTTGGCCAGCTCGCCGACATGGACCTGCGCCTGCTGCAGGTCTTCAAGGCTGTGGTCGAATGCGGCGGCATGGCGGCGGCCGAACTGGAACTGAACATCGGCACCAGCACCGTCAGCCGCCACGTGAAGGACCTGGAGACGCGCCTCGGAATGACGCTGTGCCGCCGGGGCCGCGCCGGGTTTGCGCTGACGCCCGAGGGCCAGCGGGTGTACGAGGAAACCCTGAGACTGCTGACGGCGATGCGCGGCTTTCGCGACAGCATCGACGACATCCATGCGCGCATGGGCGGGCAGCTGGCGCTGGCGGTGTTCGACAAGACCGCCAGCAATCCGGCGGCCCGGATTCACCAGGCGATTGCCGCCTTTGCGGCGCAGGCGCCCGATGTGCAGATGCAACTGCATGTGGGCTCGATCTCGGCGATAGAGCGCGGGGTGATGGACGGCAGCTTTCAGGTGGGCATCATCCCGGCGCACCGCAGTTCGCAGAGCCTGGTGTATGCGGATCTGTTCGGTGAAACCATGCGGCTGTACTGCGGCGTGGGCCATCCCCTGTTCAAGGTCTCGCATGCGGCGCTGGATTGGGACGCGCTGCGCCACTATCCGTTTGCGGGGCTGGGCTACCACTCGCCCAACATGGAACTCTCGCACGAAGCGCGCCTCGCGCGCGCGGCCACGGGCTTCGATCAGGAGTCGATAGCGACGCTGGTGCTGTCCGGGCGTTTTCTGGGATTCTTGCCCGACCATTACGCGGAATCCTTTGAGCGCGCCGGGCGGCTGCAGGCGGTGCGGCCGGATCGGTTTCACTACCACTGCCAGTTCGTCAGCCTGCTGCGCCGCTCACCGGCGCCCAGCCGCGCGGCGCTGCTGTTTCAGCAATGCCTGGTGCAGGCGCATGCGGCCTAGGGTTTGCTCCAGCGCCTGAGCAGGTTGTGATAGACGCCGGTGAGCTGCACCAGCCGCGCATCGCCTAGCGCCACCAGTGGCGTGAACTGCTGCACGCTCTGGTCCAGATCGAACAGCAGCGTGCGCTCGGTCTCGTCCTGCACCAGGCTCTCGATCCAGAAAAACGAGGCGATCCGTGCGCCGCGCGTGACCGGCGTCACGCGGTGCAGGCTGCTCGACGGGTAGAGCACCATGTCGCCGGCGGCGAGCTTGACCTGCTGGACGCCGAACGGCCCTTCCACTTCGAGCACGCCGCCCTCGTATTCCTCGGGCTCGGCGAGGAACAGCGTGGCGGAAAGATCGGTGCGCATCTGCCGGCTGGCATCGGGCAGAAACATCAGCGCGCTGTCCACATGCGCGCCGTACTCTCCGCCATCGGCGTAGCGGTTGAATTTGGGTGGGTAAATGGTGCGCGGCAGCGCGGCGCTGACGAAGAGCGGCGTGGCCGCCAGGCGCCGCAGGATGTGCTGGCCCAGGCGGGTGGCGAGCGCGCTTTTATCGGCAAGCTGCTGGTTGTGTTTGACCGCCTTGGCGAGCGTGCCGGCGGTGCGCGCGCCGTCTTCCCAATCCGCTGTGTCGAGCTCGGCGCGAAACTGCGCGACTTCCGTTTTGGTGAGGACTTGGTCAATCGAAATCAGCATGGAGTCAAGACCTCGGGGGTGATGTCGGACAAGGTGGCGCAGCCCGCCTGCGCCATGGTGGCGTGCAGTTCTTCGGTCAGCAGTTGCAGCAGGTGCGCCACGCCGAGCGCGCCGGCGACGGCCAGCGCGTAGAGCTGCAACCGGCCGATGAGCACGGCGTTGGCGCCCAGCGCCAGCGCCTTGAAGGCATCGAGCCCGCTGCGGATGCCGCCATCCATCAGCACCGGGTAATCCGGCCTGACGGCGGCGCGTACGGTGGGCAGCATGGCAAGGCTGGCCGGGCTGCCGTCCAGCCCGCGCCCGCCGTGGTTGGAGACGACGATGCCGGCCACGCCCGCGTCCTGGAGCTGGCGCGCATCGTCTGCATGCAGCACGCCCTTGACCCAGACCGGAAGGCGGGCTTGCGTCAGCAGCCAGCGCAAATCGTCCCAGGTGGGTGCGTGGCGCATCGCGCCTTGAAAGATGCGGCTCTGGCCGTCACGCGGCGCGGGCGCAGGCACCTGCGGGTAGTGCGCCAGGTTCGCCGCCACGCAGTCGGCGGGCAGCACGAAGCCACTGGCCAGCGCGCTGCGGCTGGGCAGCTGCAGATTCGCATCCAGCGTCAGCACGATGGCGCGATAGCCTGCTGCTTGCGCACGCGCCAGCAAGTCCAGTGTGTGCGCGCGCTCGGGCTGCAGGTAGAGCTGAAACCAGCGCGCCGGGCCGGCGGCTGCGGCGATCTCTTCGAGCGTGCAGGACGTCAATGTGCTGGCGACGAGACAGCTATCGGTGGCCTGCGCCGCCCGTGCGCTGGCGCGTTCCGCCTCGGGATGTGCCAACAGGCCATGCGCCACCGGCGCAAGCAGGAAGGGATGGGGCCAGTCCATGCCGGCAAGCTGCAGCCTGGAGTGCCCGCCGCGCACATCGCGCAAGAGGCGCGGCACGATGGCCCAGCGCTCGAATGCCGCGCGGTTGGCGGCCACCGTCACGTCCATGCCGCTGCCGCCCGCGATGTAGGCAAAGCGCTGCGCGCCCAGCGCCTCGGGCGCCAGGCGCTCGTAGTCGATGGCGTTGTGGATGCCGGCGGGAATGCGTTCGGTGCTTGCCATCAAATTGCTAGCTGCTTGCGCATGATGGATATGCGCAAACAGCGTATTTCATTCAAAACTCCGGCATTACCTTGGGATCGAGCTTGATGTCGATCAGAAACGGCTTGCTGCGGTCACGCGCCTTGAGCTGCTCCATCGCGGCCTCAAGCTCTTCGCTGCTGGCCACCGTCGCCGCCGGGATGCCCAGCGCCTGTGCCACGGGGGCAAAGTCTGGCCAGTCGAGCAGCGAGAGCGACGGATCCATGTCCTTCTTGGTGAACTGGATGTACTCGGCGCCGTAGCTGCCGTCGTTGCAGACCACGATCACCAGATCGAGCTTCTCGCGCACCGCGGTGGTCAGTTCCGAGAGGCCCGAGAGCATGAAGCTGCCGTCGCCCGCCACCAGCAGCGTGGGCTTGCCTTCGGCGGCGATGGCCGCGCCTATCGCCTCGCCCAGCCCCAGGCCGATCGCGGCAAAGCTCTGCGTGTGCACGAAGTGGCGCGGCGTCTGCACGTCGATCTCGGCCCAGGCGGCAATCGCGAAGCGCCCGCCGTCGGTGGCGAACAGCCGCTCGGGCGGCAGCGCGGCGTTGATCGCCTGCAGCGCCTGCAGCACGTCCACCGTGCCGGGGCGCGGCGTGCCGCGAACCCGGGTGGCCGGTTGCCAGCCCTGGATGCGCTCGCGCAACTCGTCGGTGCGGCAGCCCGAGCCGGGGATTTCGGCCTCGTCCATCAGCGCCACCATGGCGTCGGCGAGGATGTCCAGATCGCCCACCAGTCCGGCCTCGAAATCGGTGTAGCGGCCGATGTCCTCCTGGTGCGGGCTGATCTGGATGATGCGTTTCTTGCTGGTCAGGCTGCCGAGCGCCGCGGTGTATTTGTTCAGGCTCGCGCCAAAGGCGATGATGCAATCGCTTTGCGTCAGCACCTCCAGCGCCAGGGGGTTGCTCAGCGTGCCGCAGAAGCCGAGGTTGAACGGGTCTTCCTGAAACAGGTCCTTGCCGCGCAGCGTGGTGGTGAGCGGCGCCTCGATGCGCGCGGCAAAGCGGCGGATGGCCGCCTGCACCTCGGGCGCCATCGCGCCGCGCCCGGCCAGCACCACCGGCAGGCGCGAGGAGGCGATGATGCCGACCGCGTTGTCCATGTCGTTGCTGGCCGTGGTGGCGCTGCGCACCTCGGGGAACTTGAGTGAGACCTTCTCCGGCGTCGCCTCCTGCCACTGGAAGTCCACCGGCATGTTGAGCACGATGGGGCGGCGCTCCAGCCAGGCGCGGTGAAACGCCCGCACCACGTCCCTGGCGACGGTGCGCGGGCTGCGCAGCTGCTCAAACCCCGCGCCGGTGGCGATGACGAATTCGTGCTGGTTGACCTTCTGCAGGTGCTCGCGGTCTTCCATCGGCGTGTCGCCGGCCAGCAGCACCATGGGCGTGCGCGATTTCACGCCCTCCACCAGCGGCGTCACCGCGTTGGTCAGGCCCCCGCCATGCGTCACCGTCGCGGCGCCGATGCGGCCCGTGACCTGCGCCCAGCCCAGCGCCATCAGCACCGCGCCGGCTTCGTGCACCGCGCGGACGTAGCGCCCGCCGCCCTGGCGCACGAAGCTGTCCACCATGTAGAGGTTGCCATCGCCGATCAGGCCGAAGAGCTCTTTCACGCCCACGTCGTGCAGGGTGCAGGCGATGGCTTCATGGACCTTCATGGCGGGCTTTCAAACGGTGGCAAGAGCCGAAATTTTAGGAGCCTGCGGACAGGCTCCAGGGAGTTCCCCACCAGGATCCCCCCGAAACGCACTCGCGGCCTGCTGCCTTACAGGTCGATGTCCAGCGTCACCCGCACGGCGCGGGCGTCACCCTTGTAGAGGAAGAAGCCGCCGCGGTAGACCGAGGTGTAGTAGTCCTTGTTGCCGACGTTGAGCAGGTTCACGCGCAGCGCGGCGTGCTTGTTGAAGCGGTAGCTGCCGAACAGGTCAAACACCGTGAAGGCCGGAACGGGCTGCGCGCACATGCCGTTGCTGAAGGCCGCGCCGGTATCGGGCTGGCCGCCGCAGCGGCTGCTGTCGTGGCGCATGCGCGCGCCAAACGAGAAGCCGGGCGTGAACTCGTATTTGCCCTGCACCGTATAGCTGGTGTTGGCAAAGTTGGCCAGCGGCAGGCCGACGTTGGCCGGCAGCACCGAATGGAGTACCTTGGAGCGCATGAAGGCCACGCCCGCCTGCACCTGCAGCTTGGGCGTGACGTTGCCGGTCAGGCCGAATTCCACGCCGCGCACGCGGTTCTTGCCGGTGTTGGTGCTGCCCTCGGTGGCGTATTCCTCGGTGCTGAGCGCTTCCATCACGCCGGACTTGGTGGTCTGGAAGGCCGCGGCGGTGAAGAGCAGCTTGTCGTCCAGCAGGTTCCACTTGGTCCCCAGCTCGAAGCTCTGCGAGCGCTCGGGCTTGGAATCGACATAGGCGCCGTTGACCAGCACGATGCCGCCGTAGCCGGCGTTGGTGCCCGCGTCGGGCTCGCCGCCGTTCACATCCTGCGAGGTGGCGTAGCTGGCGTACACCATGCCCTGCGGGTTGATCTTGTAGCTCAGCCCCAGGTGGCCGTTGATGAGCGTGTCGCTGTAGCCATAGTCGCCGGCAAGCGTGCCGGCGTTGGCGCCGGCGTTGTTCCAGCTCTGGATCGAGAGCTTGAGCATGTCGGCGCGCAGTCCGCCGAAGACCGTCCAGCGCGGGTTCAGATCCACCGTGTCCATCGCATACAGCGAGGTGGTCTTGGCGCGCCAGTCCAGGTTTTTGCCCAGGCGCGACCAGCTGCGGCCCGCGAGCTGCGGGAGATTGCCCATGAGCGAGCCATCGGGGTTGTTCAGGCAGTAGGCCTGGCGCGGCCCGTTGCGGCCGCTGACGGTGCAGTTGGTGGGGTTGGCATCGTGCACCTGGTAGGTGCCCTGCCGCACCTTGTGGTCGGTGTACTCGAAGCCGAAGATGAAGGCGTGGTCCATGCCGCCCAGCACGGTGTCCACGCGCAGATTGTCCTGGTGGTCGAAGTAGTTCACGTCCTGCCAGCGGCTGTGGCCGGTGTCCAGCGCGCCGACGTTGGCGCCCGTCATCGCATAGGCGTTCTGCGACGTGCCATAGCGCGTCAGGCTGGTGAGTTTCACATCGGGCGCGAACTGGTAGTTCACGCGCGCGGTCAGGGTATCGACGTCCGAGCGCAGGAAGTCGTTGGCCTGCGCATACACCGGCACGTTGCGTGCGGGCACGCGGTTGGGCACGGCGCCCACCAGCCAGCCGCCCAGGTCGGGCTGGTCGTCCCGGGCGCGCATGCCGTAGTAATCCAGCGTGACGGAGAGGTCGTCGCTGGGCTTCCACAGCCCGGACAGCGCCAGGCCCTTGCGCTCGCGGCTCGAAGGCCCGCGGTCGGGCACGTTCTCGCTGCCGTACAGGGCGTTGACGCGCAGCGCGAATTTGTCGTTGAACACGTGGTTGGCATCGGCCGTGCCGCGCCAGTACTTGTCCGTTCCGGCGCCCAGATTGAAGCGCGTGAAGTCGTAGTCCAGCGTGGCCTGCTTGGTGATGGCGTTGATCGCGCCGCCCGCCGTGCCGCGCCCGGCGAAGCTTGAATCCGGGCCCTTGGAGATTTCGATCTGCTCCACCGCAAAGCTCTCGCGCGTGGTCATGCCGGTGTCGCGCAGGCCATCGACGAACACGTCGCTCTTGGCGGCCTGGCCGCGGATGAAATAGGTGTCGCCGAACATGTTGCCGTTCTCGCCCGTGCCCATGGTGATGCCGGGCTGCGCGCTCAGGATCTGCTTGAGGTCGGTCTCGCCCGAATCCTGGATCGCCGCGCCGGTGATGACGGAAATCGTCGCCGGCGTCTCCGCCAGCGGCTTGGTGTGGCGCGAGTCGGCCGAGGTCTTGGCCTTGTAGGGCGCGCCGACTTCGGCATTCGGATTCGGGTCGATCGCTTCCTCCTTGACCGTCACCGTGGGCAACGCGGCCCCCGTGGGCGCCGCGCTGGTCTGGCTCTGGGCCTGCGCGGCCAGCGGCAGCAGGGCGGCGGCGGACAGGCTGGCGGCGACGCTGGTGGCCAGGCGCAGGCTGGCAGGGCGGAAGAGGGGGGAATGAGATGGCATGGGAATTTGTGAACGAATGCAAAAGCGATGCGTATTATTATTGAGAATCACTCGTATTCAACAAAGAATCGCCAAACCAAGGGAAAACCCGGATGCTGCAAGGGGCGTGCGCCGCGCCCGCTGTTGCGCCGATGCCAAAGAAAGCCGCGTCGCGCGCCTGGGACTGCCCGCGTTCAGGCGTCGTGCAGCACGCCGTCTTCCAGCCGCAGCGCGCCCGACCGGGCCAGCGACTGCACCAGCTGCCCGAACCACGCGCGCCGGTCGGTGGCGCCGAAGAAGCGCTGGTGCACGCACTGGAAATACGCGGTGCGCGAGAGCCAGGCGTAGGCATCGTCCAGCGGCTGGGTGCGCCATTCGATCAGCTTGTATTTGAGCAGCACCTTGGCGGCATGCAGCGCGTGCTTGGCGGGGTCGGCCTCAAAGCCCGCCAGGCGCGCACGGGCGCGCGCCAGCGCGCCGGGAACGTCATCGAACACCCTGCCGTGGCCCGGAATGACGGTGGCCGGCGCCAGCGACTCGATCAGATCCAGCGTGGCGGCCACCTGCGCGAAGGCGTGCTCGCCTTCCAATTCCGGAAACACGACGCCAAAGCCGTTCTCCCACAGCGCATCGCCGGAGATCAACAGGCGCAGATCGGGCTGGAAAAGCACCACCGCATGCGGATCGTGCCCCGGAGCGGCATGGATCCGCCAGCCGCGGCCGCCCAGCACCGTCTCGGTGCCCGGCTGCAGCACGGCGTCCACATGAAAGCGCGGGCAGAACTGCCCCGTCGGCTCGTAGGAAAGCGCGACCGGGTCCCAATCGCGCACCTGCGCCAGCTGCCCCGGCGGGATGGCGGTCCGCGCCCCCGGCCAGCGCGCCTGCAGCGCGGCATTGCCGCCGCAGTGGTCGCTGTGCAGATGGGTGTTGAGAATGCGCGCGAGCGGACGATCGCCCAGCGCCCGCTCCACCAGCGCCACGGTTTCCGCCGCGTCGGTGTGGTAGCCGGTATCGACCACGGCCGTATCGCCCGTACCGGTGAAAAGGATGTTGTTCGCCGAAAGCCAGCCGCGTTCAAACACGGTCATTTCTGGCGGTAGCGCTTGTGGGTTCTGCGTCATGCACTATCAAATCAAAAGTAATCAATACCTGCGTGTTGTCGGCACTGTAGTGCACGGGCCCGCGCGCCGAGGCGCGAAGGCTTCAAGGCTCCGGATCCCCGCCCAAAGGGGCTCATCTTTGGCCTTTCCCGCTGCGCGTGCAGGTTAGCATTCGGCGATGAGGCGTCCTGGGGGCGTCTGCGCACCGGATGGAACGCACGCATGGCCGCACCGAGCACTACCTTGAACATCGACGATGAAGCCGATCTACTGATCAACCTGCATCTGGCCGGCGAGGCCGATCGCGGCCAGAACCTCGTCGCCGCGCTCACCCAATACACCTCGGCCCTCGCCATCGATCCCCGACGCGCCGACATCTGGGCACAGGTCGGGCGCATCTACGTGAAGATGGACAACTTCGCGCAGGCCCTGCCGGCACTGGAAACGGCGCTGGCGCTGCAGCCCCACATGCCGGCGGCGCAGCATGCGCTGGCCTTCAGCTACTACAGCCTGGGCCAGCGCGAGCGCGCCTGCGAGCTCATCGACCAGGTCGCCAGACGCAGCCAGCAGAGCTACATCTGGGCCATGCGCGCCTACATCCGCGCGCACACCGACCGCGACCCGATGAACGCGCTGCAGGTCTACCGCGACTGGGGCCGGCGCTTTGCCGATCCGCTCACGCGCAAGGCCAAGCCGCTCATCGCGCGGGACCGCAACCCGCGCAAGCGCCTGAAGGTGGGCTACGTCACGGCGGATTTCCGCGAGCATTCCATCGCCTTCTTCATGCGGCCGGTGCTGGAGCACCACAACCCCGAGAACGTGGAAATCCACGTGTATTCCAGCGGCCGGCACGATGCGTACACCGCCGAGCTGCAGCGCTTCGTGGCGCACTGGCACGACGCCATGGGCGTGAGCGACGAAGACCTGTGCGCGCAGATCCGCGCCGACGGAATCGACATCCTGGTGGATCTTTCCGGCCATACCGCGGGCCACCGCCTGCTCGCCTTCGCCCGCCGCGCGGCGCCGGTGCAGCTCACCTGGCTGGGCTTCATGCTGCCGCTGGGCATGAAGGCGATGGACTATCGCATCGTCGATTACGGCATCGCCCCGGCCGGGCATGAAAAGTATTACGACGAGATGCTGTTTCGCGTCGGCAGCATGGCCAGCTACGCGCCGCCCGCGTATGCGCCGCTGTGCGAAGAGCCGCCGATGCGCAAGAACGGCCATCCCACGCTGATATCGCTCAACAGCTCGGCCAAGATCACCGACGCCATGCTGCGGCTGTGGGCGCGCATCCTGCAGGCGCGTACCGACGCGCGCCTCATCATCATGGTCAAGGAGCGCACTGCAGAGGCCGCGCAGGCCAACATGCAGCCGCGCGTGGAGGCCGCCGGCATGCCGCTGGAGCGCGTGTTCGTGATGCACCAGCAGCCGCTCAACCAGTTCATGGAACTGGGCCATGTCGCCGACGTGGCGCTGGATACCGCCCCCGTCTCCGGCGGCACCACCACGCTGCATGCGCTGTGGATGGGCCTGCCCATCGTCGCCCTGAATGCCGAGCGCGGCGTGGATGCCTCCACCGCCCGCATGCTGCAGGGCCTGGGCTGGCCCGAGTGGGTTGCCGATGATGGGGACGGCTATGTGCAACGGGCGTTGCAATTCATGGATGACCCTGATCTCCTTACCGCACTGCGCCACGACACCCGCGCGCAATTGCAGCGCAGCGTGCTCATGGACTACGCCGCGCGCACCGGCGAGCTGGAAGCCGCCTACCGCCTGATGTGGCTCAACTACCTGCGCGGCAACCGCCAGAGCCGCAGCGTTGAAGACGACCTGCAGGCGCAACTGGACGCCATGGAAGCCCCCGCATGAGCACCAGCGCACCAGAGTGGATTCCCCTGCTGGTGCCCGACATGCCCAGCCCCGAAGAACTGCTGCCCTGGCTGCGGCGCATGCACGCCACGCACCATTACTCCAACTTCGGCCCGCTGGTGCGGGAGCTGGAAGCCGCCTTTGCCCGGCGCTTCGTCTTGCCCCAGGCGCAATTGACCACGGTGGCCAACGCCACCCAGGGGCTGGAACTGGTGCTGCAGGCGCTGGATTTGCCCGCCGGCGCCCGGGTGCTCATCCCCGCTTTCACCTTCGTCGCCACCGCCACCGCCGTGCTGCGCGCCGGGTTCACGCCCGTGCTGGCGGATGTGGATGCGCATTGCTGGATGCTCACCCCCGCGATCGCGCGTGACGCATGCCAGCACATGCATATCGACGCCGTGCTGCCCGTCGCCACCTTCGGCATGCCGCACGGCATGCTTGAGTGGCATCAGTTTGAAAAAGAAACCGGCCTGCCGGTCGTCATCGACGCCGCCGCCGCCTACGGCAGCCAATGGCTGCAGGGGGCCGAAGGCACGCTGGTCTTCAGCCTGCACACCACCAAAAGCCTGCCCGCGGGCGAGGGCGGACTGGTTGTCTCCACCCGCCCCGGGCTGGCGGCCAAGGTGCGCCAGCTTTCCAACTTCGGCATCAACCTGGACCCGGCGGCAGACGTTCCGGTGGGCGCGCTGGCAGGCGTGGGCACCAATGCCAAGATGAGTGAATACCATGCCGCCATCGGGCTGGTATCGCTTTCAAAATGGAAGCTTTCCGCGCAGAATAGGCAGGCGCTGCAGTGCGATTTGACTACTGCTTTGAGTGCTGCCGCCAACGGTCGGCTGGTCTGGCAGGCGCAGGGCTGCGATGCCTCTTTGATGGCACCCACCCTGCTGTGCGCGCGCCTGCCGGACGCGCAAACCCGGGCCACGCTTGAACGCCTCTGCGCAGAGGCGCGCATCATGACGCGGCGCTGGTACCAGCCGCTGTTGACGGGTATGCAGGTTCTCCAGGGTCGGGCGATCGAATTGGATGCGCACCGCGCCATCGACTTGGGCGAAACGCTGCTGGGGCTACCGTTCTTTCCGGATATGGCGCTGGAGCAGCGGCAGCGGATCCAGGACGTGGTGGCGCGGGCCTGCGGGGGGCAGTGAGTTTGCTCGTCAAGCCTTGCCACTGGAAATGACGTGCACCGGGTTTTCGAAGGATGGCGAATAAAACGTGCCATCCGGGATCTGGCCGCCATATTGGCGCGGTATGTTGAGGTAGCAGTGGGCCCCAATATCACTCATGCGCGCCAGGCTGGTATTGGCGCAAAGGGTGGTGAAGCTCCCGATCCTGGACAGCTCGCGCACAGAGACGTTGGCTTCCAGCGTCACATAGTCACCGAGGGTGACATCCTCACCCAGCACCCCATTGGGTCTCAGCACGCAGTGGTGCCCCAGGGTGCTTCCGGCGCCCACGAAACAGCCCGGATGAATGATGGTGTTTTCCCCCACGATGGCGCTGGAGTCCACATGTGCATGCGGTGAGATCAAGGATATGGCGTGGTAGCCCAGAGGTTCCACCAGGGTGTGCAGGGCGCGCCGTACATCGTTGATGTAGAACTCATTGACTGCTATGCAGATATTCCATTTTTCAGGTGGAAAATCTGCCAAACCAGTCAGATCAAAACGGTAGTAATCTTCTGATGGAAGATGCAGCGCTTCCACGCGACGATCCGGGTGTACTTCCGTCGCCAGGGAATAAACGTCACGCAGTGTGCTGTCGGGGCCGACAATCAACAGGGGTTTCATTGTGCGCTCCTTGTGTCGAGATGCTGCATGTACCAATGTCCCACCGCTGCTAGCGATGCCTCGTGATCCCCCATCACTCCGATGTGGGGTGCCGAGACAAGAGCCTTTTGCAAGGCATCAAGCAATACCCTGTCCTCGTCAATGACTCGCTTTTCCGCATGGTGAATACCCCATAGCAAATGAGGTTGGGGTGGAATATTCGGTTTGAGGCGCGCTGTGAAAACCCATGAATGGTATTCAATGCGGTCAGGTGCTGTGGGGGAGAATTGCTGAACGTAAAAATGTTCTCCATGAATCGATCCGAAGTTGACGTTCGGGAAGATGTTGCAAGCGAAGAAAGCACCAGGATCGACTGGCGCATTCAGCAATGGAGAGAACCATCGCGGTGCGTACGGCATGCTGCTGCGCCCGATACGGCTGATGTCTTGGAGGTGAATGGGGTTTGAGAGCTGAATATCTCCGGAAAATCGAATATCAGCGAGAGGCGAGCCTGGGACGAAGAGAAGGGATTTGTCCGGCGCGGCTGCGCTGAATATTCCTCCACTTTCAAATTTCAGCAATGGAGCCAGGGTCTGCCTGTGCACGAATTGCGCGTGGTTCCAGTCAAGAACGTTCTCGAAATTGAGCTTCCAATTGTAGTTTCCCGTGAAGGTGGTGTAGGAGATTTCTGGTGCAAAGTGCACAGATACTTCCTTGAGCAGGCGCAGCAGATCCGTGGAAAATTGCTCTGTTATTGGAATAGGATGAGTGTTCAAATTGACAAAAACAAAATTGCCAATGACTTCCACGGCGTAAGCCAGGAGTTTGATATTTGCTTGGTCACTTTGGCATAGGTTGTATATTTTTTCGTTGGGTATGCCGCGCAATCGGCCATCGTTGTGGTAACTCCAACCATGGTATGGACAGATCAATTTACGGTTGCCGCAGTCTTCAATTTGCAATGGCATGCCGCGGTGCGCGCAGGCGTTGCGGAACGCGCGTATCTCTCCCCCGAGGTTTTGAATGAGAACGGGTACACCACTGAAATTGCGTGTGATGAAGCTGTGTTCCGTTTGCAGTTGCTGCTTGAGGCCCGCGAGCAGCCATAGTTCACCAAATATTTTCTTTTTTTCCAGGTCGAACCACGATTGCTCTGTGTAACAGGCTGGCGGGAGTACTGGATGGATCATGGGTTTATATCTGCGTACAGGATGGTGTCGTAGTAGTAAAACGAATGATGGCGCAGCCGCAGCCGGTACGCAGGCTCGATTTCCCGCACGAGTTGGGCGATGTCCAGCAGGTCATCTGCAAAGTGATAACCCGTGATGGCCAAGCGGGGCTTGCTTTGGGAGATGAGTCGGCGCGCACCACGCAAAATATTGGCCTCGTGACCCTCGACGTCCATCTTGATGAAAGTGGCGTGCCCTATTTCGTCATCCAGCGTGGACGCCTGCACTTGCACGTTGCCGTTGTCGTCCAGGTGGCTGCCCATCGTCCCAGTTTCGGCAAATCGCAATGTGCTCTTGACACTGGATAACGCCATGTTGCGCGGGTGGAAATTGGCAAGAGTCTTGAAAATCCCCTGTTGCAATTTTGCGAAGTTGCCGGCGTCTGGCTCAAAGGCGTGGATAGCGTCATATTGCCAGCGGGTGGCAGCCAGGAATTTGCAGACCGTCGTCCCCACATGTGCACCGACGTCGCACAAAATTTCGTTTGTACCCATCGCGAAGGTCACGTCCTTGCCGGCAGGAAAGGGTGAAAAATATTCATCCTCCAGGCTGCACAGAACGGGGATCATCGCTCCGCGGTCCAGCGTGGTGCGCATCTCCAGCGCCGATCGGAGGGTCTGGATGCTGAATGCGTCGTCCAGCAGGCCTGCCAGCTTGACGTAGTCATCAAGACGGGCCAGCGTTGCATCGCGCATGGCGCTGGCGGTTTGGTAGATGACGGGCAAATCAAATGCATCCAATACCGCCACGATGTCAATGGCGGGAATGCCTGCGTGCCGCGCAGCGGTGGCGAACAGACCGTGCACGAAGACGGAGTTCGCCATATGGATCGCAAGACATGAGACGGGGCGCTCCTGGGCGAAAGCCATGGTGCCCAATACGGAGCAGCCCTCGATGCCGGCGGGCGGCGCCGGCATTGTGTCGTCAACCAGGACGACTCGCTTGCCAGCCGCCAACAGCCGTTGGGTGATTGGGATGGTGAAGGACTGCCCCAAAAAGGAAGAAGGGGCGAGCAAATAGAGGATGGAGGCTTGTGCGATCCGCTCAGCGGATTGATTTGAGAGCGATTGGGGGCGGAGCTGCGCAGCCCATTGGCTGAATTCAGATAGCGCTTCTGTACGAAACATGGTGGCTTTATGCATAAATGGTCCGGGCGGGATTGCCAAAGACGGTGACATGCGCGGGGACGTCCTTCAAAACGACCGAGCCGATGCCGACCGTCGCGCCATGTCCGATCGTCACACCCTTGGCGATGGTGGCGCGAGGGTGGATCGCCACGCCGCCCTCCACACGCACGGATCCAGCCAGAAAGCTCATGGCGCCGACCGTGCAGTGTTCGCCTATGTGCACGTCGTGTCCGAGCACGACGTAGGTGTCCACATAACTGAAATCACCAATGGTGCAATCGGTGGACACCACGGCGCCTGGGGTGAGAAAAACACCTGTACCGATGCGCGCGCGTGCTGCGACGGAGGCTTGCCGGGTGTAGCTGTGGAACGCGGCGCCTTGGGCAATGAGGGGTGCGAGCAGATCGCGCCGCCATTGGGGGTCGCCCACGGCGGGGATGAAGACTTCGTCCGGCTGGGGGCGGTACGTCAGCGGGGAACCGAGCAACGGACACGTCATTTCCGCCGGAAGTTGAAGATCGGCCCGGGTGTCCAGAAAGCCGTGCAGCACGAAAGTCTCGGCGAATGCCGCATCGTGGGACAGCACGTCGTGAACGATGCGGCCCAGCCCGCCAGCGCCTACGATGATGAGTTTCTTGCGCATGCGCGGCTCAGCCGACGGTATGTCCGCCATCCAGCACCAGCGTGGTGCCGGTGATCCAGCGGCTGGCGGGGGAGAGAAAGAAGACGCTGGCATTGGCGACGTCCTCGGGCAGGCCCAGCCCCAGCGGGTAGGCCTTGATGGTTTCATCCAGCCCGCCCGTGGTGCTCAGCGCCGCCTCGAACATGGGGGTGCGCACCAGGCCGGGCGCGAGGCAGTTGACGCGGATACCCTTTTTTGCCACTTCCATCGACAGGCTGCGCGCCATGGCTTCCAGAGCCCCTTTGCTGGCGGCGTAGGAAGACACGCCGTGCACGCCGATGTGCGCGGAGATGGAGGAGATGAAGACGATGGCCCCTCCGGGCTGAATGGCGTTGCGCAGCAGCAATTGCTGCGTCAGCAGCATGGGTCCGACCAGGTTGGCGGCCAGTTGGCTTTCAATGTGCGAGCGTGTCGCGAGCCGCAGCGGTGCCAGCAGGGAGATGCCCGCACCATGCACCACGCCGTCCAGTTTGCCTATGGTCGGAATCGCGGCTTTGATCGCGGCTTCATCGCACACGTCGAGAACCAAGGCATGGTGCCCGCTGCCATCCAGGGCGGCCAGCGTGGCGTTCAGCCGATCGGTATCGCGCCCCGATGCAACGACGGCGGCGCCGGCTTGGGCACAGCCGAGCGCAATTTGCCGTCCGATGCCCGAACTGGCGCCTGTCACCAGAATGCGTTTGCCACCGAGGGAAAAGGGATCGGTTGAATTCATGGAGTTTGCTTGTTCCCGTTGAGTCATTTCAAACGTCACGCACCCAGTTCTCCATTTGCAGACCGGGGTAGTCGCGAAAGTCGGTCTCGTTGTTGGTCACCAGAACGGCGTTGGTCTCTATGGCGTGTGCCGCAATCAGGCGGTCGAGCGCATCGCGACGGCGTTCACGCACGGCGGCGCGCAGTACGCCATAAGCTTGGGCGGCGGATTCGGTAAATGGCAGTACGGGAATGCGCTGAACGAGCAGTGCGAGCACCCGCGCATCGTGCTCACGGTTGCGTGATTGCATTTCCAGGCCTGCGCACAACTCCGCATAGGTGACGACAGACATCAGCACCTGCCCCTGGCGCAGCGCCGCCAGACGCTGCAGCGCATGCGGCGGCTGGCGCTGGATGAGGTGGATGCAGATGTTGGTGTCGAGCAGGTAGCGCATGGCAGGGTCGCGGTCAGCCCCAGTTGCGTTCCGCCTGTTCGTGCGCTTCGCGTCCGGTGGCCATGAAGTCGGGGCTGAAGGCGGCAAGAATGGACGGCAGATCAGCCAGGGTCTGCTCCTGTACGGGGCGCAGCACCAGAGTGTTGCCGACGCGCTCGATTTCAATGTCCTGCGCCGGGTCAAGGAAGGCCAAGTCCTTGGGGATGCGAACGGCCAGTGAGTTGCCGCTCTTGAAGGCTCGCGTACGCTGCATAGGACGCCTTTCAAAGGATATACAGTATATACAATTCGGTGGTGGCAACAGCGTTGGCGAAAGCGCCTGAGATCAGTCAAGCCTCCAGCAGGGCTGGAAATCCGGCATTTTCAATATCCATAATCACAGATCCCCACGACAGCCCGATGCCAAAGCCCGACAGCAGCAGCTTGTGTTTGCCTTGCGCCAGCGTGTCATGCAGCCGCGCGGTCATGGTCACGGGCAGCGATGCGCCGCTGGTGTTGCCCAGGTCGTGCAGCGTGCTCGGTACCTTTTCCGCGGGCAGTTGCAGCTTCTTGCGGATGGTCTCGTTGATCATCCGGTTGGCTTGGTGGAAGACGAAATAGTCGATCGCGTCCTTGTCCAGCCCGGTGTATTCCAGCAGGCGCTGCACGGCGGGCGGGACGCGCTGGGTGGAAAAACTCAGCACGGCGGGTCCATCAAGGATCAATTCGGCAGGCCAGCGCTGCACGCCGTGTTCGTCGCGCGTGGGAATGAGGTGCTGCACGCCAAAGGGCTCGCGCCCCCCGCCAGCCGGCAGCATGATGGCGCGCTTGCCGCTGCCGTCGCTGTTCAGGTCGAAGTACATGGGCGGTGCGCTGGCATCGAACTCCAGCGCCGTCGCGGTGCCGGCATCGGAAAACAGCGGGTCTTTCACGTTGGCGCACTTATCACCCACCAGCAACAGCGCCTTTTTCACCCCGCCAGCGCTGACCATGCTGCCCAGCAGGTGCAACCCGAACGGATACCCCGAGCAGCCCAGGTTCACGTCAAACGCGATCGTCGAATGCGGCAGCCCCAACCGGTCCTGCAGGATGATGGCGGTGGCGGGGATCAGGTAATCGGGCGACTGCGTCACGACGATCAGCGCATCAACCTCTTCGCGCTGCCACTGCAGTTCTTCCAGCAGCTTTTCCGCCGCCACCAGCGCCAGGTCAGAGAAGGTCTGCCACTCGGGGCAGATGCGCCGGGTCTGGATGCCGATGTTGCGCACCAGGCGTTCGCGCTCGCTGCGCTGGGAGGGCGGGCAGTCGCGCACGTTGTCCAGGACGCGGTGCGGCACGCAGCTGGCCATGCCGGCAAAGCGCACGTTGTGCAGGGTGGAGAGTGCCATGGCGCCTACCCCAGCAGCTTGTACAGGTCGGTGAGAGTCGCGCAGTTCTTGATGTCGTCGCCGGTGATGGTTTTGCCGTGTTCCACGTCAAACATCACGATCACCCCCAGCGCTGCGAGTGAATCCCATTCGGGCAGGCTGCGCAGCTCGGTGCCGGCGGTCACGTTCACGGGCTCCTGAAAGTCCACGGCGGTCTGGAATTGCTCGATGAAATCGTCGATTGAAATAGTCATGGTGTGCGCAGGATGCTATGAAAAATAAAAAAACCGTTCTGTCGCCCATGATAGACGCCAGAACGGCCGAGGCCTTGGAGAAACCTTGTGGAGAGCTGCTCAGCGCTGCAACAGCTGCAGCACCTGCTGCGGTATGGCGTTGGCCTGCGCCACCATGGCGGTGCCGGCCTGCTGCAGGATCTGCGTGCGGCTGAGGTTGGCGGTTTCCTTGGCGAAGTCGGCATCGATGATGCGCCCGCGCGAGGCCGCCAGGTTTTCCACCTGGATATCGATGTTGTTCACCGCGTTTTCAAACCGGCTTTGCAGCGCGCCCAGCTCGGCGCGCGCGCCGTTGACCTGGTCGATGGCGCTGTCAATCTTCTTGAGCGCGATCCAGGCGTCTTTCTGGGTGGCGATGGTGAGCTGGTCTATGCCCTTGATGTCGGTGCCGGTGGCGGGGCTCAGCATGGCGTTCATCGAGGCGTCCGCCAGACCGGTGGAGGCGGCCTGGAAGCCGGCGAAGGTGACGGCCTCCGGCATCGGCGGGGTTGCGCCATCGAGCTTGGACGACATGAACTCGATCTTGTAGCTGCCGTCGGGGTTCTTGGTCATGAAGGCCGTCACCCCGGTATCCGCGGACTTGTTGTTGATGGCGGCGACCACGTCGCCCAGGCGTTGCACGCCGGAGCCGGCGGGACGGATTTCGCCGATGTCCACCGCCGGGGCGCTGCCGACCTGGATGGTGAGCGATCCGGCGTCGATTTTTGCGGCGAAGGTGCCGACCGTGGCATCGGTGGCATCTACCGCGGCGAGCGAGCCGGTAGAAAACATGATGTTGGAAAGGCCGGCGGCCCGCGTGTCGGTGAGCGCGCCGACGGTGACGTTGTCGCCGGAATTGGCGCCCACCTGGAACACGGCGCCGATGAAGCTGCCGTCCAGAATCTTCTGGCCGTTGAAGGTGGTCTGCTTGGCCACGCGGTCGATTTCGTCCGACAGCTGCTTGACTTCGGCCTGCAGCGCCTTGCGGTCATCGGCGCTGTTGGTGGCGTTGCTCGATTGCACCGCCAGCTCGCGCATGCGCTGCAGCATGTCGCCGATCTTGCCCAGCGATCCTTCGGCCGTCTGCGCCAGCGAGATGCCGTCGTTGGCGTTGCGCGACGCCATGGTCAGGCCCTTGATCTGGGTGTTCATGCGCTCGGCGATGGCCAGGCCTGCGGCGTCGTCCTTGGCGCTGTTGACGCGCAGGCCCGAGGACAGGCGCTGCATGGAAACGGCCAGCGACGCGCTCGACAGGCTCAGGTTGCGCTGGGCGTTGAGTGACGGGACGTTGGTGTTGATAGTGGCAGCCATGTCGGGAAACCTCCACGTTGATTGGGCTTGTTCATCGCCGAAATCCCGGGTTGGGGGACGGTCGAGCAAGCGGCAAGCCCGGCGATGGAGGTGATTCTTCCTGTTTGCCGCCGCGCCATAAGGGGGAAAAAAGCCGGGAACGGGCGCTATCTCGGCGGTTCTGAAGGCGGCCCACAAGGCAGGGTCGAGAAAATTTGTTGCAAAGCCCTCAAGTTCCCCGGCGGCGCCCCGATAACCCTGATAACAAATTCGCGTGAATTTGTCGGTAGCCGGGCTCAGCCGGTACAAGCAATCGAGGCGCTGGACCGCCTCTCAAGGAGTGAGATCATGGCAATGACCATCAACACCAACGTTCCGTCGCTCACGGCCCAGCGCAACCTGGGGCTGTCCGGGGCTTCGTTGTCTATTTCAATGCAGCGCATTTCGTCGGGTTTGCGCGTCAACAGCGCCAAGGACGACGCGGCCGGCCTGGCCATCGCCGAGCGCATGACGACGCAGATCCGCGGTTTCACGGTAGCGTCCCGTAACGCCAACGATGGCATCTCGCTGGCGCAGACGGCTGAAGGCGCCTTGGGCAAGGTGGGCGACATGCTGCAGCGCATGCGTGAACTGGCCGTGCAGGCCAGCAACGCGACCAACAGCAAGGCCGACCGCGAGGCGCTGCAGGCCGAAGTCAAGCAGATGACCAATGAAATCGACCGGGTTGCCAAGTCCTCGTCGTTCAACGGTCAGAAAATCCTCGATGGCAGCTTCGCAGGCGCGCTGTTCCAGGTGGGCGCCAACGCCGGCGACAACATCACCGTCGGGGCACTCACGGATACCCGCGCCGAAGGCCTGTCTTCCATCAAGTACAAGACCAACTACACGGGGTCGGTCGGTGGCGACAACGCCATGGCGGGGAATGCTGCCAGTCTCGATGTCGAGAACACCACGGTGACCGGCTTCGACACGAAAATCGATGCCGGTACCCTGACGATCCAGGTGGGTTCGGGCTCCGCCGTGGATCTGGGTGAAATCCGCGCTGCCGGCTCGGGTGCCCAGCGCCTGGGTGACGTGGTGGCTGCGATCAACAACAAGTCGGCGGAGACGGGGGTGACTGCCTTCCTGACGCTGAACGATGATGGCAAGACCTACAAGCTGGAAGTGGTCTCCCAGAAGCTGGATACGTCGGAGCCGCCGGTGCCGGAAACCGTCACGTTCTCCGCCGGGTTCACGGCAGCCAGCACGGGTTTTGCTGTCGCCGACGTGGCAACGGTGGATGCCGCTGGCACGAACGACAAGGACATCAAGGGCATCGATACGCTCAAGGTGGACACGCAGTTCAATGCCTGGGTGGCCCTGAAGAAGATCGACAAGGCGATCGATCAGGTCAACTCCGCCCGTGCCGATCTGGGCGCCATACAGAGCCGTTTCGAGAACTCGGTGAACAACATCGACATCATGGTCGAAAACGTGTCCGCCTCGCGGGGCCGCATCGTGGATGCCGACTTCGCCAAGGAAACGGCGAACCTGAGCCGCTCGCAGATCCTGCAGCAGGCCGGCACCGCGATGGTGGCGCAGGCCAACCAGCTGCCGCAGCAAGTGCTGTCGCTGCTGCGGTAAGCGCATCGGGCAGGAGGCCGCCTTGGGCGGTAAGAAGGAGCCGGGCCACTGCGCCCGGCGCCCAAAGCGGCTTCAGGCAATGCCTGAGGCCGCTTTTCGTGCTTTCGGCCGCGGGCGTCGCGGCCACAATCGTGGGCGGCGGTGCACCTTGCCGCATGCGTGAACCGCAAGGAGTCTGACATGGCAACGATTTCATCCATAGGCGTGGGCAGCGGGCTCGACGTGCAGGGCATCATCTCCAAGATGGTGGACCTGGAAAAGCAGCCGCTCGCGGGCCTGCAGGCCAAGCAGGCGGGCATCCAGGCGCAGGTGTCCACCTATGCGCAGATCAAGTCGCTCACCGGCAAACTCTCGGATGCGGTATCCAAGCTGACGCTGGACAGCGGCTGGAATGCGCTGGCCACCAAGTCCAGCAGCGATGCGGTCAGCCTGACGGTCTCGGGCCTGGCGCAGCCGGCCAGTTACGACATCGGCGTGAGCCAGCTGGCGCGCGCGCAGACCTCGGTGAGCGACGCGCGCGCGCCGGGCGCCAAGCTGACCGCGGCGGGCACGCTGCAGTTCACGCCCCAGGGCGGCACGGCGATCAATATTGCCTATACGGGCGACGACACGCTGGAGTCGCTCGCCGGCAAGATCAACGATGCGGTGGGCAGCGTGACGGCCACCATCATGCGCGATGCCTCGGGCGAGCGGCTGATGCTGCGCTCCAAGGCGACCGGGGCCGATGCGGCCTTCACGGTGACCGGCGATTTGAATTTCACCCAGAGCCAGACGGCGCAGAACGCCCGGATCACCGTCAACGGCGTGGCCACGGAATCGGGCACGAACAGCTTCGACAGCGTGCTGCCGGGCCTGAAGATTGCCGTCAGCCAGGTGACGACCACGGATGCGCATGTCAGCGTGGCCGCCGATACGGCGGCCACGCGCAAGAACATCCAGGATTTCGTGGATGCCTACAACGAACTCAATGGCCTGCTGGCGGATTCGACCAAGTACGACGCCGATACCAAGACCGCTGGCCTGCTGCAGGGGGATTCGGCCACGGTGGGCCTGCAGAACGCGCTGCGCATGCTGACCATGGGCAGCGCGGGCAATGCCACCGGCAGCCTCAGGCGCCTGGCGGACGTGGGCATACAGATGCAGGCGGGCGGCAAGCTCGCGGTGGACGACACCAAACTGAGCAAGGCACTGCAGGAGTCGCCGGACGACATCAAATCGCTGTTTGCCGCCAAGGCATCGCCCGATGGCTCCGGCGGCGGCATCGCCGTGAATTTCAAGCAATACACCAGCCAGCTGCTGGCGTTTGACGGCACGCTCAACAGCAAGAGCGATTCGCTGGCGCTGCGCATCAAGTCCAACCAGGGCGAGCAGGACAAGGTCAATGACCGTGCCGGCGTGCTGCAGGCGCGCCTCACGCGCCAGTATTCGGCGCTGGACACGCAGATGGCGTCGCTGCAGTCGCTCAGCGCCTACATGCAGCAGCAGGTGGCCAATTGGAACAAGAAAACTTGACGATGCGGGGGCGGGGTTTGTACTTCAGTTTCGGAGGCGTTTGCCGAAAACACAAGGCAAGACGTTGACTACCAAGGATGGCCGATATGTACACCCCCGCAAGCTCCCGCGCTGCCAATGCCTACCGCCAGGTGGGCGTACAATCCGGTGTCACCAACGCCACGCCGCACACGCTGGTGCAGATGCTGTTCGACGGCCTGATGCAGCGCCTGCAGGCGGCGCGCGGCGATCTGCAGCGCAGTGATGTGCAGGCGAAAGGGGTGCACCTGGGGCAGGCGGTGCAGATTTTGGGCGAAGGGCTCAAGGCTTCGCTCAATGCCGAGCAGGGCGGAGAGCTGGCGCAGAATCTGGGCGTCTTGTACGACTACTGCATCCGGCAGCTGACCATGGCCAATCTGCACAATGACATCGAGCCGGTGGAAGAGGTCATCGCGCTCATCGCGCCGGTGGCCCGCGGCTGGAAGGAAATCGGCGCCTCCGGCCAGGCCGCGGAGGGCTGAGTGATGGAGCAGTCCTTGATCGATCTCTACCGCGCCATTGAAGACAGCAGCGCCGCCATGCTGGCCGCCGCATCCCGCGAGGATTGGGATGGCGTGATGCACCATGAAGGCACCTGCGCCGTGCTCATCGAGCAGCTGCGCAGCAGCGCGCAGGGCTGCCGGCTGGCGCCGGAGCTGCGCAAGGAGAAGGCCCGCATCATGCGGCGCATTCTCGACAACGACGCGCAGATCCGCATTCTGGCGGAGCCCTGGCTGGCCAGCCTGGACCCGCTGCTGCAGGGGCGGCCGCAGTTCGTGCATTGACGGCAGGTGCATGCCGCGCGGCAATAATGCGGCGCGCATCCGCTGCGCCGCGGATTGGCTTGTTTTGCTGGGCCTGATTGCGCGTTTGCGGCGCGACCTGACCTGACACAATCAACGCACCATGTTCATTGTCATCGGCTACCTCGTCGTCTTCGGAAGCGTCTTTGGCGTTTTCGTGGCGCATGGCGGCAACATCCATGTGCTGATGGAGGCGCTGCCGTTCGAGATGATCACCATCGGCGGCGCCGCCCTCGGGGCCTTCGTGGTGAACAACCAGTCCAAGGTGCTCAAGGCCACGCTTTCGGCCGTGCCTAGGCTCTTCAAAGGCAGCAAATACACCAAGGCACGCTACCTTGAGCTGCTGGCGATGCTCTACGAGATTCTGCAGAAGGCGCGCAAGGAGGGCCTGATGGCCATCGAGGCGGATGTGGAGGAGCCGGAAAAATCCGAGCTGTTCAAGAAATTTCCCTCGGTCGGTTCGGACCACCACGTGCTCGAATTCACCACCGACTACCTGCGCATGATGGTCTCCGGCAACCTCAACGCGCATGAGATCGAGGCGTTGATGGACAGCGAAATCGACACCCATCACCAGGAGGCGTACGCGCCCGTGGCGGCGCTCACGCGGCTGGCGGGTGCCTTGCCCGCCTTCGGTATCGTGGCGGCGGTGCTGGGGGTGGTGAACACCATGGGTAACGTGGGCCAGCCGCCGGCCGTGCTGGGCGGCATGATCGCCTCGGCGCTGGTAGGCACTTTTCTGGGCATTTTCCTGGCCTACGCCGTGGCCGAGCCGCTGGCGGGGCTGCTGGAGCAGCGCAACGAGGACGCGAGCAAGGAGTTCCTGTGCATCAAGTCCACGCTGCTGGCGAGCATGCAGGGCTACAACCCGGCGACGGCGATCGAGTTCGGCCGCAAGTTGCTTTTCTCCGATGTGCGCCCGAGTTTCAATGAGCTCGAACAGCACGTGAAGGGCAAGAAGTAGGCTCCGGGCCTGCTGGGACATGGCGGTCATGGCTGACAAACTGCAACCCATCATCATCAAGCGCGTGAAGAAGGGCCGGCACGCGGCGCACGGCGGCGCGTGGAAGATCGCCTACGCCGACTTCGTCACGGCGATGATGGCCTTCTTCCTGCTGATGTGGCTGCTGGGCTCCACGGCCAAGGGCGATCTGCAGGGCATTGCCGAGTATTTCGCATCGCCGATGAAGGTCGCGATGCAGGGCGGCGATGGCGCCGGCAACAGCTCCAGCGTCATTCAGGGCGGCGGCACCGATCTGGCGCGGGTGTACGGCCAGATGAAACGCAGCGAAAGCGATGCGAGCAAGGGCCATTCCAGCCAGCAGCAGAAGCAGGCGCAGAGCATCGAGGCGCAGCGCGCCGAGCGCGCCCGCGTGGATGCGCAGCGCATCAAGGAGCTGCAGGGCAAGCTCGAATCCGTCATCACGCAGGACATGACGCTCAAGGAGTACCGCTCGCAGATCCGCATCGACGTGACGCCCGACGGCCTGCAGGTGCAGATCGTCGATGAGCAGAACCGTCCGATGTTCGATAGCGGCAGCGCGCTGGTCAAACCCTATATGCGCAACATTCTGAGCGCCATAGGCGGCGCGTTGGGCGGGGTGGAAAACCGTATCAGCATTGCCGGGCATACCGATGCCACGCCCTATGGCAATGGCGACCGGGGCTACAGCAACTGGGAGCTGTCGGCTGACCGCGCCAACGCTTCGCGCCGCGATCTGGTGGCCGGCGGCATGCCGGACAGCAAGCTGATGCGCGTGGTCGGGCTGGCGTCGAGCGACCCGCTGGAGCCGCAGGACCCGCGCGCCGCATCCAACCGGCGCATCACGGTCACCGTGCTCACCAAAGAGGCGGAGGAGCGCCTGATGAGCCGCGATCTGCCGACGATCACCGTGCCTGCGGAGCCCGAAGAAAAAAAGCCTGACAATGCGGCCAAGGCTGCGCCCGAGTAACCGCTTGTTGCATGTGCCGGCGGCAACGGCAATAGCGTCCCCCTGTTTTTTGACCGAAAGGGTCTCTTGTGTCCTCACCCCTTCGCTTTCTGATCGTTGACGATTTTTCGACCATGCGCCGCATCGTGCGCAATCTGCTCAAGGAGAGCGGGTTCACCGAGGCGGATGAGGCGGAAGATGGCGTGGCGGCGATGCAGAAGCTGCGTTCGAGCAAATTCGATTTCGTCGTCTCCGACATCAACATGCCGAACATGAACGGCTTTCAGCTGCTGAGCGAAATCAAGAAGGACGACGCCCTCAAGCACCTGCCGGTGCTGATGGTGACGGCCGAGGCGCGCAAGGAAGACATCGTGGCCGCGGCGCAGGGCGGAGCGGCGGGTTACATCGTCAAGCCCTTCACCAAGGCCACGCTGGAAGAGAAAGTCACGCTCATTCTCAAGAAGCTGGGGCTGGCCGCATGAGCGAGGATGAACCGAAGGCCGGCACACCTGCTGCCGAGGCCGACGACGTTCACACCCGCATAGGACAGCTGACCCGCCAACTGCACACGGCTCTGACCGAGCTGGGCTATGCCAACCAGCTGCGCAGCACCATGGGCGAGCTGCCGGATGCGCAGAGCCGCCTTTCCTATATCTCGCGGCTGACGGGACAGGCGGCGGAAAAGGTGCTGGGCCGTGTGGAGATGGCCAAGAACATCCGCGACCAGATGGCCGATGACGGTGCGCGGGTGCTCAAATCCCTGGTGGCCGATCCGGTGGCCGCGGTGGCCAGGGGCGAGGTCTACAACTTCCTCGTGGACCTGGGCAAGGCGGGCGATGCGCTGGATTCGCACCTGACGGAAATCATGATGGCGCAGGATTTCCATGACCTCACGGGCCAGGTGATCGCCCGCGTGGTGACGCTGGCGGCGACGATTGAAGAGCAGCTGTTGCAACTGGTGCTGCAGACGGCGCCGCCGGGCAATGCGCCGGCGCCTGAAACGCCCCAGGCCCCGGCGGCACTGCAGGGCCCGGTGGTGGACCCGGCGAATGCGGCGGACGTGGTGACGGACCAGTCACAGGTGGATGATCTGCTGGCAAGCCTTGGTTTTTGAATTGTTTATGCCAAAAATGGCATTTACGAAGGCTGGACAAGCGCAACCAGCTATCTTTTTGTTTTGACTCGCCACGGCCTCTTCCGGCCGAATAGCGGCGCACTCCACCCCCTGTTCGCGCTTTAGTCCTTCGCGCTTGTTCCGACAATGGGCTGACCTGATAGCAGGCCAGCCATGGACTCCAGCGAAGACAAACAACTACCGGCAACGGAGCGCAGGCTCCAGAAAGCGCGCGAAGACGGGCAGGCCCCGCGTTCGCAGGAACTGGCGCATCTGGCGGTCCTGGGGGTTCTCGGCCTCATTCTCTGGACCTTCTTCCCGACACTGATCGACGTGCTTTTGCGCGGGATGACGTGGCAGTTCACCTTCGATGCCGCCACCGTGCATGTGCCGGCCAGCATGCTGGCGCGCCTGCGGCCCATGCTGCTGGCGGGTCTGGTGATCAGCCTGATCCTGGCGGTGCTGGCAGCGCTGGCGGCGGTCACTGCCAGCCTGGGCTCGGGCGGCTGGATCTGGAGCCTGAAGGCGCTGCAGCCGCAGTTCAGCCGATTGAGCCCGTTGCAGGGCGCCAAGAACCTGGTGTCCAAGCAGAAGATGGCCAACCTCGGCAAGATGCTGCTGCTGGCCACGGTACTCGTCTGGGCGGCGTGGAAATACATGTCCGGCAGCGCCGAGAAGATGGCGCAGCTGGTGCTGCAGCCCAGTGCCCCGTCGCTGCGCGAGGCGGGCCAATGGATGGGCACCGGCCTGGCCTTGCTGCTGCTGGTGGTGTTCCTGTTTGCCGTGGTGGACGTGCCGCTGCAGCAGTACCTGCACAAATCGCGCCTGAAGATGAGCCATGAGGAGGTGAAGCAGGAGCACAAGGATTCCGACGGCAATCCGCTGATCAAGCGGCGCATCCGCCAGAAGCAGCGCGAGGTGGCCGAGCGCGCCAGCGTGCGGCGCGTGCCCGAGGCGGATTTTGTCGTGATGAACCCGACGCACTACGCGGTGGCGCTGCGCTACGACGACGCCACGATGAGCGCGCCGCAGGTGATTTCCAAGGGAACGGATCTGGTGGCCTTGCGCATCCGCGATCTGGCCACCGAGCACAAGGTACCGGTGCTGCGCTCGCCCATGCTGGCGCGCGCGCTCTACGCCCATGCCGATCTGGAGCAGCCGATCCCGGCGCAGCTCTACACTGCGGTGGCGCAGGTGCTGGCCTATGTCTACCGCCTCAAGGCGGCGCTGCGCGGCGAGGCGCGCATGCCCGACGCCGAGCCGATCCCCGACGCGCACATTCCGCCGGAACTCGACCCCCATTCGCCGCGGGCCGGACACGCCACCAGGTAGCGCACGATGAGCCCTTCCATCCAATCCGCCCGCAACTGGGTGGGCGACAACCGCTCCGCGCTGCAGGGGCTTTCCATTCCGGTGCTGGTGGTGGCCATCCTGGCGCTGATGGTGCTGCCCTTCCCGCCGTGGCTGCTGGATACCTTTTTCACCTTCAACATCGCCGTGGCGCTGATGGTGATGATGGTGGCGGCCTACATGATCAAGCCGCTGGATTTCGCGGCGTTTCCGGCGGTGCTGCTGCTCACCACGCTGATGCGGCTCTCGCTCAACGTGGCATCGACCCGCGTGGTGCTGCTGGAAGGCCACACCGGGCCGGGCGCGGCCGGCGCGGTGATCGAGGCCTTCGGGCATTTCCTCATCGGCGGCAATTTCGCCGTCGGCCTGATCGTGTTCGCCATCCTCGTGGTCATCAACTTCATCGTCGTCACCAAGGGTGCGGAGCGCATCGCCGAGGTGTCGGCGCGCTTCACGCTGGATGCGATGCCCGGCAAGCAGATGGCGGTGGATGCGGACCTGAACAGCGGCCTGATCGACGAGAAAACCGCCAAGCAGCGGCGCATCGACATCCAGGACGAGGCCAACTTCTTTGGCGCCATGGACGGCGCGAGCAAGTTCGTGCGCGGCGACGCGATCGCCGGCATTCTGATTCTCATCATCAACATCATCGGCGGCTTTGCCATCGGCATGCTCTCGCACGACCTGAGCGCGAGCCAGGCGGCCAACAGCTACATCCTGCTGGCGGTGGGCGATGCGCTGGTGGCGCAGATTCCGGGCCTGTTGATTTCCGTGGCGGCCGCCATGGTGGTCTCGCGCGTGGGTGCGCGCGACGACGATGTGGGCAGGCAGATCCTGCAGCAGGTCTTCATGTCGCCGCGCGTGCTGGGCATGGCCGGCGGCATTCTGGTGCTGCTGGGCCTGATCCCGGGCATGCCGCACACGGTGTTCCTCATCATCGGCAGCGGGCTGGGCTGGATCGCCTGGATGCTGCTGCAGCGCCAGAAGAAACCGGCGGCCGAGGAAGCGGCGCCGGCGCCGGTGAGCGACGGCGAGGCCAGCTGGGACGACCTGCAACCCGTGGATCTGCTGGGCCTGGAGCTGGGCTACCGCCTGATCGCGCTGGTGGACAAGAACCGCCAGGGCGATCTGCTCACGCGCATCAAGGGCGTGCGGCGCAAGTTTGCGCAGGAGGTGGGTTTTCTGCCGCCGGCGGTGCATGTGCGCGACAACCTGGAGCTCAAGCCCAGTGGCTACCGCATCCTGCTGCGCGGCGTGGTGGTGGGCGAGGGCGAGGCCTTCCCCGGCATGTTCCTGGCGATCAACCCGGGCGGCATCACCACGCCGCTGATCGGCACGGCCACGACGGACCCGGCCTTCGGCCTGCCGGCGCACTGGATCGACGCGGCGCAGAAGGAAGCGGCGCAAATGGCTGGCTTTACCGTGGTTGATTCGGAAACCGTGATGGCCACCCATTTGTCACACTTGATGCAGGTGCAGGCGGCGCGGCTTCTGAGCCGCACCGAGACGCAGCAGCTCGTGGAGCATGTGATGCGGCTTGCGCCCAAGCTGATTGAAGAAGTGGTGCCCAAGATGGTTTCGATCACGACGTTCCAGAAAGTGCTGCAGCTCTTGCTGGAAGAGGCCGTGCACATCCGCGACATCCGCACCATCATCGAAACCCTGGCCGAATTTGCCGGCAGCACGCAGGACCCGGCAGAGCTGGTCAAGCAGGTGCGCATTGCGCTGGCCCCGGCCATCGTGCAGCAGATCTACGGGCCGACGAATGAGCTCAGCGTGATCGCCATCGAGCCCGGCCTGGAGCACCTGCTGGTGCAGGCGCTTGCGGGCAGCAACGGCCCGGCGCTCGATCCGGGCGTGGCCGACCTGCTCACGCACAAGGCGGCCGAAGTCGCCAACAAGCAGGAAGAGCTGGGCATCCCCGCCTGCCTGCTGGTGCCTGACGCCATCCGCGGCACGATTGCCCGCCTGGTGCGCCGCATGGCGCCGCGCCTGCAGGTGCTCTCGCACAGCGAAATTCCTGAAACCCACACCATCCGCATCGGTCCCGTTCTCAAAGGAGCAACGTCATGAACATCCAGCGTTTTCACGCCTTCACCGCGCGGGAGGCCCTGGCCAAGGCGCGCATGACCTTTGGCGACGGCACGCTCATCCTCTCCAACCGGCCGGTCGATGGCGGCGTGGAAGTGGTGGCGACGGCGGAGGACACGCTGCCCGAGGCACAGACCCAGCCGCAGGCGCGACTGCAGCCGGTGGCCGAGACCCGGCGCGGGCGCCTGCAGGACCGTGCCGATGACCTCGCGGCGAGCCCGGTGCGCAGCCAGCACGCCGCGGAAGGTCTGGTGCGCAGCTCGGTGGCCAAGGACACGGAGAAGCTGGCGATGAGCACGCTCTCGTTTCAGGACTATGTGCGCGAACGCATGCTGCGCCGCCGGCATGAGGCCCTGCACGGCGATGCCGCGGCCGCGGGCGCGGAAGCCGCGGCGCCATCAACGGCAGCGCCTGCGCGGCGCAGCGAGGCTGTGCAGCCCTTCTCCGAACGCGCCCTGCAGACGCCCGCGCCGCGGCGCAGCGCGCCGGTCTCCGCCGCGCCCACGCTGGCGGCCGGGGTGGGCCAGCAGCACCTGATGCAGGAACTGCAGGCGATGAAAGACCTGATCGAGGACCGCTTCAATACCCTTGCCTGGCTGGGGCAGGCGCGGCAGAACCCGATTCAATCGAGCCTGATGCTCAAGCTGATCCGTGCCGGCTACTCGCCCGCGCTGTCGCGCGCGGTGCTGGAGCATCTGCCGGACAACCTGCCGGCGGCCAATGCCCTGCACTGGCTCATGGCGGTGCTGGAGCGCAACCTCAAGACCGATGCACTGCAATTGCCGCTGTACGAGGAAGGCGGCATCTACGCGCTGGTGGGCGCCACCGGCGTGGGCAAGACCACGACCGCGGCCAAGCTGGCGGCCATGTGCGCGCGCGTGCACGGCCCGGGCAGCGTCGGATTGATCACGCTGGATACCTACCGCGTGGGCGCGCATGAACAGCTGCGCTCCTACGGCCGCATGCTGGGCGTGGTGGCGCACCTGGCGCATGACCGCGCGGCGCTGCAGGATTTGCTGGGGCTGCTGTCGTCCAAGAAAATGGTGCTGATCGACACCACCGGCATCGCTCCGCGCGATCCGCGCCGCCAGGAGATGCTGCAGGTGCTGGACCTGCCCGACATCCGCCGCCTGCTGGTGCTCAACGCCTGCAACCATGGCGATACCTTCGACGATGTACTGGCCGGCTTCAAGACCACGGGCGTGCAGCAGGCCATTCTTTCCAAGATCGACGAGGCGGTGAAGCTGGGGCCAGCGATCGATGCGCTGATCCGCCACCAGATGGTGCTGCGCGGCGTGACCAATGGCCAGCGCGTGCCCGAGGACTGGCAGGCCGCCGACGCGAACCAGCTGGTGGCTGCGTCCATGCGCAGCACGGTCAAGTCGGCGTTCGACCCCAAGGACATCGAGCTCAATTACTTTTTTGCCCAGGCGCCTGCGGCGCTGACGGCCGACACGGAGCTGGCAAGTGTGGCCTGAAATCCACCAGGGCGCGGGGTTGCTGGGTTTCGCGGCCGGGCAGGGGCCGCGCCTGCTGCCGGTGCTCAGCCATCCCGAGGCGGCGATGGAGCTGGAAGTGCTGTGGCAGCTGGCAGTGCAGTTGCAGCAGCAGGGCTACCCGGTGCTGGTGCTCGATGCCACGGCCGGCGAACAGGCGGGAGAGCCGGGCCTTGCACCGTGGCTGGCACGCCAGATTTCGCCCCGGCCCGATGACACGGGCCTGCCCACCGTGGTGCCTGCCGCACGCGGGGTGGCGCGGCTGCTGATGGCTGGGGCGGACGCTCCGGCGGTGCAGGGCCTGGCGGATGCCGTGCGCCATTTCGCGGCGGTGCTGCTGTATGCGCCGGCGCCCGCCGTTGCCGCACTGATGCGTGACCAGGCCGTTACTCCGCTCGTCATTGCGGCGCCGGGTGAAGCGGCCCTGCTGCGCAGCTATGCGCTGCTCAAGCAGATGGCAGCCTGCAGCCCCTTGCCGTGCACGGTGGCCGTGGTGCTGCCGCCGGGCGGCCGGCGCGACGGCGGAGAGCGGGTGCTGCAGGCGCTGCGCCAGGGCAGTGCGCAGTGGCTTGGCGCCAGTCCGCGCGGGGTGGTGGTGGGCGCCGGCGACGAGGCCGCGCTGGGCGCGCTGGCGTTGCAGCTATTGGAAAACGCTTGCACGATGGCCGGCCCGGCTGCCTCCTGTGCAGTACCGGCCCGCAGCCCTGGCGCAACGCACTGCCACCCTAACCTGACGCATTGAATTTTTCGCATGTACACCGCCAAAGGCCAGCTTGACCGCGATGCTTTGTTTCACCAGCATGTACCGCTGGTGCGCCGCATTGCGCACCACATGATCGCCAAGCTGCCGCCCAATGTGGAGCTGGACGATCTGATCCAGGTGGGCCTGATCGGGCTGAATGACGCGCTGACGCGCTACGAAGTCACGCAGGGCGTGCAGTTCGAGACCTTTGCCACCCAGCGCATCCGCGGCGCCATGCTCGACGAGCTGCGCGAGAACGACTGGATGAGCCGCAGCTCGCGCAAAAGCCAGAAGGACATCGAGCAGGCGGTGCGCCGCGCCGAGCAGAAATTCGGACGCTGCGCCACCGAGTCGGAAATCGCCCAGGAACTGCAGATGGACCTGGCCGACTACCAGTCGCTGCTGGGCAAGGTGCGCGGCGCACAGCTGGTCTATCTGGAAGACATGGGCCACGCGAGCGATGAAGACGGCGGCAGCGACGGGTTTCTGGACCGCAATGTGGCCGACGAGGGCGCCGATCCGGTCACCCTGCTGCGCGAACAGGGCATACGCAGCGCGCTGGTGGCCGCCATCAAGCTGCTGCCCGAGCGCGAGCAGCACATCATGGGCATGTACTACGAAGAGGACATGAACCTCAAGGAAATCGCCGCCGTGCTCGGCGTGACTGAATCACGCGTGTGCCAGCTGCACAGCCAAGCCGTTGCGCGCCTGCGCAACAAGATGCGTGAACATTGATCGGATTTGCTTCCAAAAAAGAAGCTGACGGCGCGCGTGCAGCATGCGCAAAACCGTGATTTTGATCCGAATTTAACCGGGTGCGCGGTAGATCCTGGCCTTGCTGGCGCTCGATGGCCCGTAGGTGACGGCGTCTTCTGCCGGGGGCAGCAGCGATGCGGCCTGCTGCCCGGTGATTGCCAGCACGCGGGCCAGTTGCTCGCGGGTGCTGCCCAGCTGTGCGCCCAGTGCCTGCATGCGCGGTGCGAAATCGTGCGGCAATGCGTCGGCAGGGGTTTGCGCGACCCAATCGGCCAGTGCGCCCATGGCGGCGCGCACGGCCTGGGCGTGCGCCGGCACGCCATCGGGGCTGGAAGGGGAGGCAATGCTGGCCTGCAGCTCGGCCAGCGCTGCTTCCAGTCGTTCCAGAGGGGTGCCCACAGGCATGGAGGCCGTCTGCTTCAGTGACTGCGGCGCGTCTGCGCGTAAGACAGGGTTTCGGCGGCGTTTTCCAGCATTTTGTCCGCCACTGCTTCGGCGTTCACGCGGAAGGTTCCTTTTTCCAGGGCGCTTTTGACGGCGGCCACCTTCTCGGCATTGAAGTCGGTGCTGCTGCGCCCCAGCGCCGCCGTGCGCACGTTTTCCGACAGCGTGACCGGGACACCGGCGTTGCCCACCCCGGCGGCGGAGCGCGTCGCGGCTTCGGCGGCGGGAGCAGGCGTGGCTGCGGCTTTGGCCTGCTGCTTGGCGGCAGCGGCGTGCGACAGCGTGCTGGCAAGGTCTGCGTTGTTTCCGATTTTCATGGCACTCTCCGCCGCCCCGGACATGGCATGGGGCCTGTAGGCAGGTTAACGGCAACTCCGGCGCGATCTTGAGGAATTTTGTCCGCGGGGGTGTTGCGCATCATAAGGCGGCTTCAATTGTTCCGTCAGAGTTGACAATTCCTGAAATGACCTTGCCATTGGCCATGCGTATGCGCACATTTTGCCCTGCGGCCCCCGCTGCCATCGCCTGGCCCGATGAGGTGACGGCAAAGCCCTGCCCCTGCACCCGGATCTGTACCGGAGCGCCTGCCTTGAACAGATAGGGCGCGCGCACCATGTTCTGGCGCAGCGCCTGTCCGGCGGACAGCGGCAGCGCGGCCACCTGGCCGACCCAGGCCTGCGGGTTGGTCACCACGGCGGCGGGGTTGGCGGCCCAGTCCACTTCAGACTGCATGGCATCGTTTTCGGTCAGCGTGGCGCCGGTGGCGACGTTGCCGGTGAGCACCCAGGCCGGGCCGAAGGCCTGCACCGTGAGGGGCAGGAAGACGTTCCAGCGGGTTTCCCCCTCCAGGCAGCGCAAGCCCAGCCGGGTGCGCCCCCACAGGCGCGCGCCCGGTGGCAGATAGGGTTCCACGCGGTTGCACGGCGCGAGCCGCAGGCGTGCGTCGAGCTGCCCGACCTGGACCTGCATGCGCAGCGGCGAGGCATCGGCAGGCAGCTGGGCCAGCGCCTGGTCCACCCACTGCTGCGTCAGCGCCACCAGGTCTTGCGGGGTGCTTGCCTGCTGCGCATGCGCGGGCCACGCCAGCACCGCCGACAGAACCGCGGCGGTCATTGCGTGCATCAGGCGAAATGGGTTCATGCTGCCCAACCTCCAGTCTTCCCTTCTCCGGCCCCGCGCAGGGAGCATGCAGGGACCATGGGACGCCTGCCACTGTAGGGCAGCCGCGGCGCGCCGAAGCCGGAAACAGCGGTCGGCAGCCACCCCTTATCGCCCTTTAGAAATCGGCGGCGGTTTCCATAATCGACGCACGCCATGAAGCCCCGGGGCCATGGTGACCCATCCTCTGCACCGTGCGAGGTAGAAGCATGCTCGACAAATTGACCTCTTCGCTGAATCTGCAAGGCAATGCGCTGATGCTGCGTTCCGAGCGCCAGCGCGTGCTTGCGAGCAACATTGCCAATGCCGATACGCCGGGCTACAAGGCACGCGATTTCAAGTTTGCCGAGGCCTTGCAGCAGGCGGGCACGCCGCAGACCGGCAGCCGCCTTGCGGCACAAAGTACCAGCAACCCGCGCCACATTCCCCTGCAGCCGGTGGCTTCCGGCGCGAACAGGCCCGGCTATGCGCTGCAGACCGAGCCGGCGCTGGACAACAACAGCGTGGACATGGACCGCGAGCGCGCCGCCTTCATGGACAACGCGGTGCGCTACGAGGCCACGCTGCGCTTCATCAACTACCAGTCGCGCACGCTGCAGAGCGCGATCACCGGCCAGTGAGGTGACCGCCATGTCGATGTTTTCCATCTTCAACATCTCCGCCAGCGCCATCGGCGCGCAGGCGCAGCGCCTGAATGTGGTGGCCAGCAACCTCGCCAACGTCGATGCGGTGGCCGGCCCCGACGGCCAGAGCTACAAGGCGCGCCAGGTGGTGTTCCAGACCACGCCCATGGGCGGAGACGGCGGCGCCGGCGTGAAGGTCTCCAACATCCAGGAAAGCGATAGCCCTGGGCGGCGCGTGCTCGATCCGACCAACCCGCTGGCCGATGCCCAGGGTTATGTGACGCATTCCAACGTCAACGCCGTCGAGGAGATGGTCAACATGATCTCCGCCTCGCGCGCCTACCAGAACAACGTCGAGGTGATGAACACGGCCAAGGGGCTGCTGCTCAAGACCTTGCAGATGGGCCAGTGAGCCCAGGAGTGTTCCCATGTTCATCAGCCCGATAGACACCAGCGCGCTCGATGCCGGCGCTGCGACCACGTCCGGCACCACCCAGAAAAATACCGATCCGAATGCCATGCAGGACCGGTTCCTGAAACTGCTGGTGGCGCAGCTGCAGCACCAGGATCCGATGAACCCGATGGACAACGCGCAGATGACCACGCAGATGGCGCAGATCAATACCGTCACCGGCTTGCAGCAGCTCAACCAGACGGTGCAATCCATGGCGCAGCAGTTTGCCGGCATGCAGCAGCTTGCGGGCGTGTCGCTGATCGGCCGCTCGGTGCTTGCCGATGGCGATCGGCTGACGGTGAGCAATGGCGAGGCCCAGGGGCTGTTCGACCTGGACCAGGCGGCGACCGACGTGAAGGTGGAAATCCTCACCCCCGGCGGGAACGTGGTGGACACGGTGCCGCTGGGCGCGCTTGACGGCGGGCGCCACGCCTTCGGCTGGGATGCGAGCAGCTACAAGGGCGATACCAGTGCGCTGCACTACCGCGTCGTCGCCGCCAACGGCAAGGACGCCGTGACCGCCACGCCACTGGTGCAGCAGCCGGTGATTGCCACCGGCAGCGACGCCAAGGGCCTCACGCTGACGCTGGGTAATGGCTCCACCGTCGCCTATTCCGCCATTCATGGCGTCGTCTGACACCAGCCCCGCGATTTTCAGGAGCACAGGAGCACACCATGGGATTCCAGCAAGGATTGACCGGTCTCAACGCCGCCAGCAAGAACCTGGACGTGATCGGGCACAACATCGCCAATTCGCAGACCGTGGGCTTCAAGGCTTCGCGCACGGAATTCGCCGAGATGGTGGCCACGGCCATCGGCTCGGCGGGCGGCAACAATGCCGGCATCGGCGTGCAGGTGGATGCGATCGCCCAGCAGTTCACCCAGGGCAATATCTCGATCACCGGCAACACCATGGACGTGGCCATCAACGGCAATGGCTTCTTCCAGGTCAGGCAACCCGATGGCAGCATGGCCTACACGCGTGCCGGCAACTTCAAGCTCGACGACAAGGGCAATGTCATCACCAACAACCTGGCGCAGCTCATGGGCTACCCGGTGGATCCCCTGACCGGCCAGCGCAGCGCCAGCTCGCCCATCCCGATGGTGTTTCCGACGGGCGCGCCCATCGCCGCCAAGCAGACCGACAACATCGTGGTCTCGATGAACCTGGACGCGCGCGCCACGGATGCGGCGGGCAGCGCCGGCCCGCCCCCCATCCCCGCGACGCCGCGCTCGGCCTATGGCACGTCGGTCAACGTCTATGACAGCCAGGGCGTGGCCGTTCCCGTCAGCCTGTATTTCCAGAAAACGGCCACCGCCAACACCTGGGACATCTACGACAAGCTCGATGACCCGACGGCGACGCCGCCCGTGGTGGCGACCCCGGTGGGACAGCTGGTGTTTGACGGCACCGGCGTGCTGACCAGCGGCTCGCCGCTGACGCTGACCGTGGACCCGGCCCTGACCAACCCGAACAACCCGCCGGCGCCGTTTCCGGTGACGATAGACCTGAGCAAGGCGACCCAGTTTGGCACCAAGTTCGCCGTCACGGAGCTGACGCAGGACGGCTATACCTCGGGGCAGCTGACCGGCATCAACATCAGCCCGGATGGGACCATCCTCACGCGCTATTCCAATGGCGTGAGCCGCCCCGAGGGGCAGATTGCGCTGGCGTCATTCCGCAATACCCAGGGGCTGGCCGACGTGGGCAACAACCTCTGGATGGAGACTTTCAGTTCGGGCCAGCCCATCATGGGCACGCCGACCAACGGCAACTTCGGCGCCCTGCGCGCGGGGGCGCTGGAGGATTCCAATGTCGACCTGACGGCCGAACTGGTCAACATGATGACCGCGCAGCGCGCCTACCAGGCCAACGCGCAGACCATCAAGACGCAGGACCAGGTGCTCTCGACCCTGGTCAACCTGCGCTGACGCCGTTTGATGTCCGGAGCACGCCATGGATCGCATCATCTACACCTCGATGACCGGGGCCAACGCCTCGATGAACCGCCAGGCGGTGCTGGCGAACAACCTGGCGAATGCGTCCACCACCGGCTTTCGCGCCGAAATGGCGAATTTCCGCTCGGTGCCCATGCAGGGCGACGGCGCCAAGACGCGTGTGTTTGCGTTGGAGGCCACCTCCGGCCATCGCACGGCCGCCGGCCCGGCGCAGACCACCGGCCGGCCGCTGGACGCCATGGCGACGGGCAATGCCTGGTTTGCGGTGCAGGGGCTCGACGGCACCGAGGCCTATACCCGCGCGGGCGACTTTCAGGTGACGGCGCAGGGGCAATTGGTGACCGGCAACGGCCTGCCGGTGCTCTCCGACGGCGGCGCGCCGATCGATATTCCGCTGGGGGCGGACATCGTGCTCGGCGGTGATGGGACGGTCACGGCCAAGCTGCAGGGGCAGCCGGCGCAGACGGTGGGGCGGCTGAAGCTGGCCACCGAAACGGCCGACACGCCGCTCAAGCGTGGCGATGACGGCTTGTTCCGCACCGCGGCCGGCGACCCGCTGGCGCAGGACCCGAACGCCCAGATGCGCGCCGGCATGCTCGAAGGCTCGAACGTGAACCCGGTGGAGTGCATGGTCGGGATGATCGCCGCGGCGCGCCAGTTCGAGCAGCAGATGAAGCTCCTGCAGACGGCGGAGAGCGACGACAAGAGCGCCGGGCGCTTGCTCAGCCTCAACGGATAAGGAGTTTTCGCCATGATGAATTCGCTCTGGATCGCCAAGACCGGCATGACGGCGCAGCAGACGCAGCTGGACGTGATCTCGCACAACCTGGCCAACGTCTCCACCACCGGCTTCAAGCGCAACAACGCGGTGTTCGAGGATCTGGTCTACCAGAATCTGCGCCAGGTCGGCGCGCAGACCGACGAACAGAACCAGCTGCCCACCGGCCTGCACCTGGGCCTGGGCGTGAATGTGGTGGCCACCAGCCGCAAGTTCACGCAGGGCAGCCTGCAGCAGACCGACAACAACCTGGACGTGGCGATCGACGGCAAGGGTTTCCTGGAGGTCAGCATGCCCGACGGCACCACCTCTTACACGCGCGATGGCTCCTTCAAGCTGGATTCGCAGGGGCGCGTGGTGACTTCCAACGGCCTGCCCGTGGCGCCGGGCCTGACGGTGCCGCCCGACACCAAGAACATCAGCATCGCGCAGGACGGCACGGTCTCGGTCACCGTGGCGGGCAACCCGCAGCCGCAGCAGATCGGGCAGCTCACGATGTCCAGCTTCATCAACCCGGCGGGGCTGGAGCCGGTGGGGCAGAACCTGTTTCGCGAGTCGGCCGCCTCGGGTGCGCCGCAGCAGGGCCAGCCCGGCACCAATGGCCTCGGGATCATCAAGCAGGGTTTTGTGGAGAACTCCAACGTCAACGTCGTGGAGGAACTCATCAACATGATCCAGACCCAGCGCGCCTACGATCTCAACTCCAAGGCGGTGCAGACCAGCGACCAGATGCTGGCGCGTCTGTCGCAGCTTTGACGGGAGACCCCCATGCGCGTGCTTGTCCGTCTGCTTTTCTCCGCTCTGGCATTGTTCGCCGCAGGCTGCGCCAGCATCAATCCGCCGCCGCCGGTGGATGTGCTGCCCACCGAGCCGCCGCGCCTGGCGCCTGTGCCGCAGGCCACGGGTCCGGCCTCGGGCAGCCTCTTCAATGCCGCCACCTACCGCCCGGTGATGGAGGATCAGCGGGCCCGTTTCGTCGGCGATCTGGTGACGATTGAAATCCTTGAAACCATAGACGCCAAGCAAAACAGCCAGTCCAACGTCGGCCGCACGTCCAAGAACAGCGGCAGCATCACGGCGCTGCCGCTGCTGGCGCCCGGGGCGGTCAGCAAGATCGCCGGGCGCAGCGGCATAGGCGCGGGCTACGACAGCGATTTCAGCGGCAAGGGCAACACCAGCAGCACCAACCAGTTCAAGAGCAGCGTCACCGCCATCGTCTCCGAGGTGCTGCCCAACGGCAATCTGGTCATCACCGGCGAGAAGCAGGTGGGCGTGAACCGCGCCGTCGATGTGCTGCGTTTTTCCGGCATCGTCGATCCGCGCCATCTGCGCCGCGGACCCAATGGGCACACCGGCAACGTCATCGATTCGCAGTATGTGGCCAATGTGCGCGTGATCTCGCGCGGCCTGGGCGAGCAGGCCGAGGTGCAGGCGATGGGCTGGCTGGCGCGTGCGTTCAACAGCATCACACCCTTCTGAGGCGATGATGCGGCGGGCTGTTCGGTTGCGCTGGTGGATGCTGTTGCTGTTCTGCGGCATCACAGCCGGTGCCGGCGCGCAGGATTTCCGCGGCCCGGCGCAGCAGCGCTTTGCCGTCTGGCCCAACATCGCGGTGGTGCGCGCCTCCGACCTCGCGGAGTACGCGCAGGACCGCCAGGCGCTTGCCGACCTGCATACGGGCAAGGGCGACCCGGAAAAGCTCGCCGCCGCGCTGCAGGCGGTGGACAGCCTGCAGACCCATGCCCAGCAAGGCGCGCTCAACGAACTGGGGCGCAGCCTGAACGTGCAGCTGATCGCCGAGCTCGATGCGCTGGCGCGCCAGCGCGGCATCGCCAACCCCAAGCTGCATTTCGACTTCGCCGACATCACGCCCCAGCAACTGCAGCGCCCCATGGTGCCCGATGACCTGAAGAAGCGCGTGGCCCGCGTGCAGCTTGTCGGCTACATCACCTACACACGGCTCGATGGCAACCTGGTGCAGGCCGCGCTCACGCTGGTCAAACTGCGCACCGGCGCATCGCAAAGCTTTTCCGCCACGGTGCCGGTGAACCTGCTGGGCAAGACGCTGGCCACGCAGGTCTTTGATTATTTTGAAGGTGCGCGCCTTGCCGCCCACCGCCGGCCCGCCAGCGCGGGCGAGTGGATTGCCGCCGCGCCGGGACATGTGGACCGGCTGGTGTCGCGCGATGTGGCGGCGCGCTACTGCGCCACCCAGGGCGCCGAGCTGCCCACGGCCGCCGAGCTGGAGACAGCCGAGGCGGCGGGCTTTTACGGCGGCGGCGTGGCGCTGCGCGATGGCGGCATGTACCACGTGCAGGGCGGTCTGTACGACACCGCGCTGGCGCAGGACGGCGATTCGCGCGTGCGCCCGAATTTCATCGCCAGCGTGCCCAATGGGCTGTACTACTGCCTGCGGCGACAGCCACCGGTTCGAGCCACGAAAGCTGCCCAACCGAACCGTTGACCTTGGTGCGCGCCAAGGCAACGCTGAACCAGCCCCTCGCATACCGCGCACGCCTGCTTTCGGCGATCCACTGCGTGGCAAATCCTCGCGCTGGCTACGGCCATTGCCGCGGTTGGCGCCTTGCCGCCCATCCAAAACCGGGGCGCGCCCCATCGCGGCGACTTGTGCGGCGCCGCCCTGGGTATTGAAATGGATGTTCCGGTACGCGAAGAACCGATCCGCAGCCGCCCTAAGCCGGACCTAAGTTTTCGCCTTCACGATCCACGCACTGCTGCTTTTCGGGAGTCGAACATGCATACCCTCTCCATGCCATCCGGCCATCACAAAGCGGCCGCCGCATGGGTGGCCAAGGTGCCCCAGGCCACACTCGCGTTCTGGACCATCAAAATCATGTGCACCACGGTGGGAGAAACGGCGGCCGACTACCTGGCCTTCGATGCGGGCTGGGGGCCATCGGCGACGCGCGCATTGATGTTCGGCCTGCTCGCGGCAGCACTCGTCTGGCAGCTGCGCACGACGCGCTACACGCCTTGGATCTACTGGCTCGGCGTGGTGCTGGTGAGCATCGTGGGCACGCAGATCACCGATTGGTTCACGGACGGCCTGGGCGTCAGCCTCCATGTCAGCACGCCTGTCTTCGCCTTGCTGCTGGCGGGCATCTTCCTCGCCTGGGCGCGGGTGGAGCACACGCTGTCCATTCACGACATCGTCACACGCCGGCGTGAGCTGTTTTACTGGGCAGCCATCCTGTGCACCTTTGCGCTGGGCACGGCCGCGGGAGACCTGGCCACCGAAGCGCTGCACCTGGGCTTCGCCCGTGGCGCACTGGCCTTTGGCACCTTGATTGCGATCACCTGCGGCGTATGGCGCTTGGGAGGCAATGCGGTCGCCACCTTCTGGATCGCCTATATCCTCACGCGTCCCTTCGGCGCCGCCATGGGCGACCTGCTCACGCAGTCGCATGCCGATGGTGGCCTGGGCATGGGGACGATGTGGACGAGCGCGCTGTTCCTGTCCGTCATCGTGGCACTGGTTGGAATCGAGCAGTACGTGCACGGCAATGACGTACCGCAGCACCGAGGCGTGTGAATCCGCGCGATGGCTCCAGCGACAGGCGCATCGAAATCCAGGAGAGCGGTAACTTGAGAGTCGTCACTTCGAAAAGAATTTTCTTCATCGCAATCTGGCTGTTGGTGCTGTCGGGCTGCGCCAGCTACCAGGCCAAGCCCTTGCCCGGGGGCGAGAACCTGGCGCGCAGCGTGGCCGACATCCGCATCGACCGCGACCTGATCGCATTGCCGCAGCTCAAGGCGCATGCCTTTGCCGAGGGCGGCGTGCTGGACATGGACGGCGTGGCCGTGCTGGCGGTCGTGAACAACCCGGATCTGAAGCTGGCGCGCGCCGATGCCCGCATCGCCCATGCCCAGGCCTTTGCGGCCGGGCTGCTGCCCGATCCGACACTTTCTCTCACGCGCGATTTCCCGCAAAACGGCGGGCCGGGGTCGAGCAGCGCCTTCAACGCCAACCTGGGGTTCGACCTGAATGCCCTGCTGCGCCACCCATCCGACAGCAAGGCGGCTGAGCTCGATGCGCGCAAGACCGATCTCAATCTGCTGTGGCAGGAGTGGCAGGTGGTGGCCCGCGCGCGCGCTCTCTACATCAGGCAGGTGCAAGACCGCCGCCTGATGCAGGTGCTGCAGGACAACCGGGCGCTGTTCGCCGACCGCTACCAGCGCACCCAGACCGCGCTCGATCGCAGCCTGCTCACGCTCGACGCGGTGACGCCCCAGCTCAGCGCGCTGCAGGACACGCAGCGCCAGATCCACGAGCTGGAGCGCCAGATCAACACCGACAGCCACGATCTGAACGCGCTGCTGGGCGTGGCCCCCGAAGTGCAACTGCCGCTGGGCGATGCGCTGGCCCTGCCGCCGCTCGATGAAGCGGCGGTGCTGGCGGCGCTTTCGCAGCTGCCGGCGCGCCGCCCGGATCTGATGGCGCTGCAAAGCGGCTACGGCGCCGAGGACGCACGCTACCGCGCCGCCATCCTGGGGCAGTTTCCGACCTTCACCGTCGGCTTCACACGGGCGCGCGACACAAGCCACGTCTACACCAATGGCTTCGGCATCTCGCTGAGCCTGCCGATCTTCAACGGCAACCGCGGCAACATCGCCATCGAGCAGGCCACGCGCGACAAGCTGCACGAGGACTACCAGGGCCGACTGAACGCCGCCAGCAGCGACGTGCACCGCCTGCTGGACGAGCAGCGCATCAACCTGCGCCAGCTGCAGGAAACCGAGCAGGGCCTGAAGCGCCTGATGCAGGCCGCCGCCCAGTGGCAGCGGGCGTTCGAAATGCGCCAGATCGATGCCCTGGCTTATGCCAATCTGCAGGCTTCTGTGCTGGCCAAGCAGATCGAAAAAATCAACCTGGAGCAGGCCATCCTGCTGCAGCGCGTGGCGCTGCAAACCCTGTTGGGCGGCGAACTGCCGCAGGTGCCGAATGGAGGGAATGGGTCATGATTCAGACGAAAGCGCGGGCGCTTTGCGCGGCGGCAGCAACGCTGCTGGCGGTGGGCAGTCTGGCCTGGCCGATGGGCGCACGCGGCCAGACGGCGGATGGCGTGGTGCAGCCGCCCGTGAGCGCGCTGGTCAAGACCGCGCCGCTGCGGCGCCAGGCGCTGGCACGCGAGCTCGCGGTATTGGGCGATGTAGCCACCGGCAAGGTGGAAGGGGTGAACTTCCCGAGCGCCGGACAGGTGGCTCGGCTCCTGGTTTCGCCCGGCCAGCAGGTCCGGCGCGGCACGCCGCTGGTGGTGCTGAGCAGCGATCCGGCCGCCCAGCTCGCTTACACGCAGGCCGGCACGGCGGTCCATTTCGCCCGCGAGGAACTGCGGCGCAACGAGGAGCTGTTTGCGCTGCAGCTGGCCACCAGCGCCCAGGTGGATGCGGCGCGGCGCGCGCTGCGCGACGCCGAGGCCAATCTGGCGGCGCAAGGCAAGCTGGGAGGTGCCACCGCTGAGGCCACGGTCAAGGCGCCGTTTGACGGCGTGGTCACCGCGATTGCCGTGGCCCAGGGCGATCGCGTGCAGCCCGGCGCGCAGATCCTGCAGCTGGGGCGCGCCGAAGCGCTGCGCGTGATGCTCGGCATCGAACCCGACGAGCGGCCGCTGGTGCGTGCCGGCCTGCCGGTCGTCATCACCACGCTGCAGGAGGGCGGCCCCAGCGCCCGCGGGACGGTGGCGCTGGTGCAGGACATCGTGGACGCCAAGAGCCGCCTGGTGGGCGTGGCGGTGACCGTGCCGCGCGCACCCTCAACCAGCTTCCTGATTCCCGGCATGCACGTGCGTGCCAGCATCGAACTGGGCAAGACCGAGGCCTGGGTGGTGCCGCGCGATGCGGTGCTGACCGATGCCAGCGGCGCCTACCTCTACCAGGTGGCCGGCGGCAAGGCGCGGCGTGCGGCGGTGAGGGTAGCGCAGCAAACCGGCGCGGCGGTGGCGGTCGAGGGCGAGGCGCTTGACGCCGGGCAGCCGGTGGTGGTGCTGGGCAACTATGAGCTGCAGGACGGCATGCCGGTGCGGGAGGGCGGTCAATGAACGTCAGTCAGTGGGCGCAGAACCACCGGCGCTCCATCCTGTTCCTGTTTCTGCTGCTGGCGCTGGGCGGGGTGTTCGCCGCGCTGCAGCTGCCGGTCTCGCTGTTTCCGCAGGTCGCGTTCCCGCGCGTCGTGGTGGCGTTGGAGGCGGGTGACCAGCCGGCGCGGCAGATGGAGATGCAGGTCACGCGCCCGGTGGAAGAGGCCGTGCGCAGCGTGCCGGGGGTGGAGACGGTGCGCTCCACCACCAGCCGCGGCTCGGCCGAGGTGTCGCTCAACTTCGGCTGGGGCACCGACATGGGCAGCGCGGCGCTGCAGGTCAGCGCGGCCATCTCGCAAATCCTGCCGCAGCTGCCGCCGGGCACGCGCGCCGACGTGCGCCGCATGGACCCGACCAAGCTGCCCATCATCGCCTACAGCCTGACCTCGGCCACGCTCACGCCGACGCAGTTGCGCGACGTGGCCGAATACCAATTGCGCCCCCTGCTCTCCAGTGTGAACGGCGTGGCGCGCGTGCAGGTCAAGGGCGGCGCGGTGGAGGAATACCGCGTCACGGTCAATCCCGACAAGCTGCACGCCTTCGGCCTGGCGCTGGGCGACGTGGCCAAGGCGCTCGCCACCGAGAATGTGCTCAAGGCCGTGGGACGGCTGGAAGATCGTTACAAACTCTACCTGGTGGTGGCCGACACGCGCCTGAAGACGCTGCAGCAGATGCGTGAGACCGTGCTCGCCAGCGGCCCGGGCGGCGTGGTGCGGCTGGAGGACGTGGCCACGGTGAATGTCTCCGTCGAGCCGCAGTGGGTGCGCGTGACGGCCGATGGCAAGGACGCGGTGCTGCTCAACATCTACCAGCAGCCCGGCGGCAACAGCGTGCAGATCGCCAAGGACGTGCAGGCGCGGCTGGAGGGGTTTCCAAGGCCAGCTGCCCGCGGGCGTGCAGATCGCCAGTTGGTACGACCAGAGCACGCTGGTCACCGAATCGGCCGCCAGCGTGCGCGACGCCATCCTGATCGGCATCGGCCTGGCGGCGCTGGTGCTGCTGGTGTTCCTGCGCAACCTCAAGATCATGCTGATCGCCATCCTGGTGGTGCCCGCCGTGCTCGCCGCCACCGTGGTGCTGCTGCAGGTGCTGGGCATGAGCTTCAACATCATGACGCTGGGCGGCATGGCCGCCGCCGTGGGGCTGATCGTCGATGACGCGGTGGTGATGGTCGAGCACATCGTGCGGCGCTTGCGTGGTGCCGAGGGCAGCCCCGATCAGCGCGTGATGCGCGCGGCGCGTGAGTTCTTTCAGCCGCTCATCGGCTCCAGCGCCTCGACCATCATCATCTTCCTGCCGCTGGCGTTTCTCACCGGCGTGACCGGGGCCTTCTTCAAGGCGCTGTCGATCACCATGGCGTCCGCGCTGTTCGTGTCCTTCGTCATCAGCTGGCTCGCCGTGCCCATTCTGGCGGGCAAGTTCCTGAACCAGAAGGATGCCAACCAGAGGGAAGGCGGGCACCTGCAGGACTGGGTGCACGCGCGCTATCGCCGCCTGCTGGGCCGCCTGCTCGACCATGCCTGGATCGCGCTGCTGGCGGCCGTGCTGCTGGTGGTGCTGGGCGGCGTGGCGTTTCGCCAGGTCGGCTCGGGCTTCATGCCGGCGATGGATGAGGGCGGCTTCGTGCTCGATTACCACAGCGCGCCGGGCACCTCGCTCACCGAAACCGACCGCCTGCTGCGCCAGGTGGAGGACATCATCCGCGCCACGCCCGACGTGGCGGCGTATTCGCGGCGCACCGGCACGCAGATGGGCGGTGGGCTGACCGAGGCCAACCAGGGCGACTTCTTCATCACGCTCAAATCCGGCCCGCGCCGGCCGGTGGAGGAAATCATGGCCGATATCCGTGGCCGCGTGGAGGCCAGCGTGCCGGGGCTGAAGATCGAGATGGCGCAGCTCATGGAAGACCTGATCGGCGACCTGACCTCGGTACCGCAGCCCATCGAGGTCAAGCTCTACGCCAACGATCCGGCGCAGCTGCCCAAGCTCGGGCGCACGGTGGCCGGCCTGGTGGGCAAGATCGGCGGCGTGGTCGATGTCAAGGACGGGCTCAACCCCGCCGGTGATGCGCTGCAGATCCACGTCGATCGCGTGCGCGCGGCGCTGGAGGGCATGGACCCGGATGCCATCACCAAGGCGGTGAGCGACTACCTCAGTGGCAACGTCGCCACGCAGGTGGCGACCGATGTCAAGGTGATCGGCGTGCGCGTCTGGGTGCCGCAGGCCACGCGCGCCACTTCGGATGCACTGGGTGCGCTGCGCATCCGCGCGCCCGACGGACACAGCTTCGCGCTGCGGCGCGTGGCCACGTTTGAAACCGTCACCGGCGAGCCCGAGATCAACCGCGAGAACCTGCGCCAGATGCAGGCCGTCACCGGCCGTATCGAGGGGCGCGATCTGGGCTCGACCATCGTTGACGTCAAGGCGGCGCTGGACGCTCCCGGCGTGCTGCCCCAGGGCGCGTACTACGAGCTGGGCGGTCTCTACCAGCAACAGCAGATCGCCTTTCATGGTCTGATCGCGGTGTTTGCCGCCGCGGCCGCGCTGGTGTTCTTCCTGCTGCTGTTCCTCTACGAGAGCTTCCGCCTGGCGCTGGCGATCCTGGCGACTTCGCTGCTGGCGGTCACGGCCGTGTTCGCGGGTCTTTGGTTCACCGGCATCGAGCTGAACATCACGGCGATGATGGGCATGACCATGATCATCGGCATCGTGACGGAAGTGGCGATCTTCTACTTCTCCGAGCAGCAGGAACTGGCAGTGGGCACCGACTGGCGCAGCTCGCTGATCGAGGCCGGCGTCAACCGCATGCGCCCCATCGCCATGACCACGGTGGCCGCCATTCTCACGCTGCTGCCTCTCGCATTTGCCATCGGCACCGGCTCGCAGATGCAGCAGCCGCTGGCGGTCGCCATCATCGCGGGACTCGTGGTGCAATTGCCGCTGGTGCTGCTGGTGATGCCGGTGCTGTTCAATTTGATGCACCGCACCCGAGGGCACCCCACCCAGGCCGCAGAAACACCTTCAGATGCGCATCCTTCTCGTTGAAGACGACCCGATGATCGGCGCTGCCGTGCAAGCCGCACTCAAAGATGCGGCCTACGCGGTGGATTGGGTGCGCGACGGCCAGGCGGCATTGAATACGCTCGATCTGCAGCACTACGATCTGGTGCTGCTCGATCTTGGCTTGCCGGGCAAGGATGGCCTGGCGGTGCTTGCCAGCATCCGCGGCCATGGCAACCCGGTGCCGCTGCTCATCCTGACGGCACGCGACGGTTTGCAGGACCGCCTGCAGGGCCTGGACGGGGGCGCCGACGACTACCTCGTCAAACCCTTCGAGATGGCCGAGCTGCTGGCGCGCATGCGTGCGGTGCTGCGGCGCAAGGGAGGCCAGGCGGCGCCGGCACTGGGCAATGGAGTGCTCCTGCTCGATCCCGCCACGCGTGAGGCGAGCGTGGAGGGTGGCGCGCCGATGCTGCTGTCGCAGCGTGAATTCGCCTTGCTGCACGCCCTGCTGATCCGCCCCGGCGCGATTCTGTCGCGCAGCGATCTGGAAGACCGCATCTACGGCTGGGGCGAGGAGGTGGAAAGCAATGCGGTCGAGTATCTGATCCACGCGCTGCGTCGCAAGCTGGGGGCGCAGGCGATCCGCAATGTCCGGGGGCTGGGATGGATGGTCGCTCGCAGCAGGTGAGCGGCTCGGTGCAGCGGCGCCTGTCGGCGGCGCTGGCGCTGGCGATTGGCGCCATGGCGCTGGTGGCCGGAGCGTTTTCGTTCGTCGCCGCTTACGACGAGGCGCGGGAGCTGCAGGACGACGCGCTGCGCCGGGTGGCGCAGTTGATCGAACATCAAAGCGCGCACGGGCAGCCGCTGCCACACAACTTGCAGGTGCAGGGCGAGGAGGATGACTCGCGCATCATCATCCAGCGGCTGGATGCGGCCAGCACGGAGGCGCGCACGGGACCGTCGGATGCCCGACTGCCTTTGTCGGCAAGCCTGCCCGACGGCCCGCGGACGGTTGACCTGGGCGGTGAACCGTTTCGCGTTCTGGTGCGCACCACAGCGCGCGGCGAGCGCTTTGCCGTGGCGCAGGATTCGCGCCTGCGGCGCGAGCTGGCGCGTTACGCCGCGCTGCGTACCTTGCTGCCATTCATGCTGCTGGTTCCGGTGTTGCTGCTGCTGGTGGCGCGGCTGGTGCACCAGCTGTTTCGCCCGATCCGGCGACTGGCGACCGAGGTGGACGAACGCAGTGAGGAAGACCTGAGACCGATTGCCGACATTGACTTGCCCACTGAGGTGCGCCCCTTCGTGCGCGCGATCAACCGGCTGCTCGGGCGTGTTGGCGAGACCCTGGCTGCGCAGCGCCGCTTCGTCGCGGACGCCGCGCACGAGTTGCGCTCTCCGCTCACCGCCCTGTCGCTGCAGGCCGAGCACCTTGCCGCCACCGATCTGCCCGCCTCTGCCCGCGAGCGTTTGGCGGCCTTGCGCCAGGGCATCGAACGCGGGCGTGGTTTGGTCGAGCAGCTCTTGGCGCTGGCGCGTGCGCAAACCAGTGCACCAGCGGCGCCAACGCAGCCGCTCTCCCTCCAGGCCATCTTCCGCCGCGTGCTGGAAGATCTGCTGCCGCTGGCCGAATCCCGCGCGATCGACGTTGGGGTTGAGGGCGAACAGGACGCGGCGATCGACGCGCCCCGGGAGCTGCTCTACACCCTGGCGCGCAATCTGGTGGACAACGCAATCCGCTATACCCCGGAGGGTGGACGGGTCGACCTGTCGGTGGTGGTCGAGGCGGATCGGGCGACCCTGCGCGTGTCGGATACCGGCCCCGGCATACCGCCGGGCGAGCGCGGCCGTGTGCTCGAGCCTTTTTATCGCGTGCCGGGCCACGATGTGGTCGGTTCTGGGCTTGGCCTGGCGATCGTGCAAAGCATTGCCGATCGCCTGGGCGCGGAGCTGACGCTTGGGTATGCGGACCCGATGCGGCAAGCGGGCCTGGAAGTATCGGTGCGGTTTGCTCCGGCACGCGCAGAACGGACCACGGATTGACGGTGCGGCTCGTTGCGCTGGCCGCAAGCGCAAGCCCTGCCGTTTGCCAGCGTCGCGCATTCGGCCAATAACGCGGTTTCCGCATTGCTTATCGCGCTTTAGAACGGCGGTGGCCTGACCACAATGGGCGCATGAAACCCCTGTCCCTGCATCGCTTCCTGCGCTGGCTCCTGCCATTTCTGCTGGCGTTGGCCTGGGCTCTCCCGGCCCAGTCGGCGCGCGTGAAGGAAATTGCTGCGGTGCAGGGCGTGCGCAGCAACCAGCTTTCGGGCTATGGCCTGGTGGTCGGGCTCGATGGCACGGGCGACCAATCCACGCAGATGCCGTTCACCGCGCAGGCCATGGCCAACTATCTGCAGCAGATGGGTATCTCGCTGCCGCCCGGCACCACGGCGCCGCAGCTCAAGAACGTGGCCACCGTGGTGGTGACGGCGGAGCTGCCGGCCTTTGCGCAGCCCGGGCAGGCGATCGACGTGGTGGTGTCTTCCATTGGCAACGCCAAGTCGCTGCGCGGCGGCACGCTGATCGCCACGCCGCTGCGTGGCGCGGACGGACAGATTTACGCGCTGGCGCAGGGCAACCTGGTGGTGGGCGGCGCGGGCGCGTCGGCCGGTGGCTCCAAGGTGCAGATCAACCATTTGAGCGCCGGGCGCATACCCGAAGGCGCGCAGGTGGAGCGCAGCGTGCCCACGCCGCTCAATGATGGCGACACCATCACGCTGGGGCTCAACGCCTCGGATTTCCAGATGGCGCGCAAGGTGGCGCTGGCCATCAATGCACGCTCCGGCCCCGGCACGGCCATGGCGCTCGATGGCCGCACGGTGCAGGTCAAGGCGCCGATGAGCCCGGGCGCGCGCGTCTCCTTCATCGCCGAGCTGGAAGAGTTGCAGCTGCCCGATTCCATGCCGGCCGCCAAGGTGGTCATCAATGCACGCACCGGCTCGGTGGTGCTCAACCAGGCGGTGACGCTCGGGCCCTGCGCGATCGCGCACGGCAATCTTTCGGTCACGATCAGCAGCACGCCGGTCATCAGCCAGCCAAATCCGCTCTCGCAGGGGCAGACCGTGGTGGCGCAGCAAAGCGCGATCACCATCCAGCAGCAGGGTGGGCAGGTGCAGCAGATGCCCGCCTCGCGGCAACTGGCGGACGTGGTCCGCTCGCTCAACGCGTTGGGCGCCACGCCGCAGGATCTGCTGGCGATCCTGCAGGCGATCAAGGCCGCGGGCGCGCTGAACGCGGAGCTGGAGGTGATCTGATGGCCCTTTCGCCGACAGCCATGGGTTCTGCGGGCCTGGCCGCCGACGGCCGGGGCCTGGATGCGCTCAAGCTGCAGGCGGGGCAGGGCGACCCGCAGGCGCAGCGCGCAGCGCTCAAGGAAGCCTCGCGCCAGCTCGAATCATTGTTCATGCGCGAATTGCTCAAGAGCATGCGTGAATCCACCAAGCAGCTCAATCCCGACAGCGGCGGCGAAGGCGGTTTGGCCACCGATTTGTTCGACCAGCAGATGTCGGTGCAGATGGCGGGCCAGCCCGGGGGGCTGGCAGGCTTGATCCAGCGCGAACTTTCGCGCCAGCTGGGCGCCAGCGAGGCTGCGAGCGCCCCTGCCGGTGCGGCTTCGGCGCTGGGCAAGAGCACCTTCAGCTTTGCGGGGACGAGTATCGGCGTGCCCGTCACGCCCTCCAAAGGCCGTGACGATTTCGTGCAGCAGCACCGCGCCGCGGCAGAGCGCGTGGCGGAGGAGAGCGGCATTCCAGCCGCCTTCATGCTCGGTCAGGCGGGGCACGAAACCGGCTGGGGCAAGAGCGCGATCCAGACTGCGGCCGGCGGCAATTCGCACAACCTGTTCGGCATCAAGGCCACCGGCGGCTGGACGGGCAAGGTGGCGCAGGTGACGACGACGGAATATGTGGATGGCGAGCCGCGCAAGGTGGTGGCGAAATTCCGCGCCTACGACTCCTACGAGGAATCGTTTCGCGACTACGCGCGGCTCATCACGGAAAACCCGCGCTACGAAAAAGCCCAGGCGATCGCCAAATCAGGATCGGCCCAGGCCTACGCCGCGGAACTGCAGAAGGCCGGCTATGCGACCGATCCCCGGTACGCCAGCAAGCTCAGCCGCGCGATCCAGAGCACGCTGTCGGTTGCGCGCACGCCAACGGGCACCCAGGCATGACGGGGGCTGAACCATGAGCGGGCTTCTTGATGTCGGCGCGCGCGCCCTGATGGCCAACCAAGTGGCGCTGCAGACGGCGGGCCACAACATTTCCAACGTCAACGTTGTCGGCTATTCGCGCCAGAACGTGGTGCTTGACCCGGTCCAGGGCCAGTTCACCGGCGGCGGCTACATCGGCAAGGGGGTGAGCGTCACCACCGTGCTGCGCAACCACGACGAATTGCTGACGCGCCAGGCGGCGGCGGCGCAAGCCGTGCAGGCGGGTGATGCGGTGCGATCGCAGCGCCTGCTGCAGCTGCAGAACATTTTTCAGGGCGGCACGCAGGGCCTGGGCGCGTCGGTGAACGACATGCTCAATTCGCTCGGCGATGTCGTCAGCTCGCCGACGGACATCACGGCCCGCATGGTGTCGCTGACGCGCATGGACGAGATGGCGGCGCGCATGCGCTCGAGCGCCCAGCAGCTGCAGGAGCTGGGCTATGCGGTGGACCAGCAGCTTGCGAGCGACATGGACCATGTCAATACGCTGGCGAAGAACATCGCCGCCGTGAACGAGCAGATCGCGAGCGCCAGAGGCAACGGTCAGACGCCCAACGATCTGCTGGACAAGCGCGACCAGCTGATCCGCGAGCTCAACCAGTATGTGCAGACGACGCAGATACCGGCCGATGACGGCACCATGGGCGTGTTCGTCGGCGGCAGCCAGGCGCTGGTGCTGGGCAACGTGGCGGCCAGCCTCTCGGTGCGCGAATCGCAGACTTTTCCGGGCAGCGGCCAGCGCGCGCTGTATTTCACGCCGCCGGGAGGCAAGCCGATAGAGATGAGCACGGACTTGCTCGGCGGCGGCGAGGTGACCGGGCTGATGCGTTTTGCCAACACCGATCTCACCGACGCCGGCAACATGCTCGGGCGCATGGCGCTGGGCATTGGCCAGACCCTCAATGCCCAGCAGGCGCATGGACTGACGCTGGATGGCGCGGCGGGCGGCCCGCTGTTTTCCGTGCCGACCAGCATGCCCGGGCACAGCAGCAACCCCGCCACGGCAGGAACCGTCACTTTCAATGATCCATCGGCGTTTGCCGCTTCGGATTACGAAGTGCGTTTCACTTCGCCGCCGGCGGGCGTGGTGGTGCGCCTCTCGGACAACAAGGTCACCAGCGTGGCCGATTTCACCACGGGCCAGGTGATCGACGGGCTGAATTTCCAGTTCACCGCTGCCGGCGCTGCCGGCGAGCGTGTGCTGTTCAAGCCGTTTTCCAGCGCCGCCGGCAGCATTCAGGCACTGGTGAAGTCGCCGCGCGATCTGGCGGCCGCCAACCCGATCAACGCCGCCATGGGCACGACCAACACCGGCACCCTGCAGCTGGCGGGCCTGCAGGTGGGCGCAGGGTTTGTCGCGCCGCCGCCGGGCGATACCGCCAGCCCGCCGACCTATCCGGGCGGCATCCAGCTGCGTTTTACCGCGGCGGGTACGTTCGACGTGCTCAACCGTGGCAGCAACCCGCCCGCCACGGTGGCCACCGGCCAGAGCTACGTCCCCGGTCAGTCCATCGCGGTCAACGGCTGGAGCATCACGCTGCAGGGCACGCCGCAGGTGGGCGACACGGTGAACGTGGGCAATGCCGCCGACCCGCAATACGGTGATTGGTTCACGCGCGATGCCGGCAATGCCAAGGCGCTGATGAACCTGCGCGATACCAGGCTGTTCGACGATTCCACCATGGCCGACGGCTATGCCAGCCTCATGGCGCAGGTGGGTACGCGCACGCAAAGCGCGCTCTATGCGGCCCAGGTTTCCGGTCAGATCGCCGACAACCTTGAGGCGAGCCGCACCGCGGTTTCGGGCGTGAATCTGGATGAGGAAGCTTCCAAGCTGATCCAGTACCAGCAGGCCTACCAGGCCTCGGCCAAGGTGCTGCAGATCGCGCAGAACATCTTTGACAACCTGATCTCGGTCATCAGCCGATAGCGTGCGGCACCACCCCAGGGAGGACGGTCATGGCAGACAGTTTCTACCGTGTTGGCACGGCCAACATGTATGACAGCGCGATCCGCAATCTGGGCGCGCGGCAGAAATCGCTGGTGGATCTGCAGGAGAACCTGACCAGCGGCAAGCGCGTGGTGCGCCCCAGCGACGACCCGGTGGCCGCCGCCCAGGCCGAGCGCGCGCTCACGCGGCTCACGCGCATCCAGGCCGAACAGCGCCAGCTGGAAGTGCAGAAGGGCAACATCGCCCAGGCGGAATCCACGCTGGGCGATGCCGTCGGCCTGGTGCAGGAAATCCGCCAGACCATCGTCGCCGCCGGCGGCGGCACGCTGACGCAGGACGACCGCAAGACCTACGCCATGCAGTTGCAGAGCCTTCAGGACCAGCTCAAGGAGGTCGTCAACCGCAAGGATGTCAACGGCATGCCGCTGCTGGGGTCGCTGGGCAGTGCGCTCGCGCCCTTCATAGGGCCGCTGCCCGGCGCGCCGGACTATGTCTTCGACGGTTTGCCCGGCCAGGGCGCGAGCGAGGGCACGGCGATAGCGTCGCAGATGGATGGCCACGCGGCGCTGATGTTCGACCCGGTGCGCGACGGCGTCTATACCGCCACGCTGGCGCGCGGCGGCGCGGCGAGCACGGTGTTTTCCAGTGCCGTCAAGACCTCCAACCTGCAGCAGCTCGATGGCGCCAGCTATGCGCTGCAGGTGACGGGTGTGACGACCGCGGGTGGCACCACGTCGGTGAACTATTCGCTCACCAAGACCGCGCGCGACGGCACGGTGACGACCAGCGCCGGCAGCACGCCGGCGGTGCTCAGCGGCCAGCCCATGCCGGTCACGATCACCGAGGGACCGGAAACGGTGGTGCAATTCACCCTGCAGGGAACGCCCGCGACGGGAGATACGGTGACGGTGGCGCCCAGCGCCAGCCTGATGAGCAGCGTGCAGAGCGCCATCAACGGCATCGCCAATGCGCCCGACAGCATCCAGGCGGCGCAGGCCAGCAATTCGGCGCTCGCCAGCATTGACGCCGGGCTGCAGCGACTGAGCAATGTGCGCGGCTATGCCGGTGAGCTGCTCAACCGCGCCGACCGCATCTCGGGTGATCAGGAGAACCGCTCCATCCAGCTCGAAGGCGACCGATCGAAGGCGGAGGATCTGGACATGGTCAAGGGCATTTCCGACTTCCAGAACGCCAATGTCGGCTACGAGGCGGCGCTCAAGTCCTACGCCTCGGTGCAGAAGCTGTCGCTGTTCAACTTCATCAATTGATGCGCGGCCGCATGCCCCGTGGAATCGATCGCGGACAATAGGTCAAAGGCATCACGTTCGCTTCAAAGCCCATGGTTCAATCGGTTCTAGGCAGTCTGGTTCTGGGGTATCGCCCGCTGTGGAATGGGGCGCGGCGCATGGCGGGCGTGCAACTGTTCGTCGAAGGCGATGCGCAGGTCGCCGTGGATGCGCTGCACCTGCTGCGCACGATCGAGGAGCTGTGGACGGCTTCTTCGCCGCCGTTGCTGCTGGCGCCGCGCACGCCCCAAATCCTGGCCGATTGGCTGGAGCATGCGCCGCCGGGCTCACCCCCCATCGAAGTCGCTGATGCCTGGCTGGCCGATGCCGCCCTGCTGGCGCGCGCGCGCACCGCGCACCGCAGAGGGCTCAAGCTGGTCTGGAGCGGGTCGCTGGCGCGACTGCCCGAACCGGAAGTTGCCAGCCTGTTCCACACCAGCATTCTCATGCTGGACTCCCGCGATGCCGTGGCAGCGTTGAACGCCGACAAGGCGGCCGATACCAAGGCTGGCCGGCCAGCGGCCAGTCCCATCATTGCCGGGCAGATGTACGACGGCGTGGCCAGCCGTGCGCTGATGGCGCATTGCCTGGGCCCGGGCGGGGCCTTGGCACTGGCGGGCTGGCCGATCGACGATGTGCTGTACAGCCTGCGCCATCAACCGCTGCAGGCGGCCCATGAGGTGGTGCTCAAGCTCCTCAAGGCGATTGACGACGAGCAGTCGATCGACGGCCAGGAACAGATCCTGGGCGAAGACCCGCTGCTCGCCTACCGCTTCATGACCTACACCAATTCGGCCGCGCTGGGCTTGCGCACCGGCGTCGATTCGCTGCGCCGCGGCCTGGTGATGATGGGCTATGGCTCCATCAGCCAGTGGCTGGGCGATCAGTTGCCCAATGCATCCACCGAGCTGGATGTGCGCCCCGTCCGCGAAACCATGGTGCTGCGCGCGCGCCTGGCGGAAAAGCTCATCGAAGCGGGTGTCGGCAAAGACCTGCGCGCCGAAATGTATCTGTGCGCGCTGTTCTCGCAGCTCGATGCGCTGCGGGGTGAACCGCTGGGTACCATCCTGCGCCGCCTGCCGCTCTCGGACCGCGTCTACGACGCTGCGGTACTGCACACCGGCCCCTATGCGCCCAGCCTGGACATGGCAGTGGCGCTGGAGGGCGAAGACAGCGCCGTGGTGCGCCAGCTGTGCGAGGCGCATGAATTCGACCGCGAACAGCTCAATCGCAATTTGCTGCACATGCTGCGCTCCTGCGTGGTCCAACGGGCTGAATGAAGGAGCATGATGGTGCTCCGAAAGGAGCCCTCTTGTGCCTGAATTTCATTCGCTTGCGCCCACGCCGCTGTGCCACCTGCTGGGCTGCCGCCACCCGCTGATCCTGGCCGGCATGGGCGGCGTGGCGCGCGCGGAACTCGCGGCTGCCGTCAGCGGCTTTGGCGGCTTCGGCTTTCTCGGCATGGTGCGCGAGCCGCTGGCGCTGATCGAGCGCGAAGTCGCGCAGGTGCGCCGCCTGACCGACCAGCCCTTTGGCGTGAACCTGATCCCGGCGGGCACGGCGCGTGCGCTGCTGCGCTCGCAGGTCGATCTGTGCATCGCGCTGGGCGTGACCGCGGTCGAGCTGTTCTGGGACGTGGACGAATGGGCGATAGGCCGGCTGCGCGGCGCGGGCATCACCGTGGTGCACCAGGTCGGGTCGGCCCGGGATGCGCTGCACGCGCAGGCGGCCGGCGCGCACGCGGTGATCGCGCAGGGCGTGGAAGCCGGCGGGCATGTCTGGGGCCGTCAGCCGCTCGTGGCGCTGCTTGACGAAGTGCTGGGCTGCGTCGGCATTCCCGTGGCCGCCGCCGGGGGGCTGGCCGACGGGCACGACGTGGGCCGCGTGCTGGCGCAGGGCGCGCAGGCGGCGGTGCTGGGCACCGCGCTGATGGCCACCACCGAATCGTTCGCGCACGGGGTGCACAAAGAGCGGCTGGTGTCCGGCAAGGCCGCGGACACGCTGCTGACCGAAGACTTTCACATCAACTGGCCGCCGCACGCGGCGGTGCGCGTGTTGCCCAACGCGGTCACGCGCGGCGAGCGCGGCGACCCGTTCACCAGCGCGCCGCAGGTGATAGGCGAGGAAGAAGGCCGCCCCATCTACCTGTTCAGCACCGATTCGCCGCTGCGCTCCATGACCGGCGCGCTGGAAACCATGGCGCTGTACGCGGGCAAGGGCATAGACCGCATCACCGCCATCGTGCCGGCGGCCGAGCGGCTGCAGGGCATCCTGGAAGGCGCGGCGGCGCATCTGCGTCTGGTGGGCGATGCAGCGCAGCCGCTGGCCTCGCCGGTCTGCTACGCGGCCGAAGTGCAGCACCGTGAGCGCGCGCCCGTGGTGGCCGCGCTGCAAGCGCTGCTGGCCGATGAAAGGGCATGGGTGCAGCAACTGTTTGCGTGCCGTGCCCAGACGCTGGACGCCGCGCTGCGCCAGCGCTGTGGTGCGATGCTGCAGGTGCAGACCAAGGCATGCGGAATACTGGTGCGGTTTTTACGCGCTTTGGATGCGCTACCCGATTCCGCGCCGAGTCGGCTTGCCACGGAATTGCAAGTGCCGTGGCAGGCACTCATGGACCGGCGTCGTGGTCTGATGCAGCAATGGCGCGTAGTGGCGAGCCAGTTGGATGGTTCCGATGCTTTGGCGTGCACGGAAATGATGCGTCTGCACGAAGCAGCAATGGCGTAGGCGGCCACTTGGGCCGACCAGACCATGGAAGGCGCTGCTCATCGGTTCAGCGCCCCAAGCGCGCAGGAAAAAGGCGGGTGATGGCACTGCCTCGCCCGCCCAAAGGCGCCCACCAGCGCCTGCCGCCTTGGAGAAAAATCGGCCGGTGAATCAGAAGCGGTGCGAAATTCCCACTGCAAAACCGGTGCTGGACGAACCGCTGATCACGGGTGGCTTGGCTTGCAGGTCCACAAGGCCCAGCAGCGCAAGGCTTACCGGATCGGTCTTGAATGCCCCCGAAAGGCCGCCGTGAAACACCCCGGCGTTGATGCTCGTGCGCTTGGACAGCGCGTAGTCGCCCATCAGCGCAAAGCTGTCGCGCTTGCCCGCCATGCCGGCCACTCCCCCCACGTCCTTGCCGCTGTCGCGGTAGTAGGCCGCGCGCAGGGTCACCGCGGGAGAGATGGAATACGCTGCTCCGAGCGACCAGACACCATCGGACTGGCGTATTCCCGTGGGACGATCATGGCGCGCATTCATGTAGTGCACATACAGCCGCACCGGTCCCAGCAGATAGTTGCCGCCCAGACCCCACACGCGCTGGTGCATTTGCGCCGTGGGATGGTTGTAGTCGATGGCATACGCGCCCAGGCCGAATTCCTTGGTCTGCCAGCCTGCATCGACCGAGACGCTCTTGCCCGAGGTGGCGCTGGAAAAACCGTAGCTCACGCCGACCGTCGCATTGGCCGGCAGTTTGGCGCGCAGCTTCACGGCGTTGTCCACGCGGGTATCAAAGCCGCCGAAGGCATTGGTGGCGTTGGGCACCAATGGAAACAGCACCGTCTTGTTGGCGTTGGCGTAGAAAACGTCCAGGGTCTCGACAATCCGATCCACGCCGGCGTGCAGCTGGCGCCCGCCGGTGAGGCTGAACATGGTGTTGTCCAGGCTGACCCAAGCGGCCCGGTCCCAGAACTTGCTGGCGCCCGCCACCGTGGCACCGGCCAGCCCCTGTGTGAGATCCCAGCCCGATTCGAAACGAAAGCTCGCATGCATGCCCCCACCCAGGTCTTCCGTGCCGCGCAGCCCGAATGTCGATGCAGACCAGGGGCCCGAGGACATGCGCGAGCCGCTGCCGGTGGCCTGGTTGCTCTGGTGCACCAGCGAGGCGTTGATGCTGCCAAACAATTGCACGTGGCTCTCCTGTGCTCCTGCGATGCCGGCGAACGCCATCAGCGCGGCAGCCATCGTGGTTTCGCGTCGTGGCCACGCGCGCGGTGCATTTGATTTCATGATTTCTCTCCTTGGTGTGGTTGAAATGAGCGGCGGCAGTTGTCCGCTCAAGGGTGGGGTGCAGCGCCGTTGCGATGGCGAACACCGCTTCATGCAGGCTGGGTGGAGTGCGGTGGCGCATCGATCTGCATTTCGCCGACATCGCTTGCATCCCGTGCATAGGTCGTTCGGCCCAGCAGGAAGGCGATCCCGGCCACGACAGACGCCACCGGGATCCATTGCAGCGCAGACAGCAGACCCACTCGGTCCGCCAGCCAGCCGACCAGCAGCGGCCCGGACGCAAATCCGATCAGGTTGTCCGCCAGTGCCAGCACCGCAAAGCTGGAGGAGTGGATGCTCCTGGGTGTCAGGTTGGCGGTGATGGCGCCGGCCGCTCCCATCGTTCCCACCGACAAAAACATGCCGCAGCCGATCAGCGCGAGCTGCGCCTTTCCTGACCCCAAGGCCATGGCAGAGGTCAGGGCAACAAAGGAGCCGAAGGCGATGCACGCGGCGACCAGCCATGCGCGATCCGGAGCGCGGCGGCTGAGCCGGTCCGTCACCGCGCCGCAGATGACCATGCCCAAGGCGGCAAACAGCACGAACAGCGCGGCCGTCACGCCGGCCTTGTCCAGGGCCATGCCGTAATAGCGGTTGAACAGGCTCGGCAGCCATACGACGAGCGCGCCGGCCGACATCAGCTGGATGCCGTTGCCGAGATAGGCCGCCTTCAGCGAGCGGCCCCGAAGCACCGACCGCATCAGTGCGCCGATACGCAGATTCGAGGTGGGTTGGTTGGCTTCTACGGCCTTTGCATCACCGGTCGCGCCGCCAATCCGCCTTTCGGTGACGACGATGCGGTAGACCACCACCAGCACGACGCCGACGATGGCCATCACGCCAAAAGACCAGCGCCAGCCCATGTGCCGCGCAACGATGCCGCCCAATGCAACGCCGAACACCGACCCGAACACGCCGCCCGATGTCATGGCGGCCGTCAACGTGGCCCGCATGTGGCGCGGGAAGATGGAAATGACCACCGCACCACCAATGCTGGCGTAGGCGGCCTCGCCGACACCGACCAGCAGGCGTGCGGCCAACAACTCTTCGTAGTTGCGAGCCAGCGCGCAACCCAGCGTCGCCAGGCTCCACACCAGCACCATGGCGACGATGCAGTTCACCCGGCCCCAGCGATCTGCGACGATGGACAAGGGGAGCGTGAGCAGCGCAACCGAAATGGCCACCACGCTGCTGAGCAGGCTGAGTTGCAGGTCCGTCAGCAGCCACTCGGTCTTCAGGTCCGGAAATACCGCGTTGAGGACCTGCCGCGACATGAAGTCCGAGATCATCAGCGCAAAAGTCAGCGCAAACACGACCCATGCGTAGCCGCGTGCGACGGCTGGCTCGTCGGCCGGCGCATCGGTGGTCGCATTGAGCGATGTCGTTCCCATGTCTGTCTCCTTTTTATGACTGACCCTTTGGCATGGCTGAAACACGCCAACCATCAACGAAGCCGATGCAGGCAGCATCGATGCCACCGCCCGCGATGCGAGCGGGATGGCTGCAGGCGCTACCCTTGCGGCTCGCTGGTCTTATTCCATTTCCAGATCAATCGATTACTTTGTCGGCTTCGCTCGCCGTGCTACAGCACTGTCTTCGCTGCGCCTTCGCGTACTCGAATGATCTGGAATTGGAATTACGCCGCGAAGGACGACACGTCGATGGGCGTGATCCCGTGCGTGCTGCAGTGGTTGAGGTAGCGGTCCATCACGGATCGCCAGTTTTCTATGGCCAGCACCTGGTCGTCATCGCTGATCAGGTTCCAGTCGCCCTGCACGATGTTGAGGGTCACCACTTCGTCTTTCCCAACGCCGATGGGGGTATGGCGCGTGCCTGCTGTTTCGTAGACAAAGCTGCCCGGCTTGGCCACCCAGTCGTGCTCCAGGTAGCGCCATTCGCCGCTGATGGTGTAGACCATGACCCAGCCCGCGTGGTGGTGGCGCGGCAACCTGGCGTGAGCGGGGGTCTTGAGCATGGTCACCCACTCGCCGGTGATGGGGTTGACCTTGAGCAGTTTGATGAACACATCATCGGCGTAGGGCAGAAACGGATGCCAGGGTGCTTCTTCGCCTTGGATGATGGACGAGTGGACGGTGTCACAGAACATGGTGGTCTCCTGAGTGCTTGGGATGGCTCGTTTGCGAGCCGGGGTAATCGACGCGAACGTCGTGAATCACGCCTTCGAACGGAAAGGGCGCGCGATCGAAGTACTGCCGGGATACGGGCGAGCCCTGGTCCCGTCCGACTTCAAAGGTCTCGGTGGCGGTGAAGGCCAGCGGCACGGTGTAGAACAGCACCGCCTCGGCCACCTTTTCACCGTCCAATCGCATCACCAGACGTCCGGGCGTGCCCGGCTTGGCCGATAGAACGACGGTCTGCAATTCGATGCGGTGTCGGCCCGCCGGCACTGGCACCCTGGAGCGCAACACCGTGCGCTTGAGCATCAGGGCGTTGTATTCGTAGTGCAGATGGCCGGCATCGAAGAACAGCGTGACCCCGCCGCTGATGCCCCCCAAGGCGTAGACCACGCCCGAAGCGTTGGCCGGCACGGTTGCGTCCACGGTGACCACGCTGTTGGCCGCGCGCAGGTTGGGCGCCATGAACTCCGGGATGCGCTCCAGGTCTGCGCTGTAGGCGTTGGCCTGCAAGCCAGGGCCGACGCGATCCTGCGGGTGGAGAAAGGGCCAGAGCCCGGCACCCAGCGGGTAGACGTGGTTGGCCAGCGCCTGCTCGTGAAAGCGCTGCTTGAGTTCTTCGAGCTTGGCCGGGTGGCTGCCTGCCAGATCGCAGGCCTGCGAATAGTCCTTGTCGAGCCGGTACAGTTCCCAGCGCTCGGCGTGAGGGTCCCAGTTTTTGTACGTCTCGGGCGTGCCGGTCACCCAGGGGATGCGCGGCCCCCAGGCCGATGCCATCCACCCCTGATGAAAGATGCCGCGGCTGCCCAGCACCTCGAAGTACTGCTCAGCTTTGCGTGTGGGTTCGGTTGCGCTATGGAAGGTGTAGCTCATGCTCACGCCGTCCAGCGGCTCCTGCGCGTGCCCGTCCACCATTTCCGGCGCCTGGATGCCGATCAGCTCGTACAGCGTCGGCGCCAGGTCGTTGACGTGGTGAAACTGCGGTCGCACGGTGGCGTCGGGCTGGATGCGGGCCGGCCATGAAATCGCCAGCGGCACCCGTGTGCCGCCAAAATGGCCCGCCAGCAGCTTGGTGCCCTGCAACGGCGCCATGCCGGCCCAGGCCCAGGCGGCGTGGTACATGCTGTCAAAACGCGCGCTGCCCAGCGCCTCCAGGCCGCCCTCGCGTTCGAGCAGCGCCATGTGTTGGGCGGGGGTGGACGGAATCCCGTTCTGCGCATTGAGCTCGGCGATGGAGCCCGTCATACCTTCGGCCGATGCGCCGTTGTCCGAGAACACATACAGGATCAGCGTGTTCTCGCGCAGCCCTTGACGCTCGATTTCGTCAATGAGCTTGCCCACCTGCGCATCCGTGTGCTCCAGAAAGCCGGCGAACACCTCCATCAGGCGCGCCTGGAAGCGCTGCTCCACCGGGTCCAGGCTTTCCCAGGCCGGCAGCGTGGCCGGCCGCGGCGTGAGCAGCGCATCCTGCGGGATGAAGCCGATCGCCTTTTGCCGTTCGAACGCGCGCTCGCGGTATACGTCCCAGCCGTCGTCGAACTGACCCTTGTAGCGGTCGGACCATTCCCGTCGCACATGGTGCGGCCCATGCACCGCCCCGGGCGCCCAGTACAGGAAGAACGGGTCTGAAGCAGCATGCACGGCGCGCTCGCGCAGCCAGTCGATGGCCCGCTGCGCCAGGTCTTCGCTCAGGTGGTAGGACTCGGTGCGCGGCGGCTCGATCGGAGTGGTGTTGCGGTACAGGCGGGGTTCATATTGCGAGGTCTCTCCGCCCAGAAAACCATAGAAAGTGTCGAAGCCGTGCCCGGTGGGCCAGCGGTCAAAGGGCCCCATCGACGTGATCTGCGTGACCGGCGTGTTGTGCCATTTGCCAAACGCGGCCGTGCGGTAGCCGTGGTGGCGCAGCACCTCGGGGAGGGTGGCGCAGGACTTTGGGATCGCGGCCGTGTACCCATCCCAGTCGCTGGCCAGCTCGGCAATCACGCCGTTGCCGACATGGTGATGGTTGCGCCCTGTCAGCAGCGAGGCGCGGGTGGCGGAGCAGATGGCGGTGGTATGGAAGGCGTTGTAGTGAATGCCGGTTTGCGCGATGCGCGTAAAGGCGGGCGTGTGGATCGGGCCGCCCACGGTGTCGGCCTGGGCAAAGCCGGCATCGTCCAGAAGGATCAGCAGCACGTTGGGTGCATTTGCAGCAATCGCTCGATGGGGCTTGCGCCACGTGTGGGTCGATTCACGCAGACTCTCCCCGGCCTTGCTGGCGGATGGCGGCGTGCCCAGCGGCAGAATTCGATCGTTCAGTGGCAAAGAGGACATTCGGATTTCCCGGGAAGATTCAGGCAATGGATTCTGACGATTTCAGGGTCCTTAAAATTAACTTTGCGTGCCTTTGATTTGATTTTTGGTGACATGAAAATGCGGTGATTCCCTGATTCGCCTGCTCGGGGCGGCGTTCATATCCATCCCATTTTTTTGGAGTCGGCGATCAGAATCCGCCGCAGCAAGGTGCGAGACAGCCGCCGGAAGTGGTAATCGTCTTGGCGTACGGCCCGACAAGCACCAGCGCTCGCCTGGTGCGCACTGCTTTCACGATGGCTTCGGCAACCACGCGGGGAGGGGCGCCCTTGGTGCGGTAGTAGGCGGCCAGGCGATCGAACTGCTCGTGGGTGATGCTGGGGCCGACACTGGCGGGAGAGGGCCGAACGATGGGCGTGTTGATGATTCCCGGGCACACCACGGTAACCCCGACGGGGGAGCCGTCCAGTTCCATCGACAGGGTTCCTTCAGCCCGACCGCAGGCAAAAAAGTTGAGCCCGGATGAAGAAAAGACCGGGTGGCCGGTTGCGGTAATCTATGAGATTGGGTAGAAATATCGTTAACCTTGCGTGACATGTAATTGATCATTGGTGCCAGGCTGCGATGAAGACCTATTTGCGATCAGCGACGATGGCCAATCTGCCCGCCGTGTTGCGCAGGCATGGCGTGGACATACTTCCCTTGTTGCGCAAGGTGAGCATTCCGGTGGCCTCTTTGCACGATCCGGAGCGGCCTGTCCCTGTCGAGCAGGCCTATCGTTTGCTGGAGTTGGCGGCGGTCACGGCTAACTGCCCGTCGCTCGGGCTGGAGGTTGGGGAGGCCAACCGCCTGTCGGTGCTGGGCCTGCTGGGCCTGGTGCTGCGCGAGGAGCCGACGTTCGGGGACGCGCTCAACACGCTGTTGCGCTATCGACAGCTGCACAACGAATCACTGGTGCTGGCGCTGGAGTGGTTTTCGGAAGGCAGTCGTGATTTCTGCCTGCTGAAAATGACTCTGAGAGCCAACCAGGGGGTCCCGGTCGCACAGGCCACCGAGCAGGGTTTGGCCATGCTGCTGCGCTCGCTCAGGGCCTTGATCGGCTTGCAATGGCGGCCGCGGGTGGTGTGCATCCGGCACCTGCCGCTGGGGCCGCGCATGGTGTACCAGCGCGTGTTGGATGCGCCCCTGCAATTTCAGGCCGAGTTCGACGGGCTGATGTTTGACCGCGGTGATCTTGATCTGCCGGTGCGCAGCGCCGATCCGGTCATCGCCCTGCAGGCACGCCAGCAGCTCGATCAGTTGCTTTCCGCCCGTGGCGCCAACTCGGCAAGTCAACGCGTCAGCGAGTTGGTTCGGGTGCTATTGCCTGCGGGGCGCTGTTCGATCGAGCAGGTGGCGATGCACCTGGGGCTGCACCGCAGAACACTGCACAGGCATCTGCAGGCAGAAGGGACCACGTTTGAAGCCATCACCGAGCAGATACGGACAGACATGGCGGTTGCGCTGTTGACGGCCGATCGCCGCCCCTTGGGGCAGGTTGCCGACCTGCTGGGCTTTTCCTCTCCGCCCGCGTTTTCGCGGTGGTTCAAGCGCGTTCATGGCCAATCGGCGCGCGAATATCGGCGCAACAGCTACGGTAACCCGGCGCATTCCAGCGGTGATCCCGGCGCGGTACTGTCGCGCTAGCAGTAATGCAGCGGCTTCGCTCGGCGGCTACGGCCTTCGTTGCGCTCATGTGGTGTGCGATGCTTGTGCATTTCCCCGCCGCCCCATGCCCCTGACCGAATTCACCGCTCTCTTCCTGCTCGCCACGGCCATGAGCTTCACGCCCGGGCCCAATACCTCGCTGGCCACCGCGATCGCCGCCAACCGCGGGCTCAAACCCGCGTTGCGCTTCGTGCTGGCGGTGCCGGTAGGCTGGTGCCTGATGCTGATGCTGTGCAGCGCCGGGCTGGGTGCGGCGGTGCTGGCGGTGCCCGCGCTGCGCTGGGCCATCAAGGCGGCGGGCATCGCCTACCTGCTGTGGCTGGCCTGGCGGCTGGCGCGTTCCACGCGGCTGGCGCAAGCCGATGGTTCGCATCTTTCGGTGGGTTTCTGGGAGGGCGTGGCGCTGCAGTTCGTGAACATCAAGGCCTGGCTGATGCTGTTGGCCATCGTCGCGAGCTGGATCATCGGGCGGGACGATGGCGGCACACGCCTGCTGCTGGTGCTGCCGGTGATGGCGGGTTTTGCCTTTGCCAGCAACTTTGCCTACGCGGCGCTGGGCTCGCTGCTGCGCGGCTGGCTGGCGCAGGGGCAGCGGCTGCTGTGGTTCAACCGCGCCATGGGCCTGGTGCTGGCGCTGACGGCGCTGTGGATGGTTGCCGCGTAGGTGACAGGCGGGTCTGCACCGCGTCACCGCCGGGACAAGCGCGCGCGAGGCGGCTCGGGACAATCGTCCCGCATGGGAACGCTCTACCTTGTGCGCCACGGCCAGGCCTCTTTTGGCGCCGCCAATTACGATGAGCTCAGTGGCCGCGGCTGGAATCAGGCGCGGCATCTGGGTGCGCACTGGCAGGCGCATGGCCAGTGCTTTGATGCGGTGTTCACCGGCACGCTCAAGCGCCATGCGCAGACGCTGGCTGGCATTGCCGAAACCTTGCCCGGCCTTCCCCCTGCCACCGCCGTACCTGGGTTGAACGAATACGACAGCGAGGCGCTGATCCGCGCGATCCATCCCGGGCCGCTGGAAAAGGCCGATACGCCCGAGCGCTTTCGCGCCCATTTCCGCCTGCTGTGCGACGCGCTGGCGCAGTGGATGGCGGGCACCATCAGCCCCGAGGGCATGCCGGATTGGGAGCAGTTTTCCAACGGCGTGCATGGCCTGCTGGAGCAGGTGCGCCAGGGGCACAAGGATCAGGACGTGCTGGTGGTCTCCAGCGGCGGACCGATATCAACTGCGGTGGCGCAGGTGCTGGGTGTCACGCCCGAGGTGGGCATCGCGCTCAACATGCGGCTGCGCAACAGCGCCATCAGCGAACTGAGCGTGAGCGCCAGGCGGCTGATGCTGCAGACCTTCAATACCCTGCCGCATCTGGCTGCGCCCGAGGATGCGGGTTTGATTACCCACGCCTGATGCAGGATGACCGAGCTGCGCGGCGATGACGCGTCAACCTGCTTATGCAGGGCGATTTGCCAGCGTGTCAGGCGGCAGCGCGTGCAGTTCCACCAGCAGTTGCGCCAGAGCGGCGCCCGCGGCCTGCACCACTCGCGCCCCCTTTTGCGCCGTGGCAGATAGAGCGTTGCCGACGGCGCCGCTGGCGTTGTAGTCCTCGATCGCCCAGCCCATCTTCGCGCTCCTGCCGTTGCCGAGGATGGCGTGGCGCGCCGCGCGCTCCTGCGAGCTCGAATGCCAGTCGCGCGCATGCTCCATGTGCACCAGGTGCGGCGCGAGGTGCAGCATCATCGAGGTCTCGATCGCCCCGGCGTGGATGCCGAAGCGGTGTTCCTCTGTGCTGAAAAGGCTCTGCACCGCCTCGGGCAGCGGCAGATCAAACCAGCTGCAGCGGTAGACCAGCAGGCCATGGCGCTGGCGCAGCGTGCGCGCGGCGATGTCCATCGGTGCAACATTGCCGCCATGGCTGTTGAGCAGCAGCAGCTTGCGGATGCCCGCGCGCGCCACCGCGGCGCCGATCTCGCCCCAGACCGCCAGCAGCGTCTCGGGCGCAAGCGTGAGCGTGCCGGGGTAGGACAGGTGCTCGGTCGAGAGCCCGATGGACTGCTGGGGCAGCAGCAGCAACGGCAGATCGGCGGGCAGCAGCGGCAGCGCCGCATCCACCACGCCGTGCAGCAGCGCCGCATCCACGCTCAGGGGCAGATGCGGCCCATGCTGCTCGATCGCCGCCACCGGCAGCACCGCCACCGTCCGCGCCGCCAGGCCCGAGCTGCGCGCTTCGGCGAAGTCGCGCGCGGAAAGTTCGGCCCACTGGCGTGACGGATAGGACATGCGCCAATGGTACTCATTCCATTTCCAGATCAATCGATTACTTTGTCGGCTTCGCTCGCCGTGCTACAGCACTGTCTTCGCTTCGCCTTCGCGTACTCGAATGATATGGAATTGGAGTCAGGAGCCGTGGTGCCCGTGCGCTGCAGCAGGGGCTGCGCCTGCCGGCGGCTGCTGGAGCACCGGCACCTGCAACGTCTGCGTGATGGCGGCGCCGGCCGCATCCTTGAGCTGCAAGGTGATGGGGATGGTGCTGCCCGCGGCCAGCGGCTGCTTGAGATCCATCAGCATGATGTGGTTGCCGCCGGGCGTGAGCGTCACGCTCTGGTGCGCGGGCAGCGCCAGCGCGCTCAGGTGCTGCATGCGCATGGTGTTGCCCTCGAGCTTCATTTCGTGCACCTGGGTCACGCCTGCCACCGGCGTGGAGGCGCCCACCAGTTCGAGTGCCTGGGGCGACTGCAGCGTCATGAACGCGCCGGTGCCGCCCTGGCCCGGGACGGTGGCGCGCACCCAGGCGCCGGAAATGGTGATGGGGGATTGCTGGGCGAAGGCGCCGGCAGCGGCGCAGGCCAGCGCCGCGATCGCGCTGCGCAAGAGATAGGAAGGCATGTGAAGAAACTCCGGCAATGCGGGAATCGATCTGGCGCGGCACAGCCGGCTGCGCCAGGAGGCATGGATGTCGCTGTCAGAGCACCGGGGGGGCGCGCGCCGGCGGAACCGCAAAGCGCCAGGCGGCGGGCGCGATGCTGGCGGCAGGGCGCAACTCAAAAGAGAGCGCCACGGCGGCGGCGGGTTGCGCGCTCCACGCGAGCGGCGGCGGCGCCGTTGGCAGGCACAGCGGGCAGTGCATCAGCGCGCCGCCAGCCGGCTGGCCGTCGGCACCGGCGGCCAGCGTGGGCGCGCCGCTGCTGGTGCAGATATCCTGCAGTCCCTGCGCGTAGGCTAGGGGTGCGGCCGCGGCGGCCATCACCGTCAGGGCAAACCATGCCAGGACCCCGCGCCCCAGCAGGCCGGCGGTTATTTGGCGAAGGCGCGCAAAAACTGACATGGCCGGGCATGATAACCACGCCGGCTGCCATCGTTAAGATTCGCCGGCGCACCGCCCCTGGAACCAATTGCGGCGCAGCCGCTCCCATGTAACGCCATGTTTGACCGATTGCCCTCATTCTTTCGCCAGTTTCTTTTTTTGATAGCTGCTGGCGCCCTGTGCACGGGCGCAAATGCCCAATTTCAGCTCAAAAAAACAGGTGCGCCTGCTGCCAGCAGCGTGGTCACGACCGACCATGTGCGGGCCGAGCTTGTGGCGCAGGCGCCGGAGGGGGTGGCGCCGGGCAAGCCGCTCACGCTGGGCCTGCTGCTCACGCACCAGCCCGAGTGGCATACCTATTGGCTCAACCCGGGTGACTCGGGCCTGCCGACGCAATTGCAATGGCAGCTGCCGGCGGGGCTGGACGCGGGCGAAATCGCCTGGCCGCTGCCGCGCAAGATCCCGATAGGGCCGTTGGCCAACTATGGCTATGAGGGTCAGGTGCTGCTGCCGGTGCCGGTGACGGTTTCCAGCATGTTCCAGCCGGCGCCTGGCGAAACGCAAGCCACTTTTCATCTGCAGGCCGCCTGGCTGGTGTGCCGCATGGAGTGCGTGCCGGAAGAGGGCAGCTTCACGCTGCAGGTGCCGCTGGCGGGCACGACGGCGTTCAACGCAGCGGCTTTTGCCGCCGCCGCACGGGCGTATCCGGGCGACATGACCGCCCAGGACAGCGACGCGCAGGTGGACAACGATGCGCTGGTGCTGCGCGTGCAGCATCTGCCGCAGGCATGGCAGGGCAAGCAACTCGACGTCTTCCCTGAAACGCCCGAGGTGGTGGACAACGCCAAGGAGCCGGTGCAGCAGTGGGAGGGCGCCACCTGGACGGCGCGCGTGCCGATCTCGCCCGAGCGGGCCGCCAGCCCCGAAGCCATGGGACTGGTGCTGGCCCAGGGCGGCACGGGCTGGCGGGTGCAGCTGCCGGTGGCGGGCGAGTGGCCGCCGATGAAGGCACTGCCCACCCAGCTGGGTTTTTCGCAGGATGCGGCGTCCGCGGCGGCTGCCATGGCGGCGCCGGCCCCAGTCTCCAGCAGCGCACCGCTCGCGGCCTGGCTGGTGGCGCTGGCCGGAGCCTTGGTGGGCGGCGTGCTGCTCAACCTCATGCCCTGCGTGTTCCCGATCCTGGCGGTGAAGGTCGTCGGCTTTGCCCGGCATGCGGGTGATTTGCGTGCGCAGCGCGTGGGTGGGCTGGCTTACACCGCGGGCGTGGTGCTCTCCTTCCTGGCGCTGGGTGCGCTGATGCTCATGCTGCGCACGGCGGGCGAAGCCGTGGGCTGGGGCTTTCAGCTGCAATCGCCGCTGGTGGTGGCGCTGCTGGCCGTGCTGTTCACGCTGATTGGCCTGAACCTGGCGGGACTGTTCGAGGTGGGCATGCTGCTGCCCTCGCGCTGGGCTGCGGCGCAGGCCAAAAATCCGGTGACCGATGCCTTTCTCACCGGCGTGCTGACGGTGGCGGTAGCCTCGCCCTGCACCGCGCCGTTCATGGGTGCATCCCTCGGTCTCACGCTGTCGCTGCCGGCGGCGCAGGCGCTGGCGATCTTTGCAGCGCTAGGGCTGGGCCTGGCGGCGCCTTATCTGCTGGCGAGCTGGTGGCCGGCCGTCGCAGGCTTGCTGCCGAGACCCGGTGCCTGGATGCAGACGCTGCGGCAGCTGCTGGCCTTTCCCATGTTTGCCACCGTGGCGTGGCTGGTCTGGGTGCTGGGCCAGCAAAGCGGCATCGATGGCGCGGGTGCGCTGCTGGTGCTGCTGGTAATGCTGGCGCTGGTGGTCTGGGCGTTCACGCTGCGTGGCCGTACACGCACCGTATTTGCTTCCCTATCGATAGCTGCTTGCGCTTGGCTGGTAAGCGCCTGGGGCCCGAAAATCATTGAATTGCAGGCGCCTGCCACAGCGCAGTCTGCGCAGGCGGGCGGCTGGCAGCCGTGGCGCGCCGAGCTGCCGGCCGAGTTGCTGGCCCAGGGGCAGCCGGTGTTTGTCGACTACACCGCCGCCTGGTGCGTGACCTGCCAGGTCAACAAGAAAACCACGCTGGCGAACACCGGCGTGCGCCAGGATTTCGCGGATAAAAAGGTGGCGCTGCTGCTGGCGGACTGGACGCGGCGCGATCCGGCCATCACCGCCTCGCTGGCCTCGTTGGGGCGCAGTGGCGTGCCGCTGTATGTGCTGTACGCGCCGGGCAGGAAGCCGGTGGTGTTCAGCGAGTTGCTCGGGGTGCGTGAACTGCGGGATGCGATGGCGGCGCTGTGACGGATGACCTCGCTGCGCTCGATGACCGCGGCTGGCGCTTGCGATGACGCGGCCTGCGCCGCATGACGGGGGTATTTGGTCATTGCGTCATTCAATCATTCCCCTCCCCCTGCAACGCCAGCGCGCGCTGGTAGAGCTGGTTGCGGCTGGCGCCGGTCAGCTCGGCCGTCAGCCGAACGGCGGTCTTGAGCGGCAGTTCAGCGAGCAGCAGGCGCAAGGTCTCTTCGCTCTGGTGCTCATCGGGGCTGGCGTCGTGGCCCTGGGGATGCACCACGATGGCGAATTCGCCGCGGCTGCGCTGCGGCGTCTCGGCCAGCCAGTCACTGCAGGCGCTGGCGGGCAGCGTGGCGATTTCCTCGAACTGCTTGGTCAGTTCGCGTGCCAGCGTCACTGATCGCTCGCCCAGCGATGCCAGTTCACGGGCGATCTGCGCGATGCGGTGCGGTGCTTCCAGCAGCACCACCGTGCGCGGTTCCTGCGCCAATTGGGCCAGCGCGGCCTTGCGCTCGGCGGCCTTGGTGGGCAGGAATCCGGCAAAGACAAAGCCCGGCGCTGCATCGCCGGGCGCGATGGCCCCGGCGCAGCTCAGGGCGCTGACCACGCTGCTGGCGCCGGGCAGCGGAATGCAGCGCAGCCCGGCCTGCTGCGCGGCGGCCACCAGGCGCGCGCCGGGATCGCTCACGGCGGGGGTGCCGGCATCGCTCACGTAAACCACGCGCTGGCCCTCGGCCAGCCGCGCCAGCACGGCCTGCGCCGCTTGCGCCTCGTTGTGCTGGTGCAGCGCCAGCCATTGCCCCGGGCTTTTGTGGATGCCGTAGGCGCGCAGGAGCTGCTGCGTGTGGCGCGTGTCCTCGCAGGCCAGGGTATCGGCCAGCTCCAGCACATGCAGGGCACGCAGCGTGATGTCGGCGAGGTTGCCGATGGGCGTGGCGACGACATACAGCGCGCCCTCTGGATAATCCTGCGCAGCCGCCGCATCGCGGGCGGCGGCAAGTGCGGTGGCATAGGAGGCGCTCAATGGGGTTCCTTGGCGGCAGGCGCAGTGGTGCAACGGAAACAACCCGCGTGCGCGGCCAGCAGGCGGAAGATGCAGCGCTGGCGCATCTGCGTGCGGCGGGACTGGCGGTGGTTGAACGCAATTATCGAACGCCCGGACGCGGCGGCGGCGAGATCGATCTCATCATGCGCGAGCGCGATGGCACGCTGGTGTTCGTTGAGGTGCGCAGCCGTTCCCGAGCGGATTTTGGCGGTGCTGGTGCAAGCATAGGCGCGACCAAGCAGCGGCGGATCATCTTTGCCGCGCGCCACTATCTGCTGCGCTGCAAGGCGGTGCCGCCCTGCCGCTTCGACGTGGTGCTGATTGAACCGGATGGCGTGCAATGGCTGCGCGCCGCATTCGACGCGGGGTGATGCAGCGCGGCAGCCGCCGCTTGCCGGGCGGTCATAAGCTGAGGCTGGCGGCGCCGGTCTTCAGCCGCTCATGGATGGCGCTGGCACCGCTGATCACCACGCCATCGATCAGATCCTCCTGTGTGTAACCGCGCGCCTTGACGCAGGGCGTGCAGGCATAGATGGTGCCGCCGCGCGCCATGAAATCGGTCATCAGCGCCATCAGCGGGTCCAGCGGTGCGACGTGGGTGTGGTCGGCGCTGCCGCGCCGCACCAGATCGACCGCCGAGCTGGTCAGAAACGCGCTCACCGGCATGCCGGCGGTGAGGCCGCCGCAGGCAATGGTGAACGCCACCGACGACAGTTCATGGTCGGCGCCGTGTGTCATCAGAACCACCAGTTCTCTCGGATCCTGTGCCATGGGAAGCTCCTCGGGGTGTGGGGGGTGGCGCAGGGCGCATGGCGGCGCCCGTGCGGGGACGGGCATCATGCTCCGCCCATTCGCGCGCTGTCAAGACGATGCCTTTGCGGGGCAACCCTTCGGGCAAGGCAGCAAAACGCCGCACTCGGCGTTGCCCACCTTGCCCAGGCTAGCAGCATGGGCTGCGGCGGGCGCCTTGATTGCGACGTTTTGCTGCCTTGCGGGCACCACGCGGAGACTTTGAAAACGCTCTCAGACCTGCATGTTCATGATGTCGGTATAGGCCTGCACCAGGCGGTTGCGTACGTGCAGCGTGGCCTGGAAGCTGACCTGCGCCTTCTGGATCGCAACCATGGTCTCTTCGATGCTGACCTTGGGGTTTTCCATCTGCACCTGCTTTTGCAGCTCGTTGGCCTGGTTCTGTGCCTTGCTGACCTCGCTCAAAGCCCCTTTGAGGGCGCCGGAAAAGCCGGCCTCCTGCGCGCCACCCTGCGGTACGGCATTGCGGCGCGCCGCCAGCGCGCTGGTGAGCGGCAGGGGGGTGCTGGTGATGCGCAAGTCCATGGCAGTGGGTCTGATCCGAAGGTAGGTCTATCGTAGGGCGGCGCCCGGGCTGCAGCAGCGCAAATAGCCGGCCAAACTGGCGCCTTATTGGTGGAACGCGGCAGGGGGCGGCAGGAATAATCATTGCACCGCCGCTGCCTCTGCCTCTGCGCGGCACTAGCCCTTGCCTGGAATTGACGATGCCCTCTGCTGCCGTTGCCGAAATGCCGATCGCTGCCCCAGTGGCCGGCGCTGCGTGGCCGCAGCGGCTGGCCAGCCTGGATCGCGCCGCCCGCATGCGGCTGGCGCTGGGACTGGCGCTGTTTCTGGCGATGGTGGTTGCCGCTGCGTTCTTCGCCAGCCGACCCGATTACCGTGTGCTGTTTTCCAACCTGAGCGACAAGGATGGCGGCGCCATCGTCGCCCAGCTCACGCAGATGAACGTGCCCTACAAGTACACCGAAGGCGGCGGCGCGATCATGGTGCCCGCGGACCGGGTGCACGACGTGCGGCTGCGCCTGGCCTCGCAGGGCCTGCCGAAAGGCTCGATCACCGGGTTTGAAGTGACGGAAACCAGCCGCTTCGGCGTCACGCAATTCCAGGAGCGGCTCAATTTCCAGCGTGGCCTGGAGGGTGAGCTCACGCGCTCCATCCAGTCGCTCGCGCCGGTGCAAAGTGCCCGGGTGCACCTGGCGCTGCCCAACCAGAACGGGTTCTTTCGCGAACAGCAGAAACCTTCCGCCTCGGTGCTCGTGAGCCTGTATCCGGGGCGCTTTCTCGATCGCACGCAGCTGGCCGGCATCGTGCATCTGGTGGCCTCCAGCGTGCCGGATCTGGCGCCGGCCGCCGTCAGCGTGCTCGACGATACCGGCAAGCTGCTGTCGCAGATGCCCGATGGCGTGGGGGGCGGCGCGCCCACGGGCGAGCAGCTCGCCTACGTGCAGAAGATGGAACAGCAATATGCCCAGCGCATCGTGGATATCCTTGCGCCGGTGGTCGGGCGCGATAACGTCAAGGCCACGGTGAATGCGGATATCGATTTCAACCAGACCGAATCCACCACGGAGCAGCACCGCCCGAACCTGGCCGCCGACGCCAGCGCGGTGCGCAGCCAGCAGGTGGTGGAAAACGCCGCCAAGCCAGGCGACAAGCTGCCTGCGGGTGTGCCCGGGGCGGTGAGCAACCAGCCGCCGCAAAACGCCAACGCCCCTGTCAACGGGGCCAACCCCGCCCCCGATGCCGGTGCGCAAGGCGGTCCGGGCGCCGGCGGCGGCAGCGTCGGCCACCGTGAAATCACCACCAACTATGAGGTGGACAAGACCACCAGCGTGACGCGTGCCGCGCAAGGCATGGTCAAGCGTGTCAATGCCGCGGTCGTGGTCAACTACCAGTCGGTGGCCGAGGCGGCGGGCAAGCCGCCGGTCGCCAGGCCGCTTTCGCCCGAGCAGATCGAGCAGATGACGGCCCTGGTGCGCGAGGCGGTGGGCTACAACAAGGAGCGCGGCGATTCCGTGAACCTGATGAACGCGCCGTTCAAGGTCGATACGGTGGCCCCGGTGGAACTGCCGTTCTACAGGCAGCCCGAGGTGATCGAACTGGCCCGCAGCCTGGGCATGCCCATTGGCCTGTCGCTGGCCGCTGTGCTGCTGCTGATGGGCGTGGTGCGCCCGGCACTCAAGGCCGCGCGGCAAGGCAGCGCGGCGCCCACGGCAACGCGGCGCAAGGTGAATGCGATTGCTGCCGAGCAGATCGAACGTCCGGCGCTGCCGGCGCTCGAAAAATCGCAGGACCAGCCGCTGACGCAGGAACAGTTGCGGCTGCAGGAGGCGCGTTCGCTGGCGAAGGACAATCCGGTTGCCGTGGCCAATATCGTGAAGACCTGGATCAACGGCGAATGACGTTGATGCACACGGAGTGAACCCACCATGGACGATCAGGGCCTGAACGACGCCGCCATCCTGCTGATGTCCCTCGGCGAGGAAGAGGCGGGCGAAGTCTTCAAGCACCTCTCGCCCAAGGAGGTGCAAAAGCTGGGCGAGACCATTGCCCGCATGCGCACCGTCTCGCATGAGCGCGTGGATGAAGTGGTTTCCCGCTTCACCAACGAGGCGGGGGCGCAGAGCCTGCTGGTGTCCGACACCGGCAACTATGTGCGCTCGGTGCTCAAGCGTGCGCTGGGTGATGACAAGGCGGCCTTGCTGATCGACCGCATCCTGCAGGGCGGTGACGTGTCGGGCATAGAGCAACTCAAGTGGATGGACCCGCTGGCCGTCGCCGAGTTGCTGCGCAACGAGCATCCGCAGATCATTGCCGCCATCCTGGTGCACCTCGATCCGGAGCAGTGCGCCGACATCCTTGCTCAATTCACCGATCGCCAGCGCGGTGAAATCATGCTGCGCATTGCCACGCTGGAAGGCATACAGCCCACCGCGCTCAAGGACTTGAACGAAGTGCTGTTCAAGGCGCTGGCCGGTGGAGACAAGGTGCGCAAGAGCTCGCTCGGCGGCGTGAAGGCGGCCGCCGAGATCGTCAACCTGCTGCGCGGCGGCATGGACGGCATGGTGCTGGAGAGCATTCGCGAGCACGATGCCGATCTGGCGCAGAAGATCATGGACAAGATGTTCGTGTTCGATGATGTGATGAAGCTCGATGACCGTGCGATCCAGACCGTGCTGCGCGAGGTGGCCTCCGAAACACTGGTGGTGGCGCTCAAGGGCGCGCAGCCCGAACTGCGCGAGAAATTCCTCAAGAACATGTCCACCCGCGCCGCCGAGGCGATGCGCGAAGACCTCGAGTCGCGTGGACCGATCCGCCTGTCCGAGGTCGAGGCCCAGCAGAAGGAAATCCTCAAGACCGTGCGGCGCCTGTCCGACGAGGGCCAGGTTGCGCTCTCGGGCGGCGGCGACGACGCCTTCGTCTGACGAGGATCATCCATGGCGACTTCCAGCACCCGTCACTACACCCGCTTCATACCGGGCGAGGAGATCGCCGAGGCGGTGCAGTGGCGTTTCGGCGATGTCGGCCTGGACGCGCAGGCCTTGTTGCCGATGCAGCCTGCCGAGGCCGAGCAGGAACAGGCCGAGGAGGCAGCGCAGGCGGCCGCCGAGCGGGCGCAGCAGGTGCATGACGCCGCCTTCGCCGAAGGCGTACGGCAGGGGCAGGCGCAGGCGACGCATGAATGGCAGCAGCGGCTGGACGATTACGTCGCCGGCCAGGGGCGGCAGGTGGCTGCGCAGCTTGCTGGTGTGGTGAACACCTTCGAGGAGAGCCTGGGGGGCCTGCAGCAAAAGATGGCCGATGGTCTGATGCAGCTGGCGTGCGACATCGCGCGCCAGGTGGTGCGCCAGGAGCTGCAGTCCAACCCGCGCGCGCTGCTGCCGGTGGTGCGCGAGGCGCTGGCCACCTTTGTGCAGGACAGCCGCCCAGCCTCCGTGCGCCTGAACCCTGCGGATTGGCAGGCGCTGGAAGGGGCGCTGCGCGACGAATTCGGCAGTACGCGCGTGCAATGGCAGGCAGACGCATCCATTGCACCCGGCGGCTGCAGCGTGGAATGCGCGGGGGCCGTGGTCGATGGAACGCTGGAAACGCGCTGGCGCCGTGCGGTTGCGGCGCTGGGGCTGGTATCCGCCTGGCGGGAGATGGGTGATGCCGATTGAAGCCAGCGCCGCCTGGGACCATCTGCTGGAGCGGGCGCGCGCGCGCGCCACCGATGAAATGCCGCTGGCTTCGCGCGGCACGCTGACGCGTCTGACGGGGCTGGTGCTGGAAGCGGCTGGTCTGCGCATGCCGGTGGGTGCGCAGTGCCTGGTGCGCCAGGGCACGCGCAAGCCGGTGCTGGCCGAGGTGGTCGGGTTTTCCGGCGAGAAGGCCTTTCTGATGCCCGCGGGGGATATCCATGGGCTGTCGTCGGGGGCCTCGGTCACTCCGGCCAACGCCTATGTGCCGCCGCTACGCCTGGCCCGCGACGCCGGCGGTGATCCTCCCGCGGGCGCTGGCGTGCTGCGTCTGCCCTTGGGTGATGGCTTGCTCGGCCGCGTGGTGGATGCCCAGGGAGAACCGCTGGACCATGCGGGAGCGCTGCAGAACGTCACGGCCCGCTCGCTGCGCCGTGAGCCGATCAACGCCATGGAGCGCGCGCCGGTGCGCGAGCCGCTGGATACCGGTGTCCGCGCGATCAACGCGCTGCTCACCGTCGGTCGCGGCCAGCGGCTGGGGCTGTTTGCCGGATCGGGCGTGGGCAAAAGCGTGCTGCTGGGCATGATGGCGCGCTACACCGCCGCCGATGTGATCGTCGTCGGCCTCATCGGCGAGCGTGGCCGTGAAGTCAAGGAATTCGTCGAAGACATCCTGGGTCAGCAGGACCGCAGCCGCGCGGTGGTGGTGGCGGCACCCGCGGATGCGCCGCCACTGCTGCGCATGCAGGGTGCCAGCTATGCCACGGCAGTGGCGGAGTATTTCCGCGACCAGGGCAAGCATGTGCTGCTGCTCATGGATTCATTGACGCGCTATGCCATGGCGCAGCGCGAGATTGCGCTCGCCATCGGCGAGGCGCCCGCCACCAAGGGCTACCCCCCGAGCTGCTTTGCCAAGTTGCCGGCGCTGGTCGAACGCAGCGGCAACGGCTTGAACGGCATGGGCTCCATCACCGCGTTCTATACCGTGCTCTCGGAAGGCGACGACCAGCAGGACCCGATCGCCGATGCCTCGCGTGCCATTCTGGATGGCCATATCGTGCTCTCGCGCGCGCTGGCCGAGGGCGGGCATTTTCCGGCGATCGACATAGAGCAGTCGGCGTCGCGCGTCATGGTCAATGTCGTCCCTGCGCAGCATTTCGAACTTGCGCGCGACTTCAGGGCGACCTGGTCGCGCTACCAGAAGAGCAGTGATCTGGTGCAGGTCGGCGCCTATGTGGGTGGCTCGGATCCGCAGCTCGACGAAGCCATCCGGCTGCAGCCGGCGATGCAGGCCTTCCTGCAGCAAGGCATGCGCACCGCGGCATCGCTGAACGACAGCGTCGCTGGCATGGCGGCCGCTCTCGGGCGGGATTAGGGGGCGCCATGGCAGGACACCGGGCCTTCGAGGTGGCGATAGACATGGCTCAGCGCCAGCGCGATGCTGACCGCAGGCTGCTGGTGCAGCAGCGCGGCCAATGCGCCAATGCCGAAGCCCAGCTGACCCAGCTCACCGGCTACGCGCAGGAGACACGCCAGCGCTGGGGTGCCAGCGAAGGTGCGCGCCTGCTGCCCGAGGTGCTGCGCCACCAGTTGCAGTTCCTGCAGCGGCTGGAGCAGACGGCTCGGATGCAGCAGGCCGTGGTGCAGGCGCAGCGGCAGCGCGTGCAGCAGGCCGTGCGGCAGCTGGCGGCGGCCGAGGCGCGCCTCGCCAGTCTGCGCCACGTGCTGCAGCAGCGCCAGCGGGCGGAGCAGAGGGTGCAGCAGCGGCACGAACAGAAGGAAACCGACGAATGGGCCATGCAGCGCCATGCGCGCGGCATCGGCCGCCAATTGACACAGGGAATATGAGCCATGGAACAGGTACGACCCGCCAGCGCACAGGCGCATGCGCAGCAGAAGGCGCAATCCGCAGGTGGCGCAGCCGATGGCAAGCCGTCTGCTGCCGAGGCGCCGGCGTCCCGCGACAAGGATGGTTTCTCTCTGCTGCTGGCGGGGCTTGGCGGCGGGGTTTCGCCTGCGGGCGATGCGCAGGACGATGGCTTGCCCGCGCCTGCCCTGGGACAGCCGGGCGCCGACCTGGTGGCGGCGGACACTTCGTTGCACGGCGGAGATGCCCAGGAACTGCTGGAGCAGCTGCCGGACCCGGCACGGCGCTCGCAGCGGCAGAGCAAGGCCGCCGACCCTGGCCAGGCCACGCCGGCGCAGCCGGGCAACCTGCCCGCCCAGGTACCGCTGGCCGAACATTTGCAGATGCTGCTGAACCAGGCGCAGCACGCCCTGGCGGGGAAAGGCACGGGCCCTGACTCCATGGTGGCCGAGACGGCGCGCAGCGATGGTGCGGCGCAGCCATCGGCGGGCGCGGTGCGGTTGCCGCGCGGCGCAGCGGGGGGGGGACTGGCGCGCTTGCCGGGGCAGGCTCCTGGAGCCGCGCCTGCAGCGGCTGGGGTCGCGGACAGTGCAGCGGCCAAAGGTGGCGGCGCGATCGCCGATGGGGTGGCTCTGGCCGGTGGCGGCACGAGCGCACTATCGGCCGCCGCAAAGGAATCATTGCAAACGCCTGGCTCCGGCCACGGTGCTGGCGATCCGCGCGTGGTGCTGCGCGAAGGCGGCGCATTGGGGCAGTGGGCTGGCGATGCGATGACCCACCAGGGGGCGTCTGCCGTGCCCGTCTCGGCCGATGCCGCGATGGCGGCGCGCTCCACGCGCGCAATGTCCGAGGGCAGTGCGCAGGCTGGTGCGCAGGGAGGTGCAGGCGGAGAAGCGGGGCTGCAGCAGGCGCCGGTGCAGCAGGGCGGTGCGGCCGCTGGCGGCTCTGCACCGGCGGGGCAGGATGGCCAGTTGCCGGGCAGCTTTCTGGAGGAGCTGGGTGAGCAAGTGGCTTTCTGGGTGCACCAGAAGAGCCAGCGGGCTGAATTCACGCTGGACCAGGCTGGACAGCCGGTGCAGGTGCAGGTGACGCTGGCAGGCGATGTCGCCAGGGTGACTTTTCTGAGCGACCATGCCAACGTGCGGCAGGCGCTCGATGCAGGCATGGAAGACCTGCGCAGCCTGCTGCAGGAACAGGGCCTTGCGCTGGCGGATGTGAACGTCGGGGTCGCCGGGGGCCGGGGAGAGGGCGCGGCGGGCGGCAGCGAAACCCGACACCCGGATGGCCGCCGGGGCGAGGCGCATGTCAGCGTACGGAATGCCCCGGCAGGGGCTGTCCAGCGTTCTGCCGGTCAGAGGGCGCTGGATATCTTTGTCTGACCCCTTCCCTTTCGACAGGCCGCGGCGCGCGTGCCGCCGCACGCCTTCATGAGCGTTTGCACGGGGCGAATACGCCCGGTTTGCGGCGCTATTCTGGCTATCATTCCAACGCACCCGCCCAATAATCGTGCAACGGTTCGGGAGTGTCGCAGGTGGCGCTGTCGGGCGGTTGAACCCATGGCGCCCCCGTGGCGCGAGAAAGCTTGCACGTGGCCGAAGAAACTGCTGCACCCGCTCCCCCCAAGGGCAAGAAAAAGCTGATCGTCATCATTCTGGCGCTGGTGGTGGTGCTGGCGATCGCTGCCGCCGGCGTGCTGTGGTATCTCGTCCAACAGCGCAGCGCCCATCTGGACGAGGAGGGCGACGAGCCGGCAGCCGCGCAGGTGGCAGAGTCAAAGACGCCCCCGTCCTTTCTACCCATGGACAACATGGTCGTCAATCTGGCGGACCCCGGCGGAGATCGTTTTGCCCAGGTTGGCATCACGCTGGAGCTGGCCGATGGCAAGACCGCGGAGAAGGTCAAATCCCATATGCCGACGATACGCAGCGGTGTACTGTTGCTGCTGTCGCAGCGGACCTCCGAAGAACTGCTTTCGCGCGAAGGCAAGGAGAAGCTGGCAACCGACATACGCGGCGAGGTGCTTGATGCGCTGGGGTATGTACCGCCGCGGGCAAAAACGCGTAAAAAGCGTGCCGCCGCCGAGGAAGGTGGTGAGGAAGATCACGAGCCCCGCAAGGCGGCTGCGGACAGCAACGCACCGGTGCGCGCCGTGCTGTTCTCCAGCTTCATCGTCCAGTAGCGAGCTTGGTCCAGGCCGAGGAGAAAGCCATGAGTGACGCATTTCTGTCCCAGGAAGAAGTCGATGCCCTGCTGGAAGGCGTGATCGGCGAAAGCCAGAAAAACGTCGAGGAAGAGGTTGATTCGAGCGGCATACGCAATTACGACATTTCCAGCCAGGAGCGCATCGTCCGCGGGCGCATGCCGACGATGGAAATCGTCAACGAGCGCTTTGCGCGCAACCTGCGCGTCGGCCTGTTCAACTTCATCCGCCGCAGCCCCGAAATTTCCGTGGGCACCGTCTCGGTGCAGCGCTACAACGCCTTCCTGCGCGAGATCGTGGTGCCGACCAATTTCAACATCGTGGCCATCCGCCCGCTGCGCGGCAGCGGCCTGGTGGTGTGCGAGCCATCGCTGGTCTTTGGCCTGATCGATACGCTGTACGGCGGCGCCGGGAAATACCAGACGCGCATCGAGGGGCGTGATTTTTCGGCCACCGAGCAACGCGTGATCCAACGGCTGGTGGATGTGATCGCCACCGAATACAAGAAGGCCTGGCAGGGCATTTATCCGCTGGAGCTGTCGTACCAGCGCTCTGAAATGCAGCCGCAATTTGCCAATATCGCGACGCCGAGCGAGATCGTCGTCTCGACCGCGTTTCACCTGGAAATCGGCGATCTTGCCGGCTCCATCCACATCACCATGCCTTACGCCACGCTGGAGCCGATCCGTGATGTGCTGTATTCCACCGTGCAGGGGGATGCGATCGAGGTGGACAGGCGCTGGGTCAAGGTGCTGTCGCACGAAATGCAGTCGGCCGAAGTGACGCTGGTAGCCGAACTGGCGCGCGCGGATGCCACGGTGGAGCAATTGCTGGCGATGCGGCCGGGCGATTTCATCGAACTTGAGCGCCAGCCGCGCATCAAGGCTTCCGTAGGGGGCATCGATCTGTTTGCATGCCAGTACGGCACGCACAACGCCAAGTACGCGATTCGCATCGAAGAGCGCTTGCACACCGGCGATGCCGGCTGGACGGGGAAAGACCATGGCTACTGATTCCAATACCACCGAAGCGGTTGGAGCCGAAGGCGGCCAGGCGGCGGCCGACGATGCCTTCGCCGATTGGGCAGAGGCGCTCAATGAGCAGAAGTCAGCATCGTCAGCGGCGCCGGAGCCAGAGCAGGGTGGCCCGCTCTCCGGTGGCGGCGCGCCAGCGTATGCCGGCAGCGGCGATCCCTCGGTGCATGACATCAATATGGTGCTCGACATCCCCGTGCAGCTCTCGGTGGAGCTTGGGCGTACCAAGGTGCCGATCAAGTACATCCTGCAATTGGGCCAGGGCTCGGTGGTGGAACTCGATGCGCTCGCGGGCGAGCCCATGGACGTGCTGGTCAATGGCTATCTGATCGCGCAGGGCGAGGTGGTGGTGGTGAACGACAAATTCGGCATCCGCCTGACCGACGTGGTCACGCCATCGGAGCGGCTGCGCCGTGTCAGCCGGGGCTAGTTATTCGTCCCTGGCGTGGGTGGTGCTGTTCATTGGCGCCATCGCGCTGCTGCCATGGCTGGTGCGGCGCTGGCAGCGGGGGCACGGCCAGATGCTGCCTGGCGCGGCGGCCGCGAACGCGCGCGTGCTGTCGTCCGTCGCCGTGGGACCGCAGCAGCGTGTGGTGACCATGGAGGCGGGAGCCCCCGGGCAGCGGGTGGTGCTGGTCCTGGGCGTGACGGCGCAGCAGATCAATTGCCTGCATGTGCTCCAGGCGGCTTCGTTTTCCGATGAGGTGGCCGCGGCGCGCGGCGCGGCGTCCCATGCCTAGGCTGCATCAGCGTTTGGGTTGGCTGGCGGCGGCCGTGGTGCTGGCGCTGCTGCCGGCCGGTGGCGTGCTGGCGCAGGATGCGGCGGGCACGCTGCCCATCATGATTGGCTCGGGCCCGGGCGGCAACAGCTATTCGGTGCCCATCCAGACGCTGCTGTTCTTCACGGCGCTTTCTTTCCTCCCGGCGGTGCTGCTCCTGATGACGAGCTTCACGCGCATCGTCATCGTGCTGTCGCTGCTGCGCCAGGCGCTGGGCACGCAGGCCGCGCCGCCCAACATGGTCATCATCGGGCTGTCGCTGTTTCTTACCTTCTTCGTGATGGGACCCACGCTGGACAAGGTCTATCAGGATGCCTACCTGCCCTATACCCAGAATCAGCTCAGCTTCGAACAGGCGCTGCCCAAGGCCGAGGCGCCCATGCGCGGCTTCATGCTCAAGCAGACGCGCCAGAGCGACTTCGCGCTGTTTGCCCGCCTGGCCAGGCTGCCGGCCGAAGTGACGGCGGAGACCGCGCCGCTGCGCGTGCTGGTGCCAGCCTTCGTCACGAGCGAGCTCAAGTCCGCCTTTCAGATCGCGTTCATGGTGTTCATCCCGTTTCTCATCATCGACATGGTGGTGGCCAGCGTGCTGATGTCGCTCGGGATGATGATGCTCTCCCCGGTGCTGGTGGCGCTGCCCTTCAAGCTGATGCTGTTTGTGCTGGCTGACGGCTGGAACCTGATCATGGGCTCGCTGGCCGCGAGCTTTGCCAGTTGAAAGCGAGGAAATCATGACGGCCCAGTTCGTTCTTACCTTCGGCCACGATGCCCTGATGCTGCTCCTGATGATCGCGCTGCCTGCGCTCGGCGCGGTGATGGTCGTCGGTCTCATCGTCAGCATTTTTCAGGCGGTCACCCAGGTGCATGAAGCCACGCTGTCCTTCGTCCCCAAGCTGGTGGCGGCGGTACTGGTGTTTGCGCTTGCGGGCCCCTGGATGGTGACGACGCTGGTGGACTATCTGCGCAGCACGATAGAGAGCATTCCGAGCATCGTTGGCTAGACGGACGCCGTGCTCACCTTCAACGAAGCACAGCTCATGGCCTGGCTTTCGCCGGTGCTGTGGCCGTTTCTGCGTGTACTGGCGATGTTCACCGCCGCGCCCATTTTCTCGATGCGCGCCATTCCCGTGCGCCTGAAGGTGGCGCTGGCGTTCCTTGTGGCCGTCTGTGCGCAGGCCGCGCTGCCGGATCAGCCCGTGGTTGCGATCAATTCAAGCGCCGCCTGGGGTGCGATCGTGCAGCAGGTGGGCGTTGGCCTGTGCATGGGCTTTGCCGTGCGGCTGGTGTTTGTCGCCATTGAGCTGGCGGGCGAAGTCATCGGCCTGCAGATGGGGCTTAATTACGCCTCTTTTTTCGATCCTGCCAGCAATTCGCAGCGCGGCGCGCTCACCAGCTTCTACAGCAACCTTGCCCTGCTGCTGTTCATCGTGGTCAACGGCCACCTGATGGTGCTCATGGCCGTGATCAACAGTTTCAAGGCCTTCCCTGTCGATGGCGACCTGATGCAGGCGGTGGCGCAGCTGCGCCTGCAGGATCTGGGTGCGGGCATTTTTTCCAGCGCGCTGTGGATCGCTCTGCCGCTGGTGGCGCTGCTGCTTTTCGTCAATCTCACCATGGGCATCATCTCGCGCGTGGCGCCGCAGACCAACATCTACGCCGTGGGCTTTCCGGTCACGATCACCGTCGGGCTGCTGGGCATCACCGCGACGCTGCCCATGCTGGAGCAGCCGCTCTTCACCCTGCTGCAGCAGGCGATAGACCTGTTCGGTGTGTACTGAATATACGGCCAGATATGCCTTTGGCGCTTTTGTGGGAAGCGCCATAAGCTATTGTTTTCATACCAGCTTGTTGCGAATGGCATAGACCGTCAGTTCGGCGTTGTTGCTCAGGTGCAGCTTGTCCAGCACCCGTGCACGGTAGACGCTGACGGTCTTGGGACTGAGCACCAGTTCCTGCGCGATGTCCGACAGACGCTTGCCCGATGCGATCTTCACCAGCGTCTGCATTTCGCGCTCTGAAAGTTGCTCATGGGGCAGTTCGCGTTCGGGCTGCGACAGACTGTCGGCGAGCAGCTGCGCCACTTCGGGCGTGAGGTATTTGCGCCCCTGCACCACGGTGCGCACGGCCTGGATCAGCAGCAGCGGGTCGCTCGCCTTGTTGGCGTAGCCATGGGCGCCCGCCTTGAGGGCGCGCAGTGCGTATTGGTCTTCGGGGTACATCGAGACGATCAACACCTTGATCTGCGGATGGCTCTCGTGCAGGCTGGCGAGCACTTCCATGCCGCTGCGCCCTGGCAGATTGAGGTCCAGCAGCAGCACGTCGCATGTGGCGTGGCGCAGCAGCTCCTTCAGCTCCGTATAGCTGCCCGCCTCGCCGGTCACCTCAATGTCCGGCGCCTCGGCAAGGGTGTCGCGGATGCCGCGGCGCAGGATGGCGTGGTCGTCGCACAGAATCGCACGGATCATGGGGCGGTGTCTCCAATTGCGCTTTCGCGCGCAGGTGTGGTGGGCAGCGAGAGGATGATGGTGGTGCCGCGCCCTTGCTGGCTGCTCACGTCCAGCCAGCCCCCCGCGCGCCGGGCACGCTCGCGCAGTCCGCGCAGCCCGAACGAGGTGTGTTTGGCCAGTGCCGCGGGCGCGATGCCCACGCCGTCATCGCCCACTTCCAGCAGCAGGCTGCCATCATGCTCGGAAAGCTCCACCCGCACATGGCTGGCCTGGGCATATTTCTGGATGTTGGTGAGCGCCTCCTGCACCGTCCGGTAGGCCACCAGTTGCAGCGCCGGGGCCAAGGCAAAAAATTCCTGATCAGTGCTCATCCGCGCGGCAATGCGGGTGCGGCGCTCGAAGGTCTGCACCAGCCATTGCACGGCTGCCAGCAGCCCCTGGTCAAGCACTGGCGGGCGCAGGTTCATCATGATGCGCTGGCTCGCGCCCAAGGCGTGCTGCAGCATCTCGCTGGCGCTTTGTGCATGGCTCAGCAGCTGCGCATCGCTGCCGTGCCGGCTGATCCACGCCAGGTCAAAGCGCGCTGCGGTCAATGCGCCGCCGACATCATCATGGATTTCGCGCGCGATGGCGGCGCGCTCTTCTTCCAAGGTGGCCTGCAAATGCTCTGCCAGGTCTGCCAGACGCTGTTCGGATGCGGCCAGCTCCGCCATGGCCTGCTCTCGTGCGTGCCTGGATTCAGCCATTTCAATGGCCCGGGCAATCACCCGCGGCAGGCGTGCCACATCATCCTTGAGCAGGTAATCGGAAAACCCCAGGTGCATGGCGTCCACCGCGGCCGCTTCGCCGATGGCGCCCGAGAGCAGCACGAAGGGCGGACACGCGGGCAATGGCCTGGCAAGGTTCCAGGCATCGATGGCGGTGAAGCCGCGCAGCCGATAGTCCGCCAGCACGATATCAAAGGGCGCCTCTCGAAGCGCCGCCAGAAGCCCTTCCAGGGTGTCGACCTGCTGGATTTGATGCGGCAGCCGGGCGCGCCGCAGTACGAGGCTCGCGAGCTCGTGGTCGGCCGCCGAATCTTCCAGATGCAGGATGTGCACAGGCTTTTTCAGGGTGTCAATTTCGGCCGGAGTAGCTATCATGTTTGCCAAGTGGGAGCACAGCGGTGCAATGTTAGTCGCATGGCTGCCGTGGCCTGGGCGTTTCGCTGGTGCGATGCGGGAGAGATGATGCCGTCAACGTCGGATGCTTCTTCGGGACCGGTGGTCGGGGTTCCGGTCATGGCGCTGGCCGAGATACAGGATGCGTTGCTGACTTCGCTGCATGATCTGCACCGCCTGGAAGGCCTGCTTGATCATGCGGCAGACAATCTGATGCAGCGCTTTGGCAGCGCGGATGCGGCGCTCTCGCAGGATGCACTCGCGGCGCATCCAGAGCTTGCAGGTTTGCGGGATACGCTGCGCAGCGCCGTCACGGAGCTGCAGTTCCACGACATGGCGATCCAGCTCATCACGCACACCAGCAGGGTGCTGCAGGCCTGCTCGGATCGCCTGGGCGCGGAAGCGATGGGGTCGGAGGCTGGCGAGGAAGCGGCAGAGCTGGGCACCATTGCGCCGGACCGGCCCAATCCGGTGACGCAGAGCGAAATGGACGCCGGGTCCATGGAGCTCTTTTGAATAAATACACGCAGTTACCGGTTAACCTACCCATCTTGGAATCTTGGGAGCCTTGGCATGCAGTCGATTCTGGCCGTCGATGATTCACCGTCCATGCGAAAAATGGTGGCATTCACGCTCACCAGCGCAGGATTCAACGTCGTTGAGGCGGTGGACGGCGAGGATGCCTACGAAAAAGCCATGGCGCATGACGTCAGCCTGGTGCTGGCAGACCAGAACATGCCGCGCCTCGACGGCATCGGTCTGACCCGGCGCCTGCGCTCGCACCCACGCTTCAAAAGCATGCCGATCCTGATTCTCACGACGGAGTCGAGCGACGTCATGAAGCAGGCCGGGCGCAACGCCGGCGCCACCGGTTGGCTGGTCAAGCCTTTCGATCCCACCCGGCTGGTGGAAGTGATCCACAAGGTGATTGGCTGAACCGGCCGCGCATTCGCGGTTTGGATACAGCAGACACAGACGCAAAGGAACCCAAGCATGGCGGACCTTCATTCCCAGAGCGCAGGCGGCGACGCGGATTTCGACCTGACTCAGTTTTACGGCGTGTTCTTCGAGGAAGCCGGCGAAAACCTCGATCAGATGGAGCAGATGCTGCTGGCGCTGAACGTGAGCGCACCCGATGACGAAGAGCTCAATGGCATCTTCCGTTGTGCCCACTCGATCAAAGGCGGCTCGGCCACCTTTGGTTTCAGCGACGTGGCGGAGCTGACGCACAAGATGGAATCGCTGCTGGACAAGCTGCGCCGTCACGAGCTGCAGCTCACGCCGCCAATGATCGATGCGCTGCTGGAGTCCGCCGATGCCTCGCGTAGCCTGCTCGCGCGCCACCAGAGCGGTGGACAGGAAGAGGCTGTGTCCACGGTCGATCTGGTGCAGCGCATACGGGCGCTGGCCGATGGCGAGGCGCCGGCCCCTGCAGCCGTGGTGCAGGCAGCGCCCCCACCTCCGCCTCCACCGCCGCCGGTTGCGCCCGTTGCGGCACCGGCCCCCGTCCAGCCGGCGGGTGCCGATGGTGAGCGCGCACTGGAAATCAGCATCGGCCCGCTGGAGCAGCCCGAGCTGGCCACCGCAATCAAGGACCTCTTCCGTGATATTGCCGGCTTGGGCACCATCAGCGACCTGCCCGATGACCGTCCGGGCATGCGTAGCTTCGCCGTGCATACCAACTCGACGGATGGCGACCTGCTGGACCTGTTCGTGTTCCATGTCGCCAAGGAGCAGGTGAGCATTCGCGCGCTGGGGGCATCACCCGACGCGCAGCCAGCGGGAGCGACCGAGGCGGAATCCGCGCAGGAGCTGGAGTACGGTTTTTTCAGCGGCGCGCCAGGCGCTCCGATGGACGGAGGGCATGCAGCGCCCGCTCCGGAGGTGGTGGCGCAGGCCGCGCCGCCAGCCGCGCCGGCAGCGCCGGCCGTGGCCGCGGGGGGCGCAGCCCAGCAAAAGCCGGCGGCGCATGCGTCGATGGAGTCGAGCACCATTCGCGTTGCCGTGAACAAGGTGGACCAGCTGATCAACCTTGTCGGGGAGCTGGTCATCACGCAGGCCATGCTGGCGCAGAACAGCCGCGATCTGGATGCGGGGCTGCACCAGCAGTTGCTCGCCGGGCTGGCCGATCTGGACCGCAACACCCGGGACTTGCAGGAATCGGTGATGTCGATCCGCATGATCCCGATGTCCACCGTCTTCAGCCGCTTTCCGCGCATGCTGCGCGATCTGGCCGCCAAGCTTGGGAAAAAGGTGGAGTTCGTCACCAACGGCGAGGCAACCGAACTGGACAAGAGCCTGGTCGAAAAGATTACCGATCCACTCACCCACTTGGTGCGCAACAGCTGCGATCACGGCATAGAAATGCCCGCCGATCGGCTGGCAGCCGGCAAACCGGAGCATGGCACGCTGACGCTCTCGGCATCGCACCAGGGAGGCTCCATCGTGATCGAGGTGCGCGATGACGGCCGCGGTCTTTCGCGCGAAAAATTGCTGACCAAGGCGCGCGAGCGCGGCATGGAGGTTTCGGATGCGATGTCGGATTCGGACGTCTGGAATCTGATCATGGCGCCGGGGTTTTCCACGGCAGAGGTGGTCACCGACGTTTCCGGCCGCGGCGTCGGCATGGATGTCGTGAAGAAGAACATTTCCGCGCTCAACGGGACGGTGGAAATTGATTCCGTCGAAGGCGTGGGTACGCGCGTATCGGTGCGCCTGCCGCTGACGCTGGCCATCATGGACGGCATGTCGGTCGGTGTCGGCGAGGAGGTCTACATCCTGCCGCTGTCGTCCGTTGTCGAATCGTTCCAGGTCAACCAGGAAGGCATCAACACGGTGGCGCAGGGTTCGCAGCTGGTGAAGGTGCGCGAGGAGTACATGCCGGTCGTTTCGCTGGAGAGGGTCTTTCAGGTGCCTCGGCAAACGCCGGACCAAGGCAACGACATCATGGTCGTGGTGGAAGCGGAAAGCTCGCGCGTGGCGGTTCTGGTGGATGAACTGCTGGGACAGCAGCAGGTCGTGGTGAAGAACCTGGAGACCAATTACCGCAAGGTGGCCAACGTTTCAGGCGCTACCATCATGGGCGATGGCAGCGTGGCATTGATTCTCGATGTGGGCTCGCTGGTGCGCCGGGCGCGCCACTGAAGGCATCACGCAGGAGGGCTAGGACATGAACGCAGTGCTGAAGAACATGAAAGAAGCGGCGGCGCCGGGGGCGGGCGAATACCTGACCTTCCGGCTGGGCGAGGAAGAATACGGTCTGGACATCCTCGCGGTTCAGGAAATCCGCGGCTATGAAGCACCCACCCGCGTGGCCAATGCGCCCGCCTTTCTCAAGGGGGTTTCCAACCTGCGCGGGACCATCGTGCCCATCATCGACATGCGTCTGCGCTTCAATTGCGCCAGCGCCGAATACAACCATTTGACGGTCGTGATCATTCTCAACCTGCGCGAGCGGGTTGTCGGCATCGTGGTGGATTCCGTAAGTGATGTCATCGAATTGACGGCCGAGCAGGTGCAGCCGGCGCCCGACGTGGAGAGCACGATCGATGTCCGCTGCATCCGGTGCCTGGGCTCCGTGGGAGACCGCATGCTGATCCTGCTGGATATCGAGAAGCTCATGGCGAGCCCGGACATGGGCCTTGCCAACACCTGATGGGTAGGCGGACACTCCACCATCACCCTGTTGCAATCGATTCATGAGCGCACTTCCGCTGCCCAGCCGCGCGGCAGCGACCGCGGGCCCCGCGACGCAGACCGTCAGCGAAGGGCGAGAATTCGCGTGGACGAATGCCGATTTTTCCCGCGTACAGAAGCTGATTTACCAGCGCGCCGGCATCAGCCTGCATGATGGCAAGCATGCCATGGTGTACAGCCGTCTGTCGCGGCGCCTGCGCGACACCGGGCACACGAGTTTTGAAGAATACCTGGGTTGGCTCGAGTCGCGGGATGGCCCCGAATGGCAGGAGTTCGTCAATGCGCTCACGACCAATCTGACGGCTTTTTTCCGGGAGCAGCACCACTTTGATAGCCTCGCCGGCATCCTCAAGAAGCGCCCGGGCGGGCCGTGGAGAATCTGGTGCAGCGCCGCTTCCACGGGCGAGGAGCCCTATTCGATCGTCGTCACGGTGCTGCAGACGCTGGGCGCCGGTGTGCCGTTTGAACTTTTTGCCAGCGACATCGACACCCGTGTTCTGGAGACCGCGAGCCGGGGCGTATACCGCTCCCAGGGGCTCAAGGGGTTGACGCAGGAGCAGCTGCAACGCTTTTTCATGCGTGGCAAGGGCAGCAATGACGGACTGGTGCGCGTGCGTCCGGAATTGCGCAAGCCGATCACCTTCCTGAGCGTGAACCTCATCCGCGACGACTGGCCCTTCCGCGAGCCCTTTGACGTGGTGTTCTGCCGCAACGTGATGATTTATTTTGATGCCCCCACCCAGCGCCGGGTGCTGGAGCGCATCCACCGTGTGATGAAGCCGGGGGGCACGCTTTTCGTCGGCCACGCAGAAAATTTCAGCGAATCGCGTGACCTGTTCGTGCTGCGCGGAAAGACGGTCTATGAGCGCGTTTGAGGCATCTGCTGCGGCCGGTGGCGCCGAGCGCCGCCGCGCACCGCGGATCAGGCCGATTCCGCCGGATGCCGGGAGCGGGCCGGTCCATACCCCCACGCTGGAGGAACTCAAGACCGTGCCGCGCCATGCCGGAGAAGCGGCGTTCTTCTTTTTTGACCAGCATTTCCAGTTCAATGCCGCCAAAGTTCTTCCGGGTGAATATTTCGTGTCCGATGAAAACCTGGTGATCCAGACGGTGCTCGGTTCGTGCATTGCCGCCTGTCTCTGGGACAGCCGCAGCCGCGTCGGCGGCATGAACCATTTCATGTTGCCCGACAGCAGCAGCACCGAGCAGTCTGGCCGCTATGGCTCGTATGCCATGGAAGTGCTGATCAATGAATTGATGAAAATCGGCGGGCGGCGCGAGACCATGCAAGCCAAGGTTTTTGGTGGCGGGCAGGTCATGGCGAATTTTTCGTCCGTGAACGTGGGTGAGCGCAACACCGCCTTCGTGCGCGAATACCTGGCAACCGAGCGCATTCCCATCGTGTCTGAGGATGTACTGGACATCTATCCCCGCAAGGTGGTGTTTTTTCCAGTGACGGGCAAGGCCATGGTCAAGCGGCTGGCGCACGCGCATCCGGACCTTGCCGTGGCTGAGAAGACGCGTGGCGATGCGGCGGTGGTGGCGCAATCCAACCGGGGCGGGTCGATCGATCTGTTCTGAGGATCGCACAAGGAAGCGACAAGATCATGGCAAGCAAGACACGGGTGATCGTGGTGGATGATTCAGCACTGGTGCGCAGCCTGCTCGCTGAGATCATCAATCGCCAGCCCGACATGGAATGCATAGGCGCGGCCAACGACCCGCTGCAGGCGCGCGAGATGATCCGCAACCTCAACCCCGACGTCATCACACTGGATGTCGAGATGCCGCGCATGGATGGCATTGACTTTCTGGGACGGCTCATGCGGCTGCGCCCCATGCCGGTGGTGATGGTCTCCACGCTCACCGAGCGCGGCGCCGAAGTGACGATGCGTGCACTTGAATTGGGGGCGGTGGATTTCGTTGCCAAGCCGCGCATTGGCCTGACTGCGGGAATCCAGCAGCTGGCCGCCGAGATCACCGACAAGATTCGCGTTGCATCGAAGGCCAGGGTGCATCGTCTTGCCGCGACCGCCGGTGCGCCGGGAGGCCAGACGCCGGCAGCCGCGGCGCGGCCGGGCCTGCTGGGCCGCCTGTCCACGGAAAAGATCATCGCCATCGGCGCATCGACCGGCGGTACCGAGGCCATACGCGAAGTTCTCACGCCCATGCCGGCCGATTCGCCCGCCATCGTCATCACGCAGCACATGCCGCCGGGTTTCACCACGAGCTTCGCCGCGCGGCTCAACAGCCTGTGCCAGATCACCGTGAAGGAAGCGGCCGACGGCGAGCGCATCCTGCCCGGCCATGCCTACATCGCGCCAGGAGGGCGGCAATTTCACATCGGCCGCAGTGGCGCCAATTACGTCGCGGTGGTGGATGACGGGCCGCCCGTGAACCGGCACAAGCCCTCGGTGGAAGTGCTGTTCAAGTCCGTCGCCGCCCTGGTCGGGCGCAACGCCCTGGGGGTGATGCTGACCGGCATGGGAGACGACGGGGCGACCGCGATGCGTGAGATGAAGGACGCCGGCAGCTACAACTTCGTCCAGGACGAGGCCAGCTGCGTGGTGTTTGGCATGCCCCGCGAGGCCATCGCCCGCGGGGCGGCGGATGAAGTGCTGCCGGTCACGCAGATAGCGGCGGCGCTGGTGAACCGTCTGCGCGGATCGACCGACCGCTTGCTCAACCGCATCTGACGCGGCGCGGCGTAACGTTCAGTCGTGCCGCTCGTCGCGGGCTGCGCCTTCGAGGTGCTGCACGTCGCCCCAGCCGACCAGGGCAAGGCCGGAATCGCTGCTCCAGAGCAGCCGGTTGATCGCGGCGTTGCCCAGCTGCCAGGTGCGCGGCGCCTGCAGGTGCTGGCGTGTTGCCAGTCGATAGAGCATGTCCAGCACGCCGCCATGGGCAACCAGAGCGATCAGTTGGCCGCCATGGTGTGCCGCAAGTCGGTCGACGGTCTGGGAGATGCGCTGTTGCAGCGCCAGCAGCGATTCGCCCCTGCGCGGCGCATATCCGGGATCGCGTACGCGCCACAGCCGCGCATGTTCCGGTGCCTCTCGCTCCACCTCGGCAAAGGTGCGCCCTTCATACTCGCCAAAGCAGCGTTCGCGCAAACCGGGCTCGGGCACGATGGGCGCGCCGGTGGCCAGCGCAAGCGCCTCGGCGGTCGCCATGGCGCGCTGCAGGTCGCTGCTGTAGATGCAATCCAGCGTTGTGCTGTCCAGCGCTTTTCCCAGCTGGCGGGCCTGCTGCATGCCGGTGGCGTTGAGCGCAATGTCCCGGTGGCCTTGAATGCGCCCTTGGGCGTTCCATGCGGTCTCGCCATGGCGAATGGCAATGATGCGGGTGGGCTCTTGCATGGGGGCAGAATGTACAAGGCGGCGCCCGCACAATGCGCAATGCGCCGGCAACAGGACGATGGTGATGACGGGATCTTCAAAGATGAAAGGCATGCGGCGGCGGCGATGGCTCGCCAGTGCTGCAGCCACGGCAGCGCTGGGCATGGGCCGGGTGCCACTCGCCCATGCGGCGCCAGCCAGGCGGGCGAAGCTGACCCTGGCCGGACCGTTTGCGCTGGTGTCATATCCACTCATGCGCATCGCCGACAGCGGCGCCCTGGCCGACGTTGCGGACAAGGTGGAGTTCACCACCTGGAAGAGCCCCGACCAGCTGCGCGCCATGGCCATTGGCGATGCGGTGGATCTCATGGCAATGCCCAGCAATGTCGCCGCCAACCTCTACAACCGGGGTGTGCCGCTGAAGCTGCTGGACATCACCACCTGGGGATTGCTGTGGATGGTCTCACGTGACCAGGGTCTGCGCACCTTGGCGGATTTTCGTGGCAAGGAGGTGGTGATGCCATTCCGTGGCGACATGCCGGACATCGTGTTCCAGTTGCTCGCCGAGAAGCAGGGCATCAAGGTGGGCAGCGACATCAAGCTGCGCTATGTGGCCTCGCCGATTGACGCCATGCAGCTGCTCATCACGCGCCGGGCCGATCATGCGCTGCTGGCTGAGCCCGCGGTATCCATGGGCTTGCGCAAGACGCATTCGTTTCCGGTGAAGGTCATTGCACCGGATTTGTACCGCAGCGTGGATTTGCAGCAGGAATGGGGGCGGGTTTTCAAGCGTCCGCCGCGCATTGCGCAGGCGGGTGTGGCAGCGCTCAAGGGGGTGCGTGAGGGTGCGGCATTGCTGGTGCGCTTTGAACAGGAGCATGCCAGGGCACTCCAGTGGTGCCAGGACAACCCCGAGCAGTGCGGAGCGATGGCTGCGCGCCATGTGGAGATGCTCACGCCCGAGGGCGTGGCCGATGCGCTGGCAGCCACGCGCAGCACCATGATCTGGGTGGATGCGGCCCGGGCGCGCCCTGATCTGGAGTTTTTCTACCAGCAGTTGCTGCAGCGCCAGCCGGGCCTGGTGGGCGGCAAGCTGCCGGACGCCGCGTTCTACGGATGAGCCGCGCATGAGCCTGCTGCGCCGCTGGTTCGTCGGCATCCCGGGCTACCTCTGGAGCGGCTGGGGTGCGGTCTCCAGCCTGTTCCTGATGCTGGCCTTGTGGGAGGCGCTGGCCGCGGCCTACGGCCCGCTGGTGCTGCCCACGCCGATCGAGGCAGGCCAGCAGTTGATGGCCTGGGCCGGGCGCGGCGGCGAGCTTTGGCCTGCGCTCGCGATCAGCGGGCGGCGCGCCTTTCTGGGTCTGCTGCTCGCGGTGCTGGCGGGCAGCCTGCTGGGGGTGGCGGCAGGGGTGTCGATGACGGCATCGATGGTGTCGCGGCCCTGGGTGACGGTGCTGCTGGGCACGCCGCCGATCGCCTGGCTGGTGCTGGCCATGCTGTGGTTCGGCACGGGTGACGGCACGCCGGTGTTCACGGTGTTCATCGCCTGCTTTCCCATCGTGTTCGTGGGCGGCATGCAGGGCGCGCGCACGCTGGAGCGGCGCTGGCGTGATCTGGCGCGGGTGTACCGCCTGCCCTGGCACATGCGGGTGCTTGATGTCTATCTGCCGCATGTGGTGTCCTACCTGTTCCCGGCCTGGATCGTGGCGCTGGGCACGAGCTGGAAGGTGGTGGTGATGGCCGAGCTGCTGGCCTCCGACAGCGGCGTGGGCGCGCAGCTGGCCACCAGCCGCGTGCAGCTGGACATGGCCGGCACACTGGCCTGGATAGGCGCGGTGGTGCTGGTGCTGCTGGCGCTGGAGTATCTGTTGCTGGAACCGATCAAGCGCGAGATCGAGCGCTGGCGCGAGGGCGACGGCGTGACCGATGGAGCGGCGCCATGACGGGCGGAGTGCAGCCCGTGCTGCGCGTGCGCCACCTCTCGCACGCCTTCGGCCCGCGCGAGGTGTTGCAGCGGGTGAGCCTGGAGCTGCCTGCAGGCCACACGCTGGCGCTGGTGGGACCTTCCGGCAGTGGCAAGAGCACCTTGCTCAACCTCTGTGCAGGCTTGCTGACGGTGCGTGAGGGGAAGATCGAGAACGGCTTTGCGCGCACCGTGGTGCTGTTTCAGCAACCCAGCCTGCTGCCTTGGAAGACGGTGCGGGACAACATCGCGCTGGGGCTGAAGGCCGCTGGCATTTCCAGATCCGAGCGCCTGCAGCGTTCGCGCGCCATGGGCCATGCGATGGGCCTCGATGATCTGGCGCTGGCACAGTTTCCTACGCAGCTCTCCGGCGGCATGCAAAGCCGCGCGGCACTGGCGCGCGCGCTGGTGCTGGAACCCGATCTGCTGCTGCTCGACGAGCCGTTCTCCGCGCTCGATATCGGCCTGCGCGATCAGATGCACCGCCTGCTGCTGGCCGAGCAGGCGCGCCGCCCATTGGCGGTGCTGATGATCACGCACGATCTGATGGAAGCCGTGGCGCTGGCGGACAGCGTGCTGCTGCTCGCGGGCAGGCCCGCGCGCCTCTGCTGGCGGCTGGACTTGCCGTTGCCGGCGGCAGAGCGCAGCGACGATTGGATCCATCGCCAGACCGCGCTGGTGCTGGCGCAGAGCACCGTCCGCGAGGCCTTTGAGTTGCCTGCCTTGGAGGACTGCATGCCGCCTGCCCGCGATGCCGGGCTGAGTGCGGGCGTGACCCTGCAGGCAGGAACGCCCGCGGCCAGCGAGCGCTGCGAGGTGCTGCTGTGAGTGTCTGGCGCCTGGAGCACCCGCTCTGGCTGTGTCCGTTTCGTCCCTTCTTCGCTCTGGCGGCGCTGTCTGCGGTACTGGCGATGCTGCTCTGGGCAGCGTTCCTCCTGCTCGGTTGGCCCTTGCCTTCCGTGCCGGGCGGGCCCTTTGTCTGGCATGTGCATGAGCTGCTGGTGGGTGTGGGGCTGGCGGCGGTGGCCGGTTTCCTCCTGACTTCAGTCCCGGAGTTCACCAATACGCCTTCGTTTTCCCCCAGGCCGGTGCGCGCGCTGGTGCTGCTCTGGCTGCTGGGCCGCCTGGGTTTCTGGGCCAGTGGCTGGTGGCCACAATCGGGACTGATCGTCACGGGACTCGCGCATCTGGCGTTGATGATCGGCCTCATAGTCTTGCTCGCACCACGTCTATGGCGTGATCCGGAAAGGCGCCATGTGTCTTTTCTATGGGCGCTGGGCGTGATCGTGCTGGTGCTCGCGGGCCTGTATGGCGACGCGCTGCGGGGTGCCTCGCCCATGCGCTGGCTGCATCTGCTGCTGGGCGTGCTGATGGCGCTCATCGTGGTGGCGATGAGCCGTATCTCCATGAGCATCGTCAATGCCAACGTCGATGCGCAGAACGCACTGGATGGCGAAGACCGGCCGCCCTATCTGGCACGCCCGCCCCGGCGCGACCTTGCGCTGCTGGCGATCGCGCTGTATTCGATCGCGGAATTCTGGCAACCGGGGGGCCGGGTCAGTGCCTGGCTGGCGCTGGCGGCGGCCTGCGCAGTGCTCGGGCTGCTCAATGACTGGCATATCGGCCGGCCGCTGCTGCGGCGCTGGCCGGTGATGCTGTATGCGGTGTACTGCTTCATGGCACTGGGCTACGGCGTGATTGGCGTGGTGTTGCTCACGGGCGGTTTCAGCCCGAACGCGGGCGTGCATCTGCTCACCACCGGTGTGTTCGGGCTCAACATCTACGTGGTGATCTGCATTGCGGGCTACACCCACGCGGGGCTGGACAAGAATGGCCGGTCCTGGGTGCCCTGGGGTGCCGCGGCACTGGGCGTGGCGGCCGTGCTGCGTGCGCTGGCTTATGCGGGTGTGGCCAGCATGGCGTTGATGGGACTGGCGGCGCTGCTCTGGTGCGCTGCCTTTGCCTTGCAATGCGCCCATATGCTGCCGGTCTTTCTGCGTCCGCGCGCGGATGGGCGCGAAGGCTGCGCCGGCGTGCTCGGCATGCCAGGGTAAGGCAAAGGTTTGCTGCGACCTTGATGGGTTTATGGACTCAGCGGATTTTGAATAATCGAACTCCCGGCGCGATTCCCTGAGGGAATCGCCCTCACCGACAGGAGCATGCAGTGGCCAGCGAAGATTTCCCCGATTTTTTTGCCAGGGTGCCGACGATCACGGTGCGCGACAAACTGGCCGAGTTTCTGGGTGCGGCCGTGCATGGCACCATGACCTACCGCTATGAAGATGCGGTACGGCTGGCAGGGCATTCCTGCCCCACGGTGGCGGGCACGTATCTGATGGTGCTCAATGGCCTGCGCGCACTGTATGGCGACGAGCTGCCGGTGCGTGGCGAAATCGAGGTATTCATGGCCGATGCGCGTGACAGCGGTGCCAATGGCGTCGTCGCGACCGTCGTGCAGCTGCTCACCGGCGCGGCCGCGGAAACGGGCTTCCACGGCATAGGTGGACAGTTTTCGCGCAGGGATCTGCTGAAATTCGATCAGCCCGTGGCAGGGACGTTTGCGTTGCGGCGCATGGATACGGGCAAGGCCGTGCAGGTCTCGCTGAACGCGGCCATCGTGCCGTGGACCGACGAGATGCGAGGAGTCATGCCCAAGGCCGTCGGCGGCTACGCCAGCGATGAAGACCTGGCCCGCTTCGGCAAACTCTGGCAGGGCCGTGTATGCACGATGCTGACCGAGCATGCGACCGATCCACGCATGGTGCAGGTCAGCGAATGGCGCGCTTGAACGATGAATAAAAACGGCGGTGTGAAAAACCGCCGTTTTGCATTGCGTGGATGCCCTGACGCTTACTGCACGATCTGCGCGAGCGAGCCGGCGGCATAGCGCTGCGCCATGTCGGCCAGCGTCTGACCCTTGATCTTGCTACCCTGGCCTTCGCAGCCGAACTCCAGATAGCGCGCCTTGCACACGGCCTTGGCGGCTTCGCGCGCGGGTTTCATCCATTCGCGCATGTCGAATTTGTCGGGGTTCTCCACCTGGAACTTGCGCACCGCGCCGGTCATGGCCATGCGGATGTCGGTGTCGATGTTGATCTTGCGCACGCCGTGCTTGATGGCTTCCTGGATTTCCTTGACCGGCACGCCCCAGGTCTGTTTCATCTTGCCGCCGTACTGGTTGATGATGGCCAGCAGTTCCTGCGGCACGCTGGAGGAACCATGCATCACCAGGTGGGTGTTGGGGATGCGGGCGTGAATTTCCTTCACGCGCGAGATCGCCAGCACGTCGCCGGTGGGCGGGCGGGTGAACTTGTAGGCGCCGTGGCTGGTGCCGATGGCGATTGCCAGCGCATCGAGCTGCGTGGCCTTGACAAACTGCGCCGCTTCCTCGGGGTCGGTCAGCAGCTGGTCGTGGCTGAGCTTGCCAACCGCGCCGATGCCGTCTTCTTCACCGGCCTCGCCGGTTTCCAGGCTGCCGAGGCAGCCGAGTTCACCTTCGACGGTGACGCCCACCTTGTGGGCCATCGCCACCACCTGGCGCGTGACGTCGATGTTGTATTCGAACGAGGAGGGCGTCTTGCCGTCTTCCTTGAGCGAGCCGTCCATCATCACCGAGCCGAAGCCCAGCGCGATCGCGCCCTCGCAGACCTTGGGGCTGGTGCCGTGGTCCTGGTGCATCACCATCGGGATGTGCGGATAGGCCTCGCAGGCGGCGGTGATCAGGTGCTTGATGAAAGGCTCGCCCGCGTACTTGCGCGCGCCGGCGCTGGCCTGCAGGATGACAGGCGCGCCGGTCTCATCGGCCGCGGCCATCACGGCCTGCACCTGCTCGAGGTTGTTGACGTTGAAGGCTGGGATGCCGTAGCCGTTTTCGGCGGCATGGTCGAGCAGTTCACGCATGGAAACGAGTGGCATGGCGCAGTCCTCGGGTAGTTCAGAAACGCGGTAGGCGCAAGCAGCGCCCAGGATCGTTTGATTCTACCGACCTCGCCTTGAGCACGTCGTTGTGCCGGTGCGGCAATGCTGGCTATCGGGCGGCGTCCTGCAGCCGTTGCACGGCGTGGCGCAGGGGGGCGTCCTGCAGCCGTTGCACGGCGTGGCGCAGGGGGGCGTCGCTGGTGGCCACGGCGCCGACGAACGGCCGGTCGATCACGTAGACCGCGTGCAGTTGCACACCGATGAACAAGCCCATCAGCAGGCATATCCAGCGGCTCGATCGCGGCTGGTTGGCATGGGTGAGTGCGGCAAACGTGAGCACGATGAACGCGCAGATCAGCATCGCACTCCACACCACGCTGGGCAGGTGCCCTGTGGCTATGGCAAGCCGGTTGTCGCGCGCTGCGGACAGGGCCTGCAGCGTCTGCCCAAGGGCGGTTCGCAAATCGGGGGATTCGGCGGCGAAGCGGCGCAGCGCCTCCGTGCGCAGATGGTGCAACTGGCGGCCGGTGTCCGCATCGGAGCCGGTCCAGCTCATGGCAGGCCATTCACGCGTCAGCGCCTTGTGGCCGTAGTCCGCCAGTTGTGCGGACCAACCTGCTGTGGCAGTCGGTGCGGCGCTGGCGGCCAGCGCGTTCAGGGTGTAGAGCGCGCTGGCTTCGCTGCGCACCGCGCGGTCGGCGTCGGAAAAATCGCGCAGTTCGACCGATGCCGTCAGGCCTAGCCAGACGACGAAGCCCGCCATCATGGGTGAGCCGATTGTCGCGATCAGACCGGCCACGCCAGCCAGGCGCACGGAGCGCCGGCGCATCCAGGCGGTTGCCGCGACCGACAGCGCCAGCGCTGCCGCCGTTGCAATCAGGTAGGCGAACAAGGCGGACAGCCACAAGGGCCAAGACAGCAGAAAAGTCATGGTTGCACCCTGGCGGTGTGAGGTGCCGCGGTCAGCGCACGCGGCAGATCTTCAGCATGTTGGTGCCACCGGGCTGGCCCATGGGCTCGCCGCAGGTGATGGCGTACAGGTCGCCGGTGCGCACGATGTTGCGCTCCTTGAGCTGCACCTCGGCCTGCGCGAGCGCGGTGTCGCGATCGGCGCTGGTGTCCATCAGCAGCGGACGCACGTTGCGGTAGATCGCCATCTTGCGCTGCGTGGCGATCTTGGGGGTGAGCGCGTAGATGGGGATGTGGATGCGCCTGCGGCTCATCCAGAGCGCGGTGGAGCCGCTGTCGGTCATCGCCACGATGGCCTTGGCGCCCAGGTGGTGGGCCGTGAAGAGTGCGCCCATGGCGATGGACTGGTCCACGCGTCCCAGGGTGGTGCCGCCGAAGTCCGAGTCGCGTTCATCGTCTTCCGCGGCCTCTGCCGCTGCGCAGATGCGCGCCATCTGCTCCACGGTTTCCAGCGGGTACTTGCCGGCGGCGGTCTCGGCGCTCAGCATCACGGCGTCGGTGCCATCCAGCACGGCGTTGGCCACGTCGCTCACCTCGGCGCGCGTGGGCACCGGGTTGGTGATCATGCTTTCCATCATCTGCGTGGCGGTGATCACCACTTTGTCCATCTCGCGCGCCATGCGGATCATCTTCTTCTGCAGCGCAGGCACCGCGGCGTTGCCGACCTCCACGGCCAGATCGCCGCGCGCGACCATGATGCCGTCGGAAGCACGCAGGATTTCCTCCAGACGCGGGACGGCTTCGGCGCGTTCGATCTTGGCGATCAGCCCGGGTTTGTGCCGCCAGGCGGCACCTGCCACGTTGCAGAGCTGGCGCGCCATTTCCATGTCGGTCGCGTTCTTCGGGAAGCTCACCGCGACGTAGTCGGCCTGAAAACCCATGGCCGTCTTGATGTCGTCCATGTCCTTGGCGGTGAGCGCCGGGGCCGTGAGGCCGCCGCCCTGGCGGTTGATGCCCTTGTGATCGGAAAGCTCGCCGCCAATGACCACTTCGGTGTGCACTACCGATCCTTCGATAGCCTGCACGCGCAGCACGATCAGGCCGTCGTTGAGCAGCAGCGTATCGCCGGTGTGCACGTCCTGCGGAAGCTCCTTGTAATCGAGACCCACGGCTTCGAGGTCGCCGGGCGTTTCCCGTGCGGCGTCGAGTGCGAAGGGCCGTCCTGCCTGCAGCATCACCCGGCCCTGGGAAAATGAGCCGACGCGGATCTTGGGCCCTTGCAGATCGGCCATGATGGCCACCTCGCGCCCGGCGCGGCGCGAGGCCTCGCGCACCATGGCGGCGCGTTCTTCATGGTCTTTTGCCTTGCCGTGGCTGAAGTTCAGGCGCACCACGTTGACGCCGGTAGCTATCATTTTTTCCAGCAACGCCGGATTGCTGGAGGCGGGGCCCAGGGTGGCGACGATCTTGGTGGCGCGGCGGATGTGCGAGGTCATGGGGGTGTCTTGATGGGTCAGGTCGATAGGCGGTCGGCCATTGTGCCCATGTCGGAGCCGTTTTCCGCCGCAGGGCAGGCGATCTCAGGATGTCTCTGCGTTTTGGCTGTCCAGCAGACGATCGGGCGAGCCGCAGGGCATCGTGGCGCGGTCGAGGTTTTCGCACCCCGGTGCACGCCAGGCTTCCGTTCCCGTCGCCGTTGCCGGCCTCGGTAACGCGAAGCTTCAGGCGCGACTGGCATGGGCTGTCTGCGGCGCGGCTGCCTGGCGGCTGCCGCGGCGCATCAGCCATGCCATCAACAGCCAGTAGCCCACGAAGGCCAGCACCGTCATCAGCGAGGGCTGCGCGCGATAACCGGTAAGGCCCGCCACCAGGCCGCCGACGCGTCCCATGTCAGGCAACAGCCAGGAGCTGTTCCAGACGCCGTCGATGAGCGGAGGCAGCCATTCGAGCGCCTGCATTTTTTCCACGCCCGTGACCACCAGCGATGCGGCGAGCAGGAGCAGCAGGATTTCGGTGATGCGGAAGAACCGTGGCCAGGTCATCACCTTGCTGCCCAGCTGCAGCAGCCAGAAGGTGGCAAGGGCGGCGAGCAGTCCACCCAGGGCGGCCAGGCCCATCAGCGGAAGATCGCTGGCCGGGGCCGCCGCCAGCGTGCCGTAGAGGAAGACCACGGCCTCGCTGCCCTCGCGTGCGATGGCCAGCGCCGCCAGCACGGCCACGCCCCACCAGTTCTGATGCTCCAGGTTGCGCGACAGGCCCTGCTCCAGATCGCGCTTGAGCGTGCGGCCATGGGCGCGCATCCACAGCACCATCTGTGCGATGAGTGCCGCCGCCACCAGCACCATGGCGGTTTGAAACTGGTCCTGCCAATTCGTCAGCAGCTCCTGCGCGCTGTAGATGCCCGCGCCCAGCAGGCCGGCCAGCAGCAGACCCGCCACCACGCCGCCCCAGAGCCAGCGGCGCCCTGATTCGGCCCCGGGCGTGCGCGACAGCCAGCTGTGCAGAATGCCGACGACGAGCAATGCTTCGACGCTTTCGCGCCACATCACGAAGATGACTTGTTCCATGGGGGCTGGCTGTTGGTTGTCGGACGAGTGCAATGCGCCGTGGCGCGGACAGGGTTCACTTCTTCACTTCATCACGATGTGGCCTTGCGAGGTCTCCATGTGGAAGTCGTCGAAAAATGGATATTTGCCGGCGAGCTTGGGCGGGATGGTTTTGGTGCGTGTAGCGCCCGGCGGTATGACAACTTCCACGCCGAGCGAGCGCGATTCAAATTCGGCCGGCGTCTTGCCGTTGTTCACCATCTCCAGCCGAAAGCGCGTGCCTGCCGGCAGTTCCAGCAGGCGGGTGTTCACCGCGCCGTCGTTGAATTCAATGCGCGCCACGGGCATCTCGTCCGCGGCGTGCGCGACCGGCAGGGCGGAGCCAAGCAGGGCGCCGGCCATGCCGACAGACAGCAGGAAATGAACGAAACGGCGGCGCATGAATCCGGCTCCTTGCCGGTCATGGCCGGCGCATGGTCGAAAGAGCGTAAGTGTAATGCGAAAGATTCGCATTACAGCTCTAAGATTTCGAGATGTTCCAGGCGTGCGGGTTTGGCGGGTGTCGGATCAGCCCCGCATCAGCGCCTCGATCGCGTCGGGCTCCACCGGCACGCCGCGCGTGACGAGTTCGCAGCCGTCCTGCGTGACGATGGCGTCGTCCTCGATGCGGATGCCGATGTGGTGAAACGCCTCGGGCACGCCCTCGGCCGGGCGCACGTAGATGCCGGGCTCGATCGTCAGCACCATGCCCGGTCGCAGGATGCGGCTGGGCCGGCGCGTCACCGTCTGGCCGGTGATGGGGTCCACCTGCTCGCTGGTCTGGTCCGCCTCGGAGGGCTCCACATAGCTGCCGCAGTCGTGCACGTCCATGCCCATCCAGTGGCTGGTGCGGTGCATGTAGAAGGGGAAGTAGGCGCGCTTTTCGATCACGTCCTGCACGCTGCCCACCTTGTCCGCATCCAGCAGTTTCAGGTCGAGCATGCCCTGCGCCAGCACCGCCACGGCGGCGTCGTGCGGGTCGTCAAAACGCGCGCCCGCCCGGGTGGCGGCAATGGCGGCCTTCTGGCTTTGCAGCACCAGTTCGTACAGCGCGCGCTGTGGCCCGGTGAAGCGCCCGTCGGCCGGGAAGGTGCGCGTGATGTCGCTGGCGTAGCCGTCGAGCTCGCAGGCGGCATCGATCAGCACCAGCTCGCCCGCGCGTACCGGGGTGGCGCCCGCGCGGTAGTGCAGCACGCAGGCGTTCGCCCCCGCCGCGACGATGCTGGTGTAGGCGGGGAATTGCGAGCCGCCTTCGCGAAAGGCGTGCAGCAGTTCGGCGTCCAGGTGGTACTCGCGCACGTCAACGCCTGTACGCAGCATGTGGGCGCTGCGCTGCATCGCGCGGATGTGTCCGCGCGCGCTGATCGCACCGGCGCGGCGGATGGTGTCCTGCTCCTGCGCGTCCTTCACCAGGCGCATTTCATCGAGCGGCAGACACAGGTCGCGCTGCTCCTGCGGGCACAGCGCGCCTGCACGGGCGCGTGCGCGCACCTGGCCCAGCCAGCCTTCGACCCGCGCCGCCAACCCTGCATGCGTGGCGAAGGGAAACCACACCACGCGGCGGTTTTCCAGCAGTTGCGGCAGCCGTTTATCGAGCTCGGCGATCGAGCAAGCCGCCTGCACGCCCAGGACCTCTGGGGCCGCCTCGGGCCCCAGGCGGTAGCCGTCCCAGATTTCGCGCTCCATGTCCTTGGGCTGGCACAGCAGGGTAGCCTGCCCCTCGGCCGTCAGCACGAGGAAGGCGCCGGGCTCGGAAAAGCCGGTCAGATAGTAAAAGTAGCTGTCGTGCCGGTATGGGAAGTCGCTGTCGCGGTTGCGCATGGCCGCGGGCGCGGTGGGGATCAGGGCGATGCCGCCTTCACCCAGCTGGGAGGCAAGGCGGGCCCGGCGTTGTGCATGAAGTGTGTCCATCGCACGATCGTACTGCGCGCGGCCCGCCTACACTTGCCCGCCATGGTCACCCCTTTTTCCGGATGTCCCCGCGCCATGCTGCTGGCCGCGGGGCGCGGCGAACGCATGCGTCCGTTGACCGATGTCTGCCCCAAGCCTCTGCTGCGGGTGCATGGACAGCCGCTGTTGACGTGGCATTTGCAGGCGCTTGCGCGCGCGGGGGTGGCGGATGTGCTCATCAACACCGCTTGGCTCGGGGGTGCCATTCGTGAGCTCTATGGTCATAAATATGGCCATGTATCCATGCTGGATAAGCGCGGGATGCTCACAATTTCATATTCCAACGAAGGCGAAGACTTCGGCGCTGCACTGGAGACCGCCGGTGGCATTGCCCGCGCGCTGCCGCAACTGGGGCCCATCTTCTGGCTGGCGGCAGGCGATGTGTTTGCCCCAGGTTTTGCGTTTGATGCCGGCGCTGCGCGGCACTTTGCAGCGGGTGATGCGCTGGCGCACCTGTGGCTGGTGCCCAATCCACCGCAGCATCCCAAGGGCGACTTCGGCCTGTCTGGCGAAGGCCGTGCGTTGAACCTTCCAAAGGACGATCCGCGACCGCGCTATACCTACAGCACCATGGCGCTGCTGCGCGCCGAGCTCTTTGCGCCGCCGTGGTGCGACATCCCGCCGGGCAATCCGCAAGGCGTGCGGGCGCCGCTCGGGCCTCTGCTCAGGCGTGCCATGGATGCAGGGCGTGTGAGCGCCGAGCTGTATTCCGGTCTGTGGGCGGATGTTGGCACGCCCGAGCGACTGGCTGCGCTCAACGCGCAGGCGCCAGCGCGTCGCAGCGCAGCCGCCTACACTGGGCGCACACGCAGCAAGGAGATACGGCGATGAATGCTCCATTACCCGAAGCGGTGCGCCAGGCACTGGAGACAGTCACCCTGGACGACAAATACACGCTGGCGCGCGGGCGCGCGTTCATGAGCGGCACCCAAGCCCTGGTGCGCCTGCCCATGCTGCAGCGTGAGCGCGATGCGGCGGCCGGACTCGACACGGCAGGCTTCATCAGCGGCTACCGCGGATCGCCGCTGGGCGGCTATGACCAGGCGCTGTGGTCGGCGAAGAAACACCTGGCGCAGCACCACGTCGTCTTCCAGCCTGGTGTGAATGAAGAACTCGCGGCCACCGCCGTCTGGGGCACGCAGCAGCTCGATATTTACCCGCAGAGCAGGAAATACGACGGCGTCTTCGGCATCTGGTACGGCAAGGGACCGGGCGTGGACCGCAGTGGCGACGTGTTCAAGCACGCCAACATGGCGGGCACCGCGCGCCACGGCGGCGTGATTGCGCTGGCGGGGGACGACCATGTCAGCAAGAGCTCCACGGCCGCGCACCAGAGCGACCATGTCTTCAAGGCCTGCGGCACGCCGGTGTTCTTCCCGGCGAGCGTGCAGGAAATCCTCGATCTGGGCCTGCACGCCTTTGCCCTGAGTCGTTTTGCCGGGCTGTGGGCGGGCATGAAGACCATTCAGGAGGTGGTCGAATCCAGCGGCAGCGTGAGCATCGATCCCGCGCGCGTGCAGATCGTGCTGCCCGAGGACTTCGCCATGCCCGAAGGCGGTCTGCACATCCGCTGGCCCGATCCGCCCCTGGTGCAGGAGGCCCGGCTCATGGATCACAAGTGGTATGCCGCACTGGCCTACATCCGTGCCAACCGGCTCAACCACAACGTGATCGAAGGCCCGCAGGACCGCTTCGGCCTGATCGCCAGCGGCAAGGCCTACAACGACATGCGCCAGGCGCTGGTCGATCTGGGGATTGACGAAGCCCTCTGCCGCCAGCTCGGCATCCGCGTGCACAAGGTGGGCGTGGTCTGGCCGCTGGAGGCCACGATCACGCGCGGCTTCGCGCGTGGCCTGCAGGAGATTCTGGTGGTCGAGGAAAAGCGCCAGATGATCGAATACCAGCTCAAGGAAGAGCTCTACAACTGGCGCGACGACGTGCGCCCGCGCGTGCTGGGCAAGTTCGACGAGGAGGGCGGCGAATGGGGCTCGCCCAATCCCGGTGCGCACTGGCTGCTGCGGCCCAAGGCAGACCTGTCGCCCGCGCTCATCGCCCAGGCGATCGCGCAGCGCCTGAAGGCCTTGGGCGTGCCCGCCGAAGTGGCCGCGCGCATGGACCAGCGCCTGGCGCAGATCGCCGCGCGCGAGCAGGCGCTCGCCAGCCAGGAAGTGGATACCGGCGAGCGCACGCCGTGGTTCTGCAGCGGCTGCCCGCACAACACCAGCACCCGCGTGCCCGAGGGCTCGCGCGCCGTGGCCGGCATAGGCTGCCACTACATGACGGTGTGGATGGACCGCTCCACCTCCACCTTCACGCAGATGGGAGGCGAGGGCGTTAGCTGGGTGGGGCAGGCGCCGTTCACCACGGACGCCCACATCTTCGCCAACCTGGGCGATGGCACCTACTTTCACAGCGGCCTCCTGGCCATCCGCCAGAGCGTGACCGCGGGCGTGAACATCACCTACAAGATTCTCTACAACGACGCGGTGGCGATGACCGGCGGCCAGCCGGTGGGCGAACGGCCCGAAGGCCACTCCGTGGCGCAGATCGCGCACAGCCTGCGCGCCGAGGGCGTGGTCAAGACCGTGGTGGTGACCGACGAGCCGGAGAAATACGCCGGCCGCACCCATGCCGCCAGCAGCGCGCGCGCCGGGCATCCCGAGCTGCTCAACGACTTGCCGCCCGGCGTGGAGGTGTTTCACCGCGACGAGCTCGACCGCATCCAGCGTGAACTGCGCGAGGTCAAGGGCTGCACCGCGCTGATCTACGACCAGACCTGCGCCACCGAAAAGCGCCGCCGCAGAAAGCGCGGCACGATGGCGACACCCGCCAAGACGGTGGTCATCAATGAACTGGTGTGCGAAGGCTGCGGCGATTGCTCGGTGCAATCCAACTGTCTCTCGGTCGAGCCGGTGGAGACGGAATTCGGCCGCAAGCGCCAGATCAACCAGAACACCTGCAACAAGGATTTTTCCTGCGTCAAGGGCTTTTGCCCGAGTTTCGTCACCATCGAGGGCGGTCAGCGCAAGAAGCCGCAGCGCGAAAAAAAGGGCGATCTGGCCGCCATGCCCGAACTGCCCGAGCCGCCGCAGCCCGCGTGCGACGCGGCCTGGGGCATCGTCGTCGCGGGCGTGGGCGGCACCGGCGTCATCACCATAGGCCAGCTGCTGGGCATGGCCGCGCATCTGGAGGGCAAGGGCGTGGTCACGCAGGATGCGGCGGGCCTGGCGCAAAAGGGCGGCGCCACCTGGAGCCATGTGCAGATCGCCGAGCGGCCAGAGGCGATCCACACCACGCGCGTCGATACCGCGCAGGCCGATCTGGTGATCGGCTGCGAGCCCATCGTGAGCGCCAACAAAACCACGCTGGCGGTGATGCAGCCGGGCCGCACCCATGTGGCGCTGAACGTGCATCGCCTGCCCGCGGCTGCGTTCGTGCACAACCCGGATTGGCAATTTCCGCTGGGGGGCTGCGAAGCGGCGATCGGCGCTGCCGTGGGTCGCGGGCAGCTCTTCATGCTGGACGCGGAACGCGCGGCGGCGCAGTTGCTGGGCGACAGCATCTACACCAACCCGCTGATGCTGGGCTACGCCTGGCAGAAGGGCTGGGTGCCGCTCACGCGGGTGGCGCTGCGCCGGGCGATGGAGCTCAATGGCGTGCAGGTGGAAAACAACCTGGCGGCCTTCGAGTGGGGCCGTCACTGCGCGCACGATCTGGCGGCGGTCGAAGCGCTGTTTGCCGCGCGCAAGGCGATTGCCGCCGCCAGCCAGCCCACGCTGGCCGAACTGGTGCAGCGCCGCGCGGACTTCCTCACCGGCTACCAGGACGCGGGCTATGCCGCCGAGTACCGTGCCTTCGTCGAAAAGGTGCGGCAGGTGGAAGAACCGCTGGGCCAGGGCACGCCGCTGGCGGAAGCAGTGGCGCGCTACCTGTTCAAGCTCATGGCCTACAAGGACGAGTACGAGGTGGCGCGCCTGCACACCGATGCGGCCTTCGTGGGCAAGATCGCCGAGGGCTTCGAGGGCGACTACCGCATCGTGCACCACCTCGCGCCGCCGCTCTGGTCAAAGAAAAACGCCAAGGGCGAGCTCACCAAGAGTGCCTATGGGCCCTGGGTGCGCAGTGCCTTTGGCTGGCTCGCGCGGCTGAAGGGGCTGCGCGGAACCTGGCTGGATCCGTTTGGCCGGACGGCGGAGCGGCGCATGGAGCGCGCGCTGATCGCGCGCTACCGCTCCAGCATCGAGGAGTTGCTGGCGGCCCTGACGTTGGAGCGGCGCGATCTGGCAGTGCAGATCGCACGCATTCCCGAGGACATCCGAGGCTACGGCCATGTCAAGGCGCGCCACCTGCAGGGCGCGGGCACGCGCTGGGATGCCTTGATGGCGCAATGGCGGATAGAACAAAAAAATCAAAAACAGGAGCGCATAGCGGTTACTGGGTAAGTGCAAACAGCCTATTTGGTCCATTTTTTTAAATAGGGCTGCACGCGCCTGACGCACGCCAAAGCCGGGTCCGAGTCGCCGCATACAATCACAGGCTCACCAGCGTCTGCACGGCTTGCCCGGGCAGGCGTGCACGCCGTTTCCCGATACTGGAGTTTCCCCTGTGCTGATTTCTTCCGCTTACGCCCAGACTGCCCCCGCTGCCGCCGCAGGCGGCGGCGGTGATCTGATGTCCTCCCTCGGTGGCATGCTGCCACTGGTGCTGATGTTCGTGGTGCTGTATTTCATCATGATCCGGCCACAGATGAAGCGCCAGAAAGAGCACCGCACGATGATCGACGCGCTCGCCAAGGGCGACGAAGTGGCCACCTCCGGCGGCGTGCTGGGCAAGGTCACCAAATTGTCGGAAGGTACGGTGTACCTTGAAATTGCCAATGGCGTGGAGGTGCAGGTCCAGCGCGGCGCCGTCTCGCAGGTGCTGCCCAAGGGCACCGTCAAGTAAGCAGGCGCGCCCCGGCGGGGCGCGTGGTGGCGTGCTTGAGCGCGCCGTGAGAGCATCAAATGAATCGTTACCCGGCCTGGAAATACGTGATCATCGTGATCGCGTTGTTCGTTGCGGCGCTGTATACGCTGCCCAATTTTTTCGGCGAGGCACCCGCCGTGCAGGTGTCTTCCGCCAAGGCGACGATCAAGGTCGATTCCGCGGTGCTGGAGAAAGTGCAGCAGACCATCAAGGGAGCTGGCCTCACGTCCGATTCGGTGGTGCTGGAAGGCACTTCGGTGCGCGCGCGCTTCGATACCCCGGATGATCAGCTCAAGGCCAAGGACGCGATCGAGAAGGCGTTGATCCCCGATCCCTCCGATCCGCCCTACATCGTCGCGCTCAATCTGGTCTCGCGCTCGCCCGACTGGCTGACCGCGATCAACGCCCGTCCGATGTACCTGGGCCTGGACCTGCGCGGCGGCGTGCACTTCATGCTGCAGGTGGACATGCAGGCGGCGCTGACCAAGAAGGCCGAATCCTACGCCGGCGATCTGCGCACCGCGCTGCGCGAGAAGAACATTCGCCACGGCGGCATCACGCGCGAAGGGCAGACCATCCGCGTTCGTCTGCGCGACGAGGCAGCGGTCACCGCCGCGCGCAACCTGATCGGTGACCAGTTCCAGGATCTGCAGGTCACGAGCAGTCCGGATGGCGAAGGCCAGCTGCTGACGGCCACGATCAAGCCCGAATCGCTGCGCAAGGTGCAGGAGCAGGCGCTCAAGCAGAACATCGTCACGCTGCACAACCGCATCAACGAGCTGGGCGTCGCCGAGCCGGTGATCCAGCAGCAGGGGCTGGACCGCATCGTGGTGCAGCTGCCCGGCGTGCAGGACACCGCCAAGGCCAAGGACATCCTGGGGCGCACGGCAACCCTGGAAATCCGCATGGTCGACGAGAGCAGCGAAGGCCGCGCGGCGGAAACCGGCAGTGCCCCCGTGCCGTTTGGCGACGAGAAATACCTCGATCGCAACCAGCAGCCGGTCATCGTCAAGAAGCAGGTCATCTTGACTGGCGAAAATTTGACCGACGCGCAACCGGGCTTTGACAGCCAGACGCAGGAGCCGACGGTGAACCTGACCCTGGACGCCAAGGGCTCGCGCATCTTCAAGGATGTGACGCGCGACAACGTCGGCAAGCGCATGGCCATCGTGCTGTTCGAAAAAGGCAAGGGCGAGGTGGTCACTGCGCCCGTCATCCGTACCGAGATCGGCGGCGGACGGGTGCAGATTTCCGGCCGCATGACGACCACCGAGGCGACGGACACCGCGCTGCTGCTGCGCGCCGGGTCGCTCGCCGCGCCCATGGAGATCATCGAGGAATACACGATTGGCCCGAGCCTGGGCGCGGACAACATCCAGCGTGGCATCCATTCGGTGGTCTGGGGCATGGCGGTGATCGCCATCTTCATGTGTGTGTACTACCTGCTGTTCGGCGTGTTTTCCACCATCGCGCTGTCGGTGAATGTGCTGCTGCTCATCGCCATCCTGTCGATGCTGCAGGCCACGCTGACGCTGCCCGGTATCGCCGCCATGGCGCTCGCCTTGGGCGTGGCGATCGATTCCAACGTGCTGATCAACGAACGCATCCGCGAGGAGCTGCGCGCGGGCGTCTCGCCACAGACGGCGATCCACGCCGGCTATGAAAACGCCTGGGCGACGATTCTGGATTCCAACGTCACCACGCTGATCGCGGGTCTGGCGCTGCTGGCATTCGGCTCCGGCCCGGTGCGCGGCTTTGCCGTGGTGCACTGCATCGGCATTCTGACCAGCATGTTCTCGGCGGTGTTCTTCTCGCGCGGTTTGGTCAACCTCTGGTACGGCCGCAAGAAGAAGCTCAAGAGCATTGCGATCGGACAGATCTGGAAGCCTGAAGACGGCTCCGAACTGCGCTCGGTGGCCGGCCGCGGCTACAACAATTGAAGCAACGGGAGAGATAAACCATGGAATTCTTCCGGATACGCAAAGACATCCCGTTCATGAAATACGCGTTGGTTTTCAACGTGATTTCCTTCGTGACTTTTGCCCTGGCCGTGTTTTTCCTGCTCACGCGGGGTTTGCACCTGTCGGTTGAATTCACCGGCGGCACGGTGATGGAAGTGGCCTATGAGCAGACCGCCGACATCGGCAAGGTGCGCGACGCGGTCTCTTCGCTGGGCTACCAGGATGTGATCATCCAGAACTTCGGCACCTCGCGCGACGTGATGATCCGCCTGCCCGTGCAGAAAGGGGCCACCTCGGCACAGCAGAGCGAAAGCGTGATGCAGGTGCTGCGCGCGCACGACCCGGACGTGACGCTGCGGCGCACCGAATTCGTCGGCCCGCAGGTGGGTGACGAATTGGTGCACGGCGGCCTGATGGCGCTGGGGATGGTGGTGCTGGGCATCGTCATTTACCTCTCGATACGCTTCGAGTGGAAATTCGGCGTCGCCGGCATCATCGCCAACCTGCACGACGTGGTCATCATCCTGGGCTTTTTCGCGTTCTTTCAGTGGGAATTCTCGCTATCGGTGCTGGCCGGGGTGCTGGCGGTGCTCGGCTATTCGGTCAACGAATCGGTGGTGATCTTCGACCGGATCCGCGAGGCCTTCCGGAAATTCCGCAAGCTCACGCCGCATGAGGTGATCGATCACGGCATCACTTCGACCATGAGCCGCACGGTCATCACCCACGCGTCGACCGAAGCCATGGTGCTGTCGATGTTCTTCTTTGGTGGACAAAGCCTGCATTACTTTGCGCTGGCGTTGACCATCGGCATCCTGTTTGGCATTTATTCATCGGTCTTCGTCGCCGCGGCCATTGCGATGTGGCTGGGCGTCAAGCGGGAGGACCTGGCCAAGGTGCATACACACAAGGGCAATGATCCCAACGATCCAAACGCTGGCGCCGTGGTCTGACGGTCTTTTGCCATTGCGCAGTCGCCAGCAGACGTGCACACGCTAACATAGTGACCCGATGGCAGAAACCCCGACCCCTTATCGTTCCGCCCGGCTGGCCCGCCAGGCCCGCGAGCGTTTCGTCAGCAGTCTATGTGACGGTCTGCCAGCGATGGGCAAGGCGCTGTCTATCGCGCTTGATGCACAGATTCGTGATGTCGCGACACACCAGGTGATGCAAAAACGCCGGGATACCTGGTTGCATTTCCGTACGTTGCACCAGCAGTGGCTCGGCTCCCTCGGCCAGGCATGGCGCGAATCGGGTGCAGCGCCGCTGGGTGAGGCAGAGCTCTTGAAAAATTCGGTCGGCGACGAGCTTGGAGAACTGGAGCTGGTCAGCGAAGAGGTGGTTGAAAACCGCCTCGTGGGCGCACGTCTTGCACGGGCCGTGGTGGCCAACGCGGAAAATTTGCTGGAGGCCATACGCCAGAGGACCAAGCATTTGCAGGGCAGCGAGCTTGCGGGCACCGATGTGCTGCGCCCGGAGATTGCGTGCCTGGCCGTGGTGGACCAGTGGCTGGCATCCGGCTTGTCGCGTGACGAATTGGAACTGATGTTCGATTCCTTGCAGGATGCGGTCGTGCAGGTGGTGGTCCCCGCATATGAGAGTGTTGCCCACCTGTATGACGAGCAGGGCGTGCCCGATGCGGCTGCTTTGCGTACCCATGCTGTCCGCATGGCGGGGGCGGCCACCCGTTCGCCAGCGGGCCTGGCTCCCGCAGCGGCTGGGCCGGCTTCCGGAGCTGGGAATTTGCCCGTCCCTGGCGGGCTTGCTTCCGCACCTTACGGTATGGCAGCCCCAGCGGGCATGGCAGCGGCCGGAGGCGTGCCGTATGGCGTGGGCCCGCTGGAAGAGGCGCGCCAGCGCGCGCAGGAGGTGATGTTCCAGTTGCAGCATCTGCTGGTACAGAGTTCCACCGGGTTCAGTCCGATGCAAGCACCCCCGGCGACGATGGCCTTGACGCAGGCGCTGTCGTCGCTGCAGGTGCAGGCCAATGCGTTTTACGGCAGCGGCATGCCGCCCATGGTTGTCGGCTACGCGCCGCAGGCCATCGCGCATGCTGTCACCGAGGTGCGCCAGCGCGCCGTGGAGCTCAAGGGAAAAGCGGAGTCGGCGAGCGAGAAGGCGATCATCGAGATCGTTGCGCTGATGTTCCAGAGCATCCTGGACGAGGACCGTATTCCCCCGTCGGTGCGGGTCTGGTTTGCGCGGCTGCAGGTGCCGGTGCTCAGGGTGGCGTTGGGAGAGCCGGAGTTTTTCAATAATGCAGACCATCCTGCACGCAGGCTGATCGACCGGATGGGTTCCTGCGTGCTGGGGTTCGATGCCAACGCCATCAGCGACAGCGCGCTGGAAAAGGAAATTCGCCGCGTCGTGCAGGTGGTGGAACAGTATCCCGAGACCGGCAGCAAGGTCTTTCAGATCGTTTTTGACGAATTCGAAAAATTCCTGGCCGGGTCGCTGGCAAAGACGCAGAAAACCGCGTCCGAAATCGTGGGCGTGGCCCAGCAGATGGAGCAGAAGGAGACGCTGACCGTTCAATTCACGATCGAACTGCGTACCATGCTGCGCGACATGCCGGTACGGGACGAAATCCGTGACTTCCTGTTCAAGACATGGGCGGAGGTGCTCGCGATGTCGGCCGTGAAGTTTGGCCAGCAGGACAAGGAAACGGTTGCCTACAAGCGCATAGCCGCTGACCTGGTATGGGCGTCGGGCGCCAAGCCCAACCGCACGGAGCGGACGCAGGTCATCAAGGCGCTGCCAGCCATTCTGGAGCGCTTGCGTCGCGGCCTCGTGTTGATCGGCGTAGATGGAGAGCGGCAGGACGCAGAGGTCAAGGTGATCACCGACACGCTGGCCGACGCCTTCGTTTCCAAGACTGCGATGATTTCCCAGGCCCGTGTTGATGAGATGGCCGAGCGTCTGGCGAACCTCGAAGAATTCATCAGCGACGAAAGCATGGGTGACATTCCGCTGAGTGCCGAAAACATCGAGATGCTGCTGGGCATCGATGCCTCGGCCATCGAGGTGATCGCAGATACGGGAGCGCCGGTGCAGACCGAAGCGCTCAAGCGTGCGCATGCATTGCCGCTGGGAACTTGGTATACCCTGGACCACAACCGAGGAGCGACTCGTGTGCAATACGTCTGGCACAGCGAGCGCAAGCAGCTGCATCTATTCGTGGCGCCCAATGGTCAGAATTACCTGTTCCAGGTGCGGCGCCTGGCGGCCTATTTGCAGGCGCGGCTTCTGGCGATGGAGGACGTCGAGGGCATCACGGTGCGCGCCACGCGCAATGTGCTGACCAAGCTCCATGCGAATCCGGAGCGGCTCCTGCACTGATCCACGGCGCGCAGCTACTATGATGCGCGCCTCTTCTGCCCGTAGCTCATCTGGATAGAGCAATTGCCTTCTAAGCAATAGGTAGGGGGTTCGAGTCCCTCCGGGCAGGCCAATGACAGTCAATGCCCGCGCCCTGACGGGCCGGGCATTGAGGATGGGTGTGTCTTGTCATGCTGTGGATGAAATCCTTTCATATCGTCTTTGTCACAAGCTGGTTTGCCGGCCTGTTTTACCTGCCGCGTATCTTCGTGAATCTGGCCATGGTGGCGCCAGACTCCGAGGCAGAGCGCGAACGGTTGTTGCTTATGGCGAGCAGGCTGATGCGCTTCACCACCTTGCTCGCGGTGCCCGCCGTGGTGCTCGGCCTGTGGCTGTGGCTGGGGTTTGGCATAGGTCATGGGCCGGGCAATGGCTGGCTGCACGCCAAACTGTTCGTGGTGTTCCTTGTTCTTGTATATCACGCGAGCTGCGCGGGCCTGCTGCGCAGTTTCAGGCAAGGCCGCAACCGCCACGGGCACCGCTGGTACCGTTGGTTCAATGAGTTGCCGGTATTCATGCTGCTTGCCGCCGTCCTGCTGGTGGTGGTCAAGCCCTTTTGAGTTGGCTTCTACAATCGTGTACCATGACCGATCCGTCCGTTTCCTATTACCAGCACCACATCTTTTTTTGCCTGAATGAGCGCGACAAAGGTGACTACTGTTGCGCGCAGCATGGCGCGAAAGAGGCCTATGACTATTGCAAACGCAAGGTGAAGGAGTCGGGGCTGGCCGGCGTGGGCAAGGTGCGTGTGAACAAGGCAGGCTGCATGAATCGCTGCGCCGGCGCACCCGTGGCGGTGGTGTATCCCGAGGGAATCTGGTACACCTTTGTCGATTTGACTGATATCGATGAAATCGTGCAGGAGCATCTAGGGCGCGGCCGTGTCGTTGAGCGTTTGCTGCTTTCTCCTGAAATTGGAAGATAGATTCCATGTCTGGCGCAAGCTGGACAAGCACAAGACCGTCCATTTTGATAGCTGAACCATGCGGCTTGAGCGTCTTGGCCTGAAGGGGCCAGCGGGAATCATCGAGGCCGTCCGTGACCTGCCCGATGCAGGTAGTCCGTTGCGCGGGGTCGCTGTCGTCGCCCACCCCCACCCCTTGTACGGTGGAACGATGGACAACAAGGTGGTGCAGACCATGGCGCGCGCATTTGTGGCTTCCGGATTCGCCGCAGTACGCTTCAATTTTCGTGGCATAGGTGGATCAGCCGGCGCCTGGGATGAAGGGCGAGGCGAGGTGCAGGACATGCTGGCAGTCGTTGCCCAGGCCGCAGCCGACGGGCCGCTGGCGCTGGCGGGTTTTTCCTTTGGTGCATTTGTCACCAGCCACGTATTGAGCCAGGTGTGGGGGACGCGCGAGGTGACGCATGTGGTGCTGGCAGGCACGGCAGCGGGGCGCTTTGGTGTGGCAGAGGTGCCTGGGCCCGCGCGAACGCGCACGCTGGTTGTCCATGGCGAAAGCGATGACGTCGTGCCGCTGGCCGCCGTGATGGATTGGGCGCGGCCTCAGCCACTGCCTGTAACGGTTGTACCCGGTGGCGGGCATTTCTTTCATGGACAATTGCCGCTGCTCAAGGGCTTGGTGGCACGCCATCTGCAAGCGACGGCATAGTCGCTGGGGCTCAGTGGGCGACGGCCTTTCTTTTTCTCTATGCGCGCCCGACCTTCGTGGCGGGCGCTGGTTCTCATGAAATCGCTCTCCTCTTTTCTGCATCGCATCATTGGTTTGTTCGTGCTCGTGCCTTGGCTGGCTTTTGCCCAGGCTCCCCAGCCGCCGGAAATCGCAGCCCGCAATTACCTGCTGGTGGATTTGACGTCGGGCCAGGTGTTGGCTTCCAAGGACGTGGATGCCCCGATCGAGCCGGCCTCTCTGACCAAGCTCATGACCACCTACCTGGTCTTTGATGCTCTGCGCAGCAAGAAGCTGACGCTGGAGCAACGCCTGCCCGTGAGTGAATTGGCCTGGAAGACGCCTGGATCGCGCATGTTCATCGATCCCAAGATGCAGGTTCCGGTGGATGACCTGCTCAAGGGCATGATCGTGCAATCTGGCAACGATGCGTCAATGGCCCTGGCGGAAGGGGTGGGCGGTACCGCCGAGAATTTTGTGCGCCTGATGAATGAGCAGGCCAAGGCGCTGGGGCTCAATGGCACGGCCTACAAGAATCCCGAGGGCTTGACGGAGCCCGGGCACCACACGACGGCGCGTGATCTGGCGACGCTCTCGCAGCGCCTGATGCAGGATTTTCCCGAATACATGCACTATTTCGCCATCAAACAATACCGCTACGAAGGCACGCCAAAATCCAATGCCAACAATCGCAATGTCCTGTTGTTTCGCGATCCGACCGTCGATGGTTTGAAGACCGGGCATACGGCGGCGGCGGGCTACTGCCTCGTGGCGACTGCCAAGCGCGATGTTCCACAGGTGGGTGCGCGGCAGATGATCGCCGTGGTGCTGGGCGCGACCAGCGACAACCTCAGAGCCAACGAGACGCAGAAGCTGCTCAACTGGGGTTACACCGCATTCGAGGATGTGAAGCTCTTTGACGCAGGCCAACCGGTGGCTGCTCCGCGGCTGTGGAAGGGTACGCAGGACACGCTGAAAGTCGGCCGCACCCGACCTATCGTGGTGAGCGTGCCTGCAGGCAAGGCGGACAGGCTCACCACGCAGGTGGTCCGGCCGGACCCGCTGCTTGCGCCTTACGCCAAGGGTCAGGAAGTGGGGTTGCTCCAGGTGATGCTGGGCGAGGAAAAGGTCACCGAACTGCCGTTGATGGCGCTGGAGAGCGTGGGACAGGCTGGGTTCCTGGGGCGCGCCTGGGATGCCATTCGGCTGTGGATCAAGTAAGAATGCGTCCTATGGACCCGTATCGGCTTGCTTCGTCTCCATTGTTTGGTGATACTGGAACGAGACGGCGTGCAGCGCAAGTGTTGCACGGGCATTCACCACGCGCGGGAGGAGCAGCGCAATGCAACTGCCGATACGGCTGGATGATGCCGGCACCACCCGGCTTCAGGGAGCGATCGCAGGGCAGATTCGTGATCTGATCCTTGACGGCCGGCTGGCGCCGGGCGCCCGAATGCCTGCCAGCCGCGAACTGGCGGCAGACTTGAAAGTTTCGCGCAATACGGTGGTGGCCGCGTATGCGCGCCTGGTGGCGGAAGGCCTGATTGAGACGCGCGAACCCCTGGGTACCTTCGTGACCGAAGGCGTCGTGCGGGAAGGGCCTGCAGTCTTGCCACTTGCGCATGGGCACCATTGTTCCCTGGGTGCGCAGCGCCGCAGCTTGCGGCAGCGAGAAGATTCGCACCGGGTAACGCGACTGCATACATCCGCTGTCAGCTTTGATTTCTGGGTGGGGCGGCCTGACGCACGGCTGTTTCCCATGCGGTCATGGCAGTCGTTGCTGCAGCGCATGTTGCGTGAGGATGCGCGCGGCCTGTGCGAATATGGCGACCCACAGGGCTTGCTGGCGCTGCGTGAAGCGATTGCGCTGCATGTGGGAGCAACGCGAGGGATTGCCACCACTGCCGATCGAATTGTGATTACCAATGGCATTCAGGAGGGTTTGAATCTGCTTGCTTGCGTGCTTCTCGAACCTGGTGCTCGCGTGGCTGTGGAAAATCCGTGCTACCGAGGCGCAGCCAATGTCTTCATCAATCACGGCGCGCGCTTGCTGCCGGTGCCGGTTGACCAGCATGGCCTGGATCCGGCGAAATTGCCAAGGGAGGTGGCACTGGTATACACGACACCGTCACACCAATACCCGTTGGGCAGCACGCTGTCGTTGCCAAGGCGCCAGGCGCTGCTGGCGTGGGCCGGTGACACCGGAGCAACAGTGGTTGAAGACGATTACGACAGCGATTTTTTCTACGATGGCACGCCACTGCCGGCGCTCAAAAGCCTTGATCGCAACGATCAGGTCATTTATCTGGGCACGTTCTCCAAGAGTCTGGGCGCTGGGTTGCGCATTGGCTACATGGTGCTGCCTGTGGATATGGTTGCGCCGGTCTGCCACGCGAAGGCGCTGCTCAACAACTGCCAGCCCTGGCTGGAACAGGCAGCGCTTGCCACCTTCATTGCGGAAGGTGGTTACGCTGAACATCTTCGCCGCATGCGGCACGCGTATGCCGCGCGACGCAACCACCTGTGCACCGCATTGGCACATTTCTTGCCGCAGTGGCAGGTCGATGGCCGCAGTGGTGGCATGCATGTTGTCGCGCACCTGCCGCCGGGCGGATTGCATGCACGCGCGATGGAGGCGCGAGCCCACGCTTGTGGCGTGGGTATCTACGGCATTGATACCGGCAACGCCTTGACGTTGGAGCCAGCGGACCGCGATGACGCCTTGCAGCGCGTCGTTCTGCTGGGTTATGCAGCCTTGACGGAAACCGAAATCAGCGAAGCTCTGCTTCGGCTGTGGCAGTTATCCGCCGAATCAGGCTGTGCGTCCGCAGCGATAGCGTGAAAGGCAGGTGGAACCATCATTCCACCGAGATTCGCAGAGCCCAGGCTGTTGCCCAGGGACTGAGAAACAGGGCCAGCACAAGGATGGCGCCCAGTAATGAAAAATGCGCCGAAACGCCCAGGCCCGAGGCGCTCGCATGCACGGATGCGGCACCGAACACCAGTACGGGGATGTACAGCGGAAGCACCAGCAAGGACAGCAGGACGCCGCTGCCGCGCGCGCCCAGCGTCAGCGCGGACATGATGGCGCCGATCAGACTCAATGTTGGGGTGCCCAACAGCAAGGAAGCCAGAAGGACGCTCGTGGCGTCGGATGGAAGGTCGAATTGCAGTGCCAGCAGAGGGGACAGCAGTGCCAGCAACAGGCCTGAACTGAGCCAGTGGGCCGCCATTTTTGCCCCGACGAGCAGCGGCAGCGGAGTTGCCGCCAGCAGGAGTTGTTCGAGCGTGCCGTCCTGCAAGTCATCGTTGAACATCCGTGGCAAGGACAGCATCGCGGCCAGCAAGGCGGCGACCCATATCACGCCTGGCGCCATGGCGCGCAGCAGTTGCGGCTCGGCGCCCACTCCCAGCGGGAAGAGGCTGACGACGATGAAGAAAAACACAATGGCCGCGGCGGAGTCCGATTGGCGGCGCAAGGCAATACGTACATCGCGCAGAAATAGATGGCGCATGCCGCCCAGCGGGCCTGGCCGCGCGGGCTGTGCTTTGGTCTTGCTGCTGGCGCGCGTCATAGCGTAAGCGTGATCTGGCAGATGCCGCCTTCCAGCGCCACCGGTTGGTGGCTGGTGAGGACAATGATGCCTCCGCGGTTTGCGTGCGCGCCAATCAGAGCCAGCAGCCACTGCGTGGCGGCTTGGTCCAGAGCGTTGAATGGTTCGTCCAGCACCCACAGGGGCGTGGGTGACAGCATCAGCCGGGCCAGGGCCGCGCGGCGGCGCTGGCCTTGCGACAGTGCCCGTACAGGCATGCGCTCATGGCCACCCAGGCCGGCCGCAGCCAATGCCTTCAAGGCGGTTGTCGGGTCACATGCGGTATCGCTCAGCGCTGCCGTGATGAGAAGGTTTTCCAGCGGCGAGAGCTCGGCTTTGAGGCCGGCCAAATGTCCAAAAAAGGTCAGGTCACGTCCGAACTCTTCGCGCAGCTTGGCAATGTTGCGGCCTTTCCACAGCACTTCGCCCGTGTGGGGGGAAAGCAGGCCGCAGATCATGCGCAACAGACTGGTCTTGCCAGCCCCATTGGGTCCCTGCACCCGCAGGACATGGCCAGCAGGCACAGCAAGCGTCAGTCCGGAAAACAGGACGCGCCGTGCCCGGATGCACTGCAGGTCGACAAGCTGCAACGGTGACGCAGCCAATGGGGCTGCGGGCGAAACGCGATCCATGCGCTTGTCAGCGTCCGACCACCCGGTCCAGTACGATGTGCACGTTCTTGCTGCCCAAGGCCACGTTATCGATGCTGCCTTCGATATCGCCCGGCTGTGCCGCAGGGCTGCCGGTACGGGAAATCCGGGCAACCAGGTTCACGTGTGGAAATCTGGACAACGCTCTTTCAGCCACCATTGCGCTGCTGTCATCCAGGGTGAACGAGACCGGCCAGCCAGTAGCCCGGGCGCGCACGGCTGCCAAGGGCATGGGCGGGCCCTCCGGAGCGCGGGCGTAGATGAACAGGGTGTCGGCCGGGGCAACCTGGCTCGCCAGCGCACTGTTCAGCGCCACAGTGCCATGAATGGCCGCCGTTTCTGCAGGTGCGCCAGCTGCTGGTTGTGTCGATGGCGTCTGTGCACTACCTTGGCTTGCCGCAACAACGTCACCGCGCGCTCTGGCTATGAGTTCGTCAATTCTCTTGTTGTCCTCCGACCCGGGGGGCAGAAGTGCCTTGAGCCGCTCCCAATATTGCAGTGCCGTTGCACGATCGTCGCGCTGGAATGCCGCCAAGCCGGCAAATGCCAGTGCATTGAAGTTGTTGGGATCAATCTTGAGTGCACGCTCGACCATCTGCGTCGGTTCGCCCGACAGATCGCGGTTGTGCGCGATTGCCAGCGTATTGGCGTATTCGACCCACAGGTCCGGATTGTCGGCCATCAACGTTGTCGCTTTGCGATAGGCATTGAGCGCATCGTCAACGCGACGCATCTGGAAGTAGGAACGTGCCAGCAGTACCCAGCCTTCCACATCCGTGTCATCTTGCGCCAGGCGCGCCTGCAGTGCCGCGACAGCCGCGTCATCGGGAGCATGGGCGTCGTCGCCGTTTGCTTGCGCCACCTGAGCCGCCCCCGGCTTGAGCGTCCCGGGCTGCCCGATAGAAAGATACAGGCCGCCTGCCAGCAGAGGCAAGGCGATCGCAGTCGCCAGCGCTACCCCCCAGTTGGCACGCAGGCTGCCTTCGGCGCTGATGTCCGCGGCCTGCTGGGACTGCAATGCCTGGCGCTCCAGGTCCAGTCGGGCACGCTCGTATTCAGGAGCACTCATGTCTCCGGCCGCGCGCTCCGCATCCAGTTCGCGCAAGCCGTCCGCAAGCACCATCAGGTCTTGTCCCTGTCGTGCGGTGCGGCGGCTACTGCGCAGCAGCGGAATGATGACTACTGCCAGAGCCGCCAGGACCATGCATACGGCAATCGCCATGAACAGAGTCATTGACCTTTCTCCCGGGGAATGCCCAGCAGTTCGCGCGCTCGTTGGACATCCTGTTCTGATAGGGAGGTGTCAGCCTCTGCGGTGCGCTGACGCAGCGTGCGCCACAACACGAAAAAGCCTAGCACCAGCAAGACGAAGGGCCCGATCCACAGCAGGAAAGTCTTGGTGCTCAGGCGAGGCTTGTACAACACGAACTCGCCGTAGCGATCCACCATGAACTTGCGGATTTGGGCGGGCGTTTCACCCTCCTGAAGTTTGGTGCGGATCTGCTGACGGAGATCAACCGCCAGATCGGCGTGCGATGCTGCAATGGTCTCGTTCTGGCAGACGAGGCAGCGCAATTCCTGAGCGATTTCCATGACATGCTGTTCAAGAGCGGGGTTGTTGGCCAGCGTCGGCGCCTCGGTTGCCAGGGCGCGTTGCGCAGTCAGGCATGCGCAGCACAGCGCAATCAGGGCAAAGTATTTACGCACCCAGTTTCCTCATGAGCGGCAGGATGGTGTCTTGCAATACCTCTGGGGTGATCGGACCGATCTGTTTGTGCCGAATCACACCTTGCTTGTCGATGATGAAGGTTTCCGGCACACCGTATACACCCAGATCGATGCCTACAAGCCCCTGGGTATCGGAGATGGATTCGGCATAGGGGTTGCCAAAGCGGGTGAGCCATTGCAGCGCATCTTCGCGCCTGTCTTTGTAGTTGAGGCCATAGATCAGCACCGATTTATCGGTCTTGGACAGTTCCACGAGCACTGGATGCTCCACCCGGCAGGCGACGCACCAGGATGCCCATACGTTAAGCATCCACACCTTGCCCTTCATGTCCGCAGGGGCAAATGCCTTTTGTGGCTCGCTCAGCTGCGGCAGGGAAAACTGCGGCAAAGGCTTGTCAACAAGGGGCGATGGCAGTTCCCTAGGGTTCAGAGTCAGACCAATGCCCAGAAAGGCCACCAACACCAGGAAGACCGCAAGGGGAACAACTCCCTTCCTCATGGCGAAACCATCCGTGCCGTGGCGGTTGCCGGCACGCCTTGTGGTGCTTGCGAGGCGCGCGTCCGTTGCGTTCGACGGGCAATCCTGTAGCGTCTGTCCATGACGGCAAACAAACCACCCAGGGCCATGATCAGGCATCCAAACCAAATCCAGTCGACAAAGGGCTTGAAATACACACGTACGATCCAGCGCTTGTCCGTCAACTGATCACCCAGAGCGGCGTACAGATCGCGGGTCAGCCCGGGGTTGATGGCGGCTTCAGTCATCGGCATCGGGTTGCGGCTGGCGGTATAGATGCGACGCTCCGGCTTGAGTGTCGTGACTGGCTTGCCGTTGGATGTGACCGTGAGAATACCGACATCTGCCGTGTAATTCGGACCTTGTTTCCGGCTGGTGCCTTCAAACTGGAAGGTATAGCCGGCAATGCTCGTGGTCTCGCCAGGCTCCATGGTGACGTCCTTCTCGACCTCGTAACCGTTCACGATGGTGACGCCGACGATGAAGATGGCCACGCCCAAATGCGCCAGCAGCATGCCGTAGTAGCTGCCAGGCTGCATGCTGATGCGTCGGCGCCAGCTGGGCGCAGGGTGGCTCTTGAGCCGCTCGTAGAGGTTGTAGACGGTCGTCGTCGCGATCCAGAAGGCCAGGAATAGCCCGAAGCCCACCAGAGGCTTCCAATTGCCCAGAAGCCAGGGGGAAATCAGTGCAGCCACCAGACTCACCCCCAAAGCCCAGCGCAGCTTCAGCGCCAGCGCCATGGCCTTGTCTTCACGCCAGCGTGCGATAGGGCCAATACCCATGAGGAACAACGCCGGCGCCATCAGTGGGACGAAGACGGCATTGAAATACGGAGGTCCGACCGATAGCTTGCCCATGCCCAAGGCGTCGATGAGCAGCGGGTACAGCGTTCCCAGCAGCACTGCCGTGAATGCCACAAGCAGAACGACATTGTTTACCAGCAGCATGGCTTCGCGCGAAACCATGCCGAAACGGGCCCCGAGACCCACTTTGGGAGCGCGCCAGGCAAACAAAACGAGGGAACCGCCCACGACTAGCGTCAGGAACCCGAGAATATAGATGCCGCGCGATGGATCGGTGGCAAACGCATGCACCGAGGTGAGTACACCCGAACGCACCAGGAAAGTACCCAGTAGCGACAGTGAGAACGCGATGATGGCCAGCAGCGCCGTCCAGAGCTTGAAGGTGTTGCGTTTTTCCGTGACGGCCAGCGAATGCAGCAGCGCCGTGCTGACGAGCCAGGGCATCAGCGAGGCGTTTTCAACCGGGTCCCAGAACCACCAGCCACCCCAGCCCAACTCGTAATAAGCCCAGGCACTTCCTACGGCGATGCCCAGTGTGAGAAACCCCCAGGAGACGGTGGCCCAGGGGCGAGACCAGCGTGCCCACGCTGCGTCCAGGCGGCCTGCGAGGAGCGCAGCAATGGCAAACGCAAAGGCGACCACCGTCCCTACATAGCCCATATAGAGCAACGGTGGGTGAATGATGAGACCGGGGTCCTGCAACTGCGGGTTCAAGTCTTGCCCATCGGCCGCTGCGGGAATCAGGCGCTCAAAGGGGTTGGACGTGAACAGGATGAACAGCAGGAAGCCGATGGAGATGAGGCCTATCACGCCAATGATGCGGGCGGTAGTCTGGTCATCGAGGTTGTTTGAAAACAGCGAGACTGCCAAGGTCCAGCTGGCCAGAATCAGGGCCCACAGCAGGATGGAGCCTTCGTGTCCACCCCACACTGCGCAGATGCGGTAGATCAGCGGCAATGCGGAATTGGAGTGCTGGGCGACGTACAGCACCGAAAAATCATTGTTCACGAAAGACATCGTGAGACATGCAAACGCCGTGGCAACGAACAGGAATTGCCCGATGGCGGCGGGACGGGCCAGGGCCATCCAGTCCGGATTGCCGCGGGCAGCCCCCGCCAGAGGCACTACGCACTGCACGATGGCCATCGCCAAGGCGAGGATGAGGGCGAGTTGCCCCAGTTCCGCGATCATTGGCGCGCCTCAGTGGCGGAAGGCTCTTTGTAAGCCGTTGTTTTCAAGGTGTCGGCAACTTCTTTCGGAGTGTAGTTCTCATCGTGCTTGGCCAGCACCTGATCGGCGTGGAAGGTGCCGCTGGAGTCCAGGCGGCCTTGGGTGACCACGCCTTTCCCTTCTCGAAACATGTCCGGGAGCAGGCCGTTGTAGGTCACGGGAATCGCCTTGGCGCCATCTGTCACGACAAACTGCACGGCCAAGCTGTCGCTGGAGCGCTTGACGCTCCCTTCCTCTACCAACCCGCCAAGCCGGAAGCTGCGATCGGCTGGTGCTTCTTTGGTAGCGACCTGCGATGGGCTGAAGAAAAACACCAGGTTGTCCTGGAAGGCGTTGAGCACCAATGTGCTGACCACCGCAAGGGTGACCAAGCCGGCGACGATGATCAATCCGCGTTTTGTTCTGGATTTCATGAATTACCCCATCCGCTTGCGTCGAGCGCGAACCTGCCAGACCTCAAGCACCATGGCTATCGCCATGACGCCCATGGAACCCCATACGTAGCTGCCATACCCGCCCATATGGAAAAACTCGGACCAACTGCTCCAGTACATCACGGCGAAATCTCTATGCGTTGGGAAGTTGGACCGGTTGATGGATTCGCTGCAGTGCTCCCCAGTTCCCGCGCAGCCCAGCCGGCGTGCTGCTCCCGCTCAAGGATGATGACGCGGACTCTCGCCAAAACGATTGCGATGCAATAGCACCACACCGCCGCCGACATGACGAGCATGCCTATCAGCATGGGGGTAGCGATGCTTGGGGCACTGGAAAGGCTGACCGACGCTCCTTGGTGCAGGGTGTTCCACCATTTGACCGAAAAATAGATGATTGGCACATTCACCACGCCCACCAGTGCCAGCACCGCCGTGGCGCGATCTGCACGGCGTTCATCGTCAATCGAGGCCTGCAGTGACAGAAAGCCAAAATACAGAAACAGCAGAATCAGCTCGGACGTGAGTCGTGCATCCCAGACCCACCAAGCGCCCCAAGTGGGTTTTCCCCACAGCGCACCTGTCCATAGTGCTATGAAAGTCATCAATGCGCCCGTGGGAGCCAGTGCGCTGGCCAGCATGGATGCAAGCCGTGTGTTGAACACCAGGCCGACCCCTGCCCAGAAGGCCATGGCGACATAGATCACCATGGAAAGCCAGGCAGCGGGGACATGCAGAAAGATGATGCGATAGGCATCGCCCTGCTGGGCATCTGTCGGGGCGACGAGAAAGCCGATGTACAGACCAACAAGCCCCAACACTATTGCCAGGGTGGAGAACCATCGGACTGCCTTGCCTGCCAGCGGATAAAAGCGTGCAGGTGCAGCGTATTTGAACCAATTGATCGTTGTGCGCTGATCGGGCGTTACTGGCATGGGGGTTAACTTTGCGTCGTGCTGATGGCAAGCTTGGTATTGTCGGCTGGTGCAATTTCAAATACTGAAAACCCTCCCGCCTGGTAAACCAATGTGGCGCCTGCCACATCGTGCTGTTCGTTGCCCATGAAGGGAAGCAGGCGCGCTGCCAGTGTCCTGGCAGACGCAGCATCAGTCAGGGCGACGGCGCGTACCGGCTGCCCGCTGGCCGGCAACACGCCGTATGCCGTGTATTTGTGCTCTTCCAGCCAGGCATGGACCCACCGCACCATGCCATGCACATCATTGGAGGCACCAAAATCCTGGAACGCCACGCCCAGCCGATCGGGGAACATCTGGCCCAACAGGATGATGTCGCGCAGATGCAGTATCAGCACGATCGGCTTCCCCTCACCCGCGAGCGAACGGAGCATTGCCATGCCCTCGGCTTCTGGCGCTGTCAGGGCGCGGGCAAATTGACGAAACCGTTCCCGTTCGTCGGTCGCGTCGCGAACATTTCCGGCCCAGAAGCTGTTTTCGATTTTTTCGATATTTGCCCGCTGGCCGCTCCAGTGCGCCGGCAAAAAGAGAGGCAGCCCCAAGTGGCGGTCGAACATGAAATCGAGCGCGCCGAGCGCATTGATCTGGCGGGATGTGTCCCACCATGCGAATACCTTCGACTGCGCGGGAACGTGGCGCTTGAGCACCCCTGAGAGTGTGACAACGTCTTGTGGTGGCACCGCCAGAGTCATGAAGGGGTCATCCACACGCGCCTGCCAGTTCAGCAGCACCGGGCCTGCAGCCGTTTCGGCGATGTCCAGCGTGGCAAGCGACGATGCCCGCTCTGCCGATTGCAGGCTCGCCCGGCGCACCGTGAGGCCTGCCTCCACGTAAGCAGCGAGAGGGCCGGCTTCGGACGCGGGAACCGTCTCGCCGATGATGTACGCATAGACCGGAGGTGCGGTGAAGTGCTGCCATATGAGTGCGGAGGCCGCCAGCATCAGCGCCAGACCCGCGGCAGAGGCCACCGTGGCAAGTGGGCGTTGGTGTTTCATGATGCTCTCCTGCCTATGGTGTTGCGGCGCCCGCGCAATGCGATCGGTGTGCATTGCCGGGCGCCATGGTTTTAGGTCCTGATGTCAGGCCTCTTCTGGCTTGGCCTCTTTGTCGTTCGTGCGATTGCGCCGACGTCCCGCGAGACCACCCAGCAGCAGACCGCCACCCAGGAAGGCCAGGGTTCCCCCTGTGTACAAAGGGTCTGCCTGCATGCTCGCGAGCAGGCTCTTGGGGGAGCGGTTGTCAAGTGACGACATCTTGCCGCCGCTGCCCGCCTTGCTTTCGAGCTTTTGCAGCCGCTGTTCCATCTGGGCTTTCTCGCGCAGGAGTGTGTCCTGTTCGTTGATGATGGCCTGGTCCTTGATCAAATCGCTCCAGCCGTGGGAATAGGTCCAGCCGCCCGGGTTGACGTGCTCCAGCCCTTTCATGAAGCGCGCGACGTGCTGTTCCCACATCTCGGCAAATGTGCGATCCACCGTTGTTGTCTGATTGGCCTTCGCGAAGAACAGCGTGAAGAATCCGCCGGGTTCGTCTTGTTCCGGCGCCGGCAGGGCGGGGCGGTTGGTCTTCTGTCCTACGAGCAACTTGTCGTCGTAGAGCTTTTTGACTACGGACCGCGTTTCCTCGACCAGTTTGGTGCCGTCCTTGATGCCGTTGTCCATCATCGTCAAATAGGTTTCGGCAAACCGGGGCGAGTGGCATTGCGAGCAGGTGCCTACCCATGCGGTTTTGCGATCCTTGAACCACGGATCTTCCAGGTTGTCAACGATGTTCTGAAAGGGCAGGAAGCCCCAGCGCACCTTGCGGACGGTGTTGTGGGTGAACTGGCCCTTGAATTCGAAGTGGCATCCCTGGCAGGTAGGGCCGGTGAAGCCGCCCTTGGTGTTCTGGTCCGCCAGCCGGGCATCCCAGTTCCACTGGTGGCCTTTGGTTTGGTACTGGGTACCATGCTTGGAGAGCATGAACTGCTCGAACTCGTTGTGATCCACGCCGTTGTGGCAGGTGGCGCAGGCTTCTGGCTTGCGCGCCTCCACTGTAGAAAATTCATGGCGCGTATGGCAGTTGTCGCATTTGGTCTGGTTGGTGTGGCACATGGTGCAACTTGCCGCCACTTCGCGCTGCTGGAGCGCGGCCCATGTAGCGGTCTCCACGTTCGCCATGTAATCCACTGAGTGGGAGGGGTGGCCCTTGTCCCACTGGTTCTGCGGCCAGGTGAGTGTGTCCCGCTCGGATTCCGCCTCCGCGAACTGGCGCAGGTGACAGCTGCCACAGACCGTGCGGTCCGGCATGCGCAAATCTTTATGGTTGCCGGCCTTGGCGCCTATGCTCATGTGGCAGTCGGCACAGCTGACGTCCTTGAGCTGGTTGCCTTGCGCCAGCAACCCTTGGGACTGCAAGTTGACCTCCACCTCCGCGATGATGTCCTTTTTATACGCCTTGATGTCGTCGGCTGGCAGCTTGCGTATCTGATCCAGATTCGCGTGCACGCTCTTTTCCCAGGAGGCTACCCAGCCATGCGTGACATCCTTGTGGCAGGTGGCGCATTGTTCGCGCGTCACTTCCATATTCAAATCTGGCGCCTTGTAGAACAAGGTCGGAGCGAGATACATGTCCATCGGTATCGGCTCCCAGAACTTGGCGTGCTTGCCCTTGGTCAGTTCCGCACGATAGCGCTTGGAGAGGCTGTCGAACAGTTCCTTGGGGGATGCGTCTCTGTCCAGGTTCAGTGCCTTGAGCTGCTCATCGGGGACGGATTCCCAGATGGCAGCTTGCGCGGGCAGATGCACTGCCGTCAGACAGAGCAACAGGGCGAAAAGGCTGAGGAGTCGCGACCACATGATTCCCTCCGGATGAGCTTGGCGTTGGGCAATCATGGCCATCTGTCGCGATTGCGGTAGTACCAATCGCGGGCGCTGGCATGGTGCCACGGTTGCTCGTCCTGTGGACTTGTGGGCGGACGTTGATTTCCGGAACGAGCTGCGGTAAACTACGAGGCTTTTCCAAATTGTTGGATGGGATGGATCATGCTCGTTGACGCATGAGCCATGGATTCACGTTTCAGGGACGTTTTATTAATGCCAACCATTAACCAACTCGTGCGCCAGGGCCGCACGGTCGAAGTTGTCAAATCCAAGAGTCCTGCCATGGAGAACTGCCCGCAGCGGCGCGGCGTGTGCACCCGCGTGTACACCACAACGCCCAAGAAGCCCAACTCCGCTCTGCGCAAGGTCGCCAAGGTGCGCCTGACCAACGGCTTCGAGGTCATTTCCTACATCGGCGGCGAAGGCCACAACCTGCAGGAGCACAGCGTGGTGCTGGTGCGCGGCGGCCGTGTCAAGGACTTGCCCGGTGTGCGTTACCACATCGTGCGTGGTTCGCTGGACTTGCAAGGCGTCAAGGATCGCAAGCAGTCGCGCTCCAAGTACGGTGCCAAGCGTCCGAAGGTCAAGTAATCTGGCTTGTCGTTTTTTCGGTGTTGTCATCCCGCGTGGCGCGAGATTGCAGCGTAGTGACCCCAAACGCACGTGGTGTGCGCGGGTCGAGTAAGTGAGAGTTCTGTGTGGGCTCTTGCGGTGCCTGAAAGGGTGCCAACTGAAGCAAAGATAGAGGTAAGAAATGCCACGTCGTCGCGAAGTCCCCAAACGTGAAATCCTGCCGGATCCCAAGTTCGGCAATGTCGAGCTGTCCAAATTCATGAACGTGATCATGGAAGGCGGCAAGAAGGCAGTTGCAGAGCGCATCATCTATGGTGCGCTGGAGCTGATCGAGAAGAAGCAGCCCGAGAAGAACTCCCTGGAGGTGTTCACCACGGCCATCAACAACGTCAAGCCCATGGTCGAGGTGAAATCCCGCCGCGTGGGTGGCGCCAACTACCAGGTGCCCGTGGAAGTGCGCCCGGTGCGCCGCCTGGCGCTGTCGATGCGCTGGATCAAAGAGGCTGCGCGCAAGCGTGGCGAGAAATCCATGGCGCAGCGTCTGGCCAATGAATTGATGGAAGCTACCGAAGGCCGCGGCGGTGCGATGAAGCGCCGTGATGAGGTGCATCGCATGGCCGAGGCTAACAAGGCCTTCAGCCACTTCCGTTTCTGAGTTTCATCCCCATTTTCCTCGAAGGCCGGGAGCCCGACGCGCCGATTTCCGGCGGCCGGGCTTTTGCCCGTTAACGAAAGACCATCATGGCTCGCACTACTCCCCTCGAGCGCTATCGCAATATCGGTATTTCCGCGCACATTGACGCGGGCAAGACGACGACGTCCGAGCGCATCCTGTTTTACACCGGTCTGACCCACAAGATCGGCGAAGTGCACGACGGCGCTGCGACAACCGATTGGATGGAGCAAGAGCAAGAGCGTGGCATTACCATCACCTCATCTGCCGTGACCTGCTTCTGGAAGGGTATGGATCTGTCGCGGCCATCCCATCGCATCAACATCATTGATACCCCGGGGCACGTGGATTTCACCATCGAGGTGGAACGCTCCATGCGTGTGCTCGATGGCGCGGTGATGGTGTATTGCGCCGTGGGCGGTGTGCAGCCTCAGTCCGAAACCGTCTGGCGCCAGGCCAACAAGCACAAGGTGCCGCGCATTGCGTTCGTCAACAAGATGGATCGCACCGGCGCCAACTTCTTCAAGGTGCATGACCAGATGAAGGTGCGGTTGAATGCGCATCCGGTGCCAGTGGTGATCCCAATCGGCGCCGAAGACGGCTTTCAGGGCGTGGTGGACCTCATCAAGATGAAGGCCATCATCTGGGATGAAGAGTCGCAGGGCATGAAGTTCGAGTACAGGGAAATCCCGGCGGATTTGGTCGATCAAGCCAATGAGTGGCGCGAGAAGATGATCGAATCGGCTGCGGAAGCCAGTGAAGAACTGATGAACAAATACCTCGAAGAGGGTGGCCTCAGCGAGGCCGACATCATTGCCGGCATCCGTCAGCGCACGATTGCCACCGAAATTCAGCCCATGCTGTGTGGCTCGGCCTTCAAGAACAAGGGCGTGCAGCGCATGCTGGACGCCGTGCTCGACTTCCTGCCGGCGCCGACGGACATTCCGGACGTGGCGGGAACCGATCCCGATGACCACGAGAAGCATCTGTCGCGCAAGCCCAGTGACGATGAGAAGTTCTCGGCACTGGCGTTCAAGCTCATGACCGACCCCTTCGTCGGTCAGCTGACCTTTGTGCGCGTGTATTCGGGCGTGCTCTCCAAGGGAGACACCGTCTACAACGCCGTCAAGGGCAAGAAGGAGCGCATCGGCCGCATCGTGCAGATGCACGCCAACGAGCGCCAGGAAATCGAAGAGATCCGCGCCGGCGACATCGCTGCCTGCGTGGGGCTGAAGGAGGTCACCACCGGCGACACGCTGTGCGACCTGAATGCGCACATCATGTTGGAGCGCATGGTGTTCCCTGAGCCGGTGATCGCCCAGGCCGTTGAGCCCAAGTCCAAGGCAGACCAGGAGAAGATGGGCATTGCCCTGTCGCGCCTGGCATCCGAAGATCCGTCGTTCCGCGTGCGTACCGATGAAGAATCGGGTCAGACCATCATCGCCGGCATGGGCGAGCTGCACCTGGACATCATCGTTGACCGCATGAAGCGCGAATTTGGTGTGGAGGCCAACGTCGGCAAGCCGCAGGTGGCCTACCGCGAAACTGTGCGCAAGACGGTTACCGATGTGGATGGCAAATTCGTGCGCCAGTCGGGGGGCAAGGGCCAGTATGGTCACGTGGTGTTCCGCCTGGAACCCAATGAACCGGGCAAGGGCTTCGAGTTCCTCGACGAAATCAAGGGTGGCGTGGTTCCGCGCGAGTACATCCCTGCAGTGCAGAAGGGTGTGGAGGAAGCGCTGCAAAGCGGTGTGCTGGCCGGCTACCCGGTGGTGGACGTGAAGGTCGCACTGACTTTTGGTTCATACCACGACGTGGACTCATCGGAGCAGGCATTCAAGATGGCCGCTATCTTCGGTTTCAAGGAAGCGGCGCGCAAGGCCAGCCCGGTGATTCTCGAGCCGATGATGGCGGTTGAAGTCGAAACGCCGGAAGACTATGCGGGTACCGTGATGGGCGACCTTTCCAGCCGTCGCGGCATGGTGCAAGGCATGGACGACATGGCTGGCGGCGGCAAGGCGATCAAGGCCGAGGTGCCGCTGTCCGAAATGTTTGGTTATGCCACGCAGTTGCGTTCCATGACGCAGGGTCGAGCTACCTACACGATGGAGTTCAAGCACTACGCAGAAGCGCCGAAGAACGTCGCTGAAGCGATCATGGCTGCGCGCGCAAAATAATTGGATAAAACGGCTGCTGACGCTTGTCTGAAAAGCGGCAAAAGCTATTGTTTTAATAGTTTTCTGGTCTGCGATCTGGTGCCGCTTTGTTGTCCTGTGCGAAGTGAACCAGCAACCGGGTGCAGACCTTAAACCCTTACACAGGCATTGCTCTTTTGGAGTTTGAAATGGCAAAAGGAAAATTCGAGCGTACCAAGCCCCACGTGAACGTGGGCACGATAGGCCACGTGGACCATGGCAAGACCACGCTGACGGCGGCTATCGCCACGGTGCTGGGCAAGAAATTCGGTGGCG